>Ga0208515_100006_pt1 | contig 490902 bp, 449 predicted proteins | sample LakWasMe99_LOW12_2_FD_183919 | JGI IMG/M metagenome (GOLD analysis project Ga0208515, IMG submission 183919) | Freshwater sediment methanotrophic microbial communities from Lake Washington under simulated oxygen tension - Sediment Metagenome... | ecosystem: Environmental > Aquatic > Freshwater... | reverse complement strand
TTCTTCTCGGGTCAAGTGTTTGTAGGTCATGGCGCTTCGTTGAGACTGGCTGGTCACAAAGAGCCCATCCTATTGACTCTTGGCCCACCCTATTTCTGAACGTTGCACTTCGTACTTGAATCCGCCAGAGAAAAAGGCCTATACCCCTTATGGATCGGACGCAAGCAGCTATCAAAAACAGAGCATATAAGGGGTCAGTACTCCAGCCGCTCGGGCCGGATCTCCTGCAGGATGGTGGTGGCGATCTCCTCGATCGACTTGGTTGTGGTCGACAACCAGCGAATGCCTTCGCGCCGCATCATGGCTTCGGCCTCGTGGATTTCGTCACGGCAGTTGGCCAAGCTGGCATATTTCGAGTTGGGCCGGCGCTCGTTGCGGATCTGGGCCAGGCGCTCGGGGGCGATCGTCAGGCCGAAGATTTTCTTGCGGTGCGGCAGCAGCGCCGGCGGCAGCTGGCGGCGCTCGAAGTCTTCCGGAATCAGAGGGTAGTTCGACGCTTTCAGGCCGTACTGCATGGCCAGGTACAGCGAGGTGGGTGTTTTGCCACTGCGGCTCACACCCACCAGGATCACGTCCGAACCGGCCAGGTCCTTGTTGCTTTGACCGTCGTCGTGGGCCAGCGAGAAGTTGATGGCTTCAATCCGGTCGTCGTACGCCTTGCTTTTGGAGGCATCCGAAAAGCGGCCCACCCGGTGGTTGGACTTGATGCCCAGTTCGGTTTCCAGCGGCGCGACAAAGGTGCCGAACATGTCCAGCATCATGCCGTGGCAGTGGGCCTTGATGACGGCCAGGATCTCCATGTTGACCAGCGTGGTGAACACAATCGGCCGGTTGCCCTCGACCGCGGCGGCGTGGTTGATCTGGCGTACCGCCTGGTGCGCCTTGTCCACGCTGTCAATAAAAGGCAGGCGCACGTGGCGCGCCGTGAATTCAAACTGCGCCAGGATGGCGTTGCCAAAGGTTTCGGCGGTGATGCCGGTGCCATCGGAGATGAAAAATACGGTGCGGTTGGGCATGTTGGGCCTGGTTTGATGGCAAAGCGCCTACATGGACCATGCAGGCGACGTTCTACAATCTGATTGATTATCCAGATTTGCGACACCATGCTCCGCCACAACCCCCTCCAACAACCACAAGGTTGCCTGCCGCGCATGGTCGATACCCCCGTTTTTAAACCTCCCGGAGTATTTTCATGTCCAACTTGTTTGAGGCGACCGCCCTGGTCGTACCGTTTGAAAACCTGAGGATGACCGACGTCGAGTCTGTCGGCGGTAAAAACGCCAGCCTCGGCGAAATGATCTCGCAGCTGCCGACCGGCCCCAAGGGCGTGCAGGTGCCCACCGGCTTTGCCACCACCGCCCACGCCTTTCGCGTGTTTCTGGCCGAGGGCGGGCTGGACAAGAAAATCAACGCTGTCCTCGACAAGCTGGACACCGACGACGTGCGTGCCCTGGCGGTCGCCGGCGCCCAGATCCGCATGCTGGTGGAAGCCCAGCCTTTCCCGCCTGAACTGGAAAAAGCCGTGCGCAGCAGCTTTGCCACCCTGAGCGCGGGCAACACCCAGGCCAGCTTTGCAGTGCGCTCGTCGGCCACCGCCGAAGACCTGCCCGACGCCTCTTTTGCCGGCCAGCAGGAAACCTTTCTGAACGTGGTCGGTATTGAGGACGTGCTGCACAAGATGAAAGAGGTGTTCGCCTCGCTCTACAACGACCGCGCCATCAGCTACCGCGTGCACCAGGGTTTTGCCCATGCCGACGTGGCCCTGTCGGCCGGCGTGCAGCGCATGGTGCGCAGCGACCTCGGCGCGGCCGGCGTGATGTTCACCATCGACACCGAAAGCGGCTTTGAAGACGTGGTGTTCATCACCTCCAGCTACGGGCTGGGCGAGACGGTGGTGCAGGGCGCGGTGAACCCCGACGAGTTCTATGTGCACAAGCCCATGCTCAAGGCCGGTAATCGCTGCGTGATTCGCCGCAACCTGGGCAGCAAGCTGCTGCAGATGGAATTCACCACCGCTGAGGAAAAGAAGGCCGGCGGCAAGCTGGTCAAAACCACCGATGTGCCGGCCGAGCTGCGCAACCGCTACTCGCTGACCGACGCCGACGTCGAGCAGCTCGCGCGTTACGCCGTCATCATCGAAGACCACTACGGCCGTCCCATGGACATCGAATGGGGCAAGGACGGCACCGACGGCCAGCTCTACATCCTGCAGGCGCGGCCCGAGACGGTGAAAAGCCAGTCCAAGGGCAAGGCCGAGCAGCGCTACAAGCTCAAGGGCACCGGCACCGTACTGGCCGAGGGCCGCGCGATCGGCCAGAAGATCGGCACCGGCCCGGTCCGCATCGTGCACAACATCAGCGAGATGGACCAGGTTCAGCCCGGCGACATCCTGGTGACGGACATGACCGACCCCAACTGGGAGCCGGTGATGAAGCGCGCCAGCGCCATCGTGACGAATCGCGGTGGGCGCACCTGCCATGCGGCCATCATTGCGCGCGAGTTGGGCATTCCGGCGGTGGTCGGCTGCGGCGACGCCACCGAGCGGCTGGTGGACGGCATGCTGGTGACGGTCAGCTGCGCCGAAGGCGACACCGGCAACATCTACGATGGCTTGCTGGAAACCGAAGTGACCGAGGTGCAGCGCGGTGCGATGCCGCCGATCGACCTGAAAATCACGATGAACGTCGGCAATCCGCAGCTGGCCTTTGACTTTTGCCAGATTCCCAACCATGGTGTTGGCCTGGCGCGGCTGGAATTCATCATCAACAACAACATCGGTGTGCATCCCAAGGCGATTCTCGACTACCCGAATGTCGATGCGGACCTGAAAAAGGCGGTGGAAAGCGTGGCGCGCGGCCATGCATCGCCACGTGCTTTTTACGTCGACAAGGTGGCCGAAGGCATCGCCACCATTGGCGCGGCCTTCTGGCCCAAGCCGGTGATCGTGCGTCTGTCGGACTTCAAGTCCAACGAGTACCGCAAGTTGATTGGTGGTTCGCGTTACGAGCCCGAGGAGGAAAACCCGATGCTCGGTTTCCGCGGTGCATCGCGTTATCTCAGCCCGGATTTCGGCGAAGCCTTTGCCATGGAATGTGAAGCATTCAAGCGCGTGCGCAACGACATGGGTCTGGTCAATGTCGAGGTCATGGTACCTTTTGTCCGTACCCTCGGGCAGGCCAAAAAGGTGACCGATCTGCTGGCGCAGCATGGCCTCAAGCGCGGCGAGCGGGGCCTGCGCGTGATCATGATGTGCGAGGTGCCGAGCAATGCGATTCTGGCCGACCAGTTCCTCGAATATTTTGACGGTTTCTCGATTGGTTCGAACGACCTGACACAGCTGACGCTGGGACTGGACCGTGATTCGGGCCTGGAGATCCTGGCATCGGACTTCGACGAGCGCGACCCGGCCGTCAAGGCCCTGCTGAGCCAGGCCATCAGTGCCTGCAGGCGACAGGGCAAATACGTCGGTATCTGTGGCCAGGGCCCCAGCGATCATCCGGACTTTGCACTCTGGCTCAAGGAGCAGGGCATCGGGTCGATCTCGCTGAACCCCGACACCGTCATCGACACCTGGAAGCAACTGGCCAACTAGGGACTGTTCGCCCTTGCATCGATCGTGTGGACAGGCCCTGGGCTGCTTGGGCTGACTTGCGCCGCCGACGCGCGGCGCGGGTCAGGCGCAGTCTTTCCCCTCGTAGGCATTTGGTTCTAGCTTCGCCCGCAAGCGGCCAGAACCAAGGGAAAGTCCTAGTAAGGGTTTCAACGGAGTTCGCCACCCCGTGCGGCGGTTTGTAAGAAGTCGGTAAGCACCGAGGCAACAATCAAGCCATTGTTGCCAGGGGTCTTATGCTTTTTGCCGCGTCCACTCTCAAATTGATCGCAGAGATCGCATTGCTCGCGTTGTTCGGGCAGTGGGTGCTTGGTTTGCTGGCAGGCGCCAAGAAAGACAGCAATTTGTTCTACCAGATCCTGCAGATCATCGGCAAGCCCTTTGTGGTGGCCGCCCGCTTCATCACCCCGAAACAAATCATTGACCGCCACGTTCCGCTCGTGGCGTTTTTGTTGCTGCTGTTTGTCTGGATCGGTTCGACCCTGATGCGCATCCGGATCTGTCTTGAAATTGGTGTGGAGCTTTGCAAATGAACACGATTTTGGCCTACTGGTATCTCAAGCTGCAGGCGCTGGTCCTGCTGGTGTTCAGCAAGCAGCAGGCGGCCCTGGAGAAATTCGACCAGATGCTGGCGCTGCGGCCGGCTGACCGATATGCCCTGGCCAGCCGTGCCCACGTCCTCGCGCAGGAAGGCGACAAGCACGGCGCCATTGCCGCACTGCGCTTGCTGTCTGAGCGTTACCCCGACAATGCCGCGGCCTGGTTCAACCTGGCCTACATGCTGGAAGACATCGGTGGCCACCCCGACGCGGAGCCCGCCTTTCGCCGGGCGCTGGACATCGAACCCAAGATGGACCGGGCCTGGTACGGCCTGGCACTGCTGCTGATTCGTGATCGCCGCTTCGACGAGGCGGTTCAGGCACTCAAGAAAAACACAGAACTGCAACCCATGAGCCCGTTCGGCTGGTATCAGCTGGCGCGGGTTCATGTTGACAGGCAAGACCCTGATGAGGCGGTGAAGGTCATTCGCCACCTCAAACGGTTTGAGCCTAAAGTGGCCGCCCAGCTGGAACGCGAGACGGGGCTGAGCATCGCTCAGTCGTCCTGACGGCAAACCAGCTGAGTGGTTATTTGATGGCCGGGGTCTGAGCCCAGGCTTATAAAAGAGACGCGATCCGGCTTGCAGGCCACGCTTGGGGACAAGTGGTGATCGTGATGTGCCCGAAAGGGTGTTGTTAGATGGAGGCAAGTGTTATGCAGTTGACTGACAACCATCGCCGTTATTGGCGCAAGAACCTCAACATCACGGGAATCCTTCTCGTGATCTGGTTCGTCGTGACGTTCGTCGTGAGCTACTACGCCCGCGAGTTGAGCTTCAATTTCTTTGGCTGGCCCTTTAGCTTCTGGATGGGAGCACAGGGGGCCTTGGTGATTTACGTGGCGATCATCGGCTATTACGCCTGGTACATGGGCAAGCTCGACATCGAACACGGTGTTGAAGAAAGCGAGGAATAATCATGGCTGGAATGTTTGGTTCTGACGCCGGCGCTAATACCGCGGCCTCCAATGCTGCCTTCAAGGCAGGCCTGGGCAAAGTCTACAAGTGGTACACCGGGGGCTTCCTGGCCTTCGTGGTCGTACTGGCCGTTCTTGAACAGATGGGCTTGTCCCGCCAGTGGATCGGCCTGATCTTCCTGCTGGCCACGATCGGTCTGTATGCCGGCATCGGCATCATGAGCCGCACGACCGACGCCGCCGAATACTACGTGGCAGGGCGTCGTGTCCCGGCCATGTACAACGGCATGGCGACCGGCGCCGACTGGATGTCTGCGGCGTCCTTCATCGGTATGGCCGGAACACTCTACCTGACGGGTTACAGCGGCCTGGCCTTCATCATGGGATGGACGGGCGGTTACTGCCTGGTGGCCCTGTTTCTTGCGCCCTACCTGCGCAAGTTCGGCCAGTTCACGATTCCCGACTTCCTGGGCGAGCGGTATGGCGGCAACCTGCCACGCTTTCTGGGTATCGTCGCTGCGATTCTGTGCTCCTTCACCTATGTGGTGGCACAGATTTACGGCGTCGGCATCATCACCGCGCGCCTGACCGGTGTGGCGTTTGAACTCGGGATTTTCCTGGGCCTGGGCGGCATTCTGGTCTGCTCCTTCCTGGGCGGCATGCGTGCTGTGACCTGGACGCAGGTGGCCCAGTACATCATTTTGATCGTGGCTTACATGATCCCGGTGGTGTGGCTGTCGGTCAAACAGACCAGCGTCCCGATTCCGCAGGCGATTTATGGCTTCCAGCTGCAAAAAGTGACTGCCAAGGAAAAAGAGCTGACCAGCAATGCCAAGGAAATCGAAGTCCGCGAGATCTACAAGCAGCGTTCGGCTGCCCTGGATGCCAAGCTCAAGGATCCGGCCGCTGCGCTGGCTGCTGACAAGGCAGCCGCGGAGAAAGCCGTGGCGGACCTGAAAGCTGCCAATGGCGCGCTGTCGGAAATTTCTGCGGCTGAAAAAGCGCTTGCTGCCTTGCCGAAAGATGAAGCTGCAGCCAAGAGGGCCTGGACCGCTGCGAAAGCCGGGGCAGACGCCAAGGCCAAGCCGCTCAACGGCATGCCTCCGCATGCCCAGCAGTTTGCCGGTGACCCCAATGGCGATGCCGCTGCCCAGAAGGCTTACGACGTTTCGCGTCGCAACTTCCTGGCGCTGATTTTCTGCCTGATGGTGGGTACCGCCGCGCTGCCGCACATCCTGATGCGTTACTACACGGTGCCCAGCGTGAAGGAAGCGCGGCAGTCCGTCACCTGGTCGCTGTTCTTCATTTTCCTGCTGTACTTCACGGCGCCGGCGCTGGCGGTGCTGGTGAAATATGAGGTCTTCACCCTGGTGGTCGGCACGCCGTTCAACGCGCTGCCGGAATGGATCACTGCCTGGAACAGGGTCGATCCGACGCTGCTGTCGGTGGTGGACATCAACAAGGACGGCATTCTGCAACTCAACGAGATGTCCATCGGTGGTGACATCATCGTGCTGGCCGCACCCGCGATTGGCGGCCTGCCTTACGTGGTGTCCGGCCTGGTGGCGGCCGGTGGTCTGGCTGCGGCGCTGTCAACTGCTGACGGCCTGCTGCTGACGATTGCCAATGCGCTGAGCCATGACCTGTACTACAAAATGATCGACCCGAACGCATCGACCGCACGCCGCGTGACCATCTCCAAGGTCCTGCTGCTGATTGTTGCGTTGGCTGCCGCTTATGTGGCTGCCCAGAAACCGGCCGACATTCTGTTCCTGGTTTCCGCGGCGTTCTCGTTCGCTGCGGCTGCGTTCTTCCCTGCCCTGACGCTGGGGATCTTCTGGAAACGTGCCACCGGTATCGCTGCCTCTCTGGGCATGATTGCCGGCCTGGGAACCACGTTCTTCTACATGATCACCACCCAGCCCTGGATGCGCGGATTGTTCGGCATCACCTCGCCGATCCAGCTCTGGTGGGACATCCAGCCGATCTCGGCCGGTGTCTTCGGCGTGCCTATCGGCTTTGCCGTGATCATCCTGGTCAGCCTGGTCACCCCTGCGCCTAGCCGCAAGGTCCAGGAACTGGTGGAGCATGTGCGCTACCCAACCCTGCGCGCAGATCCCGTGCGCTGAGTCCTGAACTGACTGGGCGACCGGTCAGCTTCAACCAAAAAGCCCGACAACGCGAGTTGCCGGGCTTTTTTCATGGGCGGGTGTTTGCGACAGGCCGCCCAGGGACAAGCCCTCGTCGGGGTGGATCCTTCGACTCTTCGTCAAGCTCAGGACAGGCCAAGCTCAGGGCGACCGGATATGAAGTGAACGTGCGCGAGGACTTCCCAGCCAAGCAGGGGCCGCGGAACCGCCTCCGCCGGGCAGCAGGCGTAGCGGCCCCCTCGGGGGGGCAGGGAGCTACACGAAGTGAGCGACCGTGGGGGTGGTATATAATCATGGGCTTCGCCTTGCTGCACCCTTAACGACGCTGGGGCAGCTTCAACCAAACCACAAGGAGAGTTTATGCGTCATTACGAGATCGTCTTGCTGATCCACCCGGATCAAAGCGAACAAGTCCCAGCCATGCTGGAACGTTACAAGGGCATGATTACCGCCGGCGGTGGAAAAGTGCATCGTGTTGAAGATTGGGGCCGCCGCCAGCTGGTGTACCTGATCCAGAAACTCGCCAAAGCCCACTACCTGTGCATCAACATCGAAGCCAGCCAGGCCGTGATGGAAGAAATTGAACACGCGTTCAAGTTCAATGACGCCGTGTTGCGCCACCTGACCGTGGTCAAGAAAAAGGCTGAAACCGGCCCGTCCCTCATGATGCGCAACGTCGAGAGGGAAGAAGCCCGCAAGGCCCAGCAGCAGGAGTATGCGGCCTAACCCCTCATCGGGTTGCCCACACATGCTGTTGAACAACTGATTGCTGCGCATCGTCGCAAGATCATGATTCTGCAGTGAACCGCGTTGAATTGACCGCTTGTATCGCCGAGGCCAGTCCTCTTCGCTACACCCCCGCTGGAATCCCCGCTGCCAATTTCGTCCTCGAACACGAGTCGGAAATGACAGAAGCAGGTTCCACCCGGCAGGTCAACTTGACAATGAAGGCGGTTGCCTTTGGCACGCTGGCTGAGCAAACAGGCCAGTTGCCCTTAGGCAAACCTTTCAGGTTCACCGGTTTCCTGGTCAATGCCCGCGGCAGCAAAAGCGTTGTTTTCCATATTCAAGCCATCGAATCAGTACCGAACCCCATTTAAGGAGTCCATCATGCCCGGACCAAAACGTTTCAACAAAGACAAGCGCCCCAAGCGCAATACCCAATCCCTGCTGTTCAAACGCAAGCGTTTTTGCCGTTTCACCGCCGCTGGTGTTGAAGAAATCGACTACAAGGACATTGACACCTTGCGCGATTTCGTTGCCGAAAACGGCAAGATCATCCCCGCTCGCCTGACCGGCACGCGCGCGATTTTCCAGCGCCAGATCAACACCGCCGTCAAGCGCGCTCGCTTCCTCGCGATGCTGCCTTACAGCGACCAGCACCGCAGCCTGTAAGGAACACGACCATGCAAATCATTCTGCTCGACAAAGTCGTCAACCTGGGTAACCTGGGTGAAGTCGTCAAGGTCAAGGACGGCTATGCCCGCAATTTCCTGATCCCTTCGGGCCGCGCACGTCGCGCCACCGCGATGGCAATCAAGGAGTTCGAGGTCAAACGCGCCGAACTTGAAAAAGCCGCCGCTGCCAAGCTGGCCGAAATGCAAGCCCAGGGCGCAAAGCTGAGCGGCACCACCGTCAAGCTCACGCAAAAAGCTGGCGTGGACGGCCGTCTGTTCGGCTCCGTCACCAACCACGACATTTCGGCCGAGCTGACCAAGCAGGGCTTCCCCGTGCTGAAGTCGCAGATCCGCATGCCCAACGGTCCGCTGAAGACCGTCGGCGACCACCCGGTCACCGTGGCGCTGCACACCGATGTGGCAGTGGACATCACCGTGACGGTGTACGGCGAATCCGCTTAAACAGCTTCGCTGCCCCGAAAAAAGCCGCTCGCTGAGCGGCTTTTTTCTTGGCGTCTTTCCGCGGTGGGGTTGTTCACACCTACAGCCCTGATTTACACCGCATTTCCCACGCTTATTCACAACTTTATCCACTGCATTTTAGCTGTGCCGGCGTAGTATTTAGCACCCTCTCAGGAAACCCATGTCCGCCGTACTTTCCACCGCTCCCGATCCCCGTTACAGCGCCGACCGGCAGATTGCCCAGCTGCGCATTCCACCGCATTCCATCGAGGGTGAGTCGAGTGTTCTGGGCGGCCTGCTGCTGGACAACGGTGCCTGGGACCGGGTCGGCGACCTGCTGGTGGACGAGGATTTTTACCGCTACGAACACAAGCTGATCTACGCGGCCGTCGGTGCCCTTATCAACGCGACCAAACCGGCCGACGTGATCACGGTCTACGAACACCTGCAGAACCTCGGCAAGGCCGAGGACGTCGGCGGCCTGAGTTACCTGAACTCGCTGGCCCAGTACGTGCCCAGCGCCGGCAACATCCGGCGTTACGCCGAGATCGTGCGCGAGCGCTCCATCCTGCGCAAGCTGGTGGCCGCCAGCGACGAGATCGCCACCAACGCCTTCAACCCGCAGGGCAAGGCCGTGGCCATGATCCTGGACGAGGCCGAGCAGAAGATTTTCAAGATCGGCGAGCAGGGCTCGCGCATGAAGCAGGGCTTCCAGAGCATGGACACCCTGGTGGTGAGCCTGCTCGACCGCGTGACCGAGATGTCGGAAAACCCGAACGACGTCACCGGCGTGCCCACCGGCTTTTACGACCTCGACAAGATGACCTCGGGTTTCCAGGCCGGTGACCTGGTCATCCTGGCGGCCCGGCCTTCGATGGGAAAAACCGCGCTGGCCATCAACATTGCCGAACACGTGGCGCTCAACGAAGGCCTGCCGGTGGCGGTGTTTTCGATGGAGATGGGCGCGTCCCAGCTGGCGGTGCGTATCGTCGGCTCCATCGGCCGCATCGACCAGACACATTTGCGCACCGGCGCGCTGACCGACGAGGAGTGGCCGCGCCTGACCGAAGCCATCGAGAAGCTGCGCAACATCTCGCTGCACATCGACGAAACGCCCGGCCTGACCGTCAGCGAGCTGCGCGCCAACGCCAGGCGCCTGGCCCGGCAGTGCGGCAAGCTCGGCCTGATCGTGGTCGATTACCTGCAGCTCATGAGCGTGTCCAGCGGCATGGCCGAGGAAAACCGTGCCACCGCCGTCGGCGAGATCTCGCGCGGCCTGAAGATGCTGGCCAAGGAGCTGCAGTGCCCGGTGATTGCGTTGTCACAGCTGAGCCGCGGCGTCGAGTCGCGCACCGACAAACGCCCCATGATGAGCGATTTGCGCGAGTCCGGCGCGATCGAGCAGGACGCCGACATCATCATGTTCATCTACCGCGATGAGTACTACACAAAAGACGCCTGCAAGGAACCTGGTGTAGCCGAGGTCATCATCAGCAAACAGCGTAATGGCCCGACCGGCACAGTGAAGCTCGCGTTCATTAATCGGATCACCAAGTTCGAATCGCTTGCGCATGGCGGCGGCGATTTTTAGATAAAAACGGGCCTTGACCCTTTATTTTCAAGCGCCTATAGCTATCTATTTAATAGCAATCAAGGGCGGACGGCCTTACTCCAGATCTTCCATCGCCAGCATGTGGTATTTCTGGGCGTAGGAAAAAGGCTGCTTTCTCACCACGGCCATCACGCGTTCCGTCTCCTTCTCGGAGGGGGCATGCACCATCAGGGCGTGCTGGCCTTCGCGGGCCAGGGCGACGTATTTCTGGACTGTGGCGCCTTCGGTGCCGACCGAAGGCAGCATGACATCCGAGTCGCCATCGACCTTGCCGATCTCGCGCAGGATGTCCTCGGGGGTCAGCAGCATGATGGCCTGCCTGTCAAAGCCCTGGTCCTCCAGCTCACGCGCTGCCTGTTCGGCCTGGCCAGCTTCCGGGAACATGATGAAGGCGTAACCCGTGGGGTAGAACACGCCTTGCAGGGTCAACATCTTGGGGTGGAGTGCAAATGTTTTCATGGTGAATCCTTGGGCTGTGAATTCACCATTTATGCATGCCAGGGGGACGCTGTCTGTAGGCCAGTTCGCACAAAGCGCGTGGCCCGGCGCCCCGGGCGGCGGCTCAGGGCAGTTCTTCGGTCCGGAGCGTCGGCTCGGACATGACGCGGGCGGTGCTGGACAGGCCGTCAAGCAGCCGGTTCGCAAAGTAGCTGCTTTGCGTGTCCGGTTCCAGCGCCGCGATCACGAGGTTCGCCAGCGGCTGGTTCATGGGCACGTAATAACTGCCAGAGGGGGCATCGATCACGCCGCGTACCAGCGCCACTTCGGCCCTGACGATCTGCCCGGCATCGGCAATGCTGCCGCGCACGTCCTGCCGGACCCCGGCCGAGCTCGCCGTCTCGCGGTACAGGTCGCCCAGCATGGACGCCGGCTCGGCCACACGCAGCACCTGCACGCCATGCAGGCGCAGCCGCTCCACGGCCGTTCGCGACCCCGCCGACAGCCAGTAGCCGCAGGGGCGCACGCGGGACTTGAGCTTGCGCAGCGTGAGTGCCGATTTCCACTCGACCTTGAGGGTTTTGTCGGCGCCGGTGACCGGGTCCAGCATGACGATCTCCTGCTGGGTGAGGGTGGGGGCGGCTTCGACCACCGCCTCTTCCTTGCAGGCCAGGGCGCCCATCTCTTTCTCGACATAGGGCTGCAACTGGCCCAGTTCGCTGGCCCGCTGGGCGGTGCTGGCGAGCACGCTGGAGATCGCGGTGACATGGGTGTGCACGCGGCGCTGGATGTGCAGCCGGCCTATGCCCACGCCACGGGTTTCGATCAGCAGGCTGACCGCGTTTTTCAGGCCGCTGACGTTGCGGCCGGTGTCGGGTTGCGTGCCGCCCATGGATATGGTCTTGTCCGCCAGGTCCGTCGACGTGGTGTAGTACCACTCGGTGCTGAGCCCCTGCCCCTTGAGGGCGGCCACCAGCGGGCGGCGGTACCACTCTTCGGAGGCTTTGGTCAAAAACTCGGGGATGTTGGCGGTGGTCGCGTACTGCAGCAGCGCGTCGTACTTCTGCACCGTACCGAATTTCTGCAGAAAACGGCCCACCACGGTGTATTCGTGGGTATCGACCACAACCGTCGGGTGGTAGTCGCGCGCAAGCTTGGCCAGGGCCTGCGCTTCCGGCGTGTTGAGCAGCAGGTGGTCGCGGTTCATGTCCAGGCCGCCTGTGGTGACACGTTGCCCGGCCGCCGAGCCATCGGGGTTGGCGCGCGGCACGATGATGACGTTGACGCGCTCGAGCACCGGCCGCAACAGGCCTTGCGTGAGTTCGCGGGCCACGACCAGCAAGGCTTCGGTGCCGGCGGGCTCGTCGCCGTGCTGCTGGCCGACCAGCAGCACGGTGGGGCGGCCCGAGGCGGCGATGGCGGCAGCGTCCGTGCCGGCGGCATGCGTCAGCACCAGGGCTTCCAGGGTCTCGCCGCGTTGCGACTGGCCAATGGGCAGGACGGCGGCTTTCAGGCCCGCTGAACGCGAGGCCGCTGTGCTGAGCTCACGCAGCCAGGTCTGGACTTCCGCATTCGAGGTGAAGCTGCTGCGCCCTTCCTGTAGGCCGGGCGTGTTGTAGATGACGGAAGGCGCCGGGAAGCGGGCGGCGACGGCGGCGCTGTAGGGGGCGGCGCTTGGCGGCGGGGGGAGGGCCAGCGCCGGCCGGTCGGGGACAGGCTGGACGACAACGGCAGGAAGGGGGGCGGGCGCCGGTGCCACCACCACCCGCGGCGCGGGCGAGACCGTGCCGGTGGGCCCCGGCCAGGGCGGCAGCGGCACCGACGTGCAGGCCGCCAGCGCCAGCAGCAGCGGCAGCAGAACGACGGCGCGTGGGCCGGTGCCGCGGTGGCGCAGGAAGAAAGGCGGTTGGGGCGATGGTTCCGGGGGGCTGAGGGGTTGGTTCATCCGCAGGGGCAGGTCGGTCTTGGTCATGGCTTGGTATTGGGAAGGCCGGCGCAGGTGCGGCCCAGGCTGCCATTATCCGGCTTGCGCGCCGCTGCCGGTGTGGGTGCCTACCCTTTGGTGCAGCAATTTCGCAACCTTGCAGCGGCGTCGGTCAGGCCCGCATGAGAAACTACGGCTTCCATGCCTCCTGAATCCGCTCCTTCCACCATGAATTCCGGTTCTTTCCCCGCACACCGCCTCAGCGTGGCGCCGATGATGGACTGGACCGACCGGCATTGCCGCTACTTTCACCGCCTGCTGTCGCGCCATGCCTTGCTGTACACCGAGATGGTGACTACCGGTGCGCTGATCCATGGCGACGTGGCGCGGCACCTTCGCTTCAACGCCGAAGAACACCCGGTGGCGTTGCAGCTGGGCGGCAGCGAGCCGGCCGACCTGGCGCACTGCGCCCGGCTCGGCGAGCAATGGGGCTACGACGAAATCAACCTCAACTGCGGTTGCCCCAGCGAGCGTGTGCAGCGCGGCGCTTTCGGCGCCTGCCTGATGGCCGAGCCGCAACTGGTGGCCGATTGCGTCAAGGCCATGGTCGACGTGGTGAAGGTGCCTGTCACCGTCAAGCACCGCATCGGCATCGACAAGGGCGAGAGCTACGAATTCGTGCGCGACTTTGTCGGTGCGGTCAGCGAAGCCGGCTGCACAACCTTCATCGTGCATGCGCGCAATGCCTGGCTCAAGGGACTGAGCCCGAAGGAAAACCGCGAGGTGCCGCCACTGCGGTATGAACTCGTCTACCGGCTCAAGCGCGAGTTTCCCGACCTCACCATCGTCATCAACGGTGGCATCACCACCCCTGAGCAGGTGGTGGCGCAACTGCGCGAACTCGACGGCGTGATGGTCGGCCGCGAGGCTTACCACAACCCCTGGTGGCTGGCCGCGTGGGACGAGGCCTTTTTCGGCGCGGCTCGCAGCGAGGCGACGCGTGAGTCCGTCGAGGCGCACATGGCCGACTACATGGCCAGGGAGTTCGCCGAACACGGCACACCCTGGCCGACGATCGCCCGCCACATGCTGGGCCTGCGCCACGGCCTGCCGGGCGCGCGGCGCTGGCGCCAGGTCTGGAGCGACCACAAGCTCAAGAGCCTGCACCCGCGCGAGGTGATGGCGCTGGCCCATGCGCCAGGCGCTGCGGGCGAAAGCGCTGAATCTTCATTGCAGGTCGCGGTGACGGCGCATGTCTGATGCCGCGCAGCGCGAGACGCGCCGGGCGCTGCTGCTGCTGTGGCTGGTGCCGGCGCTCTGGGCGGTCAACTACATCGTGGCGCGCAAGGCGCCCGGCGTCATCGGGCCCTACATGCTGGCCTTGGGCCGCTGGGGCCTGGCCGCCCTGATCCTGGTGGTGATCACACGGGCGGAATTGTGGGAACAACGGGCGGCAATCACGCGGGCCTGGCGGCAATACCTGGTGCTCGGCACACTCGGCATGCTGATTTGCGGTGCCTGGGTGTATGAAGGGGCGCGCTCCACCGGGGCCATGAACATTGCGCTGATTTATTCGGCCTCCCCGGTGCTGATTGCCCTGGGGGCGATGTGGTGGCTGGGCGAGGGTTTTGGCGCGCGGCAGGCGGCCGGCGTGCTGCTGGCGCTGACAGGCGTGGTTCACGTGGTCGTCAAGGGGCGCTGGACGGCCCTGGCCGACGTGCAGTTTGTGGCAGGAGATGCCTGGATTCTGGCGGCCACCGTGTCCTGGGCCGCCTATGCGCTGCTGCAGAAAAGGTGGCCCAGTTCCCTGAGTGCGACGGCGCGGCTGGCCGCGATCTGTCTCGGCGGCACCCTGGTGCTGCTGCCCCCGGCCGTGTGGGAGGCGACGCGGCCCGGCGCGGACGTCCTGGGTGGCCAAGCCTTGCTGCTGGTGCTGGTGGCCTCGCTGATTCCCGGCGTGGGTGCCTACTGGATCTATGGCTGGGCGCAGAAGATCCTCGGGGCCAGCCGGGTGGCTGTGGCGCTGTACCTCGGCCCGCTTTACGCGGCGGCGGCGGCCTGGCTGCTCGGCGAGCCGCCGGGCTGGCACCATGCGGTCGGAGCGCTGCTGATCCTGCCGGGCGTGTTTCTGGTCACGCGGCCGGTCAGGCAGCCTCTCAAGCCGCCGCTTCCAGCCCGTTCCTGAAGTGTTCGCGCATGCGCTGCACGGTGGCCTCGGCATCGCGTGCGGCCAGCGCCGCCATGATGGCGCGGTGTTCGGCCAATGACTCTTCAATACGGCCGCTTTTGAGCAATGAGTTGTGGCGGTTGAGTTTCATGACCTTGCGCAGGTCCGCCACCATCTGGTCGCGCCAGCGGTTGTTGGCAATTTCCAGCAGGCGCATGTGGAAGGTTTCGTTGATCTGGAAAAACCGCTCGCGGTTGGCCACGGCTTTTTCGAGCTCGGAGTGCAGCGTTTTCAGCTCCTGCAACTGGGCTTCGGTGGCTTGGGTCGCCACCACGCCCGCGGCGTCGCTTTCCAGCAGGGAGAGCAGGTGGTAGACGTCGGCGAGGTCGCGTTCGGACACCTCGGTGACATAGGCGCCGCGCCGCACTTTCATGGTCACCAGACCTTCGGTGGCCAGCACTTTCAGGGCTTCGCGCAGCGGCGTGCGGCTGATGCCGTATTCCTCGGCCAGCTTGAGCTCGTCAATCCAGCTGCCGGGCGCCAGTTCGCGGCTGAAAATGCGCTGGCGCAAAAGCTCCGCCACCTCTTCGTAAAGTGCGCGGGGGGTCAGTGAAACAGCGGCCATGGTCTTGTGAAGGTGTCAATAACAGCCGGAGGGCTATGCAGCGCAATCTTATCCGAAACTAAATTTTGCATCAATAATTATAAATAATGTAAAATTGCCAAATCGGCAGGTTGCCTGCCCAACCCCATCGAAGCACGCGCCATGAGCACCCCCAAACCTTCCTCCAGCCCTGAATTCGCCTCTGCCAGCCTGGAGGCCTGGGCCAAGGCGGCCGCCAAATCGGCGCCCGGCGGCGACCTCAACGCGCTGAACTGGCAGACGCCCGACGGCATCAGCGTCAAGCCGCTGTACACCGCGGAAGACGTCAAGGACCTGCCTTACACCAACACCTTGCCGGGTTTTGAGCCCTTTATCCGCGGCCCGCAGGCCACCATGTATGCAGTGCGGCCCTGGACCATTCGCCAGTACGCCGGGTTTTCCACGGCGGAAGAGTCCAATGCGTTCTACCGCAAGGCGCTGGCGGCCGGCGGGCAGGGTGTCTCGGTCGCGTTCGACCTGGCCACGCACCGGGGTTATGACAGCGACCATCCGCGCGTGACGGGGGATGTCGGCAAGGCCGGCGTGGCGATTGACTCGGTCGAGGACATGAAAATCCTGTTCGACCAGATCCCGCTGGACAAGGTGTCGGTGTCCATGACCATGAACGGCGCGGTGCTGCCGGTGCTGGCCGGTTATGTGGTCGCTGCCGAGGAGCAGGGCGTGGCGCAGGACCAGCTCAGCGGCACCATCCAGAACGACATCCTCAAAGAGTTCATGGTGCGCAACACCTACATCTACCCGCCGGCGCCCAGCATACGCATCATCGGCGACATCATCGAGTACACGGCGAAACACATGCCGAAGTTCAACTCGATCAGCATCTCCGGTTACCACATGCAGGAAGCCGGCGCCAACCAGGCACTTGAATTGGCCTTCACCCTGGCCGACGGCAAGGAGTATGTGAAGACGGCGATCGCCAAGGGCCTGGACGTCGACGGTTTTGCCGGGCGCCTGAGCTTCTTCTGGGCGATCGGCATGAACTTCTACCTCGAAGTCGCCAAGATGCGCGCGGCCCGCCTGCTCTGGTGCCGCATCATGAAGGAATTCAACGCCAAAAGCCCGAAAAGCCTGATGTTGCGCACACATTGCCAGACCAGCGGCTGGAGCCTGACCGAGCAGGACCCCTACAACAACGTGGTGCGCACCACCATCGAGGCCATGGCCGCGGTCTTTGGCGGCACGCAAAGCCTGCACACCAACAGCTTTGACGAGGCGATTGCACTGCCGACGGAGTTTTCATCGCGGATTGCCCGCAACACCCAGCTCATCATCCAGGAAGAAACCCACATCCCGAATGTGATCGACCCCTGGGCCGGCAGCTACATGATGGAAAAACTGACCCAGGACATGGCCGATGCCGCTTGGGCCATCATCGAGGAAGTCGATGCCATGGGCGGCATGACCAAGGCCGTGGACAGCGGCTGGGCCAAGCTCAAGATCGAGGCCGCGGCGGCCGAAAAGCAGGCCCGTATCGACAGCGGCAAGGACGTGATCGTCGGCGTCAATAAGTACAAACTCAAGACCGAGGATGCGATCGAAACCCGTGACATCGATAACGTGGCCGTGCGCGACGGGCAAATCACGCGCCTCAAGACCATCCGCGCCAAACGCGACGCGGCGGCGGTGCAGGGCGCGCTGGACGCCCTGACGGCCGCCGCTGAACAGGGCAACTGCAACCTGCTCGATTTATGCATCAAGGCCATGCGCCTGCGCGCCACGGTGGGCGAGGTCAGCGATGCGCTGGAACAAGTTTACGGGCGCCATCGCGCCGATACACAAAAGGTGACCGGTGTGTACGCAGCAGCTTATGACTCGGCCGAAGGCTGGGAAAACCTCAAGTCTGAAATCAACGCCTTTGCCGAATCCCAGGGCCGGCGCCCGCGTGTGATGATTTCCAAGCTGGGCCAGGACGGCCATGACCGTGGCGCCAAGGTGGTGGCCACGGCTTTTGCCGACCTCGGATTCGACGTGGACATGGGGCCGCTGTTCCAGACGCCCGAAGAATGCGCGCGCCAGGCGATTGAAAACGATGTGCACGCGGTGGGGGTGTCGACGCTGGCCGCCGGCCACAAGACGCTGGTGCCGGCCATCATCGCCGAGCTCAGGAAGCAGGGCGCCGACGACATCATCGTGTTTGTCGGCGGTGTGATCCCGCGCCAGGACTACGAGATGCTGTACGAGGCCGGTGTCAAAGGCATTTACGGCCCCGGCACGCCGATCCCGGCCAGCGCCAAGGATGTGCTGGAGCAGATCAAGGCTGCCTTGAAGTGAAGCCTTCCGTGCTGGTCGATGCGGTTCTGCATGGCGACGCCGCCGCGCAGCGCCGCGCCATCGCCAAAGCCATCACGCTGCTCGAATCCACGCGCGCCGATCATCGTGCGCAGGGCGACGAGCTGCTGACGGCCTTGTTGCCGCACACCGGAAAAGCTTTCCGGCTTGGCATCAGCGGCGTGCCCGGCGTCGGCAAATCCACCTTCATCGAAGTACTTGGCCTTTATTTGATCAAGCAGGGGCACCGCGTGGCCGTGCTGACCATCGACCCGTCGTCGAGCGTCTCGGGCGGCTCCATCCTCGGCGACAAGACACGCATGGAAAAGCTGTCGGTGCACGAACGCGCCTACATCCGACCCAGTCCGTCCAGCGGAACCCTGGGCGGTGTCGCTGAAAAAACGCGCGAGGCCATGCTGGTTTGCGAAGCGGCCGGTTACGACGTGGTGATTGTGGAAACTGTCGGTGTGGGCCAGAGTGAAACGGCGGTGGCCAACATGACCGACATGTTTGTGCTGATGCAACTGCCCAATGCCGGCGACGACCTGCAGGCGATCAAGAAGGGCGTGATGGAGCTGGCCGATCTGGTCGTCATCAACAAGGCCGACATCGACGCCGACGCCGCGATGCGCGCGCAGGCGCAGATTGCCTCGGCCATGCGCCTGTTCGGGCTGGTCAACAACGCGATGGGCCAGGCGCAGGCCGCGGCCTATGACACCTTCTGGCACCCGCAGGTGATCCAGCTCAGCGCGCTGCACAACCAGGGGGTCGATGTTTTCTGGGCCGCGGTGACGCAGTTCAAGAACATACAGACCGCCAACGGCCGGCTGGCCGAGCGCCGCCGGCACCAGTCCCTGGCGTGGATGTGGGAGCGCATCGACGCCGGGCTCAAGCAGGCTTTCCGGCAGGATCCTGCGGTCAGCGCCTTGTTGCCGACCCTGGTGGCCGATGTCGAAAGCGGCTGCATCCCGGCCTCCACCGCAGCACGAAATCTGCTTGCAGCCCAATCAGGTCGGTCGGCGGCAGCTATCAAATAAAGAGCGTATAGAAAGCAAACCATGCAAGACATTCTTGAACAACTCGAAACAAAACGCGCCGCAGCCCGCCTGGGCGGAGGGCAGAAACGCATAGACGCCCAGCACGGCAAAGGCAAACTCACGGCGCGCGAGCGGCTGGAGCTGCTGCTCGACGAAGGCACGTTTGAAGAGTGGGACATGTTTGTCGAGCACCGCTGCACCGACTTCGGCATGGAGGACAACAAGATCCCCGGCGACGGTGTGGTGACCGGCTACGGCATGATCAACGGCCGCCTGGTGTTTGTCTTCAGCCAGGATTTCACGGTTTTCGGTGGCGCATTGTCGGAAGCGCACGCCGAGAAAATCTGCAAGGTGATGGACCAAGCCATGAAGGTGGGAGCGCCGGTGATCGGCCTCAACGATTCCGGCGGTGCACGCATCCAGGAAGGGGTGGCTTCGCTCGGCGGTTATGCCGACGTGTTCCAGCGCAATGTGATGGCCTCGGGCGTGGTGCCGCAGATCAGCATGGTCATGGGTCCCTGCGCGGGCGGCGCGGTGTATTCACCGGCCATGACCGACTTCATCTTCATGGTGAAGGATTCGAGCTACATGTTTGTCACCGGCCCCGAGGTGGTGAAAACCGTGACGCATGAAGAAGTGACGGCCGAGGAACTGGGCGGCGCCACCACCCACACCACGCGCAGCGGCGTGGCCGACCTGGCGTTTGAGAACGACGTGGAGGCGCTCTTGATGCTGCGCCGGCTCTACAACTACCTGCCGCTGAACAACCGCGAGAAGGCGCCGATCCGGCCCAGCGCCGACCCGGCCGGCCGCATGGACCTGAGCTTGGACACCTTGGTGCCCGAGAACCCGAACAAGCCCTACGACATGAAGGAGCTGATCACCAAGACGGTGGACGACGGTGACTTTTTCGAGATCCAGCCCGAGTACGCCAAAAACATCATCATCGGCTTTGCCCGCATGGAAGGCCAGTCGGTTGGCATCGTGGCCAACCAGCCGCTGGTGCTGGCCGGTTGCCTGGACATCAAGAGCAGTATCAAGGCCGCGCGTTTCGTGCGTTTTTGCGATGCCTTCAACATTCCGGTGATCACCTTTGTCGACGTGCCCGGCTTCATGCCCGGCACCAGCCAGGAGTACGGCGGCATCATCAAACACGGCGCGAAGCTGCTGTATGCGTACGCCGAATGCACCGTGCCGAAAATCACCGTCATCACGCGCAAGGCCTACGGCGGTGCGTATGACGTGATGAGCTCCAAACACCTGCGTGGCGACGTCAACTTCGCGTGGCCGAACGCCGAGATCGCCGTGATGGGCGCCAAGGGCGCGGTCGAAATCATCTTCCGCGAAGACAAGGGCGACCCGGTCAAGCTGGCCGCGAAAGAAGCCGAATACAAGGCGCGTTTTGCCAATCCTTTTGTGGCCGGTGCACGCGGTTTCATCGACGACGTGATCCTGCCGCACGAAACCCGCAAGCGCATCTGCCGCTCGCTGGTGATGCTCAAGGACAAGAAGATAGAGAACCCGTGGCGCAAGCACGGGAATATTCCCTTATGAGTTCCCCCCTTCTCGGCTCACTCCGTGTAGCCGGATCCCCCCTCCGGGGCGGCGCCTGCGGCCCGGCAAAGCCGGTTCCGCGGCCCCCGCTTGAAAACCAGTCATGGAGCAACGCATATGTTTGACAAAATTCTCATCGCGAACCGCGGCGAAATCGCCTGCCGCGTGATCCAGACCGCGCGCAAGATGGGCATCCAGACCGTCGCGGTGTATTCCGACGCCGACAAGGACGCGCGCCATGTCGAACTGGCCGACGAGGCGGTCCACATCGGGCCGGCGCCCAGCCGGGACAGCTACCTGCAGGCCGACAAGATCATTGCGGCGGCCAAACAGACGGGTGCGCAGGCGATACACCCGGGCTATGGTTTCCTCAGCGAAAACGCCGGTTTTGCCAAACGCGTGGAAGAAGAGGGCCTGGTGTTCATCGGCCCCAAGCATTATTCGATTGCCGCGATGGGCGACAAGATCGAGTCAAAAAAACTCGCCGGTGCGGCGGGCGTCAACTGCATTCCCGGCGTCAACGATGCCATCGAAACGGCCGAGACGGCGGTCGAGATTGCCAGGGGCATTGGTTACCCGGTGATGATCAAGGCCAGTGCCGGCGGCGGTGGCAAGGGCCTGCGGGTGGCCTTCAACGACAAGGAGGCTTTCGAGGGCTTCACCTCCTGCCGCAACGAGGCGCGCAACAGCTTTGGCGATGACCGCGTGTTCATCGAGAAGTTTGTTGAGGAGCCGCGCCACATCGAGATCCAGCTGATCGGCGACAGCCACGGCAACGTGATTTACCTCAACGAACGCGAATGCTCGATCCAGCGCCGCCACCAGAAGGTGATCGAGGAGGCGCCGTCGCCCTTCATCAGCGAAGCCACGCGAAAAGCCATGGGCGAGCAGGCGGTGGCGCTGGCCAAGGCCGTCAACTACGAGTCGGCCGGCACGGTCGAGTTTGTCGTCGGCAAGGACCAGAGTTTTTACTTCCTCGAGATGAACACCCGTCTGCAGGTCGAGCATCCGGTGACGGAATGCATCACCGGGCTGGACCTGGTCGAACTGATGATTCGCGTGGCGGCTGGCGAAAAGCTGCCGCTGGCGCAGAAGGACGTTCAGCGCAAGGGCTGGGCCATCGAGTGCCGCATCAACGCCGAAGATCCGTTCCGCAATTTTCTGCCGTCCACCGGCCGGCTGGTGCGTTTCCAGCCGCCCCGGCAGGACATGTTTGCGGCGGAGACCGCGCAGCTGTTCGGCGTGCGCGTCGATACCGGCGTGCAGGACGGCGGCGAGATCCCGATGTTTTACGACTCGATGATTGCCAAGCTCATTGTGCACGGCACCGATCGCCAGGACGCAATTGCCAAGATGCGCGAGGCCCTGAACAGCTTTGTGATTCGCGGCGTGTCCAGCAACATCCCGTTCCAGGCGGCGTTGCTGGCACACCCGAAGTTTGTCGCCGGTGACTTCAATACCGGCTTCATCGCCGAAAACTACGCCCAGGGTTTCCGCGCCGAAGACGTGCCGCATGACGATGCCGCTTTTCTGGTGGCGCTGGCCGCCTACGTGAACCGCCGCCTGCTGGACCGCGCCGCGGGCATCAGCGGCCAGTTGCCGGGCCACGGGGTGACGGTGGCTGAAGAGTTTGTGGTCATTGGCCTGGGGGAGGGCGGAAAAAACATCCACGAAGCGGTGACGGTGCGCGATTTTCAAGCCGAATCGGGTTCCAGCGCCATAGAAACGGGTGGGAAACGCTATGAAATATGTAGCAGATGGCATCTGGGCGGGGCGCGCATCCGTGGCACGGTCAATGGCCAGCCCTTTGCCGCCCAGGTCGAACGCGGGGTGGGCCGCAATCCCCTGGCCATCCGTATCGCCCACAACGGCACGCGGCTGGACACGCTGGTGCTGTCGCCGCGCGCTGCCCAGTTGCATGCGCTGATGCCCTACAAGGCGCCGCCGGACATGAGCCGCTTTGTACTCTCGCCCATGCCCGGCCTGCTGGTCGAGGTGGCGGTGCAGCCCGGCCAGAAAGTGCAGGCCGGTGAACGCGTGGCGGTGATCGAGGCCATGAAGATGGAAAACGTGCTGTTTGCCACTGCCGACGGTGTGGTGGGCAAGGTGCTGGCCGCCAAGGGCGAGTCACTGAGCGTGGACCAGCCGATTGTCGAGTTTGCATAACCGATGCGGAGCATGCCATGAACCCTCAAGCATTTGAAGCCTTGCTGAAAAGCGAGCATTTCAGCGAGATCACCACCATTGACAGGCCGGCGGGTTATCAGCTGGGTGAACACCAGCATCCGTTTGATGCCTGTGCGCTGGTCACCGACGGACAGATCACGCTGGTGGTGGCGGGTGTTTCCAGCACCTACGCCGCGGGCGATGTCTTCCGTCTGGCAGCGGGGACGCCGCACCTGGAATGCGCTGGCCCCCATGGCGTGACTTACCGGGTCGGCCGCCGCGCGGCCGCTGCCCCATGAACCGGCCCCTTCAGCAGGCGCACGACAGGCCTTTCAAGGTGCTGGGCATCCAGCAGATCGCCATTGGCGGCACCAGCAAAGACCGCCTGCGCACCCTGTGGGTGGACATGCTGGGGCTGGAGGTCACCGGCAACTTTGTCAGCGAGCGCGAGAACGTCGATGAAGACATCTGCGCCATCGGCAGCGGGCCGTTCAAGGTCGAGGTGGACCTGATGCAGCCGCTGGATCCGGACAAAAAGCCGGCGGTGCACACCACCCCGCTGAACCACGTCGGCCTGTGGATCGACGACCTGCCCACCGCCGTGGCCTGGTTGACGGCGCAAGGTGTGCGTTTCGCGCCGGGCGGCATCCGCCAGGGGGCGGCGGGTTTTGACATCTGCTTTCTGCATCCCAAGGCCAGTGAGGAGTTTCCGGTCGCGGGTGAGGGCGTGCTGATCGAGCTGGTGCAGGCGCCGCCCGAGGTGGTCCAGGCCTTCGCCAGGCTGGCTGAAAATACAACGCTCCCTCCGGTGTAACCCTGCTTCCGTTTTCGGCCGCCGCGGCCCTTGGGTGGGGCGGGCTGATGCCGGCAAAACAGGATTGCGAAGGAACTGAGGGATTCACCCGAGAGCGCTGTTCGCCGGGCCGGGCGTAAACTGGTCCGGCCTCCTGACCCGGTGGTGTTGCAGCGGGGCGAAGGAGACAGCGTTTTGCAGCCAACCAACGTAGCCAATCCGTCCTACTTCCACAAGGTCGTCGATTGCCAATGGGCCTGTCCCGCCCACACTCCCGTTCCTGAATACATACGCCTGATCGGCCAGGGCCGTTACACCGACGCCTACATGGTCAACTGGGTGTCTAATGTGTTCCCCGGCATTCTGGGCCGCACCTGCGACCGGCCCTGCGAACCGGCCTGCCGCCGCAGCCGCGTCGAGGAAAACAACGGCGAACAGCCGGAGCCGGTGGCCATTTGCCGGCTCAAGCGCGTGGCGGCCGACATGAAAAACGATGTCCGTCAGCGCATGCCCAGACTCGCTCCGAAAAACGGCAAGCGGATTGCCTGCATCGGCGCCGGCCCGGCCTCGCTGACGGTGGCGCGTGACCTGGCGCCGCTGGGTTACGAGGTCACGGTGTTTGACGGCGAGGCGAAGGCCGGTGGGTTCATCCGCACCCAGATCCCGCGCTTTCGCCTGCCCGAGTCGGTGATCGACGAGGAAACCGGCTACATCCTGGATTTGGGTGTGAACTTCAACAGCGGCCAGCGTATCGCCTCCATGAAGGGTTTGCTGGCGCAGGGCTACGACGCGGTGTTTGTCGGCTGCGGCGCGCCGCGCGGGCGCGACCTGGACCTGCCGGGCCGCAGCGAGATCACGGAGAACATCCACATCGGCATCGACTGGCTGGCCTCAGTGTCTTTCGGCCACATCACCACGATTGGACAACGCGTGATCGTGCTCGGCGGCGGCAACACGGCCATGGACTGCTGCCGTTCGGCACGGCGCCTGGGCGGCACCGACGTGAAAGTCATTGTGCGCAGCGGTTTCGACGAAATGAAGGCGTCGCCCTGGGAGAAGGAAGACGCCCAGCACGAAGGCATTCCCATCATCAACTTCCATGTACCCAAGTCTTTTGAACACCGTCAGGGCAAGCTCACCGGCATGACTTTTGAAGTGGTCCAGGCAGTGTATGACGGCAGCGGCAAGCGCAGCCTGGTGCCGACCGGTGCGCCGGACGTGCTGGTCGAGTGCGACGCCGTGCTGATCGCCGTGGGCCAGGAAAACGCCTTCCCCTGGATAGAGCGCGACTGCGGCATCACCTTCGACCAGTGGGGGCTGCCGGTGCTGGGCAAGGAGACGTTCCAGTCCACCGTGGCCCATGTTTTTTTCGGCGGCGACGCGGCCTTCGGTCCGAAAAACATCATCACGGCGGTGGCGCACGGGCATGAAGCGGCGGTGTCGATCGACCGCTTTCTGAACGGCGAGGACATCCGTCGCCGGCCCGATCCGATGACCAATTTGATGTCCACCAAGATGGGCATCCATGAGTGGAGCTACGACAACGACACCTCCAACGATGCCCGTTTCAAGGTGCCCTGGGCCAAGGCGGAAATTGCGCTGGCCAGCATACGCGTCGAGGTGGAGCTCGGCTTCGACGCCGCAACGGCCTTCAAGGAAGCCGGGCGCTGCCTGAACTGCGATGTGCAAACGGTGTTCACCGCGCCGGCCTGCATCGAATGCGACGCCTGTGTCGATATCTGCCCGATGGACTGCATCAGCTTCACTGCCAATGGCGACGAGGCTGACTTGCGCACGCGGCTGAAGGCGCCGGCGTTGAACCTGGCGCAGGACCTCTATGTGTCCGGCGAACTCAAGACCGGGCGGGTGATGGTCAAGGACGAGGATGTCTGCCTGCACTGCGGCCTGTGTGCCGAGCGCTGCCCGACCGGGGCCTGGGACATGCAGAAGTTTTTGCTGACAACGACACAGGCCGGGCCGTCCTGCCGCGATGCCAACAAGGCTACCGCCCGAGTGGGGGCCGCATGACCGAGAGATCTTGTTCCCTCTCCCTCCGGGAGGGGGCTAGGGTGAGGGTGAGGGTATCGCGCCGTCCTGGCGACCCTCACCCCGCCCCTCTCCCAGGGGAGATGGAGAAAACGGAGCTGCGCAATGAAAAAGATTGAAGCCGTCAACGACTTTGTGATCAAGTTCGCCAACGTCAACGGTTCGGGCTCGGCCTCCGCCAACGAGCTGTTTGCCAAGGCCATTTTGCGCATGGGGGTGCCGGTGAGCCCGCGCAATATTTTTCCCAGCAACATCCAGGGCTTGCCGACCTGGTACGAGGCGCGTGTGAGTGACAAGGGCTATCAGGGCCGGCGCGGCGGCGTCGACATGATGGTGGCCATGAACCCGCAGACCTGGGACGCCGATGTGGCCGAGCTGGAACCGGGCGGCTACCTGTTTTACGACAGCACGCGGCCCCTGCCGGTGTCCAGCTTCCGTGACGACATCCAGGTCATCGGCATGCCGCTGACCGAGATCTGCAATGCGGTCTACACCGACCCGCGCCAGCGCCAGCTGTTCAAGAACATCGTGTACGTGGGCGCGCTGTCGGTGCTTCTGGAGATTGAGCCCGAGGTGCTCGAAAAGCTGTTCGGCGAGCAGTACAAGGGCAAGGAAAAGCTGCTGGCTTCCAACGTGCAGGCCCTGCACCTGGGCCGGGACTTCGCCAGCGAGCACCTGCAGGCGCCGCTGGGCATACGCGTGCAGCGCCGCGACCAGGTCGGCAACAGGATCTTTGTCGACGGCAACAGCGCCGCGGCGCTGGGCTGCGTCTATGGCGGCGCCACCGTGGCCGCCTGGTACCCGATCACACCGTCCTCGTCGGTGGCCGAGGCCTTCCAGTCCTACTGCGCCAGATACCGGGTGGACCCCGCGACCGGCCGGCACAACTACGCCGTGGTGCAGGCGGAAGACGAAATCGCTTCCATCGGCATGGTGGTGGGCGCGGGCTGGAACGGCGCGCGTGCCTTCACCGCCACTTCAGGGCCGGGCGTGTCGCTGATGACCGAGTTCCTCGGGCTGGCCTACTTTGCCGAGATCCCGGTCACCATCATCAATGTGCAGCGCGGCGGGCCGTCCACCGGCATGCCGACACGCACCCAGCAAGCCGACCTGATCTCCTGCGCCTATGCCTCGCATGGCGACACCAAACATGTGCTGCTGCTGCCGGAAGACCCGCACGAGTGTTTCGAACATGCCGCCGCCGCGCTGGACCTGGCCGACCGGCTGCAGACGCCGGTGTTTGTGATGACCGACCTGGACATCGGCATGAACCAGCGTCTGTGCGAACCCTTTGCCTGGGACGACAGCCGCAGCTACGACCGCGGCAAGGTGATGACGGCCGAGGAACTGGAGGCGGGCAAGGACTTCGGCCGCTACAAGGATGTGGATGGTGACGGCATCCCCTGGCGCACCTTGCCGGGCACACACCCCAGCAAGGGCAGTTATTTCACGCGTGGCACCACGCGCAATGCCTACGCCCAGTATTCCGAGCGTGGCCCGGACTACATCTACAACGTGCAGCGGCTGCTGAAAAAGTTCCAGACCGCAGCCACGCTGGTGCCGCAGCCGGTGCTGCGGCCCGCCGCGCGCCCGACCCGGCTGGGCGTGATCTATTTCGGATCCACCAGCCCGGCCATGAACGAGGCGCTCGATGTGTTGACCGAAGCCGGCATCCACCTCGATGCGCTGCGCCTGCGCGCCTTTCCGTTTCCTGCGCCGGTTGCGCAATTCATCGCTGCGCATGACCAGGTGTTTGTGGTCGAGCAGAACCGCGATGCGCAAATGCATTGCCTGCTGGTCAACGAACTGGATATTGACCCGGCGCGCCTGGTGCGGGTGCTGCATTACGACGGCACGCCGATCACCGCGCGTTTCATCACCGGGGCCATCACGCAGCATGTGCAGACCGCGGCGGCCGCCCCACAAGCCAAAGACAAGGATCGTGCGACATGACTTATCTTGCCAAACCACGGCTGCATCATCCTTCGCTGACCGTCAACAAGGTCGGCTACACCCGGCGTGACTACGAAGGCAAGATTTCCACGCTGTGCGCCGGCTGCGGGCACGACTCGATCTCGGCGGCCATCATCCAGGCCTGCTGGGAGCTCGACATCGAGCCGCACCGCGTCGCCAAACTCTCGGGCATAGGCTGCAGCTCCAAAACGCCGGACTATTTCCTCGGTGCCTCCCATGGCTTCAACACCGTGCATGGCCGCATGCCCTCGGTGCTGACCGGCGCCAACCTGGCCAACCGCGAGTTGCTGTACCTTGGTGTGTCGGGGGACGGCGATTCGGCGTCGATTGGCCTGGGCCAGTTCGCCCACGCGATGCGGCGCGGCGTCAACATGGTCTACCTGGTGGAGAACAACGGCGTGTACGGCCTGACCAAGGGGCAGTTTTCGGCGACGGCGGACCAGGGCTCCAAAAGCAAGAAAGGAGTGGTCAACAGCGACAGCCCGGTGGACCTGGTGGCTCTGGCGCTGCAACTGGGCGCCACCTACGTGGCACGCGGGTTTTCGGGCGACAAGGCCCAGCTGGTGCCGCTGATCAAGGGCGCCATCGGCCACGGCGGTGCCGCCTTCATCGACATCATCAGCCCCTGTGTGGCCTTCAACAACCATGCCGGCAGCACCAAGAGTTACGACTACGTGCGCGAACACAACGAGGCGGTCAGCCGCATCGACTTCATCAGCGCGCGCGAGGAAATCACCACCAGTTATGCGCCGGGCGAAGTGATCGACGTGGTGCAGCACGATGGTTCCAGCCTGCGTTTTCGCAAGCTGCACGCCGACTACGATCCCACCGATCGGTATGCGGCCCTGAGTTACATGAACGCACACCAGGCGCGTGGCGAAGTGGTCACCGGGCTGCTCTACGTTGACCCGCTGGCGACCGACCTGCATGTGGCGCTCAACACCAGCGACACACCGCTGAACAAGCTGGACGCTGCGGCCCTGTGTCCGGGGTCGCGTGCGCTGGACAAGGTCAATTCATCCCTGCGTTAGGGCCTGTTCACACTATTTATGCAAGATGCGTTGCGAGTCAAAAAGGCCATGCGTGAGGCGCAAAATGCAGCCGGGCTGGCGCCCGGCAAGGCTTTGCAACGCTGCGCATGGCCTTTTTGGCCGCAACCCGGAGGGAACGGGGTGAAAACAACGCCACTCTGCGTTGCACTCCTAACCCAGACGCCCGGTCTGGGTGTCGTCGCGCGCCTTGATGGGCGCTGTTTTCACCACGTTCGCACTTGTATAAATAGTGTGCACAGGCCCTAACCCGACCCCACTGGACAGGAGGACCCCCATGTCTGAACGTACCGTGTTTCAATCCATCCCGCACCGGCATGTGGTGAGTTGTCCGCCGCAAGCCAGCGTCTGGCAAGCCGCCTGTGTGATGACCAAGGCCAACTGCGGCAGCGTGCTGGTCATCGACACTGGCGGCGTCATGCAGGGCATCCTGACCGAACGTGACCTGATGACCCGGGTGCTGGCCAAGGCCCTGAATGCCAAAAAAACGACTGTGTCCGAGGTGATGACGCACAACCCCCTGTGTGTGGTGCCCGAGATGACCGTCTCGGATGCCGTGTTGATCCTGCTGGAGCGCGGATTCCGGCATTTGCCGATTGTTTCAGCGGCCGGAAAAATCCTGGGGGTGTTCTCGATTCGTGATGCCTTGCCGCGCGAGATTGACAGCGCCGTCAGCCTGGCCGAGTTCCGGGACTCGGTCAACGATGCGCTGGGTTGAGGGCGCAGCAGGCTCAGGCGCCGCTGTTTCCCGGCTCACGCCTGGCCCGTGCACGCGCCAGGGCTGCTTCGATCACGGCGCGTTTCTGGTCCAGCACCACCGGGTCCGTGTGTTGTGAGTGCCCGGGCCAGTCCGCCAGGGCGGCCTCGGCTTTTTCTTCAAGCCTTTTACGGCTATTTCCCTCGTCCATCATGCGCCGGTAGCTATGAATTTTATAGCGTTTTCGGGCCAGCCCGGCCTCGGTTTCCGACCACGCGGCCCAGCCGGTGCGCTCGCCGGTGATATTTTCCAGGCTGATGCAGTCGACCGGGCACACGGGAAGGCAGAGCTCGCAGCCGGTGCAGCAGGACTCGATCACGGTGTGCATCAGCTTGTTGCTGCCGACGATGGCATCCACCGGGCAGGCGTCCAGGCACAGGGTGCAGCCGATGCACCAGTCCTCGTCGATGACGGCCATCTGGCGTGGGCCTTCGCTGCCGTTGTCGGGGTTGAGAGGGAGGGCGGGCCGGCCGGTGATCAGGGCCAGGCGCGCAATGCCTTCGGCGCCGCCGGGCGGGCACTGGTTGATCCCGGCCTGGCCATCGGCCATGGCCTGCGCATAGGTGGCGCAGTCGGGATAGCCGCAGCGTGTGCACTGCGTTTGCGGCAGCGCGGCATTGAGCCGCTCGGCGAGCAGGTTCACGACGCGGCGCTCAGGATCGATGGCAGCTTATTTCCTGGCCGCGCTCTTTTTGGCGACGCTGCGGGCCGCTGCCTTGAGGGCTGGCTGGGCTGCTTTTTTGGGGGCGGCCTTCGCCGACTTGGAAAGGGTGGGCCCCTGGTTGTGCTCAAGAATGAAGGCCTTGACCTGTGGATACACGATGTCGCGCCAGCGGCGGCCGCTGAAAATGCCGTAGTGGCCCGCACCCTTGACTTCCAGGTGCTTCTGGCGTGCCTTGGGCACGTTGTAGCAAAGGCCGTGGGCCGCTTCGGTCTGGCCGGAGCCGGAGATGTCGTCGAGTTCGCCTTCGACCGTGAAGTGGGCGGTGGTGATGATGTCCTCGGGGCGCACCCGCTCGAGCTTGCCTTCCCTGGACTTCACGTCCCAGGTGCCGTTGACCAGCTTGAACTCCTGGAACACCGTCTTGATGGTGTCCAGGTAGTAGTCGGCGTCCATGTCCAGCACGGCGTTGTACTCGTCGTAAAACCGGGTATGGGCTTCGGTGCTGGCGTCGTCGCCCTTGATCAGGTCCTTGAAGTAGTCATAGTGGCTGGTGGCGTGGCGGTCGGGATTCATCGCGACAAAACCGGTGTGCTGCAAAAAACCCGGGTAGACACGGCGCCCGGCGCCCGCGAAATTGCTCGGCACGCGGTAGATCACGTTGTTCTCGAACCACTCGTAACTCTTGTTCATGGCCAGGTTGTTGACGGCCGTCGGCGATTTGCGAGCGTCGATGGGCCCGCCCATCATGGTCATGGACAGCGGCGTGGTTTCGCCCCGGCTGGCCATCAGCGAAATCGCGGCCAGCACCGGCACGGTTGGCTGGCACACGCTGATGACGTGGCAGTTGCCGTAGATGCCCTGCAGGTGGGTGATGAATTCCTGCACGTAGTTGACGTAGTCGTCGAGCGCGAAGGCACCGTCGGACAGTGGCACGGTGCGGGCGTTTTTCCAGTCGGTGATGTAGACCTTGTGGTCCTTGAGCATGGTCTTGACGGTGTCGCGCAGCAAGGTGGCGTAATGGCCCGACAGCGGCGCCACGATCAGCACCGCCGGCTGGCCCTTGAGTTTGGTCAGGGTGGCCGGATCGTCGGTAAAACGCTTGAAACGGCGCAGCTCGCAAAAGGGCTTGTCCACCTCGATGCGCTCGTGCACGGCCACGCCAGTACCATCCACATCGACGGTGGTCAGGCCGAAGGCCGGTTTTTCGTAGTCCTTGCCGAGGCGGTAAATCAGGCTGTAGCCGGCGGCCGCCCGCTGCGCCAGCGGGCTCTGGCTCAAGGGCGACAGCGGATTGTTGTAGAGCTTGGCGGCGGCCTGGGCGAAGTCGACAAACGGCTCCATCAGCGAACGCTGGGTTTCATAAACTTGATAAAGCATGGATGACCTTTGTACAACGATATGGTGCAGTGCAGCAAATAATAACAGGTGTGCTTACGATTAAATGGAGGGCAAACACCAATACAGAAGGGTCGGATGACACTTCTTTTTGCCATTCAATGGAAAATCTCACATGTCTGGCTGCTAGATGCCTGAGCATCACCCCGGCAGACGTGAGAAAAAACCTCAATAAGGCCACGCAAAGCACCAAGGCCGCCGGCCCTGGCTTGTACCTGACGGATATTTATGACCGAAATCACCAGCGCCCTGGCGCTTGACGAAATCACTTCACTGGAAAAATCGGACCGTATGCCGGTGCTGTTTGTCGGACATGGCAGCCCCATGAACGCAATCGGCGACAACGAATACCGCCGTAGCTGGCAGGAGCTGGGCGCAGCGTTCGGCAGCCAGTACCCGCCGCCGCAACTGGTGTTGTGCATTTCAGCCCATTGGCTGACCGAGGGCTGGTGGCTGACCGGCATGGCGCAACCCAAGACCATCCATGATTTCGGCGGTTTTCCGCAGGAGTTGTTCGACCAGCATTACCCGGCGCCCGGCGCGCCCGCCGCCGCACGCGAGATCAGCCGTTTTGTCAGGCAGCGCGGCTCGGCGCCGCTGGGGGTGGACCTCGAGGCCTGGGGCCTGGACCACGGTGCCTGGACGGTGCTCCAACCCATGTTTTCCGACGCCGCCATCCCGGTGCTGCAGCTGAGCATGGACTACAGCCGCCCGCCCTCCGACCACTACGCGCTGGCCAGACAGCTCAAGGGCCTGCGCGAGCGCGGGGTGCTGATCGTGGGCAGCGGCAACATCGTGCACAACCTGCGCCAGGCGCAGCGCGGCGCGGCCGGCCACCAGGCCTATGATTGGGCGCTGGAGTTCGACCAGACCACCGGTGGCTACATTCAGCAGGGCAACCTGGACGCGCTGCAGAATTTCCAGAAGCTGGGCCAGCTGGCGCTGATGGCGCACCCGACCCATGAACATTACCTGCCGCTGCTGTATGCGGCAGCGGCTGTGGACGCCCATGAAGCGCCGCGCTTTTTTAACACCAGTTTCCAGTTCGGCTCGATCTCCATGCGCTCCGTCATCTGGGGCTGAACCAGGAGCCTCGCAACACCATGCCAAGCCGCCAAACTGTCCAGGACTTCATCGCACTGGTGGAGCAGGGCCACTACGTCGAGGCCATCGAGCAGTTTTATGCGCCCAACGCCAGCATGCAGGAAAACAGCCAGCCGCCCCGGCGCGGCCGGGAAACGCTGGTCAGCTACGAGCGGGCCGTCATGGCTGCCTGCAGCGCGATGCGCACCTTGCCGGTGGACTCCTTCCTGGTCGATGGCGACTTCGTCGTGATCCACTGGGTCTTCGAGTTCACCCGTGTTTCAGGCTCGATGCTGCGCATCGACGAACTGGCGCACCAGCGCTGGGAGGGCGACAAGATTGTGGAAGAGCGCTTTTTCTACGATCCGACGACAGTCGGTGGTTGACCGAGGACTGCAATAACCGCAACCGCTGTCACTATCAAATAGATAGCTGCTCGCGCTTTGTCCATAAGGGCTTCGAGCACTTTTTGTCATGAATCCTGGAAGGCTGCTGCGCGTGGTGCCGGATCGGGCCGGTGAAGCCAGCTCCAGCGCGCCCAACCCCGCGGCAGGCCGGCCGCCTTGCCGATTTACATCACCTTGGCGATGGACGCGCAGACGTGGGCGATGTTGTGGCTGTTCAGCGCAGCCACACACATGCGGCCGGTGTCGGTGCCATACACGCCGAATTCATTGCGCAGGCGCACCATCTGATCTTTCGTCAGGCCGGAGTAGCTGAACATGCCGATCTGCTTGGTGATGAAGCTCATGTCTTCCTTCACGCCAGCGGCTTTCAGCCCATCCACCAGCTTCTGGCGCATGTCCTTGATGCGCACGCGCATGTCGCCCAGCTCTTTCTCCCAGAGCGCGCGCAGTTCGGGGTTGTTCAGCACGTTGGCGACCACGGTGGCGCCGTGGATCTGCGGGTTGCTGTAGTTGGTCCGAATCACGATCTTGAGTTGCGACAGCACGCGATCGGCCTCGTCTTTGCTCTCGCACAGCACCGACAGGGCGCCGACACGTTCGCCGTAGAGGCTGAAGCTCTTGGAAAACGAGGTCGCGACAAAGAAGCAGAGGCCGGCGGCGACAAACTTGCCGATGACGGCGCCATCTTCCTGGATGCCCTGGCCAAAGCCCTGGTAGGCCATGTCCAGGAAGGGGGTCAGCTGGCGGGCCTTGACGGCAGCGATCACCTGGTCCCATTGTTCACTGGTGATGTCGTAGCCGGTCGGGTTGTGGCAGCAGGCGTGCAGAACCACAATCGTGCCGGCAGGAGCGGCATTCAGGGCCGCGAGCATGCCCTCGAAGTTGACGCCGCGTTTGGCGGCGTCGTAGTAGGGGTAGCTTTCCACCGTGAAGCCGGCCTGGGCGAACAGGGCGCGGTGGTTCTCCCAGCTCGGGTCGCTGATCAGGACCTTGGCGTCCGGGCTGAGTTTTTTCAGGAAGTCGGCGCCTATTTTCAGGCCGCCGGTGCCGCCTATGGCCTGGGCGGTGGCAACGCGCCCGCTCTTGACGGGCTCACTGTCGGCGCCGAACACCAGCGCCTTGACGGCCGCGTCATACGCGGCCACACCGTCCATGGGCAGGTAGCCGCGCGGCTTGGGCGATGCCATCATGGCCTTTTCGGCGGCCTGCACACACTGCAGCAGGGGCAGCTTGCCGTTGTCGTCGTAATAAACACCGACGCCGAGATTGACCTTGTTCGGGTTGGTATCGGCATTGAATTGCTCGTTCAGGCCCAATATAGGGTCACGGGGGGCCATTTCGACGGCGGTGAAAAGCGACATGAAAATCCTCTGGAAGGGTGGTTTGTATTTTTTAAACGGTCCGGCACGCCATCTGGTTTACCGGGTGTGACGCAGACAGCCGGCAGATCGGCGGCCCCAGATGACGCCCGCCCGCCAAATGTCGTATTCTTTTTGATTGCCCCAGATTTTAGCGGGCCAGGATTGAGTTTTTTTATGCCAGAAGTGATTGAAGTCATGCCCGAGTCCAGCGAAGCGCCTGCCAACGGCGAATTTGTGCGTTTTCCGGACTCGCCGTTCGAGCTTTTCATGCCTTACCCGCCGGCCGGCGACCAACCGGTGGCCATTGAGCAACTGGTCGAGGGCCTCAATGATGGCGAGGTGTTCCAGACCCTGCTCGGCGTGACCGGCTCGGGCAAAACCTTCACCATGGCCAACGTGATTGCCCGGATGGGGCGGCCGGCCATTGTGTTTGCGCCCAACAAGACGCTGGCGGCGCAGCTGTACAGCGAGTTCCGCGAGTTTTTCCCGAAAAATGCGGTGGAGTATTTCGTCAGTTATTACGACTACTACCAGCCCGAGGCCTATGTGCCCCAGCGCGACCTGTTCATCGAAAAAGATTCGGCGATCAACGAACATATCGAGCAGATGCGCCTGTCGGCGACAAAAAGCGTGCTGGAGCGGCGCGACACCATCATCGTTGCCACGGTCAGCGCGATTTACGGCATTGGCGCACCCGAGGACTACACGCAGATGCGTTTCATCGCGCGCGCCGGCGACAAGATGAACCAGCGCGACGTGATCTCGCGCCTGATCCGCATGCAGTACGCACGCAACGACCAGGACTTTGCACGCGGCACCTTCCGCGTGCGCGGCGACGTGATTGACGTGTTCCCGGCGGAACATTCCGAGCTGGCCATCCGCATCGAGCTGTTTGACGACGAGATCGAGTCGCTGCAGCTGTTCGATCCGCTGACCGGGCGTATCCGCCAGAAGGTGCCGCGTTTTGTGGTCTACCCCAAGAGCCATTACGTGACGCCGCGCGACAAGGTCATGGCCGCGGTGGAAACCATCAAGATCGAACTATCCGAGCGTGTCAAGCAGTTTGTCGGCGACGGCAAGCTGGTCGAGGCGCAGCGCATCGAGCAGCGCACGCGCTTCGACCTGGAGATGCTCAGCGAAATCGGCCACTGCAAGGGCATCGAGAACTACACGCGCCACCTGAGCGGCGCGCTACCGGGCTCGCCGCCGTCGACGCTGTGCGACTACCTGCCGAAAGACGCGATCATGTTTCTCGACGAGAGCCACGTGATGATCGGCCAGCTCAACGCCATGTACAACGGCGACCGTTCGCGCAAGACCACCCTGGTCGAATACGGCTTTCGCCTGCCGAGCGCGCTGGACAACCGGCCGCTGAAGTTCGAGGAGTTCGAGACCAAGATGCGGCAGGCGATTTTTGTATCGGCCACGCCGGCGGCTTACGAGCAGCAGCATGCCGGCAAGGTGGTGGAGCAGGTGGTGCGGCCCACCGGGCTGGTGGACCCGGAGGTCGAAGTGCGGCCGGCCACGCACCAGGTCGACGACGTGCTGCAGGAAATCCGTATTCGTGTCGACAAGAATGAACGGGTGCTGATCACCACCCTGACCAAACGCATGGCCGAGCAGCTCACCGATTACCTGACCGACAACGGCGTCAAGGTACGTTACCTGCACAGCGACGTGGACACCGTCGAACGGGTCGAAATCCTGCGCGATTTGCGCCTGGGCACCTTCGACGTGCTGGTTGGCATCAATTTGCTGCGCGAAGGCCTGGACATTCCCGAGGTCAGCCTGGTCGCGATCCTGGACGCCGACAAGGAAGGTTTCCTGCGTGCCGAGCGCAGCCTGATCCAGACCATAGGCCGGGCCGCGCGCAACCTCAACGGCCGGGCCATCCTGTATGCGGACCGCATCACCGACTCGATGAAGAAGGCGATGGATGAGACCGAACGCCGCCGGAACAAACAGATTGCTTTCAACCTCGAACATGGCATCACGCCACGCAGCATCGTCAAACGCATCAAGGACCTGATCGACGGCGTCTACAGCGAGAAATCCGGCAAGGAAGCGGAAAAACTCGAGCTGCAGAAGGCCCTGGTGGAGGACATGAGCGAGAAAGACATTGCCCGCGAAATCAAGCGGCTGGAGAAACAGATGATCGAACATGCCAAAAACCTGGAGTTCGAAAGGGCGGCCAGCGTTCGCGACCAGTTGCATGTGCTCAAGGCGCAGGCTTTTGGCGCGCCTGGGGTGGACAATGTGCCGCCAGTGACAGGCTGAGATGAAGCAAGGAAGCAAGGAAGCGGGAAGCGGGAAGCGGGAAGCGGGAAGCGGGAAGCAGGAAGCAGGGAATTCATCACGAATCACCACCCTGGTTGTCTTGGACAAAGAGGGCTGTGGCGGTACAATGACGACTGGATCGGTAGGGTTTTTGTGCTATACTTGACGAAAATAGTCAGGAACAAACAGAACAACAAAAGCCCTGTAGCCGATCGGGCCGACAGGCCGGGGCGGGTGGAGAAAAAGTTCCCTGTCAAGCCACAAGCTGACAGGGTGAGCCAAACGACAGTCAAGCCAACTTTTAAGGAGCTTGAAAATGCGCCTCACGACCAAAGGCCGCTTTGCGGTCACCGCGATGATTGACCTGGCCCTGCGCCAGAACAACGGCCCCGTTACCCTGGCGGCCATCAGCCAGCGCCAGCAGATTTCTCTGTCCTACCTCGAGCAACTGTTCGGCAAACTGCGCCGCCATGAACTCGTCGAGTCCACCCGTGGCCCCGGCGGCGGTTATACCCTGGGCCGCAAGGCGGCAGACATCACCGTTGCCGACATCATCGTGTCGGTGGACGAACCCATCGACTCGACCCAGTGCGGCGGCAAGGAAAACTGTCTCGGTGACGGTGGCCGCTGCATGACGCACGAATTGTGGGCCTCGCTGAACAGCCGCATGGTGGAATTTCTCGACTCCGTGACCCTGCAAAAGCTGGTCGATGACCAGTTGGCCAAGGGCGTGGTTGTTGAGAATACACCCATGGTGAAGAAAGCCATCTTCACCGCGCCTGTGGCCAAGCCGATGCGCGTCAACGCGCCCAATTCGGTGTTCGCCTTGGGCAACGTGTTTTCGAAGTCCTGATTGTCGGTGGCCCGTGAGGGCCCGACTGCCGGAGACTGCCGTCCATTTTTTGATGCTGCCAGCCAGCCCTGAAATAAAAAGCTAGCCACATGGAAACCCCACACTTCCCCATTTACATGGACTACAGCGCCACGAACCCGTGCGACCCGCGGGTGGTGGATGCCATGATTCCCTGGTTGCGTGAGCATTTCGGCAATCCCGCTTCGCGCAGCCATGCCTGGGGCTGGGAAGCAGAAGCCGCCGTGGAAAAAGCCCGCGAGCAGGTGGCCGAGCTGATTGGTGCCGACCCACGCGAGATCGTCTGGACCAGCGGCGCGACCGAGTCCAACAACCTGGCGCTCAAGGGTGCCGCGCATTTCTACAAGTCCAAAGGAAAACACCTGATCACGGTCAAGACCGAGCACAAGGCCGTGCTCGACACCTGCCGCGAACTGGAGCGCCAGGGGTTTGAAGTGACTTATCTCGACGTGCAGGCCGATGGCCTGCTCGACCTCGAGGTGCTGAAGGCGGCGATCCGCCCCGACACCATCATTGTCAGCGTCATGTTCGTCAACAACGAGATTGGTGTCATCCAGGACATCCCCGCGATTGGCGCGCTGTGCCGCGAAAAAGGCATCATTTTCCATGTGGATGCGGCGCAGGCCACCGGCCGCGTGGACATCGACCTCGCCACCTTGCCGGTCGACCTGATGAGCCTGACCGCGCACAAGACCTACGGCCCCAAAGGGATTGGCGCGCTGTATGTTCGGCGCAAGCCGCGCGTGCGGCTGGAAGCGCAGATGCACGGTGGCGGCCACGAGCGCGGCATGCGGTCCGGCACCTTGCCAACGCACCAGTGTGTGGGCATGGGCGAGGCCTACCGCATTGCCAAGGCGGAAATGCACGACGAAAACCAGCGTATCCGTGCCCTGCACGAGCGCATGCTGGCGGGTCTGAAGGATGTGGAAGAGGTCTTCCTCAATGGCCATGCCGACAAGCGCGTGCCGCACAACCTCAACATGAGTTTCAACTATGTCGAGGGCGAGTCCCTGATCATGGGTATCAAGGGGCTGGCGGTGTCCAGTGGATCGGCCTGTACGTCGGCCAGCCTGGAGCCCAGCTATGTGTTGCGCGCCCTGGGCCGCAGTGACGAACTGGCCCACAGCAGCCTGCGCATGACCATAGGCCGCTGGACCACCGAAGAAGAGATTGATTACGCCGTCGCGACGATCAAGGAAAACGTCGCCAAACTGCGTGACCTGTCGCCGCTCTGGGAAATGTTCAAGGATGGTGTGGATCTGTCCACCATCCAGTGGGCTGCTCACTAAGCAGCGCAAACAGCTTGAAGAGGTAAACAAAATGGCATACAGCGAAAAAGTGGTGGACCACTATGAAAATCCCCGCAACGTCGGCTCGTTTGAAAAGGGCGACGACACGGTAGGCACCGGCATGGTCGGCGCACCGGCCTGCGGCGACGTCATGAAGCTGCAGATCAAGGTCAACCCGCTGACCGGCGTGATTGAAGACGCGCGTTTCAAGACCTACGGCTGCGGCTCAGCGATTGCGTCGAGTTCACTCGTTACCGAGTGGGTCAAGGGCAAGACCCTGGACGAAGCGGCGAGCATCAAGAACAGCGCGATTGCCGAAGAGCTGGCCCTGCCGCCCGTGAAAATCCATTGCTCCATCCTCGCCGAAGACGCCATCAAGGCGGCTGTCAGCGACTACAAGTTGAAGCACGCCCACCAACCTCATTGACCTGCGAAGCTTTTCCCATGTCCGTTACCCTCACCGACGCCGCAGCACGTCACGTCACCCGCTACATGGCCAAACGTGGCAAGGGCGTGGGTGTGCGTCTGGGCGTCAGAACCACCGGCTGCTCCGGCCTGGCTTACAAGCTCGAATATGCCGACGAGATAGCGCCTGAAGACGTGGTGTTTGAAGACAACGGCGTGAAGGTGCTGGTGGACCCGAAAAGCATGGCTTACATCGACGGCACCCAGCTCGACTTTGTCCGTGAGGGCCTCAACGAAGGCTTCAAGTTCATCAATCCGAATGAGCGCGACCGCTGTGGGTGCGGCGAATCTTTTCGGGTGTGAAGCTACTGCGCAGGCGTGATCGAGACGCGGGCAGTGCTCGCCATCCTCACGTACCTGAAGTACGTTCCGGTGGCTCCGCGCTGGCCGCACCTCGCTGACGCCCGCTCGCTACGCTTCCCATCCCGAAAACGGGTTTTCCGTGACAAGCCTCCAATCCAACGATTTCGAACTTTTTGACGTGCCTGTGCAGTTTGCGCAGGATAGTGCCGTGCTCGACGCGCGCTGGAAAGAGCTGCAGCGCGAGGCGCATCCCGACCGGTTTGCAGCGCAAGGCGCTGCCGCCCAGCGTCTGGCCATGCAGTGGTCGGTGCGCATCAACGAGGCCTACCAGCGGCTGAAGAACCCGCTCAAACGCGCGATCTACCTCTGTGAGCTGCACGGCGCGCCCATCCAGGCCGAGAGCAACACCGCCATGCCGCCGGATTTCCTGATCCAGCAGATGCAATGGCGGGAAGCGCTGGAAGAGGCGGAAGGCCTCGACAGCCTGGAAGAAATAGCCGCCCAGACCCTGGACAGCAAGCGCGAGCAGCTGTCAAAAATAGAGCATTCGCTGGACCGGGAGAAAAACTTTCCGGCCGCCGCCCAGCAAGTGAGAAGCCTTATGTTTATTGAGCGCTTTGGCAGCGAGATTGATGCGCGCATCGACTCGCTGGGACAATAGCCTGTCACAGACCTCCAGCCTCCAGCGCGATCCACACATTCATGGCCTTACTGCAAATTTCCGAACCCGGACAGACACCCGATCCGCACCAGCGGCGCCTCGCCGTCGGCATTGACCTGGGCACCACCCATTCGCTGGTGGCCAGCGTGCGCAGCGGCGTGGCCGAATGCCTGCCCGATGCGCAGGGCCGCGTGTTGCTGCCCAGCGTGGTGCGTTACTTGGTGGACGAGAACGGCGCCACCAGCCGCCAGATCGGTTTCGACGCACTGGCCGCGCAGGTGGATGATCCGCAGAACACCATCGCCTCGGTCAAGCGCCTGATGGGCCGCGGCATCGAGGACATAGTCAACCGCGCGCAATTGCCTTACCAGCTGATCGACCAGCCCGGCATGGTCACGCTGCAAACCGTTGCCGGCGAAAAAAGCCCGGTCGAAGTCAGTGCCGAGATCCTGGCGACGCTGCGTTACCGGGCGGAAGATACCTTTGACGACGAGATTTTCGGCGCGGTCATCACGGTACCGGCGTATTTTGACGACGCCCAGCGCCAAGCCACCAAGGATGCCGCGCAACTGGCCGGGCTCAACGTGCTGCGCCTGATCAACGAGCCGACCGCAGCGGCCATTGCCTACGGTCTGGACAACGCCAGCGAGGGGGTTTACGCGATTTATGACCTCGGTGGTGGCACGTTCGACATTTCCATCCTGCGCCTGACGCAGGGCGTGTTTGAAGTCGTGGCCACCGGCGGCGACTCGGCGCTGGGCGGCGACGACTATGACCGCGCGCTGGTCGACTGGGTGCTGGTCAAGGCAGGGCTGGCCGCCGACACGCTCACGCCCGGCGACAAAGCCGCCTTGCTGCAGGCCGCCCGGGCCTGCAAGGAGGCCCTGTCTGCTACCGATTCAGTAGCATTCTCCGCCCATCTGGTAAGGGCTAACGTGCAATTCGACATGAAGGCCGCGGACTTTGAAGCTGCCACGGCCGGGCTGACCCAGCGCACGCTGACAGTGGCGCGCAAGGCCTTGCGCGATGCCGGGCTGGGCAAGGACGAGGTCCAGGGCGTGGTGTTGGTGGGCGGGTCCACGCGCATGCCCCAAGTGCGCCGCGCCGTGGCCGGCCTGTTTGGCCGCGAGCCCCTGACCAACCTCAACCCCGACGAGGTGGTGGCTCTGGGCGCCGCCATTTCGGCCAACCAGCTGGCCGGCAACAGCACCGGCAGCGACCTGCTGCTGCTCGACGTGATTCCGCTGTCACTGGGCATAGAAACCATGGGGGGGCTGGTTGAACGCATCGTGCCGCGCAACCAGACCATCCCGACCGCGATGGCGCAGGACTTCACCACCTACCAGGACGGCCAGACCGCGCTGGCCCTGCATGTGGTGCAGGGTGAGCGCGACCTGGTGGCTGACTGCCGCAGCCTCGCGCGTTTCGAGTTGCGCGGCATTCCGCCGATGGCCGCGGGCGCGGCGCGCATCCGCGTGACCTTCACCGTGGACGCCGATGGCCTGCTCAGCGTCAGCGCCAAAGAGCAGGGCAGCGGCGTGGAAGCGCATATTGACGTGAAGCCATCGTACGGCCTGTCCGACGCTGACATTGCCCGTATGCTGCAGGAGAGTTTTTCGACGGCCCAGCAGGACATGCAGGCGCGCGCGCTGGCCGAGGCGCAGGTCGATGCCGACCGCATGATCCTGGCAACCCGCAGTGCGCTGGCTGCCGATGCCGACTTGCTGACCCCCGAGGAACAGGTGGAGATCGACCGCCTGATGGCCGACCTGGCGGCCATCCGGCAGCAGGGCGACGCCGCGCAGATCGAAGCCGCCATCAAGGCCCTGGCTGCAGGAACCGAAAACTTTGCGGCCCAGCGCATGAACCGGGGCATCCGCCAGGCCCTGGCCGGAAAAAACATAGCGACGGTCTGAGCCACGGACCGAACACCCCATGCCCATCATCAAAATACTGCCCCATCCTGAATACTGCCCCAACGGTGCCGAAGTGTCCGCGCCTGCGGGCACGTCCATCTGCGAGGCGCTGCTCGACAACAACATCAATATCGAACACGCCTGCGACATGAGCTGCGCCTGCACCACCTGTCATGTCATCGTGCGCGAAGGGATGCGCTCGCTCAACGAGATGGACGAGAGCGAGGAAGACCTGCTGGACCGCGCCTGGGGCCTGGAGCCCAACTCGCGCCTGAGCTGCCAGGCCATCGTGGCACAAACCGACCTGACGGTCGAGATTCCCAAATACTCGATCAACCACGCCAAGGAAGTTCACTAGCCCCCACGCTTGCCACTACGTGTGCTGCGCTGCCCCCCGAGGGGGGCGCATTTTTCCTTGGGGCGGCCCGGCGGAAAAACATCCACTGACCCAGCGCAGCTATCATCTGAACCATGCGTCAAATCGTTCTAGACACTGAAACCACCGGCCTGTCCGCTGAAAACGGCGACCGCATCATCGAAATCGGCTGCGTCGAGCTGATCGGCCGCAAGCTCACCGGCAACAACAAGCACTTCTACCTGAACCCCGAGCGCGACAGCCACGAGGACGCGCTCAAGGTACACGGCATCAGCAACGAGTTCCTGCAGGACAAGCCCAAATTTCCGGCGGTCGCCGACGAGTTGCTGGCTTACCTGGAAGGCGCCGAAGTCATCATCCACAACGCGCCTTTCGACATCAGCTTCCTGGACAAGGAGCTTGAGCTGATGGGGCGTGCCTCGATCCGCAACTGCGTGGCGAAGGTCACCGACAGCCTGATGATGGCCAAGGAGCTGTATCCCGGAAAACGCAATTCGCTCGACGCCCTGTGCGACCGCCTGGACGTCGACAACTCGGGCCGCACGCTGCACGGCGCCCTGCTCGACGCCGAGCTGCTGGCCGACGTCTACATCAACCTGACGCGCGGGCAAAATTCGCTGGTGATGGACGTGGGCGGCAACACGCAGGAGGGCGGCGTCGCCGTGGCGATGGACCTGAGTGGTTTTGATTTGCCGCTGCTGCTGGCCAACGATCAGGAGGTCGCCGCCCACGAAAGCCTGCTGGCGGACATCGATAAAAGCAGCAAAGGCAAAACTGTCTGGCGCGAACTGGTCGCTGCATGACAAAAAACCCTTATAATTTGAGGCTGACCAAACAGGGCGGTTAGCTCAGGGGTAGAGCACTGCATTCACACTGCAGGGGTCGCAAGTTCGAAACTTGCACCGCCCACCAGAATTGAAGCCCCAAGTCGCTTGCGACTTGGGGCTTTTCCTTTGCCCGGGTGGTTTCAGAACCGGTACTTCAGGCCCAGCGTGGTGGCGTTCACGTTGTCGCGTCCCGAGCCGGAAAACTTGAAGTCGTGGCGTTCCCATTGCAGGACCGCAGACCATCTGTCGGAAAAGTCATAACTCACACCCGCCCCAAGCGACAGCCCGAAGCCGTCGTCGTCGCCGCTGGTGACGCCCGAACCCGGCGTGGATGACACGCTGGTACGGCCGTAGGTCGTGCCCACCTTGCCGAACAGGCCCCATGTCGGGCTGAGCGGCACCTTGCCGACCAGGCTCAGGTTGATGCCGTGGGCCTGGGTCGTGCCACCGCCACGGTCGATGTTGCCCATGTCGAGGTAACCCAGTTCCAGCCCGAAGTTGTTGCTGAACATGCCCCCTCCGTAGATGCTGTAGGCATTGTCCTTGTCACCGCAGTTGAACACCCCGGTGCCGCATCCTTGCCGGTAATTGGAGCGGCCCGCATTGAAGCCGAGGTAAGCGCTGCCAGGGGCGTACCACGCACTGCTGCCGGATCCGGAGGAAGGGCTGCTGATCTGGGCCTGGACGGGCAGACTGCTGGCGACGGCTGCTGCACCGAGCAACAGGCTGGAGAGAACACGATGAATGTTTTTCACGATGACTCCTCGCAGAATGAAGATCCGATGAAGATCCGCCCCTTGGTGGGACGGACCGACAAACGACGTACCCAATTTAAATGTTCAGGGCGAAACGGTCCGTAGGAAAAGCCTGACACAGCGTGTAGGACGGAAGGAGGCCCATCGCGGTGGCGGGCCATGGACTTGCCAGTCCTGCCACCAAGCGCCGGCAATTTGGGCATGGCGCAAGCACACTTGATTTGCTATGAAATTAATTGCTATTGGCGTACAACCATCAAGGACTGAGGGGCGATTTTTTCTCTATTTCCGGGCTAAGGCAGGACTGGCGGCAGCCTGCCGCCAGCCTCCTGCGTCGCCGGTTTTCGGCGCTTTACTGCGCGGCCCAGCCGCCGTCCATGTTCCAGGCCGCGCCGCGCACATTGTTGCCGGCCGGCGAGCAGAAAAAGACCGCCAGTGCGCCCAGTTCCTCGGGGGTGGTGAACTGCATCGACGGTTCTTTTTCGCCCAGCAGTTGCTGCGTGGCCTGCTCGTTGGAGATGCCGCCGGCCGCGGCCCTGGCGTCCACCTGTTTTTGCACCAGCGGCGTCAGCACCCAGCCCGGGCAGATGGCGTTGCAGGTCACGCCGGTGGTGGCGTTTTCGAGGGCCGTGACCTTGGTCAGGCCGACGATGCCGTGTTTGGCGGCGACGTAGGCGGATTTTTCAGCCGAGCCGACCAGGCCGTGCACCGAGGCGACATTGATGATGCGGCCCCAGCCCTTGCCACCATTGGCGGCCTGCATGGCCGGCAGGGCCAGCCGCGTGGCGTGGAAGGCGCTGCTCAGGTTGATGGCCATGACGGCGTCCCAGCGCTCTACCGGAAAGTTCTCGATTCTGGCCACATGCTGGATGCCGGCGTTGTTGACCAGGATGTCCACCTGCCCGAATTGCACCGCGGCAAAAGTCATCATGGCTTCGATCTCGGCGGGCTTGCTCATGTCGGCACCGTGGTAGGCCACGTTCACGCCCAGCGCTGCAATTTCCGCCTTGGGGCCTTCGGCGTCGCCGAAGCCGTTGAGCACGATGTTGGCCCCCTGCGCCGCCAGCGCCTTGGCGATCCCCAGGCCGATGCCGCTGGTGGAGCCGGTCACGAGTGCAGTTTTACCTTTGAGCATGAAGTTTTCTCCGGATGATTTACGATGCCTGTCAGACGCTGAAAAACAGCGGCTCGGGCAATTATCAAGCCTGCAACCCGGATTCCCTGGCTATGACCGAACCTACGCTGAACTACGTATCCTGCCCCGACGTTTCTGGAGGGCACCGCATGGCGTACTGGGAGTGGGGCGATCCGGCCAACCCGCATGTGGTGCTGTGTGTTCACGGCCTGTCGCGCCAGGGCAGGGATTTTGATGTGCTGGCTGAGTACCTGTCGGACGAGGTCCGGGTCGTGTGCCCCGACGTGGCGGGCCGCGGCCGCAGCGACTGGCTCCAGGATCCCATGGGTTACCAGATCCCGCAGTACGCCGCCGACATGATGGGACTGCTGGCGCAGCTGCACCAGCAAGCGCCGGTCACGACGCTGGACTGGGTCGGCACCAGCATGGGTGGCCTGATCGGCATGGCCATTGCCGGCCAGCCCGAGCTGCCCCTGCCTGCGCCGGTTCGCAAGCTGGTCCTCAACGATGTGGGGCCGGCCATCGAGTGGCAGGCCATCACGCGTATTGCGGCCTACCTCGGCAAAGCCGGTCATTTTGCCTCGCTGCAGCACGCGGCCGACGCGATGTGGGCGATCTCGACAAGCTTTGGCCCGCACACGCCCGAGCAATGGCTGGCGCTGTCGCGCCACATGGTCAAGCCTGTGCCCGGTGCAAACGATAGCAGCGTGATGCTGCATTACGACCCGGCCATTGCGGTACCGGTCCAGGCAACGACCGAAGCCTCGGCGCGCGACGGTGAAGCCCTGTTGTGGCAACTTTTTGACAACATTCGGGCGCCGACACTGGTCGTACGCGGCGCACAATCGGACTTGCTCAGCCGCGTCACGGCGCAGACCATGATGCAGCGCGGTCCCCGGGCCCGCCTGGTGGAGTTTGAAGGGGTCGGCCATGCACCGACACTGGTGGCGATGGATCAGGTCAGCACGGTGGGCGATTTTCTTCTTGTCTGAAATTTTTTATTGAAAAGCTGCCTGTGACGAAACATGCCGGGGCCGGGCCGGGCGCCCCGCCCAAATCGCCTTTGAAGCCCCAGACGAGCGTGGCGCCCATGACGCCCATGACACCGCTGCCCAACGCGTCCATCGTGACCGCCACGGCGGACAGCCTGCCGGACCAGCCGCATGCGCTGGCTCGTGCCAGGGCCTTTGCCGAGCCGCTGATCGCCAGTGAAACGCTGGACACCGGTGAAAACATCCTGGCCCATGCGGATGCCGTCGCGGCGATTCTCAAGGCCATTGGCGGCTCCGAGGCCATGCAGGCCGCCACCTATCTCGTCCATGCCTGTGCGCACCTGAACAAACCGCAGGAGGTGATTGCCAAGGCTTTCGGCGCCAACTTCGCGGCCCTGGCCATGGAGACCACCAAGCTCGTCCATGTGCAGAAGCAGGCCCGCGCCGCCGACGCCAGGGCGCAACTGGAAGACCCGGCGGCGCAGACGGAAAACGTGCGCAAGATGTTGCTGGCGTTTTCGCGCGATCTGCGGGTGGTCATGCTGCGCCTCGCGTCTCGCCTGCAGACGCTGCGTTACTTTGCGGCCATCCGGCAACCGTGCCCGCTGGCCGTGGCGCGCGAATCGCTCAATGTGTTTGCACCCCTGGCCAACCGCCTGGGCATCTGGCAGATCAAGTGGGAAATGGAAGACCTCGCCTTCCGTTTTCTGGAGCCGGACACCTACAAAAGCATTGCCCGCCTGCTCGATGAAAAACGCGCCGAGCGCGAGGTTTTCATGGAGGCGCTGCGCGCGCAGCTGGAGCGCGACCTGAACAGCAACGGCATTGCCGCGCTGGTGCAGGGCCGGCCCAAACACATCTACAGCATCGTCAAGAAGATGCGCGGCAAAGGTCTCGATTTCGACCAGGTGTTCGACATCCGCGCCCTGCGCGTGATCGCCGCCGACGTCAAGGGCTGCTACGCGGCACTCGGGTTTGTGCATTCGCTTTTCACGCCGGTCGAGGGCGAATTCGACGACTACATCGCCAAACCCAAATCCAACGGCTACCAGTCGCTGCACACGGTGGTGCGCGATGCGCAGCAGCGCGCGGTCGAGATCCAGATCCGCACGCAGGCCATGCACGACCATGCCGAACATGGCGTGGCGGCCCACTGGGCCTACAAGGAGGCTGGCACCAAGGGTTACAGCGGCGTGTCGGCCAGCAGCGAGTACGACGCAAAAATTGCCGTGTTGCGACAGCTGCTGGCCTGGGAGCGCGACCTGTCGGGGCCGGTGGCGGCCAAGGCGCGCGACGCCAACCAGGGCCTGTTCGAAGACCGCATCTACGTCCTGACGCCGGACGCGGCCGTCGTCGAACTGCCGCAGGGCGCGACGGCGCTCGACTTTGCCTACAGCGTGCATACCAGCCTGGGTCACCGCTGCCGCGGCGCACGCATCGACGGCGCCATGGTGCCGCTGAACACGCCGCTGCAGAACGGGCAGACGGTAGAGGTCGTCACCACGAAGGAGGGCGGCCCGTCGCGCGACTGGCTCAACCCCGAACTCGGCTTCCTGGCCAGCCACCGCGCGCGGTCGAAAGTGCGTGCCTGGTTCAATGCCCAGGCCATGGCGCAAACGGTGGCGCGCGGACGCGAGGCGGTGGAAAAGCTGTTGCAGCGCGAGGGCAAGACCGCGATGAAGCTTGAGGACGTGGCGACGCAGCTGGGCTTCAAGAGCGCCGAGGATCTGTTTGAAGTGGTGGGCAAGGACGAGCTGTCGCTGCGCACCATTGAAAACATGCTCAAGCCGCCCGAGCCGCCGTCCACGCAGGACGACTATGTGCTGGCCAAAAAAGCCCGGCAGCATGACAAGTCGTCCGAGCGCGGACGCAAGGGCGGGGTGCTGGTAGTCGGCATCGACTCGCTGCTCACGCAGCTGGCCAGGTGCTGCAAGCCCGCACCGCCCGATGCGATTCTCGGTTTTGTGACCAAGGGCAAGGGCGTGAGCATCCACCGCAGCGATTGCAGCAACTTCAGGAACATGGCCAGCGGCAGCCCCGACCGCGTGATCGAAGTGCAGTGGAGCCAGCCCAAAAGCAGCGAGGGCTCGGTGTACCCGGTGGATGTGGCCGTGGAAGCGGCCGACCGGCAAGGCCTGCTGCGCGATATTTCGGAAGTGTTTGCGCGGGAAAAAATGAACGTCATTGGCGTGCAGACCACATCGGTCAAGGACAACCGCGGCGGCACGGCCTGGATGACCTTCACGGTGGAGGTGGCCGACGCGGGCCGGCTTAACCAGGTGCTGGCCACCGTCGCCGAGGTCAATGGCGTGCGTTCGGCGCGCAGGCGTTGATTTTGTCGGCAAAAAAATCGGCGCGGGCGCAAAAGGCCGGGTTTGCCCTGCTACAATGACGAGGTCGAACAGTCCTTAGGCGCGTAGCTCAGCTGGTTAGAGCACCACCTTGACATGGTGGGGGTCGTTGGTTCGAGTCCAATCGCGCCTACCAATTTCCTGAAGTTGTTTTCCTGCCAGCCGTGCATCACACGGTGCACACAGGGTAAACCAAGGGGATTGCAGGTAGGCATACTTCCTAGAATGTGATGACCCTGTGCATTGGTGCAGGCAGTCATTCACAGGAGTTCGCACAGTGCCCAAGAGCAAGCCCACCAGTCAGTCCAGGAGCCAGTCAACCGACTCGTCTCCCCCCGTCGATAGCACGCCGGGAAAAAAGCCGGGCACCAAGGGCGGTAACGGCAAGGCGGCGTCGCCGCGTGTCATCAAGAAATACCCGAATCGCCGTCTTTACGACACCGATACCTCGGCCTACATCACGCTGGCCGAAGTCAAGAACCTCGTCATGGACAGCACCGATTTTGTGGTGCGCGATGCCAAGACCAACGAGGACCTGACACGCAGCATCCTGCTGCAGATCATCCTGGAAGAAGAGGCCGGCGGCGCGCCCATGTTCACCGAGGCGGTGCTGGGCAACATCATCCGTTTCTACGGCAATGCGATGCAGAGCTTCATGGGTTCCTACCTCGAGAAAAACGTCCAGTCCTTCATGGACTTGCAGCTCAAGATGTCCGAGCAGTCCAAAGGCCTGACGCCGGAAGCCTGGGCGCAGTTTGTCAATGCCCAGTCGCCGGCCATGCAGGGCATGATGGGCAGTTATGTCGAGCAGTCGAAAACCGTGTTCACGCAAATGCAGGAGCAGATGCAAAAACAAAGCGAGCAGGTGCTGGCCGCCCTGGGCCTGAAGCGCTGACCGCGGCCAGGCCATTTCGGGTGCCAGCGGCCGCAGCGGGCCGGCTCTGAGACAATAGAGGGCATGAGCCAAGCCCTTGCTACCCCACCATCATCGCCCACCTTGAACACGGCGCCCCGCGTCGGTTTTGTCAGCCTCGGCTGCCCCAAGGCCCTGACCGACTCCGAGCTGATCCTGACGCAACTCAGCGCCGAGGGTTACCAGACCTCCAAAACCTTTGAAGGCGCCGACCTGGTGATCGTCAACACCTGCGGTTTCATTGACGACGCCGTCCGGGAAAGCCTGGACACCATTGGCGAGGCGCTGGCCGAAAACGGCCGGGTCATCGTGACCGGCTGCCTGGGCGCCAAGGCGGGCGAGGGCGGCGGCAACCTGGTGCGCCAGATGCACCCGAGTGTGCTGGCCGTGACCGGCCCGCACGCGACGCAGGAAGTGATGGACGCGGTGCACCTGAACCTGCCCAAGCCGCACGACCCGTTTGTGGACCTGGTTCCCAACGCCTTTGGCATCGCCGGCATCAAGCTCACGCCGCGGCACTATGCCTACCTGAAGATCAGCGAAGGCTGCAACCACCGCTGCACCTTCTGCATCATCCCGTCGATGCGCGGCGACCTGGTGTCGCGGCCAATCGGCGACGTGCTCAACGAGGCGCGCGCGTTGTTTGAGGGCGGCGTGCGGGAACTGCTGGTCATCAGCCAGGACACCTCGGCCTACGGTGTGGACGTGAAGTACCGCACCGGCTTCTGGGATGGCAAGCCGGTCAAGACCCGCATGCTGGAACTGGTGCAGGCGCTTGGCGAGATTGCCGAGCCCTACGGCGCCTGGGTGCGCTTGCATTACGTCTACCCGTACCCAAGTGTGGATGAGATCCTGCCGCTGATGGCCACCGGCAAGGTGCTGCCTTACCTGGACGTGCCGCTGCAGCACAGCCACCCCGATGTGCTCAAGCGCATGAAACGACCGGCCAGTGGCGAAAAAAATCTGGAGCGGATTGCACGCTGGCGCGAGATCTGTCCCGAGATCGTGATCCGCAGCACCTTCATTGCCGGTTTTCCCGGGGAGACCGAGGGCGAGTTCGAGCACCTGCTGGACTTCATGCGCGAAGCGCAGATTGACCGCGCGGGCTGTTTTGCCTACAGCGCAGTGGCGGGCGCCACCGCCAACGACATTCCGGGCATGTTGCCCCTGGAGGTTCGCGAAGAGCGTCGTGCACGTTTCATGGCCGTGGCCGAAGCGGTTTCGGCCGCGAAGCTGCAGCAGCGTGTGGGAGCGACCATGCAGGTGCTGGTGGACTCCGCGCCCGGCATGGGCAAAAAGGGTGGCGTGGGCCGCAGCTATGCCGACGCGCCCGAGATCGACGGTGTCGTGAAATTGTTGCCGCCCGAGAAAATCAGCAAGACGCTGAAGGTCGGGGAATTCACCAAGGCCCGGATTGTCGGCACACAAGGCCACGATCTGGTGGCGGTGCCGGTCTGACGTCGTCCGGATGGGGCTGGCCCCAGTGCTGAAAAAGCGCCTGGAAAGCAAAAAGGCCACTGGGTTGGCAGTGGCCTTTTTTGTACCAGCTTTCGCTGGATTTGATGTATCTGGTGCCCGGGAGAGAACTCGAATCTCCACATCTTGCGATACACGGACCTGAACCGTGCGCGTCTACCAATTCCGCCACCCGGGCACAGCCAGCAGTGTACCATTACAGAATCGGTTTTCCGGTCCGGATTCCAAAAAATTTCAATCGAGGTGCGGGCCATGAGGTGCATCACATGCCCACCTCGCAACTTCACGCCACGGTCCGGCAAACCGCCGGCTTTTGACATGCAGAAAAATACAGACAAGACGGATTTCCCGCCGGCAGCAAGCCGGTACCGGAATTTTTTCCCCCATTAATCATCTCAAGAAGAGAGACCAGTTATCAAAACAACTAATCACAGCAACGGCCCAGGCGCCGGACTGCTCGCCGAATTTGAAGGCACTGTTTCAGGCCACCGCGATGGCCACGGCTTCGTGCTGCGCGATGACGGCGAAGCCGACATCTACCTGCCGCCCAACGAAATGCGCGCGGTGCTGCACAAGGACCGCGTCAAGGCGCGCATCGTGCGGCACGACCGCAAGAACCGGCCCGAAGGTCGCGTCACGGAAATCATTGAACGTTCACCCAACCCCATCATTGGCCGCCTGCTGCAGGAAAGCGGTGTCTGGCTGGTGGCGCCCGAGGACAAGCGTTACGGCCAGGATGTACTGATCCCCAAGGGCGCCATTGGCACGGCCAAGCCCGGACAGATCGTGGTGGTCCAGCTGACCGAGCCGCCGGCGCTGTTTGGCCAGCCGGTTGGCCGCGTCAAGGAAGTGCTCGGTGAAATCGACGACCCCGGCATGGAAATTGAAATTGCGGTGCGCAAATACGGCGTGCCGCACGAGTTCAGCGATGCCGCGCTGGCGCTGGCCCGCACCCTGCCGGACGCCGTGCGGCCTGCCGACAAAAAAGGCCGCGTGGATCTGACCGACATCCCGCTGGTGACCATCGACGGTGAAGACGCGCGTGACTTTGACGACGCGGTGTATTGCGAACCGGCCAAGGTGGGCCGCGGCAAAGGCTGGCGCCTGCTGGTGGCGATTGCCGACGTGAGCCACTATGTGGAAACCGGCAGTGCGATCGACATCGACGCCTACGACCGTGCGACCAGCGTTTATTTCCCGCGCCGCGTGATCCCCATGCTGCCCGAGAAGCTCTCCAACGGCCTGTGTTCGCTGAATCCGAACGTCGAGCGCCTGTGCATGGTCTGCGACATGCTGGTCAACGCCAAGGGTGAAGTCCACGCCTACCAGTTTTACCCGGCCGTGATGTTCAGTCACGCGCGCTTCACCTATACCGAAGTCGCCGCCATCCTGGCCAACACGCGCGGCCCGGAAGCGGCCCAGCGCAAGGCGCTGGTGCCGCACCTGCTGGACCTGCATGACGTCTACCAGGCGCTGCTCAAGGAGCGTGGCGTGCGCGGTGCGGTGGACTTTGAAACCACCGAGACCCAGATCGTCTGCGACGAGGCCGGGCGCATCGAGAAAATCGTGCCGCGCACCCGCAACGTTGCCCACCGCGTGATTGAAGAGGCCATGCTGGCGGCCAACGTCTGTTCGGCGGACTTCATCTCCGGCAGCAAACACGAAGGGCTGTTCCGCGTGCACGAGGGCCCGACGCCCGAGAAAAAGGACATCCTGCGCACCTACCTGAAGGCCCTGGGCATTGGCATGACGATCACGGAAAACCCCGCGCCGGGCGAGTTCCAGCAGATCGCCATGGCCACCAAGGACCGGCCCGATGCGATGCAGATCCATTCCATGCTGCTGCGTTCCATGCAGCAGGCGATCTACACCCCCATGAACGCGGGCCACTTCGGCCTGGCCTACGAGGCCTATACGCACTTCACCAGCCCGATCCGCCGCTACCCGGATCTGCTGGTGCACCGTGTCATCAAGGCGGTGCTGACCAAGTCCAGGTACCAGTTGCCGGTGTTGCCCACCCCTGGCGAGGCCGAGGCCAAGCTGTCAAAACGGCTGGCCTCGCGCGTCACCGAGCCGGACCAGAAGCCGAAAAAACCCACCGCCGACCAGCTCGCCTGGCAGGCGGCCGGCCTGCATTGCAGCGCCAACGAACGCCGTGCCGACGAAGCCAGCCGCGACGTGGAAGCCTGGCTCAAGTGCAAATACATGCGCGAGCATCTGGGCGAGGAGTTCGGCGGTGTCGTCACGGCGGCCACCAGCTTCGGCATTTTCGTCACGCTCGATGCGATGTATGTCGAAGGCCTGGTGCACATCACCGAACTGGGCGGCGAGTATTTCCGCTTTGACGAGGCGCGCCAGGAGTTGCGCGGCGAACGCACCGGCATCCGCTACGCCATCGGCACCCGGGTGCGGGTCCAGGTCAGCCGGGTCGATCTCGACGGTCGCAAGATCGACTTTCGCCTGGTGCGCGAGGGGGAGGAGTTGATCGCCCGCGCCATGAAGGACAAGGCCGGCGGCCGCAGCGCCGACCTGCCCGAGCAGGAGCGCGCACTGCCGCGCAAGGCCAGCGAGCAGCGCGGTGGCAAGCGCGACGACAAGCGCGCGGGCAAGGGAGCCGAGCCGCGTGCCGGCGCGCCCGAGGGCAGTGCGGCGGGCAGCCGGACGACCAAGTCGCCGATCCAGGCGCTGAAGGCGGCGGTCAAGAAGTCGGCCTCCAGCGCCGGACGCAAGCAGAGCAAGAAACCCAGGCGCTGAACGCATGACCACCCCTGATCCATTGCCCGCCCTGCCCGGGAACAAACAACCATGCTGATCCGCATCCTGTCCTTTCTGGTGGATAGCCTGTTCTTCGTGCTGATAGGCGCGGCGCTGATGCGTGCCTGGATGAACCGCCTGCGCATCAACATGAGCGCGCAGCCCGGCACCTTTGTGATGGCCGTGACGGACTGGCTGGTCAAGCCCTTGCGGCGCGTGTTGCCCAAGGCGCTGGCGCAGTCGCGTCTGGACTGGGCCAGTGTGCTGGCCGCCTTCCTGCTGGCGCTGGTGTATGCGTTGGTCTGGGCGGCCCTGTTCGGCGCCTTGCTGAACCTGACTGCGGCCATGCTGCCGGCTTTGCTGCTGATGGGCTTGAAGATGCTGCTGCGTGTTGCGCTGCAACTGGCCTTCATGGTGGTGCTGGTTTACGCCATCATTTCCTGGCTGCAGCCGGGCTCGCCCATGTACGGCCTGCTGGGCCGGCTGGCCGAGCCGCTGCTGGCGCCGCTGCGGCGCATCATTCCGGCGATCGGCGGTGTCGACCTGTCGGCGCTGGTGCTGCTCCTGCTGCTACAGATCGGCCTGATGGTTCTCGGCTAAGGCGGAGGCGGTCAGCGTCTGCCCCGGATGGCAGGCTGGCCAGTCATCGGCCAGCTGGCCATGCTGGAAAACGGCGCTGCAGGCGGCGTCAAAGGCCGTCTGTCCACCGGCCAGCCGGGCACCCACCATGCCCGCCAGCACATCGCCGGTGCCGGCCGTGGCCAGGCGCGCGTTGCCGGTGGGGTTGATGGCGCTGACCTGGTCCCGGGCGGCGATCACCGTGCCCGAGCCCTTGAGCACCACCACACAGCCGAATTGTTCAGCCAGCTGCCGCGCCGCCTGCAGGCGGTCAGCCTGCACCGCGGCTGCGCTGCTGCCGAGCAGGCGCGCGGCCTCCAGCGGATGCGGCGTCAGGACCGTGCGGTAGCCGCGGCCCTGGCGGGCTCGGAGCTGGGTTTGCAACTGGGTGTCGGCGGCGATGGCATTGAGCGCATCGGCGTCCAGCACGGCCGCCTGCGCGCCGGACAAGACGCACGGCAGCACGCTGGCCATGGCGTCGCCGCCGCCGCAGCCGCAGACCAGCACCTGGACCTTGAGGTCCAGCGCCGCGGGACTGCGGAACATCAGCTCGGGCTGCTGCGGGTCCACGGTGAGGCCGGCGCCGCCCAGCAGGGCCACAAACACCCGGCCGGCGCCCGCATGCAGCGCGGCACGCCCGGCCAGCAGGGCTGCGCCGCTCATGTGGGTAGCGGCTTCCGGACTGGACTGCCCGCCGAGGATGGCGACATCGCCAAAGCTTCCCTTGTGGCTGGCGTGCGCCGCCTGCGCCCGGTCGTGCGGTTCGGCACGGTCCCGGCCCAGCAGCCAGGCGTCGGGCGCCAGCGCCGATGCAGGGGTGACGCCGAGGTCGTCCCACCAGACCTGCCCGGCCAAGTCGCGGCCGGTGGCCGTGAACAAGCCCGGCTTCAGCGTCAAAAGGCTCAAGGTAAATCGGGCACCAGCCCCTGACAGTAAAGCGCGGGTAGCTATCGATTCAGGAGCAAGCAAGGTGCCGGTATTGGCGTCCAGTCCGCTCGGGAGATCGATCGCCAGGACCGGCTGGGCGCTGGCCCGCAGCAGCGCCAGCCACTGGCCGAGCAGATCGGTCCGGCCCGAGGCCCCCGCAGGGCGCGGTGCGCCGCCTATGCCCAGCAGGGCGTCGATCGCGAAGTCAAAGCCGGCCGGGGGTGCGCAGGCAAAGCTGGCAAAGGGCACGCCGGCTGCACGGGCGCGCACCAGTGAGGCCAGGGCATCGGCGGGCACCCGGGCTTCGTTTTGCGCACCCAGCCAGGTCACCACCACGGTTTTGCCCCACTGGTGCAGGTGCATGGCCGCTTCCAAGCCGTCGCCGCCGTTGTTGCCCGGCCCGCAGGCGATCCAGGTGCACTGCGCGTGCGGCGCCAGCGCCAGGGCCAGGCGGGCGGTGGCCAGCCCGGCGCGCTGCATCAGGGAGTGGGGTGCCAGCTGGGCTGCCGCCTGCTGCTCCAGCAGGCGCGTGGCGGCCACCCCGTGGAGCGGCAGGCTGAGGGCAGGGGAGACGGCTTGCATGGGCCGATTGTGCAACCTTCAGACGGCCGGGGACTTGAGCCGGCTCAGGTCCAGCCCTTCCAGGTCAATCTCCGGCGCCTGGCCGGCGACCAGGTCGGCGACAGCCCGCGCGCTGCCGCAGCTCAGCGCCCAGCCGCTGGAACCGTGGCCCAGGTTGAGCCACAGGCCCGGCAGGCCGCTGGCGCCGAGGATGGGTGGACCGTCCGGCAGCATGGGCCGCACGCCTTTCCATTCCTGCACATGGGTGGTGGTGTTTGAGGTGTGGGCGGCGCCCGGGAACCAGTCCTGCAGCACCTTGTACAGCGTCTGGATGGCCGCGGCGCTTTTTTGGCCGGACCGTCCGCCGATTTCGGCGCTGCCGGCCACGCGCACGCGGTTGCCCAGGCGGGAGATCGCGACCTTGTACCGTTCGTCCATCAGGGCACTGCGCGGCGCGTTCAGGGGCTCGCGAAGCGGCGCGCTCAGGGAATAGCCGTACACCGCTGCCAGCGGAATCCGGATGCCCAGCGGCCGCAGCAGCGAGGCCGAGTCCAGGCCGGCGCACAGGATCACCGCGTCGAAATTTCGCGGCAGCGCTTCGCCTGCTATTAAAAAAGTAGCTGGTTGCGCCCGGTCCATTTGGGCCACAGTCGTATTGAACTCGAAAGTCACACCCAGGCGCTGGGCCTCGGCCTTGAGCAGCAGGGCGAACTGGCGACAGTTGGCCACTTCGTCGTCGGGCAGGTGAATGGCGCCCAGCAAGCGCGTGTCTGGGTTCAGCGCCGGTTCGATCCGGCGCGCTTCGTCGGAACCGATCTGCCGGAAGCTGACCCCGGCATCACGCAGCAACTGCAGGCCGGGTTCGACCATCTGGCCGTCCCGTTCGGCGCGCAGCAGCACCATGTAGCCGACACTGCGGTCGTACTCGAGCTGGCGCTCGGCGGTGATCTGGTGCAGGCGCGCGCGGCTGTAAAAAGCCAGGCGCTGCAGGCGGGCCCGGTTGGCGAGGTAGGTTTCCAGCCGGCAGGCGCGCCACCATTGCCACATCCAGGCCAGCTCACGGCCGGACAGCGGCAGGCTGAGCCTGACCGAGGCGTGGCGGCCCAGCAACTGGGCCGCCACCTTGCCCGGCATGCCGGGTGCCGCCCAGGGCGTCACGTAGCCTGGTGCCACCACGCCGGCGTTGGCAAAACTGCTTTCTTCGGCAGCCGCGCCGCGGCGCTCGAAAACCGTGACCTCATGGCCGTCCCGGGCGAGTTCCCAGGCGGTGGTGATGCCGATGATGCCGGCGCCGATGACGGCGACCCTCACGGGGCGGCCCCTGCAGGGCGGGGGCAGGGGCGGAAAGTCGCTGGGTTCATGGTTCTGGAGTTCAATCGGACGGCAGCCGCTGCGGGGAAAGCGCATGCTGCTATTGTTTTTGAAGTTCAGGCAGGACCGGCCACCCTGGCCGTCACGCAGCCGGCAGCAGTGGCGGCGGTGTGGCGGGACGCGGGCAGGCAGGTTGGCACAGGCAGGGATGTTATACTTAGCAGGCTGTACGAAAGGCAATTTCGCCGCCGTGCAGCAAATCGCAAATCAGCCATTCAAGGTGTTGCCCGGGAGCTTTCAGTCATGCTTTCAGGTGATAAGCGCTGATTTTAGACACAACCTTTGGAGTATCTCTATGTCAACAAGCATGCGTGAAATGCTGGAAGCCGGCGTCCATTTCGGTCACCAAACCCGCTTCTGGAACCCCAAGATGGCCCCGTACATCTTCGGCCACCGCAACCGTATCCACATCATCAACCTCGAAAAATCGTTGCCGATGTTCGAGGACGCGATGAAGTTCGCCAAGCAGCTGTCCGCCAACCGCGGCACCATCCTGATGGTTGGCACCAAGCGCCAGGCGCGCGAACTCGTTTCCGCTGAAGCCAAACGCGCCGGCGTGCCTTTTGTCGACCAGCGCTGGCTGGGCGGCATGCTGACCAACTTCAAGACGGTCAAGACCTCGATCAAGCGCCTCAAGGAAATGAAGGCCCAGCAGGAAGTCGGCCTCGACACCCTGAGCAAGAAAGAGCAGCTCACGTTCAAGCGTGAAATGGAAAAGCTGGAAAAAGACATCGGCGGCATTCAGGACATGAATGCCTTGCCCGACGCGATTTTCGTGATCGACGTGGGTTTCCACAAGATCGCCATCCTCGAAGCCAAGAAGCTGGGCATCCCGCTAATCGGCGTGGTTGACTCCAACCACTCGCCCATCGGCATTGACTACGTCATCCCGGGCAACGACGACTCGTCCAAGGCTGTGGCGCTGTATGCCCGCGGCATCGCCGACGCGATCATCGAAGGCCGCGCCGCTGCCGGCAATGAAGTCGTCAAGATGGCATCCGCCGAAAGCACCGACGAATTCGTCGAAGTGGAAAACACCACCGCCTGATCGTTGCGGCCCTGCGCCTGACGCGAAAAAGGGGCTCGCGTAGCCCCTTTTTCACAGCCTTGTCCAAAGGCTCCCCCTTTATTTGAAGTCAACACGACACACGGAGAACTGAAAATGGCAATCACAGCAAGCATGGTCGCAGAGTTGCGCGCAAAAACCGACGCACCGATGATGGAGTGCAAGAAGGCCCTGACCGAGGCCGAAGGCAACTTCGAAAAAGCCGAAGAGATCCTGCGCGTCAAGCTGGGCAACAAGGCCGGCAAGGCTGCCTCCCGCATCACCGCCGAAGGCGTGATCGCCTTCCACAGCGAAGGTGTCGTGGGTGCGCTGGTCGAGATCAACTGCGAAACCGACTTCGTCACCAAGAACGACAGCTTCCTGGCTTTCACCGACGCGGTGGTCAAGGGTATCGTCAAGAACAACCCGGCCGATGTCGCCGCGATCGGCGCCATGCCCTTGAGCCTGGACGGTTTCGGCCCGACGGTGGAAGACGTGCGCAAGGGCCTGATCGGCAAGATCGGCGAAAACATGAGCGTGCGCCGCTTCAAACGTTTTGAAGGCGGCAAGCTGGCCTCCTACCTGCACGGTACACGCATCGGCGTGGTTGTCGAGTACGAGGGCGAGGAAGTGCCGGCCAAGGACGTCGCCATGCACGTCGCCGCGATGAAACCAGTCTCGCTGTCGAGCGACCAGGTGCCTGCCGATCTGGTGGCCCGCGAGCGTTCGGTCGCTGCGGCCAAGGCTGCCGAGGATGCCGCTGTGGCCACCGCCGCCGGCAAGCCTGTGCAGTCCCCCGAGATTGTTGCCAAACGTATCGAAGGCGGCGTGCAGAAATACCTCAAGGAAGTATCCCTTTTCAACCAGCCTTTCGTGAAAAACGACAAGCAGACCGTTGAGCAGATGCTCAAGGAAAAAGGCACGACCGTGAAGGCGTTCACGCTGTATGTTGTCGGCGAAGGCATCGAGAAGAAGGTCGACGATTTTGCGGCTGAAGTGGCCGCCCAGGTGGCCGCCGCCAAAGCGGCCTGATTGCGCCCGCTGATCCGAAAGGCCGCTAAACTTACGCCCATAAAAACGACAGGAACTCCCCCATGCCAGCCTACAAGCGAATCTTGTTGAAACTTTCAGGCGAAGCCTTGATGGGAGACGATGCCTTCGGCATCAACCGCGCGACGATTGTGCGCATGGTCGAGGAAATTGCGGACATCACCCGCATGGGCGTGGAAGTGGCTGTCGTGATCGGCGGCGGCAATATTTTCCGGGGCGTGGCCGGCGGCTCGGTCGGCATGGACCGTGCGACGGCTGACTACATGGGCATGCTGGCCACCGTGATGAATGCCCTGGCACTGGGCGACACCATGGACAAGGCCGGCCTCACGCCGCGTGTCATGTCGGCGATCGGCATCGAACGCATCGTGGAGCCGTATGTGCGCCCCAAGGCCCTGCAGTACCTCGAAGAGGGCAAGGTCGTCATCTTCGCGGCGGGCACCGGCAATCCTTTCTTCACGACCGACACCGCGGCCGCCCTGCGCGGCGCGGAAATCGGGGCCGAGATCGTGCTCAAGGCCACCAAGGTGGACGGCGTGTACAGCGCGGACCCGAAGAAAGACCCGACGGCCACGCGCTACACCAACATCACCTTCGACGAGGCCATGGGCAAAAACCTCGAAGTCATGGATGCCACCGCCTTTGCGCTGTGCCGCGACCAGAAACTGCCGATCAAGATTTTCAGCATCTTCAAGCACGGCGCGCTCAAGCGCGTGGTGCAGGGCCAAGACGAAGGAACGCTGGTCCACGTCTGAAGCCTGCCGATGTGCATGCCATCCCTTTGCAGAACAAGAATCCTCCGGAGATTTCAACCATGAGCATTCCCGATATCAAGAGCCAGGCCGAGCAGAAAATGCAGCAGTCGGTGGAGGCCTTCAAGCATGCCTTGACCAAGATCCGCACCGGCCGTGCCAACCCCGGACTGCTGGACACCGTGCATGTGGACTACTACGGCGCCATGGTGCCGATCAGCCAGGTCGCCAATGTGGCGCTGCTCGATGCGCGCACCATCAGCGTTTCACCCTGGGAAAAAGGCATGGGCGCCAAGATTGAAAAAGCCATCCGCGACTCCGATCTCGGACTCAACCCGGCGTCCCAGGGCGACCTGATTCGCGTGCCCATGCCGGCCATGACCGAAGAGCGCCGCAAGGAGCTGACCAAGGTGGTCCGTGCCGAAGGTGAACACGCCAAGGTCGCCATCCGCAACCTGCGCCGTGATGCGAATGACGGCGTCAAGAAACTCGTCAAGGAAAAGCTGGCGTCGGAAGACGATGAGCGCCGCGCCCACGACGAAGTGCAGAAGTTCACCGACCGTTTCATTGCCGAAGTCGACAAGCTGGTCGCAGGCAAGGAACAAGACATCATGGCGGTCTAGATTGCCCCCACGTTCGCTCGCTTCGCGTAGCTCCCGAGGCCTTGCAGGCCGCGGCTCGCGGGACGCTTCGCCTCTGTCGCCTGTCCAAAGCTGCGCAGGCAGCTTTGGAGCCGCAGGCTCCAGCCCCTTGGAGGCTGCTGCGCCTGCGGCCCGGCGAAGCCGGTTCCGCGGCCCCAGCTTGAAAAGACAGTTGCCCTCAAGCACGCGCACTGTGCGTAGTGACTGACTGTCACATGGCTCAAACAAGCTCCACCGCCGTTCCCCGCCATGTCGCCATCGTGATGGACGGCAACGGCCGCTGGGCCACGCGGCGTTTCCTGCCGCGCATCGCCGGCCACAAGCAGGGCGTCGGCGCGCTGAACCGCTGCGTGCAGGCCTGCATGGCCCGCGGTATCGGCGTGCTGACCGTGTTTGCCTTTTCTTCCGAGAACTGGAACCGGCCGCCGGACGAAGTCTCCGGGCTCATGGAGCTGCTGGCACTGTCGCTGGCCCGGGAAGTGCCCTCGCTCAAGGCCAATGGCGTGCAACTGCATTTTGTCGGCGACCGGCAGCGCCTGTCCGACAAGTTCAAGGCCGGGCTGGCGCAGGCCGAGCAGGCCACCGCCGACAACCAGCGCCTGATCCTGAATGTGTGTTTCAACTACGGTGGCCGCTGGGACATCGCCCAGGCGGCACGCAAGCTGGCTGCCGCGGGCCAGGAGATCACCGAAATGGCGCTGGACCGTGCGCTGGCGCTGGCCCACGTGCCCGACCCGGACCTCCTGATCCGCACCGGCGGCGAGCTGCGCATCAGCAATTTCCTGCTTTGGCAGGCGGCCTATTCCGAACTGCATTTTTCCGACAAGCTCTGGCCTGACTTCGACGAGGCGGCGCTCGATGAAGCCATTGCGGTCTACCGCAGCCGCGAGCGGCGGTTTGGCCAGACCTCTGCGCAAGTCGTCTCGTCAACCCCCAACCCCGACATGAAGGCTGCCTGATGCTCAAGCAACGCGTAATCACGGCGCTGGTGATGCTGGCCATCCTGCTGCCAGCGCTTTTTTATCGGACCGCTGTGCCGTTTGCCGTGGTCGCCCTGGTGCTGATTGCCGCCGGCGCCTGGGAGTGGGCCCGCCTGAACGGATATGGCCAGCTCAGCGCGCTGGTGGCCGGTTTTGCCTCTGTGGTGTTGTGCGGCATGTCCTGGGACCTGGGACTGCTCGACGAACCGCTGCCTTTGCTGTGGCGGCTGGCCGGCGCAGGCTGGGTGCTGGCGGGCGCCTGGCTGCTGCGCGGTGGCGTGGCCGGCTGGTCGCGCATTCCGCGCGCCGTACGTCTGGTGGTCGGTGTGTTGGCGCTCTGGCTGGCCTGGCTGGCCGTAGCGCAGGCCCGTTTCATCGGCATCGAGTTCCTGCTGTCGGTGCTCCTGCTGGTCTGGGTCGCCGACATCGGCGCCTATTTCGCCGGCAAGGCGCTGGGCGGGCGCTTCAGCAAGAGCAAGCTGGCCCCTTCGATCAGCCCCGGCAAAAGCTGGGAGGGTGTCTGGGGCGGCATGGCGGGGGTGCTGGTGCTGTGTATTGCGTGGCTGCTGCTTGACGCCACCGGTGAGAGTTTGTATGCGCGCCTGGCGGCGCAGCACGGCCTCGCCGTGACGCTGCTGGCGATGGTTTTCCTGGCGGCGCTCAGTGTGGTGGGCGATCTGGTCGAGTCCCTGGTCAAGCGCAGCGCCGGCGCCAAGGACTCCAGTGGCCTGCTGCCGGGACACGGCGGTGTGCTGGACCGGGTCGATGCGCTGTTGCCGGTGCTGCCGCTGGCCATGATGCTCATCACGGCCTAGCCATCCCCATGTCATTGAAAAAACAAAGCGTTACGGTGCTGGGCTCGACCGGCTCGGTGGGGGTCAACACGCTGGACGTGATTGCCGGCCACCCCGACCGCTTTGAGGTTTTTGCGCTCAGTGCGGCCACGCAGACCGAGTTGATGCTGGCGCAGTGCCTGCGCTTCAAACCGGCGTACGCTGTCATGGCAAGCGCCCCGCACGCCCGCATCCTGGCCCAAAGCCTGAGGCAAAATGGGCTTTCTACCGAGGTTCTGCTTGCGCCGGATGCTCTTGAAATGATAGCGTCGGATGCGCGGGTGGATACCGTGATGGCGGCCATCGTGGGCGCGGCTGGGCTGGCGGCCTGCATGGCGGCCGCGCGCGCCGGCAAGCGGCTGCTACTGGCCAACAAGGAGGCGCTGGTGGTCGGCGGCGAGGTGTTCATGCAGGCCGTGCGCGAGGGCGGGGCGCAGTTGTTGCCCATCGACAGCGAACACTCGGCGATCTTCCAGTCCCTGCCGGAAGACCCGGCGGCCTGGATGGAGCGCATCGACAAGATCATCCTGACGGCCTCCGGCGGGCCGTTTCGCACCCGGGCGCCGGCCACGCTGCGCGATGTCACCCCCGACGAGGCCTGCGCCCACCCGAACTGGGTGATGGGCCGCAAGATTTCGGTGGACTCGGCCACCATGATGAACAAGGCGCTCGAAGTGATCGAGGCACGCTACCTGTTCGGTCTGGCGCCGGCGCAGATCGAAGTGGTGATTCATCCGCAAAGCATCATTCATTCGATGGTTCAATACCGCGACACCTCGGTGGTGGCGCAGCTCGGCACGCCCGACATGCGGGTGCCGATTGCCTACGGCCTGGCCTGGCCGGGGCGGATTTCCTCGGGTGCGCAGGCGCTCGATTTCCGGGCGCTGGCCACCATGACTTTCGCGCTTCCCGACAATGAACATTTCCCCGGCTTGCCGCTGGCCTGGGAGGTGCTCGACGCACCTGTCGGCACCACGGCTGTGCTGAACGCCGCCAACGAGGTGGCGGTGGCCGCTTTCCTTGAAAAGCGGATACGCTTCGACCAGATTCACGCGGTGAACCGTGGAACTCTGGACACCGTGAGTGCCTCTGAAATCCGGGGCATCGGGGACTTGCTGGCGCTGGATGCGCAGGCGCGCGCCGCGGCCACCCGCATCGCCGGCAATCTGACGACTTGACAGGAGTTTTTCCATGCTGACCTTGGTCGCCTTTGTTGTTGCCTTGGGGATCCTGATCGCCGTCCATGAGTACGGGCACTACCGCGTGGCCGTGGCCTGCGGCATCAAGGTCCTGAAGTTCTCCGTCGGATTTGGCAAGCCGATCTACACCTGGCGCCTCAAAAACAGCCCCACAGAATTTTCAATTGGCATGTTGCCGCTGGGTGGCTACGTCAAGATGCTGGACGAGCGGGAAGGACCGGTCGATCCGGCAGAACGCCATCTGGCCTTCAACACCCAACCGTTGCGCTCGCGTGCAGCGGTGGTGGCGGCCGGACCGGCGGCCAACCTGTTGCTGGCCATCGTGCTGTATGCCATCGTCAACTGGAGCGGCCTGCAGGAGTCCGAGCCCGTGCTGGCCAGTCCCGTGGCCGGGTCCATCGCCGAGCGCGCTGGCCTGCGCGGTGGCGAGCGGGTGCAGCAGGCGGCCCTGGACGGCGAGTCCCTGCAGGACATGCGTTCTTTCGAGGAACTGCGCTGGCTGTTGACCCAGGGCGCGCTGAACGGCCGCGACGTGCGGCTGGCGCTAGGCGGACCCGATGCGGCTGCGGCCGCGTCGCGAGAACTGGTGTTGCCGCTGGGCCAACTCCAGGCCGCCGACGCCGATGCCCAGTTGTTTCGCAAGATCGGCATCATCGGGCCCTGGACCCGGCCGGTGATCGGCGAGCTGATGGCCGGCGGTGCTGCCGAGAAATCGGGCCTGCGCAGCGGTGACCTGGTGCTGCGCATTGGCAGCCTGGCCATCGTCGATGGTCCGCAACTGCGTGAAACCATCCGGGCTTCCAGCGGCACCCAGACCTGGCACATTGAGCGGGCCGGGCAGGCGATGGATGTGCCGGTCACGCCCGAGATCAGGCAGGAGGCCGGCCGGTCGATCGCCCGCATCGGTGCCTATGTCGGCGCACCACCCGCCATGGTCACGGTGCGCTACGGCCCGCTCGATGGCCTGTGGCAGGGCGTGGTCCGTACCTGGCAGGTCTCGGTGCTGACGCTGAAAATGATGGGCAAGATGGTCATCGGCGAGGCCTCCCTGAAAAACCTCAGCGGCCCGCTGACGATTGCCGACTACGCCGGCAAGTCGGCGAGCATCGGCTGGACGGCCTATTTGCTGTTTCTGGCACTGATCAGCGTCAGTCTGGGCGTGCTCAACTTACTGCCGCTGCCGGTTTTGGACGGGGGGCACCTGATGTATTATCTTTGGGAGGCGATTACCGGCAAAAGCGTGTCTGACGCGTGGATGGACCGGTTGCAGCGCGGTGGCGTTGCAATCCTGCTGGGCATGATGTCAGTTGCCCTGTTTAACGATGTCTCCCGGCTTTTGGGTTAACTCCATACTTTTCATGCAAAAACAAATCAAACGATTCAAGGTCCGCAGCGTTTCCGCGGTGGTAGTCAGCTTTCTCATCGCGCATGCAGCCTGGGCCGTGGATCCTTTCACCGTGCGCGATATTCGCGTGGAAGGCCTGCAACGCGTTGAACCGGGAACCATTTTTGCATCGCTGCCTTTCCGTGTCGGTGAGACCTATAACGACGACAAGGGGGCCGGTGCGATCCGCGCGCTGTTCGGGCTGGGCCTGTTCAAGGACGTGCGGCTTGAAGTCAGCGGCGATGTGCTGGTCGTGATCGTCGAGGAGCGTCCGACGGTGGCCGACGTGGATTTTGTCGGGGCCAAGGAGTTTGACAAGGAAGTGCTCAAGAAGGCGCTGCGCGAAATCGGGCTCACCGATGGCCGACCTTTCGACAAGGCGTTGGCAGACCGCGCCGAGCAGGAGCTCAAGCGGCAGTACATCAACCGCAGCCTGTACGGCGCCGAGGTGGTGACCACCGTGACCCCGATCGAGCGCAACCGGGTCAATGTGACCTTCAGCGTGACCGAAGGCGATGTCGCCAAGATCAAGGAAATCCGCATCGTCGGCAACAAGGTGTTCAGCGAGTCCACCTTGCGCGGCCTGTTCGACCTGGACACCGGCGGCTGGCTCAGCTGGTACACCAAGTCGGACCGTTATTCGCGGGCCAAGCTCAATGCGGACATCGAAACCCTGCGCTCCTACTACCTGACGCGCGGCTACCTGGAGTTCAAGGTCGACTCGACCCAGGTCGCCATCTCCCCGAACAAGCAGGATATTTCGGTGACCATCAACATCACCGAGGGTGAGCGTTTCACCGTGTCCGGTGTCAAGCTCGAAGGCAACTTCCTCGAGCGCGAAGAAGAGTTCAAGTCGCTGGTCACGATCAAGCCCGGCGAGCCCTACAACGCCGACCAGGTGGCCCAGACCGTCAAGGCCTTCGTCGAGTATTACGGCAGTTTCGGTTTCGCCTTTGCCAAGGTCGAGGCCCAGCCCGAAATCGACCGGGCCAACAACCGCGTGGCGTTTGTGCTGCAGGGCGAGCCCTCGCGCCGCGCTTATGTGCGGCGCATCAACATCAGCGGCAACAACCGCACGCGCGATGAAGTGGTGCGCCGGGAATTCCGGCAGTTCGAGGCGTCCTGGTACGACGGCGACAAGATCCGCCTGTCGCGTGATCGTGTGGACCGCCTCGGGTTTTTCACCGAAGTCAATATCGACACGCAGGAAGTGCCGGGCACGCCCGACCAGGTGGACCTGAACCTGGCGGTGGTTGAAAAACCCACGGGCAACCTGCAGCTCGGCGCCGGCTTTTCCAGCGCCGACCGCTTGTCGCTGGTGTTCGGTTTCAAGCAGGAAAATGCTTTTGGCACCGGCAACTACCTGGGCCTGGAGGTCAACACCGGCAAGTACAACCGGCAACTGGTGCTGAGCTCCGTGGACCCTTATTTCACGAACGACGGCATTTCGCGGACCATCGATCTGTATACCCGCACCTCGCGCCCCTACAGCAGCCAGATCGGCGTGGTGAACACCGACTATGCACTCAAAACCACCGGTGCCAGCATGCGTTTCGGTGTGCCGTTCAGTGAAGTCGACACGGTTTATTTCGGCGGTGGCCTGGAGCAGATCGATATTTCCGGCACCAACCTCCCGGCGGTCTACCAGGATTACGTCAATAAATTTGGCGCCAAGAGCAATTCCGTGCCCTTGACCATTGGCTGGTCGCGCGATGAGCGCGACAGCGCCATCGTCCCGACCAAGGGGCGTTTCCAGCGCGTTTACGGCGACTGGGGTGTGGCCGGTGACGCCAGATTCCTGCGCAGCAATTACCAGTTCCAGCAGTACATCCCGCTGAACAAGCAGTTCACCATTGCGCTGAACACCGAGCTCGGCTGGGGCAAAGGCTTGAACGGACAGCCTTTCCCGGTGTTCAAGAACTTCTATTCCGGCGGCCTGGGTTCGGTGCGCGGCTATGAGCCAGGCACCCTGGGCCCGCGTGACAGCCAGAACAACTCCATCGGCGGACCGAAAAAGATCACGCTGAACGCCGAAATCCTGGCGCCCTTTCCCGGCGCGGGCAACGACAGGACCCTGCGGATGTTCGGTTTTGTGGACGCGGGCAATGTGTTTGGCGAGAATGAGAAATATTCACTCGGCGAGATGCGCTCATCGGTCGGTTTTGGCGTGAGCTGGATCTCGCCGCTCGGGCCGCTGCGCCTGGCCTTTGCCCATCCTTTGAACAAGAAGCCGACGGATAAAATCCAGAGACTGCAATTCCAGATTGGTACATCCTTCTAATGAAATCCTTTTCATCCAAGTTATTCGTCGCTGCCGTGATGGCGCTGGCCGCTTTTGCGGCAGGCGCGCAGGACTTCAAGATCGGCGTCGTCGTCATTGACCGTATCTTTCGCGAAGCCAACAGCGCCAAGGCGGCCCAGGCCAAGCTGGAGCAGGAATTCGGCAAACGTGAGAAGGATATCGCGGCCCTTGAGACGCAGCTCAAATCAGCGGCTGACAAGTTTGACCGAGAGGCCCCCACTTTATCGGAGAGTCAGCGTGTGGCCCGCCAGAAGCAGCTTGTGGAGCAGGAGCGGGAATTCCAGCGCAAACGCCGCGAATTCCAGGAAGACCTCAACGCACGTAAAAGTGAGGAGTTGCAGCAACTCATTGAGCGCGCCAACAAGGTCGTCAAGACCGTTGCCGAGGCTGAGAAGTACGACCTCATCCTGCAGGAAGCGGTTTACGCCAACCCCAAGCATGACATCACCGACAAGGTGATCAAGGCGCTCAACGCCGCCAGATAAGCCTGCATCCAGGGACACGCCAGGTGTGACACTCAGACTCGGGGACATTGTTGCAGCGCTGGCGGGCGAATTTGACGCCCGGCTGGTGGGAGACCCGGATGTCCTGGTCGAGCGACTCGCCCCGCTCGAATCGGCCAGCGCGGCCGAGCTGACTTTCCTCAGCCACCCGAAATACCAGGGCAAACTCGCCCAGTCCGCCGCCGCCTGTGTGGTGGTGGGGCCGGGCGCCGCCGAGGCGGCCATGCGACGCGGCGCCTGCATCATCGTCGATGACCCGTATGTCTACTTTGCCCGCATCACCCAGCTCTGGAAGCGTGAGCATGCGCCGTCCAGCGCGTCCGGCGGGCCGGCCATCCACCCCAGCGCCTTCATCGACCCCCAAGCCCACCTGGCAGCCGGTGTGGCGGTCGGCGCCTTTGCCTGCATTGGCGCCCATGCGGTGCTGGACGCCGGTGTCCAGGTGGGCGCGCACGGCGTGATCGGCAGCCATGTCCACATCGGCGCCGGGACGCGGCTGTCGGCCCGCGTGACGGTGGCCGACGGTTGCTCCCTCGGCGAGCGCTGCATTGTCCACCCGGGGGCCGTCATCGGTGCCGACGGTTTCGGCTTCGCGCCGCATGCCGGCCGCTGGGAAAAAATCGAACAGCTGGGCGCCGTGCGCATCGGCAACGACGTCGAGATAGGTGCCAACACCTGCATCGACCGGGGCGCGCTGCAGGACACCGTGATCGAAAACGGCGTCAAGCTGGACAACCTGGTGCAGATCGGCCACAACGTGCGCGTGGGCGCCCACACGGCCATGGCCGGCTGTGCCGGGGTGGCGGGCAGCGCCACCATCGGTGCGCATTGCACCGTGGGCGGCGGTGCGGTGGTGCTGGGGCATCTGAGCCTGGCCGACCATGTGCATATTTCCGCCGCTTCGGTGGTGACCCGCTCGATTCACAAGCCGGGGCATTACACCGGGCTGTTTCCCATCGACGACAATGCGCAGTGGGAAAAAAATGCAGCCACACTCAAGCAGCTTCACGCCCTGCGTGAACGCCTCAAGGCGCTCGAGCAAACGACTGACAAAGCCTCTGGAAAGACCGAAGAAAAATCATGATGGACATTCACCAAATTCTCAAGCAGCTCCCGCACCGCTTTCCCTTCCTGCTGGTGGACCGTGTGCTGGAACTCGAAAAAGGCAAGCGTATCAAGGCGCTGAAGAACGTCACGATCAACGAGCCGTTTTTTACCGGGCACTTTCCGCACCGGCCGGTGATGCCGGGTGTGCTGATGCTCGAAGCCATGGCGCAGGCCGCCGCCTTGCTGGCCTTCGACATGCAGGGTGTGACGCCCGATGACAAGACCGTGTATTACTTTGCCGGCATTGACGGCGCGCGCTTCAAGCGCCCGGTGGAGCCCGGCGACCAGCTGATCATGGAAGTCACGCTGGAGCGGCTCAAGGCCGGCGTGTTCAAGTTCAAGGGGGTGACCCGGGTGGACGACAACATGGTCTGCGAGGCCGAGCTGATGTGCACCATGCGCACCATCGCCTGATCTGTCCCGGCAAGAGAAGGTTTTTCCGTGACAGGCATCCATCCCACCGCGCTGGTTGATCCCCAGGCCCAGCTCGACAGCAGTGTCAGCGTGGGGCCGTACACCGTGATCGGTCCGCACGTCAAGGTCGCGGCCGGCACGACCATTGGTGCGCATTGCGTCATCGAGGGCCACACAACGATAGGACGCGACAATCGCATTTTCCAGTTCAATTCGCTGGGCGCCATTCCGCAGGACAAGAAGTATGCGGGCGAACCCTGCGAGCTGGTCATCGGCGACCGCAACACCGTCCGCGAGTTCTGCACCTTCAACATCGGCTCGCCCGGCGACACCGGGGTGACGCGGGTTGGCGACGACAACTGGATCATGGCTTACGTGCACCTGGCGCACGACTGCCATGTCGGCAACCACACGATTTTCGCCAACAACTCGCAATTGGCCGGCCATGTGCACGTTGGCGACTGGGTGATCCTGGGCGGCTTCACTGTCGTGCACCAGTTTGTCCGGCTGGGCGCGCACAGCATGACGGCCATGTGTTCGCTGCTGTTTGCCGACCTGCCGCCGTTCGTGATGTGCCAGGGCCAGCCCGCCGAGGCGCGTTCGATGAACTACGAGGGCCTGCGCCGGCGCGGCTACACGCCAGACCGCATTGCAGCCGTCAAGGCCATGCACAAGGCCCTGTACCGCGAGGACCTGACGTTGGAGCAGGCGAAGGCGCGCATCGCAGAGCTGGCTGTCGGGCATCCCGAAGTGGCGCCTGATGTGCAGGCGATGTTGGCCTTTCTGACCGGCACCTCACCGCAGCGCGGCATCGTCCGGTAGGCGACGATGTCTGGTGTACCAACCCCTGTGCCCGGCCGTACAGAGGCGGCTGGGTCCTTTGCGGCAAACGCTCCCCGCATGGCCATGGTCGCCGGCGAAACCTCGGGGGACCTGCTGGCCGGTTTGCTGCTCGATGGTTTTCGTGCACGCTGGCCCGGGCTGACGGCGGTTGGCATCGGCGGGCCACAGATGGCGGGCCGCGGCTTTTCGCCCTGGTGGCCCAGTGAAAAACTGGCGGTGCGCGGTTATGTCGAGGTGCTGCGCCACTACCGCGAAATTGTCGGCATCCGCAAGCAGCTCAAGGAGCGGTTGCTGCAGGTGCGGCCCGATGTTTTCATCGGCGTCGATGCACCTGACTTCAACCTCGACCTCGAGGCCGACCTCAAGGCCGCCGGCATACGCACGGTTCATTTCATCAGCCCCTCGGTCTGGGCCTGGCGCGCCGACCGCGTCGAAAAAATCCGCCGCAGTGTCGACCACGTGTTGTGCATTTTTCCCTTCGAGCCGGCCTTGCTGGCGCAACACGGCATTGCCGCCACCTACGTGGGCCACCCGCTGGCCGGCATGATCCCGATGCAGCCCGACAAGGCGGCGGCCCGGCAACAGCTGGGCCTGGCATCGGGCGATCTGGTGCTGGCTGTGTTGCCAGGCAGCCGCCGCTCCGAGATCCAGTACCTGGCCAACAGGTTCTTTCTGGCTGCAGCCCTTGTCCAACGGGTGCAGCCTGCTATCAAAATAGTAGTTCCTGCAGTTCCCGCCTTGCGCCAGCAGATCGAGCAGGCGGCGCAGGACGCGGGTGTGCTGGCGCAGGTGCAGATCGTCGCCGGGCAGTCGCACACGGTGCTGGCGGCCTGCGATGTCACGCTGATTGCCAGCGGCACCGCGACGTTGGAGGCGGCGCTGTTCAAGCGCCCCATGGTGATTGCCTACAACATGAACTGGCTGTCCTGGCAGATCATGCGCCGCAAGAAGCTGCAGCCTTGGGTGGGCCTGCCCAACATCCTGTGTCGCGATTTTGTGGTGCCTGAGCTGCTGCAGGACGCCGCCACGCCGCAGGCGCTGGCCGATGCGGTGCTGCAATGGATGGATGCGAAAATCTCCGCACCCGAAAAAATAGCCGCCGTCGAACAACGATTCACCCAGCTGCACCACGAACTGCAGCGCGATACCGCACAACTGGCCACCGATGCGATCCAGAACATTCTTGAAGGCTGAGCAGGTCACCCTTTCATGGGACACGCCCGGACTGTGGGCCGGCGTGGACGAGGCCGGCCGCGGGCCGCTGGCCGGCCCGGTGGTGGCGGCGGCGGTGATTCTGGACGACCTCCAGCCCATCAAGGGCCTGGCCGATTCCAAGGTGCTGACGGCGCGGCGCCGGGAACAGCTCTACGAGGAAATCCTCGCCAAAGCCCTGTGCTGCTCGATTGCCGAGGCCAGTGTCGAGGAGATCGACAGGCTCAACATCCTGCAGGCCACCATGCTGGCGATGAAACGCGCGGTCGAGGGCCTGCGCCTGAAACCCGTGAAGGTGCAGGTCGACGGCAACCGGCTGCCGGTGTTGAGCATGCTGGCCGAAGCCATTGTCAAGGGCGACGCGCTGGTGCCGGCCATCTCCGCTGCGTCCATCCTGGCCAAGGTGCACCGGGACCGCTGGTGCGAGCAGTTCCATCTGGAATACCCGCAATACGGTTTTGCCGGCCACAAGGGCTACGGCACGGCCGAACACCTGGCTGCGCTGCGCGAGCATGGCGCCTGCCCGCAACACCGCCGGTCTTTCAGCCCGGTGGCCGAGGTCCTGCGTTGAGCACGCCTGCGCCGGCAGCGCCTGTGTTTGTCACCTCGCGCGACAACGCCCTGGTCAAGGATTTGCGCAGGCTCTCGCAGGACAGCACGGCCTACCGCAAGCAGGGACGGGTCTGGCTGGAGGGCGACCACCTGTGCCGCGCCGCGCTGCTGCGCGGGCTGACCCCAGCGATCGCCGTATTTTCTGAATCATTCTGGTCGCTGGCCCCTGCTGAATGGGCGCGGGCAGCTATCAAAACTATAGTTATTTCCGACGCCCTGCTGCCCGAAATCAGTGGGCTGGAGTCGCCGGCCCGCATGGGTTTTGTGATCGATCTGCCGGCGCCAAAGGCCCTGTCGCCGGGGGCGCCCTCGCTGATTCTGGACCGGGTGCAGGATGCCGGCAATGTCGGCTCCATGCTGCGCAGCGCGTCGGCGTTTGGGTTCAGCCAGGTGATTGCGCTCAGGGGCACGGCGGCACTGTGGTCCCCCAAGGTGCTGCGGGCCGGCATGGGTGCCCATTTCGGGCTTCGGCTGCTTGAGGGTGTGGAGCCGCAGGCACTGGACGGCTTGCGCGTTCCCATCATCGTGACCAGTTCGCACCACGGCGCTTTCCTGCACCAGCAAACCCTGCCCATGCCCTGTGCCTGGGCCATGGGACACGAAGGGCAGGGCGTCGGCGACGACCTGATGGCCCGGGCCAGCCTGAAGGTGCGCATCGCCCAGCCGGGCGGCGAGGAGTCGCTTAATGTGGCGGCTGCCGCGGCCATTTGCCTGTACGCGAGCTCGTTGGCGGCAGCCGGATAGCCCGGGTCAACCCCGTTCCTGGCAGGAATGCATGCCTTTCATGCATAAGTCCCCGTCCTCCTCAAGCTATAATCAGGGGCTTTTCAAAACACAGCTTCGCCCAAGCGCACACAAAGCCAACACCCTCACAAAAGCAGCCCGCAAGAGTCTTGACAGAGACGTTTCTTGTGCACGCTTGGGCGAACCGTAACCAACCCGGAGAACCCAGTGCTTTTGTCTCTACAGGGAAATACCCCTCACGCCATTCTGGCGCTCGCAGACGGCACGGTCTTTATCGGCAATTCCATTGGAGCCGTGGGCTCCACGGTCGGTGAGGTGGTGTTCAACACCGCCATGACCGGCTACCAGGAAATCCTCACGGATCCCAGCTACTGCCAGCAGATCGTCACCCTCACGTACCCCCATATCGGCAACTACGGCATCAATGCCGAAGATGTGGAGGCGCAAAAAGTCCATGCCGCCGGACTGATCATCAAGGACTTGCCGCTGATCGCCTCGAACTTCCGCAGCACCATGACCCTGTCCGAGTACCTGGTCAGGGAGGGCACGGTGGCGATTGCCAACATCGACACGCGCCAGCTGACACGCATGCTGCGCACCCAGGGCGCACAAAACGGCTGCATCCTGGCCATGCCCCCGGGCGAGGAGGTGTCGCCTGAACATATTGAACAAGCGGTTCTCGTGGCCCGCAGCGCACCCGACATGGCCGGCCTCGACCTGGCCAAGGTGGTCAGCTGCAAACAGGCTTACGAGTGGACCCAGACCGAGTGGAAGCTGGGCTCGGGTTACGGGGTGCAGATCACGCCGAAATTCCATGTCGTCGCCTATGATTTCGGGGTGAAGAAAAACATCCTGCGCATGATGGCCGAGCGCGGCGCGCGCATCACGGTGGTGCCGGCGCAGACGCCCGCCGCCGACGTGCTCAAGCTCAAGCCCGACGGCATTTTCCTGGCCAACGGCCCGGGCGATCCGGAACCCTGCGACTACGCGATTGCCGCCGTGCGCGAACTGATCGACACCGGCATCCCGACCTTCGGCATCTGCCTGGGCCACCAGATCATGGCGCTGGCCAGCGGTGCAAAGACGTTCAAGATGAAGTTCGGCCACCACGGCGCCAACCATCCGGTGAAAGACCTGGACAACGGCCGCGTCAGCATCACCAGCCAGAACCACGGATTTGCGGTGGACGAAAAGACCTTGCCGGCCAACCTGCGCCCGACGCACATCAGCCTGTTTGACGGCACCTTGCAGGGCCTGGCCCGCACCGACAAGCCCGCCTTCTGCTTCCAGGGTCACCCCGAAGCGTCGCCGGGTCCGCACGATATTTCGTATTTGTTTGACCGTTTCACCGCGCTGATGGAACAGGCTCAGGAGAAGAAGAATGCCTAAGCGCACAGACATCAAATCCGTCCTCATCATCGGCGCCGGCCCCATCATCATTGGCCAGGCCTGCGAGTTCGACTACTCCGGCGTGCAGGCCTGCAAGGCGCTGCGTGAAGAGGGCTACAAGGTCATTCTGATCAACAGCAACCCCGCAACCATCATGACCGACCCGGCCACGGCCGACGTCACCTACATCGAGCCCATCACCTGGCAGACGGTCGAGAAGATCATCGCCAAGGAGCGTCCCGATGCCATCCTGCCGACCATGGGCGGGCAGACCGCGCTCAACTGCGCGCTCGACCTCTGGCACAACGGCGTGCTCGACAAGTACAAGGTTGAACTCATCGGCGCCACGCCCGAGGCGATCGACAAGGCCGAGGACCGGCTGAAGTTCAAGGACGCGATGACCAAGATCGGCCTGGGCTCGGCGCGCTCGGGTATTGCCCACAGCATGGAAGAAGCCTGGACGGTGCAGAAGACGCTGGGTTTCCCGACCGTGATCCGCCCCAGCTTCACCCTGGGCGGTACCGGTGGCGGCATTGCCTACAACTCGGAAGAGTTCGAAGTCATCTGCAAGCGTGGCCTGGAAGCCTCGCCGACCAACGAGCTGCTGATCGAGGAGTCGCTGCTCGGCTGGAAAGAGTACGAGATGGAAGTGGTCCGCGACAAGGCCGACAACTGCATCATCGTCTGTTCCATCGAAAACCTGGACCCCATGGGCGTGCACACCGGCGACTCGATCACCGTGGCGCCAGCCCAGACCCTGACCGACAAGGAATACCAGATCCTGCGTAACGCGAGTCTGGCCGTGCTGCGCGAAATCGGCGTGGACACCGGCGGCTCCAACGTGCAGTTCTCGATTAACCCGGTCGATGGCCGCATGGTCGTGATCGAGATGAACCCGCGTGTCTCGCGTTCGTCGGCGCTGGCCTCCAAGGCCACGGGTTTCCCGATCGCCAAGGTCGCGGCCAAGCTGGCCATCGGCTACACGCTGGACGAGCTGCGCAACGAAATCACCGGCGGTGCCACCCCCGCGAGTTTCGAGCCCAGCATCGACTACGTCGTCACCAAGATTCCGCGTTTTGCGTTCGAGAAATTCCCGCAGGCCGACAGCCGCCTGACGACGCAGATGAAGTCGGTCGGCGAGGTCATGGCCATGGGCCGGACCTTCCAGGAGTCCTTCCAGAAGGCCCTGCGCGGCTTGGAAGTCGGCGTGGATGGCATGAACGAAAAAACCCAGGACCGCGAGGTGCTCGAGAAGGAACTTGGCGCGCCCGGTCCCGACCGCATCTGGTACGTGGGCGATGCCTTTGCCATGGGCATGAGCGTCGATGAAGTGTTTGCGCTAACCAAAATCGACCCGTGGTTTCTGGTGCAGATCGAGCAGATCGTCAAGATCGAGCTTGAGCTGGAGACCACCTCGCTGGACCAGATTGACGAGCCGACGCTGCGCGCACTCAAGCAAAAGGGCTTTTCGGACCGGCGCCTGGCCAAACAGCTCAACACCACGGACACCGCCATCCGCGAGAAACGCCTGGAGCTGGGCGTGCGCCCGGTCTACAAGCGGGTGGACACCTGCGCCGCAGAGTTCGCGACCAACACCGCCTACATGTACTCGACCTACGAAGGCGAGGGCAGCGAGTGCGAAGCCGAACCGACCGACAACAAGAAAATCATGGTGCTGGGCGGCGGGCCGAACCGCATCGGCCAGGGCATCGAGTTTGACTACTGCTGTGTGCATGCCGCGCTCGCCATGCGCGAAGACGGCTACGAGACCATCATGGTCAACTGCAACCCCGAGACCGTCTCGACCGACTACGACACCAGCGACCGCCTGTATTTCGAGCCGCTGACGCTGGAAGACGTGCTCGAAATTGTCGACAAGGAAAAGCCGCTGGGCGTGATCGTCCAGTACGGCGGCCAGACGCCTTTGAAGCTGGCGCTGGACCTGGAGAAAAACGGCGTGCCCATCATCGGCACCTCGCCCGACATGATCGACGCGGCCGAAGACCGCGAACGTTTCCAGAAGCTGCTGCATGAGCTGAAACTGCGCCAGCCGCCCAACGCCACGGCCCGCACCGAGCCCGAAGCCCTGGAAAAGGCTGCGGCGCTTGGCTACCCGCTGGTGGTGCGCCCCAGCTACGTGCTGGGTGGCCGCGCGATGGAAATCGTGCATGAGCAGCGCGACCTCGAGCGTTACATGCGCGAAGCCGTCAAGGTCAGCCATGACTCGCCGGTGCTGCTGGACCGCTTCCTCAACGACGCGATCGAGTGTGATGTCGATTGCATCCGCGATTCGGAAGGCGTGACCTTCATTGGCGGCGTGATGGAACACATCGAGCAGGCCGGCGTGCACAGCGGCGACTCGGCCTGTTCCCTGCCGCCGTATTCGCTGAGCGACCAGACGGTGACCGAGATCAAGCGCCAGACCGCGGCCATGGCCCAGGCCCTGAACGTGGTCGGTCTCATGAACGTGCAGTTCGCCATCCAGCATGTCGATGGCCAGGACGTGATTTATGTGCTTGAAGTGAACCCGCGTGCTTCGCGCACCGTGCCCTTTGTCAGCAAGGCGACCGGCATCCAGCTGGCCAAGGTCGCGGCACGCTGCATGGTCGGCCAGACGCTGGCCTCGCAAGGCATCAGCAAGGAAGTCACGCCACCGTATTTCAGCGTCAAGGAAGCGGTGTTCCCCTTCGTCAAGTTCCCCGGCGTGGACACCATTCTCGGCCCCGAGATGAAGTCCACCGGCGAGGTGATGGGCGTCGGCAAGACCTTCGGCGAGGCCTTTGTGAAGTCGCAGCTCGGTGCCGGCACCAAGCTGCCGACCTCCGGCAAGGTGTTCCTGACGGTCAAGAACAACGACAAGCCGCGCGCCGTGGAAGTGGCGCGTGCGCTGGCGGCGCTGAAGTTCGAGATCGTCGCCACCAAGGGCACGGCCGCGGCCATCAACGCTGCAGGCATTCCCTGCGGCGTGGTCAACAAGGTCACCGAAGGCCGGCCGCACGTGGTGGACATGATCAAGAATAACGAGATTGCGCTGGTCATCAACACCGTGGAAGAGCGTCGCAACGCGATTGCGGACTCGCGGCAGATCCGCACCTCGGCGCTGCTGGCCCGGGTCACCACCTACACCACCATCGCCGGCGCTGAAGCGGCGGTGGAGGGCATGAAATACCTGGACAACCTGACGGTTTATTCGGTCCAGGAACTCCATGCCCAGCTGGCCTGAGCTCCGGACAACTACCGAGCCGGTGCCGGCGCATTTGCATTAAACTGGCATCAGGACAATCGTTTTTTTGACGCCGCCGCCAGGTGACTGGTGGCGGTTTCGCTTTTGGAGGACTTAAACCATGGCAACCATTCCGATTACAAAAAAAGGCGCAGAAAAGCTCAAGGCCGAACTGCACCAGCTCAAGACCGTGGATCGCCCCTGGGTGATCAACTCGATTTCCGAAGCCCGGGCCCAGGGGGACCTCAGCGAAAACGCCGAGTACGACGCCGCCAAGGACCGCCAGGGTTTCATCGAAGGCCGCATCCAGGAAATCGAAGGCAAGCTGTCGGCCGCGCAGATCATCGACCCGTCCGAGGTCGATGCCGGCGGCAAGGTGGTGTTCGGTTCCACCATCGAGCTGCAGGACGAGGACTCCGGCGACAAGGTGACCTACCAGATCGTTGGCGAAGACGAGGCCGACATCAAGCTGGGCCTGGTCAACATCAGCTCGCCGATTGCGCGTGCGTTGATTGGCAAGGACGAAGGCGACACCGCCGAGGTTCAGGCGCCCGGTGGCATCAAGCGCTACGAAATCATCGCGGTGATGTACATCTAGGCTGCCGCATGAAACCACGCCTGAGCATCCTGCTGGCAGCCCTCTGGTGGGGCAGCCTGACCGGTCTGGGTTTTGTCGTGGTGCCGATGTTATTCATTCACCTGCCCAGCCCGGCCGCGGCCGGCGCCATGGCCGCGAAACTGTTCACGGCCCAGACCTGGCTCAGCGTGGCCTGCGCCATGCTCCTGCTGCTGGCCTTGAATAAAAAAGAGGCTCCAGCCCTTTCCCCGTCTGCGCAAGCTGCTATGAAATATGCAGTAGCTGGCCTGCTGCTGGCGGTGCTGGTGGAGTTCGGAGTGGCGCCGAACATCGTTACTGCGCGCGCCAGCGGCGGTGACCTCCGGTTCTGGCACGGCCTGGGCAGCGCGATGTATCTCGCCCAATGGCTGGCTGCAGGCTGGACGCTGTGGTGCCTGAGCCGCGTGCCTGGAGAGGGCGACGCCACTCCAGGCTGAGGCGTCGGCTGCAGTCTTAGCCGCGCTCCGCAGCCTCGAGGGTATTGACCAGCAACATCGTGATGGTCATGGGGCCCACACCGCCCGGCACCGGCGTGATCCAGCCGGCGACTTCCTTCACGCCGTCGAAATCCACGTCGCCGCAGAGCTTGCCTTCGTCATTGCGGTTCATGCCGACGTCGATCACCACCGCGCCGGGTTTGACCATGTCGGCCGTCAGCACATTGCGCTTGCCCACGGCGGCGACCACCACGTCGGCCTGAAGCGTCAGGGCCTTGAGGTTTTGCGTGCCGCTGTGGCAGATCGTCACCGTGGCATTTTTCTGCAGCAGCATCAGCGCCATCGGTTTGCCGACGATGTTGCTGCGGCCGATCACCACCGCATGTTTGCCCTTCAGGTCGTAGTTGATGCTTTCGAGCATCTTCATGCAGCCATAGGGCGTGCAGGGCCAGAAGCCGGGCTGGCCGACCAGCAGGGCGCCGGCGCTGGCGACGTGGAAACCATCGACGTCCTTGGCCGGCGAAATCGCCTCGATCACCTTGTGCGCATCGATGTGGGCAGGCAGGGGAAGCTGGACCAGAATGCCGTGGATGGCCGAGTCGCGGTTCAGCGCGTCCACGCGTGCCAGCAGCTCGGCTTCGCTCAGGGTCGCCGGGTAACGCTCCAGCACCGAATGCAGGCCGCTGTCCTCACAGGCCTTGACCTTGTTGCGCACATACACCTGGCTGGCCGGGTTGTCGCCGACCAGCACCACGGCCAGGCCGGGCACCACACCGCGCGCGCGCAGGGCGGTGGCCCGCTTCGCGACGTCGGCGCGCAGTTGTTGGGACAGGGCGATGCCATCAATGATGTGAGCGGTCATGGTTTCTGGTCTTCAAGTAAAAACGCCCGCCAGTCCTTGAACCACGGGCGCCGTCAGCTATAAAAAGAGGAGTGAAGGAGGGTCGGTCAGGCGACCTTGGGTGCACTGGAGCCCAAAGCAATTTTCAGCAGGTCGGCCACGGTGTTGGCGTTGAGCTTTTCCATGATGTTGGCGCGGTGCGCCTCCACCGTCTTGATGCTGATGCCCAGGTCGTCGGCGATCTGCTTGTTCAGGCGGCCGGCGACGATGCGTTCGAGCACCTGCGCCTCGCGCGAGGTGAGCTTGGCCAGCAGGGCGTCGCGGCTGGCGGACTGCTGGTGTTCGCTGAAGGCTTCCTTGGCCTGGTCCAGCATGCGTTCAACCAGGCTGACAAGGGCTTCTTCCTGGAAGGGCTTCTGGATGAAATCCATCGCGCCTTTTTTCATGGTGTCCACCGCCATGGGCACGTCGCCGTGGCCGGTGATGAAAACGATGGGCAGGGGCGACTTGCGTTCGACCAGGCGGTCCTGCAGTTCCAGGCCGGTCATGCCGCCCATGCGGATGTCGACGATCAGGCAGGCGACCTCGCGCGGGTCGTAGCGGCTCAGAAAGGTTTCGGCAGAGTCGTAACAGCGAACGCGGTAGTCCTTGCCTTCAAGCAGCCACTGGAGCGAGTCGCGCACGCCCTCGTCGTCATCAACGACATAGACGGTACCTTTTTTCGGAATCAAGCTCATGCCAAACCTTTGCGTAAACGGTTTCAGAACCCTGTCAGGAAATGCCCGTCGGGGCGGCGGGCGCTTCTGCGGCAGCCGGAGCTGACGACAGCAGGGGTGTCACGGGGATCCAGAAGGTAAACCGGCACCCAACCACCTCGTCCCCATTGTAGAGGTTCTCGGCCTGCATTCTTCCCTGGTGCGACTCCACGATGCTCCGGCACAGCTTCAGGCCAATGCCCATGCCTTCGGCCTTGGTCGAGTAGAAGGCTTCATAGAGACGGCCCATCACTTCGGGCGACAGGCCCTTGCCCGAATCCAGCACCGAAAACTCGATCACGTTCTGCTCGGCGATGGTTTTGGGCACCACGCGCAGCTCCACACTGCGTCGCGCGGTGGGGCGCTGCGCCTGCGCGATCGACTCGGCACCGTTTTTCATCAGGTTGATCAGCACCTGCTCGATCAGGATGGGGTCCACCATCACGGACGGCAGGCGCGCGGCGATGTAGTGGCTCAGTCGCACGTTGTGGCGGCGCAGTTCGATGTCGGCCAGCTCCATGGCATTGCTGACCATGGTGGCCACGTCGGCCGAGGTGCGGTTCGGTTCGCTGCGTTTGACGAAGGAGCGTATGCGCTGGATGATCTGCCCGGCCCGGTGTGCCTGCCGGGCGGTTTTTTCCAGCGCGACCAGCAGGTCCTCGTTGCTGATCTGCTGGCCCTTGATGCGCGAGACCATGCCGTTGCAGTAGTTGTTGATGGCGGTCAGCGGCTGGTTCAGTTCGTGCGCCACGCTCGACGCCATCTCGCCCATGGTGATCAGGCGGCTGGCTGCCTGAGCCCGCTCGGCCTGCAGTGCGGCCTGCTCTTCGGCATGGCGGCGCGGTGTGATGTCGGTGGCAATCACCATCTGTGCGAGGCGACCGTCCACCCAGGTCAGGTAGCGTGAGCGCACCTCCAGCCATTTGCCGAGTTCAGGCACAAAAATTTCGGCATTCTCGGTCTGCGCCGCGGTCAGGGTGTCGGTCGGGAAACCGGCCAAACCGTCGACCGCGTCCAGCGTATCGTCCGTCGGCGTCACGGCCGGCACGCCGGCCTGGGCGATCAGGCTCATGTGGCCGGCGACGTCACCGCCGAACCAGGCCCGGTAAAGCTTGTTGGCAAAGAGCAGCTCCTCGCTGCCCAGCGGCGCCACCGACACCGCCGCGTCCAGTCCTTCGAGCACCGTGGTGAAACGTTCGTACGACGCGGACAGTTCCTCGCGGATGCGCTTGGGCTCGGTGATGTCGGTCATCGAGGTCATCCAGCCGGTCTGCTGGCCGCGTGGGTCGATCAGCGGCGAGACATACATGCGGCCGTCGAAAATCGCGCCGCTCTTGCGTTTGACCCGCACTTCAAAACCGCCGGGTGTGGAGCGGCCGTGCAACTCGTCGTCGAGCCGGGCTGCGAGCATCTCGCGGTCCTGGTCGGGCCAGTAGGGGAAGGGCGCGGTGCGGCCCACGAGTTCGCCCTCGCTCCAGCCGGTCATCTGGCAAAACGCCGGGTTGACATAGGTGATGCGGCCCTGCAGGTCCAGCGCCCGCATGCCGGTCAGCATGGAGTTTTCCATGGCGCGGCGGAAGTTGGTCTCCGAGATCAGGGCTTCCTGCGCCTGCACGCGCCGGCGCGTGTGGCGCCAGGTGCCCAGCAGCATCCAGACGGTCAGCGCGCTCAGGGCGCTGACGAGCCAGAAGAAGCCGCTGCCGACCACGCCCAGCGAGGCCCGGTAGCCCTGGGCCTTGAGCAGCAGGCCGTTGCCGACCGGCGACACCGGAATCTCATACTCCTGCGCCTCGTCGGACATCGGCAGCAGCTTGGCCGCGGTGTTTCTGGGGGGCGGCAGGTTGCCGGCCAGCACCTTGCCCTGGTCGTCGAGCAGGGCCACCGCGTATTTGGCGGTCACTTCATTGGGCACGCCAAAGCGCAGCAGGCCGTCGATGGAATATTCGCCCATGATGACGCCATCGAATTTGCCCTGGTCGTCGAGCGGCACCTGCAGTTGCAGGCTGGGGGCGTTGTAGCTGGGGTCGTCCTTGACGGTCAGCGGGCGCGAATAGACCGGTTGCCGCAAATCGCGCGCCAGGCCGAAGGTGCTTTCCGTTTCCCCGCGCTTGAGCTGTTCGCCGGGCGCCTGCTGCTGCGACGAATTCGCGCTCGGCGAGACATAGGCAGAGCGGACCCGGCGGCGCGCGTCTACCCAGGTCACGGCCAGCAGTTCGGGGTACTGGTTGACCAGGGATTCGGCCTGCGCAATGAACTCCTCGCTGTCCACGTCCTTGTTGGACACATCGCGGCCCAGCCGCATCAGCTGCTCCTGGCGCTCCAGCAGGCGCAGGCGCAGCCTTTGCTGTGCGTATTCCACATCACGCTTGACGGCCTGCTGCTCGCGGTCGATCTCCTCGATGCGCAGATAGGCAAATGCGGCGATCACCGCGGCCAGGAAAAGCATCACCGCCAGCAGGGGGCCGAGGGTGACAAAGCGGTCCTGGCGGGTCGGCGATTGCTTGCGCCACCAGCGGCGCCAGCGGGCCAGCGGCGCGCTGCCTGCAGGGGCGTCAAAAGTGGAGGGTGTGGGCTGAGTCATGGCGGATTGTCGAGTTTACGGGACTTCCCCCCGCGGCCGTGCGCCCCCTGACCATGACCGCGGGGCCGGCGCTGGCGGGCCCCGGCGGCGCGTCCGCAGGGGCTGTCCGACCAAGGCTGTTTATATTTCATAATGCGAAAGTAAAAGGCACGATTTGAAAAACCAGAAAAATTGTGGGAAACTGGAGCCTGGAATCCAAATTGCGTTAACGTGATGTTGACGCCACCAAATCAACAGCTAGGAATCTAGCGATCAGCAGGAGACAAGACCATGGCTGCAAATCCGGAACAGGCACGTGCCGACACATTGGGCAAGGCCGCCAACGAGGTCCAGGACACGGACGCCCAGGAAACCCGCGAGTGGATTGATGCGCTGCGTGCCGTCATTGCCAACAGCCCCAGCAACGACGAGGGCCGCGCACGCGCCCACTTCCTGCTGGAGCAGTTGCTGGAGCAGGCCCGCCAGGAGGGCATCGACACGCCGTTTTCGGCCACCACCGGTTATGTCAACACCATCGAACCCAGCGACGAGGTACCTTCTCCCGGCAACCTGCTGATCGAGCAGCGCCTGCGCGCCTACATGCGCTGGAATGCCATGGCCATGGTCGTCAAGGCCAACCGCCTGCACCCGGCCGACGGTGGCGACCTGGGCGGCCACATCGGTTCGTTTGCTTCGCTGGCCAGCCTGTTTGGCGCCGGCTTCAACCATTTCTGGCACGCGGAAAGCGCCGAACCCGGCAAGGAGCACGGCGGCGATTGCCTCTACATCCAGGGCCATGTGTCGCCCGGTGTGTATGCCCGCGCCTACCTGGAAGGGCGGCTCAGCGAGGAGCAACTGCTGAACTTCCGCCAGGAGGTCGATGGCAAGGGCCTGTCAAGCTATCCGCACCCCAAGCTGATGCCGGAGTTCTGGCAGTTCCCCACCGTCTCCATGGGCCTGGGCCCGCTGATGGCGATTTACCAGGCGCGTTTCCTCAAGTACCTGCACGCGCGCGGCATTGCCAACACCGAAAACCGCAAGGTCTGGGTGTTCTGCGGCGACGGCGAGATGGACGAGGTGGAATCGCTGGGCGCGATCAGCCTGGCGGCCCGCGAGAACCTCGACAACCTGATCTTCGTCATCAACTGCAATTTGCAGCGCCTGGACGGCCCGGTGCGCGGCAACGGCAAGATCATCCAGGAGCTCGAGGGCGAGTTCCGCGGTTCCGGCTGGAACGTGATCAAGCTGGTCTGGGGCAGCAACTGGGACCCGCTGCTGGCGCGCGACAAGAACGGTGCGCTGCGCAAGGTCATGATGGACACGCCCGACGGCGACTACCAGGCCATGAAAGCCAACGACGGTGCCTATGTACGCAAGCATTTCTTCGGCCAGAACCCCGAGACGCTGGAGATGGTCGCCAAGATGACCGATGAGGAAATTTTCGACCTGCGCCGCGGCGGCCACGATTCGAAAAAAGTCTATGCGGCGTTTCACAAGGCGGTCAACCACACCGGCCAGCCGACCGTGCTGCTGATCAAGACCGTCAAGGGTTTTGGCATGGGCAAGATCGGCGAAGGCAAGAACAACGTCCACCAGACCAAGAAACTGTCCGACGAGGACATCAAGGCCTTTCGCGACCGCTTCAACATCCCGATTCCCGACAGCCAGCTGGCGGAGGTCCCGTTCTACAAACCGGCTGACGACACGCCTGAAATGAAATACCTGCACGAGCGCCGCAAGGCCCTCGGCGGCTACCTGCCGCATCGCCGGACCAAGGCCGACGAGAGCTTCACGGCGCCGTCCCTGGAGACGTTCAAGGCGGTGATCGAGCCCACGCCGGAAGGCCGTGAAATCTCCACCACCCAGGCCTATGTGCGTTTCCTGACGCAGTTGCTGCGCGACCAGGCACTGGGTGCGCGCGTCGTGCCCATCCTGGTGGACGAGGCCCGCACGTTCGGCATGGAAGGGCTGTTCCGCCAGATCGGCATCTACAACCCGGCCGGCCAGAAATACACCCCGGTCGACAAAGACCAGGTGATGTATTACAAGGAAGACAAAAAGGGCCAGATCCTGCAGGAAGGCATCAACGAGGCCGGCGGCATGAGCAGCTGGATCGCGGCGGCCACCTCCTACAGCACGAACAACCGGATCATGATCCCGTTCTACGTGTACTACTCGATGTTCGGCTTCCAGCGCGTCGGCGACCTGGCCTGGGCCGCCGGCGACATGCAGGCGCGTGGTTTCCTGCTGGGCGGCACTTCGGGTCGTACCACGCTCAACGGCGAAGGCCTGCAGCACGAGGACGGCCACAGCCACATCCTGGCCGGCACCATTCCCAACTGCGTCAGCTACGACCCGACCTATGCCCATGAAGTGGCGGTGATCATGCAGGACGGCCTCAAGCGTATGGTCGAGCGCCAGGAAAATGTTTTCTACTACATCACGCTGCTCAACGAGAACTACGCGATGCCGGGCCTGACACCCGGCACCGAGGCGCAGATCGTCAAGGGCATGTACCTGCTCAAGGAAGGCGGCCAGGGGCTGACCAAGGGCCAGGCCGGGACGGCGCCGCGCGTGCAACTGCTCGGCTCCGGCACCATCCTGCGCGAGTCCATCGCCGCCCAGGAACTGCTGGAAAAAGACTGGGGCGTCGCCGCCAACGTCTGGAGCTGCCCGAGCTTCAACGAACTCACGCGGGACGGCCAGGATGCCGAGCGCTGGAACCTGCTGCACCCGCTGGACACGCCGCGTGTTCCCTTCGTGGGCCAGCAGCTCGAAAAACACACGGGGCCGGTGGTCGCCTCGACCGACTACATGAAAGCCTACGCCGAGCAGATCCGTCCCTTCATTCCGCGGGGCCGCACCTACAAGGTGCTGGGCACCGACGGTTTTGGCCGCAGCGACTTCCGCAGCAAGCTGCGCGAGCACTTCGAGATCAACCGCCACTACATCGTGGTGGCCGCGCTGAAGGCGCTCAGCGAAGAAGGCACCGTGCCGGTGGCCAAGGTTGCCGAGGCGATCAAGAAGTACGGCATCCATGCCGACAAGGTCAACCCGCTTTACGCCTGATCACCACGCGCAGAAAAACACGGACGAACTGGAGACAAGAACATGGCATTGGTAGACATACAGGTTCCCGACATCGGGGACTTTGACGAGGTAACGGTCATCGAGCTGCTGGTCAAGCCGGGTGACACCGTCAAGGCGGAGCAGTCGCTGATCACGGTCGAATCGGACAAGGCATCGATGGAAATTCCCTCGAGCCAGGCCGGCGTGGTCAAGGAAGTCAAGGTCAAGCTGGGCGACAAGGTCAAGCAAGGCTCGGTCGTGCTGGTGCTCGAAGGCGAGGGCGCTGCCACGACCGCTATGCCCGCTGCGGCTCCCGTTTCAGAACAAAAACAGGCTCCGGCCCCTGCCGCACCTGCGCCGACAGCTACTGTTTCAGTAGCAACTGCGGCCGCACCGGCTGCCGCCGCCGGACCCGTCGAAGTTCGCGTCCCCGACATCGGCGACTTCAAGGATGTCGCCGTCATCGAAGTGCTGGTCAAGGTCGGCGATACGGTGAAGGCCGAGCAGTCGCTGGTGACCGTGGAGTCCGACAAGGCCTCGATGGAAATTCCGTCGTCGACCTCGGGCGTGGTCCGGGAACTCAAGGTCAAGCTCGGCGACAAGATCAACATTGGCGACCTGCTCGCGATTCTGGAGGGCACCTCGGCACCGGCCGCTGCTGCGGCACCTGCATCCGCTCCGGCAGCGGCACCCGCCGCCGCTGCAGCGCCCGCTGCCAGCCAGGCCAGCGCGCCGGCGCCAGCCGCTGTGCAGCCGGCCGCCTTGCCGGCGCACGAACCGTCCGCACCCACGGGCAATCTGCCGCATGCCTCGCCGTCGGTGCGCAAGTTCGCGCGCGAACTCGGCGTTCCCCTGGCGGAGGTCAAGGGCAGCGGCCCCAAAGGCCGCATCACGCTGGACGACGTGCAGGGCTTCACCAAGGCGGTGATGGCCGGCGAAGCACGCACCCAGGCGCAGGCCGCCAAAGCCCCGGCCTCGTCCGGCGGCGGCGCCGGCCTGGACCTGCTGCCCTGGCCCAAGGTGGACTTCACGAAGTTCGGCCCGGTCGAGCGCAAGGACATGTCCCGCATCAAGAAGATCAGCGGCGCCAACCTGCACCGCAACTGGGTGATGATTCCCCACGTCACGAACAACGACGAGGTCGATATCACCGAGCTCGAAGCCTTCCGCGTGGCGACCAACAAGGACAACGAGAAAAGCGGCGTCAAGGTCACCATGCTGGCTTTTGTCATCAAGGCCGTGGTGGCTGCGCTCAAGAAGTTTCCCGAGTTCAATACCAGCCTGGACGGCGATGCGCTGGTCTACAAGCAGTATTTCCACATCGGTTTTGCGGCCGACACGCCCAACGGGCTGATGGTGCCTGTGCTGCGTGATGCCGACAAAAAAGGCATTCTGCAGATCAGCCAGGAAATGGGCGAGCTGGCCAAGAAGGCGCGCGACGGCAAGCTGTCGCCGGCCGAAATGACCGGCGGCTGCTTTTCGATTTCTTCGCTGGGCGGCATAGGCGGCACCCACTTCACGCCCATCATCAACGCGCCTGAAGTCGCCATCCTGGGCCTGTCCAGGAGCGCGATGACACCGGTGTGGAACGCCGACAAGGAAGAGTTCGTGCCGCGTCTGACGCTGCCGCTGTCGCTGTCGTATGACCACCGCGTCATCGACGGCGCCTCGGCCGCGCGCTTCAATGCCTACCTGGGCCAGATCCTGGGTGACTTCCGCCGGGTTCTTTTGTGACCACTCTGGTCGCCGTCCGTAGAGCCGGGCAGGCCGTGATCGCCACCGACGCGCTGATCACCTTCGGCGATACGCGCCTGAGCAGCCGCTTCGAGGCCAACGAGAAAATCTTCAGGGTCGAGACGCCGGCCGGCGGCAGCTACGTCGGCATGGCCGGCACGGCGGCGCATTTCCCGGTGCTGCGCAAGGCCATGGCGGCCCTGCCCAAGGACCAGCTCCGGCTGGGCAGCAAGGACGAGGTGTTCGACACCTTCAACAAGCTGCATCCCGTGCTGAAAGACACCTTTTTCCTGCAGACCAAGGAAGACGACAACGACCCCTACGAGTCCAGCCAGTTCAGCGCGCTGATTGCCAACGCCACCGGCATTTACGGGCTTTACAGCTACCGTGAGGTTTTTGAATTCAAGGAGTTCTGGGCCATCGGCTCGGGGCGCAGCTTTGCACTGGGGGCCATGCATGCCACCTGGGGCAAGGCGAAAACGGCGCGCGAAGTGGCCCTGGCCGGCGTGCACGCGGGCTGCGAGTTTGACAAGAACTCCGGCGGCTCGGTGGAACTGTTCACCGTCAAGCTGAAAAAGTAAATCAAGCGGAGACAAGAGACATGGCATTGATAGACATTACCGTTCCCGACATCGGGGACTTCGACGAGGTCACCGTGATCGAACTGCTGGTCAAGCCCGGCGACACCATCGCGGCCGACCAGAGCCTGCTGACCGTGGAAAGCGACAAGGCCTCGATGGAAATTCCGTCCAGCCATGCCGGCGTGGTCAAGGAACTCAAGGTCAAGCTGGGCGACAAGGTCAAACAGGGCACGGTCGTACTGACGCTGGACGCCGGAGGTGCCGCCGCCCCCGTTTCAGAGAAAAAACAGGCGCCAGCCACCGCTGCATCAGCGCCGGCAGCTCCTGAAAAGGTAGCGGCGCCGGCGCCCGTCGCCGCACCAGCCGCCGCCAGTTTTTCCGGCCAGGCCGACCTGGACTGCGACCTGCTGGTGCTGGGCGCCGGCCCCGGCGGTTATTCGGCCGCTTTCCGCGCCGCCGATCTCGGCCTGAAAGTCATCATCGTCGAGCGTTACGCCACCTTGGGCGGCGTCTGCCTGAATGTCGGCTGCATCCCGTCCAAGGCGCTGCTGCATGTGGCGGCGGTGATGGACGAGGTCAAACATTTCGACAGCCTGGGCGTGAGCTTCGGCGAGCCGGTGCTCGACATCGCCAAGCTGCGTACCCACAAGGAGAAAGTCGTGGGCAAACTGACCGGTGGGCTGGCCGCGATGGCGAAGATGCGCAAGGTGACGGTGCTGCGAGGTCTGGGCAGCTTCGTCTCCGGCCATCACCTGCAAGTCGAAGAAACGACGGGGCCCGCACAGGAAAAATCCGGCAAGAAGCAGACCATTGCCTTCAAGAACTGCATCATCGCGGCCGGCTCGCAGGCGGTGCGCCTGCCTTTCATGCCGGAAGACCCACGCGTTGTGGATTCAACCGGCGCCCTGGCGCTGAAAGAAGTTCCCAAACGCATGCTGATCCTGGGCGGCGGCATCATCGGGCTGGAGATGGGCACCGTGTATTCCACGCTGGGCGCGCGTCTGGACGTGGTGGAAATGCTGGACGGGCTGATGCAGGGCGCCGACCGCGACCTCGTCAAGGTCTGGCAGAAGATGAACGCACCGCGTTTCGACAACATCATGCTCAAGACCAAAACCGTCGGCGCCAAGGCGACTGCCAAGGGCATCGAGGTGACGTTTGAAGGCGAGGGCGCTCCGGCGCCGCAAACCTACGACCTGGTGCTGCAGGCCGTGGGCCGCACGCCGAATGGCAAAAAAATTGCCGCTGACAAGGCCGGTGTGAGTGTGAGCGACCGCGGCTTCATCCCGGTCGATATCCAGATGCGCACCAACGTGCCGCACATCTTTGCGATCGGCGACATCGTCGGCCAGCCCATGCTGGCGCACAAGGCGGTGCACGAAGGCCATGTGGCCGCCGAGGTGATTGCCGGTGAGCTGCAGGGCAACAAGGAGCTGGCCAGTGCCGCTTTCAACGCCCGCGTGATTCCCAGCGTGGCCTACACCGACCCCGAAATCGCCTGGGTCGGCCTGACCGAGGACCAGGCCAAGGCGCAGGGCATCAAGGTCAGGAAGGGACTGTTCCCGTGGAACGCCTCCGGCCGGGCGATTGCCAATGGCCGTGACGAAGGTTTCACCAAGCTGCTGTTTGATGATTCCCCCGAGGCGCATGGCCATGGCAGGATTCTCGGTGGCGGCATCGTCGGCACGCACGCTGGCGACATGATCGGCGAGATCGCGCTGGCCATCGAAATGGGCGCGGACGCGGTGGACATTGGCAAGACGATTCACCCGCACCCGACACTCGGTGAAAGCATGGGCATGGCGGCGGAAGTGGCGCACGGCAGCTGTACCGACCTGCCGCCGGCGCGCAAGTAGGCCAAGCATCCAAGCTACCCTGCAAAGCCCGAGCCCTTGCCAGTTCGGGTTTTTTGCCTTGTGGGTGCGGATAGGCTTAGTCGTGGTGACCAAGCCGTCACAATCGTGGATACCTCCCCACTGTTCGCTGAACTTTCTGGCGTCGCCCTCGCACTTCAGAGAGGCGACTCGGTGTGGACATGGCGCCGCTCGCCATTGAGGTTTTGCAGCAATTGCGGGCTGATCTGCCCGACCTCCAGCAGCACGCCGCCGCGTGCGCTGACAAAACGCTGAGCGAGCGCGACGCTGGAAAAAGCGGGTAGATCGCCAGCGCGCATGGGCCCGAGGGCAGACGAACCGTTGACGTAGACCGCGTCCATCGCACGGATCCAGGCACCGCTGCTGGCGTCAGTCACATAACTCGCCGCGACTTCACTGGCCTGGCGGCCACGGGTGTAGCGACCCACATCTTGAAGATAGGTGAAAAGAGTGAGCGGCGAATCGAAAAACTGTGTGTCGCCATTGTCGAAAATGACCTGCGCCGCCCACTCGGGCGAGCGCGCCGGGTACATGCCACACACCGGGCAGCGCGCATCGGCGGGTACAGGTCGGGGCGCATGCAGGCCCAGTCCCGACTTGGGATCATGGGGCACGGGCGGCGCAACCACACAAATTTCATCCGTTTCAACCAGCACGGCGTTACCCGACGACTGGGAACGCCACGGCGCCAGCAACAGGCCACCCAGCAGCACCAGAGTGGCGAGGCCGGCGAAGTACAGCGGTCTGAGTGCGGGCCTGCACAGCATCATGGGCTACATCTTGCTGTCATGCAGCGCGCCGCCGCTCAGGTCCACCATCCCGGGTTTGACCTCGTCATAACGCAACAGCCTGCCGCCCCATTGTTCGATGAACTTCCTGGCATCAGCCTCCTGCGCGAAGCTGCCGATGGTCGGCCCCATCGAGCCATGGCGCTTGCTGCCCAGCATAAAAAAGCCGCTTCTCGCGTCGATCCAGTGGCCGCGCGGCTGGTCCCAGTCGGCTTTGCCCATGTCCTGCACATACACCGCCGCCACTTTACGTACCTGCTCGGGCCGCAGCAAGGTGTTGAACAGCTCCACGGTATCGCAGAAGAAGACCGGCGCTTCCTGGCCGGCGTAGCGGATCTGCGCCTTGGGACCGGGGTAGTCGGCCAGCAGCATGCCATCCAGCTCGCACGAGGTGGCAGCGTTGATCTCCACCGGCCCCAGTGCCCCCGCGCCGCCTGAGCGCTCGCCGCACCCGGCAAGGGCGCTCAGAGTGGTCAGCGCGACCAGACCGAGCAATTGGCGGCGTACGCCGCAGGCAGAACCGCTGCCAGTACGGCGGCAGGAACATGTGTACTTCATGGTTTGAATCTCCAGTTTGCCAGGCCCAGCGGCACAACAATCCACGCCACCATGACCGAGCCCATCAGCCAGGGCCTGGCCAGGGCGGGTGGCACGATGCTGGCCAGGCCATACAGGGTGCGAACATCTTCGAGCGAAAACACATTGAGGATGCGAAACACATCCGCCGGATTCAACAGCAACAAATAGGCGAAAGCGTCACCACCGTAGGCGCCGCCTGTGGCCACCAGTCCGCCCAACAGCAGCAGGTCAAACACCAGCACAAAGAAGAACCACATCGCAATCGCCAGGCCCGAAGCGCGCGTGCGCTCCCGCGCGATCACCGACATCAATACCGCCAGGCTCAGAAACGCCAGGCCTAGCAGCACCGAACTGACCATGAAGCCCATGTAGTGGTACAACCCCGCCCAGCCATACTGTTTGAACAGCAGCAGCGCTACCAGACCAAAGCCCGCCAATGTGGAGAGCGTCAGGGCCGCTGCCAGGCCCAGGTATTTGCCGAGCAGCACTTCGAGTCGCGTGACGGGCAGGGCCAGCAGCAGGTCCAGCGAGCCACGCTCGCGCTCTCCCACCACGGCGTCAAAGCCCAGCAGCAAAGCAATCAGCGGGATCAGATAGATCACCAGGCTGACCAGGCTGGCGATGGTGAATTCGATGGAGCGCAGGCCCACCTGGCCCTGGGCGGCGCCGCCAAAGTAGGCAATCACCAAAGAAAACACCGTGAACACCAGGGCCACCGCCAGCACCCAGCGGTTGCGCAAACGGTCGCGAAACTCTTTCGCGGCCAGGGTCAGGATTTGGGTCCATTCCATTTCTTTCACCTCAATCCGAAAATCCAAAAAACACGTCTTCCAGCGAGGGCTCACGGATGTTCAAGTCCAGCACCTTGGCACCCAGACCGGCGAGCGCCCCCAGCACGGCCATCTTGGACGCACGGGGGCAGCTGACCCGCAGCCCTTCGTCGGTCACCACGCTGCTCACGCCAATGAGCTGGCTCAGCGCCTGCTGGGCCAGCGCCACATCGTCCGGCGCCAGACGCAGCTCCAGGCCCAGCGGCATGTGCATCTGGTCGCGCAGGTCCTGCACGCTGCCCAGTGCCTGTATCTTGCCGGCGGCCATGATGGCGAGACGGTCCACCCGCTCCTGCAGCTCGGCCAGGATGTGCGAGGTGATGATGATGGTCACACCCGTATCGCGCAAGCCGCGCAGCGTGGCGTAGAAGTCGCGTATGGCCTGCGGGTCCAGCCCGTTGGAGGGCTCATCCAGAAACAGCACCCGTGGCGCGCCCAAGAGTGCCTGCGCGAAGCCAAGACGCTGGCGCATGCCCTTGGAATACTCCCGCAGCGGCCGTGTTGCCGCATGCGACAAGCCGACACGCGCCAGCGTCGGCTCGCATTGCGAACTGGGCGCGCCCTTGAGCCGGGCGAAGAAACGCAGCGTCTCCAGGCCGCTCAGGTTGTCATACAACACCACGTTCTCTGGCAGGTAGCCGATGTGACGGCGAGCCTTCCGGAAGTCGTTTCCCCGTACCGAGGCGCCATCCACCAGGATCTCGCCCGCGCTGGGCTCGATCAGCCCCAACATCATTTTGAAGAGCGTGCTCTTGCCAGCGCCGTTGTGACCGATCAGGCCAAAAATCTCGCCATGTTGCACCGTCAGATCCACGCCGTCCACCGCATGCAGAGCGCCATAGTGCTTGGCCACGCCACGCGCTTGAATCGCGGGACCGCCGGTGACGGGAGGATTACTGACCGGGATAGTGCTTGTCACGCCACTCACTCCATTGTTTGTTGTTCGGTTGCATGCGAGGTTTCGGGTCCACCACGCTGGGGACACGCAGCACCGGGAATTGTTGGGCCACCAGGCGCAAAGCCTGCACCGCCGGGCTGGCCAGCAGCAGTTTGATGCTCGGGTAGCGCCAGGTGAGACGGTCGACCAGGTCGTTGGCCTCGTAGCGCACATCGCCGATGCCGTTGCCGTCGCGATCCCAACCCAGGTAGTTGTCCCAGTGGTTACCACTTTTGGCGCCCCACACCTCGTCGCGCGCCCCCACATAACGCACCTGCTCCCGGTTGGCAATGAAATCATTGCCCTCCACCACATTGCGCGTGGAGCCCGCCGCCAGATGCACGCCAACGTGGTTGTCGACGATCAGATTGTTCTTCAACGTGGCATATTCCACATCGTAGATGAAGAAGCCGCGGTTGTTGCCGGCGACGACGTTGTTCTCCACCACAGAATCCTGGATCGTGCGCAGCATGATGCCGTGGTCCGAGTTGCCCCAGGCCCGGTTGTTGCGCACCACCTGGTCGCGCACTTCCATGAGCGCCAGGCCACCGCGGTTGTAGTAGCTGTCGTTGTCTTCCCACAGGTTGTAGTAGGAGTTCATGTAGTGCGTGCCGTAGCGGCTGTGGTGCAGCTTGTTGCCCCTGAAAATGGCGTGGTGTGAAACATCCACGTAAAGCGCGTCGCGCACAAAACTGATGTTGTTGCCGATGATGCGCGCGCCCGTGGTGTTGTACAGTTGCACGCCGTTGCCGCGCTGCGAGGAGTTGTACTCGCGCTTGCCGGTGATGACGTTGGACTCGACCACCACATCGTTGGCCTTTTCTATCCACAGACCAAACAGGTTGTAGCTGAGGTCGCAATGCCGTACCACCGCGCGGTGCGCACCGGGGTAGACATAGATGCCGGCATTCTGGTCTTTGAGGCTATCGCCCGAGTCGCGCACGATCAGGCCTTCGATGGTCACGTCGGGTGCTGTCACGCGCAGGGTGTCGCCTTGCTGCCCGCCGCTTAACGTGGGGCGGCCGATGCCACGCAAGGTGAGAGGCTTGTCGATCAGCAGGTTGACGCGGTAGAAGCCGCGCTGCACCTCGATCACATCGCCGGACGCCGCAGCCCGGATGGCTGCCTGCAAATCCTGCCCGGGCTGTACCGTTGCAGTTGCGGCGCTGGCAGCATGTGCCGCGACCAGACCCAGCAAGCCGATGCTCGCCAGGCGGCGTAGCGCATCCTTCATAAAATCAGCCAGCCCAGCGACTTGAGCGCAAGGAACAGCGTTGCGCCGATCAGGAGGTTCTTGAATCCCACATAGCTCACCATGTCCATCACGCCGGCCACGCGATATTGATCACGCCACCACGGGCCGTCCTTCACATAACGCCGGCCAGACAGGCGAATCAGCACTTCGTAGACGCTCCAGCCAAACCACCAGCCAATGATGGCGCCCGAAGACAGGGTACCCATCGCCGTCATCACCCAGGCCACGCTGACCGCCACGGCCAGCGAGAAACCGGCCACCTGCAGCGCACGCTGCGAGTGCCAGCCCTCGCTGCTCCAGGGCCACAGGTGGTCACGCAATTCCAGCCACAGCCACTGCAGACCGCGCACGCCTGCCTTGTGCGGTGGCAAGGCAGGGTCCGTGGGCATGCGTGGGTCCGGGCCCCTGGCGGCCTTGGCGCTGATCTGCTCGGTGAAGCTGCTGTCCGGATAAATCGGGATGAAGTAGCCATTGACGCCAATCGGTGTGATCTCCAGACCGTCCTTTTCACGACGCTTGCGCTCCTTGGCCAGCGGCGGACAACCTTTGGTGTCGGTATACAGGATCATGCAGTCGAGGCAGTGCAGGCATTCACGGTGATCGATGCGGCCGTCGGCATCGATGGCCTGGGCTCCGCAGCCCACGGCACAGGCCTTGCAGCTATTGCAGTCCTGCTTGCGCTTGAGACCAAACCAGCGGAAAGTGCTGGGCATGGCGAGCGACGCGCCCAGCGGGCACAGGTACTTGCAGTAGGGCCGCTCGATGAAGATCGACAAACCCAGCAGCACAGCCACAAACAGGCCATAGGGCCAGCTGCGGTTGCTGATGCCGACCAGGAAGGTGGTCTTGAACGGCTCGACCTCGGAGAGCTTCTCGGCCAACCCCATCGAGAACATCGACACCGTGATCAGGCCAAAGAACACCACGTACTTCAGCCACTTGAGGCGGTCGTGCCACACCTGTGGCAACTTGGTCTGAAAGCGCTTGAATCCGACGACGCGCGCCACCTTGTAGATCGCCTCGGAAAGCGAGCCAAACGGACACATCCACCCACAGAATAACCCGCGCCCGAACAGGAACACAGTGACGATGATGAAGATCCAGAACAGGAAGATGAACGGGTCCGACAGGAACAGCGACCAGGTCCACTGGAACAGCAGGGCGTGGAACCAGGTCAGCACCTGGGTGATGGACGGCTGGGCCATCACACCAAAACCGACAAATACGATACTGATGGCCCAGGCGCTGTATTTGAAGGCGTTGACCGGCCACTTGTTCTTGTGGGTGGACAGCCGCGTGAGTTTTTCGCGGTAAGCGTAGACAGCGGTCACGACGACCAGCAATAGTACGAACAAGGCAATCTCGATAGCCCGCCCTTTCCAGATTCGCACCCAGGGTGCGTCGGGCTCCTCAATCTTCGGCCGCCCACCTTCCAGAGTAGCCGCAGGCAGCCAGTAAGGAGCGTCAAAGCTGGTGAAGCTGCGTGCGCCGGTGGCGCGATTCACGCGGTTACCCAGGAAGCTGAGCTTCCATGGATACGAGGGCGAAAACGATTTCGAGCGGATGATGAAAATGGCCGACTCGTTGAACGATGGCGCACCCGCCGCCTCGATGCCGTAGAGGTTCAATGCGTCGAGGTCGCGAAAGGTAAAGGCATCCGCCCCCTGGCGTACCTGCACGCGGTCATAAAGGCCTCCTCGCACAAAACCCGAACCCTTGAACGACTCGGCGCCACGGGAGCGGATCACGAAGATCGCGTGCTCGCTGTCCTTGAGTTGCATGCGCAGGTTGTTCCAGCTGTTCTCGCCGAGCACGCTTTTTCCGATGTCCGGGTGGTTCAGGTCACCAAACCACAGCTCGATGAAGGGCTCGGGTCCCCGCTCCAGCCCCACCTGCTCGGGCAAGACCCGCAGGCGCTGCACGGTTCCCTGCTTGACCAGCTCGTCCCATGTGGAGCGCTTGCCGCCAACAAGATAATGCGCGGGTTCCCGCACGGTGGGGGCCAGAATGCCAACCTGGCGGGCCACGGCAGTGCCCGAGGCCATCATGACCTGGTTTTGCGCAATCACGGTGACGGTAGCGCCGGAAATCGCGTCCACCCCCAGCACGTCCTCAGCGGGTCTGGACTGACCGACCTCGATCTTGTCTGACACCGATTTGCCGATGTACTGCTTGTTGAAGTTGAGCAACGCCGACTCAGGGATGCCCAGGAGCAGGATGGGTTCGGAATGCTTAAGCACCTTGATGCCTACAAATCGACCCTTGATGTCCATGCCCATCAGGGTGACCACCGGCTTGCCTGAGTAGGCCGGCGTGTCGGTGATGTCGGTCGACAACATCACATAGCCCAATAACTTCTTCTTGCCGGCCTCGGGTTCGCCGTAGGCTTCCACGTAGGGCGGTTGGCCCATGCGTTCAGAAAAGCTTTTTGCGCCGGGAAACACCTCGGCGCATGGCACGAGGGCACACATGTCCTTCGCGGAATTCAGTTCAGGCGGCAACGCCGCTTCATAGGAGCCCGTGGCAGCGCGGACGCTGCTTGCGCACAAGACAAGCAACAGAAAGAAAACAGTCAGGCAGAAATTCACCTTGACCGTCACGCGTTGACATCCCGAATACATATCTTGTCCCCACTAGGCGAGCGACGCCAGCTGGCGGCGCTCGCGCAATGGCGGCGGGGCTCGATCCCACCGCCATCACGATTTCTGGCTGCCGAATCAGGCTTCAACAATCATGCGCGTGCGCATTTCAAGGTGCAGCGCATGGCAGAAGTGGGTGCAATAACACCAGAACACGCCCGGCTTGTCAGCCACAAAGCTGACCGAAGCGGTTTCCAGCGGGTTGACGATGAAGTTGACGTTGTACTTGGGGATCGCGAAGCCGTGCGTCAGGTCCTCGATCTTGTCCAGGTTGGTCAGGATCAGCGTGACCTCGTCGCCCTTCTTGAGCTTGAACTCGCGCAGGCTGAAGGCCGGGGCCTGCGAGGTCATCTTGACCGTGACCTTCTTGCCATTGCGGAACACGCCGGATTCCTTGGGGTCCTTGATGGCCAGCGGAAAATCATCCAGCGCATAGACCTGCTTGGGGCGCACCAGATCGCGCTTGAAGATGATGAAGTCATGCGGCTCGCCGCGCACCGGGTGGTCGGCCAGCAACACCATCTTCTCGCCCGAAATGTCGATCAACTGCTCGTTTTCCGGATGCAGCGGGCCCACCGGGAGGAATCGGTCTTTGGAGAACTTGCACCCCACCGCCAGAAATTTGCCATCGGCGGCGCGGGTCTCGGATTGCGAAGCATTCAGGTGGCCGGGCTGGTATTGCACATCCAGGCGGTCGACCACATATTTGGCCGTCTTGTCACCCTTGTGGAACTTGATGGCCGCTTCCACATTCCACTTCACCACCTGGCTGTCCAGGAATAGCGTGGTGTAGGCGTTGCCGCGGCCGTCAAAGGCGGTGTGCAGCGGGCCCAAGCCGATTTCCACCTCGGCGACGATGGCGTCGTCCAGCTTTCCCAGCTTGCCATCGAACCAGTCCAGCACTTTGGCCAACTCAATCACCGTGGCCGTGGGCGAGAGCTTGCCGGCGCAAATGAAATACTTGGCGTCAGGGCTGGCGTTCACACCGTGGGGGTTCTTGGGCACGCTGACATAGGCAACCAGCGCGGTCTTGGGGTCCTTGTTTGCTTCGTGCCTGCCATCGACCACCGGCACCTTGGAATCGCCATAGGTCTTGAACTTGCCATCCTTGACCGCCTGTTCGATACGGGCAACGTGGTAGAAGATGCAGGCATCGCGCTCGGCGGACATCATGTCCTCGTACTTGACGCCCATCTCGGTGTTGTACTGATTCGCCGCAGCCAGCTTGCCGTCGTACGAAGTAGCGACCAGGTCGCAGTTGCCGTCGATCAGAACCTGCCAGCGCACGTCCATGCTCTCGGCGTCCACACAGCTGAACAGCGAGTGGTACTTCTCGGGCTTGTCGGCATCGGCGCCGGTGTTCGGCAACGGAATGGCAAACTCGCCGCCGCAAAACACGCGCGTGGTGTAGTTGATCTTCGGATCGACCGGGTCGGCTTTGTCAGGGAAGATGCCGTGGAAGCCCTGCACATTCGGCAATTCCGTGATCTTGTCACAAATAAAGTAGTCGAGGCGGATTCGCGCAATGCGGGAATTGATCTTGTCGTTGATCCAGGCGTAGCGGCCGTCGTAGTTGCCGTCTTTGTAAGAGGCATGGGTATGGTGGGTGTCGGCCACCGTGTACTTCAAACTGCCGTCGGCCTTGGTGCCCATGACCTTCTTGGATTCATTGGTAACGCCCCAGCCCACCAGCGCATCCGGCACAAAGCAGGGAATACGATGGATCTCACGGCCGGAGGGCAAGCCCAGCACGCGCATGTCCCCGGTATGACCGCCGCTCCACAGGCCATAGTAAGTGTCCAGCTCACCCGGCTTCGGATGCAGCCCGCTGCTGCCGCTATTTCCAGCAGCACTCGCCGGGCTCGCCGCGGGTGCTGGGCCCGCGGGCTTGTCGGTGCAAGCGGCAACGCCAGCGGTCAGGCCGGCGAGTGCGGCGGTGTTGATGAACTTGCGGCGCCCGATCACGCTGAGTTGTTCTGACGGTGTATCTGCATTCTGGCGCATGAGAGATTCCTAATAAGTAGAGGCAAGTGGAGGCAGGGCCTGGATTGCCCACGATGCACTTACGTTGATGACAGCCCATATGGTTCATCGAGGAGGTCGGCTCGGCATTGATGTAAGTCAAAGGGGTATTTAAAATGCACTTTTTTTATGAATGGGCCGCAACGCAACACGTATTTCGCCTGTGCGGCGCCTAAAATTGACAGCATCTTCCAACGGAGTTCCTTCATGCACACACCAATGAATGCGTTTGCGATCGCTGCGCTCGTTTTTTCTCTCACCGCTTGCGGCGACAAGAACCAGGGCAATACGGCGGCATCGTCAAACACTCCAGCGCCGGTCGCTGCACCTGCAGCACCAGTTGCCGAGAACACGCTGGGCAAGACGGTATACGGGAAGACTTGCGCGATGTGCCATGCGGCCGGGACAGCCGGTGCGCCCAAGCCGGGCGACAAGGCCGATTGGGGCCCACGCATCGCCCAGGGTGATGATGTTCTGTACAAGCATGCCCTCGAAGGTTTCACGGGCGCCAAGGGCCAGATGCCGGCGCGGGGCGGCGCCGCCTCGCTGCCCGACGACGAGGTCAAGGCCGCCGTGGCGTTCATGGTGGATCAGTCGCGCTGATCTGTACATAAGCGATCCCATGCGTTCTCCCGGTTCTGACGCGATGCACCTTGGCCGCCGCAGCGTTGCATTCGGTTTACCGCTTGCCGCCTGCGGCCTCTTCATTGCGCCAGTGCAGGCCGCACCCGGTGTTCACCAGTTCTCGCAGGTGCTGATGGGGACACGGGTTGACCTGACGCTGCAGGGCGGCGACCGTGCTGCCGTGGCAGCGGCAGCGCAGTTGGCGTTCGCGGAGATGGCGCGGCTGGCCGACATGATGAGCCGCTACCGCAGCACCAGCGCGCTCAGTGCACTCAACTTGATGGCAGGTCTGCAGCCGGTGCCCGTGCCGCCCGAGTTGCTTCAGGTGTTGTTGATGGCGCGCCGCGCTGCGCAGGCCAGCGGCGGTGATTTCGACCCCACGGTGGGCTCACTGCACGACTGGAACTTCGATCCCGCCAATTTTTCCATTCCGTCCGCACACCGCATTTCGCAGCAGTTGAATCTGGTCGGCCACACGGGCCTGGTGATCGATGAGCGCGCCGGCACCGCCTACCTCTCGAAGCGCGGCATGCGCCTGGATCTGGGCGGCATCGCCAAGCTTCCCATTTTGCAGGCGGGCATGCAGCAGCTGCATCGCCATGGCGTGGCCGATGCAATGATCAATGGCGGCGGGGATGTGCTGGTGGCGGGCCAATTGAACGGCCAGCCGTGGCGGGTGGGCCTGCGTGATCCGCGGCAGCCCGAACGATTGCTTGGTGCAGTCTCGCTGAACCATGGCTTTGTTGCGGCATCAGGCGACTATGAGCGCTTCGTGATCCATCAGGGCAGGCGCCTGCACCATATCCTCGATCCAAAGACCGGGTACCCGACAAGGGGGCCTCGCGGCGTTGTCCTGATCGCAGACGCCCTGGACGCAATCAACGGCTTGGGTGCAGCCATCATGGTGGCGGGTGCTGACGCGGGCCGCGCCCGGGTAACGAAGATCGCGAAACTGGATGCGCTGATCGTCGATGCGGACGGCAGCGTCTGGTGTTCACGCGGAATGGCAACACGCCTGGCCTGAGCCGGCCTCGGAAACGGGGTGCCGGGTAAACCCTTGGCCGGCGCGCCGCTGTCTTGGGTGCAAACCCGCTGGCCCGCGCTTGGCAGCCGGTTGAGAATGGGTTTCCTTTCTGGAGAACCCATGTCCGAAATCAAGTCCACGCGCCCTCTGTCCCGCCGCCGTTTCAACCTGGCCATCACGGCCGGGGCGGCCACCGTCTGTGCGCCCCTGCTGGCCCAGAGCGGCTGGCCGAACAAGCCGATCCGCATCATCGTGCCCTACACGCCGGGCGGCTTCACCGACCAGATGGCGCGCATTGTGCAGGTTGGCCTGCAGAACCGGCTGCAGCAAACCGTGACCATCGACAACAAGCCGGGCGCCAACAGCATCATCGGGGTGGACTTGCTGGCCAAGGCGCCGGCTGACGGGAACACCTTTGCCGTGGTGATTGCCGCCTATGCCGCCAACACCACGCTGTACCCCAAGCTGCCCTACGACCCGCGCAAGGATCTGACCGGCGTGTCCCTGATGGGGGTGTCGCCGCTGCTGGCTGCCGTTAACAACGACGCCCCCTTCAAGACAGCAAAAGAGCTGATCGACTACGCGCGTGCCCACCCCGGCAAGGTCAGCTTCGGTTCTTCCGGCAACGGTTCAGCTGCCCACCTGACCAGCGAGCTGCTCAAGGCCATCACCAAGACCTACATGGTGCACATTCCCTACCGCGGCGCGGTGCCGGCCCTGACGGATTTGATAGGCGGGCAGATCCAGCTGTTTTTTGACGCACCGACCGGGCTGATCAACCAGGGCAAGGCGGGCCGGGTGCGGCTGATCGGCGTCGCGAGCGACCGCCGCCTGCCGGCGGTACCGGACGTCCCGACCTTCATCGAGCAGGGTTTTGCCGGCTTCACCGGCAGCACCTGGGCCGGCATGCTGGCACCGGCGGCCACCCCGAAGGACATCGTCCGGCGCATGTCGGACGAGGTCGGGCGCATCATCCGCAGCGATGAAACACGTGCGCGGCTCGATGCCATGGGGACTTTCGGTGTTGGCAGCACGCCGGAGGAGTTCGACGCCTTTATTGCGCTGGAGACGACCAAATGGGCGAAGGTGATCCGGGAGGCCGGCGTCAAGGCCGATTGAGGCCGGCCTGCCGAAGCAGGGCAGGCAGGAAAAAAGACGGAAAAGAGAAGAAGATCGAGAGGGGGCCGCGGACGGCCGCCTCTTATTCGCCGGTCGCGTTGGCCTGGGCGGTGCGCTGGACGCGGCGCGCACCGTCGAAGCGGCGGGCCCAGTAAGCGACGCTCAGGCTTTCAACCCGCACTTCGGCACCGGGCTTGGGCGCATGGATGAATTTGCCCTCGCCGACATAAATGCCGACATGGCTGAAGGCCCGCTTCATGGTGTTGAAAAACACCAGGTCGCCGGGCTGCAACTCGGTTTTGTCGATGTTCTGTGTGGCGGCGGCCTGCTGTTCGGCGCGGCGCGGCAACACCAAGCCCACGGTCTGCTCGTAGATGGCTTTCACAAAACCGCTGCAATCCACCCCGGACTCGGCCGTGTTGCCGCCGCGCCGGTAAGGCACGCCCAGGAAGCCCATGGCGTTGACCACCAGCTCGGAGGCCTTGTGGCTGACCGACTGCCGCACCTGGTCCATCCTGTTGAGCAGACCCTTGTCGGCGAGGAATTTGTCCATGTCGTCACCGGATTGGCCGGGTGCAGCCTGCACAGTGGCAGCCAGCAGAAGGCAGGTGAGAAGCAGGGGGATACGCATGGCCGCAAGGGTACTTGAAGGACAAGTCCTACGTCAAGCTAAAGTTTTTTCTAGATTGCGTTTGTAAGCCATTGATTTGTAACGATTTACGACAATTAGCCTCTTTGAGGCTGAAAGGCAGCGCCTTCCTCAGGGAAAACCCACAGGCCGATACCCGCAAGGCGACAGTGGCATATTGCTGCATGGACCGGCGCCCTCCCTGGCGCGGATCTCTCGTCTGAATCAAGGAGCGAAATATGCGCTTACCCCTTATGTCATTCGCTCTATGTGCTACTGTTTTGATAGCATTTTCCGGTGCAGAGGCACAGGCGCAGACGGTTCGACCGGAGGTCGTCGCCACGGGCCTGCAAAACCCCTGGGCCCTGGCTTTTTTGCCGCAGGGCCGCTTCCTGGTCACGGAAAGGCCCGGCCACCTGCGGGTGGTGGAGGCCGATGGCCGGCTCGGGCCGCCCGTGGCCGGTCTGCCCGCCATTGACGCCGGCGGACAAGGCGGGCTGCTCGATGTCATCACGGATGCCGGCTTTGCGGCCAACCGCAGGATCTATTTCTGCTTTTCCGAACCGGCTGCCTCGGGCGGCGGCAACAGCACGGCGCTGGCCCGCGCCACCCTGGCCGCGGACAACCGCCGGCTCGAGGACGTGCAGGTGATCTTCAGCCAGAAACCCAAGTTTGCCGGCAGCGCGCATTTTGGTTGCCGCATCGTCGAAGCCCACCAGGACGGCCAGCCCGACGGTACGCTGTTCCTGACCCTGGGCGACCGTTATTCACGCATGCAGGACGCGCAAAAACTCGACAACCACCAAGGCAAGGTGGTCCGCATCAACAAGGACGGCAGCGTTCCGAAAGACAACCCCTTTGTCGGGCGGGCGGGGGCGTTGCCGGAAATCTGGAGTTATGGCCACCGCAACATGCAAGGCGCGACCCTGGCGCCCGACGGCACCTACTGGACCCACGAACACGGCCCGCAGGGCGGCGATGAGATCAACCTGCCGCAGCCCGGCCGCAATTACGGCTGGCCGGTCATCACCTACGGCGAAAACTACGGCGGCGGCAAGATGGGCGATGGCATCACCGCCAAGGCCGGCATGGAGCAGCCGCTGCATCACTGGGTGCCGTCCATCGCGCCTTCGGGCATGGCCTTCCTGACGAGCGGGCGGTATGGTCAGGCCTGGCAGGGCAACCTGTTTGTCGGTTCGCTGAAGTTCGGCTACCTCAACCGCATCGAATTGACAGCGTCGTTCAAGGGCAAGGTCGTGCGCGAGCACAAGCTGCTCGATGGCGGTGGTGAGCGCATTCGCGATGTGCGGCAGGGGCCGGACGGCCTGCTTTATGTGTTGACCGACAGCCCGCGCGGCCGCCTGCTGCGGCTGCAGCCCGGCTGATCCAGGGCCTGCCTCGATAGAATGGGCGCTTCTCCAGACCACAGTGAGCTCGCGTGTCCGAACAATTTGAAGTATTTTTGCAATACCTCCTGCCCAAGCAGGCACTGACGGAATTCGGCAGCCACATTGCCTCCATGCGGGGCGGGTCGGTCACGACAGGCATCATCCGCTGGTTTGTCGGCAAATACGGCGTGAACATGGCCGAGGCCGCCAACCCTGACCTCAGCAGCTACCCGACGTTCAACGAATTTTTCACGCGGGCGCTCAAGCCGGGCGCCCGTCCGCTGGCCGCAGCCGACCTGGTCTGTCCGGTGGACGGCGCGATCAGCCAGTTCGGTGCGATCGAGGGCGACCGGATTTTCCAGGCCAAGGGGCATCATTACTCGACCACCGCCCTGGTTGGCGGCGACCGCGCGCTGGCCGCGCAGTTCGAAGGCGGCAGTTTCGCCACGATTTACCTCAGTCCCAAGGACTACCACCGCATTCACATGCCCACGGGCGGACGCCTGCTGCGCATGATTTACGTGCCGGGTGAGCTGTTTTCGGTCAACCCGGCCACGGCGCGCGGCGTGCCCGGGCTGTTTGCGCGCAACGAGCGCGTGGTCTGCGTGTTCGAGTCGGCGCGTGGGCCGTTTGTGCTGGTGCTGGTGGGCGCCACCATTGTCGGCAGCATGGCCACGGTCTGGCACGGCGTGGTCAACCCGCCCCGCACGAAAGAAGTGCGCGAGTGGCGCTACGACGAGGGACAGCCGCCGGTGGAACTTGCGCAGGGTGACGAAATGGGCCGCTTTTTGCTCGGCTCCACCGTGGTCATGCTGTTTCCCCGGGGGCCCTGCCGCTTCAACCCGGCCTGGGCGCCGGGGGCAGCGGTCCGGCTCGGCGAAATGATGGCGAACTGCACGGCGCCATGATGCTCGCGGCCTGGCCGCACAATCGTTGATTGCTATAAATAACATAGCTTATTGCGTAGATTATGCGAGCTGTAGGCCATTTTCACTTGAATTTGTAAGCACTCGGGACGACCGGACTTCGCCCCGGCTGATGCGTGGTCAGGCCAAAACCACGCGCGCGGCGCGCCGCCTGTTCAAAACCCATTCACTCTCCAGCCTGCAGAATTCTCCCATGGTGACCCTGTCCATGGGTATCTCACCCACAGGTTACACGCCATCCTGTCAGTGTTGACAGGACGGGGGTTGCAGGCTCCGGACAAGGCATTTAAATTCAAGCTCTGGTTGCTGTGCAAACGGCGGCGTCGGGCCGGCCGCGATGAATGAACGTCCGTGCCGCTTCCCGGGAAACGAGGATGTGATGAATTACCTCATACGCTTGGTGGACAACGAGGAATTTCCGGCGGAACAGCGCCGCTTCATCGAGCAGCGGTATGACCAGGCCCTGGTCCACCAGCTCGGTAGTCCGGAGCAGGTGGCGCAGGCGCGCCGCGCCTGGGTTCAGGCCAAGACCCGGGAGGACGAGGCGACGTCTTCCGATCTCTCACTGGAAGAAAAGCGGGCCATCGTGCGCTGGGAGCGCGCCGAAGCGGCAGCCAGACTGCTGGCTTTCGAGGGTTATACGGGCGCGCTGGAAGATATCTACATTGAAGTTCGTGTGTCCCTGACTGACTAGATTGCTGCGGTTTGGCTGTGACCGATGGGTGACCGCAGGCACCATACCGTCCAGGCTTGTGTTGGGTCAATCGCGACAGGTGACGCCAACCTATACTGAATTTTTAGCATGGATCGAGGCCTGATTGTCACAACTGCTCATGTCCAGCACCTCACCCGACTGCCGTGGGCCAATACGCCGGGGTCCCGCGTGACCGGTTTGGCCGATTCCATCGACAAGGGTGAACCGCAGCTCCTGAAGGTCTTCGTGATTGAGGACGAGATGGTCCTGCGAAACCTGCTGGTTGACGCGCTCCGCAGCATACCGGGGGTGGAGGTGCTGTTTTATGCCGACAACGAAGTCTCCGCGACGAACTGGTTGTCTTCCCACGACAGCGCGTGGGATCTCGCGGTGGTCGACCTGCACTTGAGGCAGGGCAGCGGTGTGGGGGCGCTCAACTGTTGCATCACGCGCAGGGAGGACCAGCGGGTGGTGGTGCTGAGCGGCCAGTTGAGCCAGGAGGTGCGCCTCAAATGCCTGGCACTGCGGGCCGACGCAGTCTTCGACAAGGCGACTGAGATGAATGACTTCCTGGCTTACTGCCGTGCCCTGGTGGGCCCGCCACCAGCGGCCGTGCCCGGCATGCCCTAAACTTTCGGTCATCGCCGCCGCTCCGGCTGCGAATCATGGACACGAAAGACCACACGCATGAGTGCACTGTTTCGCGAGCAACTGCTGACCGCAGCCGGGCAGGCCGCCTTTCCCGCGGAGAGAACGCTGGACCCGGCCACCGGTGAGGAAATCTATGACGCCGCTTCCGAGGCGACGCTGGCGCAGGTCTTTTCCCTGTTCGGCATCACCGCATTGAACCCCCAGGACGAGGATGTCGACCGGGTCATCAACACCGCCTGCACCCTGGCCACCGAGGTGGCGGCCCATGTGCAGGCCCTGATCTCCGCCGGCGGCGCGCTGGACGGGCTGGAAGAGGCCGGCGGCTGGCACCCGGCCTACCGGGCCTACATCAGTGCCTTGTGGCAGGGCGACCGCGAGGACGTAGCGCGCTGCGCACAGGCGCTCAACCTGTCTGCAGGCATTCCCAACGGATCGCGCCCGCTCGAAGCAGGTCCGCTGGCCTGAGGCCGGCGGCGCGCAGTATCATGGCCAGATGACTCCCTTGGCTGGTCGGCGCGGCACGATGGCAGAACTGAACCACAGGGCGCGGAACTGGCTGGTGGGGTGGTGGCGCCTGATCCATCTCGGCGCGCTGATCCTGGTCCTGGCCCTGTCGCCATCGAGTTACGCCCGCGACAACCGCCGGGCGCTGGCACGGCACATCTACCTCAACACCGCACCCAATCTGCTGGGATTCACGGTCATGTGCGCGCTGATCACCGTGGTCATCACGCGCATCGTCATCGTCACCGCACTCAGTTACGGCCTGTCGCAATACGCCCTGCAGGTTGTCATTCGCGTGCTGGTGCTGGAGCTGATTCCGCTGACGGCCGCCATGTTCGTTGCCTTGCGCTGCGCCGTTGCCAGCGGGGTGGAGCTCTCGCTGATGCGCCAGCGTGGTGAGCTGCAGGACTTGCAGCAGCGCGGCCTGGACCCGGTCCGCCAGGAGGTGCTGCCGCGTGTGACGGCTGGAATTTTCGCCACGGTCACGCTGGCCGCGTTGAGCTGCGTGGTGGCGCTGGTGATGGCCTACCTGGCCAGTTACGGTTTCACGCTGTCGGGCGTGGCGGTATACACGCGGCTCTTCGGCCAGGTGTTCAACCCCGACGTGACCCTGATCTTCGTGCTGAAAACCCTGTTTTTCAGCCTGGCCGTGTCGCTGATCCCGATGGCATCGGCCCTGTATGACACGGCGGAGCTGCGTTTTCGCGCCAGCGCCGAACTGCGCATGCTGGTGCGCATGTTTGCGGTCATTCTGGTCATTGAGGTGGTGTCCCTCGTAGGCAACTACTACTGACCCATCGCCAACATTCAACCAACATTCCGTCCGGACCTTCCATTCCTTTCAAGCCATGAGCCAACCCCTGCCACCCCCAGCCCCGCCGGCGCCGCCGGAGCCGCCGCCCGGCAGCAGCGTGGCCATGCCGCCCGTCGCCAACCTCGAGTTCAAGGCGCTGCTGCTGCTGGTTTTCATGGCGGTGCTGGTGGTGGGCTCGGCGCTTTACGTGCTGTATGCGCGCGGCGCCTTTGAGCGCACCCAGAAACTGGTGCTGCTGTCCGACGACTCCGAAGGCGTGGTGGTCGGCATGGACATGACGTTTGCGGGTTTCCCGATTGGCCGGGTGCGCCGCATCGAGCTGGCCGAAGACGGCAAGGCTCGTATCATTGTGGATGTGCCGACCAAGGACGCGCACTGGTTGCGCACGTCCAGCGTGTTCACCCTGGTGCGCGGGCTGGTGGGCAGCACCAACATCCGCGCCTACACCGGCATGCTCAAGGATCCGTTGCTGCCGGACGGCGCGGTGCGCGAAGTGCTGCGCGGCGACGCCGGCGCCGAAGTGCCCAAGCTGGTGGCCGCTGCCAAGGACCTGATTGACAACCTCAACAGCCTGACGGCCAGCGGCGGCGCGATAGGTGCCAGCCTCGCCAACGTCCAGAAACTGACGGACAGGCTCAATGGCCCGGGCGGCGCCTTGAGCGTGCTGCTGGGCAACGACGCCGAAGCTAAAAAGCTGATCGCCACTCTGGACCGCACCAACGCCTTGCTGACCAAACTCGACGGCCTGGCGGCCAAGACCGACACCCAGGTGTTCGGCGCCAATGGCGTGATGCCGGAAGCCCGGGCCACGGTGGTGCAGCTCAATACCCTGCTCGGCGAGGCGCGCACCAGTCTGAAAAAAGTCGACGCAGTGCTCGTCGAAGCCCAGGCCGTGGGCGCCAACGCCCGGGCTGCCACCGACGATCTGGGGGCGCTGCGCGGCGAGGTCGAGTCCAGCCTGCGCAAGGTGGACGGCCTGATCAACGAGATCAACCGCAAGTGGCCGTTTGCCCGCGACACGGAGATCAAGCTGCCATGAGACTCTTTTCACCTGTCCTGTCCGTCCTTGCGCTGCTTGCGCTGGCGGCCTGCAGCAGCGGCCCGAAGGCCCCCGACTGGCAGATGGAGGCCAAGACCGCGATGGAGCGGGCGGTCGCCGCCTACCTCGAAGGCAATTCACGCGTCGAGGTGCAGGAGTTCGCGCGCGCCCGCAGCGAACTCTCCAGCACCGGCCGCCCCGACCTGATGGCACGGGCCGAACTGCTGCGTTGTGCCAGCCGTGTCGCCAGCCTGGTGCTGGAGCCCTGCGCCGGGTTTGAGCCGCTTCGGCCCGACGCACCGGCCGCCGAGCGCGCCTATGCCGACTACCTCGCGGGCCAGCTGCAGCCGCAGGACCTGGCCTTGCTGCCCGCACCGCAACGTGCCGCGGCCGCCGCCGGTGCGGATGCCGCAGCGCTGAAAGCCATGGCCGACCCGCTGTCGCAACTGGTCGCCGCCGGCGTGCTGTTTCGCGCCGGCCGTGCCAGCCCGGCCGTGCTGCAGCAGGCGGTGGACACCGCCTCCGGCCAGGGCTGGCGCCGGCCGCTGCTGGCCTGGCTGGGCGTGCAACTCCAGCTGGCAGAAAAGGGTGGCGACACGGAGGTGGCCGCGCGCCTGCGCCGCCGCATCGCGCTGACGCAAAACCCGGCCGCAGGCAGCAAGCCTTGAGCCAGCCACCGGTGAGCCGCTGGGCGATTGCCATCGCCGGCATGTTGTCGCTGGCCGCGGCCATGGGCATAGGCCGTTTTGCCTTCACACCGCTGCTGCCCATGATGCTCAGCGATGGTGTGATCGACCTGCCGTCGGCCAGCTGGCTGGCCAGCGCCAATTACCTCGGTTACCTCGTCGGGGCGTTGCTGTGCACCTTCCAGCCCTGGATCTGGAAACACCTGCGTTTTCTGCCGGCCGTCGCCGCCTCCAGCTGGGTGCGTGCGGGCCTGGTTGCCACCACGCTGCTGACCCTGGGCATGGCCTTGCAACTGCCGGCCATTTGGCCGCTGCTGCGTTTTGCAGCCGGTGTGGCCAGCGCGCTGGTGTTTGTCTACACCTCGGGCTGGTGCTTGGCGCAACTGGCCCGGCTGGGTGCGCCGGCGCTGGGCGGCATCATGTACGCCGGCCCGGGCGCGGGCATCGCCCTGAGCGGGCTGTTTGCCAGTGCCATGGTCGCGCTGCAGTGGACGGCTGCCACCGGCTGGCTGATTTTCGGCGTGCTCGCCGCGGTGTTGACGACGGCTGTATGGCGCACCTTCCAGGAGCGGGGACAGGGGCAGGGCGGCAGTGCCGCCAACGCACCGGTCAGTACACCAGCCACCCGCCATGCGCCGGCCGGCCGCAAGCAGATGCTGCTGCTGGCCCTGGCTTACGGGCTGGCCGGTTTTGGCTACATCATTACCGCCACCTTTTTGCCGGTGATCGCGCGCGAAGCCATGCCGGGTTCGGTCTGGATCGATTTTTTCTGGCCCATCTTCGGCCTCGGCGTGGTGAGCGGCGCCTTGCTGGCCACCCGCATCCCGGCCACCGGTGATTTTCGCTACCTGCTGGCCGGCGCCTACACGGTGCAGGCACTGGGCATCGCGGCCAGCGTGTTCAGTCCCACCTTGGCCGGTTTCGCGATCGGCAGCCTGCTGCTGGGCATTCCGTTCACCGCCATCACCTTTTTTGCCATGCAAGAGGTGCGGCGGCTGCGGCCGGCCGCGGCCGCCAGTTACATGGGCCTGCTGACCGCCCTGTACGGCCTCGGCCAGATTGCCGGCCCGCCGCTGGTCGCCGTGCTGCTGCGGCACAGCCGCAGCCTGGGCGAGGGGTTCACGCTTTCACTGAAAATCGCCGCGGCCGCCTTGCTGGCCGGTGCGCTGATGTACCTCTGGATGGCCCATGCCTACCCGCTGATGAAGACCCCGCGGCAGCGCTGACAGCGCCGGCTGGGGACTTGTAACGAAAAAGGCCTATGGACCAATGGCTGCCTACGTTGACAGCTACCAAAACAGGAGCAAAACCGGCCTCAGGCCCTGGCGGTTTTCGCCAGCACCGGCTTGAGCAGATGGGCCAGCTCGGTGCCCTGCAGGACGCGGATCTGGTGCTCGGCCGCAAACTGGCGCGCCTTGTCCGTCACCTGCCCGGTGGCGATGCACAGGGCGCTGTCGGCCTGATGGGCTCCCAGTGCGGCCTGCAGGCCCTGGAAGGGCTCGATGCCCAGGCGTGCGGCTTTCCAGCGCTTGCAGCCGAGCAGCGTGGTGTGGCCGGCCTTGACCAGCACAAAATCAGCCGCCGCGCCGTCGAGGCGCCGCACCGCGTACCCCTCGCGGACAAAAGCCTGTTCGACGGCGGCCGAGAAATCGCGCCAGGACAGGGCCTCCAGCTGCGCCAGCGTGCCCTCGACGTGGGCGGTGCTGGGCGTACTGAGCTGCTTCCAGGCGGCGATCACGCCGATCACGACAAAGGGGAGGCCGCCGAGGGCGCCAAATACAAAATACTGCGCGGGCAGCAGGGCCTTGGAGGCCAGCCCGAAGGCGACGGCAATAGCAAAGCTGATCCACCATGGCGAGCGCAGCAGGATGGCAAAAAGCGACTTTTCAGCCATTTTGAATTTCAAGGTCTTCCTTTCGGGTGAGGGGGCGGGCCGGCATGGGCGCAGGGCGGGAAAGCGGGCGTTGCCCTCACAATCCGTTTTTTGCCTACACCCGCGCGGGTCGAACTTCCTTATAGTAAAGCACCATGCAGATTCCGACCGTGCCCCCTGGCAGTATTCCCCGGCCCATCCGCGCGCGCGTGCTGGCCACGGCGCTGGCGGAGCGTTTTTCCGAAGGACGATGATGAAGGGCGACGACGACGAAGAAGACCGCCTGTTGCGCTCGGTCGACCGGCAGAACGCGCAAAGCATTCTGCGGGCACGCCAGCAGGCCGAGGGGGTGCTGGTGGCGGCCAGGGACGGACTGGAACAGAAAACGGCGGAACTGGCCCTGTCGCTGTCCATGGTACGCGCCACCCTGGAGGCCAGCCGCGACGGCATCCTGGTTACCGATGACAATGCGCGTGTCACGGGCTTCAACCAGCAGTACGTCCGGATGTGGGGGCTGTCCGATGAGCTCATGGCTTTTCGCGACCACGAAAGGCTGCTGTACATGGTGAGCCAGCAGGTCGAGGAAGCGCAGCACTTCCTGGACCGGGTCCATGAGATCTACCGGAGCTTGCCGGCAGAAAGTTTCGACCTGCTCAAGCTGCACGACGGCCGGGTCTACGAACGTTCTTCCAAGATCCAGTTTGTCGAGGGCCAGCATGTCGGGCGCGTCTGGGTTTTTCGCGACATCACCGAGCAGCGGCGTACCGAGGATGCCCTGCGCAAGAAGGCGCGTGTGTTGGAACTGCTCAACAGGACCGGCACCATCCTGACGGCCAAGCTCGACGTGCGCATGCTGGCGCAGGCCGTCATCGACGCGGCCACGGAAATCAGCGGTGCGAAAGTGGGTGTCTTTTTCTACAACACCGCGGCCCAGGGGGGCAACAGCCCTTTCCTGCGGACGGTGGCTGGCATCGCCGAACAAGACTTCGACAGCTGCGGCCTGCCGCAGGCCGGTGCACTGTTCGACCTCACGCTCAGCGGCGCGCCGCTGGTCCATCTCGACGACCTGTCGAAGGACGCGCGCTACGCGGCGACGGCGCGGCCGGGGGCGGTGCCGGTCCGCAGTTATCTGGCCGTGCCGGTTGCGTCGGGATCGGCGGAGGTGATCGGGGGCCTGTTTTTCGGTCACCCCGATGCCGGCGTTTTCGACGAACGTGCCGAAAGGCTGGTGACCGGCATTGCGGCGCAGGCCGGCGTGTCCATCGACAACGCCCGGCTTTATGAAGTGGCCAGGCATGCCGCGCAGGAACGCGAAAAGCTGCTCGACAACGAGCGCGCCGCGCGCAGCGAGGCCGAGCAAATGGTCCGGATGAAAGACGAGTTTCTGGCCATGCTGGCCCATGAGCTGCGCAACCCGCTGGCGCCGCTGCGCAACAGCGTGGAAATCCTGCGCCAGGGAGCGGACGATCCGGCCGCCCTGGAGCGCATCCGGACCATCATGGAGCGCCAGATCGCGCACCTGACACGCCTGGTCGATGACCTGCTCGATGTCAGCCGCATCAGCCGTGGCAAGCTGGAGCTGCGGCTGGAGCCGATCCGGCTCGGGGACGTCATCAGCAGCGCGGCGGAAACCAGCCGGCCGGTCCTCCTTGATCGGCAGCACGCGTTCACCGTTACCATGCCGGACCAGCCGATTGCGCTCACGGCCGACCTGGTGCGCCTGTCGCAGGCGTTCACCAACCTGCTCAACAACGCTGCGAAATACACGCCCGAAGGAGGCTCGGTGGCATTGCATGTGGCCACCGACGCACGGGGCGTGACGGTCAGCATCGAGGACACCGGCATCGGTGTACCGGAACACCTGAGCACGCGCATCTTCGACATGTTCGTTCAGGGCGAGCCCAGTCCGGCCACGCCGCAGGCCCAGGGCGGCCTGGGCATCGGCCTGACGCTGGTGCGCAAGATTGTCGAGATGCACGGCGGCAGCATCCGCGCCGAAAGACGCAGCGACGGCCCCGGCAGCCGCTTCATCGTCTGGCTGCCCGTCGCCGGCAGCACCGCGCCGGCCCTGCCGGCGGCAGACGCGGGCACCGGCGCTGGTCCTGGTACGGCAACCGGTCCGGTCCGGCGCCACGCGGGCGCTTTCGAGCCACGCCGGATCCTGGTGACCGACGACAATGTCGATGCCGCGCTGACACTGGCGAGCCTGCTGGGCATGTGGGGGCACGAGGTGCGCGCAGCCCATGACGGCGCCGAGGCCATCGCGGCGGCTGCGACATTCCGGCCCGACTTCATTTTTCTGGACATTGGCATGCCGCACATGGATGGCTACGAAGCCTGCCGCAGGATTCGCGCCCTCGGCCAGGTGCCGGCCCCGGTCATGGTCGCGCTGACCGGCTGGGGCCAGGCCGATGACAAACGCAAGGCGCAGGAGGCCGGCTTCGACCAGCATTTCACCAAGCCGGTGGACCCGGCCCGGCTGGAGGCGCTGGTTGGCAGCAATTTTTGAAGCTCCCGCTGCGCCGGGCGTCGGCCTGCAGACTGGGCCGGATGCTGGGGTGCTTCGAAATTGATAGCTGATTGCGTCCGCATTCATTGGGCTGCGGATATATTTGACCTCTTACCTCCACGAAGAATGGCGCGATGACCCCCGAACAGAAAAAACTTCGCCAGGCCTCCATGGCCTTGGTGGCCGCGCTGGTGCTGGTGGTGATCTGGGGCATCAATTTTTCGCTGCAGAAGTTCGTTTTCAACGTGGTCGGCCCCGGCGGCTTTCTGTTTGCCCGCTATCTCATCATGCCGCTGTGCGCGCTGGCCTTGCTGGCCTGGCGTTTCGGCACGCACTTCCCGCGCATCACGCGCCGCGAGTTCTGGCAACTCGCGCGCCTGGGTTTTGCCGGGCATTTCCTGCACGTGGGCATGGTGACCTACGGCATCCACTGGTCCACGGCGTTTTCGAGCTCGCTGATCCTGGCCTGCGGCCCCATCTTCACGTTGCTGATCCTGCGTTTTATGGGGGTGGAGAAGCTGCACAAGGCGCAGATCGTCGGCGTGGCCGTGGCGTTTGCCGGTGTGCTGATTTTCCTGTCCGACAAGCTGCTTGGCGGTAACTGGCGTGCCACCGGCGGCGACCTGTTCCTGCTGGTCGCGGCGAGTTTTTTCTCCTGGTACACGGTGGCCGCCAAACCGCTGATCGAACGCCACGGCGGCGTCGTGACCATGGCCTACGCGACCTTGCTCGGCAGCGTGCCGGTGCTGCTGCTGTCGCTGCCGGCCGGCCTGTCGGCGCCCTGGGGTGACGCCTCGCTGGCGGTGTGGGCCAGCCTGGTCTGGTCGGTCACGGTGTCGGCCTTCCTGGGCTGGCTGGTCTGGGGCTGGGTCAATGCGGTGCGCGGCGTGGCCCGCACCGCGCCGCTGATGTACCTGATGCCGCCGGTCGCCGGCCTGGTGGCCTGGCTGTTCGCCGGGGAGCAGTACACCGCCATCAAGCTGGCCGGTGCTGCGCTGACGCTGGTGGGCGTGGCGCTGGCGCAGTTCACCAGCCGGCGGCAGGCCCTGGCGCGCGAGGCGCCCGCACCGGTCGACTGACAAGGCGCGACCATGCGGTTGCGACAACCTTTTTGCCAGCCGGGCAAAAGTGGCCTGAATGACCCGCGCGCAGGCCTTGGTTCATACTTCGGTGCTCCACCACCTGCCTGAGCGCCATGAGCAAAACCTCGACCGACAAGAAAAAGATCAAGTTCCTCCTGCTGGAGGGCATCCATCCCTCGGCCGTGGCGGTGCTTCAGGCGGCGGGTTACACGCAGATCGAAAGCCTGACAGGGGCGCTGGAAGGCGACGAGCTCAAGCGTAAGATCGCCGACGCCCATTTTGTCGGCATCCGGTCGCGGACCCAGCTGACCGCCGACGTGTTTGCCCATGCGGCCAAACTGGTGGCCGTCGGCTGCTTTTGCATAGGCACCAACCAGGTCGACCTGAACGCGGCGCGTGAGCGCGGCATTGCGGTGTTCAACGCACCGTTTTCCAACACACGTTCGGTGGCCGAGCTGGTGCTGGCCGAGGCAATTTTGCTGCTGCGCGGCGTGCCCGAGAAAAGCGCCGTCGCGCACCGCGGCGGCTGGCTCAAGTCGGCCGAGAACGCTTTTGAGATCCGCGGCAAGACGCTGGGCATCATCGGTTACGGCTCCATCGGCACGCAGCTGTCGGTGCTGGCCGAGGCACTCGGCATGCAAGTGGTGTTTTTCGACGTGGTCACCAAGCTGCCGTTGGGCAATGCGCGCCAGGCCGGCAAGCTCACGGACCTGCTGGCGCAGTCCGACGTGGTCAGCCTGCATGTGCCCGAGACCCAGGCCACGCAATGGATGATCGGTGCGGCCGAGATCGCCGCGATGAAGCCCGGCAGTGTGCTGATCAATGCTTCGCGCGGCACCGTGGTCGAGATCGAGCCGCTGGCCGAAGCCCTGCGCCAGAGAAAACTGCTGGGTGCGGCGATCGACGTGTTTCCCGTCGAACCGCGCAGCAACAAGGAGGTGTTCGAGTCGCCGCTGCGCGGCCTGGACAACGTGATCCTGACGCCGCACGTCGGCGGCTCCACCATGGAGGCGCAGGAAAACATCGGTGTCGAGGTGGCGGAAAAACTGGTCAAGTACAGCGACAACGGCACCTCGACCTCCTCGGTCAACTTCCCCGAGGTGGCGCTGCCGGCGCACCCGGGCAAACATCGCTTGCTGCACATCCACCGCAACGTGCCCGGTGTGCTGGCGGAGATCAACCGCGTGTTTTCCGACAACAACATCAACATCGCGTCGCAGTACCTGCAGACCAACGAAGCCATCGGTTATGTGGTGATCGACATTGACGCCGCTTCGTCGGACATGGCACTGGCCAAACTGGCCGGGGTGCCGGGCACCATCCGCAGCCGCGTGTTGTTCTGATGTGAACTGAACGCGGTTTTACCCCCTCTCCTCCTGGGAGAGGGCAGGGGTGAGGGCCTGCGCCCCATTGATAAGCTGTAGCTCGAGGTATGCCTCGTGACCCTCACCCCAACCCTCTCCCATGGGGAGAGGGAGCAAGAAATGTCGCTATGGCGCGGCCGGAACCTGCAGGCCGAGCAGCGCGGCCAGGGCCGCGGTCGGCATGGAGCCTTCCTGCGTCACCAGCGCGCCGCTCTGGGCATGGGTACCGATGATGGTTGGGATCGACGCAAAGCCGAGGCGGGTCAGCAGGGCGGTGTTTTTCGCCACCATCTCTTTCTGCGCGGCGATGTCGCTGCCGGCGCTGATGCCGCCGCTCCTGGCTTGCATGGAGGCCTCGTGTTCATCCATGGCGGCCGCCGGATCTTTCGCGGCCAGCAGGGTCGCACCCTGGGCCGTGCTGGACGCATTGAGGATACCCACGGGAATCCAGACAAATTTCGCCTGCGACCTGAGTGGTTTGGCGGCCAGCCACAAGGCGTTGCAATGGGGGCACTGGGCATCAAAGAAAACATAAACCGTGCGTGTGCTCATGGTCGAGCCGACGCTGAACCCCTTGGCCTCGGCGGCCACGGCGGCGGTGGACACCGGGGTGGCGCCGGCTTTGGCTGGGACGTCAGGCGCGGGCGCGTCCTTGCAGCCGGTCAACAGCAGCACGGCCGCCACCAGCACGGCCGGAAGGATCTGGAAAGCTTGGAAGGTCATGTCGGCACCGGAAAAAAGAGGAGACAACCAGCATAACGCAGGCCGGCCAGGTGAAGGACTTGCCGCTACCCGGCTTCTGGGGACAAGAGGCCGGCGACCGAGGCGTCGGAAAATGAAACAAAATGAAAATGAAGTCAGAAATCCTGATGCAAAGCGGCTTTCCCCAAGGACCGCATTGTTCCTCGCGGGCACGCCCTGCGCCGGATGCTCCCGCCAACGCGGTACCCAGGTTGCCCACGCATCCTGTGCACGAATCTGTGGATAAGCACGCAAAAAAGCCACGAAAGGCTTGCCAGTCGTGGCTTGCAACAGTTTGCCTGCCAATTAAGCGCCGTAAGTGCCGGCGGCCGGCCGGGGTCAGAGGCTGAGAGTTTGTTGGTCGTGCCTGAGTAGCGCGTCAAAACGTGCCCAATCGAGGCGCAAAGCACAACCATAGCTCGGGCTATGGCGCGCATTTGCAACGATGAGTGGGTGCGTTTTGGCGTGATAAGCGGGTATGAACAAAAGACTCTCAGCCTCTCAGCCCTTGAAGCTCATGCCCAGCCGCTCTATCGTTGCTTTTTCAGCGGTAAAGGTTTCGCGGGCGAACTTGGTGTATTGCGCCGTGTTCATGTAAATCACCGACTGGTCGTACTTGTCGAAGGTGGCCAGCACGGCCGGGTCGTTCAGCGTTTTGCGGAAGGCTTCGTGCAGCGTCGCCACGATGGCCGGGTCCATGCCCTTGGGGCCGCACACACCGAAAGGCGAATCCGACACGGTTTCGTAGCCCAGCTCGGTCAGCGTGGGCACGTTGGGCCAGCGCTTGGTGCGTTTGCTGCCGTAGGTGGCGAGCAGACGCAGCTTGCCCGATTCCACGTGCGGGCCCCAGCCGGTGGCGTCGCTCGCACCCATCACATGGCCACCCAGGATGGCCTGCATGTTGTCGGCGTTGCCCTTGAACGGCACATGGGTGAGCTTGATGCCGGCGCGCTGCGCAAATTCCTCGACCGCCAGGTGCGGGCTGGTACCGGTGCCGGTCGAGCCGTAGGTGAACTTCTCGGGGTTGGCCTTGGCGTAGGCCACGAGGTCCTTGATGCTTTTGATCGGTGAATCAGCGGGCACGACCAAGCCGAAGGTGTAGCCGGTCAGGCAGGCGATCCAGGTGAAGTCCTTGAGCGGGTCGTAGGCAACTTTCTGCATGTGCGGAATGCGGAACACGCCGTGCGGTATCTGCGTCAGCGTGTAGCCGTCGGGCTTGGCGCTCAGCATCTCGATGGCGCCCAACATGCCGCCGGCGCCGGGCTTGTTCTCGACGATGATGGTCTGGCCCAGGGTCTTGCCGGCGCTTTCGGCCAGCGAACGGATGACCGCGTCAGTGGAGCCGCCCGCCGGCCAGGGACAGATGTATTTGATGGGGCGTGCGGGGTAGACCTGCGCACGGGCCAGGGAGGGAAGGGCCACACCGGCCACAGCCGCTGTGGTGCTGGCAATAAACGCGCGGCGGTTGGTCATGAAAGTCTCCGGAGGTTGCATGGAATCTGAAGATTCAAGCGTACCGGCCCGCTGTCCGTGTGTCATCAAGGTTTACGCGGGGAGCGTATTCTGCAAAGCGGAACAGCCGGCAGGCGCGCGGCTTGGCGGCGGGGTGCAGGCGGTAAGATGGACGATGACAGACAGCGCACCGCCGCGCTTTTTTTGACAGAAACGACCCCCTGTGACCGATACCGCCAGCATCCCGTCCGACCCTTCTTCCTCCGACCCTGTTCCCGATCCAGACACCCCTGTCCAGCAGCCACGCCTGTGGTGCGGCGACGGCTGGACGGCCCGCGTGCTCAAGAACGAAGACGATGACGGCTGGGCGGTGGCCATGATCAAGGATGGCGAGCCCGAGCCCGCGCTGGTGGGCCCCTGGACCATGGGCCGCGACAAGAAAAACCCCAAGCCGCTCGACGGCCCGGCTTTCAGCACCCTGGTCAAGACCGCATCGGAGTTTGTGCGCCGCCATGAGCAGCAGCTGCATGCCACGCTGCACCAGCGCCTGGAAGTGGACTCGCGCGGTGCGCGCATCACCGTGTCGCTGGACATCGTGCCCGATGAAGACAACCCCTATGCCGTGCTCGCGGCGCATGACGAGGCGGGTGAACAACTCGCGCAGGTCCGCGTGTCACCGGCCTTCAAGCTGAGCCGCGCCAGCGCCACGGCCTGGGCTGACGGCGGCTTTCCCCGGCCCTGATGGCGGGCGCTTTTCCAACGCTGATCGATGCCTGCGGCATCGACTTCGGGACATCCAACTCCACCGCGGGCTGCGGCGCCGCCGGCCCGGGGCAGGTGGCCCTGCTGCCGCTGGAAGGCGGCAAGCCCACCTTGCCGTCGGTCGTGTTTTTTCACGCCGAGGACGGGCACATCAGTTACGGCCGCGCGGCGCTGGCCGACTACCTGGCTGGCGATGAAGGGCGCTTGATGCGCTCGCTCAAAAGCCTGCTCGGTACCGCGCTGATTGACGAGCAGACCGAGGTGGCCGGGCGCGCGCTGCCGTTTCGTGCGCTGCTGGCGCAGTTCATCGGCGAGCTCAAGCGCCGCGCCGAACAGGCGGCGGGCCGTGACTTCACCCGCGCCGTACTCGGGCGGCCGGTGTTTTTTGTCGACGGCGATGCGGCGGCCGACCGGCAGGCGGAAAACACGCTGGCCGAGATCGCGCGCGGCGTGGGCCTGCACGACATTGCCTTCCAGTACGAACCGATTGCCGCGGCCTTTGACTACGAGTCGCAGGTCACGCGCGAAGAGCTGGTGCTGGTGGTTGACATCGGCGGCGGCACCTCCGACTTTGCGCTGGTGCGCCTGGCGCCCGAACGCGCCGGCCGGACCGACCGGCGGGGCGACATCCTGGCCAGCAGCGGCGTGCACATAGGCGGCACCGACTTCGACAAGTACCTGAGCCTGGCCAGCGTGATGCCGATGCTGGGCCTGGGCAGCCGGCTCAGGAATGGCCTGCAGATGCCGTCGTCCCACTACTTCAACCTGGCCACCTGGCACACCATCAACTTTGCCTACACCCGGCAGGCGTGGGCCCAGATCGGCGAGCTGCACCGCGAGGCGCAGGAGAAAGACAAACTCGCGCGCCTGCAAAACCTGGTGAGCGAACGCGCCGGGCACTGGCTGGCGATGCAGGTGGAGGAAGCCAAGATCGCGCTGTCCGACGCGCCGCGCACCTCCATGGACCTGGGCCGCATCGCGCCCGGCGAAACACTGGTGCTGCAGCGCGCCGATTTCGACACCGCGATCGGGGAACTGGTCGGCGCGGTGGAGCGCAGCGTGACCGGGCTGTTGCGTGATGCCGGCGTGCCGGCGGACGCGGTGGACACGGTGTTTTTCACCGGCGGTTCGAGCAGCGTGCCGCTGCTGCGGGCGCGTATCGCGGCCCTGCTGCCGCAGGCGCGCCGTGTCGAGGGCGATTTGTTCGGCAGCATTGGCACCGGGCTGGCGCTCGATGCGCTGCGCAAGTTCGCCTGAGGGCCCGTCGGGAAAACGGCGTACGGCAGCGGCAGACATGCCCAGGCGCAGCAACGGGCGGTAACCCCTTGCTGCGCCTGCCTTGCAACCCACACCGGTAAGTGTGCTCGCCAGAAAGAAGTATCGGCCAGGCGCTGCAGAAAGTGCTTCTGTATTTCTTCAGATCGGCTGGCTATTAAGCAATAATTCCTTGATTGGTCGACAAATGAAGGAAATATTGCTGTATGGATAAAACAGACCGGAAAATATTGCAGGTGCTGCAGGCCAATGCCCGTGCCAGCCTGCAGGAGATCGGCCGGGCGGTTGGCCTGAGCCACACGCCGTGCTGGACCCGCATCAGGAAAATGGAGGAGTCCGGCGTCATCGAGGGCTACACCGTGCGCATCAATGCCGCGGCGTTGGACCTCAGCGACACGGTGCTGGTGCAAGTCACGCTGGACAGCCATTCGGACAACACGCTGGAAAAATTCGGCGAAACGCTGGCGAAAATTCCCGAGGTGATCGAGGCCTACCTGGTCTCGGGCGATTACGACTACCTGCTGCGCATCGCCGTGAGCGGCACGCGCGACTATGAGCGCCTGCTGCGCGAGCGCCTCTACAAGATCAAGGGCATACGCCACAGCAAGTCCAGCTTCGTGCTGCGCACGCTGAAAAAAGCCGACCTGCCGCTGTTCCAGGCCTGAAGCCTTTCGAACTAGTTCCTAGCGGGCCTCGCGCAGCGCGCGGGAGCGGACCCAGGCCATGCGTGCCTCGGTCAGCGCCACGCCCAGGCCGGCCAGGCAGATCAGCGTGATGCCCAGCGCCGTGGTCTGGCCCGGCACCTGTCCAAACACCAGCCAGCCTAGCGTGGCGGCGGCGACGATTTGCAGGTAGCTGAAGGGAGCCAGCAGCGTGGCCGGACTTTGGCGGAAGGCGGCAATCTGCAGCCAGTGCCCGAGAAAGCCGGTGAGACCGGTGGACACCAGCAACAGCCACTGCCACAGCGACAGGTCGGGTGTGCTCCAGAACCAGGGCAGGGCCAATGACAGGGCGATGGTGCCGAACAGGCCGCCGTAATAGTTGGTGGTCAGCGGATCGTCGTGGGCCACGCGGCGTGTGGCAATCTGGAAAAACGCAAAGGCCAGGGCGGTGGCCAGGCCCAGCGCCACACCGATCGGGTCCAGCTGCGCACCGGGCCGCACCACGATCAGCATGCCGGCAAAACCGGCCAGCACGCCCAGCCAGCGGTGCAGCCGGTGCGGTTCGTGCAGCAGCCACGGCGCCATCATCATCAGGAACAGGGGCGCCATGAAGTTGATGGCGGTGGCCTCGGCCAGCGGCAGGCGGCCCAGCACCGAAAAAAACAGCACGGTGGTGGCAATCATCAGGAGGCCGCGCACCAGCTGGCGCGGCAGCGACTTGGTCTGGAAGATGGCCCAGCCGCGCGAAGGCAGCACCACGGCCGTCATCAGCGCGGTGTGCACGGCGTAACGCATCCAGGCCACCATCAGGACCGACACGCCGGCCATGACCAGCCATTTCCCGGAGGCGTCGAGGGCCGAAAGCAGCCACAAGCCGGCGATGTGAAGAAGAATGCCGCTTTTGTTCATGAAGCCAGGGGGCGATGGGGATGTTGGCGGGGTGTTGAGGGAAGGCTGGCCTCGGGCCATGTCCGTTCTTCCAAGCATAACCATTGCGGCCGGAGCCACCACCCCGCTCGCCGTCGGTTTTGTATTTATGGGGTAAAAATAGCCCCAAACCCCTTTGCTGCCAATCGAAAGCAGCTATCAAAACGAGAGCGGATGGTGCAGGCGTCAGCCGGTCACCAGCGCCTGTTCGATCCTGTTGAAGAGCATGTCGGCGTGTGCCGCGCTGTAGCGGATGCTGACCTGCTCGGCGTCCGCCAGCGCCTGCACATCGTCCCAGCCCAGGGCGCGGTAGCCGCGCGCCTCGTCCGGCGCCTCTGTGCCCTCGGTCCGGGTGACCGTGATGCACACCCGGGTCTGGTCACCGGCGGGTTCGCTGCTGAGCACCACGCTGGCGGGGGCGTGCGCCGCATCGGTCAGCGCAATCAGGCTGGCAGTGAACACGGTGCGCAGCGCAAAAACAGAGGTGGTGACATCGGGCGCGTTGACCTGGTTGGCGACCGTGTAGCCGCGAAAGGCCAGATCGGTCGCCAGCATGCCCAACGCTTCCTCGATGCCGGCCTCCAGCGCGATGCTGCCGTTTTCCTTGGGGACCACCCAGGTGATCAGGTTCATGCTGGCGGCGGATGCCGAGCGCGACAGCGTGCTGATCGACTTGCTGTTGTCGCGCAGCACGGCCAGGTCGGGTGTCTCAGCCTGCAGCCGCCGGTCGAGAATGGCGGCAATCATGCCTATGGGCTGCAATGTGCCGGCCATGTGGTGGCGGATGGCCGGCGCGATGCGGCGCAGCAGCGCGTAGCGGGCGGCCTCCTCGCGGAGCAGGTCCTGGGTGGGGGCGGCTACCGGCAGGAGGACAGGGTTGGGAGTCATAACTTTTGATTCAGGTTCAGGGCGGGCAACTCAAACATCCTATCATTGGGGCCTTGCTGCGCGGCCCGCTTGCGGTTGCGGGCAAGCCGCCAGTGGGAACGGCTTGCCCCCTCCGGCGGGGCGGTATCGCCACGCACAGCCCGCAGTTTGCCGGAGCTTGCTGGAACGGCGTGTCGGACAGCGACGACTCTTGCGTAGGAAGGTCGCGGCAAAAGCTTGGCCAGGCTGAACAACCGGCGCGCGAGCTGATGGCCGCATGACAAAATACCGATCTTTCCAACCGATAAGCTGGAGTCCTGCATGAACTTTGCGCCTGACCTTGCTGCGGTCACCCACGGCATACAGCTTGCTGTGGCGCCGGTGTTCCTGCTGACAGCCGTTTCCGGCATGATCGCCGCCGTGGCGGGCCGCCTGGCCCGCATCATTGACCGCGCGCGTTTTCTGGAGAATCGGCTGGAAAGTGGCGGCGTCGAGGAGGCCAAAGCCGTCAGGATGTATGCGGAGCTGGGCGAACTGCGGCACCGTGGCTGGCTGGTCAACGGCTGTCTGGCCCTGCTGACCTTTTGCGCCATCCTGATCGGCCTGACCATTGTGCTGCTTTTCCTCGGCGAGACCAGCGACCTGCCCACGCTCAAGATCGCCACGGTGAGTTTCCTCTCTGGGGTGTTCTGTTTCCTGCTGGCGTTGCTGTGTTTTCTGGCCGAAACCCTGCTGGCAACGCGCCTGCTCAAGTTTGCACAACTGCCGGTACAGCCACCGGCGCCCTGACATTCCACCGGCTTGCGGTGAACAGAGCATGGCACTCCCGCTGCACCGGGTCGAAAAACCATTTTGAACCCAAACTCTCAGGACTACCTATGTTGCTTGATGCCGATGACTCCCAACTCGTGCTGGTGGACTACCAGGTCCGCCTGATGCCCGCCATTTTTGAAGGCGACCTCGTGGTTGCCAATGCGCTGCGCCTGGCCGGCATGGCCAAGCTCATGGAGGTGCCGGTCTGGGGCACGGCGCAGACGCCCGGCAAGCTGGGCCCCAACCTGCCCGGGGTCGCTGCTGCCATCGCGGCGGCCGGCGGCAGGACGCTGGACAAGATGCATTTCAACGCCGTGGACGATGGCCTGGCCGAGTGGCTGCGGCCACCCGCCCGCAAGGCCCCTGCTGGAGGCAATGCCCGCAGCCTGCCCAAACACCTGCAGAAGGCCGCGCCGGCAGAAGAAGAAGGGCGGGGCGTCATCGTGTTGGCCGGCTGCGAGGCGCACGTGTGCCTGCTGCAGACTGCGCTGGGCCTGCTCGAAGAAGAGTTCGAGGTTTGGGTCGTGACCGACGCCTGCAGCTCGCGCACCGAACGCAACCGCGATGCGGCCTTCGACCGCCTGGCCGGCGCCGGCGCCGAACTGGTGACGACCGAGATGGTGGCGTTTGAGTGGCTGCGCACCGCGGAGCATCCGGCGTTCAGGGACGTGCTGGCTCTGGTGGAGTAGCGCGCGCAATTCAGATTGAGCGGAGCGATCGGACCAGCACCCTGATCACCGTCCATCGGGCTGGTTTTGTTATAAAAACTGACTGCAACAGGAGAACACACCATGTCCAGTGTTGGTTACCACGAACCCATTAACGAACTGTCCGACGAAACCCGGGACATGCATCGCGCCATCGTCTCGCTCATGGAAGAACTGGAGGCGGTGGACTGGTACAACCAGCGCGCCGATGCCTGCAAGGACCCCGACCTCAAGGCCATCCTCCAGCACAACCGTGACGAAGAAAAGGAACATGCGGCCATGGTTCTCGAGTGGATCCGCAGGCAGGATCCGAAGTTTTCCAGTGATATGAAAGACTACCTCTTCACGGACAAGCCCATCGCGCACAAGTGAGCCACGCGTTCCTGGCCGCGGCGCGGCCGGTGGCCAGGGGGGGCTGACGGGGTGGGTGAGGCGGGCTTTGCCAAATCGGTGCCAGCCGCTACGATGGTGCTGGACTTGCCTTTCCGTCGCGGGATGAACCATGTGACCTTTCCCGCGCGGCGGGGTGTCACTGTTCACCCCCCACCAGTGCGGGCGCGGCCCGCACTGGTGGGGGGCCGTCCCGTTTCTTCCCTGGAACCCAGCGATCTGCAGGAGACACCATGCGTACTTCAACCCTTCTGGCCCCTGTGCTCTTCGGGCTTGCCGGACTCGCCTTTGCGCAACAGGCCACGTTTCAGACCAAATCACTCACGCCTGAAACGGCGCTGACAGCGGCCAGGGCGGCCATGGAGGCTTGCCGCCAGCAGGGCTACCAGGTCGGCGTGGCAGTGGTAGACCGTGCCGGCCTGACCCAGGTCTTTCTGCGTGACCGTTTCGCGGGCCCGCACACGGTGGAGGTCGCTACCAACAAGGCGTGGACGGCCGTCAGTTTCCGCACCTCCACGCTGGCGCTGGCGGCGGAAACCCAGGCGGGTCGGCCCATGAGCGGCATTCGCGGCGTGCCGCGCATGCTCGCGGTGGGTGGTGGCCTTCTGATCGAGGGCGGCGGCGCCATCTATGGCGCCATTGGTGTCTCCGGTGCCCCTGGCGGCGAAGTTGATGAGGTCTGCGCTCAGGCCGGCATCAAGGCGATCGCCGACGCGCTTGAGTTCTGACGCCATCGAGGCGCGCTGTCCGCCGGTTTGGGGGGCAATGGCAGGGGTTTCCGCCCTTTTCATTGGCAGGTACTCTATGTGCTGCCGTGGCTCGGGTGTGCTGATGCGGTTTGGCGCTGGGTGGGCAAGTCGGGCGGACCACCGACGGCCTCCGGAATGTCCTGAAGAACCTGTCAGCCCCATGCAAGTCTGTTATAAATAATTATGAATTCAGTTTAAAGACTAACCGGAGACAACCGTGTTCAAAGCCCTGCAACTCAACAAGTCCGATGCCGGCTTTTCTGCCGCGCTTGTTTCTCTTGATGACGCCCAGTTGCCAGCCGGCGACGTGCTGGTGCAGGTCGAGTATTCGACCCTGAACTACAAGGATGGCCTGGCCATTACCAACACCGGCCCGGTGGTGCGCAGCTGGCCCATGGTGGCGGGCATTGATGGCGCGGGCACGGTGCTCGAGTCCAGCCACCCCGCGTGGAAAACCGGTGACCAGTTCATCCACAACGGCTGGGGCTTGGGCGAGACGCGCTGGGGCCTGATGGCCGAACGCGCGCGCCTGCAGGGCGACTGGCTGGTCAGGCTGCCGGCCGCTTTCACCACACGCCAGGCCATGGCCATTGGCACGGCGGGTTACACCGCCATGCTGTGTGTGCTGGCGCTGGAAAAGCATGGCCTGAAGCCGGGCGACGGCGAGGTGCTGGTCACTGGTGCCACCGGCGGCGTCGGCAGCGTGGCGGTGGCGCTGCTGGGCAAGCTCGGCTACCGCGTGGTGGCGGCCACCGGCAAGGCCAGTGAGGAAGCTTATCTGAAGCAACTGGGCGCGGGCGCCGTGATGGACCGGGCCGAGCTGGCTGCACCGGGCAAGCCGCTGCAAAAGGAGCGCTGGGCCGCCGTGGTGGACGCGGTCGGTTCGCACACACTGGCCAATGCTTGCGCGCAAACGCGTTACGGCGGCGTGGTGGCGGCCTGCGGGCTGGCCCAAGGGGCGGACTTTCCTGTCACGGTGATGCCCTTCATCCTGCGTGGCGTAACGCTGGCAGGCATCGACAGCGTGATGGCCCCGCTGGCGCGCCGCCAGCAGGCCTGGGACAGGCTGGCGACGGACCTGGACCCGGCCAAACTCGAAGCCATCGTGGAAGAAGTACCGCTGCGCCGGGCTGCAGAAAAAGCCGCTGACTTGATGGCCGGCAAGGTCCGCGGCCGCATCGTGGTCAAGATCTGAGCCAACAGCAACATTCCGGAGACAAACGCATGACAAGTTACGCCGATTTTTACCAGCAGTCGATCGACCAGCCCGACGCCTTCTGGGCCGAACAGGCCAGTCTGATTGACTGGCAGCAGCCTTTCACGCGTGTCTGCAATTACGACAAGCCGCCGTTTGTCCACTGGTTTGAAGGCGGTACCACCAACCTGTGCCACAACGCGGTGGACCGGCATCTGAAAGACCGGGCCAGCCAGGCGGCGCTGATTTACGTGTCGACCGAAACCGGCATCGAAAAAACCTTCAGCTTTGCCGAATTACATGTCGAAGTGCAGCGCATGGCGGCCAGCCTGAAGGCCCTGGGTGTGCAAAAGGGCGACCGCGTGCTGATCTACATGCCCATGATTGCCGAGGCGGCGTTTGCCATGCTGGCCTGTGCGCGCATAGGCGCCATCCACTGCGTGGTGTTCGGCGGGTTTGCCAGCGGCTCGCTGGCCTCCCGCATCGAGGACGCGACGCCCAAGGTCATCGTCAGTGCCGACGCGGGTTCGCGCGGCGGCAAGATCGTGCCCTACAAGCCGCTGCTCGACGAGGCGGTCCGCCTGGCCAGCCACAAGCCCGAGGCGGTGCTGCTGGTGGACCGCGGGCTCTCGCCCATGCAACTGGTGGCCGGGCGCGACCAGCTGTGGTCGGATCTGCGCGCCAGGCACCTGGACGACCAGGTGCCCTGCGAATGGATGAAGTCCACCGACATCAGCTACACGATTTACACCAGCGGCACCACCGGCAAGCCCAAGGGCGTGCAGCGCGACACCGGCGGCTACGCGGTGGCGCTGGCCGCCAGCATGAAACACATCTTCGACGGCCGGCCGGGCGAAACCTATTTCTCGACCAGCGACATTGGCTGGGTCGTCGGCCACAGCTACATCATCTACGGCCCGCTGATTGCCGGCATGGCGACGCTGATGTACGAGGGCCTGCCGACACAGGGCCTGGACAAGCAGCCCGACGGAGGCATCTGGTGGCGCCTGGTCGAAAAATACAAGGTCACGGCCATGTTCAGTGCGCCGACGGCGGTGCGCGTTTTGAAGAAGCAGGACCCGGCACTGCTCAAGAAATACGACCTGTCCAGCCTGCGCGCGTTGTTCCTGGCGGGCGAGCCGCTGGACGAACCGACCGCGCGCTGGATCAGCGAGGGCCTGAGAGTGCCCATCATCGACAACTACTGGCAGACCGAAAGCGGCTGGCCGATTCTGACGATTGCCAACGCGGTCGAGAAAAAACCCAGCAAGTTCGGCAGCCCCGGCATTCCGATGTACGGCTACAACGTCAAGCTGCTGCATGAGTCGACCGGCGAAGAGCTGACGCAGCCGAACGAAAAAGGGGTGGTCGTGCTGGAGGGTCCGACGCCGCCGGGCTTCATGCAGACGATCTGGAAGGACGATGCGCGTTTCGTCAACACCTACTGGAAAAGCGTGCCCGGCAAGATGGTCTACAGCACCTTCGACTGGGGCATACGCGACGAGGACGGTTACTACTTCATCCTGGGCCGCACTGACGACGTGATCAATGTGGCCGGGCACCGCCTGGGCACGCGCGAGATCGAGGAAAGCATTTCCGGCCATGCCGGTGCGGCGGAGGTGGCCGTGGTCGGTGTGGCGGACAGCCTCAAGGGGCAGGTGGCCATGGCGTTTGTGGTGCCCAAGGACAGCAGCGTGCTGACCGACAGCGCCGCCGCACTCAAGCTCGAAGGTGAGATCATGAAACGCGTGGACCAGGACCTGGGCGCGCTGGCCCGGCCCTCGCGTGTGCGTTTTGTGTCGGTGCTGCCGAAAACCCGCAGCGGCAAGCTGCTGCGGCGCGCGATCCAGGCGGTGTGTGAGGGGCGCGACGCAGGCGACCTGACCACCATGGACGACCCGGCAGCCCTGCAGCAGATCCGGGACCTGATGGGCGCAGCCTGACAGCCCGGGCGCGCTTCTCGATGCAAAGAAGTGGTGCTGGTGCCGATGGTGCGTGCGCCATCAGCTATGAAAAAATGTGCTGATGGAGGTGCGTGGTGCCGAAATCGCGTTTTCGCCCGGTTTTCGCTGGGGCACCTCGCTGTTGCCGGGCCAGGCCATCACGCGTGAACACCTGATGGACCAGACGGCCATCACCTAACCCTCGACCACGCTGACAGACATGCGTGGCGAAACGATCAAGACCATCCTCGAAGATGCCGGCGAAAACCTGTTCAACCCCGACCTTATTACCGGCAGGGCGGCGACATGGTGCGGGTTGGCGGTCTGAGCTACCGTTGTGAGCTGGGCGCCAAAATGGGCTGGCGTATCCAGGACATGCGCCTGAATGGCAAGCCCGTCGAAGCCTGCCGGGCGACCCAAACTCAATCTGCCGAGCCTGGTCGGCATGCCGGTAATCCCGGCCTGGCCTGAGGCGCCGGGTTCAGCCGGCAGCGGCTGACACTTTCTGACGAAACCCGGGCGCCTTGGTGGCGGCCCGGGTTTCGTCATTTAGGCATTCGGTGGCACAATTGAAGGTGTTTCTGAAGGCCCTTCCTTGCCACAGTCGCATCCGCTAATCGGTCCAGCCGTGTTGCGGAAGGTTAATCAACCAGCCACATCCTGTTGTGGCCAGCTAATGTTTCCCCAAGGGAAACGGAGGTCAGCGTAATGAGTTCCCTGCCGGCGGCATCGTCCGTCTATTCGGCCTATCAAGGCAACACCTATCTCTTCGGCGGCAATGCGCCCTATGTCGAAGAGATGTACGAAAACTACCTTGCCAACCCCGGCAGCGTGCCCGACAACTGGCGCGAGTATTTCGACGCCCTGCAAAATGTGCCCGCCGTTGACGGCAGCAACGCCAAAGACGTGCCGCACCTGCCGGTTGTCAACGCCTTTGCCGAACGTGCCAAGCAGGGCGTGACCCGTGTGGTGGGTGCTTCCACCGCCGACTCCGAGTGGGGGCGCAAACGCACAGCCGTCCAGCAACTGATTGCCGCCTACCGCAACGTCGGCGCTCGCTGGGCCGACCTGGACCCCCTCAAACGCACCGAGCGCGACAACATTCCCGAGCTCGACCCGTCGTTCTACGGGTTCACCGATGCCGATCAGGAAGCGGTGTTCAACACCAGCAACACCTTCTTCGGCAAGGAAACCATGAGCCTGCGCGAGTTGCTCAATGCACTGCGCGAGACCTACTGCGGCACCATTGGTGCCGAGTACATGTACATGACGGACCAGAACCAGAAGCGTTGGTGGCAGCAAAAACTCGAAGCCATCCGCAGCAAGCCGCATTTCACGCCGGAGAAAAAACGCCACATCCTGGACCGCCTGTCGGCGGCGGAAGGCCTGGAGCGTTTCCTCCACACCAAGTATGTCGGGCAAAAACGCTTCTCGCTCGAAGGCGGCGAGAGCTTCATCGCCAGCATGGACGAGCTGATCCAGCGCGGCGGCAGCATCGGCGTGCAGGAAATCGTGATCGGCATGGCCCATCGCGGCCGCCTGAACGTGCTGGTCAACTCGCTGGGCAAGGTGCCGGCCGACCTGTTTGCCGAGTTTGAACACACCGCCCCCGAAGACCTGCCCAGCGGCGACGTCAAATACCACCAGGGTTTCAGTTCCGACGTCACCACTCCCGGCGGGCCGGTGCACCTGAGCCTGGCGTTCAATCCCTCGCACCTCGAGATCGTCAACCCGGTGGTCGAAGGCTCGGTACGCGCCCGCATGGACCGCCGCGCCGACCCCAAGGGCCTGCAGGTGTTGCCGGTGCTGGTGCACGGCGATGCGGCGTTTGCCGGGCAGGGTGTGGTCATGGAAACCCTGGCCTTGGCCGAGACCCGGGGTTACTCCACCGGCGGCACGGTGCACATCGTGATCAACAACCAGATCGGTTTCACCACCAGCGACCCGCGCGACAGCCGCTCGACGCTGTACTGCACCGATGTCGTCAAGATGATTGAGGCGCCCGTGCTGCACGTCAACGGCGACGACCCGGAGGCCGTGGTGCTGGCCACCCAGCTCGCGCTCGAGTTCCGCATGGAGTTCCAGAAGGACGTCGTGGTGGACATCATCTGTTTCCGCAAGTTGGGCCACAACGAGCAGGACACGCCGGCACTCACGCAGCCGTTGATGTACAAGAAAATTGCGCAACACCCCGGTACCCGCAAGCTGTACGCCGACAAGCTGGCGGCGCAGGGCATGGGCGAGACGCTGGGTGACGACATGGTCAAGGCCGTGCGCGCCGCACTGGATGCCGGCAAAAGCACCTTTGACCCGGTCATCACCAACTTCAAGAGCAAGTACGCGGTGGACTGGAGCCCTTATCTGGGCAAGAAGTGGACCGACGCCGGCGACACCGCCATTCCGATGGCCGAGTGGAAACGCCTGTCTGAAAAAATCAGCACCATCCCGCCCACGGTGACCGCCCACCAGCTTGTCAAGAAGGTGTACGACGACCGCGCAGCCATGGGCCGCGGCGACATTCCGGTGGACTGGGGTATGGGCGAACACATGGCGCTGGCCTCGCTGGTGGCCAGCGGCTACCCGGTGCGCCTGTCCGGCGAGGACTGCGGACGCGGCACCTTCACCCACCGCCATTCGGTGATCCACGACCAGAGCCGTGAGAAGTGGGATACCGGCACCTATGTGCCGCTGCAGAACGTGGCTGACAACCAGGCCCCGTTTGTCGTGATCGACTCCATCCTGTCGGAAGAGGCGGTGCTGGCGTTCGAATACGGCTATGCCTCCAACGATCCCAACACGCTGGTGATCTGGGAAGCCCAGTTCGGCGACTTCGCCAACGGTGCACAGGTCGTGATCGACCAGTTCATCGCCTCGGGCGAGGTCAAGTGGGGCCGTGTCAACGGCATCACGCTGATGCTGCCGCACGGCTACGAAGGCCAGGGGCCGGAGCACAGCTCGGCGCGCCTGGAGCGTTTCATGCAGCTGTCGGCCGACACCAACATGCAGGTGGTCCAGCCGACGACGGCCAGCCAGATCTTCCATGTGCTGCGCCGCCAGATGGTGCGCAACCTGCGCAAGCCGCTGGTCATCATGACGCCCAAGTCGCTGCTGCGCAACAAGGACGCCACCTCGCCACTGTCCGAGTTCACCAAGGGCGGTTTCCAGACGGTGATTCCCGACAGCGGCGGGCTCAAGGCCGACAAGGTCAAGCGTGTGGTCGCCTGTTCGGGCAAGGTCTACTACGACCTGGCCAAGAAGCGCGAGGAAAAGGGTGCGGACGACGTCGCCATCCTGCGCGTGGAGCAGCTCTATCCCTTCCCGCACAAGGCCTTTGCGGCCGAGCTGAAGAAGTACCCGAATGTCACCGACATCGTCTGGTGCCAGGACGAGCCGCAGAACCAGGGCGCCTGGTTCTTCGTGCAGCACTACATCCATGAAAACATGGCCGAAGGCCAGAAGCTGGGTTACTCGGGTCGTGCGGCCTCGGCGTCCCCGGCCGTGGGTTATTCGCATCTGCACCAAGAGCAGCAAAAAGCGCTGGTCGATGGCGCCTTCGGCAAGCTCAAGGGCTTTGTCCTGACCAAATAAGAGGGCTGCGCCGGCTGGCGCAGCCCATCGAACCCACAACCCGAAAGAATTCACATGGCTATCGTAGAAGTCAAGGTCCCGCAGTTGTCCGAATCCGTGGCGGAAGCCACCATGCTGCAGTGGAAGAAAAAAGTCGGCGACGCCATCGCCATCGACGAAATCCTGATCGAGATCGAAACCGACAAGGTGGTGCTGGAAGTGCCCGCGCCTGCCGCCGGTGTCCTGGCCGAAATCCTGGTCGCCGACGGCGGCACGGTGACCGCCGAGCAGCTGATTGCCAGAATCGATACCGAGGGCAAGGTCGCTGCTGCTGCACCTGCCGCAGCAGCAACGACTGTGGCCACGGCCTCCGCCCCCGCCAGTGCGCCTGCGGCTTCCGGTGGCAGCATGGCTGGTGTACCGATGCCTGCCGCCGCCAAGCTGATGGCCGACAACCAGCTGGCTTCCGGCTCGGTTCCCGGAACCGGCAAGGATGGCCGTGTCACCAAGGGCGACGTGCTCGGCGCGGTGGCCGGTGGTGCGCCATCTGCTCCCAAATCAATAGCTGCCAGCGCAATACCTACGGGTGTTTCGGTCACTTCCTTGCCTCAAGTGGCGGCGCCGGTCAAGGCCCGCGACCTGGGCGACCGTCCCGAGCAGCGCGTGCCCATGAGCCGCCTGCGTGCGCGGATTGCCGAGCGCCTGCTGCAATCGCAATCGACCAATGCCATCCTGACGACCTTCAATGAAGTCAACATGGCGCCGGTCATGGAGATGCGCAAGAAGTTCCAGGACCAGTTCACCAAGGAGCACGGCGTGAAGATCGGCTTCATGAGCTTCTTTGTGAAAGCCGCCGTGCATGCGCTGAAGAAATTTCCGGTGATCAATGCTTCGGTTGACGGCAATGACATCGTCTACCACGGCTATTTCGACATCGGCATCGCCGTCGGTTCGCCGCGCGGCCTGGTGGTGCCCATCCTGCGCAATGCCGACCAGATGAGTTTTGCCGACATCGAAAAGAAGATTGCCGAGTTCGGGAAAAAAGCACAGGAAGGCAAGCTCGGCATTGAAGAAATGACCGGCGGCACGTTCTCGATTTCCAACGGTGGCACCTTCGGATCCATGTTGTCGACCCCGATCATCAACCCGCCGCAGTCGGCCATCCTGGGCGTGCATGCCACCAAGGACCGCGCCGTTGTGGAGAACGGCCAGATCGTGATCCGCCCGATGAACTACCTCGCCATGAGCTACGACCACCGCATCATCGACGGCCGTGAAGCCGTTCTGGGCCTGGTCGCCATGAAGGAAGCGCTGGAAGATCCGGCACGTCTGTTGTTTGACATCTGAGGAGCCATACATGTCCAAACAATTCGACGTGATCGTCATTGGTGGGGGGCCCGGCGGCTACATCGCTGCCATCCGCGCCGCCCAGCTGGGCTTCAACGTGGCCTGCATCGACGAGTGGAAAAACGCCAAGGGCGGCCCGGCCCTGGGCGGTACCTGCACCAACATCGGCTGCATTCCGTCCAAGGCCTTGCTGCAGTCGTCCGAACATTTCGACCATGCCGCCCACCACTTTGCCGACCATGGCATCGAGGTCAAGGGCCTGGGCCTGGACGTCGCGAAAATGCTGGCGCGCAAAGACACGGTCGTCAAGCAGAACAACGACGGCATCGTCTACCTGTTCAAGAAGAACAAGGTCACCTTCTTCCATGGCCGGGGCTCTTTCGTCGCGGCGAAGGACGGTCTTTATGACATCAAGGTGGCGGGTGCCGCCGCCGAGGAAACCCTCTCCGGCAAACACGTCATCGTGGCCACGGGATCGAACGCACGCGCCTTGCCCGGCGCGCCTTTTGATGAAGAAAACATCCTGTCCAATGATGGCGCCCTGCGTATCGGTGCTGTGCCCAAAAAGCTGGGCCTGATCGGCTCGGGCGTGATCGGCCTGGAAATGGGCTCGGTCTGGCGGCGTCTCGGTGCCGAGGTGACCATTCTGGAAGGACTGCCCACCTTCCTGGGTGCTGTCGACCAGCAGATCGCCAGGGAAGCGCACAAGGCCTTTGTCAAGCAGGGCCTGAAGATCGAGCTTGGCGTCAAGGTCGGTGAGATCAAGTCCGGCAAAAAAGGCGTGTCCGTCGCCTGGACCAATGCCAAGGGGGAGGCGCAGACGCTCGATGTCGACAAGCTGATTGTCTCGATCGGCCGGACCGCCAACACCATCGGCCTGGCACCGGAAGCCGTGGGCCTGAAGCTTGATGAGCGTGGCGCCATCGTGGTCGATGAGGAATGCAAAACCAATTTGCCCAACGTCTGGGCGGTCGGTGATGTGGTGCGCGGCCCGATGCTGGCGCACAAGGCGGAAGAAGAGGGCGTGGCGGTGGCCGAGCGCATTGCCGGCCAGCACGGCCATGTCAACTTCAACACCATTCCCTGGGTGATCTACACCAACCCCGAGATTGCCTGGGTCGGCCAGACCGAAGAACAGCTCAAGGCGGCGGGCCGGGCCTACAAGGCCGGCACCTTTCCCTTCATGGCCAACGGCCGCGCGCGCGCCCTGGGTGACACCACCGGCATGGTGAAAATGCTGGCGGACGCCACCACCGACGAAATTCTCGGCGTGCACATCGTCGGCCCCTTCGCCAGCGAATTGATCGCCGAATGTGTGGTGGCCATGGAATTCCGTGCCAGCGCAGAAGACATTGCAAGAATCTGTCATGCCCATCCGTCGCTCAGCGAGGCCACCAAGGAGGCGGCGCTGGCCGTCGACAAGCGGACGCTGAATTTCTGATTCCCGGCATCGAAGCCTTGACGATGTCGGTGCGTTCGTACTACGAGTCTGAACTGAAGACGCGGGGTTACACCAGTGACCCCGCCCAGTTGCGGGCGGTGGACGCGCTGGAGCGTTGCGCCACCGAATGGGCGGCGTTCAAGGAGAAGCGTTCCAATCCGCTCAAGAAGCTGATCAACCGGCCCGACATTCCGCGCGGGGTTTACATGCACGGCGGAGTGGGGCGCGGCAAAAGCTTCCTGATGGACTGCTTTTACAACGCGGTTCCGCTCAAGCGCAAGACGCGCCTGCATTTTCACGAATTCATGCGTGAAGTTCACCGGGAACTGCGCGACCTCCAGGGCACGGTCAATCCGCTCGACGAGCTGGGCAAACGTATTGCCAAACGTTACCGCCTCATCTGCTTTGACGAGTTTCACGTCGCCGACATCACCGATGCAATGATTCTGCACCGCCTGCTGGCGGCGCTGTTTGACAACGGCGTGGGTTTTGTCACCACCTCCAATTTCCATCCCGATGACCTCTACCCGAACGGCCTGCACCGGGACCGCATTTTTCCGGCGATAGCGCTGCTCAAGCAGAACCTTGAAGTCATCAGCGTGGACAACGGAACCGACTACCGCCGCCGCACGCTCGAGCAGGTCAGGCTCTACCACACGCCGCTGGGGCCGCAGGCCGACGCGGAGATGGAGGAAACTTTTCAGCGGCTGGCGGAGTCTCAAGATGAATCGCCGGTGTTGCACATCGAGTCACGGAAAATCCAGGCCAGGCGCAAGGCGGGCGGCGTCGTCTGGTTCGATTTCAAGACCCTGTGCGGCGGACCGCGTTCGCAAAATGACTACCTGGAAATCGCCACCCAGTTTCACACGGTGCTTCTCAGCAATGTGCCGCACATGCCCGTGCGCATGGCATCTGAGGCGCGGCGCTTTACCTGGCTGGTTGATGTGTTGTACGACCGGCGTGTCAAACTCATCATGTCGGCCGAAGTCCCCCCGGAGGCGTTATATATGGAAGGCCCCTTGGCACACGAGTTTCCCCGGACGGTGTCCAGGCTCAATGAAATGCAGTCTGCCGAGTTTTTGGCGCTGGAGCGCAGAAATGTGGATACCACCCTGACATGAAAAAACTGTTGCTTTTCCTGCTGCTGTCCACCCTGGGTTTCGCTTCAAGCGCTCAGACCCAGGATGAACTGGTGTCGGCCGCCGCCGAACGCGAACGGCAGCACATCAACGCCGAGCGCGCCGCCCTGGAGGCGGCGTTTGGTGCGGAAGAAGACGCCTGTTACAAGAAGTTTTTTGTCAACAACTGCCTTAATGCCATCAAACCCAGACGGCGCGAGGCGATGGCCGACCTGAAGTTCCGGGAAGTTGCCCTCAATGAGCAGGAGCGCCGGCAAAAGGCGGCCGAGCAGGTTCGCAAGACCGAGGAAAAATCGTCACCCGAGGCTGAGCGGCAGGCGGCCGAGCGCCGCGCGACGGCGCTGGAAGCCACCAAAGCCCGGGAAGAGCGGACGCGCCAGAAGGCCAGCGACCGCATCGATTTGCAGCAGAACGAAGCATCCAATGCGGCCGCGGCGGCCGGGAAAGACCAAGGCGCGAAGCAGAGGGCCCAGGCGCGTGCAGACAAGCAGGCCGCCAGTGCCAAAGAGGCCCAGATTTACAAGGACAAGCAGCAGGAAGCGCAGGAGAGAAAAGCCACCCGCGAGCAGAGGCTGCGCGAGCAGACCAAGCCGGCGGCCAAGCCCTTGCCCGCTCCTGGCTGAGATCAGGCCAGCGCCTCAAGCTTGACGATCACCAGTGACAGGTTGTCGCCGCTGCCATGAGCCCGCGACCGTGCTTTCTGGATCAGGAATTCGGTGGCCTCGCGCGGCGACAACATTGACAAGGCGGAGCCCATCTCACTGGGACTGAAATAGTGCCAGACACCGTCGCTGCAGGCGATCAGCGAGTCGCCCGGACCCAGGTGGGGAATGTAGTGCTGGCTCACCGGTGGCGCCTCCTCGGTGCCCAGGCAGCCCATCAGGATGTTTGACTGCGGATGCACATTGGCTTCCTCCTCGGTGAGTTCGCCTTTGTCCACCAATGTCTGGACATACGAGTGGTCGATGGTCCGCGTGACCAGCTTGGCGCCCCGAAAATGGTAAATACGTGAGTCGCCGGCGTGGACCCAGTGGCAGTCGCCGCCCGGGTTGATCAGAAACGCAGCCAGCGTGCTGTGCGGCTCCTGTTCGGCGGAAATGGCCGTGAGCTTGATCACGGTGTGGGCTTCTTCTACCAGCTGTTTGAGCATGGCCACCGCATCATCGGTGTCGGGGGCATAACGCTCGAACAGCTGTTTGGCGGTCATCATGACCTGGTCGGACGCCTTGCGCCCACCGCTTCGGCCGCCCATGCCGTCGGCCACGATGCCGAGCATGCAGCCGGCGATGCGCGGATGGCTGAGCAGGGCCACCTGGTCCTGCTGGTAGTCACGGTCTCCCTTGTGGATACCGGTTGACGCCGTGATTCGATAACCTTTGGACATATTGAAATGGCCGAGTCATGTGGACTCGATTTATCTCCGTAATCAACGTATTATCAGATGAAGCTGCCCCCCGGATCAAAAAACTTGGACTTCAACCTGCACTCCCCGGCGCGTCGCCTCATAGACCTCAAAATCGAACATGCGGATCTCAATGCCCTGGTGGACCTCACCGCACATGCCGTGCCGATCGACGAGTTGATGCTCAGGCGCCTGAAAAAACGCCGCCTGTTGCTGCGTGACCTGATCTCCCAGCTCGAGCTGGCCCTCGACCCGCCAGAACCCGCCTGATGAACCTGGAATCGCAAGTTCTGGAGGCTTTTGCCCCCGACGGTGTGCTGGCGCGCGCGGCCGAGCATTTTGTCCCGCGCAGCGGACAGACCGAGATGGCCCTGGCCGTGGCGCGCGCCATCGAAGGCGCGTATCCGCTGGTGGTGGAGGCCAGCACCGGTGTCGGCAAAACCTTCTCTTACCTGGTGCCAGCCCTGCTCAGCGGCGAGCGGGTGCTGCTGTCCACTGCCACCAAAGCCCTGCAGGACCAGTTGTTCGGACGTGACCTACCGGCCCTGGTCAAGGCCCTGGGCGTGCCGGTGAGCACCGCCCTGCTCAAGGGGCGCGGCAGTTACCTCTGCCTGCACCGCATGGAGATGGCCCGCCATGACGCGAACTTTCCGGAGCGCAGCTCGCTTCGCGCGCTGGCCAAGGTGGAGGAGTGGGCACGCGGAACGGACACCGGCGATCTGGCTGAACTCCCCGGACTGGACGAACGCTCACCAGTGATCCCCTGGGTGACCTCGACCCGGGAAAACTGCCTCGGCGCCCAGTGCCCACGCTTTCGCGCCTGCCACGTCAACCATGCACGCCGGGAAGCACTTGCGGCTGACGTGGTGGTGATCAACCACCACCTGTTTTTTGCGGACTTGGCGGTGCGCGAATCGGGCGTGGCCGAACTGCTGCCGACAGTGCGTATTGCGATTTTTGACGAGGCGCACCAGCTCAATGAAACCGGTGTGCAGTTCCTTGGGAAAAACCTGTCGACCGGGCAACTCCTCGATTTTGCGCGCGACATGCTGGGCACCGGGCTGCAGCTGGCGCGCGGCCTGCTGGACTGGCAGGCGCTCGCCGGGGCGACCGAACATGCGGCCCGTGATCTGCGCCTGTGTGTGGGCAAGGCCTATCCGGGCAGCAAGCTGCGCTGGAACGATGCCGCGCCCGAAGGCCTGGCCCCTGTCGAATGGGCGCAGGCGCTGGCGGCCGTCAGCACCGCGCTGGCTGACGCCTGTGAGGCCCTGAACACCGTCAGTGACATGGCACCGGATTTCGTGCGCCTGCAGGAGCGCGCGGCCGAACTGGAGGCACGCGCCCGTGCCTTTGTCCTTGCGCCCGAGCCCGGCGGTGTCCGCTGGCTGGATGTGGGCACCCAGCTGCGGCTGGTGGAGTCCCCGCTGGACATCGCCCAAGCCATCCAGGCCAGGGTGTTCACCGACGACAAAGCGGCGGCCAAAACCTGGGTCTTCACCTCGGCCACCTTGGGCGACGATGCACAATTGAGCTGGTTCACGCAGCCCTGCGGCCTGACCGGCGCCACGGTGTTGCAGGTGGGCAGCCCTTTCGACTATGCGCGCCAGGCGGCGTTTTACGTTCCTCGAAATTTCCCCAAGCCTGGCGACCCGACGCACACGGCTGCGGTGGCGGCCTCCGCTGCGGACTGGGCAAGCCGGCTGGGCGGCCGCACCATGGTGCTGACAACGACCTTGCGCGCCTTGCGCGCCATCGGCGAAGCCTTGCAGGCGAGTTTTGAGAGTTCGGCCGAGATCGAGGTGCTGGTGCAGGGGGCGATGCCCAAGCGGACCCTGATTGAGCGTTTTCGCCAGGCCGACAGCCACGGCGGACGCGGCTGCGTGCTGGTGGCGTCCGCCTCCTTCTGGGAAGGCATCGATGTGCCGGGTGAGGCGCTGCAGCTGGTGATCATCGACAAGCTGCCTTTCCCGCCGCCCAACGACCCGATGGTGGAAGCCCGCTCCCGGCAGCTGGAGTCAGAAGGCAAAAGCGCTTTCAACGACTATTTCCTGCCGGAAGCTGCCGTGGCGCTGAAGCAGGGCGCCGGCCGCCTGATACGCCGCGAAACCGATCAGGGCGTGCTGGTGGTCTGCGACAGCCGCCTGGCAGCCATGGGTTACGGCAAGCGTCTGCTGCGCGCGCTGCCGCCCATGCAGCGCCTCGCGTCGGAAGAGGCGTTGAACGAGCGGCTGGATCTGCTTACCAGAACTTGTACCAGGGCCCATCCACCGACTTGAAGCCCTTGGACAGGTATTCGCTCTGCGGGAAGCTTCTTTCCATCACGCGTTTGGTGTCGTCGCGCAGCTGGGTCATGTTGAGGGCGTCATAGGACTTGTACAGGATGAACAGGGCTTCTTCGAGCACCGGCACATCGCGGTAGTCCGCAATCGCGGTTTGCGCACGGTTGATGGCCGAGATGTAGGCGCCGCGGGAGTAGTAGTAGCTGGCCACATGGACTTCATACTTGGCCAGGGAGTTGACGATGTAGTTCATGCGCAGGCGTGCGTCGGCCGAATACTTGGATTCGGGAAAACGATTGACCAGCTCCTTGAAGGACTCGAAGGACTCCTTGGCAGCCTTCTGGTCCCGCTCGGACAGGTCCTGTTTGTACAGGAAGCTGAACAGGCCCAGGTTTTCATTGAAGTTGACCAGGCCCTTGAGGTACAGGGCATAGTCGATCGCCGGGCTCGCCGGGTGGAGCTTGATGAAGCGGTCCAGCGTGGCCAGGGCCTGGGCCTGCTCGCCGCTCTTGAACTGGGCATAGGCTTTTTCCAGCTGGGCCTGCTGCGCCAGCGGCGTGCCGGCCGCGCGGCCTTCGAGCTTTTCAAACAGCGGGACGGCCTTGTCGTAGGCGCCGGAATTCGCTTCGTCTCTGGCTTCCGTGTAAATCTTGTTGGGGCTCCAGTTGGCCGTGGGGTCCTTCACGGTGGAAGAACATGCCGAAAGGAGAAATGCACAGACAAGCATGGCCGCTGCCACGGGGCGTGTGGCCGGAACAACCGATAATTTGGTGGAAAACATCGCAATTGATCCTATTGATGACTGATTCTGTACAAAGCAAACTGATTATATCGAGCGCCACTGCGGCGGGCACTCTGACCGATGACATTCTGGGGGAGGGCGAGACGGCCGCCGATGCCGAGTTGCGCGAGGTCAGTGTTCCCGTGGAGAGTCACGGGGCGCGTCTGGACCGGGCACTGGCTGGCATTGTGCCCGAGTTCTCCCGCAGCTATCTGCAGCAACTGATCGAGGCGGCCGCCGTGCAGCTCAATGGCGTCACGGTGACCAAGGTCTCTGCCAAGGTCAAGGTCGGCGACGACCTCAAGATCGAACTCAAACCCACGCCGCAAAGCCAGGCCTTCAAGCCGGAGGTGATGGCGCTGGAGGTTCTTTTTGAGGACGAGCATCTGCTGGTCATCAACAAACCGGCCGGCCTGGTGGTGCATCCGGCGCCCGGCAACTGGAGCGGCACGCTGCTCAACGGGCTGCTGGCGCGCGATCCCCAGGCCAGCGGGCTGCCGCGCGCGGGCATTGTGCACCGGCTGGACAAGGACACCAGCGGCCTCATGGTGGTGGCGCGCAGGCGCCAGGTCATGGACCAGCTGGTGGCCATGATTGCCGAGCGAAGTGTCAGCCGCGAATACATCGCGCTGGCCCACGGCGCTTGGGAAGGGCCGAAGTCGCGCCAGGTCGAGGCGCCGATAGGCCGCGACCCGCGCAATCGCCTGCGCATGGCGGTGGTGGACCTGGAGAAAACGGCCGGCAAGACAGCCTCGACCGGCTTTTACCTGCTGCAAAACGAAGGGCCGTTTTGCCTGGTGCGCTGCCGGCTGCAGACCGGCCGGACCCACCAGATCAGGGTGCACATGGCCTCCATCGGCCATCCGCTGGTGGCCGACGAGGTGTACGGCGGCAAGCCTGCCGCGGGCATGGAGCGGCAGGCCCTGCATGCCTGCCGCCTGGCTTTCACCCACCCCGTGACCGGCGCAGCCCTCGAGTTCAGGGCGCCGCTGCCGGCGGATCTGGCCGCGGCGCTTGCCCAGCTGGGGCTGGGATACAATCAAAGCCAGTAGTTTTCTGCTACCCGCCGCATGGCGCGCCCTGATGTTGTGGTTGCGCATGAATGTGAACTGCGCCGCCAGGCGCCTTTATCTCGAATCATTTCGGAACCAAGACCATGAATACGACGGATGCCAAGCGCGTCCTCGAAACGGCACTTATTTGCGCGCAGCAGCCGCTGCCTTTGCGTGAGATGGGTGTTTTGTTCAACGGGGCACTGACCGCCGACACCCTCAAGCTCCTGCTGGAGGATCTGCAAAACGACTGGTCCGGGCGGGGGGTGGAGCTGGTGCATGTCGCGACCGGCTGGCGTTTCCAGAGCCGGCCGCAGATGCGCGAGTTCCTCGATCGCCTGCACCCTGAAAAACCGCCGCGCTACACCCGTGCCACGCTGGAGACACTGGCCATCATTGCCTACCGCCAGCCGGTGACACGTGGCGACATGGAAGACATCCGGGGCGTGACCATCAACAGCATGATTCTCAAGCAGCTCGAGGACCGCGGTTGGGTCGAGGTCATCGGCCACCGCGAAACTGTCGGGCGGCCGGGGCTGTATGCCACGACGCGGCAGTTTCTCGACGACTTGGGACTGGAGTCGCTGGACCAGTTGCCGGTCATGGACACCACGGCGGCGCAGGCGTCCATGCTCGATCAGATCGAGTTTGGCATGTCCGCGGCTGTGGCCGGCGACGAGGCGGCGCCCGCGCCGGCCGGCTTGCCGGACGCTCCCGGGACCGGCTTGCTGGTCGCAGAACTTTCCGATGCGACGGATGCCGGCCATTCGCCGGACGCTCCGTTAACCAGCCTCACGGCCACCGATCCCAACGCCTGAACGCCAACGCATGAATCAAAAAGACAATCCGCCTCCGGCCACCGCTCCCACCCCTCAGGTTGATGAGCCCATTGTGCCGCCAGCCCCCGATTCTATGGCGCAGACAGCACCTGATTTGATAGCAATCGGGGTGCCGTCTGCTGGCGATGCGGCGAACGCGGCGCCGGGCAGGCCCGAACGCCTGGCGCAGGTGACGCCGGCGCTGGCCCGTTTTGAAGACGTGGTGACCGGCCAGTTCGATGCCGATGAAGAGGAAGACGTGGCGCTTGAGCTTCCCAAGCGCGTGCTGCTGCCCCAGCCGGAAACGCCCAAGCTGCACAAGGTGCTGGCGCAGGCGGGACTTGGTTCCCGGCTGGAAATGGAGCAGCTGATTCTGGAAGGCCGGATTTCCGTCAATGGCGAACCGGCTCATATTGGCCAGCGCATCCAGTTTGGCGACACGGTCAAGGTCAACGGCAAGCCGATCCGCGTGCGCATCGACCCGCCGCCGCCGCGGGTCATCGCCTACCACAAGCCTGCCGGTGAGGTGGTGTCGCATGACGATCCGCAAAACCGGCCGACGGTGTTTCGCCGTCTGCCCAAGCTGTTCCAGGGCAAGTGGCAATCGGTGGGCCGGCTCGACCTGAACACCGAGGGGCTTTTGCTGCTGACCAGCTCCGGTGAACTCGCCAACAAACTCATGCATCCCCGTTTTGGTCTGGAGCGAGAGTACGCGGTGCGTGTGCTGGGCGCGCTGAACAACGAAGAGAAAAAGCGCCTGCTCGACGGCGTGCAGCTCGACGACGGCCTGGCCCAGTTCAGCACGATTGAAGCCGGCGGCGGCGAGGGCGCCAACTGCTGGTACCGCGTGACGATTTCAGAAGGTCGCAACCGCGAGGTGCGCCGCATGTTCGAAGCCGTGGGTCACGCCGTCAGCCGACTGATCCGCATCCGTTACGGTGCGGTGGTGCTGCCGCGCGGTCTCAAGCGCGGCGCCTTTGTCGAACTCGACGAACGCGATATCGACGCGCTGACCAGCGCTGTCGGACGTTCGGAAGCCCGCGCCGATCCGCGTGGCGCCAACAGGAGCACCGGGGAAGCCGGGGCGGGCGGGGAAGCCGGCTCCGGCGAGGGCCGGCCAGGGCGCGGGCCGCGTCGCAACGACCGCCCACGCGGCGGACGGGGACGGCCCGACAACGGCGCCCCCCGGGCACCGGATGCGCAGGCCATGCCGGAAAAAAACCGGACGGCCGAGCCAGGCGACCATGGCGATGAGACCGGCCATGATCCGCTGGACCTTCAGCCACCCCTGAATCGCAACGAAGCGCCACGCGATCCCAACCGTCGCCGCGGCGCCAAGGGTGGACGCGGCAACGGGGGCAACCCCGGCGCCGGTCCCCGGTCCGGCCCGCCCGGCAAATTCGGAGGCAATACCGGCGGACAGGGGCCGAAGCGCCGCGACGACCGGGGCGGTGATCGTGGCGACCGCGGCGACAAGGGCCCCGGCGGGGCACAGCCCGACCCGATGAAGACCTCGTTTGGTTATATCGGCGCTGAAACCTTTACCCGCCAGCGGCAGGCACCGGGCCAGGGCCAGCGTCGTGGGGGCAGTGGCACGGGTGGCGGCGGTGCTTCAGGCCCGCGGCGCGGGGGCGGCGGGGGCGGGGGTGGAAATCGCGGCGGAAATCGCAGCGGGGGCGGCAACCGCGGCGGAAACCGTTAACTCACCGGCGTATTCACACGCTCTTTTGCTCAAGGGCCATTGCCCGCGGGTTAAAATCAGAGGCTTTATTCGATTTGAATAAATCCCAGAAAATCAAGGTTAAGGAAATCTCATGGCGATCGAACGCACTCTCTCCATCATCAAACCCGATGCAGTGGCAAAAAATGTCATTGGTCAAATTTATGCACGCTTTGAGGCTGCCGGCCTGAAAGTGGTTGCTGCGCGGATGGCGCATCTGTCGCGCGGCGAAGCCGAAGCCTTCTATGCGGTGCATAAAGAGCGTCCTTTCTTCAAGGATTTGGTTGAGTTCATGATTTCCGGCCCGGTCATGATTTCTGCCCTGGAAGGCGAAAACGCGATCCTGAAACACCGCGACCTGATGGGTGCGACGGATCCGAAGAAGGCCGCCGCCGGTACCATTCGCGCCGATTTCGCCGACAGCATTGATGCCAATGCCGTGCATGGCTCCGACGCCGTCGAAACTGCCCAGGTGGAGATCAGCTTCTTCTTCGCGGGCATGAACATCTATTCTCGCTGACATGTTGCCCCCACGCTCCACTGCGTTTCGCTGCCCTCCATGGGGGTGTCGGCGCGTTTGGGGCGGCCCGGCACTGTGCCGGCGCGGATTCTCCATGCAATGACGGCCAACCTGCTTGATTACGATCTGGACGGTCTGGCCGCCTTTTGCGGGCAGCTCGGGGAAAAGCGTTTCCGGGCTACCCAGCTTTTTCGCTGGATTCACCAGAAGGGCGCGACAGATTTCGACCAGATGACCGATCTGGCCAAGTCCCTGCGCGAAAAACTCGCCGGTGCGGCCCATATCCAGGGCCTCAAGCCGGTCTCCCGGCACGATTCTGCCGACGGCACCATCAAGTGGCTGTTCGACGTCGGTGCCGGCGATGTCATTGAAACCGTTTTTATCCCCGAAGCCGACCGCGGAACGCTTTGCATTTCGTCGCAGGCCGGCTGTGCTGTCGGCTGCCGTTTTTGCTCCACCGGGCACCAGGGCTTCAGCCGCAACCTGACAACGGCCGAGATCATCGGCCAGCTCTGGTATGCCGAACACTTTTTGCGCAAGCACCTTGGTAAATCCGAGCGCGTCATTTCCAATGTGGTGATGATGGGCATGGGCGAGCCGTTGCAAAACTACGCGCAACTGCTGCCGGCCCTGCGCGTGATGCTGGACGATCATGCCTATGGTCTTTCGCGCCGGCGCGTGACCGTCTCGACCTCGGGCGTCGTTCCCATGATGGACCGCCTGGCGCAGGATTGCCCGGTCGCGCTGGCGGTGTCGCTGCATGCGCCGGAAGACGCGCTGCGCAGCAACCTGGTGCCGCTGAACAAAAAATACCCGATCGCTGAGCTGCTCGAGGCCTGCACGCGTTACCAGGCCGCGGCACCCAGGGACTTCATCACCTTTGAATACTGCATGCTCGACGGCGTCAATGACCAGCCCGAACAGGCGCGCATGCTGGTGGAATTGATGCGCAGGCATTCACTGCAAGGCCTGGCCTGCAAGTTCAACCTGATCCCCTTCAATCCGTTTCCGGCCTCCGGCTTGAAGCGCTCCGACATGCCGCAGGTGCTGGCTTTCGCCAAAATCCTGATGGATGCAGGCATCGTGACCACCGTGCGAAAAACCCGGGGCGACGACATCGATGCCGCCTGCGGCCAGCTCGCCGGCGATGTGCAGGACCGCACCGGTGTCCAGCAGCGCATGGCCACGCAGCGGCAAGGTATGCTCAAGGGCATCAAGATAGTCTCCAGAGAGGTCGGTGTATGAAGCGTGTCCGCAATGTCCTGTTGATGTCTGTCTGCTGGGCGGCTGTGCTGCTCGCCGGCTGTGCCGGCAAACCGGGTTCCGCCCCGGGCGCCGCGAGCGGGCGCGGGGAAATCATGACGGAGTCGGACGAGCCGGACGTGCGCAAACGGGCGCGCATCCGCCTGGAGCTGGCTGCCAACTATTTTCAGCAGGGGCAGACCAACGTCGCCCTCGACGAACTCAAGCAGGCGTTGGTGACCGACCCGACCTATGCCGATGCCCACAACCTGCGCGGCCTGGTCTACATGCGCATGAATGACAACGCGCTCGCCGAGGACAGTTTCCGCCGGGCCATGTCGCTCAATCCGCGGGACGGCGACGTGCTGCACAACTATGGCTGGCTGCTATGCCAGCAAAACCGCCACAGCGAATCGGCCGCGCTGTTCGCGCGGGCCATCGCTACGCCCCAGTACAGCGGCCAGGCCAAAACACTCATGACGCAGGGGCTTTGTCAGGTGCGGGCAGGGCAGAAAGCGGAGGGCGAGCGCAGCCTGTTGCAATCCTATGAGCTGGACGCTGGCAACCCGGTCACCGGCTACAACCTGGCGAGCCTGCTTTTCCAGCGCGGGGACCTGGTACGCGCGCAGTTTTACATTCGCCGTTTGAATAACAGCAACCTGGCCAATGCCGAAACGTTGTGGCTGGGTGTGAAGGTGGAGCGCAGCCTGGGCAACCGCGAAGCGATGCTGCAGCTGGCCGATCAGCTGAAAAAGCGCTTTGGCCAGTCACGCGAGGCCGCAGCTTACGAAAGAGGAGCCTTCAATGACTGACGCTGACGGCCGGCTGCCGGGCAGCGCTGCACTGGCGCAGCAAGACTTGCCGCCCCACGTCCTGCAAGACCAGACGGATGCCGTGCCTGCGGTCAGTGCCGGTTCCCTGATCCGGCAGGCGCGCGAGGCCGCAGGCCTGCATATCGCGGCATTGGCTGTGGCCTTGAAGGTACCGGTCAAGAAGCTCGAAGCGCTGGAGGCCGACAGGCTGGACCTGTTGCCGGACGCCGTCTTTGTCCGGGCGCTGGCGGCAAGCGTCTGCCGCACCCTCAAGATCGATACGGCTCAGGTGCTGGCGCTGTTGCCGCAAACCGGCAAGCCCACTCTCGGGCAGCAGAGTGCGCCCATCAATGCCCCGTTCCGTTCCCCTGGTGATGGACCCGGTCCCTCCCTGCTGGCGCAGATCTCCCGGCCAGCCGTTCTGGCGGGCTTGCTGCTGGTGCTGGGTGCCCTGGTCCTGATCTTCCTGCCAGCTGCCCAGCAGCCCGGCATCGCCAGCCAGCCGGCGACACCTTCGCCTGCCGTTGCCGACACACCTGCGGCCCCGTCGGGCGCACTGTCCGGGGGGGCCATGGCCAAGACCGAATTGCTGGAAATGGACAAACCCGCCGTGGCCGACAGCGCGGCCCAGCCGTCTGCCTCTGCGGGTGTGGCTCCAGCCGCCCCTGCGCTGGCTCCGCAGCTGTCCACTGTCGCGCCACTGCCTGTGTCGGTGGCCATGGCGGTACCAGCCACGCCGGCTGCCGCGGTGACCGTGTCGCCCGCAGCGGCCGGCATCATCGTGTTCAAGGCCAAAGGGGCGTCCTGGGTCGAAGTCACCGATGCCAAAGGCACGGTGGTTTTGCGCCGTACCCTGGCTGCTGGCGAGGAGGCAGGGGCATCAGGTGACCTGCCGCTGGCGGCCGTGGTGGGTCGGGTCGATGCGACGCAAGTCGAGGTGCGGGGCAAGGCCTTTGACCTGGTTTCTGTGAGCAAAGACAACGTTGCACGTTTTGAGGTGAAGTAGTGGCAGCATGTTTTCCCGTGGAGTCGGCCGCACCCAAGGCGCGTCTGTCGTCCCAGGCACGTGTGGTCTGGGGTTCGCGTGTGGTCACCGTGGGCGGCGATGCACCCGTGCGTGTGCAGTCCATGACCAACACCGACACGGTGGACGCGATCGGCACGGCCATCCAGGTCAAGGAACTGGCCATTGCCGGCTCGGAAATGGTCCGCATCACCGTCAACACGCCGGAAGCTGCGGCGCAGGTGCCATATATCCGCGAGCAGCTCGACCGCATGGGCATCGACGTGCCGCTGATCGGCGACTTCCATTACAACGGCCACCGGCTGCTGACCGACTACCCGGCCTGTGCCGAGGCGCTGTCCAAGTACCGCATCAACCCCGGCAACGTGGGCAAGGGCGACAAACACGACCGGCAGTTCGGGCAAATGATAGAAGCGGCGGTCCGCTGGAACAAGCCGGTGCGCATTGGTGTCAACTGGGGCAGCCTGGACCAGGAACTGCTGGCCAGCCTGATGGACGAGAACAGCCGGCGGGCCCAGCCCTGGGACGCAAAACAGGTGATGTACGAGGCGCTGATCACCTCGGCCATCGGCTCGGCCGAACTGGCCGAACAGATGGGCATGGACAAAAAACAGATCATCCTGTCCTGCAAGGTCAGCGGCGTGCAGGACCTGATCTCGGTTTACCGTGAACTTTCCAAACGCTCGCGTTATGCGCTGCATCTTGGCTTGACCGAAGCCGGCATGGGTACCAAGGGCACGGTGGCGTCCGCCGCCGCGCTGGCTATCCTGCTGCAGGAAGGCATCGGCGACACCATCCGTGTCTCGCTGACGCCGCAGCCCGGTGAAGCGCGTACGCAAGAGGTGCTGATCGCCTCCGAAATCCTGCAGGCGCTGGGCCTGCGCAGCTTTGTGCCCAGCGTTACCGCCTGTCCCGGCTGCGGCCGCACGACCAGCACCACTTTCCAGGAACTGACCAAGGAAATCGACGATTTCCTGCGCGCCCAGATGCCGGTATGGCGGGCCCGCTACCCCGGCGTGGAGAAACTCAAGGTCGCGGTGATGGGCTGCATCGTCAACGGACCGGGTGAAAGCAAACATGCCGACATCGGCATCAGCCTGCCGGGCTCGGGCGAAGCACCGGCCGCACCGGTCTATATTGACGGCGAAAAAGCGGTGACGCTGCGCGGCGACCAGATCGCGCAGGAGTTCCGGGTCATTGTCGAAAACTACATTGAAAAGCGCTTTGGCACGCCAGCCGTCGCCCAGGTCGCTTAAACAAAGATTCCATGGCTGAAAAACTGACTGCCGTCAAAGGCATGAACGACATATTGCCGCCTGATTCGGCGCGCTGGGAATGGCTGGAGGACAAGGTGCGTGCGCTGATGGCGCGTTATGCCTACCGCAACATCCGCACGCCCATCGTCGAGCCGACGGCGCTGTTTGTGCGCGGCCTCGGCGAGGTGACCGATATTGTCGAAAAAGAGATGTACTCGTTCGAGGACAGGCTTAACGGCGAAGCCCTGACCCTGCGGCCCGAAAACACCGCCGGTGTGGTCCGGGCCGTGGCAGAGCACAGCATGCTTTACGACGGTGGCAAGCGCCTCTACTACATGGGCCCGATGTTCCGGCACGAGCGCCCGCAGCGCGGCCGCTACCGGCAGTTTCACCAGATCGGCGCCGAAGCGCTGGGCTTTCCCGGCGCCGAAGTCGACGCCGAGCTGATCCTGCTGGCCGATGCCTTGTGGAAAGAGCTGGGCCTGAAGGACGTGCGGCTGGAGCTCAACAGCCTGGGACAGCCCGACGAACGCAGGCAGCACCGCACCGCGCTGATCAGCTACTTCGAAACCAACGCCGACCAGCTCGACGAAGAGGCCAAACGCCGGCTGCACAGCAATCCGCTGCGTATCCTGGATACCAAAAACCCGAAAATGCAGGCCCTGGTGGAGGCTGCGCCGCGGCTGATTGATTTCCTGGGGGAGGCATCGCTGGCCCATTTCAGCAGCGTCAAGGCCATTCTCGAGGCCAACGGCATCGCCTACAGCATCAACCCGCGGCTGGTGCGTGGCATGGACTACTACAACCTCACGGTGTTCGAGTTCATCACCGACAGCCTGGGCTCGCAGGGCACGATTTGCGGCGGCGGCCGTTACGACTACCTGATCGAGCAGATCGGCGGCAAGGCCGCGCCTGCCGTGGGCTGGGCGCTGGGCGTGGAGCGGGTGCTCGAGCTGATCAGGGAGCAGGGCGGGGCCGCGGACCTGCCGGTGCCGGACGCCTATGCGATTGTTCCTGAAACCTCGGCTTTGCCGATGGTGCTGAAAACCCTGCAGGGCTTGCGCGCCCTGGGTGTCAGCGTGCAGATGCATGCGGCCGCCGGCGCGGTCGCAGACGGCATGGGTAGCATGAAATCCCAGTTCAAGAAGGCCGACGCCAGCGGCGCCCGCTTCGCCCTGATCTTTGGCGAGGCCGAACTGGCGCAGGGCAGCGTGGCCGTCAAGCCCTTGCGCGGCGAAAAAGTCGAGGCTGGCCAGGTGCAAACCCTGCAGCCGCTGGCGACGGTGGCCCTGTGGGCGCACAGCCTGCGGGCCGGCGTCTGACTGCGACCCCTACAATCAACACAATTCATTTGGCGGAACCGGCAGAGCTCTATGGCAAAACATCTCGATTTGGAAGAACAGGAGCAGCTCGACGAGCTGAAACACTTCTGGAAGCAGTACGGCGACCTGATTACCTGGGGCTTGATTGTCATTTTTGGCGCTTTCGCAGCCTGGAACGGCTACAACTACTGGCAGCGCGATCAGGCCGCCAAGGCGGCCATGATGTACGACGAGGTCGAGCGTGCCGCCCAGTCGGGAGACACCAGCCGGCTGGACCGCGCCATGGCCGACATGAAGGAGCGTTTTTCCGGGACGGCCTTCGCCCAGCAGGCCGGCCTGCTGGCGGCCAGGACCTATTACGACAAGGGCAATATCGATGCCGCCAAGGTTTCCCTGATCTGGGTGGCCGGCAAGAGCGCCGATGAGGGGTACCAGGCGATTGCCAAGCTGCGTCTGGCAGGTTTGCTGCTGGAAGCCAAAGCCTACGACGAGGCCCTGCAACAGCTCACCGGCACCTTTCCCAAGGACTTTGTCGCGCTGGCGGCGGATCGCCGCGGCGACATCCTCGCCGCACAAGGCAAGAAAAGCGAAGCCCGGGCCGAATACGAAAAAGCCTACAAAGGCATGGATGAGCGCACCGAGTACCGGCGCCTGGTCGAAGTCAAACTCAATGCGCTCGGGTTGAACCCGTCGGCGGCATTGGCCCCTGTTGCAGCTGCCGCTGCAGTTTCTCCCGCGCCCGCCCCGGAGGTCAAGCCGTGATTTTCAAGTCTTTTCGGCCTCTGGCCCATACGTTGAAAGCGCCTGCAACTATCTTTTTGGTCGCATCCCTGGCGGGGTGCTCGATGTTCAGCAGCTCCGTCAAAAAGCCACAGCCGGCCGAATTGCAGCCGGTGGTGGCGCTGGTACCGGCCAAACAGGTCTGGACCACCCGTATCGGCGAGGTTTCTTTCCCACTTCAGGTGAACGTTTCGGGCGACACCGTGGTGGCCGCAAGCACCGATGGCACCGTGGTGGGGCTGGACGCGCGCAGTGGCCGCGACTTCTGGCGCACGAGTGTCGGCGCACCGATCGCGGCCGGCGTGGGCAGCGACGGCAAGGTCGCCGCTGTGGTCACGCGGGCCAACGAAGTGGTGGCCCTGTCAGGCGGCAAGGAAATCTGGCGCCAGAAACTTGCGGCCCAGGCCTTCACCGCACCGTTTGTGGCCGGCGGCCGGGTGTTTGTGCTCGCGGCCGACCGGTCGGTCAATGCCTTTGACGGACAGACCGGGCGCAAGCTCTGGTCCCAGCAGCGCCCCAGCGAGCCGCTGGTGCTGCGCCAGTCGGGTGTCATGCTCGCCGTCGGCGACACGCTGGTGGTGGGCCTGGCCGGCCGCCTGACCGGCCTCAATCCGCTCAACGGCAGCATCCGCTGGGAGGCCCCGATTGCCTCGCCACGCGGCATCAATGATGTGGAGCGCCTGGTGGACCTGGTTGGCACCGTGAGCCGCACTGGCAACACGGTCTGCTCCCGGGCTTTCCAGGCCAGCGTCGGCTGTGTCGATGCCCAGCGCGGCGTCCTGCTGTGGACCAAGCCCGCCAATGGCGCGCAGGGCATCGATGGCGACGACAGCCTGGTGTTTGGCACCGAGGCCGACGGCAAGGTTCTGGCCTGGCGCCGCAGCGACGGCGAGAGCGCCTGGAGCTCGGACAGCCTGCGTTACCGCAGCCTGAGCGCGCCGCTGGTCGTGGGCCGCTCGATCGCCATCGGCGACTCGGCCGGGTTGGTGCACCTGTTGTCCCGCGCGGACGGCTCCTCACTGAACCGCCTTGTGACCGACGGCTCGCCGGTGGCGGCCTCCCCGGTGCTGGCCGGCAATATCCTGATTGCGGTCACGCGTTCAGGCGCTGTTTTCGGCTTCGCGCCCGAGTAGATGTTGGCCCCCACGCTTGTCACTTCGTGTACTGCGCTGCCCCCCGAGGGGGCGCTGCGCCTGCGGCCCGGCGGAGCCGGTTCCGCGGCCCCGGTTGGTGAAGAGGGCGCCCCCACGCTCCTCGCTTCGCTTCTTTCGCTGCCCCTGTTGATCGCCATTCTGTGAAACCTGTTATCGCCCTGGTCGGACGCCCCAATGTGGGCAAATCGACGATTTTTAACCGCCTGACCAAGTCGCGTGATGCGATCGTGGCCGACTATGCCGGCCTGACGCGGGACCGCCACTACGGCAATGGCCACCTGGGCGCACAGGAGTTCATCGTCATCGACACCGGCGGCTTCGAGCCCAAGGCCGTCGATGGCATCTACAAGGAAATGGCCAAGCAGACCCGGCAGGCGGTGGCTGAGGCCGACGTTGTGGTGTTTGTGGTCGATGCGCGCGCCGGGGTCAATGCCCAGGACCACGAGATTGCCAAATACCTGCGCAAGCTGGGCAAACCGACGGTGTTGACCGCCAACAAGGCCGAGGGCATGACCGAGGGCGTGCAGCTGTCCGAGTTTTTCGAGCTCGGTCTGGGCGAGGTCCTGCCGGTGTCTGCGTCGCACGGGCAGGGCATGCGTACGCTGGTCGAGATGGCGCTGCAGCCCCTGAACCTGCCGGATCCGGACGAGGAGGGCGAGCCAAGCGACCCGACAGTGATCAAGCTGGCGGTGGCAGGCCGACCCAATGTGGGCAAATCAACGCTGATCAATACCTGGCTGGGCGAGGAGCGCCTGGTGGCGTTTGACCAGCCCGGCACCACGCGCGATGCCATTTCCGTGCCCTTCGAGCGCGGTGGGCAGAAATTCGAGCTGATCGACACCGCCGGTTTGCGTCGCAAGGGCAAGGTGTTCGAGGCGATTGAAAAGTTCTCGGTGGTCAAGACCCTGCAGGCCATCGAAAGCGCCAATGTCGTGCTGCTGCTGCTGGACGCGACTCAGGGCGTGACCGACCAGGACGCCCACATTGCCGGCTACATCCTGGAGAGCGGGCGTGCGGTGGTGCTGGCCGTCAACAAATGGGATGCGGTGGACGCCTACCAGAAGGAAATCCTGCAGCGGTCCATCGAAACCCGGCTGTCCTTCCTGAAGTTTGCCACCATCCACAATATTTCGGCGATCAAGCGCCAGGGCTTGAGCCCGGTCTGGAAATCGATTGTCCAGGCCCATGCCTCGGCCAACCGCAAGATGTCGACGCCGGTGCTGACCCGCCTGCTGCTCGAGGCCGTGCAGTTCCAGAGCCCGCAACGGGCCGGCATGTTCCGTCCCAAGCTGCGTTATGCGCACCAGGGCGGCATGAACCCGCCCATCATCATTGTTCACGGCAACTCGCTGGAACACGTCACCGACGCCTACAAGCGCTTTCTGGAAGGGCGCTTCCGCAAGGAGTTCGACCTGGTGGGCACGCCGCTGCGCATCCAGATGAAATCGTCCAGCAACCCCTATGCGGACAAAGATTCCACCTAGGACTACATGCATGGCCAAGCGGCTGTGGTAAGGTGAAGTCCTATCAACTCTTGAACACGGAAAATATCGTGAGCAACAACAAAGGTCAGCTCTTGCAGGACCCTTTCCTCAATACTTTGCGCCGTGAGCATGTGCCGGTGTCGATTTACCTCGTCAACGGCATCAAGCTTCAGGGTCAGATCGAATCTTTCGATCAGTATGTGGTCCTGCTGCGCAACACCGTCACCCAGATGGTCTACAAACACGCCATTTCGACCATTGTTCCCGGCCGTGCAGTCACCTTCGCTGCATCGGAATCCCAAGAAAGCCCAGCCAGCTGAGTTCCCAGGACCTCACCCCGGCGTCGGCGCCGCTGGCCATTCTGGTCGGGGTCGATCTGGGCCTCCCCAATTTTGATGCCTGCCTGGAAGAGCTGGGCCTGCTGGCCCAGACCGCCGGCCTGCAGCCGGTCGCGCGCGTGGTCTGCAAGCGCAGGGCGCCGGATGCAGCGCTGTTCATTGGCAGCGGCAAGGCCGACGAGATCAAGATGCTTGCGCTGGAGACCGGCGCCAGCGAAATCCTGTTCGACCAGTCCCTGAGCCCGGCCCAGCAACGCAATCTGGAGCGGGTGCTCGGCCTGCCGGTCAATGACCGCACCCTGCTGATTCTCGAGATTTTTGCCCGGCGCGCGCGCAGCCACGAAGGCAAGCTGCAGGTCGAGCTGGCGCGCCTGCAGTACCTGTCGACGCGTCTGGTCAGGCGCTGGTCCCATCTGGAGCGGCAGACCGGCGGCGCCGGTGTTCGCGGCGGTCCGGGCGAGAAACAGATCGAGCTCGACAAGCGCATGATCGGCGAGTCCATCAAGCGCACCAAGGAGCGCCTGACCAAGGTCAAGAAGCAGCGCCAGACCCAGCGGCGCCAGCGCGAGCGGCGCAACTCTTTCACGATTTCCCTGGTCGGCTACACCAATGCCGGCAAGACGACGCTGTTCAACGCCCTGGTCAAGGCGCGCGCTTACGCGGCCAACCAGCTGTTTGCGACGCTGGACACCACGACCCGGCAGCTGTACCTTGGCGACGCTGCCCGGTTGGTGTCGCTGTCGGACACGGTTGGCTTCATCCGCGACCTGCCGCATGGCCTGGTGGATGCGTTTGCCGCCACCCTGCAGGAGGCCGCAGACGCCGATTTGCTGCTGCATGTGGTCGATGGCGCGAACCCGGACCATCTCGAGCAGATCGAGCAGGTGCAACGCGTGCTGGCCGAAATCGGTGCGGCCGACGTGCCGCAGATTCTGGTTTTCAACAAGCTCGACGCCCTTGAAAAAGCGCGCCGGCCGCTGCAGCTAAGTGACAGTTTCGAGGTCAAGGATGCCTTTTCGGACACGGGCCGGCGTGTGGACCGGGTTTTTGTCAGCGCACAGACCGGCGAGGGCTTGCCCCTGTTGCGCGAGCTGCTGGCCCGCCATGCCTTGCAGGCGCCCGTCGAAGATAGCCCCCCAATCGATGAGGCTGTGGCCTGATTAGGCACAATGTGGGAATCATAAAAAAAGTGAGCTCGAATTCATGAACCTGAACCCTGTGTTACAGACGCTGACGACCTTGCCAGGACGGCTGAGGCATCGCGCCCGAGGAATGTTCAATTTGAACGATCCGCGCTGGGGCCGCGACGACGACAACAAGACCCCGCCCGACGAGTCCAAGCCCGAATCCGGCCGCGATGAAGTGCCGCCTGTGCGGCCACCAGCGCCGAACCGGCCGCAGGGTCAGGGTCAGGGACCCAACCAGGGACCGCCCGATCTCGACGAATTGTGGCGTGACTTCAACCGCAAGCTGGGCGGTCTTTTTGGCGGCGCCAAAAATGCCGGGCAGCGGGGCCGTGGCACCGGTGGACTGGGCGGCGGGGGCGGCAGTGGCGGCCCCGGCGGGTTCCAGCCCGACATGAAAAGTGCGGGTATCGGTGTCGGCCTGATTGCCGGCGTGGCCGTGCTGATCTGGCTGGGTACCGGCTTCTTCATCGTGCAGGAGGGCCAGCAGGCCGTCATCACCCAGTTCGGCAAGTACAACTCGACCGTGGGTGCCGGTTTCAACTGGCGCCTGCCTTACCCTGTGCAGCGCCATGAAATCGTCGTGGCGTCCCAGATCCGCTCCGTTGACGTGGGCCGCGACACCATCATCAAGGCCACCGGCCTGCGTGAGTCGGCCATGCTCACGGAAGACGAGAACATCGTCGAGATCAAGTTTGCGGTCCAGTACCGCCTGAACGACGCGCGCGCCTACCTTTTCGAGACGCGTGATCCGGCCGCTACCGTGGTGCAGGCGGCTGAAACCGCGGTGCGCGAGGTGGTCGGCAAGATGAAAATGGACTCGGCGCTGGCCGAGGAGCGCGACCAGATCGGACCGCGCGTGCGCACCCTGATGCAGACCATCCTGGATCGCTACAAGGTCGGCGTGGAAGTGGTCGGCATCAATTTGCAGCAAAGTGGTGTGCGTCCGCCCGAGCAGGTGCAGGCCTCGTTTGACGACGTGCTCAAGGCCGGGCAGGAGCGCGAACGCGCGAAGAACGAAGCCCAGGCCTATGCCAACGACGTGATTCCGCGCGCGGTCGGTTCGGCGTCGCGCCTCAAGGAAGAGTCGGAAGCCTACAAGGCCCGGGTGGTGGCACAGGCCCAGGGTGATGCGCAGCGCTTCCGCTCGGTGCTGGCGGAGTACCAGAAGGCGCCCCAGGTGACGCGCGACCGCATGTACACCGATGCCATGCAACAGGTCTACAGCAATGTGACCAAGGTGCTGGTGGAGTCGCGCCAGGGGTCCAACCTGCTGTACTTGCCGCTCGACAAGCTGATGCAGGCCACCGCCCAGGGCGGCGCCGCCAAGATCGGGGTGGAGCCGGCCGCCGGATCGGCGGCCTTGCCACCGGTCGCTCCGTCCACTTCGACCCTTGATACGCGGGCCCGTGACACCTCACGCACCCGCGACCGCGAAACACGCTAAGGAACTGCCGTGAATAGAGTTGGATTTATTGCTTCTTCGATGCTGGTGGCGCTGGCATTGCTCAGTTCCATGTTGTTTGTGGTTGACCAGCGGCAGTTCGGCGTGGTGTACGCACTGGGCCAGATCAAGGAAGTCATCCTGGAGCCCGGCCTGAACTTCAAATTGCCGCCGCCTTTCCAGAACGTGTCGTACATCGACCGGCGGCTGCTGACCCTGGACAGTACCGATGCCGAACCGATGCTGACGGCCGAGAAGCAGCGCGTGGTGATCGACTGGTATGTCAAATGGCGCATCACCCAGCCCTCGGAGTACATCCGCAACGTGGGGCTGGACGAGCGTGCCGGTGCCAACCAGCTGAACCGGGTTGTGCGCAATGCCTTCCAGGAAGCCATCAACAAGCGCACCGTCAAGGACCTGCTGTCGCTCAAGCGCGAAGCCCTGATGGCCGACGTGAAAACCGAGGTGCTGGAAGTCGTGCGCGGCGCCAAGCCCTGGGGCATTGACGTGATCGACGTGCGCATCACGCGGGTCGACTATGTGGAGGCCATCACCGAGTCGGTTTACCGCCGCATGGAGGCCGAGCGCAAGCGGGTCGCCAACGAGTTGCGCTCCACCGGTGCTGCCGAGGGCGAAAAAATCCGCGCCGATGCCGACCGGCAGCGCGAGGTCACCATCGCCAATGCCTACCGCGAAGCGCAGAAAATCAAGGGTGAGGGCGATGCGCAGGCTGCCGCCGCCTACAGCGACGCCTTTGGCCGTGACCCGCAGTTTGCCCAGTTCTATCGCAGCCTGGACGCCTACAAGGCCAGCTTCGACAAAAAGGGCGACGTGATGGTGATCGATCCTTCGTCCGACTTCTTCAAGGCCATGCGCAGCTCAGGCAGCGGTACGGCTTCGGCCGGCAAAAAATAGCGGCCCCTCTTGGACGGCAGCACGATCTGGCAGGCACTGGCGTTGATGCTGGTGATCGAGGGGCTGCTGCCGTTTTTCTCGCCGCGCGGCTGGCGCGGCATGTTCGAGAAGATCCTCAAGCTCACGGACGGCCAGATCCGCTTTTTCGGGTTGGGCAGCATCGTTGCCGGCCTGGTGTGGATGGCCTTTCTGCTCTGATCGCCAGCTGCTGATGCGGCGGTCTGGCGCCTGTATTTGAGTCCGTCTGGCACCTGTGTGCCGGCGCGGGCCGAAAACAGGCCGCAAGCCCGGTAAAATCCTGTTTTTAACAGCCCACGATAAATACATGCCCGCCTGGTCGTCATCATGGCAATTGCCGGATCAAATTGCCGATGTCCTGCCCTCCGAGGCGCGTCACATCGAAGAGCTGCGTCGCCTGTTTCTCGACACGGCGCGCAGCTACGGCTACGAGCTGGTCATGCCGCCGCTGCTCGAACACCTCGAATCCCTGCTGACCGGCACCGGTGAGGCGCTGGACCTGCAGACCTTCAAGCTGGTGGACCAGCTCTCGGGTCGCACCTTGGGCTTGCGCGCCGACACCACACCGCAGGTGGCCCGCATCGACGCCCACCTGCTCAACCGCCAGGGCGTGGCCCGCCTGTGTTACTGCGGCCCGGTGCTGCACACCCGCGCCGACCGCCCGCATGCGACGCGCGAGCCGCTGCAGTTCGGCGCTGAAATTTATGGTCACGCCGGCCTGGAAGCCGACCTCGAAGCCCAGTTGCTGGCGCTGGAGGGGCTGACCGCCGCCGGCGTCACGAAGCTGTCGGTGGACATGGCCGATGTGCGCATCGTGAGCAGCCTGTTGGCAGGTGCGAAGGTGAGTGCAACCATGCTGGCCCGGATTCATGCCGCCCTGGCGAGCAAGGACGCCAGTGAGCTGGCCAGCCTGACGGCCAGCCTCAACGGCGAGTTGCCCGCCGCAGCACGCCAGGGACTGCTCGCCCTGCTGCAGTTCTATGGTGACGAGAAGGTACTGCTGGAGGCCGAAAAAGCTTTCAAGGCTTTACCCGAAGCGCTCCAGGCGCTGCAGAACCTGAAGTGGCTGGCCACCCATGTCGGCAGCCTGGCGAACGGTGTCAGCATCGGTTTTGACTTGGCAGACCTGCGCGGTTATGCCTACTACAGCGGCACCCGTTTTGCGATTTATGGCCACGGCCAGCAGGGCGGCGCCCAGGGCGCCGAGCTGGTGCGCGGCGGCCGGTATGACGAGGTCGGCGCCGTGTTCGGGCGCAACCGTCCGGCCGCAGGCTTCAGCCTGGACCTGAAAGAACTGGTCAGCGTGCTGACACCCAAACCCTTGCGTCCCGCCATCCGCGCCCCCTGGGGCGAAGAAGCCGGGCTGCGCAGCGCAATTGCCGCGCTGCGCGCCGGCGGTGAAACCGTGGCCTGCGTGTTGCCCGGCCATGAACACGAAGTTGATGAATTTGACTGTGACCGCGAACTGGCCAGCGTGGCCGGCCAGTGGCAGGTCCAGCCGCTGGGCAACAAGCCGGCCTGAAGCCGCGCCGCCCGCATAACTAACCCCTCCTGAAAGCAGACTGAAGATGACAAAGACAATCGCCGCAACCGCCGGCCGCAACGTGGTGGTCGTGGGTACCCAGTGGGGTGACGAGGGCAAGGGCAAGCTGGTGGACTGGCTGACCGAAAGCTCGCAGGGCGTGGTGCGTTTCCAGGGCGGCCACAATGCCGGCCACACGCTGGTCATCAACGGCATCAAGACGGCCCTGCACCTGATCCCCAGCGGCATCATGCGCCCCGGCGTCAAGTGTTACATCGGCAACGGCGTGGTGCTCTCGGCCGCCAAGCTGTTTGAAGAAATCGAAGGGCTGGAAAAAGCCGGTGTCGAGGTGCGTTCGCGCCTGCGCATCAGCGAAGCCTGCCCGCTGATCCTGCCGTTCCACGCGGCTCTCGACATTGCGCGCGAGACCCGCCGCGAAACCGGCGGCACCGTCAAGATCGGCACCACCGGCCGCGGCATCGGCCCGGCCTATGAAGACAAGATCGCCCGCCGCGCCCTGCGCGTGCAGGACCTCAAGTACCCCGAGCGTTTTGCCGCCAAGCTGCGCGAGCTGCTGGACCTGCACAACTTCGTGCTGACCGGCTACCTGAACGCGCCGGCCATCGAGTTTCAGCCGGTCTATGACGAAGCTATGCGCCACGCCGAACTGCTCAAGCCCATGATGGCCGACGTCTCGCGCGAGCTCAACGACGCGCATGCCGAGGGCGCGAATCTGTTATTCGAAGGCGCGCAGGGCACGCTGCTCGACGTGGACCACGGCACCTACCCGTTTGTGACCTCGAGCAACTGCGTGGCCGGCAACGCGGCCGCCGGTGCCGGTGTCGGCCCCGGCATGCTGCACTACATCCTGGGCATCACCAAGGCCTACTGCACCCGCGTGGGCGGCGGCCCGTTCCCCACCGAGCTCGATTGGGAAACACCGGGCACGCCGGGTTACCACATGAGCACCGTGGGTGCCGAAAAAGGCGTGACCACCGGGCGCAGCCGGCGCTGCGGCTGGTTCGACGCTGCCCTGCTCAAGCGTTCGGCGCAGGTCAACGGCCTGTCCGGCCTGTGTATCACCAAGCTCGACGTGCTCGACGGTATCGAGCAGCTGGAGCTGTGCACCGGCTACGAACTCGACGGCCACATCACCGACATCCTGCCCATGGGCGCCGAAGAAATTGCCCGCTGCAAGCCAATCTACGAAACCCTGCCGGGCTGGACCCAGAGCACGGTGGGTGTGACCGACTACGACAAGCTGCCGGCCGCGGCCCAGCGCTACCTGCACCGCATCGAGGAAGTCACCGGCGTGCCGATTCACATGATCTCGACCAGCCCCGACCGCGACCACACGATCTTGTTGCGCGACCCGTTCGTGGCCTGAGTGTTTTTCTGCAGGGTTTTCAGTTAAATCGTGCTCCAGCCCAGTCGGGTCGGGCGCAGCCAGCTATTGAATCAGGAGCATTTACATGTTGACCGAAGACGGCAAACACCTTTATGTCAGTTATGACGAGTACCACAACCTGATTGAAAAACTGGCGATCAAGATCCACCAGTCCGACTGGCAGTTCGACACCATCCTGTGCCTGGCGCGCGGCGGCATGCGGCCCGGCGACATCCTCTCGCGCATTTTCGACAAGCCGCTGGCCATCATGTCCACCAGCTCCTACCGCGCCGACTCCGGCACGGTGCAGGGCAACCTCGACATCGCGCGTTTCATCACCACGCCCAAGGGCGAGATCGCCGGCAAGGTGCTGCTGGTTGACGACCTGGCCGACACCGGCCACACGCTCAACGCCGTGATTCACCAGCTGCGCAACAACTACAAGCCGATCAGCGAACTGCGCAGCGCGGTGATCTGGACCAAGGGCGTGTCCGCCTTCCAGCCGGACTATTCGGTCGAGTTCCTGCCGACCAACCCCTGGATCCATCAGCCTTTCGAAGGCTACGATGCGCTGCGACCGGCGCAACTGATGGAGAAGTGGAAGATTTAGCCCCCACGGTCGCTCACTGCGTGTAGCTCCCTGCCCCCCGAGGGGGCGCTGCGCCTGCGGCCCGGCGAAGCCGGTTCCGCGGCCCCTGCTTGAAGGGGGGAGCCCTGCGGTCGCTCGCTTCTTCGGCGTCGGAGCGGGCCTGCCGTTAACATCAGCAGATGAGCGATATTTCCACCCAGCTGATTCACCACCCCTACAAGCCGCCGGCCGGCTTTGACGCCGTCAATCCTGCCGTCCAGAAGGCCTCGACGGTCATCTTTCCGACTGTTGCGGCCTTGCGCCAGCGCGACTGGAAACACAAGACCGGCTATACCTACGGCCTGCACGGCACCCCGACCACCTTCACGCTCGAGGAACGCATCGCCACGCTGGAAGGCGGGCAGTTCTGCACCTTGGTGCCCAGTGGCCTGGCGGCGGTGGCGCTGGTCGACATGGCGCTGCTCAGGGCCGGTGACGAGGTGCTGATTCCCGACAACGCCTACGGACCCAACAAGACCTTTGCGCAGCACGAGCTCGCCGGCTGGGGGGTCAGCTTCCGTTATTACGATCCCATGCAGCCCGCCGACCTGGCCGCCAAACTGAGCGGAAAAACGCGCCTGGTCTGGCTCGAGGCGCCGGGCTCGATCACGCTGGAGTTTCCGGACCTGCCGGCGTTGGTGGCGGTTGTCAAGGCGCATGGCGACGTGCATCCGCAAGGCATCGTGACCGCGCTGGACAACACCTGGGGCGCGGGCATTGCCTTCAACGCCTTCGAACTGGGGGCCGACATTTCCGTGCAGGCCTTGACCAAATACCCCAGCGGCGGCGCCGACGTGCTGATGGGGTCGGTCGTCACGCGCGACGCGGAGCTGCATCACCTGGTGCATTTCTGCCATATGCGTGTCGGTTACGGCGTGGCCGGCAACGACGCCGAACTGGTGCTGCGCGGGCTGGGCAGCATGGCCCTGCGTTACGCCGCGCAGGATAGCGCCACGCGCACGCTGGCGGCCTGGCTGCAGCAACAGCCGCAGATCGAAGCCGTGCTGCACCCAGCGCTGGCCGGCTCGCCCGGCCATGCAACCTGGCAACGCGACTGCAAGGCCGCTGCCTGCCTGCTGAGCATCGTGTTCAAGGCCGGCTACCCGCAAGCCCAGGTGGACCGCTTCTGCGACAGCCTGCAGCTGTTCAAGCTCGGCTACAGCTGGGCCGGCCCCATGAGCCTGTGCGTGCCTTACGACGTGCCGGTGATACGGACCACGCCCTGGCCCTTCCAGGGCGGCCTGGTGCGGTTTTCGATCGGGCTGGAGGCGGTGGCCGACCTGCAGGCCGACTTGGCGAAGGCGCTGGCGGCGATGCAGTACAGTTAGGACATATTCCTGAAGAAAGCACGCTGTGGCAACTCCCAATTATTCCTACGAAAAACGTCAGAAAGAGCTGGCCAAAAAGAAGAAGAAAGAAGAAAAGCTCAAGCGCAAGGCTGAGGGCAAGCCGGACCTGCCCGATGACGATACGCCCGATGGCGAAGACGCAGGCGGCATACCGCCACCGGCCGATCCCGCACCTTGAGGTGCCGGAGACCTTCGGTAATCTGAATAAAATCGGGCGCCAGCCCTTGATCTACCAGCGCAAGCAGCTCTCTTTTTGATAGCTGATGCGGCCACCAGGCCCCGCAGGGACAGGCAGCTGTTCCTCCGGGGCCTGTTTGTTGGCGCCTGCGTTTCAGCTGGCCAGCATGCGGGCTGCGAGTTCGGCCATCGCCGCGGCCGTGTGGTCGCGTGGCGTGAGGACCCGGGCGGTTTCGTAGTGCGTGAAGTTGCGCCGCATCGACTGCAGGTAGACCGGGTCGTAGTGCCTGACCAGCAACTCGCGCACCACGGACGCCACGTCGCCGCTGCGCGCACGCGCCTGCCAGTCCTGCACGGTGTCCTTGCCGCGGGCCTCGGTCAGCGCGTCCAGGCGTTCGCAGAAAAACGCGATGTCCTTGACGAAAAAGTCATAGTCCTCGAGCAGCAGCGCGACACGTTCGTCTTCGGCCAGCTCCAGCTGCAGGCAGGGGGCGGCGCGCATGGCGGCGATCAGGCCTTCGGGCACGGCCACATTGCCGACCTTTTTGCTTTCGCTCTCGATGTAAACCGGTCGGGCCGGATCGAAGCTGCGCAGCGCGGCCCAGATCAGGCTGTCAAAAGCCTTTTGGCTGGGCTGCGGCACGCCGGGGATCAGGCCCAGCACCGAACTGCGGTGGTTTGCCAGCGCTTCCAGGTCCAGCACCTGCGCACCTTGGGCCTGCAGGGCCTGCAGCAGCCGGGTCTTGCCGCTGCCGGTGGTGCCGCACACCACCTGGTAGCTGTGGCGGTCGGCCAGTTGCGGCAGGTCGGCGACCAGGGCGGCCCGGAAGGCCTTGTAGCCGCCGTCCACCAGGGTCACCTTGAAGCCGATCTGGTCCAGGATCAACGCCAGCGAGCCGCTGCGTTTGCCGCCGCGCCAGCAGTACACCAGCGGTTGCCATTCGCGTGGTTTGTCCAGCACCTCGCGCTGGATGTGGGCCGCAATGTTTTTGGCGACCAGCGCGGCGCCCAGCTTTTTCGCCTCGAACTGGTTGATCTGCTTGTAACGCGTGCCGACAATCCTGCGTTCCTCGTCGTTCAGGCTGGGCCAGTTGATGGCGCCGGGCAGGTGGTCCTCGGCGTATTCGCCTTCGCTGCGGGCGTCGATGATGGTCGAGAAGTCGGCGAGGCGGACCAGCGCCTCCTGGGCCGTGATGCGGTCGACGCTCACTTGAGAAGTTTTCTCAGTTCCGGCCAGACATTGGCCAGCATCAGCGGATGCGCCTGCTCGTTCGGGTGGATGCGGTCGGCCTGGAACAGCCGGGTGGCATCGTCAGTGTCGCCCACGCCCTTGAGCAGGAAAGGCACGAGCGCCGCCTTGCGGTCTTTCGCGACCTTGGCAAACAGGCCGGAGAATTTGGCCGCGTAGTCGCTGCCGTAGTTGGGCGGCACCTGCATGCCCACCAGCAGCACCCTGGCGCCGGCCTTCTGGGCCGCCTGCGTCATGGCGCGCAGGTTGCCTTCGGTCATGTCCAGCGGCAGGCCGCGCAGGGCGTCGTTGCCGCCCAGCTCGATGATGACCACGCCGGGCTTGTGCTGGCTCAGCAGGGCCGGCAGGCGCGAGCGTCCACCCGAGGTGGTGTCGCCGCTGATGCTGGCGTTGACCACCCGGGCCGGAATTTTTTCGCTGGCCAGGCGCTGCTCCAGCAGCCTGACCCAGCCGCTACCGCGTTTGAGGCCGTATTCGGCGCTCAGCGAATCGCCCACCACCAGAATCGTCGGGCCGGCGCCGGCCGCTGCTTGGACAGCTGCCTGGGCCTGCCCGTTCTGCGGCAATACCAGCATGAAAGTGCAGAGCATCAGGCCCAGCAGACCCGCGCGCCGCCCTGGCTTGGTAAAGTCAGGGCGAATCATTCCCAAAATATCCGACAAGGCTGGCATGTTTGAACCCGTTGTTCCTGTTTCTGCCGCGCCGTCCACCTTGGCGGCAGGGGCGGGAAACCGTTCATCTTCAATTATTTCCGTCGAGCATGTTTTCAAGAGCGTGAGCGACTCGACGGGTACGCTGACCATTTTGCGCGATATTGACTTCGCACTCGCGACCAGGGAGACTGCCGCCATTGTCGGTGCTTCCGGTTCGGGCAAAAGCACGCTGCTGTCCATCATCGCCGGGCTGGACACGCCCACCCAGGGCACGGTGCGGCTGGCCGGCCAGGACCTGTTTGCGCTCAGCGAAGACGACCGCGCGGCGCTGCGGGCCCAGAAGGTCGGCTTTGTGTTCCAGAGCTTCCAGCTCATGGGCAACCTCAATGCGCTGGAAAACGTCATGCTGCCGCTGGAACTGTCGGGCGCGAAAAACGCGCGTTCGCAGGCCACCGAGATGCTCAAGCGCGTCGGCCTCGGTGAACGCCTGGGACACTACCCCAAGGTGCTGTCGGGCGGCGAGCAGCAGCGGGTGGCGCTGGCCCGGGCCTTTGTGGTGCAGCCCGCGGTGCTGCTGGCCGACGAGCCCACCGGCAGCCTGGACTTTGCCACCGGCGAAAAAGTCATGGCGCTGATGTTCGAGCTCAACCAGGAACTGGGCACCACGCTGGTGCTGGTGACGCACGACCCCGGCATTGCTGCGCGCTGCGAGCGGCGCATCACCATCGAGGCTGGACAGGTCGTCGCGGCTTAGGGTAAAGACGGCCTGCGGCGCGCGATATACCTGCGTCAGATGCTATTAATAGAATAGCAATCCGGGCAGGGCGCAAACCCTAGAGCTTTTGCATCGCCGCCAGAAAGCCGGCCCGGTCGGCAGGCTGGTCGATTTCGGCGGCCAGGGACTGCAGCAGCGTCTCCAGCGCGGTATGCCGGGCCACTTCCTTCTTCACGATCATTTTTGCCAGCGGGCCGATGAACTGGCTCAAGGCCCGCTCCAGCTGCCCAAGCTGCGCGTCGCTGAAGCAGGGGGAGGAGAGGGCAGATACCGGCGTGCTGCGCGAACTGACGGGCTGGAATGATGGGTGGAGGGTGCCGGACCCGTCCGTCCGGCTGGCCGGGTGGGGCACCGGCTGGGGCGTGTGGTTTTTCGGCTGCGTGAACAGCTGCCGCGCCGCGGGATCGGGAATCGACACCGCCAGCAGCTCGCGCAGGCCCCGGGCACTGACGGTGCGTGGCACCGCCTTACCGACGAGGACTTTGGCCAGCGGCCCGATGCTTCTGGCGAGTTCGGCCTCGATCTCGGCCACCGCCTCCGGCGTCAGCGTGGCCAGCGCCGCGAACGAGGCGGTGTTTTCAAACCCGCTGCGCGCCGGCGCGGCAGGGGGTGGCCCAGGTGGCCGGTCCAGCACGGCATGGATCTCGTGTGAACGCAGGTGTTTGTCCAGGTGCGGGCCCATGGCACTGAACATGCCGGTGGCGTTGTCCATGATGCGCGAAATGACGTCATGGTAGGCCCGCGAGACCACGATCTGGTTGGGCTGGGCAAAGTCCATGATGCGCTGGGCCACGTTGATGCCGTCACCGACCACGCTGATACGCTGCTGGGCGTCATGCACCATGCGCACCGGCCCCAGGTGCAGCCCGATGCGTACCGCGAGCATCTGGCCGTATCGCTGCAGCAGCAGCCCGCGCAGCAGCAGCGCCGATTGCAGCGCCTCCTCGGGGTCGCCGAGAAAGCAGAGGGCCACGCCGTCGCCGGTGTCCATCACGATGCGCGAGGATTCGGCCACACCCTTGAGCGCCTTGCCTATCAGTTCGTTGAAGCGCTCCCTGAGCGCCATGTGCTGGTCCACCGGATGTCTGGCAGAGGCCACCAGGTTCAGGAACATCACGGTGCCCAGCACATTCCTGCGCGGCGTGCCGGCGCTGCTGTCCTCGTGCGGGCTCAGCACCCGGTCGATGGGTCCCAGCAGTGCCTGGCCAGCCACCGGGGTGTTGCCGATGTCCACGGCCCCGGGCATGGCGTCGTCCTGTACGGACGCCACACGCGGGTGGGTCGGGTTCAGCGTGGCTTCCTGGCCGCAAAACCGGCCAAGAACACGATCATCGGCACCAGATTGAACTTCAGGCGTAAACCCATCACGTCTCCGTTTGGAAAGCCATTTCAAAATCTCAATACATTTCGTTACCATTTTAAGCTGGCCGTCCTGCCGCCCATCCCCGCAGAGCCTCCTGCCATCAGGAGGCAGGTGGTGCAGCGATAATCAAAGAATGTCTTCTTCCCCCAAAGTCCTGTTCGGCTTCCATGCCGTCGGCGTGCGCATCAAAACCGCGCCGCAATCCGTTTTCGAGGTGTTTTTTGACGTGTCGCGGCGCGACGCGCGCATGCGCCAGTTTGTCGACCGAGCCCGGGAGGCCGGCATCCGGCTGATCGAGTCGGACGGGCTGCGGCTGGCCAAGATGTGCGGCAGCCACGGCCACCAGGGCGTGGTGGCGCGGGTCGATGCCGTGCCGCAGGTCAAGTCGCTGGACGAACTGCTCGAGCAGCTCGAGGCCGCCGGGGAAGAGTCGCCGCTGCTGCTGGTGCTCGACGGCGTGACCGACCCGCACAACCTCGGCGCCTGCCTGCGTGTGGCCGACGGGGCCGGTGCACACGCGGTGATTGCGCCCAAGGACCATGCGGCCGGCATCAGCGCGACGGTCGCCAAGGTGGCCAGCGGCGCCGCCGAAACCATGCCGTATTTCATGGTGACGAATCTGGCGCGCACCCTGGGCGAGCTCAAGGAACGCAACATCTGGTGCATAGGCACCAGCGACGATGCCGAAAAAACCATTTACGACGTGGACCTGAAGGGCCCGGTGGCGCTGGTGCTGGGCGCCGAAGGCGAGGGCATGCGCCAGCTGACACGCAAGACCTGCGACGAGCTGGTCCGCATCCCGATGCGCGGCGCCGTCGAAAGCCTCAACGTCTCGGTGGCCAGCGGCGTCTGCCTCTACGAGGCGCTGCGCCAGCGCAGCTGATGGCGTCGCAGGAGGGCAGTTGGCTATCTTTTTGATAGCTGCCGGCGCCCGATATGACAAGGCGAAAGCCCGTTTTTGTTTAAAGTTTCCAGCCCCGTGGCATGGCATGTGCCATGTCCTGTGCGGGGCGACTAGATCCAGCCGAACCAGCCCAGCAGGGCGCCGGCCCCCAGCAGCCACAACAAATGCATGCGGGTGCGCCAGACAATCAGCGCCGTCACCACGGTCAGCAGCGCCACCGGCCAGTCTTTCAGGCCGCTGACGTTGGCGCTGGCCAGGATCCAGCCGGTGGCAATCAGCAGCGCAATCACGATGGGCGCCATGCCCTGCTTGAAGGCGCGCACCCAGCGCAGGTTGCGGTTGCGGTGGCCCCAGCTGGCGGCCAGGTAGGTCAGCGTGGTGCTGGGCAGCATGATGCCCAGCATGGTGACCAGCACGCCGAACAGGCCCAGCAGCGGCCCCCCCGCGTTCAGTCCCACCTGCCAGCCCATCAGCGCGACAAACAGCACGTTGGGGCCGGGCGCGGCCTGCGCAATCGCCACCGAGGCATTGAACTGCGGATCGGTCAGCCAGTGCTGCCGGTCCACCAGGTAGCGGTGCATGTCGGGCGCGGTGGTGATGGCGCCGCCTATCGACAGCAGCGACAGCGACAGGAAATGCACAAACATGCCGAGCCAGTCCGTCCATTGCAGGTTCAGGATCATGGCGTGAGCTTGCGGTAGGTCATGGTGCAGGCCAGCCCGCCGAGGCCAAGCAGCACATAGGCCAGCGGCAGGCGCAGCAGGGCGATGGCGGCGAAACACGCCACGGCCAGGACAACACAGACCGGCAGCCCCAGCGGGTGGGTTTTCAGCGCGCCCATGAGTTTGAGGCCGGTGGCGGCGATCAGGCCCGCGGCCACTGCCCCCATGCCGCGCAGGGCACCGGCCACACCGGGGTTGCCGGCGAACTGCGCATACACCAGCGCCAGCAGCAACACCACCAGCAGCGGCACGGTCAGCATGCCGGCCAGGGCCACCATGGCGCCGCGCAGGCCGAAGTAGCGGTGACCGATCATCAGCGAGAGGTTGACGACGTTGGGTCCGGGCATGATTTGCGCGACGGCCCATTCCTCGACGAACTCCTCGCGCGTCATCCAGCGTTTTTTCTCGACCAGTTCACGCTGCACCACGGCCAGCACACCGCCGAAACCCTGCAGCGCCAGCAGGGTGAAGGAGACAAACAGGTCGGTCAGGGACTGCGGCTGCGGGCGGGTGGCTTCTACTGGGCCGGGCGGTGCATTCATGGCCCGATTATCGCCGGGCCGGCGCCGCGCCGCGGGTCGCCAGCCACAAGCCGGACGCTATTAAAAAGATAGCTGCTGCCGACCACGGGGAAACGGCTTCTCCGAGAAAAAGCACGCCAAGCAGGGCTGCCGTCAACGGGTTGAGCGCGAGAAACACGGTGACCCGCGTCGGCGATTCGTGCTTGAGGGCGTAGAGCCACCAGAAGTAGCCGATGCCGCTGGAGATGCCGATCAGGGCGACCACGGTCCAGCTTTGCAGGCCGAGCGCCATGACCCGCGTGGGCCAGTTTTCGGTCAGGGCCAGCAGGCCGAGAAACAGCACCGACACCAGCATCGCAAAGCTGGACACTGCCAGTGTCGGGTAACGCTGCAGGTAAGGGCGGTACAACACGCTGCACAGTGCGCCGACGCCGGCACTGGCCAGCACCGCCGCCTCACCCCACCAGTGGCCCGGGTGCGGCGCCTGGAGTTTGGGCCACAGCGACAGGGCCACACCGGTGATGGACAGCAGCACACCGGCCAGCAGCGCGGCCGAAATGCGTTCGCGCCCGAGCGCGCTGGACAGCAGCAGGGTCAGCAGCGGGAACAGGCTGAAAATCAGCGCCGCCTGGCCGGCGCCGATGTGCTGCAGGCCGTAATTGAGCAGCGCGATCAACACCGCAAACTGGCCGGTGCCAAGCGCGGCCATGGCCAGCCAGTCCGCAATTGCTATATTTTTAAGAGCTGCTTGCGCTTGTCCCTCAATGCCCCGGGCCATGAAAGACTTCAAGAAGAAGGGCAGCAGGCAGGCAAAACCAATCGCGTAGCGCAGCAGCGCCAGGGTCAGCGGCGGCACGTCGGCCACGACAAAACGCGAGGCCACGATGGCGGCGCCGACCTGCACGCCGGTGGCGGCCGCGGCCAGCAGGGCCAGGTTGAGCTTCACCGGGGCCGCTGGCGATTCACAGCCGCAGCTCCCAGGTCTCGCCGACCAGGTCTTTGCCGAAACCGGTATAGGGCTCGCTGTTGACCAGCTTGAAGCCGCGCCTGGCGTACAGGGCGCGCGCGCTGTCCAGGCAGCTGTTGGTCCAGAGCACCATCTTTTTGTAGCCCTTGCTGCGCGCAAAGGCCAGGCATTCATCGGTCAGGCGTGCGCCCAGGCCCAGCCCGCGTGCCTGTGGCGTCAGGATCAGCAGGCGCAGCTGCGCCACGGTTTTGGACTTGCGCACGACAAACACCGAACCGACCCGCTCGCCGTCGATCTCTGCGATCCAGCAGCGCTCCCAGCCGGGCTGGTACTGGCGCACATAACCGGCGACGATCTCCGCCACCAGCGCTTCAAACGTGCTGTCCCAGCCGTACTCGCGGGCGTAGACCTCGCCATGCTGCTGCACCACCCAACCCATGTCGCCGGGTTGCGGGTCGCGCAGCACCACGTTGTGTGGGGCGGGGGAAGCGTCAGGCGCCAGCAGGCGCTGCACGGTGGCCAGCGCCTGGGTCAGTTGCTGCTGCGCCGGCCTGGCCAGCGGTGCCAGCAGGGCGGCCGCCTCGTCGCGCGAGCGTTGCTGCAGCGGTGCAAAAGCCTGGTGGCCGGCCTCGGTGAGTTGCAGCAGGCTTTGCCGGGCATCGGCGGGCGAGGGCGTGCGGGCCATCCATCCTTGGGCCTCGAAGCGGCGCAGGATGCGGCTGAGGTAGCCCGCGTCCAGCGCGAGGTCGCGGCCCAGCTCGGTGGCCGTGGGCTGGTCGCGATGCGCCAGCTCATACAACACGCGCACCTCGGTCAGTGAAAACTCGCTGCCCAGATAGGGGTCGAGCACGCCGATGCGCTGCGTGTAGAAGCGATTGAAGCGGCGAACCGCCTTGACGTGGGCGGCGGAGACGGAAGTGGAAGCGGTACGCGGTGTCATGGCTGCCATGATTTATCAATTACTTGACAAAGTCAAGTAATCGGCGCCGACCCGGCAACTGGTGTCAGGCCCCGTCGCCGCGGCTGATCAGGGTGCGCAGGATCTTCTTCAGGGCCGTGACATCACGTTCACTGAAGTCCTGCAGCAGCGAGGTTTCGTGCGCCTTGGCCTGGGCCAGCAGCGCGGCCACGGTGGCGCGGCCCTGGCCGGTCTCGAACACCAGGGTGCGGCGTGCGTCCGCCGGGTCTTCGCCACGCCGCACCCAGCCGGCTTTTTCCATGCGCTGCACGAGTTTGGTCAGCGTCGGTTGCTGGGCCAGGATCTCGCGCGCGAGCTCGCCAATCGTCAGGCCGTCACCGTCCGACAGCGTGGCCAGCAGCCGCCATTCCAGCTGGCTCAAACCGGCGGCCTGGACCTGGGCGTGGAATTCGCTGTACACGGTGTGGCTGGCCCGCGCGAGCAGGTAGGACAGGTAGCCGTCGATAAAACGGCTTTCAGCCGCTGGCGCATCAGCCGGTTTGCGGGAGCGGCTCATGGTGTGCCTCGCCCAAGAGGCGGTCGGGTTGGAGGCCGGGTTGATGCGCTTGCGTATTGCATGAATATTCATATATTATGCGACGAATGAATGCTGCCCTGCAAGCCACCCCGGGTCCCGATGCCCCTGTTCCCGTTGCGGCGCCGGACAGCCGGGCCCTGCGCACCGCGCTGGGCCAGTTCGCCACCGGCATCACGGTGGTGACCACCCGTGCCGGCAGCGGTCCCTTTGTCGGGCTCACGGTCAATTCGTTTTCGGCGCTGTCGCTGGAGCCGCCGCTGATCCTCTGGTCGCTGCGCTGCAGTTCGCCCAGCCTGCCGGTCTTTGAAAAGGCTGAGCGTTTTGTCGTCAATGTGCTGGCCGAAGCCCAGGTGGAGGTTTCGCGCCGTTTTGCCTCGCCCCAGGCCGACAAGTTCGAGGGGGTGGCGCATGCCGAAAACGCCTGGGGCCTGCCGCTGCTGCATGGCGCCAGCGCCTGGTTCGAATGCCGCACGGTGTCGCGGCAAATCGCCGGCGACCATTGCTTGTTCATTGCCGCGGTCGAGCGTTTCACGTTGTCCGAGGCTGCGCCGCTGCTGTTTCATGCCGGTGGGTATTTCGCGCTCGGCTCACGTCTTTAAGAAAGAGTTTTCATGCTGCAGGAACGAATTGAAGCCAAATGGATTGACTGCTTCGCCGAGACCTTTGCGCTGTGTGGCGTCAAGGCAGGCGACACCGCGGCGATTCTCTCCGAGACGCAGTCGCGGCCGGTCAATGTGCAGCTTGCCGAGCTTGCGCTGGCGCGCCTCGGTGCGCGGGCCTTTCACCTGGTGTTGGCCACGCCCCGGCTGGCAGCGCCGGTGCCGGTGCGCTCGACCGGCGCCTCGGACGCCATCGGCCAGCTCGCGCCGGTGGTGCAGGCCCTGGCGGCCAGCACCTTTGTGGCCGACCTGACGGTGGAGGGCCTGCTGCACGCGGCCGAGCTGCCCGACATTCTGAAGGGTGGCGCGCGCGTGCTGATGGTGTCCAACGAACACCCCGAAATCCTCGAGCGCTGCCTGCCCGATCCCGCCCTGGAGCCCAAGGTCAAGGCCGGCATCAAGCGGCTGCGCAGCGCCACAGCCATGCATGTGAGCTCGCAGGCGGGCACCGACCTGGTCATTTCGCTGGTCGGGGCGCAGGCTGGCGGCGGCTGGGGCTACACCGCCCGGCCCGGCACTATCTCGCACTGGCCGGGCGGCCTGTGTCTGGCCTTTCCGGCCCGGGGCAGCGTCAACGGGCGGCTGGTGCTGGCCCCCGGCGATGTCAACCTGACTTTCAAACGTTATCTCGAACAAGCTGTGGTGCTGACGATTGAAAACGACTTCGTGACCGACATTGCCGGCCAGCATGTCGACGCCGACCTGATGCGCAGCTACTGGGCCGCCTGGGGCGACCGCGAAGCCTACGCTGTCTCGCATGTCGGCTGGGGCATGAACCCGAAGGCGCGCTGGGATGCGATGGCCCTGTACGACAAGAAGGACTTCAACGGCACCGAGCTGCGTGCCTTTGCGGGCAACTTCCTGTATTCGACGGGTGCCAACGAGGTGGCGGGGCGCCACACGCTGGGGCATTTCGATCTGCCATTGCGGGGCTGCACCGTGGCGCTGGACGGTCAGGTGATCGTGGATGCTGGGCAATTGACCGGCGAGCTGGCCTGAACCATGGTGATGCCGGCTTATCTTGAGCAGGGTGAGGGCGATACCGCCGTGTTCCTGCTGCACGGCGTGGGTGGCGGCAAGGAGGCCTGGGCGCACAACCAGCCGGTGTTGGCCGGCCAGGGCTTCAGGACGGTGGCCTGGGACATGCCGGGTTATGGCGCGTCACCACCCCTGTCGCCTTGCACCAACGTGCGGCTGGCCGATGCCTTGAAAACCCTGATCGAGCATGTAGGCGCCAAGCGCAACGTGCTGCTGGGCCACAGCATGGGCGGCATGATTGCGCAGGAGCTGGCGGCCCTGCATCCTGCGCTGGTGCATGGCTTGATTCTCTACAGCACCTCGCCGGCTTTCGGCAAGGCCGATGGCGCGTGGCAGCAGCAGTTTTTGCAGAGCCGCTTTGCGCCGCTGGACCAGGGGCTGGGCATGGCGGGCCTCGCCCACCAACTGGTGCCGACCATGTTCGCACCCGACGCCGAGCCGGCGCGTATCGCCGAAGCTGCCGCGCTGATGGCCCGCGTCCCCGCGGAAAGTTACCGCGCCGCGCTGTCGGCCATCGTGTCCTTCAACCGGCTGGCCGCGCTGGGCGACATCGCCGTGCCGACCCTGTGCCTGGCCGGCGAGCTGGACCTCAACGCGCCGCCCGCCGTGGTCGAAAAAATGGCCGGCCGCATTCCCGGCGCAGCCTATGTCTGCCTGCCGCAAGTCGGCCACATCGCCAACATCGAGCAGCCCGCGCTGTTCAACCACGCCGTCCTGGCGTTTCTGAATCAACACTTGCTGCCCTGACCTGACCCGAGGAACCGCCCCATGTCTGCACTGCCTGTCTCCCCACCCCCTGCTGCCCGCTACCTGCCGCCCTCGATTGCCGGCGACTACACCGAACTCACGCCCAAGCAGACCGAACTGCTGGCCATCGCCGCCCGTCTCGGGCGCGAAAAATTTGCGCCGCGCGCGCAGCAGATCGACCGCGATGCAGTGTTCCCCTTCGAGAACTACGCCGACCTGCGCGAAGCCGGCCTGCTCGGCATCTGCGTGCCCGAAGAACACGGCGGCTGGGGCGCCGACTTCGCCACCTATGTGATGACCGCCGCTGAAATTGGCCGGCATTGCGGCGCCACCGCGTTGACACTGAACATGCATGTGAGCTCTACCATGTGGACCGGCTTCATCGCCGACGACCTCGACATGACGCCCGAGCAGCGCGCCAACCACGAGGCCCACCGCAAGGTGCATTACGAGCGTGTGGTGAAGCAGGGCAAGGTCTACTCGCAGCCTTTTTCCGAAGGCGGTGCCGCTGCCGCCGGCAAGGCGCCTTTCGGCACCCTGGCCCGAAAAGTCGAAGGCGGCTACATCGTCAACGGCAAGAAAATTTTTGCCTCGCTGGCCGGCGCGGCCGACTACTACGGCATTTTGTGCACGTTGGACAAGCCGGGTGCGACCCAGCGCGATTCGCTCTACCTGGCGGTTGACAAAAACTCGGACGGTGTCAGCGTCACCGGCGACTGGGATCCGCTGGGCATGCGCGGTACGGTGTCGCGCACGCTGGTGTTCCAGGACGTGTTTGTGCCCGAGGTCGAACGCCTGATTCCCGAAGGCCTGTATGCCCAGGCGGCGCTGCGCTGGCCGCACATGTTTGCCACCTTGTCACCCACCTACATGGGTATTGCACAGGCCGCCTACGATTTCACGGTGCAGTATTTGCGCGGCGAGGTGCCGGGCACACCACCAGTCAAGCGCCGCATGTACCCGACCAAACAGATCGCGGTCGCGGAAATGAAGGTCCGGCTGGAACAGACGCGTGCGATTTTTTTACAGAATGCCCGCGCCGCCCGCGTCGATCCTTCCAAGGAAATCCGTCTCGGCCTGTACGCGGCGCACTACACCATCATGGAAAACGCCAACGAGATCTGCCGCCTGGCGGTGCGCACCTGCGGTGGGCAGTCCATGCTCAAAACCTTGCCGCTGGAGCGCATGTACCGCGATTCGCGTTGCGGCTCGCTGATGCTGCCGTGGACCGCTGAACTGTGCATAGACCGGCTCGGGCGCGAATGCCTGTACGAGGCCGGTGAACAGGACGAACAGGCTGTGCTGTAGTTTTGGGCATGAACCTCGCGCAGATCATTGAGCGGCACGCGCAGTTTTCGCCGCAGCAGGTGGCGATCCACGCGGCGGGGGAAGACATCACCTATCCCGCCTTGTGGCAGCGCATCGATCGCGCGACACGCGTGTTACTGGCGGCCGGTGTGCAGCCGGGCGACCGGGTGGCCTGGCTGGGCTTCAATGACCCGGCCCTGCTGGTGCTGTTGTTTGCGCTGGCGCGCGTGGGCGCGATTTTGCTGCCGCTCAACCACCGGCTGGCCGCGCCCGAACACGCGGCGATTCTTGGCCATGCGGGGGTGAGCCTGCTGGTCTGCGACAGCGCCCACGCCGGCGCGGCTGCCGCGCTGGCGGCGACCCAGGGCTGCCGCTTGCTGCCTGCTGCAGGGCTGGCCGCGGATGGCGGCGGCGCTGCCGACGCCGGCGTCCTCGCAGGGGAGTATGCCTCGCCGGTGTTGCTGGTCTACACCTCGGGCACCACCGGCCGGCCCAAAGGCGCCTTGCACACGCAGTCCGGCCTGATCTGGAACTGCGTGATCTCCGCCCATGCGCATGAGCTCAGGCAGGCTGACCACGTGCTGAGCGTGTTGCCCATGTTTCATGTCGGTGGCCTGTGCATCCAGACCCTGCCGGCCCTGCACGCCGGCGCAACGGTGACCCTGCATGCGCGTTTTGATGCCGGTGCGTGGCTGGCCGATGTCGCCAGGCGGCGGCCCACGCTGTCGCTGATGGTGCCGGCCACCTTGCGCGCGGTACTGGACCATGCCGATTTTGCTTTGACCGATCTTTCTTCCCTGCGTTTTCTGGCAGCGGGCTCTTCCACCATTCCCGCGTCGATGATCGCGGCCATCCATGCGCGCGGTGTGCCGCTTGGCCAGGTGTATGGCGCGACGGAGACTGGGCCGGTCTCCGTCTATCTGCGCCGTGCCGATGCGATGCAGCATGTGGGAGCGGCGGGCAAGGCCGGTCTGCATGTGGAGGTGAAACTCGTCAACACATTGGGTGAAACCGTGACCCCGGGCGAGGTCGGCGAAATCTGGGTGCGCGCGCCCAATGTGATGTGCGGCTATTGGGCCGATGCCGACAACCCGGCCTTTGCCGATGGCTGGTTTCACACCGGCGACCTGGCGCGCTGCGATGACGCCGGGTTTTACGAAGTGGTGGGTCGCTCGAAAGACATGATCATCTCGGGCGGCGAAAACGTCTACCCGGCCGAGCTTGAAAGCCTGCTGGCCGACTGCCCGCAGATCCTGGAAGCCGCGGTGCTGGGCCAGCTAGACGCGCGCTGGGGCGAGGTGGTGGTTGCCGTGGTTGTACGCAAGCCAGATAGCGGGCTTGATGCGGCCGGGGTTCTGCAGCTGTTTGAAGGCCGGCTCGCACGCTTCAAGCACCCCAAACGTGTGCTGTTCTGCGAAGCCTTGCCCAAAACTGCGCTGGGCAAGGTGCAGAAAGCCGGCCTGCTGACCAACCTCGAGGTTCAGTAAACCGGTTGGTGCTTTTTGATCGTGGCTTTGACCTCATCGCTGAGCACAAAACCCGGGCCATACTGGGCCGCCAGTTCGCCGGCGCGCTGCACAAACGCGTCCACACCCATGCTGTAGATGAACTGCATCGCGCCGCCGGTCCAGGCCGGAAAGCCGATGCCGAAGATGGAGCCGATGTTGGCGTCGTGCACGCTGGTCAGCACGTTTTCGCTGAGGCAACGCGCGGTCTCCACAGCCTGCCGATACAGCAGCCGGTCCTTGAGGTCGGTGATGTTCCAGGCTACACCAGGCTTTTCGAACAGGGGTTTGAGTTCGGGCCACAGGGTTTTTTTTGCGCCTTTTTCCTCGGGGTAGTCGTAAAAACCGGCGCCTGCGGCCCGGCCATTGCGGTCAAACTCCTTGACCATGCGCTCGACGATCAGCTCGCCCGGCGTGGCGATGTAGGTCTTGCCCTCGGCCACATAGTCGGCGCGGGTCTGGTCCAGCACGTGCACGCTCAAGGAGAGTGCGGTTTCGTCGAGCACGGCGAGCGGGCCCACCGGCATGCCGCACTGGATGCCGGCGTTTTCAATCGCCGCCGCAGGAATGCCTTCACCGAGCATGGCCGCGCCTTCCATCACAAAGGTGCCGAAGGTGCGGCTGGTGTAGAAGCCGCGCGAGTCGTTGACCACAATCGGGATCTTGCCGAGGGACTGCACGTAGTCGAAGGCACGCGCCACGGTTTCGTCGTCGGTCTGCTTGCCGCGGATGATCTCGACCAGCTTCATCTTGTCGACCGGGCTGAAAAAGTGGATGCCGATGAACTTGTCCGGATGTGCGCTCGCCGTGGCCAGCCCGCTGATCGGCAGGGTGGAGGTGTTGGACGCAAAAAAACCGCCGGGCGCCAGCAAAGGCTCGGCTTCCTGCGTGACCTTGGCTTTCAGGTCGCGGCGCTCGAACACCGCTTCGATGATCAGGTCGCAGCCGGCCAGGTCGGCCACCTTGTCCGTGGCCTGGATGCGCGCGAGCAGCGCGGCCTGCTCCAGCGCACTCATGCGGCCCTTGTCCACGCGTGCCTGCGTGAGTTTGGCGCTGTAGGCCTTGCCCGTATCGGCCTTGTCCTGGCTCACGTCCCTGAGCACGGTGCTGATGCCGCGGCTGGCCTGGGCGTAGGCAATGCCCGCACCCATCATGCCGGCGCCAAGCAAACCGACTTTCTGCGGCTGGTAGCGCGGGATATCTTTGGGACGCGAGCGGCCCGACTTGATCGCGTTCATGTTGAAGAAGAAGGTGTTGATCATGTTCTTGGCCACGGGGCTGACGATCAGCCGGGCCAGGTAACGCGATTCGATGCGCAGCGCGGTGTCGAAATCGACCTGCGCGCCCTCGACCATGGCGGCCAGCGCGTATTCGGGAGCCGGATACAGGCCGCGTGTTTTTTGCTTGAGCATGGCCGGCGCCACGGCCAGCATGCCGGCAATTTTTGGGTTGGCGGGTGTGCCGCCAGGCATCTTGTAGTTCTTGTCGTCCCAGGGGTGGTGCGCCGGCGCGGCGGCGCCATCATGCGTCGCGATCCAGGCCAGCGCCGCAGGGCGCAGCGCGGCGGCATCCGGCACCAGCTCATGCACCAGGCCCAGCTCCAGCGCTTCATGCGGGTTGAACAGCTTGCTTTCCAGAATATAGGGCTGCGCGCCCATCAGGCCGAGCAGCCGCGTCATCTTGGTGATGCCGCTGGCGCCGGGAATCAGGCCCAGCGTGATTTCGGGCAGGCCGAACTGGATTTTTTTGTCATCAACCGCGATGCGGTAATGGCCGACCAGTGCCACTTCCCAGCCACCCCCCAGCGCCGTACCGTTGAGGCAGCTGACCACCGGCTTGCCGAGGGTTTCCAGCGTACGGAAGTTCTTCTTGGTCTGCTCAATTTCCTGGAAGACCGGGGCCGCATCCGCAGCCTGCAGCCGCATCGTGGCCTTGAGGTCGGCACCGGCAAAAAAGGTGCTTTTGTTCGACGCCAGCACGATGCCGCGAATCGCGTCCTTGTCTTTCACGACCTGCGCGGTGGCTTCGGTCAGGTCTTTCTGCCACTGCGCGCACATGGTGTTGACCGGTGACCCTTCCTCGTCGAAGGTGAGGGTGGCAATGCCGTCGGCCAGTTCGTATTGGATGGTTTTCATCAGATTCTTTCCACAATCGTTGCAATACCCATGCCGCCGCCCACACACAGCGTGGCCAGGCCGTAACGCAGCTTGCGCCGGTGCAGCTCGTCGATCAGGGTGCCCAAAATCATGGCGCCGGTCGCGCCCAGCGGGTGGCCCATGGCGATCGCGCCGCCGTTGACGTTGACCTTGTCGTGTGGCACCTTCATCTCTTTCATGAAACGCATCACCACCGCGGCAAAGGCTTCGTTGACCTCAAACAGGTCGATCTGGTCGATCGTCAAGCCGGCCTTGGCCAGCGCCTTGCGCGCCGCCGGCATGGGGCCGGTCAGCATGATGGTCGGGTCGGCGCCGCTGAGCGCCGCCGCAACAATCCGGGCGCGCGGCGTGAGGCCATGGATTTTTCCGGCGGCTTCGGAGCCAACCAGCACCGCCGCCGCGCCATCCACGATGCCCGACGAGTTGCCGGCGTGGTGCACATGGTGGATGCGCTCGACCTGCGGGTAACGCGTCAGGGCCACCTGGTCGAAACCCATGCTGCCCATCTGTTCAAACGCCGGCCGCAGCGAGGCCAGGCCTTCCAGGGTGGTGTGCGGCTTGATGAACTCGTCCTGCGCCAGGATGGTCTGGTCGAGGAAGTCTTTCACCGGCACCACCGAGCGGTCGAAGTAGCCGGCCGCGCGGGCCTGGGTCGCGCGTTTCTGGCTCTCCAGTGCAAAAGCGTCGACATCGGCGCGGCTGAAACCTTCAATCGTGGCAATCAGATCCGCGCCTATGCCTTGCGGCACAAAGGCGGTGGCGCTGTTGGTCTCCGGGTCCTGTGCCCAGGCGCCACCGTCCGAACCGATGGGCACGCGGCTCATGCTTTCGACGCCGCCAGCCACCACCAGGTCTTCCCAGCCCGAACGCACCTTCTGCGCGGCCAGGTTCACGGCTTCCAGGCCGGAGGCGCAAAAACGGTTGATCTGCACGCCCGAGGCGCGGAAGTCCCAGCCGGCTTTCAGCGCAGCGACCTTGGCGATGACGGAGCCCTGCTCGCCAATCGGCGAGACCACACCCATCACCACGTCATCGACGTGCGCGGTGTCAAAGTTGTTGCGGCGCTGCAGCTCGGTCAGCACGCCGGCCAGCAGGTTGACCGGCTTGACCTCGTACAGGCTGCCGTCCTTTTTGCCTTTGCCGCGCGGTGTGCGGATGGCGTCGTAAATGAATGCTTCGGTCATGGGGGGCTCCCGGGGTGGTTCATGGATCCCGGATCAGGTCCGGGACGACAGCGAAAGAGGCTTCGTGTGGAGTATATTCATTTCACCAAGCAAACGCTTTGCATAAATCAACCTTCCCGCAGTCTTTTGCTCTTTTACTTCCTCCAACAGGTGACCCGATGATCGAACGCACACTTTTCAGCAGTGACCACGAGGCCTTTCGCGACAGCTTTCGCCGCTTCATGGACAAGGAAATTGCCCCTTTCCACGCGCAGTGGGAGGAGCAGGGTTATGTGGACCGCGCGGTCTGGAACAAGGCCGGGGAAAACGGCTTCCTGTGCATGACCATGCCCGAGGAATACGGCGGCGCCGGCGCCGACAAGCTGTATTCCGTGGTGCAGATGGAAGAGCTCGGCACCGCGGGCTTCTCGGGCATTGGCTACGGCCTGCACAGCGAGATCGTGGCGCCTTACCTCCTGCATTACGGCACCGAGGCGCAGAAGAAAAAATACCTGCCCAAACTCGCCAGCGGCGAGATGGTTGGCGCGATTGCCATGAGCGAGCCGGCGGCCGGCTCCGATTTGCAGGGCGTCAAGTCCACGGCGATCCAGCAAGCCGACGGCAGCTACCTGCTCAATGGCAGCAAGACCTTCATCACCAACGGCTGGCATGCCGACCTGGTGATCGTGGTGGCCAAGACCAATCCCGCGGCCGGCGCCAAGGGCACCAGCCTGCTGCTGGTCGAACGCGGCATGCCCGGTTTTGCGGTGGGTAAACGCCTGAAAAAGCTGGGCCTGAAGGCGCAGGACACCTCGGAGCTGTTTTTTGACAATGTGCGTATCCCCGCGGAGAACCTGCTGGGTGGCGCGGTCCAGGAAAACCGTGGCTTTGTCTGCCTGATGGAACAACTGCCCTGGGAGCGGCTGCAGATCGCGATCGGTGCGGTCGCTGCGGCCCAGGCGGCGATCGGCTGGACGGTCGACTACGTGAAGGAGCGCAAGGTCTTCGGCCAACCGGTGGCCAGCTACCAGAACACGCGTTACACCCTGGCCGAACTGCAGACCGAAGTGCAGGTGGCACGCGTGTTTGTCGACAAATGCACCGAATTGCTCGCCGATGACAAGCTCGACACCGCGACCGCCAGCATGGCCAAGTACTGGTGTTCGGACCTGCAGTGCAAGGTGATGGACGAGTGTGTGCAGCTTTTCGGCGGCTACGGCTACATGTGGGAGTACCCGATCACCCGCGCCTATGCCGACGCACGTGTGCAGCGCATCTACGGCGGCACCAACGAGATCATGAAGGAAGTGATCACGCGGGCCATGGGCCTGGGTGTCAAGCCGTCCTGACGGCACCGCCCGGAAAAAAAAGGGTTCCGGGACAATCCCGGAACCCTTTTTTGGGGATCAACCCCGCTTAGTTGACGCGGCGCTCGATGACGATTTCCTCGACTTCAACGCGGCGGTTGGGTGCCAGGCAATTGATCAGGTCCGCGCGTTTGCGGTCATTGCAGGTGACAACCGGGTTGGCTTCACCCTTGCCGACGGCTGTCAGGCGGTTGGCTGCCACACCCTTGCTGGTCAGGTAGTTCCGCACGGCTTCGGCGCGTTGCTGTGACAGCTTCTGGTTGTAGGCGTCCGAACCCAGACGGTCGGTGTAGCCGGTCACGGTGACATTGCCGCTGTACTGGCCGGCCCCCAGGACCTGTGCAATTTCGTCGAGCTTGGTCTGCGGCATGCGCAACTGGGCGCTGTCGAAGGGAAACAGTTCGGTGGCCGACAGGGTCACACGTTCAAACCGTGCCGGCGCGGCGGCTGGCGGCGGCGGTGGCGGCGGCGGTGCCACGACAGGCGCCGGTGCGGGCGGTGGCGTGTACTGCGCCACCTGGGTGCGCACGGGTTTGTCGAAGTAATAGCTCAGGCCGAAGTTGAGCGAATTGGTTGTGAGGTGGTCTGCACCGAAGGTGTTGTGGCGAACATAAGCGCGGCTGCGGCGCAGGTCGGCCTGCATGAACCACTGCTCGGACAGGGCGACCTGGAAACCGGCGCCCAGGCTCAGGTAAGGCGAGGTGGCACTGGCGGTGGGCAGTTTGTCGCGCTGCGCGCCAATCCCTGCGAGCAGGAAAGGCCGGAAGTTGCTGCGGTTGAACATGTACAGGGCATCGACGCCCAGCGTGGCCTGCTCGTAACGGATCCCGTTCTGGGTCGACCGGCCCAGCGTGCCTCCCCCCTGGATGTCCCATGATGGCGACACCGCTTTACCAAGGCGCAGGCCCAGCGCATTGAAATTCTTTCCGCCGTTGAATCGGTCATCAGGATCCACCACGCTGATGCTGGGCATGATGTAGGTTGACGGGTTGTCAACCATCTGGGCCATCAGCAATGCCGGGCTCATGCAGGCAAGCGCGGCTGCGGCGGCAGAAAAGGTTCTGATGTGGGTGAGTTTCATGGCGTGTCCTTCAAACAAGAGCCGATGCGTTGATAAATGGATAAGGGTGATGTGGCATCGCGGCACGTTGGCGTCGCGATGGTCGAGCATTGGGCCGCGGATGGGCGTGCCGTATCGGTGCTGCCCGCGTGAAGCTGTGGGACAGCGCCTACCGTTGCGCCATGGACGTGTCAGGCCCTTGCATTGCGGGCGCAAAAAAAAGCCCCGCTCGAAGCGGGGCTGGTGCAGGCAAGATGGGCGCCTGTGAGGGGGTGTGGCGAAAGGATTGCCGGCATGCCAGCTCGGTCCATCACAGGCTTTTTTCTTTATGAGGGATCCTTGCTGCGGGTGCGGCCCACGGCACTGAAGATGCCTATGCCCAGAATCACGAGCGCGCCGATGCCGATGTAGACGTGGGGAATGCCGGCTTCAAACGCCCCCCAGACCAGGCCACCCAGAAAAATTGCGAAACCGACCATGTAAAGCGCAAAAGACATTGCTTCCTCCAGAAGTTGACTGGCAAGTATCTGCAACGAAGTTCGCCGCACCTATCGGGCGCAGGCTTTTTGCCTTGTCGGATAACACCGACGGCTGTCAGGCGCGATGCTGGCTCAAAGCCTTGCTGACGTGCAGGGCCTGATGCCTTTGGACCTGTGTTCCGACATTTGTCTCGGCCCCGCACCATCAGATTTCCATGTATCAGAAGATGACAACCTGTAACTAAACGCATACGATGGCGACGTTGTCATGGACGGCTTCCCCCAGACAGCCCCATGACAACACCATAACTACAGTTGCAACAGGGTAGGTACACGTCATTCAACAGTCAGCACGCCATGTCGTTCTTCCAAAACTTATTCTCTTCCTCGCAAGGCCAGAAGGATGGCGGTTCGGGACCGGAGACCGGCCCCGTCAAAATGAATCTTGACGAACGCATGGCGTTTCGCCGAGAGATGCTTTTCGATTCGGTCAAGGCCACCATGGAAAGCCGGGGCATCCTGAGTGCAAGCTACCGGTTCAAGGTCGTACGCGCTGACAAGCGCGCTCACAGCTTCGTCATGATGGTGGACTTGTCCACCGATTTCATGGAGAACGAGCAGGGGCGGCAAAAGTCCCTGGCCGCTCTGGGCGCCCTCATCAGGAAAAATGCGCTGGCCCGTTATGGGCTGGGCGTGCCGGCGGTGTACTGGCGGGTCAACGAGGAACTCAAGGGCCTCGATCCCCAGCGCGCCGAAGCCACTGCCACGTCGGACAACATCAGCGCCGAGGCGATGCGGGCCTCGAATCTGCGTCGCTACGAACGGGCCACGGCACAGGAGCTCGCGGCTTTCGAGTCTGCCTGGCAGAACAGCAGCGAGATGACCATCGGTGACCGCACCTACTCGTCCGACCTCGCGCCGCTGACCGCGGGCGACGGCAAGGACAGCCGCTAGGGAAAGGGTTGCTGCACAGCGCGGGATAATGGCGGTCTGTTCACCGACCGGGTTTGTCCGATGTCTTTTTTCTTTCCGCGTTTGCCTGCCCGGGCAAATGCCCCGACCTTCGTCCCTGCATTGAAAGCCTTGGCATGAGCGAGCCGGCGCGTATCCATTGGGTCGAAGATGGTCAGCCCCGCTCGGCCCGCTGGCGTTCCGAAAGCGGGGCACCGCCGCCCAAACGGGTGCAGGTGGCCGACGACACCCTGACGGCCGACGCGGCATTTCGGCTGGCCAGCGAAGGCACGGCCATTTTGTGGCGCGGGGACTTCCAGAATGCGCGGCAATTGCTGCAGGCCTTGGCCAGACGCATCGACAAGCCCAAGAAGATCAAGAAAGCCAAGGCCAGGGCGGACGCTGCGGCGGTCTCGCCGCTCGATGCCTTCAACCAGCACCGCCAGGCCCAGTCGCAGCGTGCACGCACGCTGGCCATGCTGGTGCTCGAGTTCGATGGGGAGCATCACATCAGCCTGCGGCGCGCGCCGGATGTGGCACATGCCTGCAGCGAGGCGTATGGCCCGGGCGACGCGGCGCAGGGCAGCTATGTGAGCGCGTTGCGTGAACTGCTTGGCCTGATCGGTGCGCACGAATGGCGCAAGAAAGGTGTGGAGATCGCCGCGCTGGGCGGCGCGCGCATTCACCCGCACTACGGCGTGTTTGCGCCGGTACGCGGCGAGTACCTGGGTTTGGTGGCCGAGACGCCCTTGCCGGCGGCCGCACTTGCCAACAGCCTGGCCTTTGACATCGGGACCGGCACCGGGGTGCTGGCGGCTATCCTGGCGCGCCGCGGTGTGCAGCAGGTGATCGCGACCGATCAGGACCCGCGCGCGCTGGCATGTGCCCGGGAAAACCTCGCGCGGCTCGCCCTGGCCGGGCACGTCACGCTGCAGGAAGCCAACCTGTTTCCCGACGGCCGCGCGCCGCTGATCGTCTGCAACCCGCCTTGGGTGCCGGCCCGTCCCAGCTCGCCGGTCGAGCACGCGGTGTACGACCCCGAAAGCCGCATGCTGCGCGGTTTCCTGCAGGGGCTGGCTGCGCATTTGGCACCGGGCGGGGAGGGCTGGCTGATCCTGTCGGATCTGGCCGAACACCTGGGTCTGCGTTCGCGCAGCGAGCTGCTGGACTGGATCGCCGCGGCGGGGCTGCAGGTGCTGTCACGTGTGGACGTGAAGCCGCAGCATCCGAAAGCCGCCGATGCCAGTGATGCCCTGCATGCCGCCAGGGCAGCGGAGGTCACCTCGCTCTGGCGGCTGGCTGCCGGGGTGGAGGGAGATTCAGTTGCTATGAATTAAATAGCTGCTCGCGCCCGTGAATAAAGGGCTTCTGTCCTTTTTCATGATGTTCGGGTTGCGCAAGGAGAGGTCCATGCCTTATGAGTTGCACTACTGGCCCACCATCCAGGGCCGCGGCGAGTTTGTCCGGCTGGCGCTGGAGGCGGCCGGCGCCGACTATGTGGACGTGGCACGCGGTCCCGCCAGCCGGGGGCAGGGCGTCGCCGCCATGATGCATTACCTCGACAGCCCGAAGGTCGTGCACCCGCCGTTTGCGCCGCCCTTCCTGGTGGACGGCAAGGCCGTCGTCGGCCAGACCGCGGTGATCCTGCTTTACCTCGGGCCGCGCCTGGGCCTGGTGGCCAAAAATGAATTGCAGCGCTTGTGGACACACCAGCTGCAGCTCACCATTGCCGACGTGGTGATGGAGGCCCATGACACCCATCACCCGATCTCCACCGGCCTGTATTACGAAGACCAGAAAAATGAGGCCGCGCGGCGGGCGCGGGCCTTTCGTGAAGAGCGCATTCCGAAATTTTTGGACTGGTTCGACAGCGTGCTCGCGCGCAACCCCAGAGGCAGCGCCTGCCTGGTGGGCGCACGCCTGAGTTACGCCGATCTGTCGCTGTTCCAGCTGGTGGAAGGCCTGCTGTACGCCTTTCCACTGGCCACCGCACGCGCCCTGCGGCAGGCCCCACTGGTGGCCGGCCTGCACGCGCGGGTGGCGCAGCACCGGCGCGTGGCCGCCTACCTCGCCAGTGAGCGACGCATCCCCTTCAACGAAGAAGGCATTTTCCGGCGCTACCCCGACCTTGATGGCTGAGCCCGGTGCCTGAGCCTGGCGCCGGCGCATGCGGCCCGGCCTGTGGTGCAGGGCCGCCCTGCACGGCGTCCTCTCCTACAGCCCGGGTTGTCCTCGCCTGACCGCGAACCCCCGGAGCGCGTACCACGATGGCCTCCTGAACTGAAGAACTGCAATCACAAGACACCCGGCATCACCGGCGCAGTTGTCCAGTCCTCAACCTGACCATCCCATTACCCCTGGAAGGAGCTTCACCATGTCACTTGACGAACACGACAAGAACCTGAATCTGGACCCCATCACGGACGCCCCGGGCGCTCACCCGGTTGGTACCGGCGTCGGTGCGGCCCTGGGCGGCGCTGCTGCAGGAGCGGCAGCCGGCGCATTGGGTGGGCCGCTGGGCGCCGCTGCCGGCGCGGTGGTTGGCGCGGTTGCCGGCGGGCTGGGCGGCAAGGCGGTGGCCGAAGCCATCAACCCCACCGCTGAAGAAGCCTACTGGCGCGAACAGTACACCCGGGAGCCATATTACGATGCGAACCGCAGCTACGACGACTACGCACCGGCCTACCGCCTCGGCCTGTATGGACGCAGCACCTACACCGGCACGTTTGACGATGCGCAAAGCGATCTGGCCCTTCATTGGGACAGCCGCAAAGAGCGCTCGACCCTGAGCTGGCCCGAAGCGGAAGCAGCGAGCCGCGCCGCTTGGACACGGGTAGACGAGCTACTCTCGCCACGCACCCTGTCCGGCGAAATTGCCGACAACGACGACGTGATCGACACGCTCAACGAGTTGCTGGAGTCCTGCCGCGACGGTGAATACGGCTTCACCGAATGCGCTGAACACGTGAAGGCGCAGGACCTTAAAACCCTGCTGCTGCGTCATGCCGACGAATGCCGCGGTGCGGCTGCCGAGCTGTCCGCGCAGATCCGCCAGCTGGGCGGTGAGCCCGAAGAAGGCGGCACGGCCAGTGGTGCCATGCATCGAGGCTGGGTGTCGGTGCGCGGCACGCTCAGCGGTTATACCGATTTGGCCATGCTGGACGAATGCGAGCGCGGCGAGGACGCGGCAAAGGCCCGCTACCGCAATGCCCTCAAGGAGAATCTTCCCCCGGCGATCAGGAGCCTGGTGGAACGCCAGGCCCAGGGCGTGCAGCGCAACCACGACCAGGTCAAGGCGCTGCGTGATGCGCTGAAAACGGCCCCCTGAACGGGCGTTTCGTTTCACCCATGAAAAAAGCTGGCACATGTGCCAGCTTTTTTTGGCCTGTGGCAGCCGGGTCAGGTGTCAGTCACGGGCGCCGTGGCCTTTGCCATGCCCGTTGCCGTTGCCGTTGCCGTGCCGTTTGTCATTGTGTTTGTCATGTTTGTCGTACTTGTCCTTTTTGTCTTTTTTATCCTTGACGTATACATAGTTGGCATCGCGCACCCAAGCTCCGGGCTGGCGGTAATAACCGTCGCCTCGTTGCTCCCAGCGGTCCGGCGCCCAGCGGTAGCCTTCGCGCTTCTGGATGGCGTGGCCGCGCATCCAGACATGGCGCTCGCCGGTCCAGGCCCAGTAGCCCGGCGCCCAGACCTGGGCGGGCGCGAGCACGGGGACGGCCTCGTACTGCGGCTGGGGGGGGGGCAGGTTGATGTGGATGCTGACCTGCGCGATGGCAGGCGCTGCAGCAGCGCCGGCCAGCAACAGGGCAAGCACGATTTTTTTGAGCGGAGGGGTGATGATCATGAAGATCTCCTTGGGTTGTTGATGCGAGTGTGGCGGGGAGCCGTTGGCGCCCTACCGCACGACGCGTAAAGTTGCGCCTGCTGCGGCTGCAAAGGTGCAAGGCTTTGTGTGCGGCCTGGATTGCTATTGATTCAATAGCTGTTTGCGCAGTCGGTACGACGGCCGGAGCGTGATTTGTCTAGTTCTTCAGCCTGCTGGCGCAGTCCACCTGGGCGTTGAATGCGGCGCCTTGGGCACCGTAGCTGCTGTCGGTCACCTTGCAGTTCGATGCCTTTTCAACTGCCCGGACCAGGCTGGCTGTTTTCTGTGGACCGTCCGGCAGGTGGCGCGGCGCCTGCGCTGACCAGGTGCCGGCCGTGATCTGCTCGACCCGATAGGCGTCGCCGTCGAGCAGCACGGTTTGCGGCGGCGACTCCAGCTGGGACGCCGGCGCCACGCATGCGGACAACAGGGCGGCCAGGCAGGCCAGGGCCAGACCGGCTGCAGGCCGGCGCCAGGGATCACAAGGAGGTTCAGATTTCAAAGGAGTAGCTCTGGTGGTTGTTCAGGATGTTGATGGCCGCTTTCGGCTCGGGTACCAACAAAGGTTTGTCGGGCACCTTCGACTGCGGGCAACCGGTGAGCAGGGTCAGTGCAAAAAGTACCGGCAGTGTTGTCAAAAAATGCTTCATGGCGTGTTCCCGAAAAGTCATCAAGTGTCCCAACTGCTGGCCGTGCAGGGTGCACGGCTGCAAGCCGCTGGTGCCTGCCACGAAGATACGCCGGTGCTGGCCTCGCGCGAAGCCGGCTGCCACCCGAGCGTCTGTCAGGAAGGCGCGCGTGAACCTGTCAAGGCGGTCCTACACCGCGGCCTCAACCTTTGCCGGCCTTGGCCGCTGACCGGGGTCCGGGACGGCTTCGCTGCTGCGACAGGTTGTTCCGCCTTGAAGCCGAGCGCTTTCATGGCGGCGGGGAGGGTGCAGCGGGCCTGCTCGTAGCCGTCCCAAGGCGAGTTGCCGGTGGCGATGCGATGGGCGATGTTGGCCGCCGTCCAGTGCGCCGGACCGCTCAGGCCGTCCAGCTCCTCCCAGCCGACCGGCACCGACACGCCCAGCCCGGGCCGGGCCCGCAGGGACCAGGCACAGACCGTCGTGGCACCGAAACCGTTGCGCAGGTAGTCGGGGAAAATTTTTCCGACGCGGTTGCGCGGCCCGCTTTTGGCCGCATGCCTAGCTGTTGGGTTGACGGCTTGTGTTGTTCATCGTTCCGGCAAAAGAAGGAACACGGTCGACTGCCGGCCTGCCGGCGGGATCAAGCCACCGTCCTACAGCGCCCCGTGCAGCGCAGTCCTAAGATTGAAATTTCGTCCTTCCATTGGAGACAAGCATGATGATTTCCCGCCGCCACGCGTTTCGTTCCACCCTGACGGCCGCAGCCGCGGTGTTTCTGGTCTCCGGTTGCGGCATGATGCCGTCGCAGTCCAACCTGCTGGCATTCACGACGCAACTGCGCGGCGCCAACGAGGTGCCGGCGGTGGCATCCAGCGCCAGCGGCAAGGTGGATGCCGTGTTGAACAAGGACACCAACCTGTTGCGCTGGCAACTGAGCTACGAAGGCTTGAGCGGCCCGGCGACCGCCGGCCACTTTCACGGCCCGGCCTTGGTGGGCGCCAACGCGGGTGTGGCCCTGCCTTTCACCGGCCCCATCACCAGTCCGATGAGCGGCCAGGCCACGCTGACACCGGCTCAGGCGGCCGACCTGATGGCTGGCAAGTGGTATGCCAACATCCACACCGCCAAATTTCCCGGGGGTGAAATTCGCGGGAAAATGACCGCCCGCCCCTGATTTTCGGACGGCACCTCACCTTGACCCCAGCGTGCAGGGTGGCCAGTATTTTCTTGATGCCGTCCAGCCCGGCAAGGGGTTCCATCTGTCCTACAGGCAGGGGACCATCGCGCTGACGGGGGCGCGTGTCGCCCGGTGGTAGGCTGATCAGGGAACTTCAACGCCGCTGCCAGCCAGCGAGCAACACAGGAGAGCAGCCATGAACCATCATCCCGTCCTGTCCGGTCACAAACCGGCGCAAAACACGCCCAAGGGGCCCCAGCCGGCCAGTGGCAATCAGCAGGCCCTGGCCGAAAAAGCGGCCAACAGCCCCGCCAGCGTGAAAGCCCGCATTGACTCGACCAACATGCCCGACAAGCCGCCGCTGGATCACCAGCACACGCCCAACAGTTCGGGCCGGAAATAAAACGCCAGCCCTGACATCCCCCATGACCCCTGTTAGCACTTGATTCAAGGACGCACCATGAACGGAAAACTCTCCACTTTAGTTGTTTCAGCCCTGCTGCTTGCCAGCGGCTCCGCCGTTCTGGCCCAGCCTGCGGCGATGGAGGAGCGGTTGCTCGAACGCGGTGCCGTCGCCGACAGCACGCCGCAGCAGAAATACCGCACCGCCATCAATGAAGCCGGCGGTGGCTACAAGCTTTACCTCGAGGAATGCGCGAAGATGGCTGCCGCCGAACGCACCGCCTGCCGGCGCGAGGCCAAGGCGGTTTACGACCGTGACATGGCGGCTGCGCGCCAACTTCTGCGCAAGTAAGAAGCAAGGGAAGGGTGGGGCGCCGTAACGGTGTGCCAACCCACACTGGCTGGCGCATCCGCATCGACCCGCCACCTCCGCGTTGCAGAGGCTTGGCCCGAAGCCTACGCCTTGAAAGGCGGCCGGCGGACCGGACTTATTCCGCCGCCTGCTGGCGCCGGTGTTCGCTGCGCTTCATGGTGAGGTAAGCCGTACGCTCGATTTCATGCAGCTGGCGCGGGTACCGTTCGGTCGCGTCAAACCATTGTTGCAGGCGTTTTTCCAGCTGCTCGGCAGGCGGCGCCGACAGCGAGGCCATGTAGGCGTCAATCGCCAGGTAGTAGCGCATGGTGTTGCGCTCGACCGCGCCGCGCATGCCGTCCACGTAGGTTTTTTCGCCACCGACCGGGTTGTCCACCAGCGTGAACCCGGTTTTGCCGCTGCCGACCGTCGCCAGGTAGCCCTGCATGGCCATGCGTCCGGCCATGCCATAGCCGTAGGAGTACTGCAGGTGCATGAAGGTCTTGCCGCCGGCAAGCGGCACCACCCGCAGGTTGATGCGGTAGTTGTTGGTCCCCAGCGGGCCTTTGTCCGCGTTGAGCTGCACCGCCATGTGGTCCGGCGTGGCGCTGGCCAGCTTGAAGTCAAAGGCCAGGGTGTAAGCGTCCTTGACTTCCTGCGGCCCCTTTTTGCCAATGCTGACTTCCAGTCCCGTGGGGCTGCCGTTGCCGCCAGTGGTGCGGCAGAACTTGGTGTTGAGGTGCAACATCAGCACATCGCACCAGTTGTCAGGGGTCTTGAAAGCCGTGGTCACGGCTGAAAACGGGTAATTGATGACCGCATAGGCGTTGCCGCTCACGGCATTGGTGGCTTCGGTGGATTCAATGACCAGCGGCCTTTGAAACTCGTTACGCGCCAGCTGGGGGGCGAGGGCGGTGTATTTGGCCTGCAGCGCCGCCGCGCCCGAGTCGCTCGGCGCGGCCAGGGCGCTTCCGACACAGGCCGTGGCGGCCATCAGGCCGGCGGCGGCTTGTTGGGAAATGGATTTTCTGCTTGCTTGGGTCATCGTGACAGTTTGCCTTCCCGAAAGCCGGTGTTTGGCGGCTTGCTCTTCTGTCCTACATGTTTTGGGCGCCAAGGAGAAAGTTAAAGAGGTTGGTCAGGACAAAACGCATGCACAGCATCGAAAGATGCAACCAGGAGTAATTCCGGCTCAGTCCAGGTATTTGCCGCCATTGATCGACAGCGTGATACCGGTAATGAAGCCGGCGTCATCCGCAGCGAGGAAAACGACGGCGCGGGCGACCTCCGCCGGTGTGGCCAGGCGGCCGACCGGCACGGTTTTCAGGATCTGCTCCATCACCTCGGGCCGCACCGCGCTGACCATGGCGGTGTCGGTGTAACCCGGTGCGATGACATTGGCCGTGATGTTGCGGGACGCGCCTTCGAGCGCCAGCGACTTCGTGAAGCCGATCAGGCCGGCCTTGCTCGCCGCATAGTTGGTCTGGCCTGCCTGGCCTGAGAGTCCGTTGACCGAACTCATGTTGATCACCCGGCCAAAGCGGCGTTCGCGCATGCCTTCGATGACGGCGCGGCACATGTTGAAGCAGCCGCCCAGGTTGATATCGATCACCTCGCGCCATTGCTGGGTGCTCATCTTGTGCAGCATCACGTCGCGCGTGATGCCGGCGTTGTTGACGAGAACCTCGATCGGCCCGAGGGCGGCCTCGACCTCCGCGACACCCGCCGTGCAGGCCGCCGCGTCGGCCACGTTCCAGGCAAAAGCCGCGATGCCGGTGCGTGCCGTGAAGGCTTCGGCGGCGGTCCGGTTACCTCCGTAATTGACGGCCACGCGGTAGCCCGCCGCAAGCAGGGCTTCCGCCGTGGCAGCCCCGATGCCGGCGGTGCCGCCGGTAACCAGTGCGGCCCGCATGTCAGGTCTTTCCTGCAAGGTGTTTCAAGACGGCCATGTTGGCCGTGGCGGTGAGGTTGTTCGTGGTGGTTTTGTTGCTTGTCATGGTTTTTTTTTGTGTTGTTGGTAAGTGTCACAAGGGCTCGCACCCTTCCATGCCACTGTAGGAAAGGCCGGGTTGGCCGGCGTTGAGATGGATCAAGCCAGGAGGCCAGCGCGGCCGATTTTTGCGTCGGGCAAGCAGGGCGGTCCGGGTCAGCCCGGCAGCCAGCAGGCATCGCTTGCGCTGCATCAAGGCGAGCGCGGTTGCGTGGTGCCATGCTGTTTCCCTTCAACGAATCCGGGAGTGACCGTCATGAACTTCAAACGCATCCTGATCCTCATCACGCTGGCCGTGGCAAGTGCAGCAGGTTTTGCGGCGAGTGACGGCCCGCTGGAGCGGGCCAATGCCGCGGCCAGAAAAGCTGCCCAGGAGGCTGCCGAGGCGGGCCGCAAGGCTGCCTCCAGTGCCAAGACCGCGCTGGAAAGGGCCGAGACAGCGGTCAGCAATGCAACCAAGCGCGCCGCAGAGGCGACGCGGCATGCTGCCCAACAAGCCGAAGTCGCCGCCCGAAAGGCGGAACAGCTGGCCACGGTGGCCGTGGAAAAGGCCAGCGCTGAGGGCAAGGAACTGGCCCGCAACGCCGAAAGCAAGGCCAAGTCGGCTTCAGAGGTCACCCGGGAAGCCGTGCAAAAAGCGGAAGAGGCCGCCCGGCAAGTGGGCCGCGCCAGCAAGGAAGATGCGCTCAAGGCCGCCCAGGCCGCCCGGGACGCCCTGCACAAAGCCGAAGAAGCCAGCCGCGAAGCATCCCGCGCCACCAAAGAGGCCGCAGACAAAGCCGTGGAAGCCGCCCGCAAGAAAGCAGAGAAGGACGCTGCGCCGTCCAAATAATCAGCGCACCAGGCGGCATGGCGTCTTCGGCTGCTGCCCCCCGAGTAGCGCGGAGTGGTGGAGGTGCGGGACAGGCCTTGCCCGCAAGGCAGTGCCGCTACAGGTCGAACAGCCTTTGCACCAGCCACCAGGCGGCCAGCATGGCCACCAGCACCGAGCCAGCCTTGAGCACACCCACGCGGTAGAACGGCGTGCCGCGCAGCGCAAACGCCAGCGGCAGGAACACGGCGACGATGGCCAGCTGCCCGAGTTCCACACCGGCATTGAAGCCCACCAGCACCAGCACCAGCGCGCCCTGCGGCAAACCCAAGTCGGCCAGCACGGAGGCGAAGCCAAAGCCGTGGATCAGCCCGAAGGCAAACGCCATGACCCAGCGTTTCGACTCGATGGTGCCACGCAGGTTGTTCAGGGCGGCAAACACGACCGATGCGGCAATGGCCGACTCGACCAGGCGCGAGGGCAGGCTGATGATTTCCAGCGCGGCCAGGCTCAAGGTGATCGAATGGGCCAGCGTGAAGGCGGTGACCACCTTGAGGACTTCCCTGGTTGCGCCACCGAAGCGGGGCGCGCCGACCCACCGGCCATCCTGGCGCACCAGCACCGCCGGCAGCAGCAGCGACAGCAGGAACAGGATGTGGTCGTAGCCGATCCAGATGTGCCAGACGCCGTCGACCAGGTACTGGCGCAGCGTGTCCCAGGCGCCCGCGGGCTGCAGGGCCAGCGGCTGTTCGGCCGACTCGGTGCCGAAGATCAGCGCCTGTGCGGCGGTGTCGCCCGGCGCAATCCACTGCACCAGGCCGCGGTGCGAAGGATCGACGTCAAAGAACAGGGAATAGCGGGCCCTCAGCCCGGCGTCCAGGCTCGGGCAGCGTGCGGCGAGGCTCAACACCGCATAGATGCCGTCGCTGTGCTGGTCCAGTTGCAGCGGCGCCGTGGTGTCCCAGGCGCAGGTTTTGCCCGCGACCGAGAGTGCCAGGTGGCTGGTGGCCAGGCGCGTGATCTCGGCTTCCCGCTGGCGCACCTCGCCCCAGGTCAGCTCGCCGTTGTTGTCGCGGTCCAGCTGCAGCACATAGTCGAGGTCGCGCAGGGCCACATCCCAGCGCACCACGATGTCGCTGCTGCCCCCCGTGCCGCGCAGGGTCAGGTAACTGTCGCTGGGTTTGTGGGCGAGGGTGCCGGTGGCGGCCAGCAGCAGGGTCAGCGCGGCCAGCCCGGCGCGCAGTACGCGCATCATCGGGCCGCTCCCTGCGCGGCGAGCTGGCTGGCCAGTGTGGACAGGCGGGCGTCTTCGTAGCGGCTGGCCCGCAGCCAGTCGAGCGCCGGCTGGGCGGCCTTCGCGTCTTTGGCCGCCAGTGCCGCGCGCATCAGGATTTCAGCATCGCGCGGCTCTTTTTGCACCTGGTAATTCAGTCTGGCAAAGGCCAGCGCCTTGCGTGGCTGGCCTTCGATGTCCAGCTCGAAGCGCGCGGCTTCCTGTTCGTGCAAGCGGTCGCCGCGCTGGGCGGCGGCGTCAAAGCGGTCACGCAATTGCGCGGCCCAGCCGGCGGCGCGCGTGTCCTTGAGCGCCTGGCCGGCCAGTGCCAGCCGCAGCAGCAACACATCGGAGCGTTCCCAGCCTGCCAGCAGCGTCAGCACCTCGGCCGCCCGCCCGCGCTCGAGCAGAAAGTCACCCCAGGCAGCCAGCAGGAACTGGTCGGTGATGCCCAGGGCCAGCGCCCGTTTGAAATGGTCCTCAGCCTTGTCAAACCGCTGCAGCCGCACGGCCATCTCGGCGAGCCGGGTAGAGGTCCACAGCAGCAGTTCCGGAGGTGCACCCGCGGCAGCGGCGGCGGCGGCCGCCAATTGCGCATGGGCCGCAGGCAGTTGCCCGGTGGCTGCCTGCACATAGGCGGTGCAGCCCGTGCCGAAGAGCGGCAGGCTCAAGGGCGTCAGCCTGGCGCATTCGGCCAGCGCCTCGGCATAACGCGCCTGCACCATGAAAATGGCGGCGCGCCAGGACAGCGGCTCGGCGGAACGCGGATTCAGCTGGCTGGCCTTGGCCAGACTGGCCAGCGCGGCGTCGAAGTCATGGCTGTACTGCTGAATCTGCCCGCGCACCAGCCAGTAGCCGGCGTTGTTCTGGGCGCTGGCAGCCAGCGGCGCGAGGGTGGCCGACGCGTAGCCGATATAGCGCGGGTCGCCCTGCGCCATGGCCATTTCGAAATAGCGGCGGGCGATGTCTACCCTGAGCCGGGCATCGTCGGGATGGGCGGCCAGTTGCCTGCGCAGGGACTCGACGCGGCGCAGTTCGGGGTCGCTGGCGCGCGCCGGCAGGCGCTCGACGACGGCGCTGTCCTGCGCGGGGGTGAACGGCGCGGCGGCGGCGCCGATGGCCACACCGGCACACAACGCCGCGAAGACGCCGCGGGCAAACAGGTGGCGGGCCAAGCGTTTACTTGGTCCCGAAAATGCGGTCGCCCGCATCACCCAGGCCGGGCAGGATGTAGCCGTGTTCGTCGAGCTGGCGGTCAATGGCCGCGGTGTAGATGTCCACGTCCGGATGGGCCTTCTGCAGGGCGGCAATCCCCTCGGGGCAGGTCAGCAGGCAGACGAACTTGATGGATTTGGGTTTGAGTTTCTTGAGCCGGGTCACGGCGGCAATCGCCGAGTTGCCGGTGGCCAGCATGGGGTCGACAACCACGATGTCGCGCTCCTCCATTTCCTGCGGCATCTTGAAGTAGTACTCTACCGGCTCCAGGGTTTTCGGGTCGCGGTACAGCCCGACGTGGCCGACGCGGGCGCCTGGCACCACGTTGAGCATGCCCTCCAGGATGCCGTTGCCGGCACGCAGGATGGACACAAACACCAGCTTCTTGCCGTCGATCATGGTGCCGGTGGTGGTTTCCAGCGGGGTCTCGATTTCAACGTCCTGCACCGGCATGTCGCGGGTGACTTCATAGGCCATCAGGCTGCTGAGCTCGTTGAGCAGGGTACGAAAGGTGTTGGTGGAAGCGTCCTTGCGGCGCATCAGGGTCAGCTTGTGCTGCACCAGCGGGTGGTCGATCAGGTGAACCTTGCTCATAAATACCTTGGTTTTTCTGTTGTCTGGTTGGTTGAAAGGTTCAGCGCTTCTTGCTGCCGAAAAGGCCGCCCAGCACCCCGCGGATGATTTCACGGCCCACCGTGGAGCCCATGGTGCGCACGGCCGACTTGGCCATGCTTTCGGCCAGGCCCTCACGCCGGCCGCCACGCGGACCGGTGCTGCCGAACAAGACGTCGTTGAGGCCGCCCAGAATGCCGCCGGAAGCCGATTGCCCGGCCGCACCGCCGCCGGCGGCCTTGGCGGCCTCGGCCGTGGCGACTTCTGCACGCTCCTTGAGCATCTCGTGGGCCGATTCGCGGTCCACGTGTTTTTCATACACCCCGGCCACCAGCGAGCTCTGCATCAGGGCCTGGCGCTGCTGCGGCGTGATCGGGCCGATCTGGCTGCCCGGCGGCAGCACAAAGGCGCGCTCGGTGACGCTGGGACGGCCCTTGCTGTCGAGAAAACTCACCAGGGCCTCACCCACGGCGAGCTCGGTGATGGCGGTTTCAATGTCCAGGCCGGGCTTTTGCCGCATGGTCTGCGCCGTGGCCTTGACGGCTTTCTGGTCGCGCGGCGTGTAGGCGCGCAGCGCGTGCTGCACGCGGTTGCCGAGCTGTGCCAGCACCGAGTCGGGAATGTCCAGCGGGTTTTGCGTGACGAAATAAACGCCGACGCCCTTGGAGCGCACCAGGCGCACGACCAGTTCGATGCGCTCGATCAGCGCCTTGGGTGCTTCGTCGAACAGCAGATGCGCCTCGTCGAAGAAAAACACCAGCTTGGGCTTGTCGGGGTCGCCGATCTCGGGCAGTTGCTCGAACAGCTCGGACAACATCCAGAGCAGAAAGGTTGCGTACAGGCGCGGCGAGTTCATCAGCTTGTCGGCCGCCAGGATGTTGACCACGCCCTTGCCGTCGACTGTCTGCATGAAGTCGCTGATGTCGAGCATGGGCTCGCCGAAGAACTGGTCGCCGCCCTGGGTCTCGATCTGCATCAGGCCGCGCTGGATGGCGCCCACGCTGGCGGCGCTGATGTTGCCGTACTGGGTGGTGAACTGGCTGCCGTTGTCGCCCACGTACTGCAGCATGGCGCGCAGGTCTTTCAGGTCCAGCAGCAGCATGCCGTTGTCGTCGGCGATCTTGAAGACCAGGTTGATCACGCCGGCCTGGGTTTCGTTCAGGCCCAGCATGCGGCCCAGCAGCAGCGGCCCCATGTCGGACACCGTGGCGCGCACCGGGTGGCCCTGTTCGCCGAACACATCCCACAAGGTGGTGGGGCAGGCCAGGGGCACAGGCTTGTCGATGCCGCGCTCTTTGAGCACGGCCGCCATTTTCTCGCCGATGTTGCCGGCCTGGCTGATGCCGGCCAGGTCGCCCTTGACGTCGGCCATGAAGACCGGCACGCCGATTTTGGAGAAGTTTTCGGCCAGCGCCTGCAGCGTCACCGTCTTGCCGGTGCCGGTCGCGCCGGTGATCAGGCCGTGGCGATTGGCCAGCCCGGGAAGCAGCTCACAGTGAGTGGAAGCATTCCTGGCAATCAAAAAGGGCTCGGCCATGGGGTGTCCTCCAGGTGAAAAAGTAAAATGCGGTTTGTAGATTAAATCAATTCCAAAGGATTTCCGTGGCTGGTCACAGTAAATGGGCGAATATTCAGCACCGCAAGGGTCGCCAGGACGAGAAGCGCCAGCGGGTCTGGACCCGTGTCATGCGCGAGATCATGGTCGCGGCCCGCATGGGCGGCGGCGATCTGAGCACCAACCCGCGCCTGCGCCTGGCCGTGGAAAAGGCCAAAGCGGCCAACATGCCCAACGAAAACGTCAAATACGGCATTGCCAAGGCAACCGGTAGTCTGGAAGGCGTGCATTACGAGGAAGTGCGGTATGAGGGTTACGGCATCGGCGGCGCGGCCATCATCGTGGACTGCATGACCGACAACAAGGTGCGCACCGTGGCCGAGGTGCGCCACGCCTTTTCCAAATACGGCGGCAACATGGGCACCGAAGGCTCGGTGGCCTTCCAGTTCAAGCACTGCGGCCAGCTGATTTTTGCCCCGGGTAGCGACGAAGACAGGATCATGGAAGTGGCGCTGGAAGCCGGCGCCGACGACGTGATCACCGACGAGGATGGCGCGATCGAGGTGCTGACGCCCTACACGGCGTTTGAAGCCGTCAAGAACGCGCTCGAAGCGGCCGGCCTGGTGCCGGAAGTGGCCGAAGTGACCATGCGCGCGGACAACACCATCGAGCTCACGGGGGCCGAGGGCCAGAGGATGCAGAAGCTGCTGGACGTGCTGGAAGACCTGGACGACACGCAGGATGTTTTCCACAATGCCGCCATTTCAGAATAAACACCCAACCATGAAAGTTTCCGCATGAAAGTCCTGGTAGTCGGCGGCGGTGGCCGTGAACACGCGCTGGCCTGGAAGCTGGCGCAGTCTCCCAAGGTGCAGGCCGTCTACGTCGCGCCGGGCAACGGGGGTACCGCGCTGGATCCTCGCCTTGAGAACATCAATATCACGGATGTCCAGGCGCTGCGGGCGTGGGCAGCTACTGAAAAGATAGCGCTGACGGTGGTCGGCCCGGAGCAGCCGCTGGCGGCCGGCATCGTCGACGAGTTCCGCACGCACGGCCTGCGGGTGTTCGGCCCGACCAAAGCCGCCGCGCAATTGGAAAGCTCCAAGGCCTTTTCCAAGGCCTTCATGAAGCGCCACGGCATCCCGACGGCCGAGTACGAGACCTTCACAGATGCCGCGGCGGCCCACGCCTACGTGGACGAAAAGGGTGCGCCGATTGTGGTCAAGGCCGACGGCCTGGCCGCTGGCAAGGGCGTGGTGGTGGCGATGAGCCTGCACGAGGCGCATGAAGCTATCGAGTTCATGCTGGCGCCCGACCCAAGCTTCAACCCGCTGGGCGTGACGCACAACGCCGGTGGCGCGCGTGTCGTGATCGAGGAGTTTTTGCAGGGCGAGGAAGCCAGCTTCATCGTGATGTGCGACGGCAAAAATGTGGCCGCCATGGCCACCAGTCAGGACCACAAACGCTTGCTGGACGCCGACCAGGGGCCGAACACCGGCGGCATGGGGGCCTATTCGCCGGCGCCGGTGGTCACGCCCACGGTGCATGCCCGGGCCATGCGCGAGATCATCCTGCCAACCATCAAGGGCATGGAAAAAGACGGCATTCCCTTCACCGGCTTCCTGTACGCCGGCCTGATGATCTCCGCCGACGGCAAGGTCAAGACGCTGGAATTCAACTGCCGCATGGGCGACCCAGAGACCCAGCCCATCATGATGCGGCTCAAGTCCGACCTGTTCGATGTCATGATGGCGGCCACCTCGGGCAAGCTCGACGAGGTGGAGCTGGAATGGGACCGCCGCGTGGCGCTCGGCGTGGTCATGGCCGCGCATGGCTACCCGCTGAGTCCGCGCAAGGGCGATCCGATCAGCGGCCTGCCGGTGGTGCATCCGTCCGACGCGCCTGAAGACGTGGTGGTGTTCCACGCCGGAACCGCCACGGCCGAGGGTGGCATCAAGGCCGGCGTGGTGACCTCCGGCGGCCGCGTGTTGTGTGTCACGGCGATGGCCAGCTCCGTGCGTGAGGCCCAGCATCGGGCCTACGAGGTGGCGCAAGCGATTCATTTCGATGGCGCACAGTACCGCAGGGACATCGGATTCCGGGCCATCAAGTCCTGATGGACGGGGATTTCCGGCCGCCACATCCCGTGCAGTTCCAGGGCAGCGGGTTGGCCCGGGCGGTGGTGCGGGCCCTCGGCTGGCGTATTGATTTTGCCGGCCTGCCGGCGCTGCAGGGCGTGATTGTGGTCTACCCGCACACCTCGAACTGGGACTTCCCCATCGCCGTGCTGCTGAAGTGGGCGGTCGGCATTCCGGTGCAGTTCTGGGGCAAGGACACGCTGTTTCGCATTCCGCTGTTCGGGTCGTGGCTGCGCTGGCTGGGCGGCGTGCCCGTCAGGCGCTCGGCGCCCCAGGGCGTGGTCGGGCAGATGACGGCGATGATGAAACAGAAAAAGGCCGACGGGCAGTACTTCTGGCTGGCCCTGTCGCCGGAAGGAACACGCCGGCTCACCGACGGCTGGCGCAGCGGTTTTTACCGGCTGGCGCTGGAAGCCGATGTGCCGGTGGGCCTGGCCGGCCTCGACTATGCACGCAAGCGCCTGGTTTTTCGCGATTTTGTGCGGCTGACCGGCGATGAAGACCGCGACCTCGAACGCATGGCTGGAGCCCTGCAGGATTGCCGCGGCTTTCGGGCCGGCGCCGCGGCCCCCGTGCGTTTGATCAATTCGGGCCTGCCGCAGGCCGATACCATCGTGAAATGACAACCATGACCGATTCTTCCCATGTCCGCAGCTACTTGCTGGCGTTGCAGGAGCGCATCACCAGCACCGTCGCCGCACTCGACGGTCAGCCCTTTGTGGCCGACCACTGGCACAAGGAACCCGGCGAAACGCTGCAGGGCAACGGCATCACCCGTATCCTGGAGCAGGGCGGGGTGTTCGAGCGTGCCGGCTGCGGGTTCTCGCATGTGCGCGGCCCCAAGCTGCCGCCCTCGGCCACGCAGCACCGGCCCGAGCTGTCCGGCGCGCCCTTCGAGGCCATGGGTGTGTCGCTGGTATTTCACCCGCGCAACCCCTTTGTGCCCACCGTGCACATGAATGTGCGCATGCTGGCGGCGACGCCGGCGTCCGGCCCGACGGCCTACTGGTTCGGCGGCGGCATGGATTTGACGCCGTATTACGGGTTTGACGAGGATGCCGTGCATTTTCACCAGACCTGCAAGGACGCCTTGCGCCCGTTTGGCGAGGACAAGTACCCTCGCTTCAAGACCTGGTGCGACGAGTATTTCTACCTCAAGCACAGGGGCGAGCAGCGCGGCATAGGCGGCGTGTTTTTCGACGATTTCCAGGAACTGGGCTTCGAGGGCAGCCTGGCGATGATGCGTTCGGTCGGCGACGCCTTCCTGGCCGCCTACCTGCCTATTGTCGAGCGCCGCAAGGACATGGCTTACGGCGAGCGCGAGCGCGATTTTCAGCTGTATCGCCGCGGCCGTTATGTGGAGTTCAACCTGGTCTGGGACCGCGGCACCCACTTTGGCCTGCAGTCGGGCGGACGCACCGAGTCCATCCTGATGTCGATGCCGCCGCTGGCCGCCTGGTCCTACCAGCGCCCCGTCGAGGCCGGCTCGGCCGAGGCGCGGCTGTCCACGGAGTTTCTGGTCAGGCGGGACTGGCTTTGAGTGCTGTGCCGTCAACGGGCGCAAAACGTATCGGCATTTTTGGCGGCGCGTTTGACCCGCCGCATCGGGCCCATGTGGCGCTGGCAGAGGCTGCAACGGCGCAGCTGGCGCTGGATGCCCTGCACATCATTCCGACCGGCCAGGCCTGGCACAAGACCCGGGCGCTCAGCGCCCCCGAACATCGGCTGGCCATGGCCCGGCTCGCGTTTGCCGGGCTGGACCGTGTGTTGGTCGACGACCGGGAGATCCGGCGTACCGGCCCCAGCTTCACCATTGATACGCTGGAGGCCCTGCAGGCCGAAAACCCCGGTGCCCAGCTCTACCTGCTCATTGGGAACGACCAGTTCGCGGCCATCAAGACATGGCACCGCTGGCAGGCGGTTCTGGAAATAGCTATAATTTGTATAGCAAACCGCGCCGGTTCGACAAGCACTGGTGCCGGTTTTGACCCTGAAAATCAGGCAAGGCATGCGGTTTTGACCCTGAAAATGCCCCTGATGCCCGTCAGTGCCACCGACATTCGGCGGCAAATCAGTTCAGGCAGCGCCAGCCCGCAGGGCTGGACCCACTTGGTTCCGGAGCCGGTTGCGCGTTATATTGAGCGCCATCAGCTCTACATTTCCCCGTAATTTCCCGTCCACTCACTCATTGAAGCAAACCACTGCATGACTTCCACCCCTGCCAACACCGCCAGCACCGCTGCGAAAAAAGACGTCCAGAAACTGCAGCGAGCCATCATCGATGGGCTGGAGGATGTGAAGGCGGCGGACATCCAGGTGTTCGACACGGAGCACATCACCTCGCTGTTCGAGCGCGTGATCATCGCCTCGGGCAGCTCCAACCGGCAGACCAAGGCGCTGGCCGCCAGTGTCCGTGATGCCGTGCGCGACGCAGGTTTTGCCAAGCCGCGCATCGAGGGTGAAGAAAACGGCGAGTGGATCATTGTGGATTGCGGTGCCGCCGTGGCGCACATCATGCAGCCGACGATCCGCCAGTATTACCACCTCGAAGAGTTGTGGGGCGACAAACCCGTCAAGCTCAAGCTGGGCGCGCCTGCACCGCTGGTCAAGGCGTCCAAGCCCGACGTCGAGGAAGCGCCCAAGCCCGCCAGGTCGCGCGCTGGTGCGAAATCGTCGGGCAAGGCTGCGGCCAAACCTGCCGCCAGAAAAGTGGTCGCCCGGACCGATGACGGCACTTACGTGGGCCGCGTCGGCAAGATGACCGACTGGACCGCCAAGCGCAATGCCGCCGCACCGGCTGCGGAGCCGGCGGCCAAACCGGTCAAGGCGGCTGCAAAAACGGCGGTGAAGAAGGCGCCGGCGAAAACACCGATCGTCAAGATTCCAGTCGCCAAAAAAGTGGCGGCGAAGAAAACGGTTGCTAAAGCAGCAGCCAAGACGGCTGCCAAGAAACCCGCTGCGAAGAAAACCACGACCCGGAGCAAATGAGGCTGACGATTGTCGCCGTCGGGCAGAAGGTGCCCGATTGGGCGCAAACCGCCTACGACGACTACGCCAAGCGTTTTCCGCCGGAGCTGCGGGTCGAACTCAAGGCCGTCAAGACCGAGCCGCGCGCCTCCAAGACCCTGGACACCCTGCTGGCGGCTGAGCGCCAGCGCATCGAAGGCGTGATTCCCAAGGGAACCCGCATCGTCGCGCTGGATGAACGCGGCACCGCCATGACCACGGTGGCGCTGGCCGAGAAGCTCAGGAGCTGGCAGCGCGAAGGCGACGATGTGGCCATCGTCATCGGCGGCCCGGACGGGCTGGACCCCGCGTTCAAACAGGCCGCCCACGAGCGCCTGCGCCTGTCGGACCTGACCCTGCCGCATGCCATGGTGCGTGTGCTGCTGATCGAGCAGCTCTACCGCGCCTGGAGCATCACGGTCAACCACCCGTACCACAGGGAATAATGTTGCCCCCACGGTCGCTCACTTCGTGTAGCTCCCTGCCCCCCGAGGGGGCCGCTGCGCCTGCGGTCCGGCGAAGCCGGTCCCGCGGCCCCTGCTTGACTGAATCGGGGAGACTGTCCGCCTCGTGCCCTGAAACATGACCGACTTCATTTACCTTGCTTCCCAAAGCCCGCGCCGCAGACAGTTGCTGGAGCAACTGGGCGTGTCCTGCGAACTGCTGCTGCCCGACGCCGGCGAAGACAGCGAAGCGCTCGAGGTGGTGCTGCCTGGCGAGGCGCCGACCGCTTATGTCCAGCGCGTCACGCAGCTCAAGCTCAACGCCGCCGTGGCCCGCCTGAAACAACGCGGTTTGCCGCCGGCACCGATTTTGTGTTCGGACACCACGGTCGCAATGGGGCGCCGCATCTATGGCAAACCTGACGATGCCGCCCATGCCGAAAGCATGCTGGCCGAACTGGCCGGACGAACCCACCGGGTGCTGACAGCGGTGGCGGTGCAGCATGGCCGCAAGCGGCTGCAGGCGCTGAGTGTTTCACGGGTGACCTTTGCGCCGATGAGCCAAGCCCAGATCCGCGCCTACGTTGCCACGGGCGAACCGCTGGGCAAAGCCGGCGCCTACGCCATCCAGGGCAGGGTGGCGATGTTCATCTCGCACATGAGCGGCAGTTATTCCGGCATCATGGGCCTGCCGCTGCATGAAACCGCGCTGCTGCTGCAAGCGGCCGGCCTGAAAATATAAAGTAGCGCTCCACAAGAAGGCACCATGCAACAAGACATCCTGATCAACTGGTCGCCCCAGGAAACCCGTGTGGCCGTGGTCGAGTACGGGGCGGTGCAGGAGCTGCATGTCGAACGTACGCTGGAGCGCGGCCTGGTCGGCAATGTCTACCTCGGCAAGGTTGTCCGGGTGTTGCCGGGCATGCAGTCGGCTTTCATCGACATCGGCCTGGAACGCGCCGCGTTTTTGCATGTGGCGGATCTGATGAGCAGCATCAACAGCCGCCATGCCGATGCCGACAATGCGGCGGCGCCCGCGGCAGCGCTGCAGCCAATTGAAAAACAGCTGTTTGCAGGCCAGTCGTTGATGGTGCAGGTGCTCAAGGACCCGATTGGCACCAAGGGCGCCCGGTTGACTGCCCAGGTCAGCATCGCGGGCCGGTTGCTGGTGTTTCTGCCGCAGGACAACCACATCGGCGTGTCGCAAAAAATCCCTGCCGCACAGCGCGAGGACTTGCGCCAGCGCCTGCAGGCCCTGACCGGCGACATGGGTGGCGGCTTCATCCTGCGCACCAATGGCGAGGACGCCACCGATGCGGAGCTCGGCGAGGACATCGCCTACCTGCGCAAGACCTGGGCCCGCATCAAGGACGCCGCGCTGCGCTTGCCGCCGACCTCGGTGCTGCACCAGGATCTGAACCTGCTGCAGCGCGTGCTGCGCGACATGGTGGTGGAAACCACGCAGAGCATACGCATTGACTCACGCGAGCAGTTCAACCAACTCAGGCTGTTCGCCACGGAGTTCATGCCGGCGACCCTGCAGCGGCTGCAGTTGCACAGCGGCGAGCGCCCGATTTTTGACCTCTTCAACATCGACGAGGAAATCGCCAAGGCGCTGGGCCGGCGGGTGGACCTGAAATCGGGCGGCTACCTGATCATCGACCAGACCGAGGCGCTGACCACGGTGGACGTCAATACCGGTGGTTTTGTCGGTGCGCGCAATTTTGACGACACAATTTTCAAGACCAACCTGGAAGCCGCGCAGGCGATTGCGCGGCAGCTGCGCTTGCGCAACCTGGGCGGCATTGTGATTGTCGATTTCATCGACATGCTGCGTGACAACCACCGCGACGCCGTGCTGGCGGAGCTCCTGAAGCAACTCGCACGCGACCGCATCAAGACCAGCGTCAACGGCTTTTCGGCGTTGGGCCTGCTCGAGATGACGCGCAAGCGCACCCGCGAGTCGCTGGCGCACCAGCTGTGCGAACCGTGCAGCGCCTGCCAGGGCAAGGGCGTGGTCAAGACGGCGCGCAGCGTCGGCTACGACATCCTGCGCGAAATCCTGCGCGAGGCCCGCCAGTTCAATCCCCGAGAGTTCAGGGTGATTGCCTCGCCCAAGGTGATCGAGCTGTTTCTCGACGAGGAAAGCCAGCACCTGGCGGGCCTGAGCGACTTCATCGGCAAGCCGATTTCGCTGCAGTCCGAGGCCGCCATGGCGCAGGAACAGTACGATATCGTCCTGCTCTGAAGCATCGACCCCCGTCCTGCATGCCAGCTACGCCCGCCAGCCCCCAGCGCCCGATACCGATTCTGGTCTACCACCAGATCAGCGAAGCGCCGCCCAAAGGTGCGCCTTTCCGCAGCCTCTACGTCTCGCCTTCCTCCTTTTTGCGCCAGATGGCCATGCTGAAGCTGCTCGGCTACCAGGGGCTGTCGATGGGCGCGCTGCTGCCTTATCTGCGCGGCGAAAAAAACGGCAAGGTGGTGGGCATCACCTTTGACGATGGCTACCGCAACAACCTGACCCATGCACTGCCGGTGCTGCAGCGCCAGGGGTTTTCCTCGACCTGTTATGCCGTCAGCAAGCTGCTGGGAAAGACCAACGAATGGGACCAGGGCATAGGCATTGCGCAGGTGCCGCTGATGACCGCTGACGAGCTGCGCCTGTGGGTGGCCGGCGGCCAGGAGGTCGGATCACACACGCAAAGCCACGTTCGCCTGCTGCAAAGCGACGACCACACCGCGCTCGCTGAAATGACCGGGGACAGGGCGGCGCTCGAGGGGCTGCTGGCCACCCCCGTGCGGCATTTTTGTTATCCCTTCGGTGAATACGCGCCGCAACATGTGGCCATGGCCCGCCAGGCCGGGTTCCAGACCGTGACTACGACGCGGCGCGGCCGCAGTTCCGCCGGGAACGACCTGATGGAATTGCCGCGGGTGCCCGTCGTGCGTTCCACCAGCCTGCCGGTGTTCTGGCTCAAGGTTGCGACGGCCTACGAGGACCGGGGCCGCACATGAGTGGCTCGCCCGTCCAGCCTGAGGCCCCGCGCAGGCTGCGCGTTGCGGTCCTGAACCGTGTTTTTGACCCGGCCGGGGGTGGGGCAGAGCGTTATTCGATTGCGCTGGTGGAACAGCTCGCGCAGCGCCACGAGATCCATGTGTTTGCGCAGCAAATCAGGCATCACGCCCCGGGCGTGACTTACCACCCCGTTTCCATGCCCCTGCGCAAGCCGCGCTGGCTGAACCAGCTCTGGTACGCCACCGCCACATGGTGGGCCACGCGCCGGGGTTTTGACGTTGTTCATTCGCATGAAAACACCTGGCAGGGGCAGGTGCAGACCGTGCATGTGCTGCCGGTGAAATACAACCTGTTTCATGGCCGAACCGGCTGGCGGCGCGTGCTGGCCTGGGCCAAGGTCTGGAGCAGCCCGCGCCTGTTGACCTACCTGGGGCTGGAGCGCCTGCGTGTCGCGGCCCGGGGCGGGCGCTGTGTGGTGGTGACGTCGGCCAGCCTGGGCGACACCCTGGCCGCGACCTACCCGGGCACGGCGGCGGTCACCACCGTCATCACGCCGGGGGTGGTGTTGCCCGCGGTCCCCACCGACGCGGCCGAACAAGGGGCTGCCCGTATGCAGCTGGGCCTGCCGCCCGGGGGACGCTGCCTGCTGCTTGTGGGAAATGACTACCGCAAGAAGGGCCTGGGGACGCTGCTGCGGGTGCTGCGTGACCTGCCGGCAGACGTGGTGCTGGCGGTGGTGGGTAACCCGGGGCAAATACCGGTGTTTGAGCGCCAGGCGCAAGCGGAAGGGGTGGCGGGGCGCGTGTTCTTCCTCGGCTCGCTGCAAGACGTGGCGCCTGCGTACCGCGCGGCGGACTGTCTGGTGCACCCGACGCTGGAGGACACATTTGCCATGGTGGTCCTGGAGGCCATGGCGCACGGCCTGCCGGTGGTGGTCAGCAGTGCGGCGTACTGCGGTATTTCCAGCCTGCTCAGCCATGGTGCCGATGCGCTGCTTCTGGACGATCCGCAGGATGCCGCGAAACTGGCCAGCACCCTCCAGCAGGTGCTCGGCGACGAGGCGCTGCGGCAGCAGTTGGGTAGCCAGGCGAGGGCGTTTGCAAGCCGCTACCAGTGGCCGGCCATTGCGCGCCAGCAGGAGGCGGTGTATTTCGCAACGCTGGCCGCGGAGCGGCGCTGACAAGCTGCGTTCAGGCCGTCAGGCCACCAGCTTGAAGTGTTTGCGGCTGAAGTCCAGGCCGGTGAGCAGCTCGATTCTGCGCATCAGGTGGTATTTGTTTTCCTTGCGGGTGGGCTGGTAGGCCGGGTCGATCTGCAGGTCCTGCTCGGCGCCCGTGAGCAGCCAGTCCTGCACGGCTGTCGGGTGGGTTCCCTTGAAAGCCTCGAGGGCGCGCGCATCGAACTGGCTGTACTTGATCTGCATGGTCGTCGAGTCGGCCCAGTACTTGCTGACCTGGTCGAGCTTTTTTTGCATGTCCTCGTTGCGGCGAATCCAGCCGTAGTGGTAGATGTGGGCATTGGCCAGCGCCGCCTGCGGATTGCGCGGGCGCTTGTGCTCGGTGGTCACCAGCCAGTACTGGCCGTCGGGTGCGTAGGAGCGGATGGTGTTCCTGATCAGCCGGCATTCGCGGCGGTACCAGCCGGGGCTGACGGAGACCCAGTGCGCCGATCCGTAAAAGTGGTGGTAATCGAACACAAGCGCTTCCACGGCCGGGTTGCCATGGTGCTGCTCGACGCTGGCGCGGATCGCGGCCAGGTCCTCTTCATGGACCACCTCGTCACCCTCAAGGTAGAAGGCCCAGTCGCCGGTGCAGGAATACTGGGCGATCATTTTCTGCTGCGCGTAGACAAAGCCGCGGTCGGCCATGCGTTCGTTCCAGACGGTTTCGATCACGCGGATTTTCGGGTCGCCGATGGCCAGCACGCGCGCCAGCGTGTCGTCGTTGCCGCGGCCCACCGCGACGACAAATTCGTCGACCAGCGGCAGCAGGGAGCGGATCGAGGCTTCAAACGGGAAGCCCAGCTCGACACCATTGCGGATGAAGGTAAAACCACTGATGGAAATTGTCATGAAAGTTGCGCCACAGGGGGGCTTTGCGATAGATCGGCGTCGTACAGCCCGAGTCTGTAGAGGCGGGAATAGGGGCCGTCGCGTTCAATGAGTTCGGCGTGCGTGCCACTTTCGATGATGCGGCCGGCATCCATCACGACGATGCGGCTGGCGTGCTGGACCGTGGAGAGGCGGTGCGCAATGACCAGGGTGGTGCGGTTGCGCATCAGCCGCTGCAGTGCTTCCTGCACCGCGCGTTCGGATTCCGTGTCCAGCGCCGAGGTGGCTTCGTCCAGAATGAGCACAGGCGCGTCCTTGTACAGGGCGCGGGCAATCGCCAGGCGCTGGCGCTGGCCGCCCGACAGCTGCGTGGCGTTGTGGCCCACCAGCGTGTCCATGCCCCGGGGCAGCTCGTCCACAAAACGCTCCAGGTTGGCAGCCTTCAGGCAGTCCAGCACCTTGTCCCTGTCCACCGCCATGCCCAGCGCCACATTGGCGGCCACGGTGTCGTTGAGCATCACCACGTGCTGGCTGACCAGCGCGAACTGGCCGCGCAGCGAGTCGATCTGCCATTCACGCAGTTCATGGCCATCAAGCTCAATGCGTCCGGAGGTGGGCTCGACAAAACGCGGCAGCAAATTGACCAGCGTGGTCTTGCCGGCCCCCGAAGCACCGACCAGGGCGACGGTTTCGCCGGGGGTGATGGTCAGATTCAGCGCGTCCACCGCGGGCGCGCCATCGTCGCTGTAGGCCACACGTGCATTGATGAAACTGATTTTCCCCTCCGCCCTCGGTTTCGAAAAATTGCCGCCCGGTTCGTCGGGCGTTTTCTCCATCAGGTCCAGCCCGCGCTCCAGCGCTGCCAAGCCGCGCGTGATCGGGCTGGCGACCTCCGACAGGTGCTTGATCGGTGCCACCAGCATCAGCATGGCGGTCACAAAAGCCACGAACGAGCCGACGGACGTGGTGTCGGTGGAGCTTTGCAGCAGGGCGACCGAAATGACGGCCGACAGGGCCGCCGCCGCCAGCATCTGCGTGGCCGGGGTCATGGCCGCGGAGGCCACCACGGATTTCATGGAGAGGCGCCGCAAGGCCTCGCTGAGCTGCGCAAAACGGGTAGCCTGACTCTCCTGCGCCGCATGCAGGCGGACATCGCGGTGCGCCAGCACATTTTCTTCCACCACATAGGCCAGCGAGTCGGTGGCCGCCTGGCTGGCCTTGGTCAGCCGGTACAGGCGGCTGGAGAGCACACGCATGACCCACGCAATGGCCGGAATCAGCAGCGTGACGATCAAGGTCAGTCGCCAGTTCAGGTAAAGCAGGTAACTGGACAGCGCCAGCAGGGTCAGGGTGTCCCGGGTCAGGCCCATCACCGAGTTGACCAGCATGGACGAGCCGTTTTGCACCTCGTAGACCACGGTGTTGGCCAGGGTGCTGGCTGACTGGTTCGAAAAAAGGTCCAGGCGGGCCGTCATCAGCTTCTGGAACATGGCTTTGCGCAATTCCAGCAAGCCGATGTTGGTGACCTTGGCCAGCGCAATCTGCGCGAGAAAACCGGCGAAGCCGCGCACGCCGAACAACAGCATCAGCGACACGGGAACCATCCAGATATCGATGCCCCCCTTGCGAAAGCCCTTGTCGAGCAGGGGCTGCAGCAGGGCGGGCACCAGCGGCTCGGTGGCGGAGGCCACCACGGTGGCACCAATGGCGATGGCCCAGGCGCTGGGGGACTGGCTGAAATAAGGCCAGATGCGGCGCAGACGCTGGCCGATGGGCGCCGGTGACGCCGTCGCCGGGGCGGTAGCGGCGGTCTGCTCGGGGCCGGTCGTCAAACCGGGGCCTCGTTGCCGGCGCTGGCCGGGGCAACCACGGCCTGGCGCATTTGCATCTGGCAGCCAGTCGCAGACATCCCACCGGGCGCCGGGAACGGGTCAGCAGTGACGGTGCGGGGAAGGGCTGCGATAGTTGGCATGGGCGCTGCGTCAGGCCGTGAAGTGAGCAAGCCTGCATTATCGTGGAACAATTGGCGGCCATTTCCTACAAACACCTCCGTTGACAGCGCCCACAATCAACAGCTTGTCTGCGGGGCGTTAAATTAGGGCGGCTGGCTTGCGAAATTCACCAACACCCGAGCGCCCATGACCCTGTCCGTCATCATCATCACCAAAAACGAAGAGGCCAATTTGCAGGCATGCCTGGAGTCCGTGCGGTTCGCCGACCAGTGGGTCGTGGTTGACAACGCCAGCACCGACAACACGCGCGCCATTGCGAGAGCCTTCGGGGCGCAAGTCACGGAAACCACCGCCTGGCCGGGCTTTGGTCCGCAAAAAAACCTCGCCTTGGGCCTGGCCACCGGGGAATGGGTGCTGTCCCTCGATGCGGATGAGCGTGTGACGCCCGAGCTGGCCGCCGAGATCCAGCAGGCGGTCCTCCATGGCGCGGCAGACGCCTTTGAAATTCCCCGCCTCACCCAGTTCTGCGGCCAGTGGATTCACCACTGCGGCTGGACGCCGGATCCGGTGCTGCGCCTTTTTCGGCGCGGACAGGCCCGGTTCAGCGACGATCTGGTGCATGAGCGCGTGATCCTGAGCTCCGGCGCTGTGTCACGGCTGAACGCCAAGCTGTTGCACTACAGCTACCCGACGCCGGCCCACTACTGGCGCAAGCTGGAGCAATACAGCCTGGCCTGGGCCACGCAGGCGCATGCGCGCGGCCGGTCCAGCTCCATGCCGAGGGCGGTAATATCGGGCGTGGTCGCTTTCATCAAAAGCTATTTTTTTCGCCTCGGCATCCTCGACGGCAGCATGGGTTTTGCCGTGTGTGCCATGCAGGCCCAGGCCGCCTTCGGCAAGTACTTCACCCTGTATTGTTTGAACCAGAAAAATGCACCCCAAAAAACCTGACCCTTCTTCGATTCAATCCCTGTCTGCAGGCCGTCGCAGCTTCATCGCAGGCCTGACCGGCAGCCTGGGCGTCCTGGCGGTACAGCCCGCCTGGGCCCAGTTCCGGGTTGAGGTGTCGGGCGTTGGCCTGACCCAACTGCCGATCGCCATTGCCGGTTTTCGCGGCGATGCGCAGTCGCCACAGAAAATAGCCGCCATCGTGCAGGCCGACCTGGAGCGAAGCGGCCAGTTCCGCGCGGTCGATACCGCTGGCCAGAACCTGGACGAAAATTCCCGCCCCGACCTGTCGGTGTGGCGCCAGCGCGCCGCCGACTCGCTGCTGACCGGCAGCGTGACGCGGCTGGCCGATGGCCGCTTCGACGTACGCTGCCGCCTGTGGGACGTGGTGCGCGGACAGGACCTCGGTGGGCAAAGCTACGTGATACCGCAGGGCGACCTGCGCCTGTCGGCCCACCGCATCGCCGACTTTGTCTATGAAAAACTGACCGGCGAGAAAGGTATTTTTTCCACACGCATCGCCTATGTGACCAAGGTCGGCCCGCGCTACAACCTGTGGGTGGCCGACTCCGACGGCGAAGGCGCGCAGTCGGCACTGACCAGTCCCGAACCGATCATTTCCCCGGCGTGGTCGCCCACCGGCGCGCAACTGGCTTACGTGTCGTTTGAATCGCGCAAGCCGGTGATTTATGCCCACGATGTAGCCTCCGGCAAACGCCGCCTGCTGGCGAACTTCCGCGGCTCCAACAGCGCACCGGCATGGGCGCCCAACGGCAACCAGCTGATCGCAACGCTGAGCCGCGATGGCGGCTCGCAGCTGTATGCCATCCCGGCAACAGGCGGCGAGGCGCGCCGGCTGACGCAATCGGCCAGCATCGACACCGAGCCGGCGTTTTCGCCGGACGGGAAATACGTCTATTTCGTGAGCGACCGCGGCGGCTCGCCGCAGATCTACCGCATGGGCGCCGGTGGCGGCAATGTCGAACGTGTTACCTTTACCGGGAGTTACAACATATCACCGGCCGTGAGCCCGGACGGTCGCTGGCTGGCCTATATTTCACGCATAGGGGGCGCCTTCAAGCTGCACCTGATGGACCTCGGCAAGGGAACCGCCATCTCGATCACCGACACCAGCGCCGACGAAAGCCCGAGTTTTGCGCCTAACAGCCGGCTGATCGTGTATGCCACCCAGCAACAGGGCAGGGAAGCCCTGCTGACCACCACCCTGGACGGCAAGATCAAAGCCCGCCTGACCGGCGCCGCCGGAGACATCCGTGAGCCGGACTGGGGACCTTTCCAGAGGTAACCAGCCCGTTTTCTACCAACCCCTTTGTTTTTTTACGGAAAGTATCCACACATGAAGCGCATCCTGATCTCACTCGCCTCCATCATCACCCTGACCGCCGCTCTGGTCGGCTGCAGCTCAGGCGTCAAACTCAGTGAAGTGCCTGTCGAAAGCCGGACGCCTGTCACCACGGCCCCGGGAACCGGCGATGCGGCGGGCGTCAGCGGCCGCGTTGTCGCGCCGGTCCAGATCGGCGCCACCGATCCTTCGCTCGCCGGCCCGCCCGGTGCAGCCCGCGTGATTTACTTCGACTACGACAGCTTTGTCATCAAGCCGGAATTTCAGGCCACGGTGGAAGCCCATGCGCGTTTCCTCAGCGCCAACAAGGCACGCAAGCTGGTGATTGAAGGCAATACCGACGAGCGCGGCGGCCGCGAGTACAACCTGGCCCTGGGTCAGAAACGTGCCGAGGCCGTGCGCCGCGCGCTGGGCCTGCTGGGCGCCACCGATGCGCAGATTGAGGCCGTGAGCTTCGGCGAGGAAAAACCGGCCGCTGCGGGCACGGATGAAGAGTCTTACTCCAAAAATCGCCGCGCTGAATTCAACTACCGTTAAGCCGGAGCCATGACCTTGAAGAACTTCCGGACTTCGCTGGGGGCCATGGCGTGCGCACTGGCCTGCGCCATGGCGTTCAACGCCCATGCGGCGCTGTTCGAGGATGATGACGCGCGCAAGGCGATTCTTGAATTGCGCCAGCGGCTCGATGCATCCGCATCCGAGCTGCGCAAGTCGGGTGATGAAACCGCCCAGCTGCGTCGCAGCCTGCTCGAGTTGTCCAGCCAGATCGACCAGTTGCGCAGTGAACTGGCCAGAATGCGCGGGCAGGACGAGCAGTTTGGCCGTGAACTTGCCGAAGTCCAGCGCATGCAAAAGGACTTGTCGCAGGGTGTGAACGACCGGCTCAGCCGGTTCGAGCCCTCCAAGGTCAGCGTGGACGGCCGTGAGTTCGTGGCCGACCCCGCAGAAAAGCAGGAGTTCGACGCGGCGCTGGCGGTGCTGCGCAAGGGCGAGTTTGCGCCGGCCCAAACCGCTTTCACCAATTTTCTCAAGCGTTATCCCCAAAGCGGCTACAAGGCACCCGCGCTGTTCTGGCTCGGCAATGCCCAGTACGCGCTGCGCAATTACCGCGATGCCCTGGTCAATTTCCGCGCGCTGGTCGCCGCCGACCCCGAGCATGTGCGCGCCCCGGAAGCCGTGCTGGCCGTGGCCAACTGCCAGGTCGAGCTCAAGGACATCAAGGGGGCGCAAAAGACGCTGGCAGACCTGATCAAGGCATACCCGCAGTCGGAAGCCGCTTCGGTCGCCAAGGAACGCCTGATCAGGCTCAAGTAGACCCCGCGCAGGCGGCAGGACAGCGCACTTCGTGCCCAGCCCCTAAAATCGGGGGATGGATATTTCCCAGCTCAACACACTCACCGCCCAGGTTCTCTGGGCGGCCTTCATTCTGGCGGCGCTGTTCGGCGCGGTTGTCCAGCGCACCCACTTCTGCACCATGGGCGCCGTCAGCGACATTGTCAACATGGGTGACTGGACACGCATGCGCGTGTGGGGCATGGCCATCGGCGTGGCCATGATCGGCTTTTACGGCCTTGCCGCGGCCGGACTGATCGACCCGGCCAAGGCAGTGTATGCCTCCAACCGTTTCGTCTGGCTTTCCGCGCTGGTCGGCGGCCTGCTGTTCGGCTTTGGCATGGTGCTGGCTTCGGGCTGCGGTAGCAAGACACTGGTACGTATTGGCGGCGGCAACCTCAAATCACTGGTGGTATTTGTGGTCATGGCGGTGGCCGCATTTGCCACACTCAAGGGCGTTACCGCGGTGCTGCGTGTGGGCACGGTGGACCGCGTGGCTATCGATTTCTCTGGCAACGCCGCTTTGCCCACATGGGCTGCGGGTATGGCGGGTGTCTCACCCGCTCTCGCCGGGCTGGTTCTTGCGCTCGTGCTGGGCGGCGGGCTGATTGTCTGGGCGTTGGCCGGTTCGGGATTTCGCCGTTTTGACAACCTGCTCGCCGGGCTTGGCATTGGCCTGCTGATTGCCGCCATGTGGTGGCTCAGCGGTCACATGGCCTATGTCGCGGAGCATCCAGAAACGCTGGAGGAGACATTTTTGGTGACCAATTCCGGCCGCATGGAGGCGCTGAGTTTTGTGGCTCCGATGGCCTACACCATCGATTGGCTGATATTTTTCAGTGACAAGACGAAACTGCTGACGCTGGGCGTTGTGTCTGTGTTTGGCGTGGTCGCTGGCTCGGCGCTGTATTCCCTGCTGTCACGCAGCTTCCACTGGGAAGGCTTTCGCAATACCGAAGACACCGCCAACCACCTGGTCGGGGCCGTGCTGATGGGGGTGGGCGGGGTGACCGCCATGGGTTGCACAATCGGACAGGGCTTGTCCGGCATCTCGACGCTGAGCGCCACCAGTTTCGTCGCTGTCACGGCCATCATTGCCGGCGCCGTGGCGGGCCTGAAATACCAGATCTGGCGGCTGGAGCACAGCGTTTAATGGCCCCACGTTTGTCGCTGCGCGTACTGCACTGCCCCCCAGGGGGGCTGATTTCCCTTGGGGCGGCCCGACGGGAAATGGCTAGTGGCTGAAATTCCTTCCGAATTCCCTGTCGATCTGGAGCGGCGCTTCGGCGGGCTGGCGCGTCTGTATGGCGTGGCAGGCGCAAAAAAAATCCGTGCGGCGCATGTGGTGGTGGTGGGCCTCGGTGGCGTGGGCTCCTGGGCCGCCGAAGCCCTGGCGCGCAGCGGCGTGGCGAGCTTGACGCTGATTGATCTGGACCACATCGCCGAGTCCAACATCAACCGCCAGATCCACGCGCTCGACACCACACTGGGGCAGGCCAAGGTCCAGGCGATGCGCGAACGCATTGCGCACATCCATCCCGGATGTGCGGTGCATTGCATCGAAGAGTTTGTCGATGCCGCCAACTGGCCGGCGATTGCCGGGCTGGAGGCACACGGTCACAGCCATGTGTCGGTCATCGATGCCTGCGACCAGGTCCGCGCCAAAACCGCCATGGCTGCCTGGGCGATGCGCCACAAGGTCAACTTCATCAGCGTTGGTGCGGCCGGTGGCAAGCGCCACGCGCACAAGGTTGACATCGAGGACCTGTCGCTGGTCACACACGACCCGCTGCTCGCACAGCTGCGTTACCGCCTGCGCAAGGAGCAGGGCGCAGCGCGCAAGGGAAAAATCGGTGTGGCCTGTGTGTTCAGCCGCGAGGCGGTGATGCAGCCCGCGGCCCTGGCCCCGGAGGCTGACGCTGCACTGGATGCCTGTGACATCGAGGACGGTGCAGCGAGCGATGGCAGCCTCAATTGCCATGGGTATGGATCGGTGGTCAGCGTGACATCGGCCTTCGGTTTGTGCGCTGCGGGCTGGGTGCTCAACAAAATTGCTGAGTAGTTTTTTAAAGAGCCAAAAAATGACGCTATAATTTGAGGCTGTTCTGCATCACGCAAAACAGACCAGGGAGAAATCCTTGGGGCCTTAGCTCAGTTGGTAGAGCAGCGGACTTTTAATCCGTTTGTCGTGGGTTCGACCCCCGCAGGCCCCACCAAATTTTAAAAGCGCCTGACTGCAAAGTCAGGCGCTTTTTCTTTGCCTGTTACCTGGCGATTGATCCGTACTTCGTTTCAGGTCATTGGCCAAACCCAGGTGGCTTCATGACCGGCTGAGAGGATTCAGGCGGAGTAGCCCAGCAGAGGCACTTCCAGCTGCGCCTGCCGCGCCACGCGAATGCAGTCTTTCATGTGTTCCTCGCCCAGATAACGGATGGCCGCATAACCGACGGTGGCGGCCACGATCTGGCCCGCGAAGGGCACGTACTTGGCGAGCTGTTTGGTGGTCAGCCGCATGCCGATTTTGGTGGCGGCCTTGAGGACCAGGTCTCTAGAGATGAACTTGCCGATCAGGACCGAGCCGACCAGGGTGACCGCTTTCTGGACCTGGTCGCGCTTTGTTGGATCGAGCTGGTCGAGCTGCTGCGGCGTGAGGCCAAACTCCCGGTTGATTTCAGGAATCAGCCGGGACAGCATCGCGGCATCGACCGCCCAGTCGAGGCCGGGCACCGGCACGGCGCTGGCCGCGGCGGCGACCATGGCGCGTTTGTTGAGCAGTTTGCGGCTGCGAATCACCGCAGCCGCAAGGGACGCGTCGTCGGAGGCCATCTGGAGGGCGGTGGGCATGAATGCACTTTAGCGCGAAATGCCCGGCGGGGTTAGAGCTGCAAGCCAAACCCCGTCCGCTCAACAGTCGCTCCAAAGCGGGCTCAGGCCAGCGAGGTTTCGATCTGCTCGGTCAGTTCCAGCCAGCGCTCTTCCAGCGTGCCCAGTTCGGTGTCGATCACCTTCAGGCGCTTGCCGGACTGCGCCATTTCCGCCGGCGCGGTGGTGGTGGCCAGCGAGGCCTGCAGGCTGTCGCGTTCCGCGCTCAGCGACTGCATGCGGGCGTCGATTTTTTCCAGTTCCTTGCGCAGCGGCTTGGTCGTGTCCGACTGCTGCTGGCGGCGCTGCGCATCGTCCTTCTTGCTGGCCGGCTTTTTTGCATCCAAAGGGGTTGCAGCCTCCGCCACTGTTGCGCTGGTAGCTACTGTTTTGGTAGCAGATGCAGCTGAAGCCGGCGTCGCGGTGCTGGTGGACTTTTTGGCTTCTTCGCGCTGGCGCTTGGCTTCGTCGAGCAGGTAACGCTGGTAGTCGTCGAGGTCGCCGTCGAACGGCGCGACGCCGCCGCGCGAGACCATCCAGAACTCGTCACACACGGCTCTCAAGAGGGCGCGATCGTGGCTGACCAGCATGACCGTGCCTTCAAACTCGTTGAGCGCCATTGACAGCGCCTCGCGCGTGGCCAGGTCCAGGTGGTTGGTCGGCTCATCAAGCAGCAGCAGGTTGGGACGCTGCCAGACGATCATGCACAACACCAGGCGTGCTTTTTCGCCGCCGCTCATGCTGCCAACGGCCTGCTTGACCATGTCGCCGCCGAAATTGAAGTTGCCCAGGAAACTGCGCAAGTCCTGCTCGCGGGTTTGCTGGCCGCTGATCTTGCCGGCGGCGGTGACTTCCTTGACGAGCCGGATCATGTGCTCCAGCGGGTTGTCGGCCGGGCGCAGCACGTCGAGTTCCTGCTGCGCGAAGTAGCCGATGTTCAGGCCCTTGCCCTCTAGCATCTCGCCACTGAGGGGGGCCAGCGCACGCGCGATGGTCTTGACCACGGTGGACTTGCCCTGGCCGTTGGCACCCAGGATGCCGATGCGCTGGCCGGCCAGCACCGACTTGCTGACGTTCTGCACGATGACCGTGGGCGGTGTGCCTGCGGGCGCATCGGGCGGCGGCGGATAACCGAAGTCGACATGCTGCATCGAGAGCATGGGGTTGGGCAGGTTCGCCGGTTCCTTGAACTCGAAGGTGAAGTCGGCTTCGGCCAGCAGCGGCGCGATTTTCTCCATGCGGTCCAGCGCCTTGACCCGGCTTTGCGCCTGCTTGGCCTTGCTGGCCTTGGCCTTGAAGCGCGCAATGAACTTCTGCAGGTGGGCAATCTTGTCCTGCTGCTTGTTGAAAGCACCCTGCTGCAGTGCCATCTGCTCGGCGCGCAGGTCCTCGAACTTGCTGTAGTTGCCGCCGTAACGCGTCAGCTTGGCGCCTTCAATGTGCACGGTGACATCGGTCACGGCATCGAGGAACTCGCGGTCATGGCTGATGACCAGCATGGTGCCCTGGTAACGCTTGAGCCAGGCCTCCAGCCAGACCAGCGCGTCCAGGTCCAGGTGATTGGTCGGTTCGTCGAGCAGCAGCAGGTCGGACGGGCACATCAGCGCGCGCGCCAGCTGCAGGCGCATGCGCCAGCCGCCGGAAAAACTGTTGACCGGGTTGTCGAGCTCGCTGAGCTTGAAACCCAGGCCGAGGATCAGCGCCTGGGCGCGGGCCGGCGCGTCGTGTGCGCCCGAGTCGTAGAGCTCCATGTAGGCGTGCGCCATGCGGTCGCCGTCGCCGCTGGCTTCGGCCGCATCGACCTCGGCCTGCGCGGCCTGCAGCACCACGTCGCCTTCAATCACATAGCTGGTGGCGCTTTGTTCGGTCTCGGGCATGTCCTGGGCGACCTGCGCCATGCGCCACTGGGCGGGGATGTAGAACTCGCCGCCGTCTTCGTGCAGCGTGCCGTTGAGCATGGCAAACAGCGAGGACTTGCCCGCGCCGTTACGCCCCACCAGGCCGACTTTTTCGCCGGGGTTGAGGGTGACAGACGCGCTGTCGAGAATCACTTTGGCGCCGCGACGCAGCACCACGTTTTTAAGGGTAATCATTTAAACCAAGCAGACACAAGAAAAATAGCCAGTCGGCGCGCTGCGCCCCAATGCCGACCCGAGACGCAAGTCTCAAGCCAGTTGTTGGCGCGTGAGGAGCAGAACCTGGTCGGGGCCGGCGCTGGTTTCAAACCAGAGCGGTTCCAGGTGCGGGAAGGCGCGTTCAAAATTCTCGCGCTCGTTGCCGATTTCCAGCACCAAAACACCATTTTCGCTCATATGGCCGGCCGCGTTTAGAAAAAGGCTTCGAATGAAGTCCATGCCGTCCTCGCCGCCGGCCAGCGCCAAGGCCGGTTCAGCCCTGAATTCGGCCGGCAGGGCGGCCATGCTGGTGGCATTGACATAGGGCGGGTTGCACAAAATCAGGTCGTAGGGACCCGGGCAGGCTGCCAGCCCGTCCGATTCGATCAGGGTGATGCGGTCCTGCAACTGGTGCCTGTCCACATTGATGCGGGCCACCGCCAGGGCGTCCGGGCTGATGTCGGCCGCGTCCACCAGCACGTCCGGGTAACACATGGCGGCCAGCACGGCCAGGCTGCCGTTGCCGGTGCACAGGTCCAGCACGCGCCGCGTGTCTTCGCTGAGCCAGGGGTCGATGTCGCCATCGGCCAGCAGCTCGGCAATCAGGGAGCGCGGAATGATCACGCGGTCATCGACGTAAAAGGGCACGCCCTGCAGCCAGGCTTCCTTGGTCAGGTAGGCCGCCGGCTGGCGCGTGCGGATGCGGGTTTCCAGAAGTGCCGCAACCTGCGCGGCATCGGCAGGGCTGACGGGCCGGTTCTCCACCGCATCGAGCTCGTCCAGCGGCAGGCCCAGCTTCCAGAGCACCAGCCAGGCCGCCTCGTCAAAAGCCGTCAGCGTGCCCTGGCCGAAACCGTTGGTGTGGCTCAGGCCGGCAGCTTCGAGCCGATCGGCCCAGTGGTCGATCAGGCCCAGCACCGTCGAGGGTGCGCCGGCTGTCACAGCGCGGCCAGGCGTTCCAGAACGCCCTTGTAGATGTTTTTGAGCGGGTCCAGCGAGCTGACCAGCACGTGTTCATCGATCTTGTGGATGGACGCGTTGATCGGGCCGAGCTCGATGAGCTGCGGGCAGATGCTGGCGATAAAACGCCCGTCGCTGGTGCCGCCTGTGGTCGAAAGCTCGGTCAGCAGCCCGGTCTCGGCCCGGATGGACTCGCTGACGGCCTGCACCAGCTCGCCGGGTGTGGTCAGAAAGGGCTGGCCGCCCAGGGTCCAGGCCAGCGTGTAATCGAGCTGGTGTTTTTGCAGGATGGCCTCGAGCCGTGCTTTCAGGCTGTCGGCGGTCGATTCGGTGGAAAAACGGAAGTTGAAGTCCACCACCAGTTCGCCCGGGATGATGTTGGACGCGCCGGTGCCGCCATGCACATTCGATACCTGCCAGCTGGTGGCCGGGAAAAAGGTGTTGCCCTTGTCCCATTCGGTCGCCACCAACTCGGCCAGCGCGGGGGCAAAGTCGTGAATCGGGTTTTTGGCCAGGTGCGGGTAGGCGATGTGGCCCTGCACACCCTTGACCGTGAGCTTGCCGCTCAGCGTGCCGCGGCGGCCGTTCTTGATCATGTCGCCGAGCTGGTTGACCGAGGTCGGCTCGCCGACGATGCAGTAGTCCAGCACCTCGCCGCGCGCCTGCAACTGCTGGACCACCACGGCGGTGCCGTCCACCGACGGACCTTCCTCGTCGCTGGTGATCAGGAAGGCGATGGAGAGCTTCGGTTGCGGGCTGGCAGCCAGGAACTCCTCGACAGCCACCACCATGGCCGCGATCGAGGTTTTCATGTCGGCAGCGCCACGCCCGTACAACACGCCGTCGCGGTGGCTGGGCGTGAAGGGTGGGCTGGTCCACTGCGCCAGCGGGCCGGTTGGCACCACATCGGTGTGGCCGGCAAAAACCAGGGTTTTTGGCGCTATCGAATTAGAAGCTGCCTGCGCCCGTCCTGCTTGGGCTGCAGGGACAAAACCCTTGAATTTTGCCCACAGGTTGGTGACACGAAAGTGTTCTGGCCCGCTGACGATGGTTTCACATTCAAAACCCAGCGGCTGCAAACGCGCGGCCAGGATGGCCTGGCAACCCGCGTCGTCAGGCGTGACGGACGGGCAGGTGATCAGTTGTTCTGCAAGGCGGAGGGTAGAAGACATGGAACGATGCCAGACAGTATTTACAGGGGAGTGAAGCCGGTGGTGCCGTACTTCGAGTTGGAACCCGAGTCCGGGCGAACGTCGAGCGTGATCTCGGTGAAGGAGGCTTCGTCATCCGGGTCCTCTTCGGGCTCTTCTGCTGCCCTGGCGGCCATGGCAAAATCGTTTTCCAGTCGCCACATCAGGTTGGTCGGCGAGTCGGAATGCAACAGGCCTTCCTTGCGCGTGACGGTGCCGTCGACGATCAGCTTGGCGATGTCCTGTTCGAAGGTCTGCGAGCCTTCGGCCATGGATTTTTCCATCGCCTCCTTGACGCCCGAAAAATCGCCTTTCTCGATCAGTTCCGAGATCAGCTTGGTGTTGAGCATGACCTCCACCGCCGGCGTGCGGCCGCCCGCCTGCGTGCGCAGCAGGCGCTGCGAGACGATGGCTTTCATCGCCGCGCCGAGGTCGCCGAGCATGGTGTTACGCACCTCGACCGGGTAAAAACTCAGGATGCGGTTGAGCGCCTGGTAGCTGTTGTTGGCGTGCATGGTGGCCAGGCACAGGTGCCCGGACTGCGCGTAGGCAATCGCGGCCGACATGGTTTCGCGGTCCCGGATCTCGCCGATCAGGATCACGTCGGGCGCCTGGCGCAGCGCGTTTTTCAGCGCCACCTGCAGCGACTGCGTGTCGCTGCCGACCTCGCGCTGGTTGACCACCGACCTTTTGTTGGTGAACAAAAACTCGACCGGGTCTTCGATCGTCAGGATGTGGCCGGACTGGGTCGCGTTGCGGTGGTCCATCATGGACGCCAAGGTGGTGCTTTTGCCGGCGCCGGTGGAGCCCACCATCAGCAGCAGTCCTCGCTTTTCCATGATCAGGTCGGCCAGGATGGGGGGCACGTTGAGGCTGTCGAGCGGCGGAATTTCACCGGGCACATAGCGGATCACTACCGCATAGGTGCTGCGCTGCCTGAAGCCGCTGATGCGGAAATTGCCGACGCCGGCCAGCGGAAAACCCATGTTGAGCTCGCCGAGTTCTTCCAGCTCCTCGATGCGTTCAGGTGGCAGCACCTCGGCCAGCAGGTTGCGCGGTGCCTCGGCCGGCAGGATCTGGCTGTTGATCGGAATCGCCTCGCCATTGATCTTGATGAGGGCCGGCGAATGGGCCGACAGATAGACGTCGGAGGCCTTTTTATCGGCCATCAAACGCAGGATACGTTCCATCGTGCTCATGGTTGGCGCAGTCATCGTCGGTTCCGATCAATCAATCAGGCAAAGGATGCTGGCCGGGGGCATTTCCCTGTCTTTACCAGCAGGGGCCGCGGGTCCGGCTCCGCCGGCCCGCAGGCGCAGCGCCCCCTCGGGGGGCAGCGAACTACGCGAAGCGAGGAGCGTGGGGGCCATCAATCCCGCAGCAGGTCGTTCAGGCTGGTCGTGGCGCGGGTCTTGGCGTCCACCTTTTTGACGATCACGGCGCAGTACAGGCTGTATTTGCCGCCGGCCTTGGGCAGGTTGCCCGACACGACGACGGAGCCGGCCGGAATGCGGCCGTAGGTCACGGTGTCCGCCTCGCGGTCATAAATCGGTGTGCTTTGGCCGATGTAGACGCCCATGGAAATGACGGAGTTTTCCTCGACGATCACGCCTTCCACCACCTCGGAGCGCGCGCCGATGAAGCAGTTGTCTTCAATGATGGTCGGGTTGGCCTGCAGCGGCTCCAGCACGCCGCCCAGACCGACGCCGCCGGACAGGTGCACGTTTTTGCCGACCTGCGCGCAGCTGCCGACGGTGGCCCAGGCGTCCACCATGGTGCCTTCGTCGACATAGGCGCCGATGTTCACGTAGCTTGGCATCAGGATCGCGCCCTTGGCGATATAGCTGCCGCGGCGCGCCACGGCCGGCGGCACCACACGCACGCCGCTTTCCTTCATTTCCTGCTCGCTCAGGTGCGAGAACTTGGTCGGCACCTTGTCATAAAAGCCCAGGTCGCCGGCGCGCATCAGCACGTTGTCTTTCAGGCGAAAGCTCAGCAGCACGGCTTTCTTGATCCACTGGTGCGTGGTCCACTGGCCCACACCCTGGCGCGTGGCGACGCGCAGGCGGCCACCGTTGAGTTCGGAAATCGTGTGCTCGACCGCATCCTGGATCTCTTTGGACGCAGCCTGCGGCGAGAGGTTGGCGCGGTCTTCCCAGGCGGCGTTGATGATGCTTTGCAGTTGGTCTTGATTCATTTTTTTTCAGATCAGGTGGATTGGATAAATTGAACGATTCTTTCGGCAGCTTCAACACATTCAGCGGTTTCAGCCACCAGCGCCATGCGGATGCGCCCGGTACCGGGATTGTGGCCCCGGGCTTCGCGGGCAAGGTAACTGCCGGGCAACACCACCACATTGTAAAGAGCGAGCAGTTCGCGCGAAAACGCAGGGTCGTTGTTGGCAAAACGCGCCGGAATCTGCGCCCACAGGTAAAACCCGGCGTCGGGCAGGGCCACGTCCATGACGCGGGCGAGCAAGGGGGTGACCTGGGCAAACTTTTCGCGGTACAGCGCGCGGTTCTCCACCACATGTTTCTCGTCGTTCCAGGCGGCGATGCTGGCCGCCTGCACGATGGGGCTCATGGCGCTGCCGTGGTAGGTGCGGTACAGCAGAAACGGCTTGATCAGCGCCGCGTCGCCGGCGACAAAGCCGCTGCGCAGGCCCGGCACGTTGCTGCGTTTGGACAGGCTGGTCAGCGCGATGATGTTTTTGAAGTCATGCCGGCCCAGCTGCGCCGCGGCCTGCAAGGAGCCCAGCGGCGGCTCGTCACGGAAATAGATCTCGCTGTAACACTCGTCTGAGGCAATCACAAAGCCGTACCGGTCGCTCAGTTCAAACAGCAGCTTCCACTCGTCCAGACCCATGACCGCGCCGGTCGGGTTGCCCGGCGAGCAGACAAACAGCAGCTGCGTTTTAGCCCAGACCTGCTGCGGCACAGCGGCCCAGTCCACCGCAAAGTTGCGCGCCGGGTCGCTGGGCGCGAACCAGGTGTCGGCGCCGGCCAGCAGCGCCGCGCCTTCGTAGATTTGGTAGAACGGGTTCGGGCTGACCACCGTCGCGCCGGGCAGCGTGGGGTCGATCACTGTCTGCGCCAGCGCGAACAGGGCTTCACGTGAGCCGTTGACCGGCAGGATCTGCGTGGCCGGGTCCACTGCCAGGCCGTAACGGCGCTGCAGCCAGTCGGCCATGGCCTGCCGCAGTTTGGGTTCGCCGGCGGTGGCCGGGTAGCTGGCGAGTCCGGCCAGGCTGGCGCTCAGGGCGGTCTTGATCAGTTCCGGCGTGGCATGCCGGGGTTCGCCAATGCCCAGGCTGATGGGGCGGTAGGCCGGGTTCGGCGTGACGTCGGCGTGGAGCTGGCGCAGCCGCTCGAAGGGGTAGGGCTGCAGGCGTTTCAACAATGGATTCATCGCCCGGATTATCCCGTGTGAACACCGCGCGGGTGGCGGCCGGCCAGCCTCCAAAGCCGCTTTGCTACGAAAAAGATAGCTTTCTTCGCACGACAGACAAGGGCTGGAGGTCATTTTGATGCATAAATTCGGGGAAGAACCGGCCACGGAAGGGCGCGCCGCCGCCGCCACCGTGGCCCGCGCGGCGCCGGTCACCATTTTTTACAGCCATCCGGGCGTCGGGCTCGGGTAACATTGCGGCCTGTGCATTGCCTGAAGCAAGCCGGGCATTCCAGAAAAGTGCCATACAAATCAACAGCTTAGCTTCAAAGGTCTCCCAGCGCCAGGAAAAAAACAGGGTCCGCCGTGCGTCTCAATTCAATCAAGTTATCCGGCTTCAAATCGTTCGCGGAGCCGACCAATTTCGTGCTGCCGGGCCAGCTGATCGGCGTGGTCGGCCCCAACGGCTGCGGCAAGTCCAACATCATGGACGCGGTGCGCTGGGTGCTCGGCGAAAGCAAGGCCAGCGAGCTGCGCGGCGAATCCATGCAGGACGTGATCTTCAACGGCACCAACCTGCGCAAGCCGGCCAGCCGCTCCAGCGTCGAGCTGGTGTTCGACAATGCCGACCACCGTGCCGGCGGCCAGTGGGGCCAGTTCGCCGAAATTGCCGTCAAGCGCGTGCTCACACGCGACGGCACCTCCAGCTACTACCTGAACAACCAGCCGGTGCGCCGGCGCGACGTGCAGGACGTGTTCCTCGGCACCGGCCTGGGCCCGCGCGCCTACGCCATCATCGGCCAGGGCACGATCAGCCGCATCATCGAATCCAAGCCCGAAGAGTTGCGCCTGTTCCTCGAGGAAGCGGCCGGTGTGTCCAAGTACAAGGAACGCCGGCGCGAAACCGCCAACCGCCTGAGCGACACGCGCGAGAACCTGACCCGCGTCGAGGACATCCTGCGCGAGCTCAACGCCAACCTCGAAAAACTCGAGAAACAGGCCGAAGTCGCGCTGCGCTACAACACGCTGCACGCCGACGCCACGCTCAAGCAGCACCAGCTCTGGTTCCTCAAACGCGCCGAAAGCGAGGCCGACCAGGCCAAGGTCAAGGCCGACGCCGCCAAGTCGGTCAACGACCTCGAAAGCCGCATCGCCGATCTGCGCCATATCGAAGCCGACCTGGAAACCATTCGCCAGGCGCATTACGCCGCCGGCGACCAGGTCAACCAGGCCCAGGGCAAGCTGTACGAAGCCAGCGCCGAAGTCGGCCGGCTCGAAGCCGAAATCCGTTTTGTGGTCGAAGGCCGGCAACGCGTCGAGCAGCGCCTGGCCCAACTCAAGGAACAGACCAGCCAGTGGGCCGCGCGCAAGGAAGAGGCCGCACTGGAAACCGAAACCCTGACCGAGCGGGCGATTCAGGCCGAAGAACAGGCCGAGCTGCTGGCCGCGCAGAGCGAAGACCAGGCCGGCCAGTTGCCCGCCTTGGAAGAAGCGCTGCGCGCCGCGCAATCCAAAGCCAATGAGCAGCGCAGCAGCGTGGGCCAGGTGCAGCAGCAGATCCAGGTGCTGGCCGCCGACCAGCGCAACATCGAGGAACAGTCGCGCACCCTGAGCCTGCGCCACGAGCGCTTGACGGCCGACAAAAATGCCCTCAATGCACCCGACGAAGCGCGCCTCGTCAACCTGAACACCCAGTTCGCCGCGGCCAAGGAAGCGCAGGACGAAGCCGAGGCCCGCCTGCACGAGCTGACCGACAGCGTGCCCCAACTCGACGAAGACCGCCGCAGCAAGCAGCAGGCCGTCAACACCGAGTCGGCGAAACAAGCCGACCTGTCGGCGCGCATGGAAGCCCTCAAGGCGCTGCAGGAGAAAGTCAAGACCGACGGCAAACTCAAGCCCTGGCTGGCCAAACATGGCTTGGACGGGCTGCAGGGCCTGTGGAGCCGCATCCACATCGAGCAGGGCTGGGAAAATGCCCTGGAGGCCGCGCTGCGCGAACGGCTTGGCGCACTCGAAGTTTCACGCCTGGACATGGTGCGTGGTTTTGCGGGCACGGACGGGCGCAGTGACAGTGAAGGGCCGCCGGCCAAACTCTCGTTTTATTCACCGCCAACGGCCGCCGCACCGATCAGCGCTTCCGCCAGCGGCCTGAAACCGCTGACCGATTTGCTGCGCCTCGGCGATGCCGGTCAGACGGCGCTGCTCGGCGACTGGCTGCACGGCTGCCTGACCGCCGCCAGCCTCGACGAAGCGCTGGCGGCCCGCCAGAAGCTGCAGGCGGGTGAAGTCATTTACGTGAAAAGTGGCCATGCGGTCACGCTGCACAGCGTGAGTTTTTACGCCCAGGATTCCGAGCAGGCCGGCCTGCTGGCCCGGGCCCAGGAAATCGAAAACCTCGAAAAACAGCTGCGCGCCCAGGCCCTGATCAGTGACGAGGCGCGCAGTGCCCTGATTCGCGCCGAAGCGGCCTACGCCGATGCGGCCCAGCGCCTGGCCACGGCACGGCGCGAGGCCGCCGAAGGCCAGAGCCGCACGCACGAGCTGCAGGTCGAGGTGCTGCGCCTGACACAGCTGGCCGAACAGACCCGCGCGCGCAGCGAGCAGATTGCCGGCGACCTCGCTGAAATCGACGCGCAGATGAACGACCTGCAGGAGCGCAGGGTGACGGCCGAAGGGCGCTTTGAAGAGCTGGACATGCAGCTGGCCGACAGCCAGGAGCGCCACGCCCAACTCGACGATCGCGTCATCGAGGCCGAACGCAAACTGAACGAATCACGCGAGCAGCAGCGCGCGCTCGAACGCCAGTCGCAGGAAGCGCAGTTTGCGCTGCGCAGCCTGGCCTCGCGCCGCGACGAACTGACGCGCTCCATCGACATCGCCGCGCAGCAGGCCGCGTCGATTGCCGGCGAGGAAGAACGCGCCAAAGAGGAGCTTTCGCGGCTGACGGACGCCGCGGCGCAAGCCGGCCTGCAAGACGCGCTCAACGTCAAGCTCGAGCGCGAGGCCGACCTCGGCGCCAAGCGCAGCCAGTACGACGACCTGACCACCAAGCTGCGCGCCAGCGACGAGCGCCGCCTGCAACTGGAGCGCGAACTCGAGCCGCTTCGCCAGCGCATCACCGAGTTCCAGCTCAAAGAGCAGGCCGCGCGCCTGGGCTTCGAGCAGTACGCGCAGCTGCTGGAGGACGCGCAGGCCGACCTGGCTGCCGTCGAGTTGTCCATCCAGACCGGCAATGTGCGCCTCTCGGGCCTGCAGGGCGAAATTGACCGCATCAACCGCGACATCCAGTCCCTGGGCGCCGTGAACCTGGCCGCGCTGGACGAACTCAGCAGCGCCCGCGAACGCAAGCAGTTCCTTGACGCCCAGTCGGCCGACCTGAACGAAGCCATGACGACGCTGGAAGATGCGATCAAGAAGATTGACGCCGAAACGCGCGACCTGCTGTCGAGCACCTTCGAGACGGTCAACCGTCATTTCGGCGAGATGTTCCCGCGCCTGTTCGGCGGCGGCAACGCCAAGCTGATGATGACTGGCGAGGAAATCCTCGACGCTGGCGTGCAGGTGCTGGCCCAGCCGCCGGGCAAGAAAAACCAGACCATCCACCTGCTGTCGGGCGGCGAAAAGGCCTTGACCGCGATTGCGCTGGTGTTTGCGATTTTCCAGCTCAATCCCGCACCGTTCTGTCTGCTCGACGAGGTCGATGCACCGCTGGACGACGCCAACACCGAGCGTTATGCCAAGCTGGTGGCCAGCATGAGCAAGGAAACGCAGTTTCTTTTCATCAGCCACAACAAGATCGCCATGGAAATGGCCGAACAGCTGATCGGCGTGACCATGCAGGAGCAGGGCGTCTCGCGCATCGTGGCGGTCGACATGGAAGCAGCGCTTGGTTTCGCTGAAGCAGCGTAAATAAAGATGAGCACACTCCAGATCAGTTTGGCCATACTCGGCGGTTTGATTCTTGCGATCGTGGTGATCCACAGCACCTGGGCCGCCCGCAAAAACCTGCCGCGGCGCGCCACGCCCGACCCGGCGGCTACTACTCCGGTGGAGCCGGCGGGCGAGCCTTCCTTTGACACCGAGCCGGAGCGCCAGGAGCCTGGTTTTGACCGCGACTCGGGCCTGGACGCGCTGACCGCCATGACCGTGCCCGAGAAAAAACCCGGGCTCGATGCGCTGATTGACGTTATTGCGCCGATTCTGGTGGATGCGCCGGTGTCGGGCGAAGCCGCGCTGGCAGCCATGCCCGCCACGCGCCGTGCCGGCAGCAAGCCGTTTGCGGTGGAAGGCCTGAATGTGGCCACCGGGGCCTGGGAAACCCCGTTCGCGGGCCAGCGCTACAGCGCCTTCCAGTCCGGCGTGCAACTGGCCAACCGTACGGGCGCACTGAACCAGATCGAGTTTTCGGAGTTTGTCATCAAGGCGCAGGCCTTTGCCGATGCGATTGACGGCCAGCCCGAGTTTCCCGACATGCTCGACGAGGTTGCCCGGGCCCGTGAACTGGACAACTTTGCCAGCGCCCATGATGCGCAGCTGAGCTTCACATTGCGCGCGAAAAACACCGCCTGGAGCCCCGGTTATGTGCACCAGAGCGCCGCCAAGCTCGGCTTTGTCACCGGCTCCATTCCAGGCCGCATGGTGCTGCCGGCCAGCGAGTCCGGCCATGCGCCCATCCTGGGCCTGGCCTTCGACACGCAGGCGGCCATGGCCGAAGACCCGGAGCAGACCGCCCTGCGCGAGTTGACGCTGTCGCTGGATGTGCCGCAGGTGCTGCGTTCCGAGCAACCGTTTGTGCGCATGTGCGAGGCCGCGATCGCGCTGGCCGCCAGCATGGACGGCGTGATCATCGACGACCAGGGCCAGCCGATCCGGCCCGAGGCCATGGAAATCATCCATGCTGATCTCGAACAGCTTTACGACACGCTGGAAGGCCGCGACATGCCGGCCGGCTCGGCGCTGGGCCGGCGCCTGTTCTCCTGAGTTCTCTTCCCATGGTCACCCCCGACATGTTTGCGCCGCCCGAGCCGCTGCAAGCGCCGGCGCCTGCCGAACGCGCCGCGGCCCTGCGCGCCCTGCTCAACGAGCACGCACACCGTTATTACGTGCTCGACGAGCCGGCCATTCCCGACGCCGAGTACGACCGGCTGTTCCAGGAGTTGCAGGCGCTGGAAGCGCAGCACCCCGAACTGGCCAGCCCGGATTCGCCGACCCGCCGGGTGGGCGGCAAGCCGCTGGACCAGTTCGCCAGCGTGCGCCATGCCGTGCCCATGCTGAGCATCCGCACCGAAACCGACACCGAGGCGACGGGTGCGCGAAATTTCGATCTGCGCGTGCGCAAGGAGCTGGGCCTGGGGGAGGGGGATCCACCGGTGGAATACGTGGCCGAACTCAAGTTCGACGGCCTGGCAATCAACCTGCGCTACGAACATGGCGTGCTGGTGCAGGCGGCAACGCGCGGCGACGGCGAAACCGGCGAGGACGTCACGCAGAACATCCGCACCATCCGGCAAATCCCGCTGCGGCTGCCCAAGGACGCCCCGCCTGTCCTGGAGGTGCGCGGCGAGGTCTACATGCGCCGCGACCACTTCGAGTCACTCAATGAGAGGCAGCGCGAAAAAATCGCCAAGGGTGCCAAGGGTGAAAAAACCTTCGTCAACCCACGCAATGCCGCCGCCGGCGCAGTGCGCCAGCTGGACCCGGCGATCGCCGCGCAGCGCCCGCTGAGCTTTTTTGCCTACGGCGTCGGGGAAGTCACGCCGCCGGAAGAGGGCGGGCCGGACTTCGACACCCACTTCCAGCTGTTGTTGACCCTCAGATCATGGGGTTTTCCGGTCGCAGCCCAGACGCAGACTGCGCAAGGCGCTTCTGAATTGATAGCATTCCACGAGAAGATGGGCCGCGCGCGCGACCAGTTGCCCTATGATATCGACGGCGTGGTCTACAAGGTCAACAGCCTGGCGCTGCAGAAAAAACTCGGTTTTGTGACGCGCGAGCCGCGCTGGGCCGTGGCGCACAAATACCCCGCCCAGGAGCAGATGACCAAGGTGCTGGCGATTGACGTGCAGGTCGGCCGTACCGGCAAACTCACGCCAGTGGCCAAGCTGGCGCCGGTGTTTGTCGGCGGCGTGACCGTGACCAACGCCACGCTGCACAACGAGGACGAAGCCCGGCGCAAGGACGTGCGCATCGGCGACACGGTGATCGTGCGCCGCGCCGGCGACGTGATTCCCGAGGTGGTCAGCGTGCTGCTGGACAAGCGGACGCAGCACGCGCCGCAGTTCACCATGCCCCGAACCTGCCCGGTGTGCGGCTCGGACGCCGTGCGGGAGGAGGGCGAAGCCGACTACCGTTGCACCGGCGGCCTGTTCTGCGCGGCCCAGCGCAAGGAAGCCATCCTGCATTACGCACACCGCCGCGCGGTCGAGATCGAGGGCCTGGGCGACAAGCTCGTCGAGCAGCTGGTCGACGCCGGTGTGGTCCGCACCCTGCCGGACCTGTACCGCTTGGGCCTGACGGCGCTGGCCGGGCTGGAGCGCATGGCGGACAAATCCGCCAACAACCTGCTCGACGCCCTGGAAAAGTCCAAGCAGACCACCTTGCCGCGTTTCCTGTTTGGCCTGGGCATCCGCCATGTCGGGGAGGCCACGGCCAAGGAACTGGCGCGCCATTTCGGCAGCCTCGACGCGGTCATGGACGCGCGCGCAGAGCAACTGCTCGAGGTCAGCGATGTCGGTCCCATCGTCGCCCAGAGCATACGCACCTTCTTCGACCAGCCGCACAACCGCGAGGTGGTCGAGCAGCTGCGCGCCTGCGGCGTGACCTGGCCAGAGGGCGAACCGGCAGTACGCGCGCCGCAGCCGCTGTCGGGCAAGACCTTTGTCATCACCGGCACGCTGCCCATGCTGAGCCGTGACGAGGCCAAGGACAGGGTCGAAGCTGCAGGCGGCAAGGTCGCGGGTTCGGTCAGCAAAAAAACCGATTTTGTGGTCGCCGGCCTTGACGCCGGCAGCAAGCTGACCAAGGCGCAGGAGCTGGGCGTGGCCATCATCGACGAAGCAGCCCTGCTGGCGATGCTGGCCATCCCCGCCCTCTGACCGCCGCCTGACGGTGCTTAAGGCGGCGCGGCTTCGTCGCAGAGGTGTTCGGGCCGGCGCCATAGCCAGGCCAGCACGCCGGCCATGCAGCCGATGGCGAGCAGGGCCACCCAGCGGTTTGGCACTACCCCCAGCATGAAGACGGCGCTCGCGCCCATGACCGCCGTGGCGGTCCATTTGGCGCGCCGGCGCACCACCCCGCCGCGGCGCCACTCGATCAGCATGGGCCCGAAGGAGGTGTGGCTTTCCAGCCAAACCAGCAGACGCGGCGAGCTGCGAGCCGCCGCCCAGGCCGACAGCAGGACAAAGGGCACGGTGGGCAACACCGGCACAAAGATGCCTATCACGCCCAAGGCCAGGCTCAACAGCGCCAGAACCAGCAGCGCCCAGCGCGTCACCAGGGGGAGCGGGGCGGCCGGCTCGACGGGAAGATCAGGCGGGTGGCGGGAGGGCTCGGACATGCCTCATTTTGCCGTGCCGCAGGCGACAGAACCGTCGCGCCTTCTGTATGCTCGGTGTTTTGACGACAGAGCACACAGGATTTTCATGACAGTACGCGACATTCTCAAAATGGGGGACCCGCGCCTGTTGCGGGTGGCTCCGCCCGTGACCGGTTTCGACACCGATGAACTGCACCTGCTGGTGGCCGACATGTTCGAGACCATGCGCGCGGTCAACGGCGCCGGCCTGGCCGCGCCGCAGATCGGCGTGGACCTGCAGCTGGTGATTTTTGGCACGGATGCGGTGAACCCGCGTTACCCCGATGCGCCCCTGGTGCCGCGCACAGTGCTGCTCAACCCGGTCATCACGCCCCTGTCGGACGACGAGGAAAACGGCTGGGAGGGCTGCCTGTCGGTGCCCGGCCTGCGCGGCTTGGTGCCGCGCTTCTCACGCATCCGCTACACCGGCTTCGACCCTTACGGCGATCCGATTGACCGGACGGTGGACGGCTTTCACGCACGTGTGGTGCAGCACGAGTGTGATCACCTGATGGGTGTGCTGTACCCGATGCGGATCCGGGACTTCACCCAGTTCGGCTACACCGAGGTGCTGTTCCCGGGCCTAGATGCGTCTGAAGACGATTGAGTCCGCCCGTACGCGGTTTCAGCCAGCCTGGGCCCCCGGGCGGTCCGCCGGCAGGCGCGCCTTGCCGCCGGAACCGAACACCGAGCGCCACCAAGCGGCAGAACCGTCGGGTGGCACCGGCGGCGTGGACGCTACCCGGGCGTCCAGGTAGTCCAGCGTGACACGGCGGCGGTACTGCGCGACCTCTTCACCGGCCAGCTCGATCAGCGGCCGGGCCGCGCCCCGGCTCTGTATCAGCACCTGCTTGCGCCCGGCGCCGGCCTTGATTAACGCCGAACGCACGGCCATGGCACGGCGGTCGCCCATCAGCCAGAAAAAGCGGTGGCTGCCGGTGCCGTAGCTGTGGCCGGACACCAGCACCCGCTGCTCGGGCCGCTCGGCCAGCCAGGCCGCATGGGCGGCCAGCAGGTCGTCGTAACCCTCGGGCACCAGCCAGTTGTCGGGTTCAAAAAAGACCTGGCGGGCCAGGGGCCGGCCGTCGTCGTCGCATTCGCCCGAGGCGTGCAACTGCTGCTCACGGGTCAACAGGGTTTGTGTCTGGGCATGCATGGCAAGCTCCTTGGGTGAAATGTCCGGTTGCCGGATCGGCCGCCATTGCTTCCTGGTTGCCAATCCGCAGTTCGTTCATTGTCTGCTTTTGGCCGCCCATCACAAGCCTCAAACGGTGATCATGTGTAACATGAAAAAAGCCGTTTAACTTGTTGATTTAAATAAATAAATATATTATTTTTTAGCTTCCGGGGTGACGGGAAGCGGCCGGCCCCGGCCTGTTGCGGCTTGCGTTCAGGCCGCGAGGGCTTCGAGCAGTTCGGTCTCGATGGCGATCTGCGCCTTGTTGTGCTGCAGCTCCGGCCCGTCGATCAGGAAGGTGTCTTCCACCCGTTCGCCCAGGGTGGTGACCTTGGCCAGTTGCAGGTTGATGCGGTGGCGGGCCAGCACGCGGGCGATCGAATACAGCAGGCCGACACGATCGCTGGCCGAGACGCTGAGCAGCCAGCGCTGGGCTTTTTCGTCGGGCCGCAGGTCCACGCGCGGCGTGACCGGGAAACTCTTGACGCGGCGCGACACGCGGCCCTTGCCCGGCGGCGGCAGCGGACCGTTTTCTTCAATGGCCCGGTCCAGATCGGCTTCGACCATGGCCACGAGTTCGCGGTAGTGGTCGGCCAGCGTCGGGCTGACCACCTGGAAGGTGTCGAGCGCGTAACCGGGTGCGCCTTTGGCGGGCTTGGCCGTGTGGATCTTGGCGTCCAGGATGCTGAAACCGGCTTCCTCGAAATAACCGCAGATGCGGGCAAACAGGTCGGGCGCGTCAGGCGTGTACACCAGCACCTGCAGGCCTTCGCCGGCGGCCGAGCGGCGCGCCCGCACAATACATTTGGCCGTGCCCACATGGCGCGACAGGTGGCGCGCATGCCAGGCAATGTCGCCGGCCTCGTGGCGCATGAAGTAGCTGACGTCCAGCGAATCCCACAAGGCCTTGTGCGCCTCGAACGGTTCGGCATGCAGGGCCAGGATGGTCAGGGCCTCGCGTTTGCGGGCCTCGACCTCGGCGTCCGCATCGGGCGCACGCCCGCCGAGCACACGCAGCGTGTAGCGGTACAGGTCTTCGAGCAGCTTGCCTTTCCAGGCATTCCACACCTTGGGGCTGGTGCCGCGGATGTCGGCCACCGTGAGCAGGTAGAGCGCGGTCAGGTAACGCTCATTGCCGACACGTTGGGCAAAACCGGCGATGACCTGCGGATCGCTCAGGTCTTCCTTCTGGGCAATGCGGCTCATGGTCAGGTGTTCGCCGACCAGGAACTCGATCAGTTTGGCGTCTTCGGCGGCAATGCCGTGTTGCCGGCAAAACACCCGCACGTCCTTACGGCCGAGCTCGGAATGGTCGCCGCCACGGCCCTTGGCAATGTCGTGGAAAAGGGCCGCGACGTACAGGATCCAGGGCTTGTCCCAGCCGGCGGCCAGTTGCGAACAGGCCGGGTATTCATGTGCGTGTTCGGCCATGAAAAAGCGCCGTACATTGCGCAGCACCATCAGGATGTGCTGGTCCACCGTATAGACGTGGAACAGGTCGTGCTGCATCTGCCCGACGATCTGGCGGAACACCCAGAGGTAGCGTCCCAGCACCGAGGTCTGGTTCATCAGGCGCATCGCGTGGGTGATGCCCGTAGGCTGCTGCAGGATGCGGCGGAAGGTGTCGCGGTTGACCGGGTCGCGCCTGAACCGGGCGTCCATCACGCCGCGTGCGTTGTACAGCGCGCGCAGGGTGCGGGCCGACAGGCCCTTGACGCCCACCGTGGTCTGGTAAACCAGAAAGGTCTCGAGGATGGCGTGCGGGTTGGCCAGGTAGAGGTCGTCGCTGGCCACCTCGATCATGCCGGCCTTGTTCAGGAAGCGTTCATTGATCGGCTGTGGCGCCTGCCCGCTGGGGTGGAGGCGCTCCTCGATGTTGAGCAGCAGGATCTGGTTGAGCTGGGTCACCGCCTTGGCGGTCCAGTAAAAGCGCTTCATCAGGGCTTCGCTCGCACGCGAGACCACGCGTCCGGTGTCGCGGTGGGTCACCGTTGAATAACCAAACGATTCGGCCACCACGGTCTGCAGGTCGAACACCAGGCGGTCCTCGCGCCGGCCGGCCAGCAGGTGCAGGCGGGCACGTATCAGGCTCAGCAGGGCTTCGTTGGCCTTGATCTGGCGGACCTCGAAGGCCGTGGCCAGCCCGCTCTGCGCCAGGTCGTCCCAGGACTTGCCCAGCCCGGCCGCACGCGCCACCCAGAGAATGACCTGCAGGTCGCGCAGGCCGCCCGGGGACTCCTTGCAGTTGGGCTCCAGGGAGTAGGGCGTGTCTTCAAACTTGTTGTGGCGCTGGCGCTGCTCCAGCGTCTTGGCCACGAAAAAGGCCTGCGGATCCAGCACGCCCTCGAGTTGCGTCAACAGGTCAGCAAAGATGCTTCCGGAGCCCGCCAGCAGGCGCGCTTCGAGCAGCGAGGTCTGCACCGTCACATCCTTGGCGGCTTCCTCGACACAGTCGCTGACCGTGCGCACGCTGGAGCCGATCTCCAGCCCCGTATCCCAGCAACTGCCGATGAAGTGCTCGATCCGGGACTTCAGCGCCGCATCGCTGTCCACCCGGGCGTCGTCGGGCAGCAGCAGCAGGACGTCGACGTCGGAATGCGGAAACAGCTCGCCCCGGCCGAAGCCGCCGACCGCCACCAGGCAGTAGCCGGCCGGGAATCCGGCACGCAGCCAGAGCTGGCGCAAGGTGTCGTCGGTGTGCCGGGCCAGCTTGCGCAGCAGGCTGCGGATGCCGCGCGTGGACGCGCCGCTGCCGGCCAGCGAGGTCAGCAGCGCATTTTTGCCGGCCCGGTACTGCTCGCGCAACTGGGCCGGTTCGGTGGTGGGCGACGAAACGGGAGGCAGCGCGGAAAGCATGGGCAGCAGGCTCTGTGGGCCGCGGGAGAGCGCGGGGCGCAGCCGGCTCAGGTGGCCGAATCGGCGGTTGAGGGGGTCTCGGCCTTCGCCGTGGCCGCCTGCGGCGCTGGCTGTGACACAAAGTCCGGGATGGCCGGGCTGCCGGCCGACAGTGTCAGCACTTCATAGCCGGTTTCAGTCACCAGGATCGTGTGCTCCCATTGCGCCGACAGCGAGTGGTCGCGCGTCACGATGGTCCAGCCATCTTTTTCGGGGCCGTCCTTGATGTCGCGCTTGCCGGCGTTGATCATGGGTTCGATCGTGAAGGTCATGCCGGGCTTGAGCTCTTCGAGCGTACCGGGACGGCCGTAATGCAGCACCTGCGGCTCTTCGTGGAAACGCTGGCCGATGCCGTGGCCGCAGAACTCGCGCACGATGGTGAAGCCCTGTTTTTCCGCGAAGGTCTGGATCGCATGGCCGATGTCCCCCAGCCTGGCGCCGGGTTTGACACGCATGATGCCGTGCCACATGGCCTCGTAGGTGACCTTGCACAGGCGCCTAGCCGCAATCGACACGTCGCCGATCATGTACATGCGGCTGTTGTCGCCGAACCAGCCGTCCTTGGTGATCACGGTGACATCGATGTTCATGATGTCGCCCTTGCGCAAGGGCTTGTCGTTGGGAATGCCGTGGCAGACCACGTGGTTCAGCGAGGTGCACAGCGAAGCCGGGTAGGGCGGGTAACCGGGCGGCTGGTAACCCAGCGTGGCCGACACGGTGCCCTGCACGTTGACCATGTAGTCGTTGGCGAGTTTGTCGATTTCCCGGGTGGTGACACCGGCCTTCACGAAGGGCGTCAGGTAGTCCAGCACCTCGGAAGCCAGTTTGCAGGCGACCCGCATGCCCTCGATGCCTGCTGCGTCTTTGTACGTAATACTCATGCGGCGATTATCCCACTGCCACACGGGCCCTGCATGGCACCCTTCCTGGCCGGGTCTCTGGCGGGCCTGACCGCCCGCGGCCCGGCGCCGACTCACTGATAAAATTGCGGGTTAACGCGACTCCTCCAGCCTTCTGCGCCTGCAGGCGGTGTTAAACCCCAAAACAGCTTGTGAGCTGCCCACCTCCACTACAAGGCCACCGCCACCGTGACCCTGCATCTGACGACTTTCGAGGGCGAACCCCAGGGGATCAACGCCCTGAGCGACTTTCGCGTCCAGCAACTCCTGCCGCGCCTGCAAGCCATCGAGGGCAGGATTGCGGGCATCAGCGCCCGCTTCGTGCACCTGGTGGCCACCGAGGCACCGCCTGACGATGCGCTCAAAAACCGGCTGGCGGCGCTGCTGACTTACGGCGATCCCTGCCCAGAGCGCACTGCCAGGGGGGATGAAGCGCTGCTTTTCATCGTCTCGCCGCGTTTCGGCACGGTCTCGCCCTGGGCCTCCAAGGCCACCGACATTGCCCACAACTGCGGGCTGGCCATCAAGCGCATCGAACGTATCACCGAATACCGGCTGACCCTCAAGTCGGGCTTTTTCAGCAAGACGGCCTTGAGTGATGCCCAGCGCGACCAGGTCGCCGCCTTGCTGCACGACCGCATGACGGAAAGCGTGATGACCGACCGGGCGCAGGCCGCCGGCCTGTTCACCGAGCTGCAGGGCGCGCCGCTGCAGACCATCAACGTGCTGGCCGGCGGCAAGGCCGCGCTGGAAGCAGCCAATACGGAATTCGGCCTGGCGCTGGCGCTGGATGAAATCGACTACCTCGTGACCGCTTTCACCCAGCTCAAGCGCAACCCGACCGATGTCGAACTCATGATGTTCGCCCAGGCCAACAGCGAACACTGCCGCCACAAGATTTTCAACGCCGATTTCACGATCGACGGCGTGGCCCAGAACCTGAGCCTGTTCGGCATGATCCGAAACACCGAAAAACTCAATCCGCAACACACGGTGGTGGCCTATTCGGACAACGCCTCGGTCATGGAAGGCCTGCCGGTTCAGCGTTTTTATGCCAAATCTTCCTCCAGCCCAGAAGGAGCAGGCGCCACCAGCTACCAAAGTTATAGCGCCACCGACAACGTCTTGACCCATGTGCTGATGAAGGTGGAGACGCACAACCACCCGACGGCGATCTCGCCTTTCCCCGGCGCCTCGACGGGCGCCGGTGGCGAAATCCGCGACGAAGGCGCGACCGGGCGCGGCTCCAAACCCAAGGCCGGCCTGACCGGTTTCACCGTTTCCCGCCTGTTTGACGGCGAGGGTGAGGGTTATGGCAAGCCGGAGCACATCGCCAGCCCGCTGCAGATCATGACCGAGGGCCCGCTCGGCGGCGCGGCCTTCAACAACGAGTTCGGCCGGCCCAACCTGGCCGGCTATTTCCGCGAGTACGAGCAGACCGTGGGCGGCCAGCGCTGGGGTTACCACAAGCCCATCATGATCGCCGGCGGCGTCGGCACGATTGACGCCGGCCTCACGAAGAAAATCCTGTTCCCGGCTGGCACCCTGCTGATCCAGCTGGGCGGGCCCGGCATGCGCATCGGCATGGGCGGCAGCGCGGCCAGTTCCATGGCCTCGGGCGCCAATGCGGCGCAACTCGACTTCGACTCGGTACAGCGCGGCAACCCCGAGATCGAGCGGCGCGCCCAGGAAGTCATCAACCAGTGCGCCCAACTCGGCAGCGCCAACCCGATCCTGGCCATCCACGACGTGGGCGCCGGCGGCCTGTCCAACGCCTTCCCCGAACTCGTCAACGACGCCGGGCGTGGGGCACGTTTTGACCTGCGCGCCGTGCCGCTGGAAGAAAGCGGCCTGTCGCCCAAGGAAATCTGGAGCAACGAAAGCCAGGAACGTTATGTGATGGCGATTGCGCCGGAATCGCTGCCGCAGTTCCAGGCTTTTTGCGAGCGCGAGCGTTGCCCGTTTGCCGTGATTGGTGTCGCCACCGAAGAGAAGCAACTGGTGCTGTCCGACAAGGATGCCGCACCGCCCGTGGACATGCCGATGAATGTGCTGCTGGGCAAGCCGCCCAAGATGCACCGCGACGTGACATCGGTTCGCCACGAGATCAAGCCGCTGGCCCTGACCGGCGTGGACCTGCAGAAAAGCGTGATCGACGTCTTGAGCCACCCGACCGTGGCCTCCAAACGTTTCCTGATCACTATCGGCGACCGCACCGTGGGCGGCCTGACGCACCGCGACCAGATGGTCGGGCCCTGGCAGGTGCCGGTGGCCGACTGTGCGGTGACCTTGGCCGATTACCAGGGTTTTGCCGGCGAAGCCATGAGCATGGGCGAACGCACGCCGCTGGCCGTCGTCAATGCCGCTGCTTCGGGCCGCATGGCCGTCGCCGAGGCCATCACCAACCTGCTCGCCGCGCCGATCGAGCTGCCAAGGGTCAAACTTTCGGCCAACTGGATGGCCGCCTGTGGCGAGCCCGGCCAGGACGCCGCGCTGTACGAGACGGTCAAGGCGGTCGGCATGCAACTGTGCCCGGCCCTGGGCGTGTCGATTCCGGTCGGCAAGGATTCGCTGTCCATGCGCACGGTCTGGAGCGAAGGCGAGGGCGGCAAGAAGGTCACCTCGCCGGTGTCGCTGATTGTCAGCGCGTTTGCGACGCTGGCCGACGTGCGCGGCACGCTGACGCCGCAGCTCGACGCACTGGAGGCCGACAGCACGCTGATCCTGATCGACCTGGGCAAGGGCCAGGCGCGCATGGGCGGCTCCATCCTGGCGCAGACGCTGGAACGGGAAGACGGCGCCGTGCCCGACCTCGACGACCCGCAGGACCTGGTGAACCTGGTCCACGCCATCAATGCCTTGCGTGCCCAGGGGCAGGTGCTGGCCTACCACGACCGCAGCGACGGTGGCCTGCTGGCCACCGTCTGCGAAATGGCTTTTGCCGGCCATGTGGGCGTTTCACTCAACATCGACATGCTGCTGCTCGAGGGCGACGGCATTTCCGACAGCCGCATGGACACCGGCGACAGCAAGAACTGGGCGTCCCAGGTCGGCGCGCGCCGGGAGGAGCTCACGCTCAAGGCGCTGTTCAACGAAGAGCTGGGCGTCGTCATCCAGGTGCGGACCGAGGCACGCAATGCGGTGATGCAGACCCTGCGCGAACACGGCCTGTCCAAATTCAGCCACTTCATCGGCAAGACCCGGCCAGAGCATGCCTCGCTCGAAGTGGGCAAGGGCGAGATCCAGGTCTGGCGCGATACCAAGGCGGTCTTCAGCGCCAAACTGCAGGACCTGCACCAGGTCTGGGACGCCGTGAGCTGGAAGATCAACCAGCAGCGCGACAACCCGGCCTGCGCCGATGCCGAACACGCGGCGGCCGGCGATCCGCTGGACCCGGGGCTGCATGTGTTCCTGCCAGGGGCACCCCTCACCCCCACCCTCTCCCCAGAGGGGCGAGGGAGCAACTCTCTGGCGCTCCCTCTCCCGCTGGGAGAGGGCAGGGGTGAGGGCTCCCCGGCTTTGAACCTGTCACGCCCCAAGGTCGCGGTGCTGCGCGAGCAGGGTGTCAACTCGCATGTGGAAATGGCCTACGCCTTCACCCAGGCCGGCTTCGAGGCCTGCGATGTGCACATGACCGACCTGCAGACCGGCCGCGCGCAACTGGCTGACTTCACCGGCGTGGTGGCCTGTGGCGGTTTCAGCTACGGCGACACGCTGGGCGCCGGCATAGGCTGGGCCCGTTCCATCACCTTCAACCCGGCGCTGTCGGATCAGTTCAAGGCGTTTTTCGGGCGCACCGACACCTTTGGCCTGGGCGTCTGCAACGGCTGCCAGATGTTTGCCGAGCTGGCCGACATCATTCCGGGCGCCGAGGCCTGGCCGCGTTTCACCACCAACCGCAGCGAGCGTTTCGAAGCCCGTCTGAGCCTGGTCGAGGTGCTCGACTCACCGAGTCTCTTCCTGCAGGGCATGGCCGGCAGCCGCCTGCCGATTGCGGTGGCACATGGCGAGGGGTATGCCAACTTTGCTTACCGTGGCGATGCCGGGAAGGTGATTGCCGCGATGCGTTTCACCGACCACCACGGCCAGCCGACCGAAGCCTACCCGGCCAATCCCAACGGCAGTGCCGGCGGCCTGACCGCCGTGACCACCGCCGACGGCCGCTTCACCGCGATGATGCCGCACCCCGAACGTGTGTTCCGCAATGTGCAAATGAGCTGGACCGACCAGGACATCAGCGCCCGCAGTGCCTGGATGCAGCTCTGGCACAACGCCAGGAAGTGGGTCAAATAGGCCTGTAACCCTTGTGGAACGCGCGCTGACAGCTATCTAAAAATAGCAAACAGGCAGGCCGCATGGGGCTCGCCCCGGGCGACATGTGGGCCGGGCCACTGCCGGTATTGCGGGCGGCCGCTTTGGCGGACGCTTCGGGTTTGCGTGGTTTGGACATGATTTCTTGAGAGAAATAGGCAGAGCGGAAAAATCGCCAACGCTCGCCGTAGGAGACTGCGAGCAGGCAGCTTGTAGGTCGCCGCCTTTGCGTCAGGCCGGAATGCGCGAAGCCGTGCACGCACACATTCCGGCGCTTTCCCGGTTGACGAATGCAGCGCCAACCGCTCTAATGGGTGGCATGCCAACAAAGCTAGGAGGGCCCATGACCCAGCCCTCGGCTCTCACTGCACGTGCCTTCTGATGTTGAACCTTCTACGCCCCCTCATCACACTTGTACTGGCCTGCATGCTTGCAGCTTGCGCGACCCCTTCCCCACCGGCTCCCGTTGCGGAGCTTGCCCCCACAGGCACGTTGCGCGCCGCCATCAATTTCGGCAATCCCATTCTCGCAACCAGAGATGCGGCGACCGGCGAGCCGCGCGGTGTGTCGGTCGATCTGTCACGCGAACTGGCCCGACGCCTCGGGGTGCCGGTGGAGCTCGTGACCTTTCCCGCCGCCGGCAAGGTTGTCGAAGCGGTCACGGCCGCGCAGGTGGATATCGGCTTCGTGGCGATTGATCCGGTGCGCGGTGCAGGCATGCTGCAGACCTCGCCCTACGTCATCATCGAAGGCGCCTATTTGGTCAAAAACACCTCGCTGATCAAAAGCAATGACGAAGTGGACCGCCCCGGCACCCGTATCGTTGTCGGCAACGGCAGTGCCTACGACCTCTACCTCACCCGTGAGTTGAAAAACGCCAAACTCGTCAAGGCGCCGACCTCCCCAGCGGTGACGGACCTGTTTCTCGCACAAAACATAGAAGTCGCCGCCGGGGTGAAGCAGCAGTTGCAGGCCGATGCCAAACGGCTGCCGGGACTGCGTCTGCTGGATGGCCGCTTCATGGTCATTCAGCAAGCCATGGGCCTGCCCAAGGGACGCGATGCGGGCGCACGTTATGTAGCGGCTTTCGTCGAGGAGATGAAAGCATCGGGCTTCGTCGCTGCAGCACTGGCGCGGCATGGTATCGAAGGTGCTGCAGTTGCGGCGCCACAACGCTGACCCGGCGCGATGAGCGGGACTCGCCGCAAGAAGCGGCTGCGCAAGCCGTTTCATGCTGTAGCTGAGCCCGGTGGCTCGGAACTTGCGCATGTGTACGGGGCTCCCGAGTCTACAACCCCTTCAACCTTTCCTTCCCTTCACTGAAAGTCGAACATGAAACCTCTCACGTCCGCCCTTGCCCTGCTGTCTTCGCAACCGGTCACGCGCCGGGTCCTGACGGCGCTCCTTGTGACAGCCAGCGCGGCTATGGTGGGCGGTGTAGCGCACGCCGCTTACCCGGACCGGCCCATCCAGCTGGTGCTGTCGTTTCCTCCCGCAGGCGCGACCGACATTCTGGCGCGAGCCATCGGTCAAAAAATGTCCGAGGCGCTGGGGCAGACCGTGGTGGTTGAAAACAAGCCCGGTGCGGGTGGCATTATCGGGCTGTCGTATGCCGCCAAGGCAGCGCCGGATGGCTACACCATCTATCTGGCTGCGGTGACCAATGCGGCGATTGCAGCCGCCGCTTATTCCGCACAGCCTACGCACCTGATCAAGGATTTCGTGCCGGTGGCGGGGGTGGCAACGGTACCGCACATGCTAGTCGTGCCATCAACACTGCCAGTCCAGAACGTCGGGCAACTGATTAGTTTCTTCAAGGCTGCACCGGGAAAGCACAACTTCGCGTCACAAGGCGCCGGCACGCTGTCTCACCTGGAGTCGGAAGTTTTCAAGGCCGCCATGGGTTTGGACCTGGTGCACGTACCCTACAAAGGCAGCTCGCAGGCCCTGCCCGATCTGATGGCGGGCACCTCCAGCATGATGTTCGACAGCATTCCTGCATCGATGCCGCATGTCAAATCGGGCAAGCTCAGGGTATTGGCCGTCGCATCCAGCAAACGCATTGGCCTGCTCCCCAATGTTCCAACGGTCGACGAGAGCGGCGTCAAAGGTTTTGAAGCCAATAATGTCTTTGGCATCTCGGCGCCCAAGGGTACGCCTCCAGCCATCATTGCCACCTTGTCCAAAGCCGTTCAAACCGCCCTCAACTCGCCGGAATTGCAGCAGCGCATGCAGGAGCAAGGGGTAGAGCTGAAATTCACACCCCCCCATGAGTTTGCGCCGGTGCTTGAGCGAGAGTTCCGTGTCTGGGGCAAGGCAGTAGAAATGGCCAAGGTCAAACTTGACTGACTGTTCTGCCTTCAAATAACTTTATTTCTGAAAGAAACCAGCCTTCATGTCAACTGCAACCTCCGACTTCTGGGACTTCCCCTACACCTCGCAACGCATGCCGCTGCTGGCGCGCAACGTGGTCAGCACGTCCCAACCGCTGGCGTCGGCCGCCGGGCTGCTGATGCTGGCGCGCGGTGGTAACGCGGTTGACGCCGCGCTGGCCACGGCCATCACGCTGACGGTGGTGGAGCCCTGCATGAACGGCATTGGTGGCGACGCCTTTGCCATCATCTGGGACGGCCAGCGCATGCACGGGCTCAACGCCTCCGGGCGCGCGCCGCGCCGCTGGACGCCGGAATATTTCTCGCGCTACGAGGCCATGCCGCCGCGCGGCTGGGACTCGGTCACGGTGCCTGGTACGGTGTCGGCCTGGCGCGCGCTGTCGGACCGTTTCGGCAGCGTGCCTTTTGCCGAACTGTTTGAACCGGCGATGCGTTATGCCCGCCAGGGTTATATGGTGTCGCCTACCGTACACCGTCAATGGCAGGCGCAGGTGGCAGAGATGCTGCCGCAGCCCGGCTACCGCGAAGCTTTTGCGCCCCAGGGGCGCGCGCCGCTGCCGGGTGAGCAGTTCGTCTGCCCCGGTCAGGCGCGGACGCTGGAACGCATTGCCGCCAGCAAGGGCGATGATTTTTACCACGGCGAACTGGCCAAAGCCATCGCCGACCACGCGCGCAACACCGGCGGGCTGATTGACGAAGCCGACCTGGCTGCGCACCAGGCCGATTGGGTGGAGCCGATTTCGGTGCGTTATCGCGACCTGACGCTGCATGAAATCGGCCCCAGCGGTCAGGGCATAGGCGCACTCATGGCGCTCGGCATGCTGGAACACTTTGACCTGAAAGCCGCCGGCGTGGACTCGGCCTTGTCGCAGCACCTGCAGATCGAAGCCATGAAACTGGCGTTTGCCGACCTGCAGGAATATGTTGCCGACCCCGCAGCCATGCAGACGGTCTCCGCCTCCGACCTGCTCGACAAGCGCTATCTGGCGGCGCGCGCCAAACTGATAGACCCGGACCGCGCAGCGCCGGCACGACCTGGCTCACCGCACAGCGGAGGTACGGTGTACCTGACCGCCGCCGACGAAAGTGGCATGATGGTGTCCTTCATCCAGTCCAACTTCAAGGGCTTCGGCTCCGGCGTCGTCGTGCCCAACACCGGTATCGCCTTGCACAACCGCGGCTGGGGCTTCACGCTCCAACCCGGTCATCCGAACCAGGTCGCGCCCGGGAAACGACCTTTCCACACCATCATTCCGGGTTTCCTGAGCCGAAGCGGCGCGCCGCTCATGAGTTTCGGGCTGATGGGCGGCTCGATGCAGGCGCAGGGTCATTTGCAGGTCACCAGCCGCATCGCGGACTACGGCCAAAACCCGCAGGCAGCCAGCGACGCACCGCGCTGGCGCGTCATGGATGACAACAGCGCGGTCGCAGTGGAGTGGAATTTTTCACAGCAGGCGATCGACGGTCTGCGTGCGCGGGGTCATGAGGTCAAGGTGTCGCCGCGCTTCAACACCGAGTTTGGCTGTGCGCAGATGGCCATGAAGGCCGAGCATGGCTACATCGCTGCGTCGGACCACCGCAAGGACGGCTACCCCGTCGGTTTCTGAACGAGATGCCGGCCGGCCGGCCAGCGCAGGCCGGCCGCCTCTTCCACAGGATTGCCGCACACATCCTTTGATGTGCAGCAGTCCGGTCGGGATGGAATGAACGCGAAGATGGTTCTGTCGCCTGTTTGAGGGCAGCCAAAATCAAACTATTGGCAAGACATTCAACCTAGAAACGGCAGTTGGATGCGTCCGAGTGCGCCGTGATCGGCGTGCCAGGCAAGGCGCGACAACGCAGTGGGCTGCTGCCCACAAGGCGGAGCAACGCGGCATGGCGGGGCGAGCATGGTGCAATCGGGCGCATAGCGCTGTCACCCAGAAGGTGAACGCAATCGAAGAGGGGAAAGTCAATAGGCATGCGCCTTCCCTGAAGTTGGTGAGCGGTCAACTGCTGTTTCTAGGTTCAATGCAACAGGCGACGCGAATCTGTCAGATCGCGCACCCCAGGAGGCCGGCGCAGCGTCTCCCTGATTATTCGACGACGATCTTGCGGTCACGAATCAGTTTGCTCCACCGAGCCTTGTCGGCAGCCACCATGGCGCCCATCTGCTCGGGTGTGCTGCCGGTCGGGGTGGCGCCCAGCACTGCCAGTCGTTTTTGCATGTCAGGGTCCTGCAGCGCCTGGTTGAAGGCGGTGTTGACCCGGGTCACCAGGTCGGCCGGCGTCCCGCGGGGAGCGTAAATACCAAACCAGTTGCTCACGTCAAAACCCTTGAGGCCCTGCTCGTCCAGCGTCGGCACATCCGGCAGGAAAGGCAGGCGCTGCGGGCTGGTCACACCGAGCACGCGCAGCTTGCCATCCTTGATGTTGGACTGCGCTGTGACGTAGTTGTCCATCAGCATGTGCACCTGGCCCGACATCATGTCGGTGAACACCAGGCCCGTACCGCGATAGGGAATATGGGTGATGAACACGCCGGCCTGCGCCTTGAACAGCTCACCGCTGAGGTGGCTGTTGGTGCCATTGCCGCTGGAGCCGTAGTTGAGCTGACCGGGCTTGGACTTGGCCAGCGCAATGAACTCGGCCAGATTTTTCACCGGCAGGGTGCCCGGCACCACCAGCACGCTACTGGTCTTGGCCACATACACCACGGGTACGAAGTCGCGCTCCACGTTGTACGGAATTTTCGGGTTGATGATGGGCCCGATCGAATGCGTGCTACCGGTGGCAATCAGCAGGGTGTAGCCGTCCGGCGCGGACTTGGATACATGGTCCGAACCGATGGTGCCGCCGGCGCCCGGACGGTTGTCAATGACGATTTGTTGGCCCAGTTTCTCGGAGGCCTTCAGGCTGATAGTGCGCGCCAGGATGTCGGTGGCGCCCCCGGCGGGAAAGGGCACGACCAGACGCACGGGTTTGACCGGGTAGGCTTGAGCATGGACCCCAGCGCCCATGATTACAGTGCCGACACCCACCAGCAGGTTGAGAAAATATCGATTCATCGTAGACCATTCCTTGTACAGCTGGTTGAAGTAGGTAGTATGCTAACTCACCGTAAGCTTCATGCCACCCACTTGCCCGCATTTCGCCAGAGTTGCATCCATGAGCTGGACGGACCAGGACATCAGCGCGCCCAGCGCCTGGATGCAGCTCTGGCACAACGCCAGGAAGTGGGCCAAAGAGGCCTGTAGCCTGGCCCTTGTTGTACATGCGCTGGTAGCTATTCAAAAGATAGCAACTCAGCAGACTGCCCCAGGCTCGCCCCGGGTTGGTCCTGATGCGCCGGGGCGGTGCACGCGGTTCAATGCCGCATGAACGCCTCTGCCCATCCCCCCGAGTCCTCCAGCGCAGCCCTTGCCACGCCGCAAGCACCGCCGGTTCGCGTGTTGCAGCCGCTGCGCCTGGGCGACCCCGTGCGCTGGCTGCGTGCCGGCTGGCACGACCTGCTGGCGGCGCGTGGCATTGCCCTGTTTTATGGCATCTGTTTCTGGCTCATGGCCGTGGTGCTGGGCGCGGTGTTCCGCAACCTGCCGCAGTACACCATGTCCTTTGTATCCGGCTGCTTTCTGGTCGGCCCCTTCCTGGCCATGGGGCTGTACGAGGCCAGCCGGCGGCACGAGCAGGGGCTGCCGCAAAGCCTGGGTGCCTCGCTGACCTGCTGGGATAAACATCTGGGCAGCATGGGCATGCTGGTGCTGGTGGTGATGCTGCTGGAGCTGCTGTGGGGCCGCGCCTCGCTGGTGGTGTTCGCTGTGTTTTTCAACACCGGCATGCCGAGCACGGCCGGCGTTCTGAAGGCGGTGTTCAACCCCCAGAACTGGCAATTCATCGCGGTGTACACCGTGGTGGGTGGCGTTTTCGCCGGCCTGGTGTTTTCCACCTGCGTGGTGTCCATCCCGATGATCCTGGACCAGGGCACCGATGCCATCACCGCCGGCATCGCCAGCATCCAGGTGGTGGCGGGGCGCACCGGCCCCATGCTGGTCTGGGGGGCACTGATCGTGCTGCTGGTCCTCGGGGCCATGCTGCTGCCATGGGCGCTGGGCCTGCTGCTGGTCGGCCCCTGGCTGGGCCATGCGAGCTGGCATGCCTACCGCGGCAGCTTCGCCTGGGAGGTGCCGGCGCCGACGCCGACGCCAGGGGATTAAGAGGTCCCAGCCTCGGATCTGCCCTTGTCGAGCACCCGTGCCAGCAAATCCATCGGCAGCGGAAAAACAATGGTGGACGCGCGGTCGCCGGCCACCTGCGTCATGGTCTGCAGGTAACGCAGCTGCATCGCTTCGGGCTGCTGCGCCAGCATCTGCGCGGCCTCCAGCAGGGCCACCGCGGCCTGCTTTTCCCCTTCGGCGTGGATGACCTTGGCGCGGCGTTCGCGTTCCGCTTCAGCCTGGCGCGCGATGGCGCGCACCATGGATTCGTTCAGGTCGATGTGTTTGATTTCCACATTGGTGACCTTGATGCCCCAGGCGTCGGTCTGCGCGTCCAGGATCTGCTGCACGTCCAGGTTCAGCCGTTCCCGTTCGGCCAGCATTTCGTCGAGTTCATGTTTGCCCAGCACCACGCGCAACGTCGTCTGCGCCAGCTGGCTGGTGGCCATCAGGTAGTCTTCCACCTGGATGATGGCCTTCTGCGGATCGACCACGCGAAAAAAAACCACGGCATTGACCTTGACCGAGACGTTGTCGCGCGAGATCACGTCTTGCGGCGGCACGTCCATGGTCACCACCCGCAGGTCAACGCGCACCATCTGCTGGATGCCTGGAATCACCAGCACCAGCCCCGGGCCCTTGACGCGCCAGAAACGCCCCAGCTGGAAAACCACGCCGCGCTGGTATTCGCGCAGCACGCGAAACGAGCTGAAGGCAAGAAGCAGCAGCAGCGGCAACAACACACTGCCGAGTCCCAAGTTGAAGTCCAAAAACATGATGAAGTTCTCCTTTCAGGGTTACATCTCTGCCAAATCGTCGGGGCGCACTTCCAGCGTCAGGCCGTTGACCGCCACCACGCGGACCCGTTGCCCCGGCCGCAAGGTTTGGGGACCCTGCACCTTCCAGCGTTCGCCATGGACCAGGGCCCAGGCGCCGTCTTCGCCGACGGCCAGCACCTGCGCGGTCGCGCCTACCATTTCTTCCTGCCCGCTGACCACAGGACGGCGCCGCGCGCGCAAGGCCATGCCGCCGCCCAGCAGCACCAACGCGGCAGAACTGGCTGCCAGCCCGAAGATGAGCGGCAGCGGCAGGCCCAGGCCCGGAACTTCGCGGTCGAACAGCAGCAGCCCACCTGCGATGAAGGCGACAGCGCCGCCCACGCCAAGCACGCCAAACGCCGGCGTCAGGAGTTCCGCGGCAAACAGCGCCATGCCCAGCAAAATCAGCGCCAGCCCGGCATAGTTGACCGGCAGCATCTGCAGCCCAAACAGCGCCAGCAACAGGCAGATGGCGCCGGTCACCCCGGCCACGCCGAAGCCCGGCGACGAGAACTCGAACATCAGGCCGTAGATGCCTATCATCATCAGGATCAGCGCAAAGCTCGGATTGGCAATCACCGACAGCAGCCGCTGCCGCCAGTCAGGCAACACGGCCTGCTGGCCCAGTCCCCGCGTGGCGAGCCTGACATCGCCCGTCGGCACGCGGACCGTGCGGCCGTCAATTTGCGCCAGCAGGTCAGGCACATCCCTGGCGACCGCGTCAATCACCTTCTCCCGCAGCGCCTCCGCGGACGTCAGGCTGACCGCCTCGCGCACCGCACGCTCGGCCCATTCGGCATTGCGTCCGCGCTGCTGGGCCAGCCCGCGGATAAAGGCCGATGCATCGTGAACCTGCTTGGCGGTCATGACGTCGGCCATGTCCATAGGCAGCGGGTCGGCTCTTTTGCCGTTCGCCGTGTCGCTCCCTCCCTTGTCCGGGCTGTCGCTCCTGCGCTCTGCGGGCGGCTTGCGGTCCATGCCTGGCATGCCGATGGCCACCGGCGTGGCCGCGCCCAATGTGGTGGCCGGCGCCATCGCGGCGATGTGGGCGGCGTACAGGATATAGGTGCCGGCACTGGCGGCGCGTGCGCCCTCGGGACTGACATACACCGCGACCGGTACGGGCGATGCAAGAATGGCCTGGATGATCTGCCGCATGGAAGTGTCCAAGCCGCCCGGCGTGTCCAGCCGGATCACCACCAGCGGAGCAGCCGTGTCCTTTGCTTTCCCGATGCCACGAATCAGGTAGTCGGCGCTGGCCGGACCGATGGCATCGCGCACTTCCAGCACCAACACCGGGGCCGCCGCCTGCGACAGGGTGTAGCCGCAGAGCAGGACGGCGGCGAGCGCGCCGGCCAGCCCCACCCTGAAACGCATGCACTCAAGCCGGCGCATGGTGAGAGAAAAAAGGCCCGACAACACAGGGACTGACCACATGCATACCTCCAGACGCGATGCTGTTGGACACACAGGACCGTGACTCCTGTGGCGCAAGCGTCTGGAGCGGCCGGTCCTACGGTTTCAATCTAACACAGGCCGGGCCGGCAGGCCCGGTAACCGTCAGCGAAAACCGGGCCGCACTTGAGCGGCATCAAGCGGGTCTCCCACGCTCAGCTCACCCGCCGGGCCTCAGTGTGCGGCGGGCGCCACCGCCGAGCCTTCAATCCCGTGGCGTGCCAGCGCGGCGGCCACAAAATCCAAGGCCTTCATGTCCTCGATAAAGGCCGACAGGCGGCGGGCTCCCGCCGCACGGCCTTTGGGCAGGCCCATGGCCTGCTGGATAACCATGAAGCGACCATCAAGCAGCCGCAGGCCGGGCAGGCGCTGGGCATCGGCCCGCTGCTGCTGTCTGACGCCGGCGGTCACCTCGAGCCTGTCCGCCAGGAACAGGGCGGTCACGGCGTTCGGCAACCTGGAAACTCACGCAGTCCAGGGTTTGATGAACAAAAAAGCGGCTCAAGAGCCGCTTTTTTTCGGTGCAACAGGCTCTTCAGCCCGCCATGGCGATCACTCGACCTTGGCCTTTTCGCGCAGCCCTTGCTGGAAGGCGCCGAGTTTTTGCTGCTGCATCTGCTGCGCGATCTGCGGCTTGAGTTCTTCAAACGGTGGCAGCTGGGCGGTGCGGATGTCGTCCACGCGGATCACGTGGTAGCCGAACTGGGTTTTCACCGGCACGTCCGTCAGCTGGCCCTTGGTCATCTTGGTCATGGCTTCGGCGAACTCGGGCACATAGCTGCTCGGGTTGGCCCAGTCCAGGTCGCCGCCGTTGGCGCCAGAGCCGGCGTCTTTGGAGGACTTCTTGGCGATGTCTTCAAACTTGCCGCCTTTTTTCAGGCTGGCAATGATGGCCTTGGCTTCGTCTTCCTTTTCCACCAGGATGTGGCGCGCCTTGTATTCCTTGCCGCCGTTGGCTGCAACAAACTTGTCGTACTCGCCCTTGAGCTCGGCATCGGTCACCGGGTTCTTCTTCTGGAAATCGGCGAACAGCTCGCGGATCAGGATGGCCTGGCGGGCCAGTTCCATCTGCGTCTTGAAGTCGTCGCTGGCCGACAGGCCGCGTTTCTCGGCTTCCTGCATGAACACTTCGCGGGCGATGACTTCTTCCTTGATCTGGCCCTGCATTTCGGGGGTGACCGGACGGCCGGAGCGCGCCAGCTGCTGCGCCAGCGCGTCAACGCGGGCCTTGGGCACGGCCTTGCCATTGACGATGGCAATGTTCTGGGCGAAGGCACCCGTTGCGCCCAGCGCCATCAGGCCGGTGAGGGCGCTTGCCAGTAAGACTTGATTTTTCATGGGGGTTCCTTGGGTAGTCGTTGATGGAAAAACGGCGCCGCTCTGGGCACAGGCCGAAAATCAGGGGGGTGGAAGGATTTCAATGGCCAGCGCGTGCAGGCCCTGATCGATGAAATTTTGCAGTGCATCATACACAAGCCGGTGGCACGCGACGCGGCTCTTGCCCGCAAAGGCGGGGCTCGCAATGCGCACGCGGAAATGGCTGCCGAAACCCTGGGCGTTGGCGCCCGCGTGGCCGGCATGTGCCGCGCTTTCGTCGATCACTTCCAGCAGGCTCGGGCTCAGGCGCTCGCGCAGTTGTTCGTCGATCCGGGCCGCGTGGACGGGCAGGGCTGTGCTGGGGGCAACGGGCATCATGGTTCGGTCTTGACGTGTTTGTTGAGGAAAACAGCCTGCGCCAGCACAAAAACCAGCATCAGGCCCAGGCCGCCGAACAGCTTGAAGTTGACCCAGGTGGCCGTCGGGAAATTGAAAGCCACCCACAGGTTGAGCACACCCATGACCGCGAAAAACGCGATCCAGCTGTAGTTGACCTTGCGCCAGATCGCATCGGGCAGGTCCATCTGCGCGCCCATCAGCGACTGGATGCCGTTTTTGCCGAACACCAGCTGCCCGACCAGCAGCGCGCCACCCATGACCCAGTAGAGCACGGTGGGCTTCCACTTGATGAAGCTTTCGCTGTGGAAATAAATCGTGGCACCGCCGAGCAGCGTCACCAGCCCCAGGCTGACCCAGAGCATGGTGTCTATCTTGCGGCCGCGCGCCACCAGCCAGAGGATCTGCGCCAGGGTGGCCAGGATCACCACCACCGTCGCCAGCAGCACCGGCGCCTCGGCGATTCCCACCACGCCACCGGAGACCATGAAGCCGAGCCAGTCGGTCGCTGTCTGGGCCGACCAGGCGGTGTTGGCCTCGGCGTACTTGAACATGCCGAAGAAAAGAACAATGGGCAGGAAATCGAACAGAATTTTCATGGGTTGATTATCGGTGGCAAAAAGGATGGCAAGAGCAGGCGTCACTTCGTTGCGTGCCGCTTTTTCATGCAGGGGCCGCGGGACTGGCTTCGCCAGACCGCAGGCGCAGCGGCCCCCCAGGGGGGCAGGGAGCTACACGCAGTGAGCGACCGTGGGGGCTATTCCTTTTTGAAATCCAGTGAAGCGGAGTTCATGCAGTAGCGCAGGCCAGTGGGGGTGGGACCGTCCGGGAACACATGGCCCAGGTGGGCGCCGCAGTTGGCGCAGACGGTTTCGGTGCGTGTCATGCCGTAGGCGTGGTCCACATGTTCTTCAATCGCGCCCTCCCGGACCTCCTCGGAAAAACTGGGCCAGCCGCAGCCTGCGTCAAACTTGGACGAGGCGTCGAACAGTTCGGCATCGCAGCAGATGCAGCGGTAAGTGCCGGGTGCAAAGTTCTTGTCGTACTTGCCGGTGAAGGCGCGTTCGGTGGCCGCCTGGCGCGTCACCTGGAAAGCGCCGGGTTCGGCCCCTTTGTCGGCGAGCAGGGCTCGCCACTCGGCATCGGTTTTCTGGATTTTCGGGGGCATGGCTTTACCTTTTGAAATGACTTTTTGATTCTGCTTACGAGTTCTGCTTACGAACTGCAGCTGATTTCGATGGAGGCCGCCCAGTCGGGCGGAAAACCGGCATGGCTGTCATGGCCGGGATGTTCTTCAAATGGGGCCTGCAGCAGGGTCAGCAAGGTGTTGACCCCGGAAAAATCTTTTAGTTTCGCGGCCTGGATCGCCTGTTCGCCGAGATGGTTACGCAACACATACTTCGGATTGTTCTTCAGCATCAAATCGGCCACCAGCCCAAGATCGGCGTGCGCCAGGCGCTGCGAATACTGTAGCGCCCAGGCGTCGAAGGCGGCCCGGTCCAGAAACAGGTCGCGCACCGCTTCTCGCCCCGGCGGCGTGCCGAAATGGCACAGGCGGCGCCAGAAGATGGTGTAGTCCACCTTGTCCGCGGCCAGCAGCTTGAAGGTGGCTTCGATCAGCGCCTTGTCTTCCGGGCGGGCATCCGGCAGGCCCAGCTTGGCGCGCATGCGGGACTCCAGCGCCTCGGGAAACACGGTCTTGTAGGACTCCAGCGCGGCCAGCGCCTGGTCCTGCGCCTCGATCAGTGGCAGCAGGGCCTGCCCCAGGCAAAACAGGTTCCAGTAGGCAATGTTGGGCTGCTTGTTGTATGCATAGCGGCCCTGGGTGTCCGAGTGGTTGCAGACGTGGCCGGGGTCAAATGCATCGAGAAACTGGAAAGGACCATAGTCGATGGTCAGGCCCAGGATGCTCATGTTGTCGGTGTTCATCACGCCGTGGCAAAAGCCGGTGGCCTGCCAGGCCGCCATCAGGCGGGCGGTGCGTTCGCTGACGGCCTGGAGCAAGGCGGCATACGGCTGGCCGCTCTCGCGGCAGGCGGGGTAAAAGTGGTCAATCACGAAATCGGCCAGCACCTTGAGCTGCCCGTGCTGGTCGCTGTAGCTGAAATGCTCGAAGTGCCCGAAGCGGATGAAGCTCGGTGCGGTGCGTGTCACCACGGCAGCCGTTTCGATCTCCTCGCGGCGGACCCTGGCATCAGACCCGGTGACACACAGGGCGCGCGTGGTCGGGATGCCCAGGCCATGCATGGCCTCGGAGCAGAGGTATTCGCGGATCGAGCTGCGCAGCACGGCGCGGCCATCACCCATGCGGGAGTAAGGCGTCATGCCGGCGCCCTTGAGCTGCACTTCCTGCGGCCCGCCCGGGGTGGCCAGCTCGCCCAGCAGGATGGCGCGGCCGTCACCGAGCTGGCCGGCCCACTGGCCGAACTGGTGGCCGCTGTAGACGCTGGCCAGCGGCTGCAAGCCCTGGGCTAGCTGGTTGCCGGTGAACAGCGCCAGCGCTTCCTGCGATTCAAACCAGGCCTGGTCCAGACCCAACTCGCGGGCCAGGGCCTGGTTGCGGCTGACCCAATACGGCGCAGGCAGGGGGCTGGGAAGGCGGTCGGTGTAAAAATCCGTGCCCAATTGGGCAAAGCGGTTGGCCCATTTCAGGCCCGGAATCGCAGCAAGCGGCTCGCCGATGACAGAGTTCATGCGTCCATTGTCCTATGGAGCCCTGCGACCCTGTGCCGGTGGGGTTAAGCCGTTTTGGCCAACCGGGGCCGCGGAACCGGCTTCGCCGGGCCGCAGGCGCAGCGCCCCCTCGGGGGGCAGCGCAGTACGCGAAGCGACAAGCGTGGGGGCCTTATCCCTCGGGCCGGACCGCATACGCGGCGAGGGCCTGTTCGTCGAGCATGGCGACGCGGCCAAACTCCAGCGACACCAGGCCTTCTTGCTCCAGCGTCTTGAGGGCCCGGTTAACCGTCTGCCGCGACAGCCCGGCCAGGTGGCCGAGTTCTTCCTGCGACAGCACCAGCCGGCGCCGGCCCTGCCAGAACACGCGGGTCAGGTACAGGGCCACACGCTGCTCGGGGGAGCGCAGGCGCTCTGCCTCGATGATGGTCATGGCCTGGCCCAGGCGCCGGTTCAGGTGCGCCACCAGAAAGTGGTTGAAGGGCAGGCTGTGGGCCAGCAATTCATCGAACTGGGCGCGCGGCAGGCACAGCAGCAAGGTGTCGCGCAGGGCAATCACGTCATAACGGCGTGGCTCGGTTTTCAGGACCGAGCCCTCGCCAAACCACTCGCCGTCCGGCACCCCGAGAAAAGCCGACACCCGACCGGTGCAGGAGGTGCTTTGCAGCTTGACCAGCCCTGACAGCACGGCATACCAGCCCTTGACTGGCGAACCCGCCGCCAGCATGACCTCGCCTTTGCGGCCCGACAGCGTGAGGGTGCGCTCCAGCAGCCGGGTCTGGGTGTCGGCGGGGAGGGCGGCAAACCACGGCTGGCCGCGCAAAAAGCGGTGGTGCGGGAAAACGGCTTCTTCAAGGGACATGGGAGCGATTGTCTCCGCAGCCGCGGGGCACGACCTGGCCGGTATGGAATGTCCGAGCGCCACGGGAGCGTCATGGGGTTTGTACCTACAAACTGTCGGAGCAACGACATCTCTTGCCAGCCCCGGACACAGCCGTGCACAGTGCGGCTTGGCAGTTCGGGTTGCGGGCTCGGTACCTGGCCGACCGTGATGCACGTCTAGAAAAACAAAGACACCGTCCCTGCGCTGTCGCCAAGGTGCTGATTGGGGCGCTGGCGGATCCAGAACTCGCTTCACGGGCGTTACCATGCGGTTACCAGGTTGCCGAATGGCGCAGAATTTTTTGCGGACAAAAAAGGAAACAAAACCATGTTGGGTTTGATGCAAAACCAGCCACTGCTGATTTCATCGCTGATCGATTTTGCGGAGCGCCATCACGGCGATGCAGAGATTGTTTCGCGCCGTGTGGAAGGCGACATCCACCGCTACACCTACCGGGACGTGGCGCGCCGCGCGCGCCAGGTGGCCGGTGCACTGGACGCGCTCAAGCTGCAATTCAGCGACCGGGTCGCCACCCTGGCCTGGAACGGCTACCGCCACCTTGAGCTGTATTTCGGCGTCAGCGGCTCCGGCCGCGTATTGCACACGCTGAACCCGCGCCTGCACCCCGACCTGGTCGCATGGATCGCCAACCACGCCGAGGACCAGGTGTTGTGTTTCGACATGTCCTTCCTCCCGCTGGTCCAGGCCTTCCATGCGAAGTGCACCACCATCAAACATTACATCGCGCTGTGTGATGCGGACAAGCTGCCCACCGACAGCGGCATCCCCAACCTGAGCAGCTACGAAGCCTGGATCGCCCCGCACCCGGCCGACTACCACTGGCCCAGTTTTGACGAGAACTCGGCCTCGAGCATGTGTTACACCAGCGGCACCACCGGCAACCCGAAGGCGGCGCTGTACAGCCACCGATCGACCATCCTGCACGCCTACGCCGCCGCGCTGCCCGACGTGATGTGCCTGAGCGCTCGCGACTCCATCCTGCCCGTGGTGCCCATGTTCCACGTCAACGCCTGGGGCATTCCTTACTCGGCCGCGCTGACTGGCGCCAAGCTGGTGTTTCCCGGCCCGGCACTGGACGGCAAGTCGATTTATGAACTGATCGAAGCCGAGAAGGTGTCCTATGCCGCCGGCGTGCCCACCGTCTGGCAGATGATGCTGGGCCACATGAAGCCCGCCGGCCTCAAATTCTCCACGCTCAAGCGCACGGTCATTGGCGGCTCGGCCTGTCCCCCCGCGATGATCCACGCCTTCCAGGAGGACTACGGCGTCGAGGTGCTGCACGCCTGGGGCATGACCGAGATGTCGCCGCTGGGCACGCTGTGTACGCTGAAGAACAAGCACCTGAACATGTCCAAGGACGAGCAGATGAAGATCCGGCTCAAGCAGGGGCGGGCGATCTATGGTGTGGACATGAAAATTGTCGACCCCGAGGGCAAGGAAATCGTCTGGGACGGCAAGGCCTTCGGCGACCTGCATGTGAAGGGCCCCTGGATCATTGCCGAGTACTTCAAGGGCGAGGGCGGCAACCCGCTGGTGGACGGCTGGTTCCCGACCGGCGACGTGGCCACCATCGACCCTGATGGCTACATGCAGATCACCGACCGCAGCAAGGACGTGATCAAGTCGGGCGGCGAGTGGATCAGCTCCATCGACATCGAAAACATCGCTGTGGCGCATCCCGCCGTGGCCATGGCGGCCTGCATTGGCGTGAGGCATCCCAAGTGGGACGAGCGCCCCATCATCGCGGTGGTGAAAAAGCCGGGCGCCGAAGTCAGCCGCGAGGAATTGCTCAGTTTCTACGAAGGCAAGACGGCCAAGTGGCAGATTCCCGACGACGTCGTGTTTGTCGATGCAATTCCCCTGGGCGCGACCGGAAAAATGCTCAAAACACGCCTGCGCGAGCAGCTCAAGGACTACACCTTGCCCGGCGTGTGATGCCAGCCTTGCCCTGGCCGGCAACGGGCCTGGCAGCGCGGTTCATTCCGCGCTGCGGAATGCCCGGATTTTTCTGTCACGGTACTTTGTCACCTGCGCGATAGCCAGACCGGTTTTTACGGGCAATCCCCTACGCTGCAGCGCACAAAAACTTGTACTCTGCCCTTATCAGTTAACAAGGAGACATTTGATGAAATTGACCATGAAAATTGTTGCAGCGACGGCCATGATGATGGCTGCCGGTGTGTCCTTCGCCCAGAAAGGCGAAACCGTCAAGATGGTCCGAATTGACCCTCTGACCGGCTTGCTGGGACCGGTGGGCGTCAGCCAGATCAAGGGCTACCAGTTTTTTGCCGAGAAGTTCAGCGGCGCGGGCAACCCGGCTGGCGTGAAGTTTGAAATCACCCCCATCGACAACAAGCTCAGCCCCGCAGAAAGCCTGAACGCGTTGAAAGCAGCCATCGACCAGGGCGCGCGCTACATCATTCAGGGCAACGGTTCCTCGGTGGCGGTGGCCCTGTCGGATGCCATCACCAAACACAATGAGCGCAATCCCGGCAAGGAAGTGCTGTACCTCAATGACTCCGCGGTGGACCCTGACCTGACCAACAGCAAGTGCAGCTACTGGCACTTCCGGTTTGATGCCGACACGTCGATGAAAATGGAAGCCATGTCCAGCTTCATGGTGGACCAGAAGGACATCAAAAAAGTCTACCTGCTGAACCAGAATTACTCCCATGGCCACCAGGTCGCCAAATACGCCAAGGAATCCCTGGCGCGCAAGCGTCCCGACATCCAGATCGTGGGTGAAGACCTGCATCCGCTGGCACAGACGCGTGACTTCGCACCGTACATCGCCAAGATCAAGGCCTCGGGCGCCGACACCGTGATCACCGGCAACTGGGGCTCCGATCTGTCGCTGCTGATCAAGGCCGCCAATGAAAACGGCTACACCGGCAAGTTCTTCACCTACTACGCGGGCGTCACGGGCACCCCCACAGCGTTGGGCACCAATGGTGCCGGTCGCGTCTACCAGATCGCCTACAACCACTACAACATGGGTGGGCAAATGGACAAATGGATGAAGGAGTTCAACGCCAAGTACAACGACGACTTCTACACCGGCTCGACCATCCGCATCTTCGAGATGCTCGGTGCCGCCATGGCCAAGGCCAAGTCCACCGATCCGGTGAAAGTGGCCGCCGCGATGGAAGGCCTGAAGGTCAAGAGCTTCAACGGTGAAGTCGAAATGCGCAAGACCGACCACCAGTTGCAGCAACCGCTGTACATGTCGGTCTGGCAGAAGGCCGATGCCAAGTATCCCTACAGCCCCGAGAAGACCGGCATGACGATGGCTCCGCTGAAGGAATACCCCAACTATGTCTCGAGCACGCCGACCAGCTGCCAGATGAAACGTCCGTAAGCGAGTCATCCTGAACCAGGAGCCCGAGCGGGTCTGCCGTATCGGGCTCTTTTATTTTTACCGATGAGGAAGGTCGACAGGAATGGAGTTTTTCATCATCTCGATGCTGAACGGGCTGAGCTACGGGCTTTTGCTGTTCATGCTGAGTTCCGGGCTCACGCTGATTTTCAGCATGATGGGCGTCCTGAATTTTGCGCACGCCAGCTTTTACATGCTGGGTGCCTATGTGGGCTACACCGTGGCCCAGTTCGTCGGGTTCTGGCCGGCACTGGTCGCCGCGCCCCTGGTCGTCGGCGCCTTGGGTGCCCTGTTTGAGCGCCAGTTTTTGCGCAAGGTGCACAAGTTCGGGCACGTTCCCGAGTTGCTGATCACCTTCGGCCTGTCGTATGTGATTGTCGAGCTGGTACAGCTGATCTGGGGCCGCATTGCTGTCGAGTTCCACCCGCCTGCCGTACTGCAGGGGCCTGTTTTCACCCTGATCAACGATTCCGTCAAGGGCCTGAGCATGGTCTGGGGCACCGCGCCTGCGGAGCTGTGCAGCGCGGCCGATGCCGCCGTGCGCATCGTCTGCTCGCCTTTCCCCGCGACCCGGGGCTTCATGATGCTGGTCGCGCTGGTGATGCTGGCTTCCGTCTGGCTGCTGCTGACGCGCACCCGCATCGGCATGGTGATCCAGGCCGCGCTGACACACCCGGAAGCGGTGGAGTCCCTGGGCCACAACGTCCCGCGCGTGTTCATGATGGTGTTCGGCGCGGGCTCCGCCCTGGCGGGGCTGGCGGGCGTGATCGGCGGCAGCACCTTTCTCACGGAACCGGCCATGGCCGCCACCGTGGGCTCTGTCATCTTCGTGGTGGTCGTGGTCGGCGGCATGGGGTCCCTGTCGGGGGCGTTCGTGGCGTCCTTGCTGATCGGCGTCATCCAGACCTTCGCCGTGGCTTTTGACTATTCGCTGGCGACCCTGGCGCAACAGATCGGCTTGCCGCTCAGTGCGGGCGTGGCCAACAACTCCTACATCAAGCTCACGCTGTCGCAGGTGGCGCCCATTCTTCCCTACCTGTTCCTGGTGCTCATCCTGATCTTCAGGCCCCGCGGCCTGCTGGGCAAGCGGGAGAGCTGATTCATGAAAAAACACTACCAATTTGCGCCGATCAACATCGGGCGCTGGCTCACCTGGGGGCTGTTCGCCCTGGTTCTGGCCGTCGCGCCGCTGATGTTTGGCAGCGGGCTGGCCATGACCGTGCTGTCCCAGATGGGCATTGCCATCATCGCCTGCCTGTCCTACAACATGCTGCTGGGGCAGGGCGGCATGCTGAGTTTCGGCCATGCGGTGTACACCGGCCTCGGCTCGTTCCTGGCCATTCATGCGCTCAACAGCGTCGCCAGCGGCTCCCTGCCGCTGCCGGTGTCGCTGGTGCCCATGGTGGGCGGACTGGCCGGCGTGGGGTTTGCGGTGCTGTTCGGGTATGTCACCACCCGCAAGTCCGGCACGACGTTTGCCATGATCACGCTGGGTCTGGGTGAACTCGTCTTTGCGCTGTCGCTGATGATCCCCGAGTTTTTTGGCGGGGAGGGTGGCGTCTCGGGCAACCGGGTGACCGGCCCAGCCCGGATGGGCATCACTTTCGGTCCGCAGATCCAGGTGTATTACCTGATCGCCGCCTACACCTTCGTCGCGGTCGGCGCCATGTTCGCCTTCACGCGCACCCCGCTGGGCCGCATGCTCAACGCCGTGCGCGACAACCCCGAGCGCGTGGAATTTGTGGGTTACGACACCCAGAAGGTCCGCTACATCGCCTTCATCATTGCCGGCTTTTTTGCCGGCATCTCGGGCGGGCTGGCCGCGCTCAATTTCGAGATCGTCACCGCGGAAGTGGTCGGTGCCGCACGCTCGGGGGCCTACCTGCTGTTCACCTTCCTGGGCGGTGCCACCTTCTTTTTCGGGCCCATCATTGGCGCCATCCTGATGGTGCTGGCCTTTGTGCTGCTGTCCGAGTTCACCAAGGCCTGGCTGCTTTACCTGGGCCTGATTTTCCTGTTCATGGTCATGTACGCCCCCGGTGGCATTGCCAGCCTGATCATGATGAACCTGCGCGTGGCGCTGTACGGCAAGCTCAGGCAGCTGTGGGTCAGCTACTTGGCGCTGGCGGTCACCGCGCTGGTCCTGCTGCTGGGCGCCGGCGCCATGATCGAAATGGTCTACCACCTGCAGCTCAACACCACGCTGGGGTCCAAGCTGGAGTTCCTGGGCGTGCCGCTGGATGCCAAGAGCGTCAACAGCTGGTTCGGTGCGGCACTTGTCATGCTGACCGGACTGGGCCTGTTCGAGGTCACGCGCCGGCAGTTCCTGCACGAGTGGGGCGAGATCCAGGAATACATTGAAAAAGAAATCAAGCGCAGGGAGGCGCTATGAGCCCCCACGCTCGTCACTTCGTGTACTTCGCTGCCCCCCGGGGGGGCGCTGCGCCTGCGGCCCGGCAAAGCCGGTTCCGCGGCCCCAGTTGGTACAGACGGTACCCTGACCCCGCCGTGTACGGTGCACTGGCTGGGTGGAAAGCAATATGACCTACGCACTTGAACTCAAAGACCTGCGCAAGAGTTTCGGCAAGACCGAAATCATCCGCGGTGTCAACCTTGCAGTGACCGCCGGCGAGCGGGTCGGCATCATCGGCCCCAACGGTGCCGGCAAATCCACGCTGTTCAACCTCATCAGCGGGCGCTTTGCGCCCACCAGCGGCGAGGTGCTGCTCAACGGCCAGCGCATCGACGGCAAGAAGCCGTTCGAGATCAACCGGGCCGGCCTGTCGCGCAGCTTCCAGATCACCAACATCTTCCCCAAGCTCAGTGTGTTCGAGAACCTGCGCTGCGGCGTGCTGTGGAGTCTGGGCTACAAATACACCTTCCTGAAGTTCCTGGCCGACCTCGATGACGCGAACGAGCGCGCTGATGAGCTCATGCAGATGATCAAGCTCGACAAAAAACGCGATGTGCTGGCCATCAACCTGACTTACGCGGAGCAGCGGGCGCTGGAGATCGGCATCACCATCGCCGGCGGAGCCAACGTCATCCTGCTCGACGAGCCGACCGCCGGCATGAGCCGCAGCGAAACCAGCCGCTTCATCAGCCTGATCAAGGAGGTCACGACAGGCAAGACCTTGCTCACGGTCGAGCACGACATGGGGGTGGTGTTCGGGCTGGCCGACAGGATCGCGGTGGTGGTCTACGGCGAAGTGCTGGCGTTTGACGTGCCGGAAGCGGTACGCGCGAACCCGCGCGTGCAGGAGGCCTACCTGGGCTCTGCCGTGGCCGATTCCCAGGCGGGAGGACACTGAACATGCTCAAAATAGAAAACCTCCACGCCTATTACGGCAAGAGCCATGTTCTGCACGGGGTCCACTTCGAGGTCCAGCCCGGTGAAATCGTGGCCCTGCTGGGCCGCAACGGCTCGGGGCGGTCGACCACGGCCAAGGCCATCATGGGCCTGGTGGAGTGCGAAGGCGACATCCAGTGGAAAGGCCGGCGGATCACTGGCCAGAAGGCCTACGAGATCGCGCACCTGGGCATTGGTTATGTGCCGGAAAACCGCGACATCTTCCCGACGCTCACCGTGCACCAGAACCTCATGCTGGGCCAGAAGGGCAAGGGCAAAGACAGCCGCTGGTCGTTTGAAGACATGTACCAGATGTTTCCACGCCTCAGGGAAAGGCAGCACACCGAAGCCGGCGTGTTGTCCGGCGGCGAGCAGCAGATGCTCACGCTGTGCCGCGCACTGATGGGCGACCCGGACCTGATCATCATCGACGAGCCCACTGAGGGGCTGGCGCCCAAGATCGTCGAACTGGTGGGCCAGTACCTGCAGACCCTGAAGGCCAAGGGGATCTCGGTGCTGCTGATCGAGCAGAAGCTGACAATTGCCATGGCGATTTCTGACCGGGCACTGGTCATGGGCCATGGCAGCATCGTGTTTGAGGGCACGCCGGAAAGCCTGCGCGCCGACGCCTACACCCGCAAGGAGTGGCTGGAAGTCTGAGGCAGGCCTTGTCACGGCAGGGACAAGGGCGGCCCTGGCCAGGCTTGCAGTGCCTTGCCAGCCTTCTACAATGATAAATAGAACGGTCGTACTATTTTTGGACGCCCAGCCGTTTGAGAATCATCACCTGATCCCGCCAACGGCCGGGTAACACGCAACAAAGGAAAAGCAAATGACAGCCAAATACGAAGTCCACGGCAGTGTCGCGGTGATCACACTGGACAACCCCCCGGTCAATGGCCTGGGTTATGCCACCCGGGTCGGCATCACCGACAGCCTGCAAAAAGCCAATGCCGATGCGGCCGTCAAATCCATTGTGCTCACCGGTGCCGGCAGGGCCTTTTCCGGCGGTGCGGACATCAAGGAATTCGGCACACCCAAAGCGCTGGCCGAGCCCAACCTGCTGAGCGTGATTCTTGCGCTTGAGAATTCCCCCAAGCCGGTGGTTGCGGCGGTTCATTCGGTCTGCATGGGCGGCGGGCTGGAGCTCGCGCTGGGCTGCCATTACCGCATTGCCGCGCCCGGCTGCAGCGTGGCCCTGCCTGAAGTCAAGCTCGGCCTGATCCCCGGTGCCGGCGGCACGCAGCGGCTGCCGCGCGCCCTCGGTGTCGAGCCGGCCCTGAACATGATCGTCAGCGGCGAGCCGGTCAAGAGTGAGCTGCTGGCCCAGATCCCCGGTCAGAAGCTGTTCGACAAGATGGCGGCGTCCGCAGAGTCGCTGGCCCAGGAAGCGCTGGCCTTTGCCCAGGCTGTGTCCGACACGCGCCCCTTGCCGCTGGTGCGCAACCTGCCTTGCAAACATCCGAATGGCGACGCCTACTTCCAGTTTGCGCGCAACATGGTCAAGGGCATGGCCAAGAATTTTCCGGCCCCCGTCAAGTGCGTGGATGCCGTGGAAGCGGCGACCAAGAAAAAATTCGACGAAGGCATGGCCTTTGAGCGCGAGATCTTCATCAACCTGATGTGGACCCCGGAGAGCAAGGCGTTGCGCCATATTTTCGCGGCCGAGCGTGCCGCATCCAAGATTCCGGACGTGCCGGAAGACACGCCCAAGCGCGAGATCCAGTCCATCGCCGTCATTGGTGCCGGCACCATGGGCGGCGGCATTGCCATGAATTTTCTGAACGCCGGCATCCCGGTCAAGATGCTCGAGATGAAGCAGGAAGCGCTGGACAAGGGCCTTGCCACCATCCGCAAGAACTACGAAGCCCAGGTCAAGAAAGGCAAGCTCAAGCAGGACAAGTACGAGCAGCGCATGGGCCTGCTGAGCACCACGCTGAGCTACGACGACCTGAAAGATGCCGACCTGGTGATCGAGGCCGTGTTCGAGGAAATGGGTGTCAAGGAAAAAGTGTTCAAGGAACTCGACCGCGTGATGAAACCCGGCGCGATCCTGGCCTCGAACACCTCGACGCTGGATGTCAACAAGATCGCAGCCTTCACCAAGCGTCCCCAGGACGTGGTGGGCATGCATTTCTTCAGCCCGGCCAACGTGATGAAGCTGCTCGAAGTCGTGCGCGGGGAAAAAACCGCCAAGGACGTGCTGGCCACGGTGATGGCCGTCAGCAAAAAGATCAAGAAAACCGCCGTCGTGTCCGGTGTCTGCGACGGCTTCATCGGCAACCGCATGATCGAGCAGTATGGCCGCCAGGGCGGTTTCCTGCTCGACGAAGGCTGCACGCCCGCGCAGGTGGACAAAGCCATGGAGAAGTTCGGCATGGCCATGGGCCCGTTCCGCATGGGCGACCTGGCGGGCAACGACATCGGCTGGGCCATCCGCAAACGGCGCTACCAGGAAAAGCCAGACATGAAATACAGCAAGACCGCCGATCTGCTGTGCGAGAAGGGCCGCTTCGGCCAGAAAACCGGCGCGGGCTGGTACGACTATGTGTCCGGCAAGCGTGATGCGATTCCGAACGCCGAAGTGGTCAAGATGATTGAAGACCACCGCGCATCGCTGGGCATCACGCCGCGCAAGATTTCCGACGAGGAAATCGTGCAGCGCCTGGTTTACGCACTGGTCAACGAAGCGGCGCACATTCTGGAAGAGGGCATTGCCTCCAGGGCCAGCGACATCGACATGGTCTACCTCATGGGTTATGGCTTTCCGATCTACCGCGGCGGCCCCATGAATTACGCCGACCAGGTGGGCCTGTTCAATGTGGTGCAGAGCATGAAGCGTTTTGCCAAGAACCCGCTGGACGATGCCAAGTTCTGGCAACCGGCGCCGCTGCTGGCCCGTCTTGCCGCGGAAGGCAAGACCTTCAACTGATGGCCGCCGAAGGCAAGACGTTCAATTAATTCCCGGAGATTTTCATGACTTCAGCTGTAATCGTTTCCACCGCCCGTACCCCCCTGGCCAAAAGCTGGAAGGGCTCTTTCAACATGACCCATGGGGCCACCCTGGGCGGCCACGCGGTTGAACACGCCATCCAGCGCGCCGGCATCGAGGCCGGCGAGGTCGAGGACGTGATCATGGGCTGCGCCAACCCCGAAGGCGCGACCGGCGCCAACATTGCACGCCAGATCGCGCTGCGCGCCGGTTGTCCCATCACCGTGTCGGGCATGACCGTCAACCGTTTCTGCTCGTCCGGCCTGCAGACCATTGCCCTGGCCGCGCAGCGCATCATTGCCGGTGAAGCCGACATCTATGTGGCCGGTGGCGTCGAAAGCATTTCCTGCGTACAGCAGGAAATGAACACCCACATGCTGGCCGACCCATGGCTGGTCAAGAACAAGCCCGAGATCTACTGGAACATGCTGCAGACGGCCGAGCAGGTCGCCAAGCGTTATGGCATCACGCGCGAGCAGATGGACGAATACGGTGCCGCCAGCCAGCAAAAAGCCTCTGCGGCCCTGGCTGCCGGCCTGTTCGACGCCGAGATTGCACCGATCACCGTCACCATGGGTGTGGCCGACGCCGTGATGGGCCTGACCACCAAACAGGTCACGGTCAGCAAGGACGAAGGCATTCGCGAAGGCACGACCAAGGAGGGCATCAGCGGCATCAAGCCGGCCATTCCCGGCGGCGTGATTTCGGCCGGCAATGCCAGCCAGTTCTCCGACGGCGGCGGCGCGGTGGTGGTGATGGACGAAAAAGTGGCCGAGAAAAAAGGTCTGGCGCCGCTGGGCCGTTTCCTTGGTTTTGCGGTCGCCGGCTGCGAGCCTGACGAAATGGGCATCGGCCCGGTCTACGCCATCCCCAAGGTGCTGGCCCGCCTGGGCCTGAAGGTCAGTGACATCGACCTGTGGGAACTCAACGAAGCCTTTGCCGTCCAGGTGATTTATTGCCGCGATAAGCTGGGCATTCCCATGGACAAGCTCAATGTCAACGGCGGCGCGATTGCAGTGGGTCACCCCTACGGCGTCAGCGGCCAGCGCCTGACCGGCCACGCCCTGATCGAAGGCAAGCGCCGCGGCGCCAAACGTGTCTGCGTGACCATGTGTATTGGCGGTGGCATGGGTGCTGCGGGTATTTTTGAAGTGCTCTGAGTCGTTTTTCGAGCGCAAGCATTGATCGGGGGTTGAGCAGTCGTCCAGTGAGCAACGGACACATGGCTCAGCCCCTGTTTTTTTCGTTCCCTGTTTCCGGTAAAGCACCATGAGCCTTCGTCCCACGCTTGATTTCCTGCTCTACCAGTGGCTGGGCGCCGAGTCGCTGAACCAGCGCGAGCGTTTTTCCGACCATTCGCGCGAGACCTTCGACGCGGTGTTCGACACCTGCGAACGCATTGCGCGCGAAAAATTTGCGCCCTTCAACCGCTTGGTTGATACCCAGGAGCCGCATTTCGATGGCGAAAAAGTCATCCTGCCGCAAGCCACGCACGAGGCGCACAAGGCCTACGCCGGCTCCGGCATGCTCAGCGCCGCGCAGGACTACGACGAAGGCGGCATGCAGCTGCCTTACACCATCGAGGCCGCGGCCAACTGCTTTTTTGCCATGGCCTCGGTCAGCATAGGCTCCAGCCTGCTGACCAAGGGCAATGCCAACCTGCTGCTGGTGCACGGCACCGAAGCGCAGAAGGAGGTGTTTGCACGCAACGAGTTCGCCGGGCGTTTTTCCGGCACCATGTGCCTGAGCGAGCCGCAGGCCGGTTCGTCTCTGAGCGACATCACAACACGCGCCGTGCCGGACGGCGACGACTTCGAAGCCGAGCCGCTGGGCCCGCGTTACAGGCTCAAGGGCAACAAGATGTGGATCTCGGCCGGCGAGCACGAGCTGACCGAAAACATCATCCATCTGGTGCTGGCCAAGATCCCCGGGCCGGACGGCAAGCTGATTGCCGGCACGCGCGGCATCTCGCTGTTCATCGTGCCCAAGAAAATGGTGGGCACGGATGGCCAGCTCACCGGCGAACGCAATGACGTGGCCTTGGCCGGCCTGAACCACAAGCTGGGCTGGCGCGGCACGACCAACACGCTGCTCAATTTCGGCGAGGGCAAGTACCCGGTGGGCGGGGAGGCGGGCGCCGTGGGTTACCTGGTCGGCAAGCCGCACGAAGGCCTGCGCTGCATGTTCCACATGATGAACGAGGCCCGCATAGGTGTCGGCACCGCCGCCGTCATGCTGGGCATGGCCGGTTATTACGCTTCGCTCGACTATGCAAAAAACCGGCCCCAGGGCAGGCCGGTCGGACCGGCGGGAAAGGACTCGGCCCAGCCGCAGGTGCGCATCATCGAACACGCCGATGTCAAACGCATGCTGCTGGCGCAAAAAGCCTATTGCGAAGGCGCGCTGGCGCTGGAGCTGTACTGCGCCCGCCTGGTCGATGAGCAACACACGGCCGAGGCCGGTGCGGCGGACGATGCCCGCCTGCTGCTGGAGGTGCTGACGCCGATTGCCAAGAGCTGGCCCAGCGAATGGTGCCTGGAGGCGAACTCGCTGGCCATCCAGATCCACGGCGGCTACGGCTACACGCGCGACTTCCCGGTCGAGCAGTACTGGCGCGACAACCGCCTGAACATGATCCATGAAGGCACGCACGGCATCCAGGCCACCGACCTGCTGGGCCGCAAGGTGCTGATGGAGGGCGGCAAGGGCCTGCAGCTGCTGGCCGCGCGTATCAACGCCACGATAACGCGCGCCGCCCAGGTGCCGGAACTCGCGGCCTATGCCAAGGCGCTGGGTCAGGCGCTGCAGCAGGTCGGCACGACCACCGAGGCTGCCTGGGCCACCGGCAACCCGCAGGATGCGCTGGCCAATGCCGTGCCCTACATGCAGGGCTTCGGCCACACCGTGCTGGCCTGGATCTGGCTGGACGTGGCGCTGGCCGCGCTGAAGGCCGATGCTACAAAATCAATAGCTGTTACCGCCGGTAAATTGGGCGCGGTCAGCTACTTTTATCACTACGAATTGCCTAAAATCGACGCCTGGCTCCAGGTGGTCGCGGCCCGCGACCTGACCTGCGCCGACTTGCCGGAGGAGGCGTTCTGATGGGTTTTTTCAAGGAATCAGGCAGTACCACGTCGAGCAAGTCGATTGCCCGGCTGCAGCAGCTGATCTGGATCCTGATCTACGGCGGGCTGCTCACGCTGGTGCTGGGCCTGTCGGTGCAGCGCATGGATGACGCCCTCGGCTGGTCCATGGTGGTCGCCGGCAGCGTCGTGGCCGCCATCGGTCTTGTGCTGATCTACGTGCGTTCCCGCCTCACCAGCAGCGATTAGGGCCTGTTCGCACTATTTATGCAAGATGCGTTGCGAGTCAAAAAGGTCATGCGCGAGGCGCAAAATGCAGCCGGGCTCGCGCCCGGCAAGGCTTTGCAACGCTGCGCATGGCCTTTTTGGCCGCAACCCGGAGGGAACGTGGTTAAAACAACGCCACTCGTCGTTGCACTCCTAGCCCAGCCGCCCAGGCTGAGCGTCGTCGCGCGCCTAGATTGGCGCTGTTTTAACCACGTTCGCACTTGTATAAATAGTGTGAACAGGCCCTAACCCGTCCGCCCTGCGACAGCCGGCAGGCGCACTTTCCGCGACACTCGTTCCCATCTTCCCCAACAACAAGGAGCCCACTCATGACCCGTACCATCCAGCAGCTGTTCGACCTCACCGGCAAGACCGCCCTCGTCACCGGCGGTTCGCGCGGCCTGGGCCTGCAGCTGGCGCAGGCGCTGGGCGAAGCCGGCGCCAAAATCATGCTGAGTTCGCGCAAGGCCGAAGACCTGCAGGAGTCAGCGGCCGAACTCAAGGCCGCCGGCATCGACGTCGACTGGATCGCTGCAGATTGCTCCAGGGAAGCGGACATCCGCGCGCTGGCCGATGAAACCATCCAGCGCTTCGGCCATGTGGACATCCTCGTCAACAATGCGGGGGCCGCCTGGGGCGCGCCGGCCGAAGACCACCCGGTCGAGGCCTGGGACAAGGTCATGAACCTGAATATCCGCGGCTACTTCATCCTGAGCCAGCACATTGCCAAACACAGCATGATTGCGCGCCGTTCCGGCCGCATCATCAATATCGCCTCCATCGCCGGCCTGGGCGGCAATCCGCCCGAGATGACCACCGTGGCCTACAACACCTCCAAGGGCGCGGTGATCAACTTCACGCGGGCGCTGGGCTGCGAATGGGGCAAGTACAACATCACCGTCAACGCCATCTGCCCGGGCTTTTTCCCGAGCAAGATGACCATGGGCACGCTCAAGGCCCTGGGTGAGGAAAAACTGGCCGCCCACGCGCCGCTGCAGCGGCTGGGTGACGACGAGGACCTCAAGGGCCTGTGTGTGCTGTACGCGTCGGACGCCGGCAAACACATCACCGCGCAGTGGCTGGCAGTGGACGGCGGCGTGTCTGCAGTCACCGGTGGCTAGAAATGAAGCCCCCACGTTCGCTCGCTTTGCGTAGCTCTCTGCCCCCCGAGGGGGCGCTGCGCCTGCGGCCCGGCAAAGCCGGTTCCGCGGCCCCGGCTGGTCAGGAGGGAGCTCCCACCCTCATGGCTTTGCGTACTGCACTGCCCCCACTGGCGATATGTCTATGAGCTTCGGCGTCGAGATTCCCTTTGTCAACCACCTCGGTTTTGAGCTCGTGCTGTTCGAAGGCGGGGCCTCACAGATCGACTACACGCCCCTGCCCGAGCACCTGAACTCGTTCCATGTCACGCACGGGGGCGCACTGATGACGCTGCAGGACGTGGTCATGGCGACGGCGGCGCGCAGCGTGCAGCCGGACATGGGCGTGGTCACCATCGAGATGAAAACCAGCTTCATGCGTCCGGCGCCCGGTGACGGCAGCAAGCTGACGGCCAAGGGCCGGCTGATCCACCGCACCGCAACCATGGCCTTCACCGAAGGCTCGGTGTACGACGACCAGGGCCGCATCTGCTCGCATGCCACCGGCACCTTCAAGTACGTCAAACGCCTGGCCGTGGGCTCAAAAGGGGTGAACGCCCTCCAGACCGTCATTTCGACGGACTAGTGGGTAGACGCATCTTTGCAAGAAAAATCGTGCCCCAGTCCTTATTCTTTTGACGCCAGAAGCTCTCAAATCAATAGCAAATCTCATTCCCCCAGGAGACACCGCATGCCACTCAACCAGCAAATCCTTCTCGACAACCGTCCCACCGGCGAAGCCGTCGCCAGCAACTTCAAGCTGGTCAGCAGCGACACGCCCGCGCTTGCGGACGGCCAGGTGCTGGTGCGTCACCACTACCTGAGCCTGGACCCCTACATGCGCGGCCGCATGAACGACGCCAAGAGTTATGCCCAGCCGCAGGCCCTGGGCCAGGTGATGGGCGGCGGCACGGCCGGCGAAGTGGTCGAATCGAAAAATCCGAAGTTCGCCGTCGGTGACAAGGTGGTCGGCATGGGCGGCTGGCAGGAGTACAGCGTTGTTGATGCGACCCAGCCTGGCGCGCTGCGCAAGGTGGACACCACCCATGTGCCGCTGTCGCATTACCTGGGCGCCGTGGGCATGCCGGGTGTCACCGCCTGGTACGGCCTGGTGAAAATCATTGAACCCAAAGCCGGCGAGACGGTGGTGGTCAGCGCCGCTACAGGGGCCGTGGGCAGCGCTTTTGGCGCCCTGGCCAAGGCGCGCGGCTGCCGCGTGGTCGGCATTGCCGGCGGCGCCGAAAAATGCAAATACGCCGTCGAAGAACTCGGCTTTGACGCCTGCATCGACTACAAGCAGCACAAGGACGCGGCGTCGCTGTCGAAAGAGCTCAAGGAAGCCTGCCCCAACGGCATCGACGGCTACTTCGAGAACGTCGGTGGCATGATCCTGGACGCCGTGCTCACGCGCATGAACGCTTTCGGCCGCATCGCGCTGTGCGGCATGATCGCCGGCTATGACGGGCAGCCGCTGCCCATGACGTATCCGCAGCTGATCCTGACCAATCGCCTGAAGATCCAGGGCTTCATCGTCAGCGAACACATGGAAGTCTGGCCCGAGGCCCTGAAGGAACTCGGCACCCTGGTCGCCACCGGCAAGCTCAGGCCGCGCGAAACCATTGCGCAGGGCATTGCGGCTGCGCCGGAATCCTTCCTGGGTTTGCTTAAAGGCAAAAACTTTGGCAAACAACTGGTCAAACTGATCTAAATATGTTGCCCCCACGGTCGCGCACTGCGTGTCGCTTCCTGCCCCCCGAGGGGGCCGCTGCGCCTGCGGCCCGGCAAAGCCGGTTCCGCGGCCCCGGCTGGTATGAAGAGTCCCCACGTTCGCGCACTGCGATCGGATTATGGTGAAAGGGAAAGTGATGAACGCCACCCATGAAGTCTTCAACCAGCCCGAACCGCTGGTTGACTACAACCTGTTCGACACCAACCAGGGCCTGCGCGACGCGTTGAAGTTCAATGCGCCGCAGCTGGCCACGGCGGAACTCAGTGCGCTGGGGGCAAGCCTTGGCAGCACCGCCATGCAAACCCATGCGCGGCTGGCCAACACCCACACGCCGCAGCTGCACAGCCATGACCGCTTCGGCCGGCGGGTGGACCAGGTGGAGTTTCACCCGAGTTATCACGAACTGATGAAGCTGGCCGCCAGCGCGGGACTGCACGGAACGCCGTGGAACGGAGAAGGCGCATCGCCGCACGTTCTCAGAGCCGCCGGTTTCATGCTTTTCACAGAGCTCGAGCCATCCATCCTGTGCCCGATCTCCATGACCTACGCGGTCACGCCGGCACTGCGCAGCAACGCCGCCATCCACGCCGACTGGGCGCCCCGACTCACCAGCCACGCCTACGATCCAGCGCTCAAGCTATTCTCGGAAAAAACCGGTGTGACCATGGGCATGGGCATGACTGAGAAGCAGGGCGGCTCCGACGTGCGCGCCAACACGACGCAGGCGGTGCCCGATGGCAGCGACGGTTGGGGCCAGCGCTTTCGCTTGACCGGCCACAAGTGGTTCTTCTCGGCGCCCATGTGCGACGCCTTCCTGGTGTTGGCCCAGGCGCCCGCGGGCCTGAGCTGCTTCTTCATTCCGCGCGTTCTTCCCGACAAGAGCCTCAACGCGATCCACATCCAGCGCCTGAAAGACAAACTCGGCAACAAGGCCAACGCCAGTTCCGAAGTCGAGTTCGACGGCGCCACCGCCTGGCTGGTCGGCGAGGAAGGCCGCGGCGTGCCGCAAATCCTCGAGATGGGCACCATGACGCGGCTGGACTGCGCACTCGGCACCAGCGGCCTGATGCGCCAGGCGCTCAGCATTGCGCTCAACCATTGCGCCCAGCGCGAGGCGTTCGGCAGGCCGCTGATCGTCCAGCCGCTGATGCGCAACGTGCTGGCCGACCTGGCGCTCGAATCCGAAGCAGCCACCGCGCTGTCCATCCGGCTGGCCCGGGCCTTTGATCACAGCGCCGACCCGCACGAGCAGGCGATGGCGCGCCTGCTCACGCCGGTCGCCAAGTTCTGGATCTGCAAACGCGGCAGTCACTTTGCGCAGGAAGCCATGGAATGCCTGGGCGGCAACGGTTATGTGGAGGAGGGCGGCGAAGGCATCATGGCCCGCATCTACCGCGAGATGCCGCTCAACTCGATCTGGGAGGGGGCCGGCAACATCATGGCGCTGGACCTGCTGCGCGCCTTGCGCAAGGCCGATGCGCCCGCCGCGCTGGCGCAGGAACTGGCACCCGCCCAAGGTGCGCACCCGGCGCTGGACCGGCTGGCCGCGGCCTTGCCAACCCGTGTCGAGGAGATGGCCACAGAAATCGAAGCCCGGCGGCTGGCGCAGGACGTGGCACTGGCCGTGCAGGCCGCGCTGCTGTACCAGAGCGCCCCCGCGGCCGTGTTCGAGGCTTTCTGCGATTCACGGCTGGGCGGCGACTGGGGCCAGGCTTTCGGCACCTTGGGCGCTGATGTGGACTTCGACGCCCTGATCACCCGCGCCATGCCGCGATGATGCGCTGACCCTTCTGAAAGAACCACCATGGCCGACCTGATTCTTCACCACTACCCGACCTCGCCGTTTTCCGAGAAGGTCCGACTGATCCTCGGCTACAAGCAGCTGGCCTGGAAGTCGGTGATCATCCCCAGCATCATGCCCAAGCCCGACGTGCTGGCGCTGACCGGCGGCTACCGCAAGACGCCCTTCCTGCAGGTTGGTGCCGACATCTATTGCGACAGCGCGCTGATCGCCGATGTGCTGGAGCACCTGCAGCCCGTGCCGTCCCTCTACCCCGAGCCGGGCAAGGGCCTGGCGCGCACGCTGGCGCAGTGGGCCGACAGCACCTTGTTCTGGGCTGCCATGGCGCACAACCTGGGCCCCAAAGGCGCGGCGCACATGTTTGCCGGCGCGCCCCCCGAAGCCGCCAGGGCTTTCGGCGAAGACCGCAAGGCCATGAGTTTCAACATGACGCGCCTGCGTCCGGCCGATGCCGCCGCAGCTTACAAGTCGTATTTGCGGCGCCTGTCGGACATGCTCGACGAGCAGCCTTTCCTGCTGGGCCAAGTGCCCTGTATCGCCGATTTTTCCGCCTACCACTCGCTGTGGTTCACCCGGGTGCGCACGCCCGTGGTGGCCGACATCCTGCAGCTCACACCGGCGGTGCTCGACTGGATGGACCGCATGAACGCCATCGGCCACGGCGCCATGGAAAAATTCGATGCGGCCCAGGCCATCGCCGTCGCGGCAGCCGCCGACCCCATGCCGGTCGGCCACGGCCTGTTGACTGACAGCACCTTCCAGGACGAACACGGCATCCCGCTGGGCAGCCGCGTCAGCATCACGGCCGAAAGTTTCGGGCCCGAGCCCACCGAAGGTGAGCTGATCGCCGCCACCCGTACGCACTACACCTTGAGCCGCAGCGACGAGAGAGCCGGCACCGTGCATGTGCATTTCCCGCGCATCGGGTATGCAATGAAGGCTGTCGCCCAGGCATGAGCGGGATCGCCTGGCGGGCCGTCCCATTTGCTGCGCTGACCACCCCCGAGCTTTATGAAGTCCTGCAGCTTCGCACGGAGGTTTTCGTGATGGAGCAAGCCGGCATCTATCAGGACATGGACGGTTCCGACCACGAAGCCGTGCATGTTCTTGGCGTATCCGAGGGCCAACTCGTGGCTTATGCACGCTGCTTCCCGGCCGGCGTCAAGTTTGCCGAAGCCAGCATCGGGCGCGTGATCACCCGCGAGATGCTGCGTGGAAGCGGCATGGGTCATGAACTCATGCGGCAGGCCATCGCCTGTGTTGTCGGGCAGTGGGGTGCGCAGCCCATACGCATAGGCGCGCAAGCGCGGCTTGAAAAGTTTTATTTACAGCACGGTTTTTTGACCGCCGGCACGCCGTACATCGAAGACGGCATTCCCCACGTCGAGATGCTGCGCACCAATTCAAGGAGTTACTGATGATCACGGATTTCAAAGGCAAAACCGCCGTTCTCACCGGTGCCGGCTCGGGCTTCGGCCTTGAGTGCGCACGCATAGGCGCCCGGCTCGGCATGAACCTCGTGCTCGCCGATGTGCAGCAGGATGCGCTCGACAAGGCTGCCGCTGAAATGACGGCCGCCGGCGCGCAGGTGCTGGCTTTCCGCCTCGACGTGTCCAAGGCCGCCGAGGTCGAAGCGCTCGGCGCCGCCGTGCTGGCACGTTTCGGCGCGCCGCATTTTGTCTTCAACAACGCCGGCGTTGGGGCAGGGGGACTGATCTGGGAGAACACGCTGAAGGACTGGGAATGGGTCATCGGCGTCAACCTCATGGGCGTGGCGCACGGCGTGCGTGTGTTCACGCCCATGATGCTGGAAGCCGCCGGAAAAGACCCGGCCTGGCAGGGCCACATCGTCAACACGGCCAGCATGGCAGGCTTGCTCAATGCGCCCAACATGGGCATTTACAACGTCAGCAAACATGCGGTGGTCAGCCTCAGCGAAACCCTGTACCAGGACCTGGCGCTGGTGACCGACCAGATCAGCGCCTCGGTGCTGTGCCCCTTCTTCGTGCCCACCGGCATCAGCCAGAGCCAGCGCAACCGGCCCGATGATCTGCCTGCCGAAAAGCCGACCAAAAGCCAGCTGATCGGCCAGGCCATGAGCGACAAGGCGGTCGGGTCCGGCAAGGTAACGGCGGCCGACGTGGCGCAAAAGGTGTTCGACGCCATCGCCGCCAACCAGTTCTACATCTACAGCCACCCCAAGGCGATTGGCTCGGTGCAGACGCGGCTGGAGGACATCCTGCAGGCGCGCAACCCGACCAACCCGTTTGCGCACAAGCCGGAAATCGGCGAGCATCTGAAAAAAGCCCTTCGCGAAGCCTAGGCACGGAGCCTGGCTACGCTCAGAAGCTGAAGGGGAACTTGACCCCGATGGTGATGTCCGGCGCGTCGGCGGTGACACCGATGCCGAGGTTGAACACCATGGACCGCCGGTCCGACAAGGCATAGGTCACGCCGAAGTTGAGCACGCCGGCGCTCGAGTCGCTGCCATTGACGGTTTGCCAGCCCTGGCCCTGCTCGCGGATGCGCGCCTTTCTTGCAAAACGGTGCGAATACGAGGTGCTCAGGCTCATGCGTTCGTTGAGGGCAAAGGCAAAACCTGCGCCCAGCGAAAACTGGTCCCCCAGCCTGACGCTGCCCGGTGTTCGCGTGTTCGGGTCCGAACTGATGTCGTTGAAGCTGCGGTCAAAGTGGTGCGTGTAGCCCAGGTTGGCGAACAGGATCGCCGGATCCACCGTCTTGATGAAGCTCAACCCGGCCGAGGCGGCCCACACGCCATTGCCGGTTGGCAACTTCGCGGGAATCTTCAGGTTGCCACCTGAGTCCGGCGAATCCTCGAACTTGATGCCATAGGGGCTGGTGCCGGTCGGCGCCTTGACGCGGAAGTTGAGCACGGTGTCGGGGCTGTCTGCGCTTTCCTGGATCAGGCGGTAGAACACACCAGCACTGACGTCACCCACATCGCCGTTCGAGACATTTCTCTCGGCCACGGCAGAGGTACTGAAACCCGCGCCAACCGACGAAAAGGCGGAATAGCGGTACAGGTAGGGCACGTTGAGATCGAGCTGGAGCCGGTCCGTGGGCGCATAACGCCCCGTCAGGTCAAAAGTCAGGGTGTCGGCCTTGATGCGGTCAAGATTGATCTGCCCGAGAAAGATCGCATCCAGCGCCAGAAAACCATTGAGGAAAAGGTCCCGCCGGTTCGAGTGCGAATAACTCACGCCGGTTTCCAGGGTGAACTTGCGGTCGAACATGGCGCTCTGTTCCCGGTACACCGCCTCGGCACTGCGCGAAGGCGGTGCTTCCCTGACCACCTTCTCCCCACCGCTGCCCTCTGCGGAGCCAGGCTCCCGGCTTGCGGACGCATCGGGCTGGGCGGCATCGGTCGTTCTCACCATGCGCGCCTGGCCCGGGCCTGCCGCCTCAAGCTGCTGCAAGCGCGCGGCCAGCACCCGCAGAGACGACTGCTGCGTGTCAACGCGCTGGGTCAACTCCTGTACCTGCCGGCGCAGGTCGGCCACTTCGTCATCGTTGTCTGCCAGGCACGCCAGGGGGAGGCCGGCTGCCATCATCAACACCAGGGGCCGCAGCGGAAAAAAACGTCGCATAAAGATCTCCCTCATCAGTTTTTGATTGCCAAATTTTCTGGCCGCTACAAGGCGGCGCTCTCCTTTCCAGCGGCCTGTGCGGCCCCGAATCTGTGACGGACGCGCGCGGCTGGCCCGTCCGGTCGACTTAAAAAGTACCGCTTTGCGGCATGAGCTTCATCCCCAGCAACAGGTTGCCCGACGGGGATGCCGGTCCGGACGCGGAATTCATCTGGACATTGAGGTTGATCCGGTTGTGAATCTGGTTGACGTCGCCGCCCAGCTGTACCGACTGCAACACCTGCCCCCCGCCCATCCCCACCTGGCGAATCTGTTGCATCGCCCGGCCCTGGTCCGGCACGGCGACGGAGACACTCATGCCGTTGCCGCCGAGGCCGACGGAGGCCACGCTGCCGCTGGCTGTGGTGGTCGATGCCGAGAGCGCCCCCTGGGGCTGGGACTGCAGCGCCGGTGGCCCCGACGCGTTCTGGACGTTGATGCCTATGGTGTTGGTGATTCCGTTCGAGGCGCCCGCCACCTGGATGTTCTGCACCACGCCAGTAACGTCCTGCAGCCCGCCACCGCCGCTTGCCACCGCGGACCCCTGGCTCGCAGTACCGCCCATGGCGGCCTTTTGCTCGACGGTGATGGTCGGTACAAAGCTGATCTGCGGCGTGTTGCCGGCCAGACTGATCTGCAACACGCCAGACGCGGTGATGGTCTGTCCCGAGGATGCCAGCCACCGCGTCACCATTTCGACGCCGAAGTACATGACTTGTCCTGCCGCCACGAATTTGCCGCGCATGTGGCCGAGCTCACCGTCCGGAATCTCGGACGCGTGATCAAACACATTCAGGTCGGGCGGCAGCGCGGCGCGTGCCAGGGGCAGGGTAACCAAAGCGCCTGCCAACGCTGCAACCATCGCACGCTGCTGCCATGACCTGCAGCCGCCCGCAGGGCGCAGCGGCTTGCCGTGCCACGGTTTTTCCTGTTGCGCCGCGGCAAGTGCCAATGAATAAATGGTTCGCGTCATCACATTTCCCCTCAAACTTCCGGACAGCTGGCTGTCCGTCAACTCAAGACCACCAGCTTGCGCATCTGGTGATTCATCGGGCGCTGCGGATCGTTCGCGCAACGCCTCAAAAAAGCTCTGCACTGGAGAACCCGAACTCCAGCAACTGGGCATCCGTCAGTGGCCGCCAGGTGTCGATGGTGCTGCGCGCGGTCAGCGGCTCTTTGGGTCGCAACAGCACGGTGTCACGCTCAAAGCCCTGACCGATCACGGCGAACACCACCCGGTTCCATCCCTTCTCAAACTCCTGCCTGGCAACGACCCGGTTGCCCAGGGCCGGGTCGGCAAGGTAGACCTTGTCCGGTGTCGTCTTCTTCAGCACCACAAAATGTTTGTACCCCCGGATATCCAGCAGCACGATGGTCGGTACCTTGATCCTGTCCAGCATCTCCGGCGACATGTTGTAGCCACGTCCGCGCATGCCCCTGGCCTGCACGTAATTTTTCAGGTCGAGCAGGGAAAATCCCTTCTCCCTGACGATGGCGGGATCACTGACCTGAAGCAGTCCCTGGATGACTTCGTCTTCCGTCAGCTTTTGGCCATAGGCGTAGTTGAGGATGGTGGCAAGTGCTGCCGCGCCGCAGCTGAAGTCGGTTTTCTGCGGGACCATGTCCACATACCGCATTTCCCGCATGCTCAGGATGTTCTTCTGGATGGCGCCCGCGCCGGGGATCACGCCACCGAGGCCGATCGCGCCGGCATGACCCGCCCATGGCAGGAATGCAGCAGCATGACCCAACAGCCACGCTGCCGACCGGATCCATCTGTGTTTTTTCATGCTCATGACAGTTCATCTGTGCCCCGCTGAAAGCCTTCGGCCGCCGGGGGAGGGCGGCCGAAGGTTGATCCAGCAGCGGAACTTCAGCGACGGAGTGACTCGCCGCCGCCACCGCCGTTGCTGCCACCAGCTTGGGTTGCCGACACAGCCATGCCGTTGTATTGCTGGTTGTTGGTGCCCGAAGCGATGTTCACGCCGATATTGCCCGCCGCGCCCATCAAGGCGTTGCCGCCCAGCGAAGACGTGTTGGTCGTGGCCAGGCTGACACGTGTCACGACGGGGATCAGGCCGGTGATTGAGCCGCTCAAGGCAATGTCGCCCTGCTCATTGAAGCTCAGGGCGCCTCCGGCGCTGGAGTCGCCGTTGGGCGTGCCGTTGGCGTTCAGGCCGGACGAGGCCTGGCGATTCTGCGCGCCTTGCACAGCACTGTCGAGGTCGATGTGCCCGGTCTGGACGCCGCCCGGGTGGCTGCTGCCGGTCCAGGTGTCGGGGTACTGGTCACCCTTCTGGTCGGAGATGCCGGCATAGATGCCGCGGGACTGGAAGGCCAGATTCACCGGGACCAGGGTCACGACTTCCCGCTGCTTGGGCGTGTTGGACGTGACGTTGTGGTCGTTCATCTGCTTGACCGCCACCGTCGCCGTGGCCATGCGTGCGACCGCGACAGAAGCCGCCAGGTCGTTTTTCTGCTGGTTGCTGTTGCCGGCGGAAATGTTGACCCCGATATTGCCGGTCGCATTCTGCAACGCATTGCCGCCCAGTGATGCCGTGTTGGTGTTGCCGTAGTTGACGGCCCGGTTGGCCTGGACATCCTGGCGTGCAAAGATTTCAGCTTCGGACGAACCAAACAGGAAGCTGGCATCGGATGCGGCCAGCGCGGCAGAATTTGCCTGCTGGTTGTTGTCGCCGGCCGTGACGTTCAGGCCGATGTTGCCTGCAGCGTTCTGCAGGGCGTTGCCGTTGACCACCGACGAGTTGGTGACTTCGTCGTTGTAGACCTGGTTGAGGTAGTTGATCTGCTTGTCGTCCACGACGGCTGCGGAGCTCGAATTGACGTCGATGTGACCAGTGACATGCACTCTGCCGCCGACGCCGACATTCTGCCGGTAACGCAGGTCTTTCTCGATGTTGACGCTGGTGCTGTTCTCCGTGGAACTGCTGTCCGTGCTGACACTGGTTGCCGACGTGGTCTTGCTGTCCCGGGTGTCCTCCTGCGAAAAAGCCAGCGGAGCGGCGAACAATGCGGCCACCGCCAGAGCCAGAGGAGCGGACTTCATTTTGCGTGTTTTCATGGAATGATCTCCAAAAAGTTAAGTACTGTCTTAAGGTTTCGTCCCCAACTGAAGCTGGAAGGCGAAGTTGTTGGCCGTGCTGTTGCCCGACCCCGCAGACTGGTTGATCTGGACCAGGCCGCGCGAGCCGCGAAAGGCTGCATCGGAGATCGATACCGCCTTCATGTTTGCGCCCCTGGCCGGACCGGCCAGCCCAACACCGGAAGCAGTCGCAGCGAGCACGCTCTCCGAAGCTGCTTCCACATCAAAGCCCACCGCAACCGCCATGCCGTTGGCCTGGGTGTTCCCCACGCCGCTGGTCTGGTTCACGGAGACTGCGCCCGAGCTGTTTGCAAAGGCGCGGCCCCCGATCACTGCGATGGACAGATCCGGCGCGGTAGCGCGAATCCATCCTGTCGCCTGGTGCACACCGACCAGGGCCGCAGCAGTGCCGCCGTCCAGGCCAATGGCCATGGCGCCCGCATTCGTCTGGGCGTTTGAATCTCCTGCTGCCATGTTCACGGCGAATCGACCGCGAACATTGCTCAGCGCATTGCCGTCGATCACGCTGCGCGTGACGTAGGCCGGCAGTTCCGGTCCGGCAACCTGGCTCCAGCAAGGAAGCGAGATCAGCCAGGCCAGCGCCAGAACCGTGTGTGACTTGGGTTGAATCTGCAACATGGCCGTTCCCCTACCTGGTGCCGGTGAGGGCGCCACTCAGGGCCTGGCCCATTGCGCCGGTGGCGCGGCCGACAGTGCTTCCCGCCTGCACGCCGAAGCCGGCAGCCAGGGACCCCAGCCCGCCTGCCGGCGCGAAGGCATCGCCCCCTGCACCCGAGAATTTTCCGGACCCCATGCCCGCCTGCACCGTTGCCGCCTGCACGGTGGCCGAGACGCTGCCCATGTGGCCCTGCACGCGTCCCGCGATCGCTGCCGATTCGTGATCCGTCAGCTCAGTGACCGCGCCTGCGCGGACCGCTGATCCGGCACCCAACATCGGGACATCTGGCGCGGTGCGGACGCCGGTGACCTGCCCGGTATGGCGCGGGCCCGCTGCGGACTGGTAAGGCACATCCCGGGTGATGACCAGGAAGCCATCCCCGGCAAACACCTGCGCGGCAAAGATAAATTGACCCAACGCCAGCACGCCAGCGCAAGCCCATCTCTCTGGATAGTGAGACATGATTTTCTTCTCCCTTCGCTGTCGGATGAATCCAGCATCACCCGTCTGCTCGACATCGCGTGGCAATGAAGTGGTCCTTGAGACAGGGCTTCATGGCCTGCGTTATCGAGTGTCAGTTTCATCCCCGCCGCCGGGTCTGCCAATCCCTTCAATGAGGTATCCCCGCCTGCACATTTGACGCTGGGTTGAATGCATGCGGCATCCTGAATTCATCAGGCCCAGCTTGGGGGAGGCGACATTTTTTCGAGAAACGCAGGGCACGCCAACGCCTCCATGGCGAGGTGTAAAGCCGGTAACCGGTCGTATAAAAACAGTGAGGTGAAGTATCGGGAAGGGCTGGCGCCGGTCCCGCCGTCCGGGTGCAGTCCGGATCGACCGGTGCATCACCAGGCCGGCGATCCTGGTCCGTCAGGTCAGCGGCAGGAACGGGACGGTGAACGCGCGGCTGCGGCCGTCTGGATGGCCGGGCGTGTTTCGCCGGCGGGGTTCAGGCTGGCTGCAGTGCAAACGTCACCTTGACGTCGGCCGCTGCCGCCGTGCGCCCGGCGCGGCGTGTGCGTGCGCCAGCGGCGGCCACGACCAGGCTCAGCGACGATGGCTTCATCGCGTAAATCAGCGCGCGGCGGTGCTCTGTCGTCAGGAAGCTGCTGCCGGCGTCCAGCACAATATCGCGCGGATCGTCATCGAGCGTGACCCACAAACTGCCTTTGTGGCAGGTGATCTGTACGCCTGCGGCGTCGGACACGCTGAACATCGTCTGGTGGGCAAGGGTCAGGTCCAGGGGGCTTGAGTCGGTCATCATGGCGCTCCTTTCACATTCGGTGTGGAAATGAATATACTGGCCAGCCCCAGAGTGTTCAAACGGTCATTTGGAATTCTTTGCATGCATCCAAGGAATGTGAAACCGGCTTCCCCGGCGGTCCTGGCCCAGGGCTTTCGCCGCAGCGAACTGCCGCGCCTGGAGCTCCTTCACAGCTTCGAGGCCGCCGCGCGCACGCTGAGTTTCACGCGTGCAGCCGCTGAACTGTTTCTCACGCAGTCGGCCGTCAGCCGGCAGATCCAGCAGATTGAAGCCGACCTGGGTACGGCGCTGTTCGAGCGTCGCCACCGCGCGCTGGCGCTGACCGACGCCGGCAAGCTCATGCAGCGCGCTGTCAGCGACTGCCTGGAGCGGCTGCGCGATGCCACCGCCAGCGTGCGCGCCAGCACGCCGGCGCGGCAGGTGGCCATCACGACCACGCCGGGGTTTGCCTCGCTGTGGCTGATTCCGCGGCTGGCCCGTTTCACGGCCAGCCATCCCGGGGTGGATGTGCGGATTTCCGCCACGCTGGAACTGCTGGACCTCGAACGCAGCGGCATCGATGTGTCGGTGCGCCTGAGCCTGACCAGACAGGGCGTGGGCAGCACGCTGTTCGAGGAAACGGTGTTGCCCGTTTGTGCGCCGCAGTTACTGAAGAACCGCGCGCTGCCTTTGAAAAAACCGGCCGACCTGGCCGGCCACACCCTGCTGGCCACCGACATGCCGCAAGGCCAGCCGCTCACCATCGACTGGGAGCCCTGGTTCAAGGTCATGGGGCTGCCAGAAGTGCGCATGAAAAACACGCTGCGCTTTTCGCAGTATTCCGATGTGGTGGCGGCGGCCGTGGCGGGGCAGGGCGTGGCGATAGGCCGCCTGCCCCTGCTGGCCGAGTTGCTGCGTGATGGCCGGCTGGTCGCGCCCTTCAGCGGCGTGGCATCCCGCATGGGCTACTTCGTGAACATGTCGCCGCGCGCCGCAGGCAACCCTGACGCCCAGGATTTCGTGCGCTGGCTGATGGCGGAGGCTGAATCCGTCAAGGCACCGGACCCGGCGAAACACCCCTGAATTTTCTGCCGCCGCGAAAAACTATCCCGTGCATTGCAGGCTCAGGGCCTGCAGGGCCTTGCCGCTTCGTGGATCGGTCTATAGCGACTGCGCCGGGGTGACCGGTGGCCTGGAACCCGCCGCGCACGGGGCTTGCATGCCGAATGTAGCTGTAGCTCCCGTCCCTAAAGCGCGAGCAGCTATGAATTTGGGAGTAAAGAGAGCCATGAGGGGTCCGTGTCAAACGGAGACCCCATTGGTCGTGCGGCCGCCCGGGTGCTTACAGGCGCCGGATGTACCTCAGGCCGGACAGGCCCGCAGGCTCAAAGCAGGGAAGGTGTATCCGCACGCGCTGGACGCAGCCCGCTGTCGCGGGTTTCGAGGCGGTCTTCCAGTTCGCCGATATAGGCGGCCAGCGTGTTGCCGGACTGCTCGATCTTGCCGATCAGCACCTGCTGGGTCTGGGCCAGCCGCTCCGCCAGCACTGTGCCATGGGCGGCCTCGCGCTGCTGGGCTGCTACGGCCTGGGCTTCGAGGTACTGGCGCAGCTCCGTGAAACGTGACGCCTCCGCCTTGTCGGCCAGCTCACGCTGGGCTGTCAGCGCCCGGGTGGACTGCCGCATTTCCTTCAGGTGGGTGCTCTGGATGTACAGCGTGGTGGCCAGAAATACCAGCAGCACGGCGGCAAGCAGCACCAGCATGACCAGGCCCAGCGGCGCCTGCACGGTGGTGAAGCCCAGGCTCAGCACGGAGGGCCGGCTGAACTCGTCGAGATTGAGCGCGGCAAAACCGGCCATCAGCACAATGGCGACGATCAACACAATGGTTCGGATACGCATGTTCGGGCTCCAGGAATTGAAGTCCTGATCATGGTGGCCGCTGGAAGGCTTGTCTGTAGGAAAAAAGCCTGTCCGCACGCGCCGCGAAGCTTGCGCTCAGTCGAGCCGCGCGCGTTGTCCGGCCGGTTTGGCCCCGCCTGGAGCGCCGGAACCAGCCGGTTCCAGCGCTTCGGCGGCTTGCTCGTTGAGCGCCTTGCCGGACTGCTTGGGCCTGGTCAGCGGCGCCGGTGTCCAGCGCCCGCCATGCATCAGGTCGATGCCGCTGCTGATGTCGCCGCACAGCTGAAGCTGCAGCCGTTCGGCATCGCGGCGGCGGATGTCTGCGGCGATTTCGGTGACCTCGGCCTCCTGCACGCCCAGTTGGCGCAACGCCGCACTGCTGAAGGCCAGGGCCGACTCCAGGGTTTCGCGCAGCTGGTAATCCACCCCCAGACGGATCAGCTCAATCGCGTGCTGGCGGTCATAGGCGCGGGCCAGCACCGGTGTCAAGGGGAACTCATGCTTGGCCAGCGCCACGATGCGGCTGGTCGCCTCTTTCTTGTCAACACAGACCAGGATGGCACGGGCATGGCCGGCGCCGCTGGCGTGCAGCACGTCCAGCCGCGTGCCGTCGCCGTAATACACCTTGAAGCCGAACTGGGCCGCCGCGCGGATCATGTCGGTGTCGTTTTCGATGAGGGCGATGTCGATGCCGCGCGCCAGCAGCGACTGGCTCGCGATCTGCCCGAATCGGCCGAAACCGATGATGAGTACGCTTCCCTTGAGGCCCTGCGCCTCCTCCACGCTCTCCACGCCGTCCATGTCCTGCCCTGGCTTGTCTGGCATGACCCAGCGCAGCGCCAGCACGGCCAGCGGCGTCAGCGCCATCGAGATGATGATGGCCGCCGTCAGCACGGCGTTGACGCTGGCCTCCACGATGCCGGCCGCAGCTGCAGCCGAATACAACACAAAGGCAAATTCGCCCCCTTGGGCCATCATGGCGGTGCGTTGCAGGGCGTCGCCATGGCTGGACTTGGTGACGCGGGCGACGGTGTAAATGCCCATGCCCTTGAACGCCATGTAGGCCAGCACGCCGCCAAGAATCAGCGGCCAGTCGGCCAGCACCAGCTTGAGGTCCAGCGACATGCCCACACCCATGAAAAACAGGCCGAGCAAAATGCCACGGAAGGGCTCGATGTCGGCTTCGAGTTGATGGCGGAAGGTGGATTCAGACAGCATCACACCCGCGGCAAACGCACCGAGCGCCATCGACAGCCCGCCCCACTGCATGGCCAAGGCGGCACCCAGTACCACCAGCAGGGCGGCCGCTGTCATCACCTCGCGCGCCCTGGCCTTGGCCAGCACGCGAAACAGCGGGTTGAGCAGCCAGCGGCTCACCGCCACCAGGCCGATGATGGCCGCCAGCGCCACGCCAATGCTGACCCAGCGCGACACACCCGCACCGTCATTCGCCTCCGGCGCCAGAAAGGCCACGATCGCCAGCAAGGGCACGATGGCGAGGTCTTCGAGCAGCAGGATGGACACCATGCGCTGGCCACGCGGTGTGGAGGTGTCGCCGCGTTCTTCGAGCAGCTGCATCACGATGGCGGTGGACGACAGCACAAAACCCATGGCTGCGATGAAGGCCACCACCGGCTTCAGCCCGGCGCCCATGCCCAACGCCGTGAGCAGGGCGCCGCAGACGACCACCTGCGCCAGGCCGAGGCCGAAGATCTGGCGCCGCAGCGTCCAGAGCCGGGTCGGCTGCATCTCCAGCCCGATGACAAACAGAAACATCACCACGCCAAGTTCGGCCAGGTGCAAGATGGTGCCGGCCTCGCGAAACAGGCCCAGGCCGAAGGGACCGATGGCCAGGCCGGCTGCCAGATAACCCAGCACCGAGCCCAGGCCCAGCCGCTTGAACAGCGGCACGGCCAGCACGCCCGCAGCCAGCAACACCACCACCTTGACCAGCTCACTGCCTTGTTCGACTGCCATCACATTCCCGTGGACGCGCCCCGCGGGGGCTGATGCTCAGGATGGTAGCGGAGTTTGGCGGCGCAAGGCATGCACACCGTCTGGCCTGCCTGCCTCTTTGCCTTCCCTTCCTGGCTACTTGCGAAGGTAGGCGGGCAGCATGTCAAACAGCGGTGTCGGCTCGCGGCGCAGCGCGCGGCGAACCGTGGTGCTGTCCAGCGCCGGCGCGCCGCCAGACAGGTTCAGGTAGGCCAGCTGCTGCATCCAGGCGATATCCACCTGGCCGTCAGGGCCGGGCCGGGAAAAGATCAGCTCCAGCATCTTCCTGGCCGGCTCGCTGCCCTGGTTTTGCGCCAGGCGGTAGAGGCGGATGGCCTCCACGAAATTGGCCGGCTGGCCTTCGCCGCGGTGATTGCGCTGCGCCCGTGCAAAGGTGTCAGCGGCGGAGGCGGAACTGCGGGCGGGTGGTGTGACGCGCAGTCGTTCCGACAGCAGTGCCGCGTTGGCAGAAGCCGCTTCCGACCTGGGTGCGGCGGCGCGAAAATGCTCCAGCGCTTCCGCGGGCCGGCTGGCACTGATACTTTCGAAGCCCAGTTCTATCCGGGCATGCACGTTGCCGCCCCGCGCCGCGCTCAGCAGCAGTTGCCGGTCCGGCGCGGGCGGCGCGGGGGCAGGTTCGCCGCGCAAGCCCGGAGTTGCCAGGTGCAGCGGCGACAGCCGTTCGTCAGCCAGCCACTGCAGGTACTGGGCGCGCGGCAGGTCCACCCGGCGCAGCAGCGTGATCCAGCGTTGCGCCGCCGCGGGGTTGGGTGCAGTGCGGCAGCCATCGATCTCGCACCAGGCCAATCCCGCGACTGCCAGCGGCTCACCCAGCGCACGCGCGCGCTCAAACCACACGGCGGCCTCGCCCGGGCTGGCTGTCACGCCGAGGCCGTGCAGGTACAGCAGGCCGAGCAGCCAGGCGGCGCGGGCCTGCTCCCGCGCGACGCGGCCCGGTTGCGGGTCCACCGACAGGGCCCGTGAGCGCAGGCGCGACACCTCGGCCTCCAGCGCCGAGGGCTGCTCCCTGGTCTGCAGCGGAGCAGGCGGCAATTGGGTGGCGCTGAGCGTCTCGGGCGTCGGGTCCGCCGCGCGCAACGGTGCCGGAGGCGGCGGCGATCCGTCGAAAGCCGGCTCCTGCTGGATGCTGCCGGCAGCCTGGACCGACCCCAGCCACAGGCAGCAGCAGATGACACGGGAGATGAACCGCAGCATGGCTGGCTTCCTGCAGCGGACTAGCGCGCGGCTGCAGGCGGCGCCGCGGCGGCGGCTGCCGGCGCAACTGCGCGCTTGGGCCCGACCTGCCACTGGACACCGGCAAAGGTGTAGCCATCTGCCCCCAGGGTGCTGGCAAACGCCTTGTTGATGTCATCCAGGCTGGCCGTCTGCCGCAGCGGTGCCAGCGCCGGGGCCTGCAGGTACTGTGGCAGTTTTCCGGCCACGTCGGTATCGGTCGCAAAACAGCCCACGCGCTCGGTGCCTGCGCTGGTTGAATCCATGATGAAGCCGGGCGTGGGGCTCATCCAGTCCGGGATGCGGATCGCCTGGTTGGCGCTCAGCAAGGCGTTTGGATTCGTGGCATTGGGCAGCAGGCGCATCACCTTGCCGCCCGCCTCATGCAGGAAGCAATACATGTAGGACGCGCGTGACAGGCTCGCCGACAGGAAGATTTGCTCGCCCACCTCGAAGGCGGAACGTCCCACCAGCACGTTTTCGATCTGCAGGCTGATCCTTCTGGGGGGTGCCGCGCTGCCATAGGCCGAGGGGCCGTAGGGGTTGGCGCCTCCCGGGCGCTGGTAGTCTGCCGCGTTGGCCAGCGGCGACGCGCTGGTGGAGGACCAGCCGATCTGCACAAGTTTGCCGTCCTTGCCCAGCGACACAAAATGGCGCAGGGCGCGCTCGTAGGTGGGGAAATCCACCAGCCCGGACACCACCATGCCGGAATCGGCCTGGAAGCGCCCCAGTGCCGTACGGAACTCCGGGCTGTGCTCATCGAGCTGCGTGCCGTTTTCGCCGAGATAGCCATGGCTGATGAGCGAGCGCTGCACCAGCTTGTTGTGCAGCAGCGGCGACCCCTGGTCGTACCAGTCACGCAGCTGCCGCTGGAAGTCGGGGTGGGTCTGCTCGAGGGTCAGGCACTGCCAGTAAGGCACACGCGCCCACTTGCCGACCAGTTCGATGGTGGCCAGCTCCACCAGCGTCCGGATGGCCGCACCGGCCCCCTGCGCATAGTCGCGGCCCACATTGAACTGCACGCCATAGCTGCCGATCCGGCCGGCCAGGTCCAGGCCCTGTCCGCCGGAAGCGATGATGACCTCATTGGCGGAGTCAAGCCCGGGGATCAGGGTGCGCGAACGGAAGTCGCCGATGTGCAGCTCCAGCCCGATGATGGTGGCGTTGCGGTTCTTGCTGTAGCCGGTGTCCAGCCGCGACGCAGCGGTGCCCACTTCGAAGCGGTTGTTGATCACATTCTGGTCCACAAACGCGATCGCGCCGGAGAAGTAGAGGGCAGGGCGCTGCAGCTGGATCTGGTTGTTGTTGAGCAGGATGGTGGTCAGGTTCTGCACCGTGTCCTGGCGGGCAATGTCGACCTCATAGTCGACGTAACGGAAGGCATTGCTGAGCCGGGACATCTGCGAGAGGGCCGTGATGATCATGTCTTTCGTGGCCACAGGCACGCGGGTCGAGAAATCGGGGATCTGCTTGCTGGTGATCAGCGTGGTGGAGATCTCCGCCTCGCGGAACAGGTAGTCCATGCACATCAGCGATTCGGAGAAGCTCGAGACCGATCGCACCGGCCGCACCACGGGCCGGTTGGTCGCGCTGGCATAGGACTGGAATTTTGCATCGTCGCGCGGATCAGCCGGCGTCGCGCAGCCGGCCAGCAGGACGGCCCCCACAAGGCCCAGCACGGTGGCCAGTGAACTGAAGCGTGACCTGACAGGCTCAAGCCGGATGGATGGTTTCATGTTGTTCTCCTCACGACGACGGATATGGAAATTTTCTGAGATGACGGCCTGAAGACACGCCTGGTCTGCCCCGCGGCAAAGGCAACGGCTACTTGCAGATGTTCACGAGATCACCCTTGAGCACCACGATCTGCTGGTTGCTGGAAAGACCGTTTTGCCGGGCGCCGGGCGCGGCACTGGCCACCGTCGTGCTGCCAACCTCCTGGATACAGGTCTTCTTGAATCCGTCGGAACTGGCCGAGCGGATCGCGTCCTCGTCGGTCGAGATGCCGTTGGTCTGGTTGGAATTGGCCTTGGCCTCGTAGCGGGCGACCTTGGCCTTCATCCATGCCGGCATGTCGTTCATGGACTCCAGCGGCGAGCTGGGACGTGCGCCGCCGATCGGGGCCATCTGCACCGAGATGCGTTTGGTCAGAATCACCGGGTCCTCGCCGGGCGCATTCTGTGCCCACGCCGAGCCCACCAGAAACAGGGCGGCCATGGTGGCTGCGCCCACTACCTGCGATGACGTTTTCATGACGGAATCTCCTCGCGTTAAAGGGAAGGAAAGTGCCGGATCAAACACCGCCCGATCCGGCACGCCCCGCCAGGGCCTTCACGCCGCAGAAGCCGTTGCACCAGCCAGGGCTGGCAGCGGATTCGGCGCCGAAAGAGGCCCTGGAACGGCGCTCTCAGTGCTCGCCGTGGCCGCCGCCGTGACCGCCGCGGGTTGTGGGGCAAGTAAAGCAGGCATTGTTCGAAGCAATGTTCTGCACCGCTGTCGCATCGCGGCCGGTCGCGCTGTTGAGCACATAGCTGTTATGCAGCAGCGTTGCCTGCAGCGAGTTGCCGCTGACAGTGACGTCACCGATGTTGGACGACAGGTTCTGCTGGGCCACCGTGTTGGCGTTCGAGAGATTGCCCACATAGCTGCCGCGTGCCCCGACGATCTGCAGCGAGTTGCCGCTGATCGTCACATCACCGGCATTGCTGGCCAGGTTTTGCTGGGCCAGGGCATCACTGCCGTTGGCGGTGTTGACGACGCCGGTGGTTGACAGCACCGCGATCTGGGCCGAGTTGCCACGGATCGTGATTTCGCTGGCAGGTGTCGGGCCGGTAGCCATCGCGGCGGTAGCAACAGCGGACAAGGCGAGGAGTACAAGTTTTTTCATGACAGTTTCCTTAAAAAAGTGACTTAAGACCTTCTGGACACCAGGGAATCCGGTGACCAGCCACAGTGACGTCGCGGTGGAGGACAGCTTTTTCCGTTGGGAATCGGCAGTTCTTTCGGCGTTGTCGAGGTGGAGTTTGGGTACGGCGCAGGTTTACGCCAATAACCAGTCGTGAGTACTTCAATTGGGGGAGAGAAAGTGCCCCCCTGTTCAGAAGTCCAGGCGGGACGCCTGCCCGGCAAGGAGACAACGCTATCAATTTGTGAGATGCTTCGGGGAATCGAAATAGTTAGTAACCAGTTGTATCCAAAGAAACACGCAGAAATAAACATCAATGGGGTCACCTATTTGGGACCTAATTACTTCGTTGTGTCAAAAAAATCACGGATGCTCGATGTTTCTCCCTCGTGCACCTCGTGACTTGATGTAACGAATCGACCGGGTTCAGCAAGATTTTGGAAGGGGTCAAACAGGCAAGTACGCAAGGTATTCGGGGAAGCCACGGGGTCGATGCCGTCGGCCTTTAACCGGGATTCTTTTGACATAGGTCATCCCGCGGCAGGTCTCCGCTCCCACACTTGCACCGATTTCGCAGAAGAGCAGGTAAAAAACAGTACAGGGAAGCTATGCAAAACATCATCCAGACCACGGCTGCATTGCAGCCTCCGCCCCGCGATATTCGCGGAATTCAGCCAGGCCTGCAGGCAGCACACGAGGGCCCCCCCTCCCTATGGCCCAACTTCCTCCACGGCCAGCCCGGGCAGCCGGTGCGGGTCCTGCTGATCGATGACGATCCCCACATCCGCAAGGTGATCTCGCAGGAATTGCTGGGTGACCTGCGCACCGACGTGGTGGGAGAGGCCAGCAGCATGCGCGAGGGCCGGCGCCTGATTTCGCAGCTTGAGTTCGACGTGATGCTGGTAGACCTCAATCTGGGCGACGGCACCGGGTTCGACCTGATCGACCACATGAAAACCGTCAGGCCCATGGCCGAGGCGGTGGTGATCTCCACCCTGGAAGACGAGGATCACGCCTTGCGCGCCTTCACAATGGGTGCCACAGGCTACTTCGTCAAGAACTCCTGGTTCGGAAGCTTTCCCGAAGCCGTGCTGCAGGTGGCCAATGGCGGCGCCTCCATCACGCCCCACCTTGCGCGGCGGCTGCTGCACAAGCTGCAAAATGGCCAGGACCCCGAGCATTCCTCCAACGGAACCAGCAACAAAAGGCTGTCTGATCGCGAGAAGGAAGTGCTGAAATTAGTGGCAGCGGGCTACACCAGCAACGAAATTGGCGCGCGGCTTGCCGTCAGTTGCCAGACGGTCAACTCCCACATCAAGAACATCTACCGCAAGCTGCATGTGCGCAGCCGGGCCCAGGCGGTCAGTTATGCGGCGCATCGCGGACTGTTCTAGGGGACAATCATGTCCCTACGCACAGTCCCCAATGGTCTGGTCCCCCTGCACACCAAGCGTGTGCGTCCGGCCGCGTCGCCGGCGCGGCCCGAACCCTCAAACCCGGGCCACTTGCAACGCGGTTTCTCCAGCGCCGCCCTCGCCGGGGCTTTGCGGCTGGCACTGCTGCTATGGCTGACCCACTTTCTGGTCAACATCGGGCTGGGTTTCAAGGCTGGGGGGCCGAATGCGGCCTACGTTGCACTCCTGGGGGTTCAGTTCCTGATCCTCAGTGCAGCCTGTTTCCTGCTCACCACCGTGCGCATGGCCAGTTCCGGAATTTACTGGATCCTCGGCGCGCAGGCTCTGACGGGAGCGACGGCGATGTACTACAACGGCAATGCCAGCGGCGCAGAGGTACCCGTCCCCTGGATGGTGATGATCCTGCTGTCGGCCATGCTGCTGACCGTCGCCATGGCAGCCTGCGTCTACCTGCCGCGCAGCGCCCCGGGCTGGCTGGCCCTGGCTGGCAGCATGCTGGCCCTGGGCATCTGCATCCAGCAGGTGACACTGGCAGACACCACCGACGACAGTGCCATCCTTTTCAGGTACTTTTATGTGCTGCTCCCGCTGGTGGTCTGGCAGTGGGTGACGCGACGCGGTCGCCTGCGAGTTCGGAACCCGGGCGACTCTCCTTGGGCCGGGAACCGTCACGAGACGGGGGCGACCGCTTCGGCCGTTCTCCATGAGCGCCACCGCATTGCGCGCGACCTGCATGATGGGGTCGCCTCCCAGATTGTCAGCATCCTGTCGTCGCTGGACCACCGCACGCCTGATCAGCAGGCCCTGGGGCTGGCGCTCGAACAATGCCTGCTGGATATCAAACTGACGGTGGACGGCATCGAGGGAGCAGACCAGAACATTCTCGAAGCGCTGGGCTCCCTGCGCCACAGGGTGCAGCGCCCCCTCGACAAGCTGGGCATCCAGATGATCTGGGACGTCGAGATGTGCAGCGCCCTGGAAACCGTTCGCGGCGAGGAGGCACGGCAGGTTCTTCGCATTGCGCAGGAGTGCCTGTCCAATGTCATGCGCCATGCAAAGGCCTCCCGGGTGATAGTGTCCTGCCGCTACGCGGCGGACATGGGCTGCATGGAATTCGAGGTGCGGGACAACGGCGCGGGCATCGCCCACGACCTGCTGTCAGAGGCGGCCGGAAAGGGCCTTGACAACATGCGCCAGCGCGCCCGGTTGATGGGCGGTGAACTGACGATCGCGAGCAAGTTCGGCAGCGGCACCCGCGTGCAGCTGACCTTGCCGCTGGATCCAGAACTCGGCGCCGTGCCGGCAGGGCCTGCCGACGCCTAGGAGCCTGTCGGACTTGGGAATCGTCGGCTGCAAATCGACCGCAGCGGTCCATTTTTCACCGTCTTTTTGTCCCATAGCTGGGCTATGGGCCTGCAAATCCGGCAAAAACTGTCCTCGCCGGGGCCGATTTTCGCTTTCGACGCCCCAAGCCCGACAGGCCCCCAGGAACCCGGCCACGCTGCCAGGCCAGGGCTTCCCGCTGTGGGACAATGCCGACCCTTGACGCCGTGGTTTGAGGCCCAGCCCCTCGCCCGGCGCCAGCCCGTCCCCCCTTTTACAGCCAACGACGAATCCCTCCTCTTCATGCAAAAAATCATTCGCCAGATCGCGGCGGAAATCAAGGTTCAGGAACACCAGGTCAAGACCGCCGTCGAACTGCTCGATGGCGGCGCCACCGTGCCGTTCATAGCGCGTTACCGCAAGGAAGTCACCGGCGGTCTCGACGACATCCAGCTGCGCGAACTCGAGTTCCGTCTCGGCTATTTGCGCGAGCTGCAGGAGCGGCGCGAATCCGTGCTCAAGAGCATTGAAGAGCAGGGCAAGCTGACGCCCGAACTGGCCGCCGCGATTGCTGCGGCACCGACCAAGCAGGAGCTCGAAGACCTGTACCTGCCCTTCAAGCAGAAGCGCCGCACCAAGGGCCAGATCGCGCGCGAGGCCGGTATCGAACCGCTGGCCGACAAGCTGTTTGCCGATCCGGCGCTGGTGCCTGCGGACGCGGCGGCGGCTTTCGTGAAAGCCGAAAAAAGCGAAAACGGCGACGACTTCACCACCGTGCAGGCCGTGCTCGACGGCGTGCGCGACATCCTGTCGGAGCGCTGGGCCGAAGACGCCGCGCTGCTGCAGTCGCTGCGCCAGTGGCTCTGGAGCGAAGGCCTGCTTTCTTCCAAGCTGGTCACCGGCAAGGACGAAAACAACGCGGACAACAGCAAGTTCCGCGACTACTTCGACTACGACGAACCGATTGGCCGCGTGCCTTCGCACCGGGCACTGGCGGTGTTTCGCGGCCGCGGGCTGGAAATCCTGGACGCCAAGCTGTTGCTGCCCGAGATTCCCGAACCCGGCAAACCCAGCATCGCCGAAGGAAAGATTGCCGTGCACCTGGGCTGGAGCCACAAGGGCAGGGCGGCCGACGACTTGCTGCGCAAGTGTGTGGCCTGGACCTGGCGCGTCAAGCTCAGCCTGTCGATCGAGCGCGATTTGTTCAGCCGCCTGCGCGAGGAAGCCGAGAAGGTGGCCATCAAGGTGTTTGCCGACAACCTGCGCGACCTGTTGCTGGCCGCACCGGCTGGCCCGCGTGTGGTCATGGGCCTGGACCCCGGCATCCGCACCGGCGTCAAGGTCGCGGTGGTCGACGCCACCGGCAAGCTGGTCGAAACCGCCACGGTCTTTCCGCACGAGCCGCGTAAGGACTGGGACGGCTCGCTGCACACCCTGGCCAAACTCTGCGAGAAACACGGCGTCAACCTGATCGCCATCGGCAACGGCACGGCCAGCCGTGAAACCGACAAGCTCGCCGCCGACCTGATCAAGGGCATGGCCAAGGTCGAACAAATCATCGAAAAAGTCGTGGTCAGTGAAGCCGGCGCCTCGGTCTACTCGGCCAGCGAATTCGCCTCGCAGGAGATGCCGGACGTGGACGTCAGCCTGCGTGGTGCCGCAAGTATTGCGCGCCGCCTGCAGGACCCGCTGGCCGAACTCGTGAAGATCGACCCCAAGTCCATCGGCGTGGGCCAGTACCAGCATGACGTGAACCAGAGCGACCTGATGCGCAGCCTGGACACCGTGGTCGAAGACTGCGTGAACAGCGTGGGTGTGGACCTGAACACCGCGAGTGTGCCGCTGCTGGCGCGGGTTTCGGGCCTGAGCAACACCGTGGCCAAGTCCGTGGTGCGCTGGCGCGACGCCAACGGTGCCTTTGCCAGCCGGGCCGACCTGCTCAAGGTCACCGGCCTGGGCGCCAAGACTTTCGAGCAGAGCGCCGGCTTCTTGCGCCTGCGCGCCAGCAGCAACCCGCTGGACATGACGGGTGTGCACCCTGAGACCTACCCGGTGGTCGAGAAAATCATGGCGCACACCGGCAAACCTGTGGCCGAACTGATGGGACGCGCCGAGATGCTCAAGACGCTCAAGCCCGAGCTGTTTGCCAACGAGCAGTTCGGTGTCATCACCGTGAAAGACATCATTGCCGAGCTCGAAAAACCCGGCCGTGACCCGCGCCCCGATTTCAAGGTGGCGCGTTTCAACGACGGTGTCGAAGACATCAAGGACCTGAAGGAAGGCATGACGCTCGAGGGCACGGTCAGCAACGTGGCCGCCTTCGGCGCCTTCATCGACATCGGCGTGCATCAGGACGGCCTGGTCCATGTGAGCCAGCTGTCCAACAAGTTTGTGACCGACGCGCGCGAGGTGGTCAAGACCGGCGACATCGTGAAAGTGCGCGTGACCGAGGTGGACGTGGCCCGCAAACGCATCGCCCTGACCATGAAGCTGGACGCGGCACCGGCGCGTCGCGACGGGCCGCGCGACAACCGCTTTGAGAGCGCGCGGCCGGGGCAGGGGCAGAGCCGCGGCGGCAACTATGGTGGCGGGCAGGGTAGGGCGCCGCAGCCGGCTGCCTCGACGGCGATGGAATCCGCCTTCAGCAAACTGGCGGCCCTGAAGAAATAGGCTTTCGTCGCCGAAAAGACTGCGGGGCCCCGATTTTTGTTGTCAAATCGGAGGCTAGCCCAATAGATACGGGTGCAAGCAGCTACAAAAACAATAGCAACTGTATTCGTTCCATGCAAGCCCTACGCCTCTACGCCGGCCCCAAGGCGCGCCAGCACATCGCCGAACACGGCCTGCGCCCGCAGGACGTGCGCGTGGTGCCGGGCGCGGCGGGCGGGCCCAAGGGTCTGGTGCTGGGGCCGCTGGACCGCTTCATCTTCGGCGACTGGCTGGCGGGCAGCAACCAGCCCGTGCACCTGGTCGGCGCATCGATAGGCGCCTGGCGCATGGCGACCGCCTGCCTCGATGAGCCGGTCACCGCCTTCCAGCGCCTGGAAGACGACTACATCCGCCAGCACTTCGACTGGCAGCCCGGCCAGAAGCGACCCAGCGCGCAGCAGGTCAGCGAACAGTTCGGCCAGAGCCTTAAAGACTTTTACGGCGGCCGCGTGTTGCAGGTGCTGCAGCACCCGCGTTATCGCCTGCACATCGTCACTTCGCGCGGGCGCCACCTGCTGGGGCGCGAGCACAGGCTGCGCACGCCCTTGGGCTACCTCGGCGCTTTCCTGACCAACACCTTGCGCCGAAAAGCCATGGGCGCATGGCTGGAGCGCGTGGTGTTTTCCAGCCAGAGCGCGCCTTTGCCCTTTGCCACCAGCGACTACCGCACGCGCCAGCTGGCACTGACCGAGGCCAACTTCAACCCCGCGCTGCAGGCCAGCTGCTCGATTCCCTTCATGCTCCAGGCCGTGCACAACATTCCCGGCGCGCCCCCCGGCGCCTACTGGGACGGCGGCATCACCGACTACCACCTGCACCTCAACTATGCTTCTGATTTGATAGCTGCTGGCGTAGACGGTGCGGTGGCTGAAGGCCGAAATGACTCCAAACTTCCGGGCCTGGTGCTGTACCCGCACTTCCAGAAAGCCGTGGTGCCCGGCTGGCTTGACAAGGGCCTGAAATGGCGCCACGGCGCCACACATTTTCTCGACAACATGCTGCTGCTGGCGCCCGACCCGGCCTGGGTTCAGACCCTGCCCAACCACAAGCTGCCCGACCGCAACGACTTTCTGCGTTATGGCGCCGACCTGCCCGGACGCATCAAGGCCTGGAGTACGGCGGTGGCAGCGAGCCGGCAACTGGCCGATGAGTTTCAGGGCTGGCTGGCGCGGCCGGACATGGGGCGGGTGGAGGCGCTTTGACGAGCGCGTTGTATTCAGAAGTAGCAGTTTTGCAGTGATCCCAAAATGGGACTAAAATACACACATGCGGGTCATTTCAAAAGCGACGCTGGTGGAGTTTTGGCGCAAGCACCCTGCGTCAAAGCAGGCCTTTCAGACCTGGTTTGAAGATGCCAGCCACGCCCAGTGGAAAACCCCGCAGGACATCAAGCTCCGGTATGCCAGTGTCAGTTTTGTGGGCACGAACCGGGTGGTGTTCAATATCAAGGGCAATGATTACCGCCTGGTGGTGGCGGTAGCCTACCGCTTTGCGGCCCTGTACATCAAGTTTGTTGGCACCCATGCGCAATACGATGCCATCGACGCCGCCACCGTGGAGAACCAGCCATGAAAAAGAATGTGTATCCAATTCACCCGATCCGCACTGAGGCCGATTACCAGGCCGCGCTGCAATTGGTGGCGCCGTATTTTGAGAACGAACCCGAGGTTGACAGCGATGCCGGCGCGCACTTTGAGGCCATGCTCACGCTGATCGAAGCCTACGAAGCCAAGCATTACCCGATAGATCCGCCCGAGCCTCTCGAAGCCATCAAATTCCGCATGGAGCAGCAAGGCCTCAAGCCCAAAGACCTGGAGCCCATGATTGGACAGCGCAACCGGGTGTATGAAGTGCTCAATGGAAAGCGGAAGCTCACCATGGCCATGGTGTGGAAGCTGCACATAGGGCTGGGGATTCCGGCGGAGAGCTTGATTCGGCAGCCTGCGGACATTTAATGGCGATGTCAGGCGTCGTGCCACTTTCCCTTGCGCCAGTCGTCAAAGGGAATCTGCCTCTCTTGAACCAGTTCCTCATATCTCTGGCCTGCTCGAAGCGTCGCTACCAGCGCTTCGCCGTCGCTTGTCATCACGAAGTGCTCGTACCCCAGTTCACTGTCGTTGTAATGAGCTTCAATGGTGTTGAGATACGTACGAATTGTTAGAAGCGCGTCCTCAACCATCTGTCGGGAGACTTGCGGTAACGGCTCAGACCGTATTCGCAAAGCGGTGGACAGGTCCAAGTGAGCAAGTTTTTTATGGCGGCGCACTCGGAATGGAGCGCACTGTGTGTGCAGGGTATCCAGTAATCTTCGGCACTCAACCGCCAAGGTTGCATCACCAAGAGCCTCAAGCCGGCCTTGAAGTTGTTCGAGGGACAGGTTTTCAAACTTGCGCGAGGTTGCCGGATCGGTGAGTTTGCTCAATGTCACCTGCACTTCGTCATATAAAACATCTTGAACAATAAAGAAAAACGTCGCACCGCTTTCGTTCAGTAAATCAATTCGCTTCGGCGATGCAGCGTAAAGTTGCCGATAGCAAATCCATCTCCCGTGGAGCCATACCACCTGAGATTGAAGCTCCTTGTAAACGGACTCAATCTCGGTCGGGATTGGCTTTATTGCTTTCATCTATGCCCAGACGGTGCGATTCTTTTTACAGCGAATCCCCCAACATCTGCACATACTCCTGCGCCGTCGCAATCCGCGGATTCGTCTTGTGGCAATGGTCCGCCATCGCGCCCACAATGATCTGGTCGAACTGCCCGCGCTGAACACCCATCTCGGCCAGGCCCTTGGGCAGCCCCAGGCGGGCATTCATGTCCTTGATGGCTTCGGGAATGTCGCTGCCTGAGGCCAGGCCCATGGCCTGCGCCATGCGGTTCAGGCGGTTTTCTTTTTGAATCGATTCGGCACTCGCGTTAAAACGTACCACCGCCGGTAGAAACATCGCGTTCAGCGTGCCGTGGTGCAGGCGCGGATCGAAGCCGCCCAGGCTGTGGCTCAGGCTGTGCACGCAGCCCAGGCCCTTCTGGAAGGCCATCGCGCCCTGCATGGAGGCGCTCATCATGTTGAGCCGGGCTTCGCGGTCGCTGCCGTCCCTGGTGGCGCGTTCGATGTGGGCCCAGCCGCGCTGCAGGCCGTCCAGGCCGATGCCGTCGGCCGGCGGGTTGAAGGCGGGCGCCATGAAGGTTTCCATGCAGTGCGCAATCGCGTCCATGCCGGTGGCGGCCGTCAGTTTGGCCGGCAGGCCCAGCGTCAGTTCGGGGTCGCAGATCGCGGCTTTGGGCACCAGGTGCCAGGAGTGGAATCCGACTTTGCGGTGGTCGTCCAGGATGATGATGGCGCCGCGCGCCACCTCGCTGCCGGTGCCGCTGGTGGTGGGCACGGCAATCAGCGGTACCGCGCGGTCGGTGATTTTGAGTGAGCCGCCCTCGATGGTGGCGTAGGTCTTGAGCGGGCCTTCGTGGGTGGCGGCAATCGCCACACCCTTGGCGCAGTCGATCGCCGAGCCGCCGCCGACGGCGATCAGGCCGTCGCAGCCCTGGGCCTGGTACACGCCGACTGCGGCGCGCACGGCGGCTTCGGTCGGGTTCGAGGGCGTCTGGTCGAACACCGCCACGGTCATGCCGGGCAGGGCGTCGAGTGCTTTTTGCAGGACGCCGGCCGCCTTGACGCCGGCGTCGGTGATGACCAGCGGCTTGCTGATGCCCACACGTTCACATTCCTGCTTGAGGAGCTTGACCGCGCCGTAGTCGAACTGGATCTGGGTGACGTAGTAAATGAAGGCCATGGGTTGCTGTCTTTCGGCGTTGTACGATGCGGGGCGGTTGGCGTATTCCTGCCCCAACCTGAACACGCTACTTTACCGGTTGGAGACTCCCTTGACTTGCATGCATACCCGGATGATGGTCACTTTGGCGATAGCGGGCGCCTGGCCGATGTCTCTGGCTTCCCGGTAAATGCGGGGACAGGCTGCACACGCCCTGCTGACGCCCGCCATGCGCGACGTGATCAGCCGCATGGGGCGGGCGGGGCACCCGGCGTTTCACACGCTGACGGCCACCCAGGCTCGCGCGGCCTACGAGGCCGGTGCCGGCGTGCTGGAAATTCCCAAACCCGCGCTGGCGCGCGTCGAAGACTTCAGCATCCCGGCGCGCGACGGCCATGCCTTGCCGGCCCGGCTGTACGCGCCTTCGACCGACAAGCTGCCGGTGCTGCTGTATTTCCATGGCGGCGGGTTCACCATAGGCAGCATCGCGACACATGACATCCTGTGCCGCCAGCTCAGCCACCTGGCGGGTTGTGCGGTGGTGTCGGTGGACTATCGCCTCGCGCCCGAGCACAAGTTTCCGACGGCCGCCAATGACGCCTGGGACGCCTTGCAATGGCTGACCGTCCATGCCGTAGCCCAAGGCCTGGATGCAAGCCGCCTCGCGGTGGGCGGCGACAGCGCCGGCGGCACGCTGGCCGCGATGTGTGCGGTGCTGGCCCGCGATGCCGGCCTGCCGTTGGCCCTGCAACTGCTGTTTTACCCCGGCTGCTCGGCGCACCAGGACACGCCCTCGCACCGCCAGTTTGCGCGCGGCTTTGTGCTTGAGGAGCGCGAGATTAACTGGTTTTTCAGCCGTTATGTGCGCGGCCCGGCCGACCGCGACGACTGGCGTTTCGCGCCCCTGAACACCCCCGATGTGGACGGCGTGGCCCCGGCCTGGGTCGGTCTGGCCGAATGCGACCCGCTGGTCGACGAAGGCGTGATGTACGCCGACAAACTGAGAGCCGCCGGCGTGGCGGTCGATCTGGAAATCTACCGCGGCGTCACCCACGAGTTCATCAAGATGGGCCGCATCCTTCCCGAAGCGCGGCAAGCCCATGCCGACGCGGCCGGTGCCTTGCACCGTGCATTTTTGAAAGAGACCGACTCATGAATCGACAGGATTTCCGATTTTTTCACCGCCTGCGCGTGCGCTGGGCCGAAGTGGACATGCAGAAAATTGTCTTCAACGCGCACTACCTGATGTACTTCGACACGGCGGTCACCGACTACTGGCGTGCGCTGGCCCTGCCGTATGAACAGGCCATGCAGCAGCTGGGCGGCGAGTTGTATGTGAAGAAAGCCACCGTTGAATTCCACGCCTCGGCGCGCTGCGACGACCAACTCGACGTCGCCATGAAGTGCTCGCGCATCGGCACCTCGTCCATGGTGTTCACCGGCGCCATTTTCCGTGGTGAGCAGTTGCTGATCACCGGCGAGTTGATCTACGTGTTTGCCGACCCGGTCACGCAAACCTCCCGGCCGGTGCCCGACGGGTTGCGCCGCATTTTGACCGCCTACGAAGCCGGCGAGCCCATGGTCACGCTCAAGCTTGGCTCCTGGGCCGAACTCGGCACCCATGCGGGTGCCATCCGGTCCGAAGTTTTTATCGAAGAGCAAGGCATTCCGCTGGAAATGGAATGGGACGAAGCCGACCACAGCGCCGTGCATGCCGTGGCCTACAACGGCCTGGGCCAGCCGGTGGCCACTGGCCGGCTGCTGCAGCACGCCCCCGGCATCGGAAAAATCGGGCGCATGGCCGTGAGCCGGGTGCTCCGGGGTACCCGTCTGGGACGCGAACTGCTGCACGCCCTGATGGCCCAGGCCCGGCAACGCGGTGACACCGAGGTGCTGCTGCACGCCCAGCGCAGCGCCGAGGGTTTTTACAGCCGGCTGGGTTTCACACCGCGCGGCGAGCCTTTCGATGAGGTGGCCATTGCCCACATCGAGATGGTCAAGACCCTGTAGAAAACCCTCTGCTTGAATTTACAGTGGGGTCCGGTCCTGCTGCCAGATCAGCTGGCAGCGGCTCTCGCTCCGCCGTAGCGCGCCCTGCCGGGAGTCGTGTGTGTGCGTGATCTCCTCGACCGCCATGTCCCATGTGACATCAGGAGAAAAACTTTCGTCAGCGCGAGCCACCAGCAAGGTGCTGCTGCGCGTGCCGTAGGCATGCTCGGGGAATTCGACAAACACACTCGACAGCGCGCGCTCCAGGGCCAGCGGCACCCCCGTGCGCGGCAGTTGCTCGTCGCCGGGGCGCTGCCTGTCCTGCAGGGCGGACCAGAGTCCAGCCTGCAGGTCCTCCTGGCTGTCGGAATCCAGCGCTTGGCGCAGCGCTGTTTTCAGTGCGCGGGTTTTGGGCCAGGGCGTGTCCAGCGCGCCATTGGACAGGCCGTAAACACCGGGCTTGAGCGCGCACGACTGCCAGCCTTCAACCGGCCTGCCGTTGGCGTCGGACTGGTTGGTGAGCCAATGCCAGGCCGACGACTGGAAGTCACCAAGCACCAGGTTGAAGGCGCCATACAGCGCGCTGTCGGTCTGCGCCATGAACTGCCTGGCATCCATCCCGCTTTCGAGCCAGCGCATGACCAGCTCACCGCGGGATCGTTCACCGGCGACCGGATGCGGCTCGCGCACATTGGTCAGCATCGCCATCCGCCCGCCGGGGCTCAGACCCAGCCAGGTCCCGCCGGCGCGCAGGTCGCGCCCGGAGATCACTTCCTTGCCCGCCTCGGTGTGCCAGCGCGCCAGTGGCGCCGTGGGCCGGTTCAGGAATTCATCGCGGTTGGCGGCTATCACCAGCGGCCAGCGCGGCGAGGCGCCAATGGCAAAGGCGATCAGGCACATCGCTGGACGTCAGATATCTTCAAGCAGGGGGTAGGGCAGGGGCCGCAGCGCCAGCGCGGGGCCGCTGGCATTGCCCAGGGTCAGCCGGCGGCCGTCGGCATCGGCCGCAGCGGTGGTCTGCAGCGACACGATCAGATCAAAACCTGCCGCCGGGTGCGGGGCACAGGCCGCGACCAGGCCGCAAGGTTGTTCCGCGTCGGCGGCATGAAACACCTCCTGGCCCACCTGCGGCGTGCCGTCGGTGTGCGCCAGGTAAGCGCGGCGCTTGAGCGTGCCGCGGAACTGGCTGCGCGCCACGATTTCCTGGCCGGGGTAACAGCCTTTCTTGAAGCTCACGCCGCCGACCGACTCGTAGTTGAGCATCTGCGGCACAAAGGCTTCGAAAATCGGCTGCGTGATCATGGCGATGCCCGACTGCACGTCGAGCCAGTGCCAGTGCTGCAGCGGCAACACCGCGCCGGCAGGCGCCGGGGTGCCGGCCGGGGCGCACCACAAGGCGCGCGGCTGACCGGCGCCGGGATACAGAAACACCAGGTTCGCCGCTTCAAAATCAAGTTTGGTCCAAGCAGGATGGTCGCTGACAGCTAATTTTTTGATAGCGTCACCTGCCAGTCCGCAGAGGGTGTACTCCGCCGTGGCATCGCTCAACCTGGCTTTGGCACGCAGCACAAACATGGACAGGCGCTTCAGTGTGGCGGGCAGGATGTCGCGGCTGCAGACCAGCAGGATCTCATCCTCGTTGCGTTTGAAAACAATGAAGCTGGCCTGCATGCGGCCCTTGGCATTGCAGAAAGCGGCCAGGCGCGCTGCGGTCAGACCCAGCAGCGCCACGTCCTGCGTCAGCTGGCCCTGAAGGAATTTGGCGGCCTCTTCGCCGGCAACACGGATCACTCCCAGGTGCGTCAGTTCGGCAACGCCGGACGGCAGGGTGGCCAATGGCAGGGAAACAGGAGGGGAATCGGAAGGGAGGGTCAACATGGGCTGAATTATCATAGACCCATCGTTTTCCGGAAGGTAACAGGGTTGTGCGTCGTTTCTTGATGAGTTTGCTCGTGCTGGCGTTTCTCGCCGGTCTGGTGGTGTTTGGTGCCGCCGGCTGGTGGCTGCACGAACCCTTGACCCTGAAGCCGCAGCCCGGCAGCCTGGTGCTGGACCTGGCGATCGAGCCCGGCACCCCCGCCCAGCGCGTGGCCGGCGTCGTGGCCGCCAGCGGCGTCGATGTGCAGCCGGTGTTGCTGTATGCCTGGTTTCGCCTCTCGGGCCAGGCGCGCCAGATCAAGGCCGGCAGTTACGAGATCACGCCGGGCACCACGCCACGCAAGCTGCTGAGCATGCTGGTACGCGGCGAGGAAAGCCTCAAAAGCGTGACCCTGGTCGAGGGCTGGAACTTCCGCCAGGTGCGCGCAGCCCTGCAAAAAGCCGAAGCCCTCAAACCCGACACCCAGGGGCTGGACGCGCAAGCCGTCATGGCGCAGCTGGGCAAGCCCGGCGTGCATCCCGAGGGCCGGTTTTTCCCCGACACCTACACCTATGCCAAGGGCTCCAGCGACCTGGCGGTCCTCAAACGCGCAGCCCGCGCGATGGACAAACGCCTGGAAGCGGCCTGGGCCCTGCGCAGCGCGGACACGCCCCTGAAGACGCCCGATGAAGCCCTGGTCCTGGCCAGCATTGTTGAAAAGGAAACCGGCAAACCCTCGGACCGCCCGGAAATCGGCGGGGTTTTCAGCAACCGCCTGCGCATCGGCATGATGCTGCAGACCGACCCGACCGTGATTTACGGCATGGGCGAACAGTTCGACGGCAACCTGCGCAAGCGCGACCTGCTGGCCGACACACCGTACAACACCTACACCCGCACCGGCTTGCCGCCCACGCCGATTGCCATGCCCGGCAAGGCGGCCCTGCTGGCCGCAGTGCAGCCGGCGCAGACCAAGGCCCTGTATTTTGTCGCGCGCGGCGACGGCACCAGCCAGTTCAGCAGCAGCCTGGACGAGCACAACCGCGCCGTGAACAAGTACCAGCGTTGAAATATGGCCCCCACGCTTTTCACTTCGTGTAATGCGCTGCCCCCCGAGGGGGCGCTGCGCCTGCGGCCCGGCGGAGCCGGTTCCGCGGCCCTGGCTGGAAGGGGAAGGAACTCGCACGTTCCCCACTTCGAGTGGTCAGTTGCCCCCGCAAGGGGCCGCTACGCCTGCGCCTGCGGCTCGGCCGGGCTTCGCCAACAATGACTAAAGACACCACCGGCTTGTTCATCAGTTTCGAAGGCATAGACGGCGCCGGGAAATCGACGCACATCAGTGCACTGGCCGAGGCCTTCCGGGCGCAGGGCAGGGCTGTGACCCTGAGCCGCGAACCGGGCGGCACGCCGCTGGCCGAGAAGCTGCGCGACCTGATCCTCAACGATCCCATGGACCCGCTGACCGAAGCCCTGCTGATTTTTGCGGCCCGGCGCGACCACCTGACCACCGTGATTGTCCCGGCACTGGCACGCGGCGATGTGGTGCTGTGCGACCGGTTCACCGACGCGACCTTTGCCTACCAGGGCGGCGGGCGCGGCTTCGACCTTGATGTGCTATCAAAATTGGAGCTGTGGGCGCAGGATGCACGGGGGCTGGGGCGTGATTTTGTTCATGAACTTGGCAGAAAGGGAGAGGCTGCGGCGATTGTCCAGCCCGACCTGACGGTCTGGTTCGACCTGCCGCCCGAGGAAGCCGCCCAGCGCCTGACCGGCGCCCGCGTGCCGGACAAGTTCGAGGCCCAGCCGGCGGAATTTTTCCGCCGTGTGGCCCAGGGCTACGCCGACCGCATGGCTGCCGACCCCGGACGCTTTGCCCGCATTGACGCCGGCCAGGCACGTGAAGCCGTGTGGCAGTCGGTGCATCAGGTGTTCACCGGCAGGGGCTGGCTCTGATGACCAGCGATTCCGTCGCGCCCAGCCCCCCCCTGGCCCCCTGGCTGCAGACCCAGCTGCAAACCCTGCTGGCCCAGCGCGGCCATGCCTGGCTGCTCAGCGGCCCTTCCGGCCTGGGCCAGTTCGACCTGGCGCTGGCACTGGCACGGGCCTGGCTGTGCGAGCAGGCCACGGCGCAGGGCGCCTGCGGCGTGTGCGGCAGTTGCCATGCCGTCGACGTCCACACCCATGCCGACCTCTGCATGCTGATGCCCGAAACCCTTTCCTTGGGCCTCGGCTGGCCGCTGGACGAAAAAACCCAGGACGACCTGGACAGCAAGAAACGCAAGCCCAGCAAGGAAATCAAGGTTGACGCCGCGCGCGAGGCGGTGACGTTCACGCAGTTCACGCGTTCGCGCGGCAGTACCAAGGTGGTGCTGGTCTACCCGGCCGAACGCATGAACGCAATCACCGCCAACACGCTGCTCAAGACGCTGGAAGAGCCGCCCGGTGCGGTGCAATTCATCCTCGCCACCGAGGCCGCGCATCAGTTGCTGCCTACCATCCGCAGCCGCTGCCAGGGCCACACCATGCACTGGCCGGATTTTGACCAGGCGCTGGCCTGGTTGGCGGAACGCGCCGGGCCGGAAGGCAAGGCCGGCAAATTGCCGGCCGCCGCCGACCTGTACACCCTGCTGGCCGCTGCCGGGGGCCGGCCCGCCGACGCGCTGGAACGCGCGCAGGCCGGACCGAGCAGCGCCATCGCCCAGCACTGGCAGGCCCTGCCCAAAGCCATGGCCCGGGGCGAGGTCGGGGCGCTCAGCGACTTCGGGCCGGCCCAGGCCGTCGATGCGCTGCAAAAGCTCTGCCACGACATGCTGGCTACCCGGGCCGGCGCCGAACCGCGGTTTTTTCGCCACGCCGACCTGCCGGTGCAGCCTGCCGCCAAACCCGGTGCGGCGGGCGCCGGCCCTGGCTTTGCCGCGCTGGGCGCCTGGGCCAAGGAGCTGGCCGCCACGGCGCGTACCGTGGAACACCCCTACAACCCTGGCCTGATGCTCGAAGCGCTGGTCAGCCGCGCGCAGCTGGCACTCAATTCAAAATAAGCGCTGTTTCTTGCTGACAGCCCGGCGGTCAACCCGATAAACTAGGCGCATGAGTACAACGCCTCCCGCTGGTTCTCCCGGTGCTGCCGGTGCCACCGCCGCCAGTTCCGGCGCCGCCCGGCCCAGCGTCATCCAGCTGGCCATTCGCGAAAAAGCCGCGCTCTACGCCGCCTACATCCCGCTGTTCAGCGAAGGCGGCGTTTTCATCCCCTCTGCGCGCGACTACAAGCTCGGCGACGACGTTTATGTGCTGCTGACCTTGCCCGAAGACACACAGCGCTACCCGGTGGCGGGCAAGGTGGCCTGGGTCACCCCGGCGCGGGCCTCCGGCAACCGGACCCAGGGTGTGGGCGTGCGTTTTCCCAACGACGAAAAGTCCCGCCTGCTGAAGATCAAGATCGAGGAAATCCTCGGTGCCCACCTGGCCTCCGACCGCCCGACGCAGACGATCTAGGCCTTTACCGGCCCGCCCCGGGCTGCTTCATTTTTGATAGCTTCCTGCGTCCGTATGGTATGGGTTGCAGCCATTTTTGACACCGATTAAAGCCTTGCCGATGTTCACTGACTCCCATTGCCACCTGAGCTTCCCCGAGCTCCAGGCCCAGTTGCCGCAGATACGCGAAGCCATGGTGCAGGCCCAGGTGGATCGCGCGCTGTGCATTTGCACCACGCTCGAAGAGTTCGAGACCGTCCACACGCTGGCCACCACCTACGGCAACTTCTGGTGCAGCGTGGGTGTGCACCCCGACAACGAAGGTGTGACCGAGCCCAGCCTGGCCGACCTGGTGCAGCGCGCCGCCTTGCCCAAAGTGGTGGCCATCGGCGAAACCGGGCTGGACTACTATCGCCTGGGCGAGCGCAGCATTGCCGACATGCACTGGCAGCGTGAACGCTTTCGCACCCACATCCGCGCCGCGCGCCAGACCCAAAAACCGCTGGTCATCCACACCCGCAGCGCCTCGGCCGACACCCTGGCCATCCTGAAGGAAGAGGGCGAAACCGCCGACGGAGCAGGGCGGGCCGGCGGGGTGTTCCACTGCTTCACGGAGACAGCCGAAGTGGCCCGGGCCGCGCTGGACCTGGGGTTTTACATCTCGTTTTCCGGCATCCTGACCTTCAAGAACGCCGCCGGCCTGCGCGAAGTGGCCCGTTTTGTGCCACTGGACCGCACCCTGATCGAAACCGACAGTCCTTACCTGGCGCCCATGCCTTACCGCGGAAAAACCAACAACCCGTCCTATGTTCCCTACGTGGCCAAACAGGTCGCCGAGATCCGGCAGATGCCGGTGGAAGCCATCGCCGAGGCCACCAGCCGCAACTTCGAACGGCTCTTTCCAGGAGTCCTGGTATGACTAATTACCTCATAAACTACTTTAAAAATATCACCTATCTATTTGTCATGACTGGATTTATTTCAGTCAACGCAGGTTCTTATGAAGACTTTTTTGCAGCCATCAAGCAGGACAACCCCGGCGCCATCCGGCAACTGCTGACCCGCGGTTTCGATGCCAACACCGTCGACCCCAAAGGCCAGCACGGCCTGTACCTGGCGATCCAGGAACCGTCGCTGAAGGCCGCGCAGGCCCTGCTGGACTGGCCCAAAACCAACGTCAACGCGCTCAATGCCAACGACGAAAGCCCGCTGATGCTGGCCGCGATCAAGGGCCAGCTGGAAATAGTGGTCGCCCTGATCAAGCGGGATGCCGACATCAACAAGACCGGCTGGACACCGCTGCATTACGCCGCCAGCAAGGGGCACTTGGCCATCATGAACCTGCTGCTGGAAAACCACGCCTACATCGACGCCGAATCGCCCAATGGCACCACACCGCTGATGATGGCTGCGCAATACGGCACCACGCCCGCCGTCCAACTGCTGCTGGACGCCGGCGCCGATCCCTTGCTGAAAAACCAGCAAGGCCTGACCGCCATTGACTTTGCACGACGCGTCAGCCGCACTGAATCCATGGATCTCATCGCAACAGCCGTGCGCAAGCGGCAAGCCACCGGCAAATGGTGAATCGGGGATAGGGCTGAAGAGCGTCTGGACGCCGCAGGCTGGTCCCGGCGGTTATCAAACTTGGCGCGGCTTGGCAGCGTTTTCTGCTGTTTTGATCTGCTTATTAGATCTTCCACGATGTATAGTTTTGTAAGCTGTTGATTTCATTGGAAATTTCTTCAATTTAGGGTAAATTTTTTGGCAGTTGTCCACAGCAGCGGCGAGGTTGTCCGGGTTTTCGTAACTGAGTTACCGGTCTGACATGGCACGAAGGAGGGCGGACTTACGCGCACGGCAGCGGCCGCGTCCAGGCATCCGATGTGCGCCCTGAGCCTTAAGACGGACCCCGCTTCGCTTCGCTTACATGGGGGTGTGCCCCCATACCCCGGGCCGGTCACTGGATGCCACCTTTGGGCATATGACCGGTTGCTTGAAGCTGGGCAGCGCAGGCCATCCCGAGCCGCTCCAGCCAGTCCGCAACGCCCTCAGGAGCCGTCCCGAGCGATTCCGAGTCCACCGCGATCCCATGCAGCCAGGCGCAGGCCCCACGGGTTTCCTCCAGAACGTCCGGCTCCACGCCAGCCAGCCCGCTCATGACGCAACCCCTTGTTTTTCACGATGTGGAATCCCGTGCGCTATCTGCCATGCGATGGTTTTGGAGGTTTCCCCAATGACAGACCCCTTTGTTGAGTTGTTATGTCGAGTAGTGTTCTTAAGATAAATTAAGCGGGGCGGCTGCGCCGCCCCACCGGCCATGCCGGTGGGCTCGACCAGCTCGCCCCGGCCGGACGGCGAGCCTGCGGCCATCGCCGGCCGGACCGGTGCGTCTGGCCGTCCCGCCAACAAGGCTTGGCGAAAGGCCGATTCCCGCGCGTACAAGGTTCCGAACGCATGGGAGCGCCTGACCAGCAGCGACCACCAAGTGCTGTCCTGCGGTGCAAATCCATGCCCCTCAGGCGTCCAGAGCTTGCCGCTATGGAAGTGCCAGCCGCGCCATTCCTTGCCCGGAAGCTCGAAATAGCGCATCACGCGGAGCAGCTTGTAAGCCGCGTACGGCACCCACGTCTTGCCGGAAAACCAGTACCGGATGGTGCGCGGCGTGACGTGCAAAAGCTGTGCAGCCTGATCGATGGACAGGCCCGCATCGGCGCACAGCACTTTGAACCGAGCGCCAATCAGGGCGCGGGTTGCAGCGGTGTTTTGGGTGCTGGTCACCACCCCATTATATGTTCTACGATGTATATTATGTTAAGTGTCATGGCGCGAAAGACTATTCGTTTGCGTGAACGATGCCAGGTCCACCCATCCAGAACCGAAGCCTTTTGTTGAATTGCTGCAGCTGAGAACTTTTTTCAATGCTATGGGGTCACACCCCCACTAGACTCAGCCTATGACCCGAAACCGCCGCCACCGCCTGATCACAGTGCTTTTCGCACTGGCTAATCTGCTGTTCATGCAGCTGGCGGTGGCAGGCTACATCTGTCCCGGTTCTCAATCAAAAATCGCCGAGGCGGCCGCCATGGCCGAAGCCGGAAAGCCCTGCGCCGAAGCCATGCCGCTCAACATGGACGATCAGCAACCCAACCTGTGCCAGGCACATTGCCAAGCGGGTCATCAGTCAGCCGACAAGCATGAGCTGTCCTTTCCCGTCGCCATCAGCGCTTTGCCTGCCGATTTCAGTTTGAAGATCGCCCTCCCGGTATTTTCTGAAGCGCCGCTGCAGGCGCCTCATCTGCAGCGCACCACCGCGCCCCCTGTCGCCATCCGGAACTGCTGCTTCCGCCTCTGACCTCCCAGACCACCTAGCTCCTGTCTGATGCATTTTCCGTGCATCGGCAAGTCGTTATTCGTGTTCTGGAGGTTTTATGTCTGTTTCCTTTCCGATTTATCGGATCACGGCTGCCGCCTGGATGGTGGCCATGGCGTCTGCGTCGTGGGCCGCTGATCCTTTGACCCTGATCGAGGCACAGCGCATTGCCGTTGGCCGGTCCCAGCAATTGGTCGCCCTAGGGGCGCTCACAGCCGCTGCGCGAGAACAGGCCGTGGCGGCTGGCCAGCTCCCGGATCCGGTGCTCAAGTTCGGCATCGACAACCTGCCGGCCGACGGTCCGGACCGCGGCAGCCTGACGCGTGACTTCATGACGCAGCGCCGTATTGGGGTCATGCAAGAAATTCCGCGCGCCGAAAAACGCCAACTCAGGGCGGAAAAGTTTGAACGCGACGCCGAGCGAGTGAAGGCGCAGCGTCAACTGACGCTGGCCAACGTGCAGCGCGACACGGCGTTGGCCTGGCTGGATCGCTATTACGCTCAAGCCCAGCGTGAATTGTTGCAGCAACAAATTGAGGAAGCCCGACTGCAGGTTCAAGCCGCCGACAGCGCTTTTCGCATTAACCGGGGCAGCCAGGCTGACGTGTTCGCAGCCCGCGCCGCAGTGATCATGCTGCAAGACCGCCTCAGCCAAATTGATCGCCAGTCCCGCAGCGCTGCCCTGATGCTGGCCCGGTGGGTGGGCGCTTCTGCTGCGGAACGACCCACCTCAGGATCGCCACCATGGCAAAGCACGCCGCTACAGGGTGATATTTCGAGCGAACCCCTTAAGCGGCATCCTGATCTGCTGATAATAAGTGCCGAGATTGATTCCGCTGAAACTGAAGTCCGGCTGGCTCAGGCTAATAAGACGGCAGACATCAGTGTGGAGGCGAGCTACGCTCAGCGCGGCCCGACTTACTCCAACATGATCTCTATCGGCGTCTCCATCCCATTGCAGTGGGATCAGAAGAACCGCCAGAACCGCGAGCTGGCCGCCAAGTTGGCCCTGGTCGACGAAGCCAAGGCCCGTTACGAAGAAGCGCTGCGCAACCATGAGGCCGAGGTCCGTGGCTGGCTGAACGACTGGCAAACAGGCAAGGATCGGTTAGCCCGGTACCGCAATGAGTTGATCCCCACAGCCCGGCAGCGCACCGAGGCCGCACTGACCAGCTACCGCACGGGCAAAAGCGACGTGGCAGTGGCATTGACCGCGCGCCGCGATGAGCTCGACACCCGTATGCAGGCCCTGACGCTAGAGATGGATACCGCGCGCTCCTGGGCCCAGCTCAACTTCCTCATCCCCGAACACAGCATGCCGGCACAAGCCAAGGAACAGCCATGAACAAGAAACACCTGATTGCCGCGCTGATCGCCGCCGCCGTACTGGGCGCCGCAGGCTATGGCCTGTACGCCCTAGGCATGAAAAACGGCAGCAACATGGCTGCAGTCGCCCCGCCGGGTGGAGCGCCGCCGACTCCAGCGGCCGCGGCCACCGCCGGGCCCCAAAACATCGCCGAGGGCGAAGAAGCTACCCGTCGCCACATCAGCACTGGCCTCAAGGCGGGCGACACCGATCCAGTCAGTGGCCGCAAGATCCTGCACTACCAGGATCCCATGGTGCCCGGCAACAAGTTCGACAAACCCGCCAAGTCCCCGTTCATGGACATGATGCTGGTGCCGGTTTATGCCGACAGCGATTCCGACCAGGGCAAGGTCACCGTCAGTCCGCGGGTTCAGCAGAACCTGGGCGTGCGCACCGCAGTGGTCACCGAAGGGACGCTGTCGCCTCAAGTCTCGGCGGTGGGCAACATTGCGTTCAACGAACGCGACCAGGCCACGGTGCAGGCCCGGGCGATCGGCTATGTCGAGCGCGTGCATGTGCGCGCCACGCTGGATCCAGTGGCCAAAGGTCAGCCTTTGGTGGACCTGTATGTTCCAGACTGGGTGGCGGCTCAGGAAGAGTTTCTGGCCCTCAAGCGCATGCAGGGCAATGATCTGGGTTCGCTGGTCGACGGTGCCCGCCAGCGCATGCGCCAGGTCGGCATGAGCGACGAGCAAATCCGCCAGATGGAGACCAGCGGCAAGACACAGGCCCGGACGACGATCACGGCGCCATTGGGCGGCGTGGTGGTGGAACTGCTGGCACGCGAGGGCATGACGGTGTCGGCGGGGATGACCCTGTTTCGCATCAATGGGCTTTCCACGGTCTGGGCCAACGCCGAAGTACCCGAGAGCCAGGCGGCGCTGCTGCGCCCGGGCGCCAAGGTGCAAGCCCGCAGTCCGGCCGTGCCAGGCACGACCTTCGAAGGCAAAGTACAAGCCATCTTGCCGGACGTCAATGCAGCGACGCGCACGCTCAAAGCTCGATTGGAACTGGCGAACCCGGGATCTCGCCTCGTACCAGGCATGTTCGTGACCATGCAGTTCATGGACATGCGGGCGGAGAAGTCCTTGCTGATCCCTACAGAAGCTGTCATCCAGACCGGCAAACGCACGGTCGTGATGTTGGCCGAGGAGAACGGCCGCTTCCGGCCCGTCGATGTCCAAGCCGGCATTGAAAGCGGCGGCCAGACGGAAATCAAAAGCGGCCTGCAGGCGGGCCAGCGCGTGGTGGTTTCCTCGCAGTTCCTGATCGACTCGGAAGCCAGCCTCAAGGGCGTGGAGACTCGGCTTAATAGCGAGGCCGCCCCGCCATTGGCCCGGCACCCCGGTGAAGCGCAGGTGATTGCCATCGACAAAGACAGCGCCCTGCTGGCCCATGGCCCGCTGCGCACAGCCGGCATGGGCGCCATGACCATGGAGTTCAGGGCGCCGGCCAGCGGCATGCCGCGCAATGTAGCCAAAGGAGATAGGGTCCAGTTCGAGTTTGTGATGCCCAAGGACGGCGAGCCGACCCTGACCTCGATCACGCCTGTGCCACCTGTTCCCCCAGTTGCCCCTGTTCCGCCACAGCCTGGCTCGCCGGCGCCGAAGCCTAAAACCCCGTCGTCGGGAGTTCAGCGATGATCGCCCGCCTGATTCGCTGGTCCATCGGCAACCGCTTCCTGGTGCTACTGGCCACGCTGATGATCGCAGCCTGGGGCGTGTACTCGGTGATGAGAACGCCGCTGGACGCCCTGCCCGACCTGTCGGATGTGCAGGTCATCATCCGCACCACCTACCCCGGCCAGGCGCCCCGCATTGTCGAGAACCAAGTCACCTACCCGTTGACCACGACCATGCTGTCGGTACCGGGGGCCAAGACGGTGCGCGGTTATTCCTTCTTTGGCGACTCCTACGTCTACGTGCTGTTCGAGGATGGGACCGACCTCTATTGGGCACGCTCCCGCGTGCTGGAGTACCTGAACCAGGTTCAGTCGCGCCTGCCGGCGGCGGCCAAGGCGTCGCTGGGACCGGACGCCACCGGCGTGGGCTGGATCTACCAGTACGCCCTGATCGACCGCAGCGGCACCCAGGACGCCGGGCAACTGCGCGCGCTGCAGGACTGGTTCCTCAAGTACGAGCTTAAAACTGTGCCCAATGTGGCCGAGGTGGCCTCGGTCGGCGGCATGGTGCGCCAGTACCAGGTTGTGCTGGACCCGGACAAGCTGGCCGCCTATGCGATTCCGCATACCAAGGTGATCGAAGCCATCCAGAAAGCCAATCAGGAAGCCGGCGGGTCGGTGCTGGAACTTGGAGAGGCTGAATACATGGTGCGGGCCTCGGGCTACCTGCAGAGTCTGGAGGACTTCCGCTCCGTTCCGCTAGTGACCTCGGCGGCCGGCATCCCAGTGCGCCTGGGTGACGTGGCGCGCATCCAGATCGGCCCCGAAATGCGCCGCGGCATTGGCGAACTGGACGGTGAAGGTGAAGCCGCCGGCGGCGTGATCATCATGCGCTCCGGCAAGAACGCGCTGGAGACCATCGCCGCCGTCAAGGCCAAGCTCCAGACCCTGCAGGCCAGCCTGCCCAAAGGGGTTGAAATCGTGCCGGTTTATGACCGATCTGGCCTGATCAATCGCGCCGTGGACAACCTGACCTTCAAGCTGCTGGAGGAGTTTTTGGTGGTTGCCGTGGTATGTTTCATCTTCCTGTTCCACCTGCGCTCGGCCTTCGTTGCGATCATCTCGCTGCCGCTGGGAATCCTGGCCGCCTTCATCGTCATGCATTACCAGGGCGTCAACGCCAACATCATGTCGCTGGGCGGCATCGCGATAGCCATCGGTGCCATGGTGGACGCCGCGGTGGTCATGATTGAAAACGCCCACAAACATCTTGAGCATTGGGGGCATGACCATCCAGGGGAAACGCTTCAGGGCGAAGCACGCTGGCGAGTCATCGGGAATGCGGCGGCAGAGGTCGGACCAGCACTGTTTTTCTCACTGCTGATCATCACCTTGTCATTTATCCCGGTCTTCACACTGGAAGCCCAGGAAGGACGGCTGTTTTCGCCACTGGCGTTTACCAAAACTTATGCCATGGCAGCGGCGGCTGGATTGTCGGTAACGCTGATTCCTGTGCTGATGGGCTACCTGATCCGCGGCCGGATTCCCGATGAAAAGTCCAACCCCCTGAACCGCCTGCTGATTGCCATCTACCGGCCAATGCTGGAGGTGGTGCTGCGTGCACCCAAGCTCACCTTGCTGGCTGCTGGCGTCGTCCTGGTCATCAGCCTCTGGCCGTTGCAGCATATCGGCGGCGAATTCATGCCCAGGCTGGACGAAGGCGACTTGCTCTACATGCCATCCGCGCTGCCAGGCCTGTCGGCCGGCAAGGCCAGTGAGTTGCTGCAGCAGACCGACCGGCTGATCAAGACCGTGCCCGAAGTCGCCAGCGTGTACGGCAAGGCCGGGCGCGCCGAAACCGCGACCGACCCGGCCCCCATGGAGATGTTTGAAACCACCATCCAGTTCAAGCCGCGTGAGCAGTGGCGTGTCGGTATGACGCAAGACAAGCTGGTGGAGGAACTGGACCGCATCGTCAAGGTGCCGGGCCTGTCCAATATCTGGGTACCGCCGATTCGCAACCGCATCGACATGCTGGCCACTGGCATCAAGAGCCCGGTGGGCGTCAAGGTGGCGGGGACCGACCTGATCACGATAGACCGCCTGACTGGCGAGATCGAGCGGGCGCTCAAGGACGTTCCCGGCGTCACCAGTGCCCTGGCCGAGCGCTTGACCGGCGGACGCTACATCGACGTCAATATCAGGCGCGATGCGGCATCACGGTTCGGGCTGAACATTGCCGACGTGCAGTCTGTCATCAGCTCAGCCGTGGGCGGCGAGAACATTGGTGAGACGGTCGAGGGCCTGCAGCGCTTCCCGATCAATATGCGCTACCCCCGCGAAATCCGGGATTCGCTGGAAAAGCTGCGCAGCCTGCCCTTTGTAACCGAACGCGGCCAGCGCCTGGTCCTGTCCGATGTGGCGGAGATCCGCATCACCGACGGTCCACCCATGCTGCGCAGCGAAAACGCCCGCCTGTCTGGCTGGGTCTATGTGGACATTCGAGACCGGGACCTGCGCTCGGCTGTTCAGGACATGCAAAAGGCCGTCAATGAGAAGGTCAAGCTGCCGCCGGGCTACTCCATCTCCTGGTCCGGCCAGTTCGAATTTCTGGAACGTGCCACGGCCAAGCTCAAGGTGGTGGTGCCATTCACGCTGCTGATCATCTTTGTGCTGCTTTACCTGACGTTCAAGCGCTTCGATGAAGCTTTGCTGATCATGGCGACCCTGCCGTTTGCCCTGGTGGGCGGTATATGGTTGTTGTATTTGCTGAGCTACAACCTGTCGGTGGCCGGCGCCGTTGGGTTCATCGCATTGGCCGGGGTTTCCGCCGAGTTCGGCGTGATCATGCTGCTGTACCTGAAATCGGCCTGGGAGGACCGCCTCAATCAGGGCAAGACCACGGCGGCCGACCTGCTCGATGCGATTCAGGAGGGCGCGGTACTGCGTGTGCGGCCCAAGGCGATGACGGTGGCCGTCATTCTGGCCGGCCTGTTCCCCATCATGTGGGGCACGGGGACAGGTTCCGAGGTCATGCAGCGGATCGCTGCGCCCATGGTCGGCGGCATGATCACCGCGCCGCTGCTGTCCATGTTCGTGATCCCGGCGGTCTACCTGCTCATTCGGCAGAAGGCGGCTGCAAAATGAGTAGTATGTACGCCGCCACCGACGTTTTCAGAAAACGGTGAGCGGGCTGGTTAAGGGTCGAGACCATGCATACGCGGGGAGCGCGAGGGCTGGCCCGGCCACATCTTGGGAGCTAACAATTACAACGAGTGGCTCAAGGGCTGGCTACCGGCAACGGCGACCCTATTAGCCGCGTTGGCGCCGCCGCGATCGTCGGGCTTTGGCTCGCGCTGACAGCAATGCCGTGGATATCGTTCGGTCAGCGCTGGTTCTGGCCCTCCACGCTGGATTGAGGTCAACACGAAGCGTGGCTTGCAGTTCCGTTCAATGGCTACAGCTCGCTCGAGTTCGGCGGAACACCCACCATAAAGTGGTTACTGGAATGACTATCCACTGCGCAACGGGAGAAAGACCAATGCCAAAAAGCGTTGGCATCGCTGGCGAATACGCCCAACTTAGAGTGACCGTCGTGTTGTGCCACTCGCTGTAGATGGTATAACCCAGACCCATCAGGAAGGTCGCTGCTGCAACTTGACGAAATTTTCCGTTAGGCCAGTCTGTGGCCCACAGTATCAGCACAGACACCGTGAGACTGACGGCTGCAATCAAGGCATCACCGATAGTGCAATGAAGAACAGCAAATGCAATCTCACTTGGGGTCCCGGTCGTCCAAAGCGTGTAAAGCGGCAATTGGAGGACTTCCCACACCAGATGCAAGGCCATGCTCACAAACGTGTATCTGGCGACTGCCGAACTCAGGTCAATAAAACGGGACCTGCTTGAATTTTGCATGGTGTATAGCCTAACCGACAGTGCATCGGCGAAAGCACTATTTCGCAGATGGGACGGATCGCAGTTGGTCTTCCGTTTTCCGGCAAACGTCGCCAGCGGACAGGCCTGCACCTCCAGCCCGCTTGCGGAAACCGAGAATGCTCCGGGCGAACTGCAGGCATCTCAGTCGGGGTAGTCATTTACTCAAGGCCTTGCTGCTGCGGCCCCCGCCATGCCGTCAATCCGTCTGACAGGAGAAAATGGAACGTATGGAACGTATGGAACGTATGGAACGTATGGAACGTATGGAATGATTTTTAATCTATTCTTTACCGAAAATATCAAATCATGGACCGACTTTCCCTGCTTCTCCACCGCTTTTCGCTGAGCGCCGGCGTCTTTTACACCGGCCAACTTTGCGGTATCCACAACTTCGAGCGGGATACACAGCGCGGCCATGTGCACCTCATCAAGCGCGGCCCGGTGAAACTGACCGGTGGCCGTCGCGCCGGCCTCCTGATTACTGAACCCACGCTGCTGTTCATGCCAAGGCCCGACGCCCACCGGCTGATCGCCGATGACCGGGATGGCGCCGACGTGGTCTGCGCCTCGATACAGTTCGGCGGCGGTGGACATAACCCGATCACCGATTCGCTACCACCGCTGGTTCTGGTGCCGCTGGCCGAGTTGCCGGGGGCGAATGCCCTGCTGGAGCTACTGAACGAAGAGGCCTTTGTAGAGCAGTGCGGCCGCCAGGCCGCATTGGACCGGTTGTGCGAATTGCTGATGATCAAGCTGCTCAGGTACTGCATGGACCACGGCCTGACCAGCGGCGGAACGCTGGCCGGCCTGGCGGATCCGAGACTCGCCAAGACCCTGGTCGCGCTGCATGAGGCCCCCGGGCGAGCATGGGAGCTGCCCGAAATGGCCCTTCTGGCCGGAATGTCGCGCTCACGCTTCGCAGTGCATTTTCGGGAGACAACCGGAGAAACACCGTCCGACTACTTGGCCTCATGGCGCATCACGCTGGCGCAAGGAATGTTGCGCGCAGGCCGACCCCTGAAGCATGTGGCAATCGAGGTTGGCTACGGCAGCTCAAGTGCTCTGACACGGGCTTTCATCAGAAAGATCGGTCAGCCACCGACGCGCTGGCTGCGAATGGCAGAAAAAGACTCCTTGTCCGCCACGTAGAAGTCTGCGCGGCGGACGGAGCGCCGGGCGCCTCCCTGCGGGGCGCTGTCGCCACTGACATCTCCCTCTTTGAGACGCACGGACATCAAAGTGCGACGGACAGTATCCATGAATACTGTGCTGCGACATAGCATGGAGGCTTCGCTGAACCAGACCGGTGTCAACCAGAACATCCGCGCCGGTACCAGTCAACCATTGCAAGGACCCCATCAAATGGCCGCAACCCCCCTCCTCCACACCCTCCACACGATTGACCCCGCAACCGCAGACCAAGCACAAAGGGAAATTCTCGACAAAGCCATAAAGCAGGTTGGCTTTCTGCCCAACATGTACGCAAACATGGTCAACGCACCGGCGGTGCTAAGCACCTACCTGCACGGCTATGCGCTGTTCCGGTCGGAGTCGGGGTTAAAGCCCGCCGAACAGGAAGTTGTTTTTCTGGCTGTGAGCCAGGTCAACGGTTGCACCTACTGCACCGCGGCACACAGCATGATTGCTGACAAAAAATCGGGCGTCCCCGCGGATGTCCTGCAGGCCATCCGCGCCGGGCAGCCCATAGCCGATGTCCGGCTTTCGGCGTTGTATGCGTTGACTGCGGAGATGGTGAGAACCCAGGGTCGCCCAACCGCTGAGATCTTGCATGCCTTCCTCGCCGCGGGATTTCACGAAAAGGATGTGCTCTACATCATCCTGGCCATTGCCGTGAAGACTCTCAGCAACTACAGCAACCACGCGTTCGCCACCGAAGTTGATCCGGTATTCTCCGCCTACCGTGTCGATTGAGTCATATCCTTGAAACTGGAAATGACAGCTATCGATTCAAAAATTGGCTCTGCAAAGACTCAACCCCAAAGGGGAAGTGCCCTTCACGTTTGCACGCGAAAGTTGATCATCATGCCGCCATCTTCGTGTTCCAGATTGTGGCAATGGAACACATAGATCTGGTCGCCGGGGTAATCGTGGGCGAAATCGATCGCCACCCGCACCGTTTCGCCTGGCCAGACCAGCACGGTATCTTTCCAGCCGAGGTCGCTCACGGTGCGGCCCTGGCCGAAGCGCGCCGTGGCCGCGACCTGGGGCGGGCTGCCGATGCGTTCGAGCACCTGGAACGAAAAACCGTGGATGTGCATCGGGTGCGGCATGCCCAGCGTCGGGTTGCTGATGCTCCAGATTTCCACCGCCCCGCGTTTGACGTCGAACGCGATCTCATCCATGCGGAAGGTGCGTCCGTTGATGAGGAAACGCATCTGTCCCATCGACAGCTCGATCTTGCGCGGCGCGGCGCCGGTGGTAGGGATGGGCTTGACCTGGGACAGCGTGGCTGGCAGTTTGGCGACAACGCGTTCGCCGGCCGTCACCGATAGCTTCAACACGTTGAACGCCGCGCCCAGCGGCAGCCGTGACGAGCTCATGCTGGCCATCATCCGCCCCATGCCCATGCCGCCCATGCCGCCAGCAGGCCCTTCGTTTTCCATCGCATCGAACGCCAGGCTCCTGAGGAAGATGTCCTCACCGGGCTGCGCCTGGCCCGCGTCGAACAACACATCGAGGCGCTCGCCCGGCGCGAGAAAGGCTTCGCTCACCGTTTCCGGCCGTTCGATCAGGCCGCCATCGGTGCCGATGACGGTGAAGTCCAGCGTTGTCTTGCCCTTGACGAAGGCGAGCCGGTAGATGCGCGCATTCGACCCGTTGAGCAACCGCAGGCGGTAGGTGCGCGGTGTGACGGCCTGCACCGCATTGGGCGTCAGATTGGCGAGCACGATGTCACCGAGCCAGCCCATCATGGCTTCATGGGCATCAGGCTTGTACAACAGCTTGCCCTGCGCGTCGAACTGCTTGTCCTGGATGACCAGGGGCAAGTCGGTGACGCCGAGTTGCAAGTCAAGCGACTTGCTCAGCCGGCGCTGGTCGTCGTCGTCCACCAGGAAGAAACTCGCCAGACCGTGGTAGGCCTGCTCGGCGGTCAGCTCGTGCGCGTGGGTGTGGTACCAGTAGGTGCCGCCGCGGTTGCTGACCTTGAAGTCATACTCGTAGCGACCACCGGGGCCGATGGTGCTGGCCGGATGGCCGTCCATGGCGGCGGGCGTGTGCAGGCCGTGCCAGTGGATGATGGTCGGCTCCTGAAGCGCGTTGTCCAGGCTGGCGGTGAAGCGCGCGCCGCTCTCGATGCGCAGGATGGGGTTCTGGTAGGCCTTGCCCGCCTGCTCGGTCTGGTAGAGCAAGAAGGGGGATTCGCGGCCGGGCAGCAGCGGGAAGCTCGCCGCGGTGGTGCGGATTTTCAGAGGCCCGGCGACATCAAGTACCCCGAACGGCCCGCTGCCCACAGGAATGAACAGCTTTTGCTGGAAATTGTCTGCGGCCACCGGATCGAAGGGATAGTGGCGAAACGGCCCGCCCGCCAATGCCCCGGAACGGGGCAATCCGTAATACATCCAGGCGGCGCCCCCGGCGGCGGCCACGGTCGCCACACCGGCAAACTGAAACAGCTGTCTTCTTTGCAACATATAACTTACCTTTACAAGCTTCAGCTATCCCGCCAGTTCACCGGATCCGACGGATATCAATGCGTCATTCGATTAAGCAGCCAGGCGAAAAACGTCTCTGCAAATAGCGCCCAAGTGCTCAGCACGAGCAGCGCGCCATAGGAATCGCAGTTTTCGCTCATTTCCATTCCGGTTCAATTTACGGGCATGCCGAGCGCGCCGACTTGGCTAACGCCAGTGGTAGCCGTAAAGGTCAGTGTTTGTGATCGTTATGGCCGTCACTCTTTGGCGGTAGTTTGCTGCTTGCCACATTCACCAGCCCTTTCATACCGGCGTCAAAGTGGCCGGGCTGCAGGCAGGCGAAGTTAACCTTGCCCGCCTTTGTGAACTGCCAGATGATCTCGCCGCTTTTACCCGGCGCTACGGTGACCATATTGTCGTCGGCGTGTTCCATCTCCGGGTTTTTCTTCATCACCTCATAGTGGTCCTGGAGATCCTTTTCGGTACCCAGCACCATTTCGTGCTTGACCTTACCGGAGTTCTTGGCGACGAAGCGAATGGTTTCACCTTGTTTGACGTTGAAGTTTGAAGAGTGGAAGCGCATGTCGTCTTTCATATCAACGATCACTGTGCGCGTGACTTTAGATGAGAGACCGGGCTTGCCAATCGCGCCGTCGCCATGGTCACCCGCGTGGCTTCCGGCCGCCATCGCGGACAAGGACAATAAGGCGCAAGGCAGAGAGAGCAGGATGTTTCTTGATTTCATTGAATACCTCAAGGGCGGTGGCAGAAAAAATAATCAGTGCTTCGTATGTGGGCACTTCCTGGATATGAATTTTTCGCCCATCGGGACGAAAGTGCGCCATCCGTGTCGATCACAGGTTGAGAAACCACCAGTTTAAATATCCGAACCCTACGCCAGACCCACCGGGAGATTACAAATTTGTAATCTCACCGAAAACACAAGCAGCTGTAAAAAAAGTAAAACCTCCCGTGTGCCTTCTTGTGGTCAAAGATGAACTCAGCCCGGCCCAATACCTGCGACAGGGTCTCAGCGAATAGGCTGCGCTGTAGGCGCGGTGCTCGCCGGGAATGATGAGATGCACCTCGCACTCACCCTCGTCATGCAGGACTTCAGGCCAGTTTCGGCGCAGGAAAACCGGCTACTGGAAATACCAGCGTGAAAGTCGTCTCGCCGCCCGGTCGGCTGTATGCGATCACCTGCCCGCCATGAGCCAACATGATGGATCGCACAATTGCCAGACCTAGTCCTGTTCCGCCGTCGAGGCGGGCGCGCGCGGTATCGACGCGGTAGAAGCGATCGAAGATGCGATCCAGATGGGCTCGAGCGATCCCCTCGCCCTGGTTGGTCACCGCCAAGGTGGTGCAGTCGCCGTCCGAGACGATCACTATGCGTACCTTCGAATTCGCAAAGGCATGGCGTATTGCATTGGACAACAGGTTGGTGATCGCGCGCTCAACCAACAGGCGATCGGCCATGACCATCGCGGCGCCCGTCACCTCCACTGCAATCCCTCGCTCCTCAGCGATCAGCAAGAGGTAATCGGCCACTCGTTGAGCCTCCTGGGCAAGCTCCAGAAGCTCTCCCTGAAGTAATGTTTCGCTGTGGTCTGCGCGGGCAATAAAGAGCATGTCGGCGATCAGGCGGGACAGGCGCTCAAGCTCTTCGACGTTGCCTTCCAGGACTTCTCTGAATTCAGCAGATGTGCGCTTGTAGGACAGTGCCACCTGTGTTCGCCCCATGAGCGTTGCAACCGGCGTACGCATTTCATGAGCGAGCTCACCGGAGAAATCCTGCAGCCGCCGGTAACCCGCATCGATGCGATCCATCATGCCGTTGAACTCTTCTGCAAGTTCGTAGAATTCCGTGGGCAGACCTGAGGAAGATATTCGCTGACTGAGCGACTGTGCGCCGATGGATGCCGCCAGCCGATGGAAGCGCCGCAAAGGTGCCAGACTGGTGCTCGCGATGAGCCAAGCGCCCAGCGCCACGATGAGCAGCAATATCGGCAAGCCCACCAAAGTTGCCTTGATGAAGTCAGCCAGTAATCGGCTGTCGTGCCGGCGGTCCAGCGACAGATAATAACGAACAGACTTCCCGTTGGCGGCCGTACCGATGCCGTGAATGGCATTTAGCCGTTCACCAGTCGGCGCTGTCCACGCGTGAACGGACGCCGAACTGTTCGGGCGGGTGTCCAGCGCAGACACGGATTGCTGCGCAATCGCAGAAAAGCTCGCCACGCTTTGACCGCTAGCAGGATCTACCAGCGCCAAGTGGAGGTCATCGTGCCCAATCAGCAAATCGCCAAAACGGTGTTTGTTCTGGGTGACCGCTTCCGGTGACGAAATTTCGGATAAAACATGCAGCACCAAGTCACGCTTGCCCAGCAGCTCTGTTACTGAGCGCGCGTCAAGCTGATGTGTCAGTGCATAGAACCCGACCACGATGGCTCCACCAGTGATGAGAAGACCAAAAAAGGCGCTGGCGAGCGCGATGCGCGCAGCCAGGGAATTTCTAAGCCAAAAGCCGGGGAACAGGCGTTGCATCACGTCGCGGCCCGACGCTCCAAGACGTAGCCCACGCCGCGCACAGTATGAATCAATTTCTCTTCGAAAGGGTCGTCGATCTTGGCGCGCAACCGTCGTATCGCCACTTCAACTACATTCGTGTCCGAATCAAAGTGAATATCCCAGACCAGCGAGGCGATTTGAGTTCTGGAGAGGACTTCGCCGGCTTTCTGGGCCAGAAGGGTCAGCAAGGCAAACTCCTTGGCTGACAGATCGATGCGCTGGCCAGCGCGGGTCGCGCGGTGACGTACGGGATCGATCTCCAGGTCCGCCGCACGCAGCGCCGGCTCCCCGGTCACGGGCTGGCCGCGCTTGAGCAAGGCCCGGACTCGAGCCAGTAACTCGGGAAACTGAAACGGTTTGACCAGATAGTCGTCGGCGCCCAAGTCGAAGCCGCGCACCTTGTCGTCGGTCTTGCCGCGGGCGGTGAGCATCAAAACTGGCACTTGCTTGGAGGTACGTAGCGCCGACAGAACGGCAAATCCGTCGATCCCCGGCAGCATGACGTCCAGGATCACCAAACCATGGTCACCGTTGGCCGCCGCGTGCAGCCCGTCCGTACCGTTGTGCGCTACCTCGACGGCATAACCGCTTTCGGTCAGCCCTTGGCGTAGGTAGGCGGCGGCCTTGGGTTCGTCTTCAATCACCAGAATTTTCAAAACAAGCCTCGATCGTACATAACGTATTCGTAATCTCCGGGTCAGGGTGATGTCGCAGCTGGGTTTCTACATTAACAACTGTGATGCAGAGTTTGCATCGCCGTGGCTCCAAGCGTTGGAACCACACCTTGCAATCGATATTAAAGGAGTTTGATCATGTTGTTTCGTAAAACCGTATTTGCCCTTGCCCTTGCCGGTGCAGCCATTCCCGCAGCTTTTGCCAACAGCGGCAACACCTGGGTCGGTGGCGAACGGGGCTTTGAGACCCACACGGTGCAAAGTACCAAGAGCCGCGCAGACGTGAAAAAGGAGTTGGACGCTTTCCGCAACAACCCTACCACTGCTGAAGGCGGCTCGCTGGTCGGCGGCGAGGCAGGCTATATGCCTCCACAGCACAGCTATGCGTTCCAGAATGGCAGGCTTGTCCACACCGACAGCATTGCACACAACACCCCGAAGCCCAGCCTCGCCATGACAGATGCGGAGCGTCGCCTGTTCCGGGAGCAATCCATCAACTGATACGGAGCGAGGAACCGAGCCGGGTGCAAGCCATCCGGACGATCTATTCATATCCTTCGGAGTTTTCCATGAAATTTAAGATCAATGTCTTTTTGGTGACGGCCGTGCTTTCCATGAGCGCTGCTGGATTTTCCAGTGCCGCGATTGACGTTCCAACCGGAGCCCAGAACACCGGTAAGGTGACTGCCACAACGAGGCTGACAGCCGGAGAGGTGCGCAAGGTGGACCTTGAACAGAGCAAGCTGACCATCAAACACGAGGCACTCGAGAACCTGGACATGCCGGGTATGACCATGGTTTTCAAAGTTCTGGATGCCAGGCTGCTCAAGGACCTCAAGCAAGGCGACAAAATCCTGTTCCGGGCTGAAAAGGGCGAAACAGGTTTCACAGTCGTGGCGCTTGAGCAAGCCAAGTAGGGCAATGGTCCGGGAGACAATGACCGCCGACTCGAGCGTACTTGAGCCGTGATTGTGGGCGCCGGCATATGGTTGCCGCTGATCGGTGCGGAACTTGCCCGGGTTGATGGGTTGGTCCAACTCCTTTGTCTGAACCCTGTTCGTGGCGTTTGCCACCTCCGTGCCAGAACTGGCCCCCACCTGGGGGGCGATTCGCATCGGCGCCATCGATATGGCGATTGGCAACCCGCTGGGCAGTAATCTGTTCGACGTGCTGATTCTGACCATCGATGACTTCGCCTACCAGCAGGGGCCCTTCTTCGCCCATGTGTCGCCAGTCCATGCAGTATCTGCCATCAGTGCCGGCCTGATGAGTGGCGCCGTCATCGTGGCGCTGGTTTACCGGCCCGTGTCCCGGGTGTGGCATATCGCCAGTTGGGCCAGCATTTCGCTGTTGGCCCTGTACTTGCTCAACGCAGAGATTCAGTTCCTGCACGGACGGTAAACTCCACAGAGGGAGTGTGCCGACAATCGACACGATGACGTCATGTTTGTTGCCCTGGTCGCTGGCGGGCAATGTGAAGGTTTGATGCATCTAGGGGGTAGTCCATGCTAGCTAAGAAACGTGAACAATGGGGACCGGGCAGTGGTTTTTTGCTGGCTACGCTGGGGTCGGCGGTCGGAATCGGCAATGTCTGGCGGTTTTCCTATGTGGCGGGAGAAAACGGTGGCGGCGCATTCCTGCTGGTCTACCTGGCAATGGTCTTCCTGGTCGGTATGCCGCTGCTGCTGGGTGAATTCGCGCTGGGACGCAGTACGCAGCGCGAAAGTGCGGCGGCCATGGAAACACTCGCGCCGGTTTCACCCTGGAGGCGCCTTGGGCTGCTGGGCGTGATCGTCGCCAGCCTCATTCTGGCTTATTACGCCGTGATTGCCGGCTGGGTCATGAAGTACCTGGCACTTCATCTTCTTGGCACCACGCAGGAGTTTGCAGCGGCAGGTTTCGCTGCGGCTTTTGGCAAGTTTGTTGCACACCCGGTCGAACCGATCGCATGGCAGCTGGCGGTCATGGCACTCACGGTCGCCATCGTCGCAGCCGGCGTCGAGCGCGGCATCGAGGCGGTCAGCAAACTCCTGATGCCGGCCCTGGGCCTGCTGCTGCTGGCACTCGCCATCCACAGTGCTAGCTTGCCAGGTTTCAGGCAAGGCATGGCCTTTCTGTTCAATCCCGACTGGACTGCGCTGGCGCGACCCGAGGTCTATCTTGCTGCGCTTGGCCAGGCACTCTTCTCGATGGGGCTGGCCATGGGCGTGATGGTGACCTATGGCAGCTACCTTGCACCGACACGCCGGCTTCCTGGTGCCGTGCTCACCATCGCCCTCGGCGACACCCTGTTTGCGGTCACGGCCGGGTTGATCATTTTCCCCGCCGTCTTCAGCTTCGGCATGGATCCGGCGCAGGGTCCAGCCCTGGCTTTTATTGTGCTGCCCGAGGTGTTTTCCCAGATGAACGGCGGCGCATGGATTGGCGCAGCCTTCTTTGTACTGTTGACCATTGCCGCCCTGACTTCGGCGGTATCGCTGCTCGAAGTGCCGGTAGCGTTCGTCATGCAACGCTTTGGCTGGTCGCGCCCGCTCGCCAGCCTGGGGCTCGGAAGCCTCATCTTCGTGCTGGGTATTCCGGCCTCGCTGGGATTCGGACCCTGGGGCGGCCTGACTGCCGCGAATGGGCGTGGAATCCTGGATTTGATGGACTTCATCGCAGCCGACATCCTGCTGCCCTTGAACGGCCTGTTGATCGCCTTGTTCCTGGGCTGGATCTGGCCCCGTCGCGACGCGCTTGCGGCCTGTGACTTGCAGGAAAGCCGCTTCGGCCGGTTCTGGCACTTCAGTTTGCGTTATACCGTTCCCTTGCTGGTGGCCGTTATTCTGGCCCGAAGCGTCTGGGAATTGTGAGGTTTCGGATTCAACAGCTTGAGCTTGGATAGTCGCCGGGCAGTTGGCGGCATCAAGCGCTTGGGCCAAAATGTTGCAAAAAGGAGAGGTTGTGATGATGCACTTGAAAAAGTTGCTGGCAGCAACAGATTTCTCTAGCGCCTCGCGCCATGCGGCCGACCGTGCCGCTCTACTGGCCCGCCAGACAGGAGCGCAAATGCACTTGCTGCATGTGGTCAGCGGCAACGCCTTGGCCCAATTGCAGCAATTGTTGGGCCTGGGCAGTCCTCCGGTCGAACAGGCACTCATAGACGAGGCGAAGCGAACGCTGGATACCTTGGCCAGTGAACTGACCCTCGGCCGCGATGTGGCCGTCGAGGCGAGCCTGGTCCAAGGTTCCGTGCCAGCCGAGATTAGTAGACAAGCGGAGGAACTTGATGCTGACCTGGTGGTGCTGGGGGCGAGGGGCGCGGGGTTCATGCACCGGCTGTCACTTGGCTCCACTGCGGAACGTTTGCTGCACAAAACGCTACGCCCCCTGCTCGTGGTCAGGCAAAGGGCACATGAACCCTATCGCCGAGTGCTGGTGCCGGTTGACTTTTCGCCATGGTCCGCAACTGCACTGGACCTCGCGCACTCTATCGCGCCTGGCGCACACCTGGTGCTCCTGCATGCTTACGCGGTGCCATTTGAAGGCAAGCTGCATGTCGCAGGTGTTGATGAAGTGGCGATCGTCAAATATCGCCTGCAGGCCCAGCAGCACGCCTTACAACAACTTCACGCCCTGGCTGCGGCGGCCGGGTTGCTACCGGCCGATTGGACGCCGTGCGTCCTGTATGGGGATGCCTCATCGCACATCGTTGAACAGGAGGAAGTACAGGATTGCGACCTGATTGTCATCGGCAAGCATGGCCAAAACATGTTCGAAGAACTTCTGCTGGGCAGTGTTTCAAAGTGTGTGTTGGCGGAGTCTAAGGGCGACGTGCTGGTATCGCCTTTGAGGCAGGCTTGATGCACGCGCTCGCGTTCATTTAAGCCGGCTTGGATACGAGGCCGATAAATAGCGACCCGCCATCGGTCAAAGCAAGGCAGCCGCACCGATTTACACGAAAAGACCGTACTTCGCCTCAATATGAATTGATTTGACCTGTATCAAATTGAGAACTTGCACGGTCGGCATGCTACTCAGGAATAGCTTGGCTCTGGTGCGGCTTGTACGATGCACGCGTCGACATACGGGCTCAACTAAAACCTTTGGGGAAATAGCATGCAAAAGATACTTGTGCCTTTTGATGGCTCTCACAACGCATTGCGCGCGGTGCGCTACGCAGTCAGAACGGCACAAGAAAAACCTACACCGGAACTTGAACTGCTGCACGTGCTTGACCTCATGTCGCACAGATCCCATGCCACCTTGACCAACGAAGAGATCAATGACCTGTATGCAAGTGAGGCGGATCAGGTGCTTCAGCCGGCACGACAGATTCTCGACCAAGCCGGTATTTCCTACCAGGCACGCTACCGCGTAGGCGCGGCCGCCAGCGAAATCGCCGCGCAAGTGCATGAAGCCGGCTGTGATGGGGTAGTCATGGGGACACGCGGCATGGGACCGATCGCCGTCATGATCGGCTCTGTCGCTTCAAGGACCAACACAAGTGCGAACACCGAGGAGTTTGTGCTGCTTAAGGGCACCTCATCCGAGCTTTCGGCCGCCGGGATGGATATGGATATGGGGATGGTCGAAGCTGTGCCCTGCCCGCTCCCCTCCCCTGACGATGCCGCAAGCATGGGTACAGACTCCTCGCCAATAGTCATGGTTGGAAGATTGAAAACTGTGAATGAGCGTGCTGACGATGTGCAAACGCCGCTTTTGCACTTAGAAGCGGCTGTGAAAGCAATCGGTCAATTGGCTCAGGAAGAAATTGCAAGAGCCGTCGAACAGCGGCTACAGGCCACCAGAAATCCCATTGAAAATCGAGCCACAACCTTGAACACGAGGACGCCGGAATGATGATCAATTTTCGCGTGCAAGTGCAAGAACCGGCCGATACCTCTGTTGTCAGCACCTCAACCTGTGGAGATCCAAATGAACCCTATCCAGGATCCCGACCACCCCACCGGACAGACAACCGAACTGCCGTTCTGGCGCTCCAGATATGGGATCGGTCTGGTGATTTTCGGTGCCATCGCCGCGTACTTTCTCCTCACCGAACACCGCGCCCACTTCTTCGGTGCGTTGCCGTATCTGCTATTGCTGGCTTGCCCGCTAATGCATGTCTTCATGCACCGTGGTCACGATGGACATGGTCATCACCATGGCGATAACGAGCCGCATGTCGGCCCCGGAAAGTCAGATCGATCCAGGCAAGGAGGCTCATCATGAACCACGACACCTCGGCCTACGGGCTGTGGCTGCTGGTTGTTTTCAACTCGGCAATTTTCATCATGTTTGCCTACAGTTTTTTCAAGCCCGCCACGGCGCGAGATTGGCGAACCTTTGGCGCATTCGCTGCCTTCATCGTTGCCCTGTTTGTCGAGATGTATGGTTTTCCCTTGACCATCTACGTGCTGTCGGGATGGTTGCAGACCAAGTACCCGGGTTTGGACGTCCTGTCCCATGACGCCGGACACCTGTGGTCAACCTTGCTGGGAGAGAAAGGTGATCCGCACTTTGGCGTCCTGCATATTGCCAGCTACATCTTCCTGGTCATCGGCTTCTATCTGCTGTCCAAGGCGTGGAATGTGCTGTACCACGCGCAGCGCCAGCACATGCTGGCCACCACGGGGCCTTATGCGGTGATTAGGCATCCACAGTATGTGGCCTTTGTGCTGATCCTGCTGGGCTTCCTGTTGCAATGGCCAACGCTGCTGACCCTGCTTATGTTCCCGATTTTGCTGCTCATGTATGCGCGGCTCGCGATCACGGAAGAGGCGGAGATGCGCAAGAGATTCGGTGCCGAGTTCGACGCCTACGCAGCGCGTACACCACGCTTTCTGCCGTCGTGGTCGAAACATACGTCGGCGGCCAAAGGCATGTGACTTGCGGCTCACCGTATGCCAGTCCTCAGCTTTGATGTCTGCGGCACGACCAACAGGGAATCAGCATGAAAACAAGCACCATCGAAGTCGGCGAGCTGGTCTCTCCCCTGAGCGCAGCGGGGGTAGAGAAGCAACTCTCGATGCTCCGGGGCGTTCATCACGCCGACGTGAACTACGTCGCCGGCAGCGCCACCGTGCACTATGACGAATCGCGAATCACTCTCGAAGCCATCCAGCAACGCGTGATCGACTGCGGTTACCACTGCCGCGGCGAACTGGTGCCGGCCCATGTCTGCGCTCCGGCAGGTCACAAGGCAGCCGGGGAGGTCCACGCAGGGGCTGGTGTTGCGTCGGCCGGTCAAAAGGCCGACATGATGCATGACATGGGCCATGCGCCCGGCATGTCGATGCAGGATATGGCGCGCGACATGCGCAACCGCTTCCTGGTGGCCTTGCTGTTTGCCGTTCCCGTGTTCCTCTACTCGCCGATGGGCCAGATGTTTGGTGATTTCTCGACCCCGTTCGGCATCGAGCGCAAGCTGTTTCTGTTCATCGTCGCGAGCGGTGCCATTGCCTATCCGGGCTGGCCCTTCTTCATCGCTGCCTGGCGCGCTGCGCGTAACAAAGTGGCCAACATGGCAACTTTGGTCGTGCTCTCGGTCGGCACGGGCTATGTATTCAGCGTTGGGGCCACTTTTTTTTATGAGGGCGAGGTGTTTTATGAAGCTGCGGCGGTGCTGCTGGTCTTCATCTTGCTCGGGCATTGGCTGGAGATGCGGGCGCGCGCCGGTGCCTCGGACGCGATCCGCTCCTTGATGAACCTGGCCCCGCCCATGGCCACGGTGCTGCGCGGCGGCGTCGAAACCAAGGTGCCGACCGCCGAGGTCTTGGCCGGTGAGACGGTCGTTATCAAGCCGGGTGACAGGATCCCGGTTGACGGAGAGATTTTTGAGGGCGCTTCGCAGGTCGACGAATCCATGCTGACCGGCGAATCCATGCCGGTCAAGAAGGTCGTTGGCGACGCCGTCATCGGTGCCACGATCAACAAGAGCGGCAGCTTCCGCTACAAGGCCACCAAGGTGGGCGCCGATACGGCGCTGGCGCAGATCGTCAAACTGGTTCAGGAAGCGCAGAACTCCAAGGCACCGGGCCAGTTGCTCGCCGACCAGGCCTCGCAGTGGCTGGTGCTGGCCGCCATTGCCATTGGTCTGCTCACTTTCGGCGTGTGGTTCTGGGTCATGGGCCAGCCCCTGCTGTTCGCGTTGACCCTGACCATCACGGTGTTCGTGATCGCCTGCCCCGACGCGCTCGGGCTGGCCACGCCGATGGCCATCATGGTCGGCACCGGACTCGGGGCGATGAATGGCATCCTGTTCAAAAATGCCTCCGCACTCGAGAACGCCACCAAGCTGACCGTCATCGTCTTCGACAAGACCGGCACGCTCACGCTCGGGCAGCCCGACGTCGTGGAGATGGTCACCGCGCCCGGTGTCAGCGAAGCGCAGTTGCTGGCCACGGCAGCGGCGGTGGAGAAGTTCTCCGAGCATCCGCTGGCGCTGGCGGTGCTCAAGCGGGCGGGCCCCACGCCGACCGAAGTCGCGACGGGGTTTACCAACATTGATGGCCAAGGTGCTCGGGCAGCGATCAACGGCGAAATGGTGTTGCTTGGTAACCGCAAACTGATGGAGTCCGAGGATGTCGCATTGGAGGCGCTGGCCTCCGAAGCCACCCGGCTCCAGGGCGGTGGCCGTACCGTCGTGCATGTCGCCCGCGCGGGCAAGCTCATCGGTCTGATCGCCATCGCCGACGCGGTGCGCCCCACGTCGAAGGCGACGATCGCCAAGCTGCAGGAGCGTGGCGTGAAGGTCGCCATGCTGACCGGTGACAACCAGGTCACGGCCGAGCGCATCGGCAAGGAATTGGGCATCGACATCGTGCTGGCCGATGTGCTTCCCGGCGAGAAGGCGGTCAAGATCAAGGAACTGCAGGAGCAGGGGCACAAGGTCGGCATGGTGGGCGATGGCATCAACGACGCACCGGCCCTGACCCAGGCCGACGTGGGCTTTGCGATCGGCGCCGGTACCGACGTGGCGATGGAAAGCGCCCAGGTCGTGCTGATGAAAAGCGACCCTTACGACATCGTCGGCGCCATCGAGCTGTCGCGCGCCACGCTGCGCAAGATGCACCAGAACCTGGGGTGGGCGGTCGGCTACAACGTGGTCGCCTTCCCGCTGGCGGCGGGGGTGTTCTACCCCTTTACGCTCTCCCCGGAGATCGCCGCGCTGTCGATGTCCGGTAGCTCGGCGGTGGTGGCCATCAATGCGCTGATGCTCAAGCGCACCAGGCTCGCCGGCATCAAGAGTGCGCGACCCAACAGTGCACCGCCAGCGGACGCGCCGGTTTCCTCGGGAGTGTCGGCATGACGGTTTCAGAACTTACGGCGTAGACGGCAATGCAATTGATCTTGCGGGCAAGCAATGCAGGTAGGACCAACCCCCGATATCTCGCACGCGGTGCGCGGCTTTTAAACCCGGTGTTTTTGTCTCTGACCACGATTCCCGAAAGGACGCCCCCATGAAACGCGATCTTTCCTCCCGCCGCCGTCAGCGCAGCGATAGCTCCTCTTGTACGCAATTTTTCGGTTGAAGGCGCGCGCAGCCATCCCCGACCTGCCGGTGTTTCTGAACAGCCCGATGGCGATCGACATGACCGATATCTACCACCGCCATCGCGCGGAGCACCGGCCCTCAATCGAGGAATGCAGCGGCCTTTGCCACGTTGCAAAGATGGTCCGCAGCGTCGAGGAGTCGCGCGCGCTGGTGGCCCAGCGCCACCCGGTCATCATCATCTTGGCCCGTGGCATGGCGACCGGAGGACGGGTGCTGCATCACCTGAAGCCGCTGGCTCCGGACCGGCGCAACACCATTGTGTTCGCCGGATTCCAGGCCGGGGGCACGCGCGGCGTCTATCTCAACCACAGCGAACCGGGCCCTGCGGACGCGTTGCGGCAACGTATAGAACGCGAACTCGGCTGGTCTGTGACCGTCCCCCGCCTCGGTCCGATTATCGGGATCCAGCCATGAATACGCACGGACTGCGCCTGCGGCCGCTGGGCATCGACACACAGCAGGAGTATGTGATCTACATGCGTCGAGATTGCCACGTCTGCCGCGCGGAAGGCTTCGAAGCACAGACGCGCGTCGAGGTGGCGCTGCGTGAGCGCCGCATCATTGCGACGCTCAACGTGGTGCACTCCGAACTGCTGGCGCCCGGCGAGGCCAGCCTGTCGACCAGCGCGTGGCGGGCCCTGGGCGCTGCGCCAGGCGACACCATCAGCGTGGCGCATGCGCCGACGCTTGACTCGCTGAGCGCGATGCGCTCCAAGATTTACGGTCATCGGCTCGACGCGCCGGCGCTCGATGCCATCATTGGCGACGTGGCAGTGGGCCGCTACTCCGACCTGCATATCGCGGCCTTCCTCAGCACCTGCGCCGGCGGTCGCATGGACCTGCAGGAAACGATCGATCTGACGCGGGCGATGGTTAACGTAGGAGACCGCATCGACTGGAGGCGCACCCCCATCGCCGACAAGCATTGCGTCGGCGGCCTGCCGGGCAACCGCACAACCCCGATCGTGGTCGCGATCGCGGCGGCGGCAGGACTGACGATGCCCAAGACCTCGTCGCGTGCGATCACCTCGCCCGCGGGCACAGCCGACGTGATGGAGACGCTGACCCGCGTTGATCTCGACCTGCCGGCGATGCGGCGCGTCGTCGATCGAGAGGGCGGCTGCCTGGTCTGGGGCGGCGCGCTGACCCTGAGTCCGGCGGACGATGTGCTGATCCGCGTTGAGCGCCCGCTCGACCTCGACAGCGATGCCCAGCTCGTCGCCTCCGTGCTGTCGAAGATGATCGCCGCCGGGGCAACCCATGCATTGATCGACATTCCGGTCGGTCCGACCGCCAAGGTGCGCAGCGCGGAGGAGGCCCATCGCCTGCAGGCCTTGCTGGAACAGGTGGCGGCTGCGTTTGGCCTGCAATTGCGGGTGCTTCGCACGCATGGCTCGCAGCCGGTCGGACGGGGCATAGGCCCTGCGCTTGAAGCGCACGACGTCCTGGCCGTTTTGCGTGGCGCGGCCGCGGCGCCGGTGGATTTGCGCATGCGGGCGCTGGTGCTGGCCGGCGAACTGCTGGAGTTCTGCGGCCACAGCATTCCCGGTACTGGCAGATCCGAAGCCTGGCGACTGCTCGACAGCGGCGCGGCATGGGCCAAATTTCAGGCCATCTGCGAGGCGCAAGGTGGACTGCGCGAGCCCGGCGTCGCCCCCTTGCGCGATGCGGTGACGGCAGAGCATGCCGGCTACGTCTGTGACATCGACAGCCGCAGGCTCGCGCGCGTCGCCAAGCTCGCTGGCGCGCCCGGCGCTCCGACCGCCGGCCTCAATCTGCATGTGCGGCTCGGTGACAACGTGCAGCGCGGCATGCCCCTGTTCACGCTGCACGCCGAGGCGCCCGGGGAGCTGGCCTATGCCAAGCACTACCTCGCAACACACCCGGTCATCACGTTGGCCGACGCGGTGGCGCCATGAAACCGGACCGAATCACCAAGGAGACTGCCATGTCATTCATTCGCTCCAAACTCGCTGCACTCTTCACGCTGGCCCTGCTCGCGCTTGGGCCGGCGCTCACCTTGGCCCAAGCGCGCCTGGAGCGCCAGGGTGTGCTGCTGCACTGGGGCCTGGTGCCGGCCGCCATCGTGTCGGAGAAACACGCGCTGCAAGACATGCACGGCTTTGTACCGAATGACGGTGGCCAGGTCCATCACCTCGTCGTCGCCCTCTTCAATGCTGACGGCAAACGCATCGAGGACGCCATAGTGCGCGCCCAGCTCAGTGAAAGCGGGATTGTGGATGCGCCGCCGAAGTACCTGACGCCGATGAGCATCAACGGTCAAATGACCTACGGCCAGTTGTTCTCGACCACCAGGAGCGGACCGTACCGCTTCCGCGTTCTCGTCAAGCTGCCGAGCCGGGCCACAGAGATCGAGTTCGAGGTGTCGGCCTGGTCGCCTCATCGCGAAACTCCCTGAGAGGCGAGCCCCGAGCGACGCTTGACCTGAGTTGACAAGAACCAACCTTGAACTCAAGGCCATCGACAGAAATGAGGAGCACCTCACCCCTTCATCCGGAGAGCGCGCTGAATCCGGCCACAGCCCAGCAACCGGCCATTCGCATCTTCAAGCGCTTGATGCGCCGCTACGCTGGCTCGGCTGCGTTGCGGCTCTGGGACGGCACGCTGTATGCGCCGGCTGGCGAGGCGCCGACTTTCACGCTGGTGGTGCGCGATCCGGCCGTGCTGCGCCGGCTGGTGTTCGAACGCAGGCCGCTGCTGCAGGCCGATGCCTACTTCCGCGGTGCGCTCGACGTGGAGGGTGATCTGTACCGCGCCATTTCCTTGAAGACTCACTTCGAGCGACTGTCCTTCACCTGGCGCGACAAGCTCGCCCTGCTGCGCGGCGCCTGGCGCCTGCCTGCCATGGCGGATGCCAAACTCGAGCAGCGGACACGCTTGTCTCCCGGATCGCGCGGCGCTTCTCGCACCGCCATTCCCGAGACAGCGACCGCGCCGCGATCACGTTTCACTACGACGTCTCCAACGAGTTCTATCGCTTGTGGCTTGATGAGGAACGTGTCTACTCCTGCGCCTATTTCACGAGCGCCGACGAATCGCTGGATCAGGCGCAGCGCAACAAGCAGGAACACATCTGCCGCAAGCTTCGGCCGCAGCCGGGCGAGCGGCTGCTCGACATCGGCTGCGGCGCGCTGGAGTTCGAAGCCGGCAGCACGGGCATCTACCAGATCCTCGCGTCCCGGCGCAACCGGGGTGAGTGGCCGGTTCCGCTGTCGCGGCGCGACCTCTACGCCGGCCGCGACAACGGCCAATTCGCAGGAGTGAACTGAATGTGCTTCTCCGCCACCGCCAGCTTCTCGGCTGGTGCCTTGCTGCTCGGGCTTGGCACGCTGACGCTGAAGTCGGCGCGTCGCCCGCGCGAACTGCCGTTCGCCGCGATCCCGCTGCTGTTCGCGATCCAGCAGTTGAGCGAGGGCGTGATCTGGCTGACCTTCAGCGACGACGCGCCGCTGCTCAGCGCGGTGATGACGCATGTGTACTCCTTCTTCTCGCATGTGCTGTGGCCGGTCTACGTGCCGGTGGCGGTGTTGCTGATCGAACCGCCAGGCTGGCGCCGGCAGGCGCTGCTCGCGTTCGTCGCGGCCGGGGTCGCGGTGGGCGCGTACCTGCTGTACGTCCTGGTAGCCTTTCCGGTCGTCGCGCGGCCGACCGGCCAGCACATCGAGTACGTCTCGCCGCATTTCTTTGCCGCTGTGGCGATGACGCTGTATCTGCTGTCGACCACTGTCAGCTTGCTGCTGTCGACGCATCGAACGGTGAAGGTCTTCGGCGTTCTGGCGCTGTTGTCCTTTGCCGCGGCCTACTACTTCTATGCGACCTGGTTCATCTCGGTGTGGTGCTTCTTCGCCGCGCTGTTGAGCGCGGTCGTTTATCTCCACATCAGGTTCGGATATGTGAGTGCACCTGACATGAAGCATCGTCGCAGTTGACAGAGCGCAAGGCCAAGCCCGATTTCGATGCCAAACTGATCAAGTAGTGGACGCTGGGACAACGGACAGTCATAGTAGCAAGTAGGGACTGATGAATCGCGAGATGAACCGATTGCCGGAGCTTCGGCAGAAAATTTGAGGGGAGCGGCGATGCGCAAAACCTGGTTATGGACACTTTTCGGCATGATCGGCCTCGCGCTTATTTCGTATGCATTGTTCCTGTGGCTGTCGCCGCCGGCGCTGCCGGAGGGGATTCTCTACGGCAACGGGCGCATCGAGGCGACCGAGGTGACAGTAAGCGCCGAGGTGGGCGGGCGGGTGCTGGAAAGCACGTTGATCGAGGGGCGAGCGGTGCAGAAGAACGACTTGCTGGTGCGGCTCGACGAAGCCGATTTGAAGACGCGCCTGCGCCAAGCCGAGGCCAACGCCGCCGCCGCGCAGCGCGCCCAAGCGCAAGTCGAGCGGCAGCTAATCCCCGCGCGGCACCATGTGCAGACTGCGGACGACGATCTCGCGCGTTACCGCAAGCTGCGCGAAACCGGCTACGTGTCCTCGCAGATGCTCGACCGTGTCGAGAACCAGCAACGCGAGGCGCGCGGAGAGGTCGAGACACTTGCTGCCCGGCAGGCGCAAGCGGCGGCGAGCCGCGAGGCGGCACAGCGCGAGGTCGAGCTGCTGCGCTCGCAAGCGGGCAAGGCCGTGATTCGCGCCCCAGCGGCCGGCACGATCCTCAGCAAGGGCATCGAGGCTGGTGAACTTGCAGCGCCGGGCCGGACCATCGCCGTGCTTGCCGACCTGGCGCGCATCGAGCTCAAGATCTACGTGCCAGAGAGAGAAATCGGCAAGATCAAGCTCAACGACCCGGTGCGCGTGCGTGTGGATGCCTTCCCACAGCGCACCTTCGATGCACGCGTGGCGCGCGTGGACCAACGCGCCCAGTTCACGCCCAAGGATGTGCACATGCCGGACGAGCGCGCGCGCCTGGTGTTTGGCGTAGTGCTCGCAGTCGACAATCCGCAGGCTTATCTCAAGCCCGGCATGCCGGCCGATGCCTGGGTACGCTGGAAACCCGAGGCGTCGTGGCCGGATAAACTCTCGGTGCCGCGCTAACCATGTACACGCCTGCCGCAGACTGGGTGATCGAGGCCGAGGGGCTGGGCCGGCGCTACGGGCAGCGGACGGTGCTTGCCGGGCTTGATCTGAAGATCCGCCGCGGCGAGGTGTTCGGGCTGCTCGGCTCGGACGGCGCCGGCAAGACGACGACGCTGCAGATCCTGGCCGGCATCCTGGACCCGAGCGCGGGGCGCGCGACGGTGCTGGGTTGCGACAGCGTGCGCGAGGCGGCGCAGCTTACCGCCCGCATCGGCTATATGTCGCAGATCTTCAGTCTCTATGGGCGTCTGACAGTGGACGAGAACCTGGACTTCTTCGCTGCGCTGCACCGCGTAGCGGATGCTGCGCGCGCCGAACGCAAGGCGCGGTTGCTGGCGTTTGCGCATCTTGAACAACACCGCGACCGGCTGGCACGCTTTCTTTCCGGCGGCATGCAGAAGAAGCTCGCGCTGTGCTGCGCCCTGATCCATGCGCCGCCGCTGCTTATTCTGGACGAGCCGACCACCGGCGTTGACCCGGTGTCGCGGCGCGAGTTCTGGAATATTCTCTACCAGGCGCTCACCGAGGGAACGACCATTGTCGTGTCCACCCCCTACATGGATGAGGCCGAGCGCTGCACGCGCGTGGCGATGCTGCACGATGGACATCTCATTGCCTGCGAGGCGCCCGGGAAGTTGCGCGCAGATCTGCCGGGAAAAATGTATGAACTCGATGCGCGCCCGCAGCGCCGTGCACTTGCCGTATTACGGCGTGTGCTGCCGCCGCAGGCTGCACCTTACGTGTTCGGCGAACGCTTGCACCTGCGATTGCCGGAGGGCGGCGACGATGAAGGCGAGTGGCGGGCGGCGCTTGCACTCGAAGGTGTCCAAGTCGAGGCGGTGCGGGCGATCGCGCCGAGTCTGGAGGACGTGTTCGTTGCGCTATTGCCAGCGGCGCCGGTCGCCGCGTCCCCCATTGCACTTGCTGCCGACATGCCAGTGGGCGCTGGCGGCATAGCCGTCGAGGTGCAGGAACTCAGCATGCACTTCGGCAAGTTCACCGCGGTGGATCGGGTGAGCTTCGCGGTGCAGCGCGGCGAGATCTTCGGCTTCCTGGGCCCGAACGGCTCGGGCAAGACCACCACCATCAAGATGTTGTGCGGCTTGCTCGCGCCGAGTGCCGGACGGGCGACGGTCGCCGGCATCAAGCTTGGCGCCGATTCGCGCGCGCTCCGGGCGCGCATCGGCTACATGTCGCAGCGCTTCTCGCTCTACGAAGACATGTCGGTGGGCGAGAATCTCGATTTTTTTGCCGGCGTGTACCAGGTTCCGCGCGCCAGGCTGGCGGCATGCCGCGACTGGGCCTTGCAGCTCGCCGGCCTGCGCGGCGAGGAGGAGCGGCTCACGCGCGTGCTCTCGGGCGGGTTCAAGCAGCGCCTGGCGCTCGCCTGCGCCGTGCTGCACGAACCGCAGGTGCTCTTCCTGGACGAGCCCACCGCCGGGGTCGATCCGTTGTCGCGGCGGCGCTTCTGGGAGCTGATCGCCGAAATCGCCGGGCGCGGTGTTACGGTATTCGTCACGACGCATTACATGGACGAAGCCGAACACTGCCATACCCTCGGGCTGCTCTATAACGGCCGGCTGATCGCGCTCGGTTCGCCGCAGGATCTGCGCACCGGCATGCGCGCCGGCGAGATGATCGAACTCGAGTGCGACCAGCCGATCGCGGCGCTCGCGCTGTTCCGCGACGATCCCAGCGTCCAGGCTTCTTTTTTCGGCGACCGCTTGCACCTGTCGGTGGATGACGCCGTAGCGGCGCGGCCGCGCCTGCTCGCCCGTCTTGAACAGGCCGGCCACCAGGTACGGCGCATCGAGACGGTTTCGCACGGAATCGAGGACGTGTTCATCGCGTTCATCCAGATGGAGCAGGCACGACTCGAGGCCGTGGACGCGCGGCGGAGGAAGGCGGGATGAAGAGCCTGATCTTTGCCGTGATGTGGAAAGAGGTGCGCGAGATCCGCCGCGACCCGATCACGATCGCGGTCGCAGTGATCTTGCCGCTGCTGATGCTCTACCTGTTCGGCTCGGCGCTGTCGCTGGATGTCAAGGACGCGAGCCTTGCGGTCTACGACCAGGACCGCAGCGCGGCAAGCCGTGCATTGATCGAGCGCTTCCCGCAGTCTGGAAACTTCAAACGCACGCACGATATTCGCGCCGATGGCGAAATTGCCGAGCTGCTCGACCGCGGCCGCGCGCGTTTGGTGCTGATTATTCCGCCGGGCTTCGCGCAGAAGTTGGCGCGCGGCGAAGCCGCCGAGGTACAGGCGCTTGCCGATGGCTCCTACTCCACCACCGCGATGGTGATCCTCGGTTACACCGAGGCCATCGTCCAGAGCTATGCGCTCGAACACTCGAGCGCGCGCCTGGCGGCGCAGGGCAAGGCCGCGCCGCTCGCTCAGGTGCGAGTGGAAAGCCGGGTGTGGTTCAACGCGTCTCTCGAAAGCCGTAACTACATCGTGCCCGGCCTGTTCGGGGTGATCCTGATGGCGTTTCCGCCGTTGCTCACTGCGCTCGCGCTCGTGCGCGAGAAGGAGGTGGGCTCGGTGCAGCAGATCTTCGTCTCGCCGATCCGGCCGTACGAGTTCATTGCCGGCAAGATGATCCCCTACGCCGCCATCGCCTTCCTCGAAATGCTGATGATCCTGGCCGCTGGGCTGTGGTGGTTCCGCATTCCGTTCCTCGGCAGCTTTCCGCTGTTCCTGGTCGCGACGGTGATCTACGTGTTCTGCACCGTCGGCCTCGGGCTGCTGATTTCGAGCATTACCCGCAGCCAGATCGTCGCCATGCTGCTGTCGCTGCTCGCGACCCTGATGCCGTCGTTTTTGTTTTCCGGGTTTCTGTTCCCGATCTTCACCATGCCGATGATGCTGCAGCTTTACACCTACCTCTTCCCGGCACGCTACTTCATCGAGATTTCGCGCGGGATCGTGCTGAAGAATGTGGGCCTGGAGGTTCTGTGGCCGCAGTTCCTGGCGCTGTTGCTGTACACGGTGCTGGTGTTCGTCATGACTACGCGGCTGTTCCGCAAGAAGGTGGCCTGATGACACGCTATGGCAGGCTCGCGGCGCTGATGCGCAAGGAACTGGTCCAGTTCCTGCGCGCCCGTTCCATGTTGGCGCTGATCCTGTATCTCTATACCGTCGAGCTCATCATGTGCACCTACGCCATGTCCTTCGACGTGCGCAACCTGCCGACGGCGTTTATGGACCTCGCACGTTCCGCCGAGAGCCGCGCGCTCATGCAGGACTTCGGCAGTTCCGGCTATTTCAAAATCACGCATACCGCCGCCACCGACGCCGAAGTGGCCGCGCTGCTCGACCGCGGCGAAGTGCTGGCGGTGGTGGTGATCCCGCCGGAGTTTTCCCGCCAGCTTGCGCAGGGTGTGCCGACAAGCGTGCAACTGCTGCTTGACGGCTCCAACGCCAACGCTGCGAGCGTCGCCCAGGGCTATGCGCAGCGCATTGTGCAAAACTTCGCGCTGCAGCGGGAACCGCCGCATCTCATGGCCGGCTCGCCGGCGGTCGAGTTGCACCCGCGCGTCTGGTACAACTCGGAACTCGACTACCGCCACTTCATGGTGTTGTCGATGATGTCGCTGGCCGGCATGATGGTGGGCATCATCACGGCCGCAGCCGGCATCGTGCGCGAGAAGGAGTCGGGCACGGTGGAGCAGTTGCTGGTAACGCCGGTTTCGCCGGGCGAGATGATTGCGGCCAAGATGCTGCCGCCGCTACTGGTCGGGCTGCTCGCGTTATTTCCCAGCCTGTTGGTGGCGGCCGTGTTCGGCGTGCCGCTGCGCGGCAGCCTCGCGCTGTTCATGTTGTTCTCCGCGGTGTTCCTGCTGAGCAGCATGGGCATCGGCATCCTGGTGGCAGCGGTCGCGGACACCTTGCAGCAAGCGCTGCTGATTTCCTTCCTCTTGCTGTTCCCGCTGCTGTTCCTGTCCGGGACCATCGTGCCGCTCGAAAGCATGCCGATCGGTCTGCAATACCTGGCGGAGGCAAGTCCGCTGCGGCACTACATGGACGCGGTTCTGGGCCTGTTCCTGAAGGGTGTGGGGCTCGATGTGCTGTGGCCACGGCTCGCGGCCATGCTGGCAATCGGCGCCGTCTTGCTCGCATTGAGCGTGTGGCGATTCCGGCGGCATCTTGGCTGACTCATCAGAAAGGAAGTGGACGATGGAGAAAGATCCAGTGTGCGGCATGCTGGTGCGACCCGAAGAGGCGGCAGAGCAACGCGCCATCCAGGGCAGGACTTACTTTTTTTGTAGCGCGGCCTGTGTCGCCAAGTTCGACAAGGCACCGCAACTGTATGTGCCGGAGCGTGTGGACGACACGCACGGACGGCCGACGCAGGACCCAAGTTAATGGGTGCCGGAAAAAACTGGGGTAACTCGAATGAATGGGCGTCCTGCAGAGCAGGGACAAACTGCGACATGGACACGCAGTGTTTGATAAGAAAGGACTTATGCACTACGTTGAATCAATAGTATCCCCACTGATGCCGACCGCAGGTCCAGTCATCGTCGTGCAGCCTGCCCCGGCGCCCCGCTGCGCGGAGCGACTCACCGAGATGTGCGAGCACAAGGGTATCGGTCACCCCGACACCATCACCGATGCGAGTTGCGAGGCCGCGGCGCTCGCACTCGCGCGCGTGTATCGGCAGGTCTTCGGCCAGGTGCTGCATTTCAACGTCGACAAGGGCCTGTTGGTCGCCGGGCGCAGCGAACCGCGCTTCGGCGGCGGGCGAATCATCGAGCCACCCAAGCTGATCATCTGCGGGCGTGCCGCGAACCCGGGCGGTCAGCTCGATGTCAGCGAAATTGTTGTCTCCGCGGCGGCCGACTATCTGAAGCGGAACCTGCGGGCCGGCGCAGAGCGGTTCCGCATCGTCTCCGAGGTCAAGGAAGGCAGCGCGAGCCTGCAGCAGGTGTACACCGGCCGCTCGGCACGCGTCGCCAACGACACGTCGTTCGGCGTCGGCTTCGCACCGCTGTCCGCGCTTGAACAGATCATTCTGGATCTGGCGTCTATCCTGCGATCGGCGTCTTTTCGCCATTCGTTTCCAGCGGCGGGCGACGATTTCAAGATCATGGGACTGCGCAACGGCGCGGAGCATTCGCTGATCGTCGCGGTCGCGCTGATCGATAGCCATGTCCGCGATGCGCAGCACTACTTCGAGATCAAGGATGAAATGGTCCGCCACCTTCGAGGTGAACTGCCGCAGGTGGCCAGCCTGGTCCTCAATGCGCTGGACGATCCGCACGCGCACAGTGAGTCGGGTCTGCATCTCACCGTGACTGGCCTGAGTGCGGAAATGGGCGATGACGGTCAAGTCGGGCGGGGCAACCGCGTGAACGGCTTGATCACGCCAGGCCGGCCGATGTCGCTCGAAGCGGCCGCAGGCAAGAACCCCGTGGCGCATGTCGGCAAGATCTACAACGTGCTGGCGAATGCCATCGCCCGCGCGCTGTGCTTCCAGTTGCCAGAAGTCGTGGAAGCCAACGTGCAACTGCTGTCGGCGATCGGCCAGCCGCTCGCGCAGCCGCGGATGGTCGTGCTGGAAGTCGCGGTACGCGGTCGTCTGACGCTGGAGGTGAAGGAGCGGGCCGCAGCCATCGCGCTCGAACAACTCGACGCAGTCGAGGTACTGGTCGAGCGGCTCGCGCAGGGAGAATTGAGTGTGTACTGACGGGCCGCGACGCAAGTGCTGGCACCAAACACCGGCTGCCACAACGCCGCAGCATGAAGTCGCTCGATAGGTTGACATATGTCAAACGCAAGCAACAGGCAGCTTCCACAATTCATTGAAGGCGTATCGGGTTATTTCCCGGGCATTCCCTGTACGCAGCCGGGTCACGCAGGCGGACCATTTCATACCCGCGCGTGTGCCGGCTTTCGATGTCCCGGCGCCGCGGCCAAGTGCGATCGAACTCAGGATCGTGCGGTCGGATGAGTCCGCTCCCCGGACTTTTCGCTGGCAACTCTGATTCACACCGGGAGAAGCACGTGGAATGGCTGCAACAAAACTGGATCAACCTGCTCGTGCTGGTGGGCGTCATCGTGTTCCTGCGCTTCAGCGGCATGGGCTGTGGTTTCGGTGGCCGCCGCGGTCGTCCGCAGCACAGGTCTGACCGTCAGGGAGATACGGACACGCCGGTCGGGTCCGCGTCGGCCACGGATCCCGTCAGCCGACACCCGGTTGATCCGATTTCAGCGGTGGCGACGGTTTACCAGGGTCGCGCCTACTATTTTGAGTCGCGCGAGAACCGTGACCAGTTCGAGGCAGCGCCGGACCGGTACGCCACGGTGTTGAAAGACAGTGACAAGCCCGCAGGGCATGGCCATCACGGAGGCTGCTGCTGAGTAACTGAACTCGCTGCCTGGCCTCAACTCGATCAACACCGGACCTGAAAGAACAAAACCATGAACACTGCGAGCACCACCAATACCGGCAGCCTTGCCAGCCCCGCGACGGACACCGATCCGGTCTGCGGGATGACCGTTCAGGCCGATAAAGCAGCGGCGCGCACGCAGTATGCGGGCAAGCTGTACCTGTTCTGTTCCACCCATTGCCAGCACCAGTTCGAGACCAACCCCAAAAAATATATCGACACGGCCGCGGCGGCGTCAGATCACGGTATGCCGATGCAGACCGCGCTGCGCCGCGGTGCGCAGGGTCAGGCCAAAGACCCGATCTGCGGCATGGTGGTCGACAAGGCGACCGCCCTGCGCACCGACCGCGGCGGCCGCAGCTATTTCTTCTGCAGCGTCGGCTGCCAGCGTACCTTCGAATCGCCGGAGCAGGAACTGAAGTCGATGCGCATGCGTGTCACCGTTGCGCTGACCGGCGTGCTGGCGCTGGCGATCATGCGCGCCGGCGCCTTCATCGCGCTGGCCACTGGCGCGACGATCATCACCTGGGTTCCCATCCCGGCGCTGCCTTGGTTCACCTGGGGCATGTGGCTGTTCCTGCTGGTGACGCCGGTGCAATTCATTGGCGGCTGGAGTTTCTACAAAGGCTCATGGAACGCCTTGCGCAACCGCTCGATCAACATGGATCTGCTGATTGCGCTCGGTACCAGCGTGGCCTACCTCTACAGCGTCGCGGTGCTGTTTTTCCCGTCGGTGCTGCCGGTGAAGGTGGAAGAGCGCGACGTGTACTTCGAGGTTTCGGCGGTCATCATCGCCTTCGTGCTGCTGGGCAAGTACATGGAGGAGATCATCAAGAAGCACTCCTCGGCGGCCGTTCGAAAACTGCTTGACCTGAAGCCCGCCACCGCCCAGGTCGTGCGCGGCGGCGTCGAGATGGAGGTGCCCGCCGAGAGCGTGATGGTGGGTGAGACCGTCGTCGTGCGGCCGGGTCAGCGCATCGCCACCGACGGGCTGGTGCTGGACGGTGCGTCTGCCGTCGATGAATCGATGCTTACCGGGGAGTCCATGCCGGTGGAAAAAGTGACAGGCTCCAAGGTCATCGGTGGTACGCTGAACCGCACCGGCTCGTTCCGCTTCCAGGCCACCCGCGTGGGTGCTGAGACGGCGCTGGCCCAGATCATCAAGATGGTCGAGGATGCCCAGACCAGCAGCGCGCCGATCCAGCGCATTGCCGACCAGGTGACGCGTTACTTCGTGCCGGCCATCGTCGGTACGGCCGTCCTCGCGTTCGCCGGCTGGTGGCTGGCCGGAAATTTCCCGCAAGGGTTGCTGGCCTTCATTGCCGTGCTGATCATCGCCTGCCCCTGCGCACTCGGTATCGCAACGCCCGCTGCGCTCATGGTCGGCGTCGGGCGCGGTGCGCAGGCGGGCATCCTGATCCGCGGCGGCGAGATCCTGGAGAAAGCGCAGAAGCTCGACACGGTGGTGTTTGACAAGACCGGCACGCTCACGCGTGGCGAGCCCAATATCACCGATGTGCTGCTGCAGCCGGAGTGGACGAAAGAGCAGGCGCTGCGGCTGGCGGCGAGCCTGGAGTCCGGTTCGGAGCACCCGCTGGCTGAGGCCATCGTGCGCGGCGCGCGCGAGGCCGGGGTGGCGCCAGCGACGGTTGAAGGATTCGATTCGATCCCCGGCCATGGCGTGCAAGGCCGGGTCGATGGAACGTCCCTGCTGTTGGGCAACCGGCGGCTGATGCAGCGCGAAAGTGTTGACATCTCCCATGTGCAGTCCGACATGGAACGCCTGGAGGCCGATGGCAAGACCGCCATGCTGCTGGCCAGCGGCGCACGCCTGGTGGCGGTGATCGCCGTCGCCGACACGGTCAAGCCGGAAGCGAAAGAGGCCGTTGCCGCGCTACGGGCCGAGAAGGTGGAGGTGGTCATGTTGACCGGCGACAACCAGCGCACCGCCGCTGCCATTGGCCGCCTGCTCGGCATCGACCGCGTCATTGCCGACGTGCTGCCCTCCGACAAGGCCAAGGTAATCAAGGACTTGCAGGCGCAGGGCCGGGTCGTGGCGATGGTTGGTGATGGCGTCAACGACGCGCCGGCCCTGGCTACCGCCGACATCGGCATTGCCATCGGCTCCGGCTCGGACGTGGCCAAGGAAACTGGCGGCATCATCCTGGTGCGCAGCGATGTGCGCGACGTCGTGGCCGGCATCCGCCTGTCGCGCGCCACCATGCGCACCATCAAGCAGAACCTGTTCTGGGCCTTCATCTACAACAGCATTGGCGTACCGATCGCCGCCCTGGGGTTTCTCAACCCGATCATCGCCGCGGCGGCCATGGCGCTGTCGTCCTTGTCGGTCATCGTCAACTCGGCCCTGCTCAAGCGCGTCAAGCTCGATCAGGAGTAACCCTGGAGGGCAGCACCATGCACGGCTTTCTCAAGACACGTTTCGCCGATCGCTGGCTCTGGCTGTGTCCGGTCCTGAGCATCTTGCTGGCGGCGGCGGTACTGATGTATTTTGGCTTCACCTTTTGGGGAGGGCTGCTGGCAGCGCTTCTGCTGGTTTGCCCTGCCATGCTCGTTTGGGGCGCTATTGAACTCTGGCTCGACGAACGCAGCCAGCGCGCGACCAGGAAAAAAAATGCACACGATTGATTTCGAGATGGACAAGAAACAGGTTTTTTCGCTGTGGTACGTGGTGCTGGCCCTCATCGTGCTGGTGACCCTGCAGGAGTTCGGCGGCACCTGGACTACCGAAAGTCATGGCAGCGGATCAACAGGCGCCAGCGGCCGGTTCTCCAGTTCAGGTGCCGGCGGCAGGCCGGTGACTTTGAGAATTTCCTCCTGGCCCAGCGTCTCGTGCGCCAGCAGCGCGACGACCAAGGCGTCGAGTTGCGGGCGATGCTGGGCCAGCAGGCGCCTGGCTTCGTCCTGGCATTCGTTGATGATGCGTTGCACCTCGCCGTCGATGCGCTGCGCCGTGGCTTCGCTGAAGGGCCGGTCGCCGCCGAAGCTGCCGCTGATGCCCAGGTAGCGGTTCTCGCGCGGGGCCAGTTGCACCATGCCGAGCTCGTCGCTCATGCCCCAGCGCGTGACCATGTTGCGCGCGATCTGGCTCACCTGTTCGATGTCGCTTTCGGCGCCGGTGGTGCGGGTGCCGTAAACCAGCTCTTCGGCAGCGCGCCCGCCCAGCATGCCGACGATGCGCGCGCGCATGTAGGCCTCGGGGTAGTTGTAGCGGTCGGTCTGCGGTCGCTGGTAGGTCACGCCCAGCGCCTGGCCGCGCGGCACGATGCTGACGCGCTGCACCGGATCGGCGCCGGGCACGACCAGGCCCAGAATGGCGTGCCCGCTCTCGTGGTACGCAATGCGCTGGCGGTCGTCGGCGCTGAGCAACAGCGGCCGTTCGGGGCCGAGCACGATTTTTTCCAGCGCGTCGAGGATGTCTTTTTGCGTCACGTTGTCCTGCTCGCGCCGCGCCGCCAGCAGCGCCGCTTCGTTGGCCAGGTTCTTCAGGTCCGCGCCCGCCAGCCCCGGTGTTGATGCCGCCACGTCGGCCAAGTCCACATCGGTCGCCAGCGGGACCTTGCGCGTGTGCACCTTGAGGATGGCTTCGCGGCCAACTTTGTCCGGCAGGTTGACGACGACGCGCCGGTCGAAGCGCCCGGGCCGCAGCAGCGCGCGGTCCAGCACATCGGGCTGGTTGGTGGCGGCCAGCACGATCACACCCTCCTGGCCCGAGAAACCGTCCATCTCGGCGAGGACCTGGTTGAGCGTCTGCTCCTGCTCGCTCGCGCCGCCGATCGCAATCTGACCGCGGGCACGGCCTATCGAGTCGATCTCGTCGATGAAGATGATCGCAGGCGCGTTCTCGCGCGCCTGCTTGAACAGGTCGCGCACGCGCGCAGCGCCGACCCCGACAATCATCTCGACGAACTCGGAGCCGCTCATCGAAAAGAAAGGCACGCCGGCCTCCCCGGCCACCGCCCGGGCCAGCAGCGTCTTGCCGGTGCCGGGCGCGCCTATCAGCAACACGCCCTTGGGCGCACTGCCGCCCAGGCGGGTGTATTTGGCGGGCGACTTCAGGAAGTCGACGACCTCGACCAACTCGTTTTCCGCTTCGTCGATGCCGGCCACATCGGCGAAGGTGACCCTGTTCGCCGTGTCCTGGTCGTAGCGCCGCGCCTTGCTGCTGCCCAGGCCGAACAGCCCGCCGCCCATCAGGCCGCCGCCCTTGGCGGCACGCCGGAACATCCAGACATAAAAACCGATGATCAGCAGTGCCGGCCCGAAACCGTAAAGCAATGTGGCCAAGCCATCACCTGTCTGCAGCGGGATCGCGCTGATTTCGACCTTGTGCTCAATCAGGAAGTTTTCCAGCCCCGGGTCGACGAAAGCCGGCAGCGTGGTGTCGAAGTGGGTCACCGAACGCGGCTTGGCAGGCAGCGGGCCGGCCGGACTCGCCGCCCCGTCGGCCGGCGGCGGCGGCCAGGTGATGGGCGCCACGAAGCGCCCCTCGATGCTGACACCGCGGCTGTAGATGGAGGACACATTGCCTTTGGCCACCTGCTGGCGGAACTCGGTGTAGGGCACGGTGGCGGGAAGGTCGCCCCCCGGGAAAATCAGCCGCGCCAGCAGGTAGTTCGCTGCCAGCACGGCCAGCAGGATGAGCCAGGCCCGGCGCGGCGGGGTCGCGGGCGCCTGCGGCGGTGGGCCGGGTCGCTTGTTCTCGTTGGGGCTTTTTACTTGTTGAGGGGGCCAACGCATGATCTCTCCTTGGATGAGCCGATCTTAGCCATGCTGGCACTCCCACCCAACAAGCACCAGCCGGGACGCCCCCGGCCCGCCCGCCCGCCGGCGCTACGCCTGCTCCGGGGTCAATGCCGTGCGCAGTTGCTCCATGGCCGCCACGCAATCGAGGACCACCACCTGAAGATGGGCGGCGGCATCGTCGGCTTGCAGCGCCGGGGATGTCGCGAGACGCTCGCCCGCGGCTTTTCTGAGCCGCGACTGGACCGACCGGAACAGGATGTCCCAGTCCTCGAACGGAATCTGCAGACGGCACGCCGACCCCTGTCCAGCGGGTTCAGATTCCTGTGGCGAGCCGGTGTCGCCCTGCGCCTGTAACTCCGTCGGTGGGGCGAGTGTGACGGGCGAAGGTGGAGGAGAAGGAGGAGCCTTGAACAGGAGATTGAGGTTGACGAAACCGAGCGCCTTGAGGACTTTGTGCGCAAGATTTCCCATCTGTCTGGTGGGCAAGGAGGCTGTTCGCTTCATGCGGGAACCTGCGGGTTTTGCTGCATAACGCTGCAGCGACGGTAAGGCGCTAATGCGACCGAGGCTCGGTACGCCATTGCCTTGGGTCGTTTATAGAAGTTTCAGAAAGGTCAGTCGGTCCGGTAGCGGACTTAGCCGAAAAAAATGAATAAATATGTAGGACGTTACGCCGTCTGGATGGGCGGGAGGGGAGGCAGTTGAGGGCATCACACGGCCGGCTTGCTCCTAGCCGGCCATCTCCATCGGCAGCAAGCGGTCGTATTCGTCCTTGACAACCTGGTAACACTCGCAGGAACGCTGCTCCAGCCCCTTTCGGTCCAGCACCTTGATGCGGCCGCGGGCGTAGCTGATCAGCCCGGCCTCCTGCACCTTGAGCGCCGCTTCCGTGACGCCGACCCGACGCACACCGAGCATGTTGGCAATCAACTCCTGGGTCATCACAAGTTCGTTGCCGGGCAAGCGGTCCAGGCTCAGCAGCAACCACCGGCACAGCTGTTCGTCCAGGGAGTGGTGGCGGTTGCAGACAGCCGTTTGCGACATCTGCGTGATCAGCGCCTGGGTGTAACGCAGCAGCAGATTCGTCACCGGCCCGGCCTTGTCAAACTCGTCCTTCATGAACTTTGCTTTCAGGCGATAGCCCTTGCCGCCGCTTTGCACCACGGCACGGCTTGGCGTGGTGTTTCCGCCCATGAAGAGCGCGATGCCGACAATGCCCTCATTGCCGACCACCGCAATCTCGGCCGAGTCGCCATTTTTCATGACGTACAGCAGCGAGACGATGGACGAGGTCGGAAAATAGACGTAGTGCTCGACTTTGCCGGATTCATAAAGCACCTCGCCAAGCGGCATCTCAAACAGTTCAAGATGCGGCAACCAGGCCTTGATCTGCGCGTCGGGCAAGGCGGCGAGCAGACGACTGAGTTTTATTTCGCTCGAACTGGCCACCACAGCCTTCGCATGTGCGCTTGGCGAGGAAGAAGCCCGGAGCGGCTTTGTTTTGGGTGAAGGCATAAGCAATACAGAACCATGTGATGAGCCTGTCTTCTCAGCTTGCCGAGGTGGCAGCTGGACGGCCTCAGCTTTCAGCATACGGTGGTGACACCCGCTGGTCTGTGCGATGGCGAACGGCCGGGAATCGGCTCTTTTTGTAGGCGAATCGCCCGCCCAACAGCCACGCGCTGACTAGGGCTGTTTGCGCTCCATCAACTTCACCAGCGCCCACAACACGCGGTTCGCCGGCGTCGCCACGCCCAGCGCCGCGCCGCGTTTGACGATCAGCCCGTTGAGGTAATCGATCTCGGTGGGCTTGCCGCGTGCCAGGTCCTGCGCGGTCGATGACAACTGGCTGGGCATGCTGGCGGCGAGCTTGTCCACGGCCATGAATACATCGCCCGCCACCTGCACGCCTTCAGCTTGCGCCACGGCCAGGCATTCGGCCACCACGTCGCGCATCAGGTCCTGCACACCCTCGCCGGCCACCGTCTGGCCGTAAGGCAGCTGGGTGATGGCCGAGACGGCGTTGTAGGCGCAGTTGAGGATCAGCTTGGCCCACAAGGCGCCGCGCACGTTGTCCGAGACCTCGGTGGGCACGCCGGCGGCAATCAGGGCCTGCGCCACGGCATCGCTGGCCTGGGACGGCTCGATCACCAGCTCGCCACGGCCATGGTGTTTGACGTGGCCGGGGCCGGCCATTTCGGTAGCGACGTAAACCACCGCGGCGGCCACCGTATGTTGCGGCAGCACGGTGCGCAGCCGGTCGGCGTTGTCCACGCCGTTTTGCAGGCACAGCACCAGCGCATCGGGCGCCAGGTGCGGCCTTATCTGGGCGCCGGCGGCTTCGGTGTCGGTGGATTTGACGCAGAACAGCACCAGCTGGGCGCCCTGCACCGCGCCGGGCTCGCTGCTGGCGGCGAGGCGCACGTGCTCGTCGAAGCTCCTGGTTTCCAGGTGCAGGCCGTCGCGTGTGATGGCTTCCACATGGTGCGGCCGGGCAATCAGCACCACGTCGTGGCCGGCGCGCGCCAGCATGCCGCCGTAGTAGCAGCCGACGGCACCGGCGCCCATGATGGCAACCGGGAGGGGGTTCGGGGAGAGGTGGACGTTTGTCATGGGTAAAGTTCAGAAGAGGGGCGCCCAGCCTTTTCGACAGGCGAAGGATCGGGCAGGCTCGGGGGAAATGGATGGCGCATTCCAGGAAAACTTCAACAAGTGTGCCGGAGAAACCGCCATCCGGCCCCTTCGCCCTGCCCGTGCGCTGCCTGCCGGCAGGTTATCCTGCCCGCATGTGTATGCAATTTTCAGACTGGCGGGTGAACCACCCGCAGCGTGCGGGTGAATGACGGCGTGGCAAATCGCGCTCTTCCTGCTGTGTGTGGCCCTGGCGACCTGCGCCCAGAACCTCAGCGGTTTTGCGTTCGCGCTGATTCTGCTGGGCCTGGCTGGCCTGCTGGAACTGGCGCCGCTGGCGGACCTGGCCAACGTGGCCACCGTGCTGGCGCTGGCCAACGCCCTGGTCGCCTTGCGTCACTCGGGCCGCACGCTCGATGTGCCCGCCTTCCGCGACACCGCGATGGGCAGTGCCGTGGGCATTCTGGCGGGTGTGCTGCTGGTCGGCTGGCTCAGCGCCAATGTCACCCTGGTCCTGCGCGTGCTGCTCGGCTTGACGGTGCTGGCCTGCGCCATCGTGGTGCTGCTGCAGGCCGCGGCCCTGCGTGAACGCTCATCGGCCGCCTCATTTCGCAGCTGGGGCGTGATCTCGGGCTTGCTGACCGGCCTTTTTTCGACCGGCGGGCCGCCGCTGGTCTACCACCTGTACCGCCAGCCGATGCCGCTGCGAACGGTGCGCGACACCCTGGTCGCGACGCTGGCGGCCAGTTCGCTGATGCGGCTGGCGATGGTGCTGGGCACCGGGCAGTTCAGCGCCAACGCGCTCAAGCTGTGCCTGCTTGCCGCGCCGCTGGTGTTCGCGCTAAGCTGGTGGCTGGAGCGGCACCCGCCCGGGTGGTCGCGGCCCACGGTGCTCAAGCTGGTCTGTGCGCTGCTGTTGCTGACGGGTGTCGGGCTGCTGGTCCCGGCGCTGCTGCAGATCGCCAGGACCGGCCTTTAGAACCCCCATGGAATGCCTGAACCCATGAACTACTGGCTGATGAAATCCGAACCCGGGGAATGCTCGGTCGACGACGTTCTGGCGGCCCCGAAAGCCACGGTGCCCTGGGTGGGCGTGCGCAACTACCAGGCGCGCAACTTCATGCGCGACGCCATGCGTGTGGGCGATGGCGTGTTGTTCTACCACTCCAGCTGCGACCAGCCGGGCATCGTCGGCATCGCGCGTGTGGCCTCCACCGCCTACCCCGACCCGACACAGTTCGACCCGGCCTCGCCGTATTACGACGCCAAGTCCAGCCCCGAAGCCCCGCGCTGGCTGCTGGTGGACGTGCAGGTGCTCAGGAAAATCCCCACCATCACCCTGCCCGCGTTGCGCGCCCGGCCGGAGCTGGCCGAGCTGCTGGTTCTCAAAAAGGGCAACCGCCTGTCCATCACGCCGGTGGAGCCGCGCCACTGGCAGGCCATCACGGGCAGCGGCGAGGAGGCCCCAGCCAGGAAGGTCAGGTCATGAAAACCGTGGGACTGCTTCTGGGCGTGTTGCTGGCCGTGGCCGCGCTGCTGCTGCTGGCCGGACAGCTGGGGGTTTTCGCGGGCAAGCCGCCGCAAGACCTGGGCGTGCGGGATGGCCGCCTCAGGCCGCCGTCCGCCACACCGAACAGCGTGTCCAGCCAGGCCGGCGGCTATGCCGACCACCCGCAGCGCAGGGAGGCCAACATCGCCCCCTTGTCTTACACCGGTGACGCCAGGGCGGCCCTGCGCCGCCTGGCCACCCTGCTGGAAACCACCCCCGGCTGTGTGCTGGTGAAGCGGGAGCCGGCTTACCTGTACGCGCAGTGCCGCACCCGCTGGCTCAAATTCACGGACGATGTGGAGTTCTCGCTCGACGAAGCCGGCGGCGTGATTCAGGTGCGCTCCGCGAGCCGGCTGGGGAGCAAGGACTTTGGCGTGAACCGCGCACGCGTCGAGGCCTTGCGGGCACGCTTTGATCAAGCCCCAAGACCCTAGTCTGCTACCAAAACAATAGCTGGTTTAGCCTGCCCCTATTGGGCTGGAGGCACTTTTTTTATGTATTCAGGGCATCAGCCCACTGCTGGCCGGCGGTGGTGCGCAAAAAACGTCCACATCATCAGCGTAGCGTCCGGGCCTTCCGGCGCGCTGAAATCCACACTCGCATCGCCGCCGCTCCAGGCGTGGCCCAGGTGCTCGATCTCGCAGCTCACCAGATGGGGCTTTCTGCCGGCGTAATACGTGGCGCTTTCGTAGGCGTGGCGCGGATGGCGCCCGGTGGCGCGTGCCGGGTAGCGGCGCACCACCGGTTCCGGGCGGGTGATGGCCGCGGCGTTGAAGATCGTGAACTGCTCGGTCAACTGCGCCATGTTGATGCGCCGCACCACGGCATCGCGCGCGCCGTGAATGAGAATCGCCGGCATGCCGGGGAAGGCCGGCAGGGCCGCGGTGAAAGAGCGCGCCGCCTCGCTGTGGGCCGCGCCGGCGCCGTGTTGCATGGCCCGGTAGGCGCTCATGGGCGAGTCGGTCGTGCCGAACACCGGCGCCGAGTGCAGGCCCACGGCGGCCACCAGGGCGGGATAGCGCAGCGCCAGGATGTTGGCCAGCCCGGCGCCCGCCGACAGACCCGCCACATAGGTGCGTGTCGGGTCCAGCCCGTGCCTGGCCTGCACATGGGCCATCATTTCTGCAATCAGCCGGACGTCGCCCTGCCCGTCCTGGGTGGCACGTTGGTACCAGTGCCAGCAGCGGTGCGCGTCGGCCGCGGCCGACTGGTGCGGGTAAAGCACGGCAAAACCCTTGCGTTCGGCCAGATGGTTCATGCGCGTGGCAATGGCAAAGTCGGTGGCGGTTTGCTGGCAGCCATGCAGCATGACCACCAGCGGCCGCGGCGCCGCGCTGGCTGCGGCCGGCAAATAGAGCCAGTACAACATGCGCCGCGCGGGCGCAAGCTGGCTGGCGGCCGGCACGGAAAAATAGGACTTTTGCCAGGTGCCGGGCAGGCCGGACACGGCGCGTGCCGGCGGCGCAGCGGGTTTGCGCAGGGCTTTGACCGCCTTGGGCCTGGCCAACTTGACGGGTTGCGCGCGGCGCACCGGGCTGGCGGCAGCCTTGGGCACCAGGCTTTGAAACAGCCGGCGGCCCTGCGCCTGCTGGGCCTTGCCCATGCGGCGCATGCTTTTGAGCCACAGGCTGCTCAGGCTTTTGGCCATCGTGCCCGGACAACGGTGGGAAGGTGCAGCACCATCGGTCCTTCCTTGCGTGAATTGGTAAGTACACCATCATTTTGCTGCATTGCAGCAAAGTCCGCTCGACCCGTTCCGACAGGACCCGACCGTGGCGGCGACGATCTCGGACCTTGATGCGTGTCAGTCCCGGTGCCGGCCCCAGCCGTTACGATGGAGGGTTCAAGGGGTTGCCACCCCTCTTTTTGCCCTTATCTTTGCCTTGCCATGCCTGATTTTCTGACTGCCGCCCTCTACAAATTTGTCGATCTTCCCGACTTTGCCGACCTGCAGCCGCCCCTGCAGGCCTTTTGCGAGGCCCAGGACGTGCGCGGCACGCTGCTGCTGGCCCGGGAAGGCATCAACGGCACGATTGCCGGGCCCGAAGCCGGCGTGCGCGCGGTGCTGGCGTATTTGCGCGCTGATCCGCGCCTGGCCGACCTGCCGCACAAGGAATCCTGGGCGCAGAAGCTGCCGTTTTACCGCATGAAGGTGCGCCTGAAGCGTGAAATCGTCACCCTCGGCGTGCCCGGCATCAACCCGAACGAGATGGCCGGCGAATATGTGAAGCCACAGGACTGGAACGCCCTTATCGCCGACCCTGACGTGGTGGTGGTGGACACCCGCAACGACTACGAGTTCGGCATAGGCACGTTCGAGCGCGCGCTCAATCCCAAAACCCGGAGCTTTTCGGAACTGCCCGCCTGGGTGGAAGCGCAGTCGGCGCCGGGCGGGCTGCTGGCCGCCAAAGACGGCAAAAAGCCCAAAGTGGCGATGTTTTGTACCGGCGGCATACGCTGCGAAAAATCCACCGCCTTCATGCGCACCCAGGGTTTTGACGAGGTCTACCACCTCGAAGGCGGCATCCTCAAGTACCTGGAAACCGTGCCCGAAACCGAGAGCCTGTGGCAGGGCGAATGTTTTGTCTTCGACGAACGCGTGTCGGTGGTGCATGGCCTGGCCACCGGCCACTACGGCCTGTGCCGCGCCTGCCGTGACCCGATCAGCGAGGCCGACATGACGTCGCCGTTGTATGTGCCCGGCGTCAGTTGCCCGGCCTGCCACGACAAGAAAACCGACGAACAAAAGCGCGGCTTCATCGAACGCCAACGCCAGGTCGACTACGCGAACCGCCGGCGCCAGCCGCACATCGGCGCGAAACTGCCGTCGTCGTCGCCGTCGTCCGCCGGGGGCGGCGAAAGCGCCTGATGGGCGCCCTGCCCGCTCTCCCCGTCCTCTACTCGTTTCGCCGCTGCCCGTATGCAATGCGCGCGCGGCTGGCGCTGAGCGTCAGCGGCCAGGCGTATGAGCTGCGCGAAGTGGTACTCAGGAACAAGCCCGCCGACCTGCTGGCCGCTTCGCCCAAGGTCACGGTGCCGGTGCTGGTGCTACCCGGTGGCGAGGTGATGGACGAAAGCCTGGACATCATGCGCTGGGCGCTGGGCCGCCACGACCCCGCGCAGTGGCTGGCGCCGCCGGGGGCCTCGTCCGATGACATGGCCGCGCTGATCGCCGGGAACGACGGCGACTTCAAGCGCCACCTGGACCGCTACAAATACCCGAACCGTTATGCAGACGAGTCCGGCGGTGAGGCGGCCGGCTTTGCGCTGAAGCACCGCACGAAGGCAGCGCACTGGCTGGCGCAGCTCGACGCAAGGCTGGATGACGGCTGGCTGTTCGGCGCCCAGGCCAGCTTGGCCGACATGGCCCTGCTGCCTTTTGTGCGCCAGTTCGCCCACACCGACCCCGTCTGGTTTGCAGCGCAACCGTGGCCGCGCCTGCAGGGCTGGCTGGCGGCATTCGAGGCCAGTGCCTTGTATGCGGGCGTCATGCAAAAACATGCGCCATGGCAGCCGGCCGCTGTCGCGCAGCGGTGATACCGGTGCGCCGGTTCTTTCGGGCTTGCGTGAAGACTTATGCCTCAAATCGGCCTTCGGCCCTTACCTTACGGACGCAAGAAGCTATCAAAAGCATAGCGAACTCGGCCTCATAAGACGCTCCCCCGGAGCGTGGCGTGAATGAAGGACCGCGCTGGTCACGTGACAAGTGAGCGCAGGTAGCGGCTTGAAAACGCTACAGCTCCGGCGCCACCATCTCCGCATAGTCATACAGCGCTGCCAGAACCTCTTCACCGCGCTCGTCCGCCGTTTCCGACAGCACATCCAACTCGGCCAGAAACGCATCCACATTGCGCGCCCCACCCTCGCCTTCGAGCAGCCGCGCGGCGCGGTGCGCCTCCCAGCGCTGGGCCTCTTCCGGCGAGAGCGTCTCGGCGAAATTGCGCGCGCGGTAGCGAAACACCAGCTCTTCGAGCCGGTCGTCGTCGAAGCCGGTGCGGCTGTGCGCGAGTTCGGCCGGAGGCAAGGCGCGCAGTTGGTTCAGGCGGCGCCGGTCGTCGTTGTTGATGAAGCCGCCGTACAGGTCTTCGTCCACGTCGGGAATGCCCTCTTTGGGCCGCGCAAAAACCTCCGGCCAGATCGCGCTCATGTCGGGCAGGCCGGCGGCTTTTTCGGCGTTGCGCAACGCGGCCTCGAGGTCCACACCCCACCTGGCCGCCATCTCCGGGCTCAGGGTGGCGAGCTTGCGCACCACCATGGGCGACTTGTTCAGGTGCACCGACTTGATCGGCAGCCGGGCCACCCCTTCGGGCAGGTCGGCGCTTTTGCTGAACAGGCGCTGGCGCAGGGTCGCCACGTCGAGCAGCGGCAACTCGCCGGGGTCCTGCGCCAGGTCCCAGGCCAGCAGCTCGTTTTTGTTCGAGGGATGCATGGCCAGCGGCCACATGACAGCCAGGCAGCCGCGCTCGGGCTGGAACATGCCCGACACATGCAGAAACGGCTGCGCTGTCTGCGGGCTGGTGGGCAGGCCGAGTTCGGCCGCCACCCGGTCTTTCTTGTGCAGCCCCAGGCAAAAGTCGAACAGCTTGGGCTGGGCCGTGCGGATCAGGCGAGCCAGCGCAATCGTGGCGCGCACGTCCGACAGCGCGTCATGCGCCGTTTCGTGCAGCAGGCCATTGGCGCGCGCCAGGTCTTCGAGCTTGAAGCTGGGCCGCAGCGCACCGGCGTCTCCGGTGCGGCGTTCATCGGGCTTCATGGGCCATTGAATGCCTTCGGGCCGCAGCGCATAAGCCATACGCACCACGTCGAGCAGGTCCCAGCGGCCGCAGCCGTTTTGCCACTCGCGCGCATAGGGATCGATCAGGTTGCGCCAGAACAGGTGGCGCGTGACCTCGTCGTCGAAACGGATGGTGTTGTAGCCCACGCCGATGGTGCCGGGCTCGGCCAGCACGGCTTCGATGCGGTCGGCAAAGACATGTTCGGGCAGGCCACGCTCCAGGCACAGCTGCGGCGTGATGCCGGTGAGCAGGCAGGAGGACGGGTCGGGCAGGTAGTCGCGCGCCGGCTGGCAGTAAATCATCAGCGGCTCGCCGATCTCGTTGAGCTCGGCGTCGGTGCGTATGCCGGCAAACTGCGCCGGCCGGTCGCGGCGCGTGTTCAGGCCGAAGGTTTCGTAGTCGTGCCAGAGGAAGGTGTGCGTCGCCATCGGTCGGGGCCTGTCAGCCAGGGTTTGGAGTAAAAAGTGCTGCCATCCCTTACCGGATGATCGAAAGCAGCTATTGTTTCAGGAGCAGTTCAAGCGGCCAAAGCAAAATGACCGGTAGCGCGATGCTACCGGCCTTTTCGGCTCTTCCGGTTTCTTCCGGGCGCTTTCCGGGTCGTTCCGCCATTTTTAGGCGGCCCTACAGCCGTTCATCGACTCATGCGCGGCAGATCGTGTCCTGGCTCGCAGAAACCGGGCGGCCATCCCGTCGCCCGCCTCGCGCGTCAGAAATCTCGCCCAGGACAGCATGCCCGGACGGGGCGCTGCGCGCCACCGCGACCCTTGCGATACATCAAGCTGGCAACGGCCCGCCAGTCCTATTATTTATAGGTGTTCCAAGCAAATGCCGGCCATGAAACCCGAACAACGCCGGTTTCACGGACCGGAGTCTCCAAAGGAAACATCATGGAAAAAACCTGGGTTCTGGTCGCCAATGCCGCGCGTGCACGCTGCTTCCAGCGTGATCCCACCAGCCATGCACTCACCGAGTTGAGCGACTTTGTGCATCCGCATGCCAGCCTCGCCGGCGAGGCCCAGGGTGGCGCGCTGACAGGGGCGGCGGGCAAGGGCCACGGGCGCACCGGGCATGCCGGCACGCAGTTCGAGCCGCATACGCCAGCCCAGGCCAAGGAACGTGACAGCTTTGCACGCCAGCTCGCCGATTACCTCAACGAGGGGGTGGCCGCGAAGCGCTGCAACGGGCTGGTGCTGATTGGCTCCAGCCCCATGCTGGGTGAACTCCGGCCCTGTTTGAGCAGTGCCGCCCAGAAGATGGTGCAGAGCGCCATCGTCAGCGACCTGACCCGCTACCAGGGCCCTGAGTTGAAAAAACGTGTCGATGACGCCTTGCGACTTCCCGACTGAAGGACAGGAACGACGGACGAGGCGCTTTTTTCAACAAAAAACGGAGCAAGGCATGCTGAAAATCCTGATTGCCGTGGATGGCTCCGAGCATGCTGACCGGGCGGTGGACGCTGTCGGCAACATGGTCCGGTCGTATGGCGGCTATACCCTGGCCACCATAGCGAAAATTGAAGAGGATCAGAAAAATCAGCAAACCGTGATCCTCGCCAAAACCGCGGAACGTGCCAGGGCGCAGGGACTCAAGCTCGCCGAGCCCGCCCGCGCCCATGGGGTGATTGCCAACGAGATCGTGCGCATCGCCAAGGACCTGCAGGTGGACCAGATTGCCATGGGCACACGCGGCATGGGCGCCGTCGGCAGCGTGGTGCTGGGCTCGGTGGCCCAGCGTGTGATCCATCAGTCGCCGGTGCCCGTGCTGCTGGTCAAATAAACGCCCGCCTGGGCGCGTCGCCGCCGGGAGCCAGGCGTGGAACCCGATGGACCCATGAAACAGGCCTCTTGCCCAATAAACACGGGCGCAAGCAGCTATTGTTTCAGGAGCAAATGAAAAAGGCCAGTGGCATGACGCCACCGGCCTTTTTTTGCTTGCCCGCTGTTGCCTCAGTCGGTCGTCGCCTCTTCCGGCTCGGGCTTGGCTTTGCCTTCCTTCTTGGGCAGCGGCTGGATGTCGAGCACAACCTCGCCGTTTTCCACGCCTTTCTCGTCGGTGGTCACCTTCATGTCCACCGTCAGACGCCCGCCATCGACCAGGCGGCCGAACAGCAGTTCGTCGGCCAGCGCACGACGGATCGTGTCCTGGATCAGGCGCTGCATCGGGCGTGCGCCCATCAGCGGATCGAAGCCCTTCTTGGCCAGGTACTTGCGCAGCGTGTCGGTGAACGTCACGTCCACTTTCTTCTCGGCCAGTTGCGTTTCGAGCTGCAGCAGGAACTTGTCGACCACGCGCAGGATGACGGTTTCGTCGAGCGCCTTGAAGCTCACGACCGCGTCAAGGCGGTTGCGGAACTCGGGCGTGAACAGGCGCTTGATGTCGGCCATCTCGTCGCCCGCCTCGCGCGGGTTCGTGAAGCCGATGGTCGCCTTGTTCATGGTCTCGGCGCCGGCATTGGTCGTCATGACGATGATCACGTTGCGGAAATCGGCCTTGCGCCCGTTGTTGTCCGTCAGCGTGCCGTGGTCCATGACCTGCAGCAGCACGTTGAAGATGTCCGGGTGCGCTTTTTCGATTTCGTCGAGCAGCAGCACGCAATGCGGCTTCTTGGTCACCGCCTCGGTCAGCAGGCCGCCCTGGTCAAAACCGACGTAACCCGGAGGCGCACCAATCAGGCGGCTCACCGCGTGGCGCTCCATGTATTCGGACATGTCGAAGCGGATCAGCTCGATGCCCATGATATAGGCCAGCTGTTTGGCTGCTTCCGTCTTGCCGACGCCGGTGGGGCCGGAGAACAGGAAGGAACCGATCGGCTTGTCGTCCTTGCCCAGACCCGAACGCGCCATCTTGACGGCTGACGCGAGCACGTCAAGGGCCTTGTCCTGGCCGAACACCACACTCTTCAGGTCGCGCTCCAGCGTCTTGAGCTTGCCGCGGTCGTCGTTGGACACATTGGCAGGCGGAATGCGCGCGATCTTGGCCACGATCTCCTCGACCTCAGCCTTGGTGATGATTTTCTTGCGCTTGGACGGCGGCAAAATGCGCTGGGCCGCGCCAGCCTCGTCGATCACGTCGATCGCCTTGTCGGGCAGATGCCGGTCGTTGATGTACTTGGCACTGAGTTCGGCCGCGGCCTGCAGGGCGGCCACGGCGTATTTGACGCTGTGGTGCTCTTCAAAACGCGACTTCAGGCCTTTGAGGATGTCCACTGTTTCCTGCACGGTCGGCTCGACCACATCAACCTTCTGGAAGCGGCGCGACAGGGCCGCATCTTTTTCGAAGATGCCGCGGTACTCGGTGAAGGTCGTTGCGCCTATGCACTTGAGCTGACCCGAACTGAGCGCGGGCTTGAGCAGGTTGGACGCGTCCAGCGTGCCGCCCGAGGCAGCACCGGCACCGATCAGGGTGTGGATCTCGTCGATGAACAAAATGCCGTTGGGCTTGTCTTTCAGCGCTTTCAGCACGCCTTTGAGGCGCTGCTCGAAGTCGCCGCGGTACTTGGTACCTGCCAGCAAGGCGCCCATGTCGAGCGAGTAGACCTGCGCTTCGCCCAGGATCTCGGGCACGTCTTTCTGCGTGATGCGCCACGCCAGGCCCTCAGCGATGGCGGTCTTGCCCACGCCGGCTTCGCCGACGAGCAGCGGGTTGTTCTTGCGGCGGCGGCACAGGATCTGGATCACGCGCTCGACCTCGTAGTGGCGGCCGATCAGCGGATCGATCTTGCCCTCCTTGGCGAGTTGGTTCAGGTTCTGGGTGTACTGCTCCAGCGGCGAAGCTTTTTCGTTCTTCTCGCCGCCCTCTTCGTTCTCGGCAGCGCTCTCGCCGGCCTTGGTGGGCTCGGGCGGATCGCTCTTCTTGATGCCGTGCGCGATGAAGTTCACGACGTCCAGGCGCGTGACGCCCTGCTGGTGCAGGTAATACACGGCATGCGAGTCTTTTTCGCCGAAGATGGCGACCAGCACATTGGCGCCAGTGACTTCCTTCTTGCCGTTGCCGGTGGACTGCACATGCATGATGGCGCGCTGGATCACACGCTGGAAACCCAGCGTGGGCTGCGTGTCGACGTCGTCGCTGCCGGCGACCTGCGGCGTGTTGTCCTTGATGAAGTTGGCCAACGACTTGCGCAGGTCATCGATATTGGCGGAGCATGCGCGCAGCACCTCAGCGGCACTGGGGTTGTCGAGCAAGGCAAGCAGCAGGTGTTCCACGGTGATGAACTCGTGGCGCTGCTGGCGGGCCTCGACAAAGGCCATGTGCAAGCTGACTTCTAGTTCCTGGGCAATCATTGCTTTTCCTTTCGGCTTGCTGCTGGGATATCTGATGGGATCATTGTGTAACTCTTCAAGCCGATATGGGCTGTTTTTTCCATTATTCAATGGGCTCGCACACACACTGCAGCGGATGGCCATTCTTTCGCGCTGCTTCCGTGACCTGGTCGACCTTGGTCGACGCGACATCCTTGGAAAACACGCCACACACGCCTTTGCCGTCCAGGTGAATCTTCAGCATGATCTGCGTGGCCGTTTCCCGGTCCTTGTTGAAAAATTCCTGGATCACCACGACGACAAACTCCATCGGCGTGTAGTCGTCGTTGAGCAGCACGACCTGGTACATCTGCGGCGGCTCGGTCTTTTGCGGGCGGCGCTCAAGCACGACCGAATCCCCGCCGTTGGCATCCTCGGGCTTGAAGACCGGTGCCTTGGGTGGTGCGGGAGTTTTGGGAGGTTTGCTGGCCATGGAAATCATTCTAGCGACCGGAATTGTCCAGTGCGCCTGACAGGGAAATTGGTGGCGGGAACGCGACAATCAAGCGCGGACAATTGACTTCTGGCCGGGCCGGTTCAAAAGACCAAAAAAAAGCCGCCCAGCCTGAGCCGCGGCGGCTTAGCAGCATATTCTGCCTGGTGTCCCGGCCGCCCAGCCCCCTGGCTGGCACGGTGGGCTGCCCGGCAGCCTGCTTTCCTACATGTGGTCGATCATGACCTGACCGAAACCGGAGCAGCTGACCTGGGTCGCGCCATCCATCAGGCGGGCGAAGTCGTAGGTGACCTTCTTGGACTCGATCGACTTTTCCATCGAACTGATGATCAGGTCAGCGGCCTGGGTCCAGCCCATGTGGCGCAGCATCATTTCGGCCGACAGAATTTCAGAACCGGGGTTCACGTAGTCCTTGCCGGCGTATTTTGGCGCCGTGCCGTGGGTGGCCTCGAACATCGCAATGGTGTCGCTGAGGTTGGCGCCGGGCGCAATGCCGATGCCGCCGACCTGGGCCGCGAGCGCGTCGGAGACATAGTCGCCGTTCAGGTTCAGCGTGGCGATCACCGAGTATTCGGCCGGGCGCAGCAGGATCTGCTGCAGGAAAGCGTCGGCAATCGAGTCCTTCACGGTGATTTCCTTGCCCGTTTTCGGATTCTTGAACTTCATCCACGGGCCGCCGTCGATCAGTTCGGCACCAAACTCCCTGGCCGCCAGGGCGTAGGCCCAGTCCCGGAAGCCCCCTTCGGTGAACTTCATGATGTTGCCCTTGTGGACAATCGTCAGGCTGGGCTTGTCGTTGTCAATGGTGTACTGCAGGGCTTTGCGCACCAGGCGCTCGGTGCCCTCCCTGGACACAGGCTTGATGCCGATGCCCGAGGTGTTGGGGAAGCGGATCTTCTTGACGCCCATCTCGTCCTGCAGGAACTTGATGAGTTTTTTGGCCTTGTCGGACTCGGCCTCGAATTCGATGCCGGCGTAGATGTCTTCCGAGTTCTCGCGGAAGATCACCATGTTGGTCTTGTGCGGCTCTTTCACCGGTGAGGGCACGCCCTTGAAGTACTGGATCGGGCGCAGGCAGACATACAGGTCGAGTTCCTGACGCAGCGCGACGTTGAGCGAGCGGATGCCGCCGCCAACGGGCGTGGTCAGCGGGCCCTTGATGGAGACCACATAGTCCTTGACCGCAGCCAGGGTTTCTTCCGGCAGCCAGACATCGGGGCCGTAGATCTTGGTCGACTTTTCACCGGCATAGACTTCCATCCAGTGGATTTTTTTCTTGCCGCCGTAGGCCTTGGCCACGGCTGCGTCGACCACCTTGAGCATGACCGGCGTGATGTCCGCACCCGTACCGTCACCTTCAATGAACGGAATGATTGGCTCGTCCGGCACATTCAGTGAATTGTCGGCATTGACCGTGATTTTCTGACCCTGGGCGGGCACCTTGATGTGCTGATACATGTGAACAAGTCTCCGGTACGCGCCAGAAATTGCAGTGATCGACTGCCGGGCGCTGTTTAGGTGATAACCCGCAAATTTTAGCCCCAAATCTTCCCTCGACACATTTAACGGCCTGCGTGTCAACCGTTTCCAAACGGGCCTCGTTACATTCAAGTCCACGAGTTTTTCGGGGGACCTGGTTCAAAAACTTATTTAGGAAAACTCCAAATGAACAAGATTCTTGCTGCCCTGATTTCCAGCCTGTTTGCTGCAGGCGTTTTTGCCGCTTCCCATGCAGGCGCTCCTATGGCCGCTAAACCTGCAACCCCCGCAACTCCTGCTACCGCTGCCACACCGGCTACCGCCGCCACACCGGCTACACCCGCGACCGCTGCAACGCCAGCCACACCTGCTGCCAAGGTCGATGCCAAGGCCGCCAAGGCCGAAAAGGCCGCTGCTGCCAAAAAAGCCAAAGCTGAAAAAGCTGCCGCTGCAAAAGCTGCCAAAGCTGAAAAAGCCGCTGCCGCCAAGAAAGCCAAGGAAGAAAAAGCTGCTGCTGCCAAGAAGTAATTCTTCGCGCCTGTCTGAAATGCCCGCTTTGCGGGCATTTTTCATGGCTGTCGTTTATGCTGACCGTCTGACCTCTTTCCGGTGAACCTTATGCCCTTCCTGCCCGATGTCCCGAAGCCGTCCCTGCGCGGGCTGAAGCTCGCACTTTCCTGTCTGGTGTTGACCACCGGATGCGCGCTGGCCCAAGGAACGCCGCAAACCAACCTACCGCGGGCCAAACTGTCGGCAGGCATGCACCAGATCGATGCGCAACTCGCGCTGACGCCCGAGCAACGGCAAATCGGCCTGATGTTTCGCCGGGAGATGCCGCAAACCGAAGGTATGCTGTTCGTCTTCGAACAGCCTGCCCAACAGTGTTTCTGGATGAAAAACACCCTGCTGCCGCTGACCGCTGCCTTTGTCGCTGACGACGGCACCATCGTGAACCTCGCCGACATGAAACCGCAGACGACAGACTCGCACTGCTCGGAAAAACCAGTGCGTTACGTGCTGGAGATGAATGTCGGCTGGTTTGCCAAAAAAGGCATCAAGGCCGGCAGCAAACTGGCAGGACCGGTGTTCGCGCAGCCCCGCTGAACGGCCAAATGCCGCGTTCGCAGCACCAAGAAAAAAGCCGACGCGAAGTCGGCTTTTTTATGCGCGTGGTTTTTTACGCTTGGAAAGACGCCAGTGCCGCGTTCAGGGTCTTGCTCGGTCGCATCACGGCATCGAGCTTGTCGAAGTCAGGCTTGTAGTAACCACCAATGTCTGCCGGCGTGCCCTGCACGGCCGACAGTTCAGCCACGATGGTCTGTTCCTTCCCGGTCAGTTGCGTGGCCAGCGGTGCGAACCTGGCCGCCAGTGTCGCATCTTCCGTCTGCGCGGCCAATTCCTGGGCCCAGTACAGGGCCAGGTAAAACTGGCTGCCGCGGTTGTCCAACTGGCCGGTCTTGGGCGACGGGTTCTTGTTGTTCTCCAGCAGCTTGCCGGTGGCGGCGTCCAGCGTCCTGGCCAGGATCTTGGTCTGGGCGTTGCCGGTCTTGATGCCCAGATCTTCCAGCGACACGGCCAGGGCCAGGAACTCACCGAGGGAGTCCCAGCGCAGGTGGTTTTCTTCCACCAGTTGCTTGACATGTTTGGGCGCCGAGCCGCCGGCACCCGTTTCGTACATGCCGCCGCCCGCCATCAGCGGAACGATGGACAGCATCTTGGCGCTGGTGCCCAGTTCCATGATGGGGAACAGGTCGGTCAGGTAGTCGCGCAGGATGTTGCCGGTGACCGAGATGGTGTCAATGCCGCGGATGACGCGCTCCAGCGTGAAGCGCATGGCGCGCACCTGCGACATGATCTGGAGGTCCAGGCCGGTCGTGTCATGGTCCTTCAGGTAGGTGTTGACTTTTTTGATCAGCTCGGCCTCGTGCGGACGGTACGGGTCCAGCCAGAAGACGGCGGTCATGCCTGAATTACGGGCGCGGGTGACGGCCAGCTTGACCCAGTCGCGGATCGGGGCATCTTTGACCTGGCACATGCGCCAGATATCGCCGGCTTCGACGTTTTGCGAAAGTAGCACCTCGCCCGTGGCGATGTCAACGATGTTGGCCACACCGCCCTCCGAGACCTCGAAGGTCTTGTCGTGCGAACCGTATTCCTCGGCCTGCTGGGCCATCAGGCCCACGTTGGGCACGGTGCCCATGGTGACAGGATCGAAGTTGCCATTGGTCTTGCAGAAGTTGATCATCTCCTGGTAGATGCGGGCAAAGGTCGACTCCGGGATCACGGCCTTGGTGTCCTTGGGCTTGCCATCGGCGCCCCACATCTTGCCGCCGATCCGGATCATGGCCGGCATCGAGGCGTCCACGATCACGTCGTTGGGGGCATGTAGGTTGGAGATGCCTTTGGCCGAGTCCACCATCGCCAGCTCGGGGCGGTGCTCATGGCAGGCGTGCATGTCGCGCTGGATCTCTTCCTGCTGGGACGTCGGCAAGGTGGCGATCTTGTCGTACAGGTTGACCAGGCCGTTGTTGACGTTGACGCCCAGCTCATCAAACAGCTTGGCGTGTTTTTCGAACGCTTCCTTGTAGAAGATGCGCACGGCATGACCGAACACGATGGGGTGCGAGACCTTCATCATTGTGGCCTTGACGTGCAGCGACAGCATCACACCGGTCTTGCGGGCGTCTTCGAACTGGGTTTCGTAGAAGTCGCACAGCGCCTTCTTGCTCATGAACATGCTGTCGATGATCTCGCCGGCCAGCAGGGACAGCCTGGGCTTGAGCACAACGGTCTTGCCGCTATTGGTCAGCAGCTCCATCTTCACGTCACGCGCCTTGTCCAGGGTCATGGACTTTTCGCCATGGTAAAAATCGCCATGTTTCATGGTCGCCACATGGGTGCGCGAAGCCATGCTCCATTCGACCATGCTGTGGGGGTTCTTGCGGGCGAAATTCTTCACGGCGGCCGGGGCGCGGCGGTCCGAATTGCCTTCGCGCAGCACCGGGTTCACGGCACTGCCCAGGCACCTGGAATAACGGGCGCGGATGGCCTTGTCTGCATCGGTCTTGGGGTCCTCTGGAAGGTCCGGGAGCTTGTAGCCCTTGTCCTGCAACTCCTTGATCGCGCTGACCAGCTGGTGCTCCGACGCGCTGATGTTGGGCAGCTTGATGATGTTGGTGTCGGGCAGCAAGGTCAGACGACCCAGTTCGGCCAGGGTATCGGGCACGCGCTGGGCCTCGGTCAGAAATTCGGGGAACTCGCCCAGGATGCGGCCGGCAACCGAGATGTCGCTGGTGGTCACCTTGATTCCGACCGGCGCGGTGAACGTGCGCACGATGGGCAGGAAGGCGCTGGTCGCCAGCAGCGGTGCCTCGTCGGTCAGGGTGTAGATGATGGTGGGTTGCTCGGTACTCATCGCTTATCTCCAGAAATTGTTATGGGACCGCCACCGGCTGCGGCACAGCCCGGCGGTCACGATTGGATGTTGTCTGACTTTCCTTAGGGGAAGCTGACCCAGGCTGCATTTTATGCAACGCAATGTCACAATGCGAAATCGCAGGTAGTTACAGCAACTTTTTTTCCATACGGCCGAAAAAATCGGCGCCATCAGGTCAAAAAAACATCTGCGGCGTGCCCCGTGCGGATGTCTGGCGAAGGCAGGCCGCCAGCCCCGGAAACGAAAGAGCTGTTGACGCCCATAAAAAAGGGCTCGAAGATTTGATCTTCGAGCCCTTTTTTATTTCCAGCCAGCGCCTCAAGCGGCCCAGGCAGGTTTAAAACTGGCTTGTTCTACGCGGGCCCCTTTCCCAGAGGAACACCGGGAACAGCCCAATGGATGTCAGGCGAAGTTTTTCGCTGCAAAGTCCCAGTTCACCAGCTTGTCGAGGAAAGTCTCGACAAACTTGGGCCGCTGGTTGCGGTAGTCGATGTAATAAGCGTGTTCCCACACGTCCACCGTCAGCAGCGCTTTGTCGGCGGTGGTCAGCGGTGTGCCGGCCGGGCCGGTGTTGACGATGTCAACCGAGCCATCGGCTTTTTTCACCAGCCAGGTCCAGCCCGAACCGAAGTTGCCGACGGCCGACTTCACGAACGCATCCTTGAAAGCCGCGTAGGAACCGAACTTGGCATTGATGGCCGCGGCCAGCGCGCCGCTGGGCTCGCCGCCGCCGGCCGGCTTCATGCAGTCCCAGAAAAAGGTGTGGTTCCAGATCTGGGCCGCGTTGTTGTACACGCCGCCGCTGGATTTCTTGATGATCTCCTCGAGCGTCATGGCCTCGAACTCGGTGCCTTTTTGCAGGTTGTTGAGGTTGACCACATAAGCGTTGTGGTGCTTGCCATGGTGGTACTCAAACGTCTCCTGGCTGTAGTGGGGTGCCAGCGCGTCGATGGCGTACGGGAGTGGGGGGAGTTTGTGTTCCATGTTTTTTTCCTCGTGAGGTGTTGTTGATAAAGCCGGTGTCGACGGCCATTGTAAAAACTAAATCAGCCGGGGCGCTGAAACGGTCAAATCGACCTCGCCGTCGGCAAGGGTAGCGCGCAGCGCCTGGCCGGGATGGGTGGCGCGGGCACTGGTGACCGCTTGTCCCTGCAGATCGGCCAGCCAGGCATACCCGCGTTGCAGCACCAGCTTGGGGTCGAGCGGCGCCAGCCTGAGCTGCGCACGCTCAAGCCGCCGTTGCTGCTGCGCCAGCGCGCCCGCCATGGCCTGCGGGAAAGCCAGCGCCAGACCCTGGAGTCGGCTGTTCTCCCGTTGCACACCCGACTGCAGCGCATGCCGCAGGCGCTGCGTCTGTCCGGCCAGCCGGGCTTGCTGGCGGGTCACCAGATGGGACGGCCGGCTCACGCGGGACGCGGCCCCGTCGAGCCGCTGGTTCTGGGCCTGCAGCTGCCGCTCCACGCCGTCCTGCAGGCGCCCCTGGGCCAGGTCCAGCGCACCGAGCCAGACGCTTTGCGGCTGGGCGCACATTTCGGCCGCCGCGGTGGGGGTGGGCGCGCGCAGGTCCGCGCAAAAATCGGCAATTGTGAAATCGGTCTCGTGGCCGACGCCGCACACCACGGGCACCGGCGAAGCCACGATCAGCCGCGCCAGTTGCTCGTCGTTGAAAGCCCACAGGTCTTCCATGGCCCCGCCGCCGCGCACCAGCAGCAGCACGTCCACCTCCGCGCGTTCGCTGGCCTTGCGCAGGGCCTGGCGCAACTCCTCGGGCGCTTGGGCGCCCTGCACGCTGGCCGGGTAAATCACCACCGGAATATGCGGCGCGCGGCGCTGCAAGGCCGTCACCACGTCATGCAGGGCCGCCGCCCCGAGTGAGGTCACCACGCCGATGGCGCGCGGCAGCAGCGGCAAGGCCCGCTTGCGGCCGGGCTCGAACAGGCCCTCGGCCTCCAGCCTGGCCTTGAGCAACAGGAATTGTTCGAACAGGTTGCCCTGCCCAGCTTGCCGCATGGACTCGACCACCATCTGCAACTCGCCGCGCGGCTCGTAAACGCCCAGCCGCCCACGCACTTCGACCAGCTGGCCGTCGCGTGGCGAAAAATCCAGCAGGCCGGCGGCCCGCCGGAACAAGGCGCAGCGGATCTGGCCCTGCTCGTCTTTCAGGGAAAAGTAGCAGTGACCACTCGCGGCCCGCGAAAATCCGCTGACCTCCCCCTGCACGGCCACCGGGTTGAAACGGGCCTCCAGGCTGTCGGCAATCGCGCGCAGCAAGGAACCCACGGGCCACACCCGCACACCCGGCGAGGCTCTTTCGGCCGGCCCGAAAGACTCAAACATGCGCAAACCCCTCGATAAGACGGGGGTAATACTCCACAGAGCCGCATGACAGCGGGATCAAACCTCTGGTTTGCCGGGGAAGCCTAGATAAATTCATGTAACGCATTGATTTATAAGAACTATATTCTGCTTATTTTTTCATCGTTCTGTCACAGAGCCCATTTGGCGCGGCCTGGCGGCCCCACATCGGCTACTTGCTAACAAAGTTATCCACAAGATCTGTGAGTTAGGTCCTACAAGCTTCCGCCTTGCGAAAAGGCGGCGGGCACACAGCGTTGCCTCCGGGCCACGCCCCTGGCTGGGCCATAATCCACAGCAACTATTTGCCGGGAGACCTTTACTTGTTTTCGATCATACAAGCCGCAGGCTGGCCCATCTGGCCCCTGGTTGCCTGCTCCATACTGGCGCTGGCCCTGGTCATCGAGCGTTTTGTCAGCCTTAAAACCGGAAAAATTGCCCCACCCAGATTGCTGGACGAGGCCATCACTGTCTCGCGCAGCACCGTTCCCGCCCCCGACGTGGTGTCACATCTCGAGCAGAACTCCCTGCTCGGGCAGGTGCTGGCCAGCGGTTTTCGTGCGCTCAACACCAACCCGCGCATCAGCGAGGACGATCTGCGCTCCACCCTCGAAGGCGCGGGCCGGCGCGCCGCCCACACGCTGGAGCGTTACTTGGCGGCGCTGGCCACCATTGCCTCGGCCGCGCCGCTGCTGGGTCTGCTCGGCACGGTGATCGGCATGATCGAAATTTTCGGCTCGCAGGCCGGTAGCGGCGGCGTGGCCAATGCCGCTGGCGGCAACCCCGCGCAACTGGCACAGGGCATCTCGATTGCGCTGTACAACACCGCCTTCGGCCTCATCGTGGCGATTCCATCGCTGATTTTCTGGCGTTATTTCCGCGCCCGGGTTGACGGTTACCTGCTCACGATGGAGATTGCCTCCGAGCGTTTTGTGCGCCACCTGAACACCCTGCGCAAATGATGAACAGGGCCCCCATGCTCGTCGCCGGGAGAACCGTATGAATTTCCGCCGCTCGTCGCGCGATGAACCCGAGATCAACCTGATTCCGTTCATCGACGTGCTGCTGGTGGTGCTGATCTTCCTCATGTTGTCGACCACCTACAGCAAGTTCACCGAACTGCAGATCAAGCTGCCGGTGGCCGACGCCGACCAGCAGCGCGACTACCCCAAGGAAGTGATCGTCGCCGTCAGCAGCGACGGCCGCTACATGGTCAGCAAGGTGCCGGTCCCCGGCCGCAGCATCGAGGCGCTGGGTGCCGCCATCGTCGCGGCGGCCAAGGCCGGCAAGGACAGCGTGATCATCATCAGCGCCGATGCCAGCGCCACGCACCAGTCGGTCATCACCGTGATGGAAGCGGCCCGGCGCAGCGGCCTGACCCAAATCACCTTTGCCACCCAGAGCGCGGCGCAGGCCGGCGCCCGGTAAACGTGGCAACCCGGCTGCAGCAGGCCTGGCTGCGGCGCGGCATGCTCGCCTGCCTGCTCTGGCCGCTGTCCCGGCTGTACGGCCTGCTGGCCGAGTTGCGCCGGCTGGCCTTCCGGGCCGGCTACTTCAGATCTGAACGCCTGCCCGTGCCGGTGGTGGTGGTGGGCAACGTGGTGGCGGGCGGCGCCGGCAAGACCCCGGCAGTGATTGCCCTGGTGCAGCACCTGCAGGCCCGCGGGCTGCAGGTCGGGGTGGTCTCGCGCGGCTACGGGCGCACCAGCACGCATTGCCTGGAGGTGTTGCCGGGCACCCCCATCGAAGCATCGGGCGACGAGCCGGCCCTGATCCGGCGGGTGACGGGTGCTCCTGTTTTTGTAGCGTCCCGGCGCGCCGAGGCCGCGCGTGCGCTGCTCGCTGCACATCGCCAGACCCAAGTGATCGTCTGTGACGACGGCCTGCAGCATTACGCGCTGCAGCGTGATGTCGAGATCGCGGTGTTCGACGAGCGCGGCGTCGGCAACGGCTGGCTGCTGCCGGCCGGCCCCTTGCGCGAGCCCTGGCCGGAGCGCCTGCAACGCGGCGTGCGCGCCGGCGGGCGCGGCATAGACCTGGTGCTGCACACCGGGGCGCTGCCGGCCTTCGACGGCTTCCGGTCAACACGGCGGCTTGCCGACCACGCGCTGCGCGCCGACGGCAGCCACGTGGCGCTCGAGAGCCTGGCCGGCCGGCCGCTGCTGGCACTGGCCGGCATCGCCAAACCTGAGGCCTTTTTTGAGATGCTGCGCGCCCGCGGCCTGGTGTTGACCGAAACCCGGGCACTTCCCGATCACTACACTTTTGATAGCTATCCACGTCCGCAGGACGAGGGCTACACCGCGATTTGTACAGAGAAAGACGCGGTCAAGCTGTTTTCCCGGCAAGCGGATGTGCTGGCCGTGCCGCTGGAGTTTTCACCCGAACCGGCCTTTTTCACGGCGCTTGATGCCTTGCTGGCCCCCCTGCTTTCTCCATTACCATCCTCCCATGGACACCAAACTGCTTGAACTGCTGGTCTGCCCCGTGACCAAGGGCCCGCTCGACTATGACCGTGAAAAACAGGAGCTGATCTCGCGCAGCGCGCGTCTGGCCTACCCGATCCGCGACGGCCTGCCGGTGATGCTCGAAAGCGAGGCGCGCACCCTCACAGACGAAGAACTCGGCCTGTGACCTGCCGCACATGAGTTTTACCGTCCTCATCCCGGCCCGCCTCGCGTCCACCCGCCTGCCCGACAAACCGCTGGCCGACATCGCGGGCGTACCCATGGTGGTCCGGGTGGCGCAGCGCGCCGTCCAGAGTGGCGCAGACCGCGTGGTGGTGGCGGCCGACAGCCGCCAGATCGTGGCGGCCTGCACTGCCTTTGGCGTGACCGCCGTGCTGACCCGTCCCGACCACCCGAGCGGCAGCGACCGGCTGGCCGAGGCCTGCAACCTGCTGGGACTCGGTGACGGGGAATGTGTGGTCAATGTCCAGGGCGACGAACCACTGATCGACCCGGCGCTGATTGATGCCGTGGCCCATTTGCTGGACCGCCGTAGCGACTGCGCCATGAGCACGGCCGCGCACGCCATCGCCAGCCTCGAGGAATTGCTGAACCCGAATGTCGTCAAGGTGGTGCTGGATGCACGCGACACGGCGCTGTATTTCAGCCGCGCGGCTATCCCGGCCGCGCGGGATTTTGCCGGCCAGGCGTGGTGGCTGGCCGGCCCTGCGGCGCAGGATCTGCCGCCCCCATTGCGCCACGTGGGCATCTATGGCTATCGCGTCGGTTACCTGCGGCAGTTTCCGGCCTTGCCGCAGGCACCGCTGGAGCGGCTCGAGCAGCTCGAGCAACTGCGCGCGCTGTGGCACGGCCACCGCATTGCCGTCCACGTCACCGCGCAGGCACCCGGACCCGGCGTCGACACCCCCGAGGACCTGGAGCGCGTGCGACGGCTGTTTGTGTAAGCTGCGCGCAGGGGGACGCATGCTATCCTCCAGATCAAAATAATGTGAGGCCGGGGCCGGCATCAGGCCCCCCGCCCGCTGCTGAATTCATAAAAATCCAAGGATATCCATGAGACTGATTTTGTTGGGCGCGCCAGGCGCGGGCAAGGGAACGCAAGCGACCTTCATCTGCCAGAAATACGGCATCCCCCAGATTTCCACAGGCGACATGCTGCGTGCCGCCGTCAAGGCCGGCACCCCACTGGGCCTTGAAGCCAAAAAGATCATGGACGCCGGCGCGCTGGTCAGCGACGACCTGATCATCAACCTGGTCAAGGAACGTATCGCCCAGCCGGACTGCGCCCAGGGCTTTCTGTTCGACGGTTTCCCGCGCACCATTCCCCAGGCCGACGCGATGAAGTCCGCCGGCGTGAAGCTGGACTACGTGCTGGAGATCGACGTGCCGTTTGAGGCCATCATCGAACGCATGAGCGGCCGCCGCTCGCACCCGGCCTCGGGCCGCACCTACCACGTCAAGTTCAACCCACCCAAGGTGGAAGGCAAGGACGACGTGACCGGCGAGCCGCTGATCCAGCGCGAGGACGACAAGGAAGAGACCGTGCGCAAGCGCCTCGAGGTCTACAGCGCGCAAACCCGTCCGCTGGTGGACTACTACTCGAGCTGGGCCAAGGCCGCGCCCGACGCCGCGCCCAAATACCGCGCGATCAGCGGCATGGGCGGTGTGGATGAAATCACGGCCAGGGCGTTTGAAGCGCTGTCGAACTGAGCGCTCTCACCGCACCAAAAAAAGGCCGTCGTCAGACGGCCTTTTTGCTGGGCGTCACTCACCGTCATTCAGGCCGGACTGGACCTCAGGCCATACGCCTTGCCGTCGACAAACAGGTATTCGGCGCGCAACACTGCCTCCCCCTTCTCGCCGGCGAAGGTGAAGCCCAACACCGAAACCTGCGTGCCGGGCTTGATCTCCGCGACTTTCCAGGCCTGCAGGCGCGTCAGGGGCGCCAGCTCGATCTCCCAGCGCCTGTCCTTGCGCGTGGGCACGACGGCCCTGGCCAGCAAGGCCTTGCCATCAACCGGGGCGCTCTGCGCCGGCAGCGCGCGCTGGGCAAGGTCGGCCGGCAGCTTCAGCGAGGTCGGCAATTCAATTTCCAGCTCGACATGCGGGTTCTGCCAGAGGGACTTGAGCACCCTGCCTTCGAGGTAGATCGGCCGGTCCTGGTCAAAACCGCTCCAGCCGTGGTGCGCCCGCGCAAAAGGCATCAGGCCGACACTGGAGACGGCACCTACGGCCCCGATCACGTCACGTCGTTTCATCTGTCAACTCCTTGAGGGATGGTTTGCTTAGAGATAGGCGATCCAGCGGCCGCATGCCAGTACGGCCAGCCAGATCAGGGTGGACACCACCATCTGCACGCGCGCCCAGACATCGAGTTTGTCGAGCGAGCCGCGCCCGTGGAACCAGGCTGCATTACATGCTGCGGTGAATAACAGCAGCATCTTCAGGGTAAAGGCCCGGTTGGCCAGCAACTCGGCCGGCTGGGACGCAAACATCAGCAGGCCGGACGCCGCAGCGATGACGAAGCCGCTGAGGGCAAGGCCCAGGCTCAGGCGCGCCAGGTCTTTCACCGGAAGGGCCGCGCCCAAGCCGAACACCCGCAGTTCCAGCAGCACCAGGTTGCCCAGCAGCAGCGCGATGCCGCTGATATGGACCATCTCCAGCGCCGGGTAGGCCCATAGGTGGGATTTCAGGGCTGCAAACATCCGTCAGCCATGCCCGGCCATCAATTGAAGCATCAGCTCCACCCGCGCTTTAACAGGACTCAGGCCCTGCGAATCCGCAATGACGTCGCCGTGCCTGGGCAACACCCTGCCCTCCAGGCAACGGGTGGCGCGAACCACGCGCACGCCCCCCGCCTGCGCCTGAAGCAGCGCCGCCTCGAGCTCATGGTGCAGCGTGCCATTGCCGGTTGCCGCCACCACCAGGCCCTGCACCCCGGCGGCCACCAGCGCCTGCACCACGCCGGCGCCGGCACCCGCGTAATTCATCACGATCTCGACGCGGGGCCAGCTGCGCCCGTCCTGCTGCTCCACTACTTTTTTGATAGCTGCCGGCGCTTGAAGGACGGGGTCTTCGGGCCAGTTTCTCACCAGGCGCAGCCGCCCTTCCTCGACATAACCGATCGGCCCGGCATCGCCGGAGCTGAAGGCGTTGAGCCGGTAGGTATGCACCTTCTGCACGTCCGACGCGCCGTGAATGACGCCCGCGCACACGGCCAGCACACCGCGTGCGCCGGGATGCGCGGCGACGGCCACCGCGTCCAGCAGGTTCTGCGGGCCGTCCGGCGCCAGCGCCGTGGCCGGGCGCATCGCACAGGTCAGCACCACGGGCTTGCCGGGATGGAGCAGCGCGTGCAGCAACCAGGCCGTTTCCTCCAGCGTGTCGGTGCCGTGCGTCACGACGATGCCCTGCACATCGGGCTGCGCCAGAAAGTGGCTGACCCGCGCGGCGAGCCGGGCCCATACGGCAAAACTCATGTCCTTGCTGTCGATTTGCGCCACCTGCTCGGTCACCAGATCGCAGGGACCCTCGGCCAGGGCCGGCACGGCTTCAACCAGCTGGGCAATGCCCACCTGCGCGGCGGTGTAACCCGTGTGGTCCGAGGCACTGGCCGCGGTGCCGGCAATCGTGCCGCCGGTACCAAGAATCACGATTTTTCTGTTCATAAGCGTTGAGACTTGCATTCTTTAAAAAACTGGATGAAAATACAGCTACTGGATATTAAAACAGCTCGCCAAGGTTCTTCATCCCATTCTGGACGATGGAACCCCCTGTTTGACAAGGAGCCCCGTGATGAGCAGCTTCAACGATTTTTCTGAAATGCCCAAACTGACTGCACGCCAGCAGCAAATACTTGAACTGATTCAAAGCGCCATCGCCCGCACCGGCGCCCCGCCCACGCGGGCCGAAATTGCCAACGAACTCGGGTTCAAGTCCGCCAACGCCGCCGAAGAACACCTGCAGGCGCTCGCCCGCAAAGGCGTGATCGAGCTGGTCAGCGGCACCTCGCGCGGCATCCGCCTGCGCAGCGACACCCTGCGCTCCATCAACGAATCCCGCATCAAACAGTTTTCCCTGCCGTTGCAAAGCCTGGCCCAACTCGCCCTGCCTCTGGTGGGGCGGGTTGCCGCTGGCAGCCCCATTCTCGCGCAGGAGCATGTGGACCACACCTACTATTTCGAAAGCAGCCTGTTCCAGCGCCAGCCCGACTACCTGCTCAAGGTGCGCGGCATGAGCATGCGCGATGCCGGCATCATGGACGGTGACCTGTTGGCCGTGCAGCAGACCAAGGAAGCCAAAAACGGGCAGATCGTGGTGGCCCGCCTGGGCGATGACGTCACCGTCAAGCGTTTCCGCCGCAACAAGAACCTGATCGAGTTGCTGCCCGAAAACCCCGACTTCAAAACCATTGTGGTCGAGCCCGGCGATGCCTTCGAAATCGAGGGACTGGCGGTGGGCCTGATACGCAACACCATGCTGGTGTAGCCATGGTCCGGGCACTGCGCTTGCAGGGACTGCCCTTTTTTTCCGCGCAACAGGTGGCGGGCGTTTGGTCGCATGGACCAACACCCTGGTGCGGCGGTTGTTCAGTTTGGAATCCTGCCTGTGTTTACCTCTACTTCTGGAGTTCTCATGGGAATCGCCGTTTTTTCACGTTCACCCGCTCATTCACCCCTTTTGTCTTTGCTGCTCTCGCCACTGCAGGCGCTTGCCTCTCTGCTGCGGCCGGTACCGCCAGTGACCCCATTGCCCGCATTTGTCACAGCATCACGGCGCGAGGCGACGGGTGAATTGCCGGTGGCCCTCAAAGCCATGGCCACCGGCGCCCGCCACGCATCCTTGGCGGGCCACAAGCCTTGTCAAACCGTGGCCAAGGCCACGTCGCCGCGCCGGCTGAAAATCGTCCGCGAATTTGAGGCCGGCGTGAGCCCTTCATGCGCCGGCCGCATGGTCATCTCAGGCCGCATGGCCGATGTCTGCGCCGAACTCGATCGCATGGCCCAACGAGAGGCAGCTGTCCAGTCCGCCTGAAGAATCTGGCGGGTCGGGTGCCCTGGCGCCCGCCCTGTCCCAAGCCGTAAAAACCGTTGACGGCACTTGCTGCCGGGCAGCCGCCGGCAACATGGAAGGATTGCTGCTTTCCTTTCCGGGACTGCGACACGCCCTCATGCCCGTGCTGCGGCGCCGAGGAAAAACTTGCAGGCACAATATCGGCATGAATATTGTGATCCTTGACGACTACCAGGATGCGGTGCGCAAGCTAGCCTGTGCCGCGAAACTCGACGCTTACCAGGCCAAGGTCTACACCAACACCGTCAAGGGCATTGGTCAGCTCTCCGTGCGGCTCAAGGACGCCGATGTGGTCGTGCTGATCCGTGAGCGGACGCATTTGCCACGCCAGTTGATTGAGAAACTGCCCAAGCTCAAGATGATCGCGCAGACCGGCCGCGTCGGCAGTCATGTCGATGTCGGCGCCTGTACCGAGCGCGGCATTGTCGTCGCAGAGGGCGTGGGATCACCAACGGCACCGGCCGAACTCACCTGGGCCCTGATCATGGCCGCCATGCGCCGGATTCCGCACTATGTCTCGCACCTCAAGCACGGCGCCTGGCAGCAGGCCGGCCTGAAAAACGCCTCGATGCCGCCCAACTTCGGCATCGGCTCGGTGCTCAAGGGCAAGACCCTGGGCATCTGGAGCTACGGCAAGATCGGCCAGATTGTTGCTGGTTATGGCCGCGCTTTCGGCATGCGCGTGCTGGTGTGGGGCAGTCAGGCCTCGCGCGCACGTGCCCAGGCCGATGGTTATGAAGTGGCCCTTTCCAAAAACGAATTTTTCAGGGACAGCGATGTGCTCAGCCTGCACCTGCGGCTGCAGGACGACACACGCGGGGCCGTCACCCTGGAAGACCTGGCGCTGATGAAAACCTCGTCCGTGCTGGTCAACACCTCACGCGCCGAATTGATTGAACCCGAAGCATTGATTGCCAGCCTGAACCGCGGGCGCCCGGGAATGGCGGCCGTCGATGTGTTCGAGTCTGAACCCATCCTCCAGGGACATGCCTTGCTGCGCCTTGAGAACTGCATCTGCACGCCGCATATCGGTTATGTGGAGCAGGAAAGCTACGAAATGTATTTCAGCTCGGCCTTCGACAACGTGGTCAACTTCATCAAAGGCACGCCCACCAACATCGTCAACCCCGGCGCATTGCAGGTACGGCGTTGAAGGTCAAAGGGCGCAAGGCCGCGAGCGCAGGCGGCCCCGGTGGCAGGCGGTTATAGACCCGGACGCTCAGAGTCGCGATTTGTCGACATCGTCGACATCGTCGGGCCGGTAGCCCGTGTCGTAGTCATCAAAGTCCACCAGGGAGTCCAGCCCCGTCGGCCTCACGGAGTTGGGCGCAATGGACAACGGTGAGGCCGTGGAGGCCCCACCGGTACGCTGGCCGTCCCTGCGCCGTGCCGTGTGCGGCAGTTCCGCAAGGCAGGCGGGGGAACCGGCCCGTACAGGTTCCATTCGGGAAACACGCCCCGCCGATGGAGCCCCGGCCGTTGCCTGGTTGCCCGCAGGCTTGCTGTCGCTGTCGCCTGACAGCCGGGTCAGGTCGATGTCCAGACCCAGGCGCGGCGAAGACCTCGGCTGCATGGCCAGATCGGGCCACTGGGTGTCGCCGCCGCGGCCTGCCGAGCCGGATTCAAGTTCGATGATTTCGCGGCCCACGGCATACAGCAGCAGCAGTTCGCGATACTCCTCCAGGGCCAGCACCTCTGCGCCGTCGCCAGGCTCCCGAAACAGGGCATCTTCAATGATCCTGAAGACCTGCCGCGTCGGCCATGCGGCCTGGATCTGCAACAAAATGGTGGCATAAGCGGCGCCTCCCGCACTGGCCGGCACGTAACGGTCGAAGGGTGCAATCCGGGTCTTGAAAACCTTGTTGACATCGTCACGCAGGTCCTCGTAGTCCTGCACATTGCCGGTCTGGTGGTAGAGATCCAGCAGGTCCAGATAAACCAGCGCACTGGTTTTGACGTTGTCGACCAGGTGCTTGCGAAGCAGCGCGATGGCATTGGCCTGCTGCCCCAGGGAGCTGAAAAACTCCACCTGCTGCTGAAGATCGAACAGTTCCGGAACCTTGACGGTCCGCGGCACGAAAGGCACGCTGACCGAGAAACGGGGGCGATCGCGCGGCGGCAGCGACGGGAGGGAGTCGGCCGCTGGATAGCGGGAGGCGCGCCTGAGCTCGTCGAAAAGTGACTCATTGACGTCGAGATCAGCGGTCCGGCTTGCAGTCGCCATCGGCAAGCCTGTCGAAAGGCCGGATTCCGGGCTGAAAGTGCTGTGCTCGGAGGAAGAGACGGTGCCCGCTGCCTGGGCGGTGGAGCGCAGGTACCACAGGAAAAGCAGGCCCATGACCGCAATGGAAAAAAGTGCGGCCAGGCCATACACAACCACCTTGCCAAATCGCGCATTCTCGGCCTGCTCGAGTTGATGCCGGTTTTCGGCCAGCGCCGCCTGGTTGCGCATCATGTCTGCGCGCAATTGGCGAAGCTCGGCTTCCAGCGTCTGGACCTTGTTGCTCTCTGAGTTGCCGGCCGCCGCTGACGCCGCCAGGGGGGCGCCAGCAGACAGTGGCTGCGGGTCTGCCGCCGCAAGCGTGGTTTGCAGACTGGCCCCTACCGCGCGCGGTTTGGTGGCCGCCAGCACCACATAACGGCGTATGGTTTTCTGTACGCACCCGGCACGCAGATGCACGGTGACCACGGGTCCTTCGACGGGTGTCGCAGAGCGGATATGAACCAGCCAGTCCGGGGCGGTGGCGCCCTTTTCCGGCGTTATCCGGACACTGGCCTTGTCGAGCGGCTTGTCCACGTAGAAAACATCGGCTTCAAGACACAGCGCCTGCGGGTCATCCCCGGTGTCAAGCATCAGCTGCATGGAAAGATCCAGCGGCTGGCCCAGCACGGCCGACCGGGTGCTGGGCCCCAATGTCACCGCCAAAGCACCCGCCGACAGACACAGCCACAGGCCCCCTGTCAGCAGGGCACGGTGTTGGAGTGGATGCAAAAAGGTGTTCACTTGGCTGATTCTGGCATGTCCGGCCCCTGCAGGAAGTGCAGGCAGAGGTCACTTGAACGAAAAAAAGACACGGCCCCGGGCAGACCCGTCTGCCCCCGCAGCCCACGCCCCTGCACCATCGTGGATAAAACCGACGCACAAGTCTAACTCTCGGCCCGTGACCGCGCAAACGACACGGGCCCTGCGAACGCCCCTCCAGCAGGATGTGGAACGCGGTCCGGGCTGCTGGATAATACTTTTCCATGAAACCTCTCTTTAAAACTGTTGGCTTGGTTGGCACGGGCGCCATGGGCCGGGGCATTGCACAAATCGCCGCGCAGGCGGGCAGCACAGTCAAGCTGTTTGACACCCAGGCGGGTGCAGCCGACAAGGCGCGCGACGCACTGGCGGCGCAGTGGGACAAACTGGTGGACAAGGGCCGCCTCGACAGCGGCCTGGCCACCGGCCACAAAGCCCGCCTGCTGCGCGCTGACACCCTTGAAAATCTGGCCGATTGCGACCTTGTGATCGAAGCGGTCGTCGAACGTCTGGATGTGAAGAAGTCACTGTTTTTGTCGCTCGAAAGTGTTGTTTCCGGACAAACCATCCTGGTGAGCAACACGTCCTCGCTGTCCATCACGGCCATTGCCGCCGGACTCAAGCACCCGGGGCGTTTTGCCGGCTACCATTTTTTCAACCCGGTTCCACTGATGAAGGTGGTCGAGGTGATTGCCGGCCTCAAGACGGACGCCGCAACCTGCAGCACGCTGGCCGACTATGCGCGGCAAATGGGCCACACGCCGGTGCAGGCCCAGGATACGCCGGGCTTCATCGTCAACCACGCGGGACGGGCCTACGGCACCGAGGCCCTGCGCATTGTCAGCGAAGGCATTGCCGATTTCGCCACCATCGATCGCATCCTCAAGGACCAGGCCGGTTTCAAGCTCGGGCCGTTTGAACTGATGGACCTGACCGCGCTTGATGTCTCGCACCCGGTGATGGAGTCGGTGTACCACCAGTATTACGAGGAACCGCGCTACCGCCCCAGCGTGATCACGGCGCAGCGCCTGGCCGGCGGCCTGCTGGGCCGCAAAACCGGCGAAGGGTTTTACCGCTACACCGATGGCGCCGCGCAAATCCCTGCGGAGCCGCCCGTGCCGGTGGTGGCCGTGATCCCCCCGGTCTGGGTGTCGCCCCGGGCGGCGCGCCGATCGGAGCTGCTGCAACTGCTCAAGAACCTCGGCGCCAGCATAGAGACCGGCGCGTCACCTTCGATGAATGCACTCGTGCTGGTAGCACCCCTGGGCTTTGACATCACCACCGTGGCCGTGGTCGAGCGGCTCGACCCCGCACGCACGGTGGGCATCGACATGCTGATCGACGACGCAGCCTGCAAGCGCCGCGTGCTGGCAACCAACCCTGCGACCCGCAGCGACATGCGTGACGCCGCGCACGCGCTGTTTGCGCGCGACGGCAAGACCGTCAGCGTGATTCGCGACAGCGGCGGCTTTGTCACGCAGCGTGTGGTGGCCGCCATCGTCAACATTGCCAGCGACATCTGCCAGCAGGGCATCTGCAGCCCCAAAGACCTGGAGACCGCCGTCACGCTGGGCTTGGGCTATCCCATGGGTCCGCTCGCCATGGGTGACCGTTACGGTCCCACCAACATCCTCGAAGTGCTGTTCAACATGCAGACCGTGTACGGCGATCCGCGTTACCGCCCTTCCCCGTGGCTGCGCCGCCGCGGCGCGATTGGCCTGAGCCTGATGCACGAAGAAGAATGAAACACCCCCTTTGGACGCTCACTGCGTGTAGCGCCTTCCCCCCTCTAGGGGGCGGCGCCTGCGGCCCGGCAAAGCCGGTTCCGCGGCCCCCGTTTGTACGGGACCACGCTTCCTGCTTGTTCCCTATTTCGCTGTACTGGAAAAACTGACATGGCAGGCGCACTCAAAAGCACCAGCGACGGCGCCACCCTGGTGCTGACCCTGAGCAACCCGGAATTCAAGAATGCACTCGGGCCGGAAATCTATGCCGCGGGCGTGGAAGCGCTCAACGCGGCCGAGAACAACCCCGACATCCGCAGCGTGGTCATCACCGGCGAAGGCGGCAATTTCTGCGCCGGCGGCAACCTGCATCGCCTGCAGGGCAACCGGCAACTGCCCATGGAGGTGCAGGCCCAGAGCATCAATGGACTGCACAGCTGGATCGATTCGATACGCACCTTCCCGAAACCGGTGATTGCCGCAGTCGAGGGCGCCGCGGCCGGTGCCGGTTTTTCACTGGCATTGGCCTGCGACTTCGTGGTCGCCGCAGACAACGCTGTTTTTGTGATGGCTTACAGCAGCGTGGCGCTGTCACCGGACGGCGGCGGCAGCTGGGCCCTGAGTCGGGCTCTGCCGCGCGCGCTGGTCGCGGAGCTGTTGATGTGCGGCGAGCGCATAGGCGCACCGCGGCTCCATGCGCTCGGCCTGGTCAACCGCAGCGTCGCCGCCGGTGATGCGCTCAGCGAGGCACTGAAACTGGCCGACACGCTCAATGCGCGCGCGCCCAATGTGCTGGCCAGCATCAAGGAACTCATCAATGACGCCCAGGCCAACACCCTGAGCCAGCAGCTGGACGCCGAACGCGGGCATTTTGTGCGCAACCTGCACCATCCCAATGGCGGCGAAGGCATTGCGGCCTTTCTGGAAAAGCGGCCGCCGGTCTACGACTGATCGGCTGCGGGAGCGCCGGCCGTGCTTGCGCACGGGCGGGCGGCCGGGACACCGAGGCGACAGATGGCGGCCTGCGGCATCGTCGCTGGCGCGACAATAGCTTTCTTCTGAGTCACCCAAAAGACAGGCTATGGACGATCCCATTCTTACGATAGACGAAAGAGAGGCCATCAACGGTGGCCGCTGGTTTTCATCCCTATCCCCCTCACTCAGGCACGACATACTTCGATGCGCTTACGTCCAACGTTTCAAGGATGGCGAACTGATCGCCGCCCGCGGCGACCCGCCGGAACAATGGATTGCCTGCGCCAAGGGCGCGGTACGCGTGAGTTCGACCTCGATCTCGGGCAAGCAGATCACGCTGACCTATGTGGAGCCCGGCATCTGGTTTGGCGATGTGGCGATCTTCGACGGCGACCGGCGCACGCACGACGCCTACGCCCATGGCGAGACCACCATCCTGTGTGTGGCCAAGGCCGACTTCAAGAAAATCCTGGCCGCGCATGTGGAGCTTTACGAGGCCATGCTGCGCCTGCATGCGCGCCGCATCCGCCAGCTGTACGGCCTGGTGGAAGACCTCAACACCCTGCCCCTGCGCGCGCGCCTGGCCAAGCAGCTGCTGCACCTGGTGCGCAGTTACGGCGTGAGCAGCCTCAGCGACGGGCGCGAGGTGCGCATCGGCCTGCAACTGGCGCAGGAAGAGCTGGCGCAGCTGCTGGGTGCCTCGCGTCAGCGCGTGAACCAGGAACTCAAAGCCATGGAGCGCGAGGACACCATCCGCATCGAGCCGGGTGGCCTGGTGGTGCGCAACCGCGAAGCGCTCATGCGTATTTCTGAAGCCGACCTGGAAAAATAAAGCAATGAGCAACTTTGACCATTTCCTGGGCACCCGCGAAGTCTCGGGCCAGCACGCTTTTGACATGGAAGCGCTGAGCGCCTACCTCGAGAAGCACCTGCCGGGTTTCCAGGGACCGCTGAGCGCCGAAATCTTCAAGGGCGGCCAGTCCAACCCGACCTACAAGCTGATCACGCCGCAACGCTCGTACGTGATGCGCGCCAAGCCGGGGCCGGTCGCGAAACTGCTGCCTTCGGCCCACGCGGTCGAGCGCGAGTTCAAGGTCATGACCGGCCTGCAGGGCACCGACGTGCCGGTCGCCAAGATGTACTGCCTGTGCGAAGACGAGGCCGTGATAGGCCGCGCCTTCTACGTGATGGAGTTTGTCGAGGGGCGCGTCCTGTGGGACCAGGCCTTGCCGGGCATGACGAATGCCCAGCGCGGCGATATCTACCGGGAAATGAACCGCGTCATTGCCGCCCTGCACAAGGTCAAGTTCGCCGAGCGCGGGCTGGCCGACTACGGCAAACCCGGCAATTATTTCGAGCGCCAGATCGGCCGCTGGAGCAAGCAGTACGCCGCCTCCATCACCGAGCCCATCCCCGAGATGGACGCCCTCATGAAATGGCTGCCCGAGAACATTCCGGCCAGCGCGCGTGACGAAACCATGGTTTCCATCGTGCATGGCGACTTCCGCCTCGACAACCTGATGTTCCACCCGACCGAGCCGCGCGTGCTTGCCGTGCTGGACTGGGAACTCTCGACCCTGGGCCATCCGCTGGCCGACTTCAGCTACCACTGCATGGCCTGGCACATTCCGCCCGGCGCTTTTCGCGGCATCGGCGGCCTGGACGTGGCCAGCCTGGGCATTCCGACCGAGGCCGAGTACATCCGCCTGTACTGCGAACGCACCGGGTTTGCCAGTCCCGAGCTGATCAAAGCCGACTGGAATTTCTACCTCGCCTACAACCTGTTCCGGCTTGCCGCCATTTTGCAAGGCATCGCCAAGCGGGTTGAAGCCGGCACCGCGGCGAGTGCCCAGGCCGTTGCCTCTGCCAAAGGTGCGCCAGCATTGGCCCGCATGGCATGGGATTTTGCGCAAAAAAGCCAGTCTGGCCGCAAGCCCGGCTAAAAGAAACCTTTACCCAGGAGATAGCTACATGGAATTCAACTACACCCCCAAAGTCCAGGAACTGCAGGCCCGCCTGCTGGCTTTCATGGACCAGCATGTTTACCCGAACGAGGCTCGCTTCTTCCGCGAGATTGCGGAGAACCGCGCCAAGGGCAATCCGTGGATTCCGACAACCATCATCGAGGAACTCAAGCCCAAGGCCCGCGCGGCCGGTTTGTGGAATCTGTTCCTGCCACATTCGCCGCGTGCACCGGAAGGCCTGTCCAACCTCGAGTACGCGCCGCTGTGCGAAATCATGGGCCGCGTGCCTTTTGCGCCCGAGATCTTCAACTGCTCGGCGCCCGACACCGGCAACATGGAAACGATTGCCCGCTACGGCTCGGAAGCCAACAAGGACCGCTGGCTGGAACCCCTGCTCAAGGGCGAGATCCGTTCCGCCTTCCTGATGACCGAGCCCGAAGTGGCCTCGTCCGACGCCACCAACATCCAGTGCAGCATCGTGCGTGACGGTGACGAGTATGTGATCAATGGCCTGAAATGGTGGTCGTCGGGCGCCGGCGACCCACGCTGCGCGATTTACATCGTCATGGGCAAAACCAACCCCGACGCGGGCCGCCACGAGCAGCAGTCCATGATCCTGGTGCCAGCCAATGCACCCGGCATCACCGTGATCCGCCCGCTCAGCGTGTTCGGTTACGACGATGCACCGCACGGCCACATGGAGGTGCGCCTGACCAACGTGCGCGTGCCGGCAACCAACCTGCTGCTTGGCGAAGGCCGCGGCTTTGAAATTGCGCAAGGCCGCCTTGGCCCCGGACGCATCCACCATTGCATGCGCAGCATCGGCATTGCCGAACGTGCACTTGAACTGATGTGCAAGCGCCTGAACACCCGTGTCGCTTTCGGCAAGCCGGTGGCACGCCAGTCGGTCTGGCATGAACGCATTGCCGACGCACGCTGCATGATCGACCAGGCCAGGTTGCTGACGCTGAAAGCGGCCTACATGATGGACACCGTCGGCAACAAGATCGCCAAGGCCGAAATCGCCATGATCAAGGTGGTCGCGCCCAACATGGCTTGCCAGATCATTGACTGGGCCATTCAGGCGCACGGCGGCGGCGGCGTGTCCGATGACTTCCCGCTGGCCTATGCCTACGCCCACCAGCGCACCCTGCGACTGGCCGACGGCCCCGATGAAGTGCACCGCGCCTCGCTCGCCAAACTGGAACTGGCCAAACACCTGGCCATGCCCGGCGACGTCGAGATGCCGATCACCCGCGGCAGCTGATTGAGAAAACCGGGCGCTGATTAGCTATAAAAATAATAGCTTAATGCGCCCGTATTTGTTGGGCTCAAGCCATTTTTGAATCGAATCAGAAGGGAATGTCCGTCGACAGGCCGGCCAGGGCCGACTCACAGGCGCTGGTGTACACGATCGCCGCATGTTGCAGCGTGGCGATGCTGGGCGGGCTGTACTGCATGCGCAGGTAGGCCTTGCCGCGCAACAGCATCAGGATGAACGGGGTTTGCACATCCAGGCCCGACGCGGGCCAGTGGAGCAGCAGTTCGGCCAGGTTGCTGTCCAGCCATGCCAGGGCATTTTCGCGCCGGTCGGCCAGCACGGTGTAACGTTCCCAGAATTCGGGCACCAGGCTGCTCCAGCCGACTTCGTCGTACATCGCGAGCCAGCGCATTTCCTCGGGCAGGCTGGGGTTGGCCGTGGTCTGCAGCGTGTCGGTGTAAATCGCGTAGGCACGTTTTTCCAGCGATTCCTTGAGGGGCCGGTTCATGATGAGCACCGCCGCATCTTCATTGATGTCCAGCATCGCACGGGCGCGGAGTTCCTCGCCGACGATGTAGTCGCGTGATGCCGCCCCGCTCTCCAGCTTCCAGCTCTTGCCGCGCACCTTGCCGGTCAGCACAACACCGGCGCCCTTGCCCTGGCTGGAGTACCTGAAGCCGTGCGTGCTGGCCCACTCCGACACCGCGTCGGACCTCGCCGCTTCCAGCGGCTGAGTCTCGCTTCGCACAAAAACTTTTTTCAGGCGCTCAAACATGATTCCGGCTTTTCTCTTAAAGTGCTTGAGAACTTGTCCGCCCGCGAGCAAGGGGCGCGGACAGCCTCTTTTTCATCATAGTTCCAAAGGTTGCGCTCATGCTCAAAGTCTATTCCTGGCCCACACCCAACGGCCACAAGGTCCACATCATGCTGGAAGAATGCGGCTTTCGCCTCGGGCGCGACTGGGAAGCGGTTCCGGTCGACATCGGCGCCGGCGACCAGTTCAGGCCCGAGTTCCTGGCGATCAGCCCGAACAACAAGATTCCCGCACTGGTGGACCCCGAGGGGCCGGACGGCAAACCCATGGCGCTGTTCGAATCCGGCGCCATCCTGCTGTACCTGGCAGCCAAAACCGGCAAGTTCCTGCCCAAGAGTGACCGGTTGAAGTTCCAGGTCCTGCAGTGGCTGATGTTCCAGATGGGCAGCGTCGGCCCCATGATCGGACAGACCCACCATTTCCGCCAGTACGCGCCCGAGAAAATCGATTACGCAATCAACCGCTACACCAACGAGACCCGGCGGCTCTACGGTGTGATGAACCAGCAGCTGGCAGGCAGCAAGTTCATCGCCTGCAACCAGTACACGGTGGCCGACATCGCCATCTTCCCGTGGCTGCGCAACTGGGAAAACCACGGCATCGACTGGGCCGACTACCCGCACCTGAAAAAATGGTTTGATGTCATCGCAGCCCGGCCCGCGGTGCAGCGGGGCGTCAAGGTGCTGGCCGAGCTGCGCCGTCCCATCACCGACGACAAGTCGCGGGACATCCTGTTCGGTAAAACGCAATACCAGAAACGCTGAATTTTCCGCCACCGACGGCTGCCCGTGAAATAATTCAGCGCAGAGCGCAACGGGCTGCTGGTTCGGGCTATAATCTTGAACTTGTCGGAGTGTGGCGCAGTCTGGTAGCGCACCTGGTTTGGGACCAGGGGGTCCAAGGTTCGAATCCTTGTACTCCGACCAAAAAAAATCCAAAAAAGCTCACTCTTGTGGGCTTTTTTCGCATCTGCGTTTACATTCGCCGTATCCGCTTTTTCTGCCCGTAGCTCAGTTGGATAGAGCATCAGCCTTCTAAGCTGAGGGTCGGGGGTTCGATCCCCTCCGGGCAGACCAATATCCAAACTCCTCGTTCCCGTCCATCACGCATCCCGTGGCGGGGACGACGCTTTCATAGCGAAAGGAAAGCACGATGGCAGTGAAGATCGTCAGGCTGGGCACGGCCCGCAACGCCGATGAGGGTTTGCGCATTGGCACGGTGCGACGGCCACCGCGCGGTGTGCCCAAAAGTGAATTCGCCGCGCAGGACTGGTACGACGTCTGGTACCCCAACCTGGCCCCCAGCGCGGAGACCATGAAACTCGGCCAGTCGGTGGAAACCGACAAGGACTGGGTGGCGTTCAGCAAAAAATACCGCGCAGAAATGAACGAGCCCGATGCCAGCCGAAACCTGGACCTGCTGGCGGCGCTGTCACACCAGACAAATTTTGCGATGGGTTGTTATTGCGAGAACGAGGCACGCTGCCACCGTTCACTGCTGCGGGACCTGCTTGAAGAACGCGGCGCCCTGATCAGCTGAGCTGACGCATCAAAAAAGCCCCGCAACGCATACACGTCCGGGGCTTGTTGGCTCAGGCCCGCGCCTGAAACTTCAGATCACAACTTCACGTATTCGTACTCGACCGCGTTGGCATTGATGCCACGATCCGGCGGTGCGATCCAGCCGGCCATCTTGCCGGGTTCGGTTACGCGCTGCATCAGGCTGTGGATGAAGGTCTTGTCGGCGTCGTTGGGCAGCCACTCGTCTTTTCGGGCGTTGAATTCGGCTTCGCTGATCGGGTTGCCTTGCGGGTCGGTGTGAGCGGCCGACCAGACGCCAACGCTGCGGCGGAAACGCGAGTTCGGCAGGCTCAGCTCGAAGTCCACGCCGGCGCGTTTGATCGCCATGTTCCAGCGCGTCACGCCGACATTGCAGTCTTTCACGTATTCCAGCCGGGTGATTTCGTTCATGCCGTTGCGGGTGGAAATCGTTTCATTCCTCAGCCCGCCCTTGCCATCCGGCACCTGGATGGTCATTTCGCTTTCGAGTTCGACGTGGTCGGCAAACTTGGCTTCGTCGGGCCGGCCCTTGATGCCGTTGCTGAAGTAGTTCGCCGCATTCGACGAGGCCTCCGAGCCGAACAGGTCCAGCGAGGAGGTGAACCAGAAGTTCATGAATTTCTGGATGGTCGGGAGGTCGATCACGCCGGCCTTGCGCAAGGTGTCCACGTTGTCGGTGTCCAGCTCTTTCATGACTTCCAGCGTGCGCTTGATCACGCGGCCGATGCCGGTCTCGCCGACAAACATGTGGTGCGCTTCTTCGGTCAGCATGAAGCGCGTGGTGCGCGCCAGCGGATCAAACGCGCTTTCGGCGAACGACTTGAGCTGGAACTTGCCGTCGCGGTCGGTGAAGTAAGTGAACATGAAGAAACTCAGCCAGTTGTCCATGGGCTCGTTGAAGGTGCCCAGGATGCGCGGCTTGTCGGCGTCGCCGCTGTGGCGCGTCAAGAGCTCTTCGGCCTCCTCGCGGCCGTCGCGGCCGAAGTGCGCGTGCAGCAGGTAGACCATGGCCCAGAGGTGGCGGCCTTCCTCGACGTTCACCTGGAACAGGTTGCGCAGGTCGTACAAACTGGGCGCGGTGTGGCCCAGCAGGCGCTGCTGCTCGACCGAGGCCGGCTCGGTGTCGCCCTGGGTGACGATCAGGCGGCGGAAGGCGCTGCGGTACTCGCCCGGCACTTCCTGCCAGACGTCCTGACCCATGTGGTCACCGAATCCGATCTTGCGGTTTTCTTCCTGGTCGGCCAGAAAAATGCCCCAGCGGTAGTCGGGCATGGGGGTGTAGCCGTAGCTGGCCCAGCCTGAAGCGTCAACGCCGACGGCGGTGCGCAAATAGACCTCTTTCGCGTTGAAGTCACTCGGGCCCATTTCGTCCCACCAGCTCATGAAGGCCGGCTGCCAGTGCTCAAGGGCACGCTGCAGCTGGCGGTTTTCGCCGAGGTTGACGTTGTTGGGAATCAGGGCTTGAAGATCGATGGTGCTCATGGTGTTAAATCCTTTTCCAATCAAATTTCGCTTTTTTGCCGGTGCCGAAAAGTTTCAGGGCACCGTCTTCACCCACCGCATTCGGTCGGATGAAAATCCAGTTCTGCCAGGCCGACAGGCGGCCGAACACGCGTGTTTCCATGGTCTCCTTCCCCGGAAAGCGCAGCGAGGCTTCCATGCCGGTCATCGCGTCGGGCGACATGGACGCCCGCTCCTCCAGCATGATGCGGATCTCGTCATCCCAGTCGATGTCGTCGGGGCTCAGGGTCACCAGGCCCAATTCGAGCGCCTGGTCGGCACGCAAGGGGCTGTCGCCCAGTTTTTGCAGCTGCGCGATGGTGGCGTCGTCTTCATAAAACCGGGTCTGCAGCCGCGTCAGGTGATTGACGGCCGGGAACCAGCCAAAGTTGGCGGGGCTCAGTTGCAGCGTGGGTGCGACGTCGGGCGAATCCGGCAGGTCCAGCATGTAGATGCGGTCGCAGGCCAGCGCCAGTTCGTAAAACGTCCCGGCAAAACAGGAACCGGTATCGACCAGCGCAATCAGCGAACGGCTGGTCACGTCCAGGCGCGCCAGCGTGCGGCGCAGTGCGCCTGTGGTTTCCTTGACCAGCCAGTGGTCCTTGAGTTTGGCCAGCACCTCGTCCATGCGCATCACCTGGCCGGCGTCGCCCTGCGTCTTGATGACCCAGGTACCGACTTCGAGTTCGTTGGTGCGCAGGTTCAGGATGGCGTCGTCGAGCTCACGCTGCAGCTTGAGCGGGTACCAGTGGGCACCGGCGGCTTCGATGGCTTGCGGCGTGGACTCAATGGCGGCGGCCGGCGCCTTGATGGTGAGGGTGGCGATGCGTTTTTCGCGGTCCACCTGCGCATCGACCACACTGTAGTGGTAGCCGGCATCGTCGATGCGCACCTTGAGTGGTGTCAGCTCAATGCCTTTTGACCCCGCAGCCCTTGTGGACTGGGCGCGAAGCGCTTCTATTTCAGTAGCAAGCAAGGTGCCGAACTGCTGCGGCTTGGCATAGGCGTCGATCAGCTTCCAGTCTTTGGCGCGGTCGGCGCGCACGCCTTCGGAGGTCGTGCAAAAGATGTCAGCCAGGTCGCGGCGCACCTTGCGCTTGTCGGTCACGCGCGTCAGGCCACCGGTGCCGGGCAAGACACCGAGCAGCGGCACTTCGGGCAGGCTCACGGTGGAACTGCGGTCGTCAACCATCACGATGCGGTCGCAGGCCAGGGCCAGCTCGTAGCCGCCGCCGGCACAGGCGCCGGTCACGGCCGCAATCGCCTTGAGGCCGTCATGGCGCGAGGAGTCTTCCAGGCCGTTGCGGGTTTCGTTGGTGAATTTGCAGAAGTTGACCTTCCAGCCGTGCGTGGACAGGCCCAGCATGTAGATGTTGGCGCCCGAGCACCAGATTTTTTCCTTGCCCGACTCGAACACCACCACCTTGACGGCAGGATGCTCGAAACGGATGCGGTTGATCGCGTCGTGCAGCTCGATGTCCACGCCGAGGTCGTAGCTGTTGAGCTTGAGCTTGTAGCCGGGCTTGATGCCGCCGTCTTCGTTGATATCGAGCTTCAGGCGAGCAATGTCGCCCTCCACGCTCAGGGTCCAGTGCTGGTACTTGGTCGGATGGGTGGCAAAGCTCACGAGCTCGCGCTCCTGGCCTGCGATCACCTGCTTGAATAACAGCGGTTCAGTCATGGCATTCATTGGGGTCTCCTAGGGGTATGTATGTCAGGCGCCTGCGACCTGCGGAACGGCGCGTTCCAGGTCTTTCAGGCTTTGTTTGAGGGTGCGGGCGGCGGTGTCCACCACGGCGTCGGCGCGGGCATACAGCGCTTCACGGCTGGCCAGGATGCGGCGCAGGTCTTCCATCGCCTCGTCCGTGGCACCGCGGGTGGCGTTGAACGGCCGCATGTCGCCCTGCGCCACCACGCGTGCCATGTGTTCTTCCGGGCTGGCCTTGAGCCAGACGCAGTAAAAGCGGCTTTGCAGCAGGTCAAAGGTTTCGCGCTCGCTGACGATGCTGCCGCCGGTGGTCATGACAACGCCGTCGGCATGGTCCTCGGCAATGCGGAACAGCGCGCGGCGCTCGTAGCGGCGGTAGCCGGCCTGCCCGTGCAGCAGCAGGATTTCGTTCATGCTGGTGCCGGCTTCCCGTTCGATCTCGCGGTCGAGTTCGACAAAAGGCACGCCGCGCTCGGTGGCCAGCTTCAGGCCCAGGGTGGACTTGCCCGCACCACGCAGGCCGATCAGCGCAATGCGCTGCTCGCGGCCCAGCGCATCGCTCAGGCCGAAAGAGCTGCCGAGCAGCGCGTAGGCCTGGTCCAGCTGGGTGTCGTCGAGCCGGCCCAGCAGCCCCTGGACACGGGCCAGCGCCGGGCGCGGCGCGTCCTGCAGCAGCTCCAGAATGGAGATGTTCAGCGCGCGGGCCGCGGCTTCCAGCGAGTTAATCGAGACATTGCCCTTGCCGCTTTCCACGTCGGCCAGGAAACGCTCGCTCAGGCCGGAATCGCTCGCCAGCGCCTTGCGCGTCATGCCGCGGCGCGCGCGCCAGGCACGCACCCGGGCGCCCAGCTCGGCGAGCGTGGCTTTGTTCGCCTGTTCGGACAGGGATTCGACGTTGGACATCTGGGTTATTTGAAAAAAGTTTGCGTTAAATCAATATTGCACTATACTTCAGGCAATTCACTTGTCAAGCAGTTTATTGCATCTTTCTCCGGAGATCACTGATGAAACTCAAAATTCTCGTGGGCACCATGACCAGCACGGCCGACTATGTGGCCCAAGCCATCCAGATGGATTGCGCCGATCTCGTCAGTGATATCGAGGTGCAGTTGATGGACGGTCTGGACATCAGCGTCTTTGACAGCACCGCCGAAGAAGATGCAATATATCTCATCTGTTCTTCCACTTATGGCCAGGGCGATGTGCCGGACAACGCGCGGCTGCTGTACGACTCGCTCGATGCCCAAGCCAAATTTCTGGGCCATGTGCGCTACGGCGTGATCGCCCTCGGCGACCGCACCTACCTGCAGACTTTCTGCTTCGGCGGCAAGAAGTTTGACGAGCGCCTGCAAGGCCTGGGCGCGCAGCGTATCGGCGAGGTCTGGTGCCACGACGCCAGCGCCGGCACCCTGCCCGAGACCGAGGGTGCCGCCTGGTGCCGCGAATGGCTGGCGCTGGCACTGAGCAGCACTCCCAGCACCGAAGCCGCCTGAATTTCAATAAAAACAGCCTCCATCCCAATAGTGGCGGGCGCAAGCAGCTATAAAAAATAGAGCATCCGGAGACCCCATGAACCTGAGCCGCGCCGACCAGTCGGTGAGCCCCCCTCGCGTCGACATTCCCCGCGATTACAACGCCGCCCATGACCTGCTGGCGCGCAATACCGGCCGCGCCGGCAAACTCGCGTTTATCGATGCCGTCAGCGGTGCGACGCTGAGCTACGGCGAGCTGGACGACCAGGCCCACCGCTTCGCCAATGCGCTGCGGGCCCAGGGCTTCGCTCCCGAGAGCCGCATCCTGCTGGCCATGCTGGACACCCCTGAATGGCCGGTGGCTTTTCTGGGTTGCATCCTGGCCGGTGTGGTGCCGGTGGCCGCCAACACCCTGCTGACCACGCCCGACTTCGACTTCATGCTGCGCGACTCGCGCGCCCAGGGGCTGATCGTGTCCCAGGCCCTGCTGCCCGCGTTTGAACCGCTGATCGGCCATATCCCGACCTTGCGCACGGTGATCACGGCCGGCGATGATTCATCATCAAATACGGCTCTGGCCCAGATGGTCCGGGCACAAACAGCTACAAAAACCATAGCATCGACCTGTGCCGACGACGCCTGTTTCTGGCTGTACTCCAGCGGCTCCACCGGCGCCCCCAAAGGCACGGTCCACCTGCACAGCCACCTGATCCAGACCGCCGAGCTGTATGGCCGGGGTGTGCTGGGCATCCAGGAGACGGACGTGGTGTATTCCGCGGCCAAGCTGTTTTTTGCCTACGGGCTGGGCAACGGCCTGACCTTCCCGATGAGCGTGGGTGCCACGGCCATCCTGTTGCCGGCGCGCCCAACCACGGCCGAGGTCTTCCGCATCCTGAAAGAGCACCAGCCCACCATCTTCTACGGCGTGCCGACGTTGTACGCCTCGCTGCTGGCGGACCCCGCCCGCCCGCCCCGGGCCGCCCTGAACCTGCGCGTCTGCACCAGCGCCGGCGAGGCCCTGCCCGCCGGCATCGGCCACAAGTGGGCCGCCGAGTATGGCTGCGACATCCTCGACGGCATCGGTTCGACCGAAATGCTGCACATCTTCCTGAGCAACCGGCCCGGCGAAGTGCGTTACGGCAGCACCGGCAAGGCCGTGCCCGGTTATGCGCTGCGCATCGTCGGTGATGACGGCCGTGAGTGCGGCGTCGGCGAGATCGGCGAGCTGCAGATCCAGGGCCCAAGTTCGGCCCTGATGTACTGGAACAGCCGCGCCAAGACCAAAGCCACGTTTGCCGGCGAGTGGACACGCAGCGGCGACAAATACACGGTGGATGCCGATGGTTACTACACCTACAGCGGCCGCACCGACGACATGCTCAAGGTCGGCGGCATCTATGTCTCGCCTTTCGAGGTGGAGGCGTCACTGATGACCCATCCGGCGGTGCTCGAAGTGGCGGTGGTCGGTCTGGCCGATGCGGACCAGCTGGTCAAGCCCAAGGCGTTTGTGGTACTGAAGAAAGGGCAGGCAGCCTCGGCCGACGACCTCAAGGCGCACGTCAAGCAGCAACTGGCGCCTTACAAATATCCGCGCTGGATAGCGTTTGTGGACGAGTTGCCGAAAACCGCGACCGGCAAGATCCAGCGCTTCAAATTGCGCCAGCAAGGCACGACCTGAGCCTGCAGCCTGGCAGGGAAATTGCTTTAGATATAAACAATTTAATCCTCAATCTCGGGTTTTTCACTAGGGCATGAGGCGAAGACCGCCATTACCATTGAAGCCTTCCGGCGCATCCCCATCCGTTCCAACCAGGAGTTATCCATGACCTCACGCCTTCCTTCACGCCGTTTGATCCTGAGCCAGAGTGCGGCCGTCATCGGCGCTGCCTCCACCGGCCTGCTGCTCCCCCAGATGGCGCGGGCGCAATCAGGCAAGGTGCGCGTGGGGTTCATGCTGCCTTACACCGGCACCTTCGCGCAGCTCGGCGTGGCGATTGAAAACGGTTTCCGCCTGGCCATCGACCAGCAGGGCGGCAAGCTGGGCGGCCGCGAGATCGAGTACTTCAAGGTGGACGACGAGTCCGAGCCTTCCAAAGGCATTGAAAACGCCAGCAAGCTGGTGCAGCGCGACAAGGTCGATGTACTGGTCGGCACCGTGCACTCGGGCGTGCAGATGGGCATCCAGAAAGTGGCACGCGACTCCGGCGTGCTGAGCCTGATCCCGAACGCCGGTGTACATGCCGCCACCCGCAGCCTGTGCGCACCCAACGTCTTCCGCACCTCCTTCAGCAACTCCCAGCCCACCCGCGCGCTGGGCCAGGCCATGGTCGCCCGCGGCCACAAGAAAGCCGTCTGGATCACCTGGAAATACGCTGCCGGCGACGAGGCCTTTGAAGGCTTCAAGGAAAGCTACACCGCCGCCGGCGGCACCATCGTCAAGGAGCTCGGCCTGCCCTTCCCCAACGTCGAGTTCCAGGCGCTGCTGACCGAAATTGCCGCGCTCAAGCCCGACGCCGTGGCCTGCTTCTTTGCCGGTGGCGGCGCCGCCAAGTTCATCCGCGACTACGCGGCAGCCGGCCTGAAAGGCAAGATTCCCCTGTACGGTTCGGGTTTCCTGACCGAAGGTGTGCTGGACGCCGCCGGCCCCGCGGCCGACGGCATCATCACCACCATGCATTACAGCGACTCGCTGGACACGCCACGCAACAAGGCGTTCCGCACCGCCTATGCCAGCCGCTTCAAGATGCAGCCCGACGTGTATGCGGTGCAGGGTTACGACACCGGCCTGCTGCTGGTCCAGGGTGCCAATGCAGTCAAGGGCGACCTGAACAGCAAACCGGCCCTGTACAAGGCGCTCGAGTCCGCCGTGATCGACAGCCCGCGCGGCAAGTGGACCATGAGCAAGGCGCACAACCCGGTCCAGGACATCTACCTGCGCCAGGTCGAGAACAAGGAAAACAAGGTGATCGGCGTGGCCGCCAAGGCGCTGGCCGACTCTGGCGCCGGCTGCAAGATGGGCTGAGGATATCGCCCCCACGGTTGCTCACTGCGTGTAGCGCCCTGCCCCCCGAGGGGGCCGCTGCGCCTGCGGGCCGGCGGAGCCGGACCCGCGGCCCCTGCTTGATTTAAGAGACCTGGGGTTGCACACAACCTTTTGAACCGCCTGGTACGGCGCGTGCTTGCTGTCTTGTCGCAATGCTATCTTCCCCTCCATGACCCTCACCACCTATCTTCTTTACCTCGCAGCAGTTGCCCTGCTGATCTTCACGCCGGGGCCGACCATGCTGATGTGCATGACGACCTCGCTGAACCATGGCCCGCGCAAGGCCATGACTTCGGTGGCCGGCAGCGTCAGCGCCGTGCTGGGCGTGATGCTGCTGTCGGCGCTGGGCCTGGGCGCGCTGCTGGCGGCATCGGAAACGGGCTTCATGGCAGCCAAGGTGTTGGGCGCCGCCTACCTGATTTACCTGGGCCTCAAAACCTTTCGCAATGACGCCTCGGTGCTGCGGGCCGATGCAGGTCCGGCTGAAACGCCGCGCCGCTCGTTTTTCCTGCGCGGCTTCCTTGTCGGTGCGAGCAACCCCAAGGCCGTGCTTTTTTTCGCCGCCTTCTTTCCCCAGTTCCTCAATCCGGCTGAGCCCTTCGTGCCGCAGTTCGCCCTCCTCGCGCTGACCTTCATGGCGTTCGAGTTCAGCGTGCTCAGCGGTTGTGCGCTCGGCGTGTCGCGCATTGCACCGCTGCTGTGCTCCAGCCGCGCGGTGCGCTGGTTCAACCGGGTGTCCGGCGGGCTATTCACGCTCATGGGCGGGCTGTTGCTGCTCACCCGCAGGCAGGCCTGAAGCTACAACGATGGATCTCGCGAACTTTCTCATCCAGCTGCTCAACAGCGTCCAGTACGGCCTGCTGCTGTTCATGCTGGCCGCCGGCCTGACGCTGATTTTCGGCATCATGGGCGTGGTCAACCTCGCCCATGGCAGCTTCTACATGCTGGGCGCCTACCTGGCCTGGTCGCTCAGCGCCACTTTCGGCAGCCTGACCCTGGCCATTCTTGGCGGGGCGGCGCTGTCGGCGATTTTCGGACTCGCGCTGGAGTGGCTGCTGTTTCGCCACTTCTACCAGCGCGACCACCTCGACCAGGTGCTGCTGACCTTTGGGCTGATCTACATCTTTGAAGAACTGCGTTCCATTCTCTGGGGCGACGATGTCCATGGCGTGCCGATCCCTGAGCTGCTCAGCGCATCGATCCCGCTGACCGAGAACCTGTCCTACCCGGTCTACCGCCTGTTCATGTCCGGCGTGTGTATCGCGCTGGCCGTCGGCCTGTACCTGCTGATTTCAAAAACCCGGCTGGGCATGAAGATCCGCGCCGGCGCCTTCAACCGCGAAATGGCCGGCGCGCTGGGCATCAATATCAAGCTGATCCACGCCGTGGTGTTTGCCCTCGGCGTGACACTGGCCGCGGTGGCCGGCATGATCGCCGCACCGATCGCCAGCGTCTACCCCAACATGGGCTCGCAGGTGCTCATCATGTGTTTTGTCGTGGTGGTCATCGGCGGCATCGGCTCGGTGCGCGGCGCCCTCATTTCCGCCCTGCTGGTCGGGCTGGTCGACACCTTTGGCAAGGTGCTGCTGCCGCAGGTGGCCGGCATGCTGGTCTACATGCTGATGGCCGCAGTTCTCCTCTGGAAGCCTGAAGGCTTGTTCAAGCAATGAATTCCATGGCCCCCACGCTTGTCACTTCGTGTACTGCGCTGCCCCCCGAGGGGGCGCTGCGCCTGCGGCCCGGCAAAGCCGGTTCCGCGGCCCTGGCTGATGGGGCTTTCCCTTCAGGCTATTCACTTTCCGCGGTTGTGGCATGACCAAGTCAAATCTCGAATTGCTGCCGCGCGGCGTGCAGGTCACGCTGGCACTTGGCCTGGTCGCCCTCGTCGCCTTCCCTTTTGCGGGCACCGACTTCTACACACAGATGGTCACACGCATGATGATCATGGCGATCTTTGCCATGAGCCTGGACCTGCTGCAGGGCGTCACCGGCCTGGTGTCTCTGGGACACGCCGCCTACTTCGGCCTGGCCGGTTATGCGCTGGCCTTCCTCATGCCGCAGGGCGAAGCCGTCAGCCTGTGGTGGACCCTGCCCGTGGCGGTGCTGGCCTCGGCGCTGGCCGCGCTGGTCATCGGATTTTTCGTCGTGCGCACCCACGGCATCTACTTCATCATGGTCACCATGGCATTTGCACAGATGGTGTTTTTCCTGTTTTTTGACAACAAGGTGCTGGGGGGGTCGGACGGGCTCTACATCAATTTCAAGCCCGACACCACCTTGTTCGGCTGGATGCCCTTCAACCTGGACAACAAGCGCACGCTGTATTACTTCACGCTGGCCGTGATGCTGCTGGTCTACGCCTTTTTGCGCCGCCTGCTGTGGAGCCCGTTCGGCCGCGCGCTGGCCGGCATCCGCATCAATGAGCACCGTATGCGTGCCATGGGTTTCGGCACCTTCCGCTACAAACTCACAGCCTTCACCTTGGCTGGCGCCCTGGCCGGCCTGGCAGGCTACCTGTGGGGCACACAAACCGGCTACATCAACCCCGAACTCATGGGTTTTCACATGAGCGCGCACGCGATCATGATGGTCATTCTCGGCGGCATGGGCAACTTCGCCGGCGCGATTGTCGGCGCCTTCGCCTTTGAATACCTGCTGCATGTCTTCAAGGACCTGCCGCAGGTCGGCAGCGTCAACCTCGGCAAGCACTGGCAATTGTGGATGGGCTTGTTCATCGTGCTGCTGGTGACCTTTGCGCCGCGCGGCATCCTGGGCCTGGTGGAGCGGTTTGGTAAAAGCAGGGGAGCCAGCGATGAGTGAAATACTGCTCTCTGCGAAAAACCTGACCAAACGCTTTGGCGGACTGGCCGCCGTCAACGACGTGTCGCTGGACCTGCAGCGCCAACAAATCCACGCCGTGATCGGCCCCAACGGCGCCGGCAAATCGACGCTGACCAACCTGCTGTCCGGTGACCTGCCGCCCACCTCGGGTTCGGTGCGGCTCGGCGACCGCGACATCACCGGCTGGAACCCTGAAAAAATCTCGCGTCAGGGCCTGGGCCGCAGTTACCAGAAAACCAATATTTTCCTGCCCTTCACGGTCTGGGAAAACGTTCGCCTGGCCGCGCAGTCGCGCCAGCCGCATGCCCTGCGCTGGCTCAGCCGTGCGACCCATTTGAAAGCAGTCAACGCCCGGGCAGAAAGAGCCATCGAGCTTTCCGGCCTGGAAAACCGGAAGCAGGCGATCGCCGGCGCCACCAGCCATGGCGAGCAACGCCAGCTTGAAATTGCCATGACGCTGGCCACCGAGCCGCAGGTGCTGCTGCTCGACGAGCCACTGGCCGGCATGGGGGTCGCGGAGGCTGAACGCATGGTCGCGCTGCTGCTCAAACTCAAGGCCGACCACGGCATCCTGCTGGTCGAACACGACATGGACGCGGTCTTCACGCTGGCCGACCGGCTGACCGTCATGGTCAACGGCCAGGTGATTGCCAGCGGCACACCCGCCGAGATCCGGGCCGATGCCGGCGTGCAGGCTGCCTACCTCGGGGAGGAACACGCATGAAACATTATCCGTTCGGGCTGAGCCTGTCGAAGCCCAACCGAGTCGTCAAGAACCCTTCGACCCTTCGTCAAGCTCAGGACAGGCCAGGCTCTGGGCGAACGGCATGAAGCAACCCGACCTGCTGATCGTCGCCAGGGACTTGCACACCTATTACGGCGCGAGCCACATCCTGCGCGGCATCAATTTTTCCGTCGCGCGCGGCGAAACCATAGGTCTGATGGGCCGCAACGGCATGGGCAAAAGCACCCTGCTCAAAAGCATCATGGGCCTGGTCAAGCCGCGCTCGGGCACGGTGGACATCATCGGCAAGCCGATGGCGGGCCGCGCGCCCTACGAAATTTCCCAGCTCGGCATCGCCTATGTGCCCGAAGGCCGCGGCATCTTCGGCAACCTCAGCGTGGTCGAGAACCTCAAGATGGCCGCGCGTGCCGGCAGACCGGGAAGCGCCGCAGACGGCGTGGGCCGAAGGAACGACTGGACTTACGACCGGGTGCTGGAGACCTTCCCCCGGCTGAAAGAGCGCCTCGGCCACGGTGGCCAGCAGCTCTCGGGCGGCGAGCAGCAGATGCTCACGATAGGCCGCGCGCTGATGACCAACCCCGACGTACTGATCCTCGACGAAGCCACCGAAGGCCTGGCACCGCTGATTGCGCGCGAGATCTGGCGCATCTGCGGCGTGATTCGCGAGAGCGGCATCAGCAGCGTGATCGTCGACAAGAACTGGAAACACGTCACCCAGATCACCGACCGCAACGTGATTCTGGTCAAGGGCGAGGTGGTGTTCGAAGGCAGTTCGGCCGACCTGCATGCGCGGCCGGAGCTGCTGAAGCAATACCTGGGCGTCTAGTAGGCCGACGCTGCCCCGGAACAACACAAGGCCGGCGTCGCCGGGCCCTGGCGCAGCAGGGGCCGGTCTGAATCGACAAAGTTCGACCTGCATGGCATCATGGCCCACGCCGGGCAACATGACCGGCCCCACTGAAAGGCTGGATGCATGCGTTGGCCCTGGCAAGTTGATGCGCCGCTCCGGCAATCACTGACGCATGCAGACTCTGCGCAGGACTCGATCGGTCGCCCGATCGTCTGGCTGACCGGCGGCCTGGTGGTGGTGTCCGCCTGCGCTGTGGCCATCGCCCTCTTTTACCTTCGCGGCGATGCCTTGCGCGCCGGGGAAAAACTCAGCCAGTCGCTGGTGCAGGTGATCGAGGAACAAACCGGCCGGTCCTTCCAGACGGTGGACCAGCGCCTGCAACTAGCGGCCAGCCGGCTGCTGGCATTGCAGGCAGAAAAGCGGCTGGACGAGGACTCGACCCGCGCCATGTTGCGCGAGCAGCTGAACGGCCTGCCCTTCGTGCGCGCCATCTGGGTGCTGGATACCGGTGGCCGCATCGTTTTCGATTCTGACCTCGGCAACATCGGTGTCCATCTGGCCGATCGCGAGTATTTCCGGATCTACCAGCAGCGCCCGTCTGCCGGTTTCCACATCAGCGCGCCGGTGCGCAGCCGTACAACAGGCACCTGGCTGATCAGCGCGTCCAGGCCCTTGCGGGCAGCGAACGGCAGCTTCGCGGGCGTGATCGTGGCCGCCGTGGAACCACCCTATTTCGACAGGCTCTGGCGCGGGGTGGACCTGGGCGCCGGCGGCGCGATTGCGCTGTTCCGCCGTGACGGGGTGCTGATGATGCGCAGCCCGATGGACGACGCCGCCATGGGCAAGGCCTTCCCCGACCTGCCCCTGTTTTCCGAACAGCTCCCCAGGAGCGCACAAGGCGTCTACCAGACCACCAGCGTGATTGACGGACGCGAGCGCATGATCGCCTACCGGGTCATCGACGCGTATCCCGAGCTGGTGATCTACGCCGGCTCTCCCTACGATGGCGTGCTGGCGCCCTGGAAGCGTTTTGCCGCGCTGACCTGGCTGATCTGGCTGGCAGCCGCGGCAACGGTGGCGCTGCTGTCCATGCTGCTCTACCGGTATTCCCAGCAGCGTGCACGCACCCAATGGCGCTTTCGCCAGTTGGCCCAGGCCATGCCGCAAATCGTGTTCATCACCGATGCGAGCGGGCACATGGCGTTCATCAATGACCAATGGACCCACGTGACGGGTCAGCCGGTGGAGGCGTCACTTCAGGGCGGCTGGTTCACACGGGTTCACCCGGATGACCTGGAAAGGACCGCCGAGGATTTCCGCCTTGCCATCGAAAGCGGGCAAGGCATTCACAACGAACATCGCCTGCTGTGCGGCGACGGCACTTACCGCTGGCAGCTGGCACGAGTGCTTCCCAACCGCGATGACGCCGGGCGCATTGTCTCGTGGTACGGCACCTCCACCGACATTGACGACCTGAAACAGGTCGAAGCTGCGCTGCATGCACAAACCGCACTGCTGCGCATGGCGGGGCAGTTGTCCCGGCTGGGCGGCTGGGCGCTGGAGTTGCCCGAGATGCGCTTTCTCTGGTCGGATGAAGCCTTGTTGATCCTCGAGCAGCCCCGGGGCAGCACACCTGACCTGGCCTCCGCCATCGGCCTTTGCACGGAACCGTCGCGGGCGCTGGCCGCCGGGGTGGTGCAGGAGTGCCTTGCCGACGGCACGCCATTTGACGTCGAAGTGGAGATGGTGACCGGCACCGGCCGCCACCTCTGGGTGCGCTCGATGGGCCAGGCCGTGCGGGACGGCCATGGCACCATCATCCGCATGCAGGGGGCGCTGCAGGATGTCACCGAACGCGTCAAGGTCGAGCATGAGCTTCAGGCCCATCTGCAAACCTTGCAGCGTGCCGCAGAGGCGGCACAGGCCATCACCCAGCACCACACGCTGGATGCGGTCATGCAGGAGGTGGCGGAGCAGGCGCGCAGCATCATCGGCGCCCACCAGGCGGTCATCAGCCTGCGTCGCGGCCCGGAAAAGGAGCTGACCATCACCACGCTGTCGCTGTCTGACAGGTATGCGGATTACCGCAGGTTGGCTGAACCTCCCGATGACAGCTGGATCTCCGCAATCATCGGCGAGACCAACCGGCCCATCCGACTGACGCAGGCGGAGCTCGAGGCCCACCCGCAATGGCGCGGCCCCGGCGCACATGCAGACCAGCACCCGCCCCTGCGCGGCTTGCTCGCCATACCGCTCACGGGACGCGATGGCACCAACGCTGGCCTGTTGCAGCTGGCGGACAAAAACGAGGGCGACTTCACTCGGCAGGACGAATACGTCGCCACCGAACTCGCCGAGCTGGCCCTGATCGCGATCGACAACGTCAACCTGCTGGCCCAGGTCCAGGAGTTCAACAGCAGCCTGGAGGAAAAAATCGCCCAGCGCACCCGTGAACTGTCGCGTCAGGAAGCCCTGCTCCGGGCGCTGGCCGAGCAGGCACCCTATCCGATCTGGACGATTGATCCGGAGGGAAATGCCACCTTTGTCAGCCAGGCCTGGTACCAGCTCTTCGGCGGCGCACCACCCGACTGGCACGGCCCGGCCTGGATGGAGCTGGTGCATCCGGACGATTTGCCGGGCATGCTTGAAGCATGGCATGGCCACCGCCAGACACGCACGCCCCATGCCGGTACACGGCGCCTGCGCACGCCGGACGGCAGCTACCGCCTCATGTCCTACCGCGTGTCGCCGGTTCTCAACGACGCCGGCGAGGTGTTGTTCTGGGTCGGCATTGATGTGGACATCACGGAAATCAAGGCGACCGAGATTGCCTTGCGGCTGTCGAACGCGGAGCTGGAAGCTTTTTCCTACTCGGTCTCGCACGACCTGCGCTCACCGCTGACCACGGTGGACGGCTTCAGCCGCCTGTTGCTCAACGAGCTGCAGGGCCAGGAGTCCGTGAAGGTCCAGCACTACCTGGCCCGCATCCAGGCCGGCGTCGAAAAGATGGGGCACCTCATCGAAGGCCTGCTGTCCCTGGCCCATGTGACGCGGCAGGCCATCCAGTACGCGCCGGTGGATCTGAGCGTCATCAGCACCGAGATACTCGCACACCTGCAGTCCACAGACCATTCGCGCCATGTGGCCTTCAGCGTCGAGCCTGACCTGCTGGTACATGGCGACAGCCGGTTGTTGCATGCCGTGATGGAAAATCTGTTGAGTAACGCCTGGAAATTCAGCGCGCGCTGCTCCAACGCCGAAATATCGGTAGGCCGGCTGTCGCGGCGCGGCGCCTTCTTCGTGCGCGACAACGGTGCCGGCTTTGACATGGCTTACGTCGACAAGCTCTTCGGCACTTTCCAGCGCTTGCACGATGTCGCGGAGTACGCGGGAACCGGCATCGGCCTGGCCACGGTGGCGCGCGTGATTTCTCGCCATGGTGGCCGGATCTGGGCCGAGTCCGCGCCGGGACAGGGCGCGACTTTTTTCTTCACGCTGCCGGCAGCGGCCTGACGCCCTGCCGCACTACATCAGCGGCCGCAGCTCCCTGGCTGCGTCGAACAGCAACGGCAGCAGGTCGCGCTGCATCTGCTGGGCGCTCAGTCGCTGCGGCGACGCAACAACGTTGAGAGCGGCCACGGTCTTGCCCTGCATGTTGCGCAGCGGCACGGCGAGCGCATGCACGCCGAGTTCGTGTTCTTCCACCGCCAGGCAGCAGTCATCGGTGCGAACCTGCTCGATCACCGCGCGAAACTGCTTGATGTCAATGATGGTGCGGGTGGTCAGGCGCGGCAGGGTGCGGCCCTTGAGCCACTGGGTCAGGCCGGTTTTGGGTTTGGCGGCCAGCAGCACCCGCCCGGTGGAGGTGGCATGGGCCGGCAGGCGTGCGCCCAGGTGCAGCCCGTAGGCCAGCACGCGCACGGCACCGTCTGATCCGTTTTTCCATTCGTAGCCACTGCGCCCGACGATCACCACCTCGTCGCCGTCGAGCACACCGGCTGAAAACGACTCCTGGGTCTGCGCCGCCAGGCGGTTCAGCGTGGGCTGAACCGCGCGCGGCAGACGCGCCGACGCCAGGTAGCTGCCTGAAAAGCGCAATACCTTGGGTGCTAGCCAGAAATAACTACCGTCGGTCTCCAGGTAACCCAGGTGCGCCAGCGTCAGCAGATGGCGGCGCGCGGCGGCGCGGGTGATGCCGGCACGTTCGGCGGCGAGGGTCGCGTTCAGCCGCTGGCGCTGCGTGTCAAAACTCTCCAGCACCGCCATGCCCTTGGCCATGCCTTCGATCATGTCTGCCTTGGCAATGGGCCGGCTGGCCTGGAGGACCGCGCCCATCGGCTCGGAGGATGGCGAATGTCTGCTCATTGCGCGATCATCGCACAAACTGCCTGCAGATCGTGCACAGCGCGTGTGGCCCTCTGGCGATCGCCGGGCTTGAGGCCTACGCTAGCCAATCAGTCAAAACGACGTGGAGGAAGACATGCGTACCCAGGTTGCCATCATCGGTGCAGGCCCCTCCGGCCTGCTGCTCGGCCAGTTGCTGCACAAGGCCGGCATCGACGCGGTCATTGTCGAGCGCCAGAGCGGCGACTACGTACTGGGCCGCATCCGCGCCGGCGTGCTGGAGCAGGTCTGCATTGACCTGCTCGACGAAGCCGGCGTCGGCCGGCGCATGCACCAGGAAGGCCTGGTGCACGGCGGTTTCGACATGCTGTTCAAGGGCGAGCGCCACCGCATCGACATGAATGGCCTGACCGGCGGCAAGAACGTCATGGTTTACGGCCAGACCGAAGTCACCCGCGACCTGATGGCTGCGCGCCAGGCCGCCGGCCTGACCACCATTTACGAAGCTGGCAACGTGGCCGTGCACGACTTCGACACGAAGAAGCCGCGCGTGAGTTACGAGAAAGACGGCCAGACGCATGAGATCGAATGCGACTTCATCGCCGGTTGCGACGGCTTTCACGGCGTGTGCCGCGCCAGCGTGCCCGAGGGCTCGATCACCGAGTATGAAAAGATCTACCCCTTCGGCTGGCTCGGCGTGCTTTCCGACACCCCGCCGGTGCACCATGAACTCATTTACGTCAACAGCACGCGCGGCTTTGCATTGTGCTCGCAGCGCAGCGCCACGCGCAGCCGCTACTACCTGCAGGTGCCACTGACCGACAAGGTCGAAGCCTGGTCGGACGACGCCTTCTGGAACGAGCTGCGCCTGCGCCTGGACGCCAATGGCCGCGACAAACTCGTCACCGGCCCATCGATCGAGAAAAGCATCGCCCCGCTGCGCAGCTTCGTCGCCGAGCCCATGCGTTTTGGACGCCTGTTCCTGGCCGGGGACGCCGCCCACATCGTGCCGCCCACCGGCGCCAAAGGGCTGAACCTGGCCGCCACCGATGTGAAATACCTGTCCAGCGCGCTGATCGAGTTCTACGCCGACAAGAGTGACGCTGGCATCGACAGCTACTCCGAGCGCTGCCTCAGACGCATCTGGCGGGCCGAGCGTTTCTCATGGTGGTTCACCAGCCTGATGCACCACTTCCCGGAAAACGGCCCCATCGGGCAAAAGCTGCAGGACGCCGAACTCGACTACATCGTGCACTCGGAAGCCGGTGCCCGCTCGGTCGCCGAAAACTACGTCGGCCTGCCGCTCGATTTCGGCAGTTGAAGCGGGCCGGCGTCACCACCCCCGTCACCCGCCATCGGCCTCATGCACCAGCAGGTCGCCGGGCTGGCAGTCGAGAAACTCGCAGATCTTCTGCAGGGTGTCGAAACGCACGCCCTTGACCTTGCCCTGCTTGAGCAGCGACAGGTTGGCTTCCGTGATGCCGACGTAGGCGGCCAGGTCCTTGGACCTGGCCTTGCGCTGCGACAGCATCACGTCGAGTTTGACGACGATGCCCACGGGGAAACCTCAGACGAACCGGGCGTTTTCTTCGGCGAGGGCCACGGCCTTGGCCATGACCGCAGAAATCTGCCACACCATGCCGGCAAACAGCAGCGTCAGCAGCTCGTTGCTGCCCAGGCCAAAGGCCAGCGCCTTGTGACCGGCCGGCGCCCCCGACATCAGCACCACGCTGATCAGCATGGCCACGAAAAGACCAGCCACCACCGACGCAAAAATGCCGGCGGCAAAACCGCGCAGGTAACGCACGGTGCGCAGGCTCAGGTACTCGGCCTGCGAAAAACCCGAAAAGCAGCGCATCGCGCACACCAGGCCGTAAGAGGCGCAGCACACCGGCACCATGCCCAGCATCACCACCAGCACGCGCTGCCACAGGTCCACGTCCAGCATGACCAGTTGCCACGCCGACAGTTGGACGCCCGCACGAAGCAGCAGGCCCTCGGTCGGCGTGGTGACCAGCTGGTACAACACGGCCAGCGGCAAAGCCACCGTGAGCAAGGCACAAACCCAGGCAAACGCGCTGTTCAAGCGCTGCACTTCCGGCCCCGACAAGGCTGCCGCAGTCAGTGTTTTTTTCATGAGAGACACCCTTTTTAGAGGCCCCAGTATCCCTCATTTATTTCTGTTAAACAATAATTATTTACTGTAAAACATTAATTTTCACAAAATAGAAGCTCATCTTCCCGGCCCTGGCCTCTGGGCCTGCCGGCGGCCCGGCGCGGCGCGGCGCCCGCCATTTAGGGTAAATTGCCAGCACACCTCGCCGCCCCTTTTTCCCCTTCTCGCCCTTCTTCATCCTGCCCGCCCTTCACCCAGGTCCACCCATGCCATTCAGCGCGACGCCAGCCAAACACCCTGCCCTCCAGTCCCTGCAAGGCCTGCGTATCCTGAGCCTGGCGCTCAACCTGCCCGGCCCGGCCGCGCTGATGCGTTGCCGGCAGATGGGTGCGACCTGCATCAAGCTCGAGCCGCCCTCGGGCGACCCGATGGGGCTTTACAACCAGCCGGCCTACGCGCAACTGCATGAAGGCGTGAAGGTGCTGACGGCCGACCTGAAAACCGAAGCCGGCCAGAAGACGCTGCACCGCGAACTTGAAAAAACCGACGTGCTGCTCACCTCCTTCCGTCCTTCGGCGATTGACAAGCTGGGCCTGGGCTGGAAAAAAATCCACACCCTGTACCCCGCGCTGTCGCATGTCGCCATCGTCGGCGCGCGAGGCGCACTGGGCGAAGAGCCGGGCCACGACCTCACCTACATGGCCCATAACGACCTGGTGACCGGGCTGAACCTGCCACCCACGCTGTACGCCGACATGAGCGGCTCGCTGATGGCCAGCGAAGCCGTGTTGCAGGCGGCCCTGCAGCGGCAGGAGCCCTATGCCGGCTCGGGTGACCAGCATCCGCGCGGTGCTTTCATCGAAGTGGCGCTGTCCGATGCCGCGGCCTACCTGGCGCTGCCGCGCCAGTGGGGCCTGACGCAGCCCACGGGCTCGGTCGGTGGCGCGCATGCCGGCTACCGGGTCTACCCCTGCCAGGACGGGCGGGTGGCCGTGGCAGCGCTGGAGCCGCATTTCGCCGCCGCCCTGTGCGCGGCGGCGGGCGTGGAAGCTGCGGACATCCGCGCCATGTTTGCACCCGCCACGCATGAAGCGATCGCGGCTTTCATGCGCACGCAAACCCGCGCGCAGCTCGACCAGCTCGCGGCGGCAAAAGACATTCCCTTGCATACGCTATTTAATTAATAGCAGCTGGCGTCCGTGCGGTAAGGGCTGGATGCCGATTTTTCTCCATAAACCGGGCAGGAACCGCCTGACAGGGACCTTGCATGGCGCCTGAGCGGTAGGATGGAGGCACCGCCCTGCCACAGGCCCCACCATGACCGAGTTTGAACTCAAGCTTGAAATCCCGCCCGCCCGGCTCGCTTCGGTGGAAGCGGCGCTGCGCCGCGGCATGACACGCACCCAGCGCCTGCGGGCGCGCTACTTCGACACAGCCGACCGTGCACTGGCGGCGCAGGGCGTGGTGCTGCGCCTGCGCAAGGAAGGCCGGCAATGGGTGCAGACGGCCAAGGCCCCGGGCAGCCGGCCGCTGGAGCGACTCGAACACAACGTCGCGCTGGGCAGTCAGGTCGCGCCCCTGCCCGAGCTGTCGCGCCACGACGGTACGCCGGTCGGCGAACGCATCCGCCAGGCCCTGAAGCGTCAGCCCGACGCGGCAGCGCCCGACCTGACCCTCGTCTACGCAACCGACGTGGTTCGCCTCACGCGGCTGGTGCGGGCGCGCGGCGCGCTGGTCGAGCTGGCGCTGGACCAGGGCCACATCGCCGCCGGCGACAGGACGCGCCCTGTGCGCGAGCTGGAACTCGAACTCAAGCAAGGCCAGGCCGCCGGCGCTGTGGCACTGGCCACCACCTGGTGCCTCAGGCACGGCCTGTGGCTCAGCAGCGTGAGCAAGTCCCAGAAAGGCCAGCGCCTGGCGCTGGGCCAGGACTTCGGCGCAGCCGTGGACGCAGAAGCGCCGCGCTTTCCCCGCCACGCCTCGGGCCGCGAGGTAGCCGCCGCCGTGCTAGCCGCCTGCCTGAACCAGGTGCTGGCCAACGCCAGCGACGTGGCCGCCGGCTGCACCGCCGAAGAAAACATCCACCAGCTGCGCGTCGGTCTGCGCCGGCTGCGCACCGCGCTGCAAGAACTCGAGGCCCTTGCCGGCGGTTGGGGCGATCAGGGCGATGTCTGGAAGGCGGTACTGGCCAGCCTGTTCCGCGAGCTGGGCCAGCACCGCGACCGCGACTACCTGCTCGGCAAGCTGCAGGCCCAGATCGAAGCCGCCGGCGGGCCGCCGCTGGACTGGAGCGAAGCATTGGGCGCCTTGCCCAGCGCCGCCGAGTCGGTACGCGCGCCGGCTTTCCAGCAGGCCCTGCTGGGCCTGATCAGTTTTGTGCACACCGCCCCCGGTGAAGCCGCGTCTGCGCCCGACGACACATCGCCGAAAAAATTCCTGCGCAAACGCCTGACCCGCCTGCACCAGCAGGTGCTGGCGCGCGGCCGCCAATTCACCGCCCTGCCCGAGGCCGAACAACATGCGCTGCGCAAGCGCCTCAAACGCCTGCGTTACCTGGCCGAGTTTGCGCAACCGTTGTTTGCCAGGCGCAAGGCCGCCGCCTACCTGGCGGCCCTCAAGCCGCTGCAGGACGCGCTGGGCATCTACCACGACGAAGTGGCCGCGCTGCAGGTCTGGCAAGGCCTGTCGGGCCACGACCCGCGCGCCCTGTTCGGCGCCGGCTGGCTCAGCGCGCGCCGCGAGGTGCATGTGCAGGCGTGCCAGCAGGCCTGCAACCTGTTGGCCCGGCAGGCCCGGACGTTCTGGGACTAGACATGAGGTTCATGACACGTAGACGTCATTCAAAAAGAACGCTTCCTTTTTGATTTCTATTTTTCAATTGAAGTAGTTTCTAAAAATCGAAACAACCGCCCAGCCGGTTGCGTCTCCGCCAAATCCATCGGCGCACACAACACCAGCGACCGCTTGGCCCACACATCCGACAAGGGCCGCACAGTGATCCGCCTGCTGCCCTCACCTCGCCCCAACACAGCCGCCGGCACCACCGCCGCACCCACCCCCAGCTCCACCAAGGTACACATCGCCTCAAAGCTGCCGAGGTTGGCGCGAACACGCATGGGCTTGCCCAGCTGTGCCGCCTGCAGGCTCAGGTAGGTGTGCAAGGCGCTGGAAGCGCTGTACCCCACCAGCTCAAGATCGAGCACCTGTTCAAAAGCCACAGAGCGGCTGCGACCCAGCGCATGACCGCGCGGCAGCACGAGTACCAGCGGGTCTTGGCAGAAGAAGGCGGTTTGCAGCCCGGTCATATCTTCTGCATCCGAAGCAATGCCGATGTCGGTGGCGCCCTGCCTGACCGCCTGCACAGTGAGGGGGCTGGCGCTTTCTTCCACCACGGTGTCGATCGACGGGTGCTCGCGCAGGAAGGCCGCCAGCAGCGGCGGCAGGTGCTGAACCAGGGCCGAGGTGTTGCACATGAGGTGGATTTTTCCGAGGGCGCCGCGGCCATGCAGGGCCAGCTCGCCGCGCAGTTGCGTCATCTGTGCCAGCACGGCGTGGGCGTGGCGCAGCAGTGCCTCGCCAGCGGCCGTGGGCCGCACGCCGCGTGAATGGCGCAGCAGCAGTGCCACACCGGCCTGCTCTTCCATGCCGCGCAGGCGGGCACTGGCGGCAGCCAGCGTGAGGTGTGAACGGCTGGCGGCGGCCGTCATGCTGCTGGCTTCGCAGGCGTGCACAAAAAACTGAAGGTCGGTCCAGTCAAAACGCATTGAGGGCCTGTTTACCGGTGGCTACACACAGTGCTGAGCCTACCTCAAGCAAAGACAGATGGTCACGGCGGCGATATCGGGCCACACTGCAAGCCCGCATTCCACAGGAGCACGCATGTTTGTCCCCGACGTCCACGAGTTCATGCTGGTGAGTTTGGTCTTTCTCGCAGCGGGCGGCGTCAAGGGTGTGCTGGGCATGGGCCTGCCGACAGTGGCCATGGGTCTGCTGGGGCTGATGATGCCAGTGGCCGAAGGCGCGGCCCTGCTCGTGCTGCCTGCGCTGGTGACCAACCTGTGGCAGATGTCGCGCGGCGGGCACCTGCGGGCGCTGCTCAAGCGGCTGTGGCCCATGATGGCGGGCGTGTGCCTTGGCGTCTGGCTGGGGCGCGGCTGGATGGCCACACCGGGCGGGCACGCCATGCTGTGGCTGGGCCTGAGCCTGGTCGCCTACGCGCTGGCCGGGCTGGCGGGCTTGCGCCTGCCGCCGCCCCGGCCGCAGCAGGAAGCGGGCCTGTCCGGCCTCATCGGCACGCTGACCGGCCTGCTGACGGCGGCCACCGGCGTGTTTGTGCTGCCGGCCGTGCCCTGGCTGCAGGCGCTGGGGCTGAAGAAGGACGAGATGGCGCAGGCGCTGGGCTTGTCGTTCACGGTCTCCACGCTCGCGCTGGCCGTGGCGCTGGCCGGCAGCCGCCACTTGAATGCCGATTCGGCTGCACAGTCATTGCTGATGCTGCTGCCTGCCATGCTGGGCATGTGGCTGGGCCAGAACCTGCGCGACGAACTGAGCCAGAACAGCTTCCGCGCGTGTTTCATGGGCGGGTTGCTGGTGCTGGGCGGCTGGCTGGTGTGGCGGGGCTGGTGACGCCCGAACGCTCATTATTTGATAGCTGCTTGCGCCCGTAGCCATAAGGGCTGAAAGACTTTTTTCCTAACAAAACCGCTGAGGGGCGAACTCAACGGTGCAGACGACTCAGTGGCTTTGCCCGGCCAACTGGGCCTTGAGCGCGCCATTTTCCGCCGTCAGTTCACTGATGGTCTGCCGGAGCCGCGCAATCACACCCTCGGGCGATTCCGGTTCGGTGCGCGCTACGGCGCGGGTTTCGCGCACCTGGCGGGCGGCCTGCTGCAGCTCCTTGCGGCCACCGGCGGCGGCGGCCACCTGCGCCTCGACCGGCAGCGAGGCCACGGTGGCAGCGGCGTTGATGGAAATCGTGCCGGACTTCACCGCTGCCATCAGTTCGGGGGCGGCCGACTTCTGGATCTTCTCGATCTGGCTGATGGTGTTGCTGCTGATGCGGGCCGCCTTGGCCAGGGCGTCGCGCGTCAGCAGGGGTTCGGGCGCCGAGGTCGGGGCGCCTGTCGCCTGGCCTGACGCGGAAGGCGTATCCGCCGGCGTTTGCGCGCGCACCGCCAGGATGTCCTTTTTGCGCAGGGCCAGCACGCCGCGCTGGAAATCAGACACGCTGCGCCGCCCCAGGTGCTGGTCAATCATCCACAGGTGCACGTCGCCGAGCGACTTGAAGTGGCTGTGCTTCACGGTATGGAAAGGGATGCCGTGTTGGGTACAGATGCTGTGCCGGTTGTGGCCGTCCACCAGCACGTCGCCCCACAGCACCAGCGCGTCGCGGCAACCTTCGGCCAGCAGGCTGCGCTCCAGGGCCTCGCGTTCGTCGGCCGTCAGCGGATCGATGTAGGCAAGCAGTTCTTCGTTGACCGTGATGTTCATGGTAAGTTCGTCAGGGATGGCTGGCAAAAAACGTCTCCAGCCCTCCACGCAGGGAGGGCGGGGTCGTCGAAAAGAAAGGGAAGCCACGCGGCAGCAGCAAAGTGCGGCCCGGTGCATGACAGTCGGCGGGGGCAGACTGCAGGAAGCGCCCCGAGCAAGATCATAGCGAGGATCAACCGCAGGCCGGACGCGCCCGGAAAGCCTTCGCGCAGTTGCCTCCGGCGCCTGCGCAGGTACCGGGACATGCAGCGCGTTTTTGTCGCGGGACCAGAATTCTGAATAAAAAGGCCTGTAGCCCTTTAAATACACGATACCATAGCTATCGAAAAAATAGCAACTCGGACAACAAACGCCGCGCAGGCTGCGCGCCCGGCGCTTTTTCTGACACGTTTTTGCGTGTGAAGGCGCCGCAAAACTGCGGCGACGCTGGATAATTGAAGTCCCGACACGGAGAGAGAACCTTTTGTTTTCAATGCGTCAAGACCGCTGGATCTGCCTGATAGGCGGGATCATCCTTCTGGCGGCGAATCTGGCAGCAGGTATCGCCGTGTATGCCGTCATGGAGCGGCAGACAGAGTCTGTTCTCAGCCGCGGCCTGCACGCAGCGCTGCAAAGCAATGTGCGCCTGTTTGAAAGCCAGACCCACCAGGCCCTGACCGACGCGCGGACCGCGGCGACGCGTCCTTTCCTGGTGCAGACCCTGCAGATTCTCGGGTCCGCGCCGGACGATGCCGCGGCAACGCTGGCGATGCAGCGGGCTGCCACCTCGTTTCTGCCCACCGGTTTCAGTGGCCTGTCCTTTCTTGACACGCGGGGACGTGAAGTGGCCCGCGCCGGCAGTTTTTCCCGCACTGGCGAGCAACATGTCGTGCTGAGCCAGAAAGACCGGGTGGTCCTGTTGTGGAACGGTAAATTCATTGTCCAGACGCACCTGGACATCCTCGACCCCCAGGGCCTTCGCGTGGGCGAGGTGAGGACGGAGACCGCCCTTCCTCTGTTGACCCGGGTCTTTGGCGATGTGGCCGCTATAGGCCAGAGTGCCGAATTCGCGGTCTGCGCGCCGCTGGACGACGGCGGCAAGGACATGAACTGTTTTCTGGGGCGCGTGTCCGGCATAGAGTTCAAGCGCCTTGCGCGTGTCGTCGAGGGCAAAGCCCTGCCCATGAACCACGCCCTGGCCGGCGATACCGGCATCATCGTCGCCCGGGACTACCGGCGCGAACAGGTCGTGGCGGCCTACGCACCGATTGCCCCTTTTGGTTTCGGGATGGTGCTCAAAATCGACCAGAAGGAGCTGTACGCGCCCATCTTCGCCCAGCTCAAGTACATCCTGCCCCTGCTGGCTGCGCTGGCGATCGTGGGCATGCTGCTGCTCAATGTTCTGGTCGCGCCGCTGGTGCGCAAACTGGTTCTCTCGGAAAAAGCCGCGCGTGATGCCAATGCCCTGCTGCGCAACAACGAAACGCAGTTGCGCGATATCACCGACACCTTGCCGGCCCTGCTGTCCTACGTCGATGCGGAGCAGCGCTTCCGCTTTCATAACCGGGCCTATGAAGAGGCGCTGGGGCTGTCCTCGGAGCAGATCGAGGGGAAACACCTGCGCGAAGTCCTGGGCGAGAAAATTTATCAAGCCACCATCCCCCAGGTTGAACAGGTGATGGCGGGTTACCCGGTGGTCTACGAACGCACCCGGAACAACCCTCGCGGCGACCCGCGTGACTATGTCGTCAACTACTTCCCGCGGTATGGCGAAGGTGAAGACGAGGGCCGGGTCATCGGTTTTTATTCGCTGGCAACCGACATCACCGAACTCAAACGCCTGGACCGCATCAAGAGCGAGTTCGTCTCCACCGTGAGCCACGAGTTGCGCACCCCGCTGACCTCCATCCGCGGCTCACTGGGCCTGATCGCCGGTGGTGTGGCCGGCCAGGTGCCCGACGCCGTCAAGTCGCTGGTGGAGATCGCCAAGAACAACTGCGAGCGCCTGATCCGCCTGATCAACGACATCCTGGACATCGAGAAGATCGAGTCCGGCAAGATGCAGCTCGACCTGCAGGAGCTGGCGCTCAAACCCCTGCTGGTGCAGGCGCTGGCCGCCAACGAGGGTTTTGGTGCCGCGAAAAACGTGCACCTGAAGCTGTTCTGCACCGACGAGACCCTGCAGGTCCGCGCGGACAGCGACCGCCTGACCCAGGTCGTGACCAACCTGTTGTCCAATGCCATGAAATTTTCGCCACCCGGTGGCACGGTGGAAGTGCATGTGTCGCGCGCCGGCCTGGGCGTGCGGGTCGAGGTGCGCGACCGCGGCCCCGGCATTCCCGAGGAGTTTCGCAAGCGCATTTTCCAGAAGTTCTCGCAGGCCGACTCGTCCGACACGCGCCAGAACAGTGGCACCGGGCTGGGCCTGAATATTTCGAGAGCGATCATCGAACGCCTGGGTGGCAGCATGGGTTTCGAGAGTGAAGCCGGGACGGGCACCACCTTTTTCTTCGAGTTGCCGCAAGCGCAATCGCCGCAACCCGACAACCAGCCCGTGGCTGCGCTTGCTGCCCCCACGTCGGCCAGCGCCCGCCCGCGCATTCTCGTGTGCGAAGACGACCGCGACATTGCCCACCTGATCGGCCTGATGCTGGAAAAAGGCGGTTTTGACGTGGACCGGGCCTACACCGCCGCCACGGCACTGGCCTTTCTGGAAAAAACCAGCTATGCCGCGATGACGGTGGACCTGGGGCTGCCCGACCAGGACGGCATCACCCTGGTGCTCACCTTGCGCCGGCAGGCGCACACGCGCGATCTGCCCATCGTTGTGGTCTCGGCCTCGGCCAGTGAAGAACGGATCGAGTGCAACAGCCTGCCGCTGAACGTCTCGGACTGGCTGGAAAAACCCATCGACGAGAACCAGCTGGTGCTCGCACTGCGCCGCGCCATCGGCAGCATGGCCGAAGGCAAGCCGCGCATCCTGCATGTCGAGGACGACGTCGACATCCAGCGCATCACGGCCGCAATCGCCCAGGACTTCGCTGTCTTCGAGTTTGCCGCCTCACCCGAGGAAGCGCGTGCGCGGCTGCATGAGCAGCACTTTGACCTGGTGCTGCTGGACCTGGCGTTGCGTGGTGGGTCAGGCTGGGAGGTGCTGAAAAACGTCGAGGTGCTGGACCAGCCGCCACCCGTGGTGGTGTTCTCGGCCACGGCGCTCAACCGTGCCGAGGCCGCCCGCTTCGCCGCCGTGTTGGTCAAAGCGCAGACCTCGAACGCCGAAGTGTTGCAGACCCTGCAGCGCGTGCTCGCTGAGACGCACCCGGCCGGCGCGACGCCGGCCTGAGCGAACCGTCCCGGCGCCAGGACCTCTCCGGCGGCCATGGCGTCTCTGTCTGCCAGAAACTCCTGAATTGATAGCTGCTGGCGACCGTCCGACAAGGGCCGGAGGCCGTTTTTCCTTGCAAGCTGAAGCTCAGCCCTGGAATCTCAGCCCTGCTGGAGCAGCATGCCGATCTGCTGGTCCTTGCGCTCCCACAGGTCGGTGAGCCACTGCTGGAAACGCATGCGAAACACCGGATCGGCGGCGTAGTCGCCCTCGCTGAACTCGGGAGGAATCGGCAGCTGCTGCGCGCGCACGATGATTTTTGGCGTCTGGCCGCAGAGAAACTGCCAGAAAGATGGTGCACCGGCCGGGTAGACGATGGTCACGTCGATCAGCGAGTGGAATTTTTCGCCCATGGCGTTGACCGCCAGCGCCAGCGCGCCGGCCTTGGGCTTGAGCAGGTGCCGGTAGGGCGAGGCCTGCGACGCGTGTTTGGCGGGCGTGAAACGTGTGCCCTCGGCGAAGTTCATCACGCTGGTGGGCACCAGCGCAAACTTCTCGCAGGCGCGTTTGGTGGCTTCGCGGTCCTGCAGGCGCCGCTCGGGGTGTTTGCGCAGGTCGGCCTTGGTGTGGCGCTTCATGAAGGGAAAGTCCAGCGCCCACCAGGCCAGGCCGATGACCGGCACCCAGATCAGCTGCTGCTTGAGGAAAAACTTCAGCATGGGAATGCGCCGGTTCAGCACATGCTGCAGCACAAAAATATCCACCCACGACTGGTGGTTGGCATTGACCAGGTACCAGCCCTCGTAACGCAACGCGTCCACGCCGGCCACGTCCCACCGGGTAGCCTGGGTCAGCCGCATCCAGCCGCTGTTGCAGGCAATCCAGGCGGTGGCAATCGCATTGAGCAGCGGGTCGATGCGCACTCGCACCGCCTTGAACGGCAGCACCAGCTTGACCAGCGACGCGGCGAACAGCAGCGAGCACCAGAACAGCGTGTTGATGACCAGCAAAAACAGCGCAATCAGGCCACGAACAAAGGAAGGCAGAAATCCGAGCATGGGCAGTTCAAAACCTGAATTGTTGCGCGTCCGGGCATGCCCGGCCTTGTGGAAGGTCAAAGGCAGCTTAGTGGAAGGCCGGTGGCGGTGCGAATCGCTCCTGTTTTAATAGCTGGTTGTGACCGCCGAATAAGGGCTGGCGGCCGATCTTGGTTGCAAGCCGGCCGAAACAGCCCTCAGCGTGCCTTGCGGGCAAAAGGTTTGCCGCCGGGCTTGCCCGAGCCGTTGTCGCGCGGCGGCAGGCCGGTGTGCTGGGTCAGGATGCGGCCTTTCACCGGTGTCACGGTCTTCAGCGCAACCGTGGTCGAGTTTTTCTTGCGCGCGCTCACGTAGCCGCCGTCGGTCATGGGCTGGAAGGTCGGGATCAGGTGGTGCTTGCCATTGCCGATCAGGTCGGCGCGACCCATGGCCTTGAGCGCCTCGCGCAGCAGCGGCCAGTTGTTGGCGTCGTGGTAGCGCAAAAAGGCCTTGTGCAGGCGGCGGCGCTTGTCGCCGCGCACGATGTCCACCGTCTCGCTGTCGCGCGTGATCTTGCGCAGCGGGTTCTTGTTGGTGTGGTACATCGTCGTGGCGGTGGCCATGGGTGACGGGTAAAAGGTCTGCACCTGGTCGGCGCGGAAGCCGTTTTTCTTCAGCCAGATCGCCAGGTTCATCATGTCTTCGTCGCTGGTGCCGGGGTGGGCGGCGATGAAGTAGGGAATCAAAAACTGCTTCTTGCCGGCTTCAAGGCTGTACTTCTCGAACATCTGCTTGAACTTGTCATAGCTGCCGATGCCGGGCTTCATCATCTTGGTCAGCGGGCCCTGCTCGGTGTGCTCGGGCGCGATTTTCAAATAACCGCCGACGTGGTGCGTGACCAGCTCTTTCACGTACTCGGGGCTTTGCACGGCCAGGTCGTAACGCAGGCCAGAGCTGATCAGGATTTTCTTCACGCCCTTGAGCGCCCGCGCGCGGCGGTACATCTTGATCAGCGGGTTGTGGTCGGTGTTGAGGTTCTGGCAGATGCCCGGGTAAACGCAGCTCGGCTTTCGGCAGGCGGCCTCGATCTCGGGCGACTTGCAGCCAATGCGGTACATGTTGGCGGTCGGCCCGCCCAGGTCGGAGATCGCGCCGGTGAACCCCTTGACGGTGTCACGGATGGCCTCGATCTCGCGAATCACCGAGTCTTCCGAGCGGCTCTGGATGATGCGGCCTTCGTGCTCGGTGATCGAGCAGAAAGTGCAGCCGCCGAAGCAGCCGCGCATGATGTTCACGCTGAAGCGGATCATCTCCCAGGCGGGGATCTTGGTCGCGCCGTCGTGGCTGCCGGCTTCGTCCTGGTAGGCCGGGTGCGGGGCACGGGCATACGGCAGGTCGAACACGTAGTCCATCTCGGCCGTGGTCAGCGGAATCGGCGGTGGCGTGATCCACACGTCGCGCGCGGTCGCGCCTTCGCCGTGCGCCTGCACCAGCGCGCGTGCGTTGCCGGGGTTGGTTTCGAGGTGCAGCACGCGATTGGCATGGGCGTACAGCACGGCGTCGCTTTTGACCTGCTCGTAGGACGGCAGGCGGATCACCGAGCGGTCGCGTGGCGGCACCTTGATCCTGCCCTGCATGTGGGACAAAGCGGGGTTGGGCACGAAGGTCAGCGGTTTGATGGTGGGGTTGGCCAGGTTCTTCCCCTCTCCTCCTGGGAGAGGGAGCGATGCCTTGGCATCTACCTCGGCCTGCGCAGCCACCTCGACAGCCTCGTCTTCACGTGCGCAACTGGCGCCCTGCTCTTTCGCCTGCTCTGAAATCATCAGGTAGGGATTGACATGCGCCTCGACCCGGCCCGGCGCATCAACGCTGGTGGAATCGATCTCGAACCAGCCCTGCGCGGTTTCGTCGCCGGTGCGGCGGATGAAGGCCGTGCCGCGGATGTCGGTCATGGCCGCGACCGGCTCCTTGGCGGCGATGCGGTGGGCAATTTCGACAATCGCACGTTCGGCGTTGCCGTACAGCAGCAGGTCGCACTTGGCGTCGACCACGATGGAGCGGCGCACCTTGTCGGACCAGTAGTCGTAATGGGCAATGCGGCGCAGCGAACCTTCGATGCCGCCCAGGATGATGGGCACGTCCTTGTACGCTTCGCGGCAGCGTTGGCTGTAGACGATGGCGGCGCGGTCAGGCCGCTTGCCGCCGATGTCGCCGGGCGTGTAGGCGTCGTCGCTGCGGATCTTGCGGTCCGCCGTGTAGCGGTTGATCATCGAGTCCATGTTGCCGGCGGTCACGCCGAAAAACAGGTTCGGTTTGCCCAGGGCCTTGAACGGGTCGGCGCTTTGCCAGTCGGGCTGGGCGATGATGCCGACGCGAAAGCCCTGGGCTTCGAGCATGCGGCCGATGACCGCCATGCCGAAGCTCGGATGGTCCACATAGGCGTCGCCGGTGACGATGATGATGTCGCAGCTGTCCCAGCCCAACTGGTCCATCTCGGCCCGGCTCATGGGCAGGAATTTCGACGTGCCGAAGCGGCTGGCCCAGTACTTCCGGTAGCTGGTCAGGGGTTTGGCGGCGCGCGCGAAAAAGGAGACGTCGATGGGGGCGTTCATGGAGGCTTTGAAGGGCAACCTTTAATTTTAAGGTTTTAAGCCCGCTTGTGCTCCTTACATGGGTACTTCGCGCCTCGAATCAACCCGATTCGACCTCAAAACGACTGTTTCAGGCCCGGGCATGGGCAATCAGGCGGTCCAGCATGCGGCCCAGTTGCTGCTGCTGCGTGACCGACAAGCAGCCAAAAATCTCGTCATTGCGCCGCGCAATCAGCGCCATCACGCGGCTCCAGAGGGCCCTGCCCGGGCTGGTCAGCGTCAGCACCACGCCGCGGCCGTCGGAGGTGCTGGCCTCCTTGCGCACCAGGCCGCGGTCCACCAGCGACTGCGCCGCCCGGCTGGCCTGGCCCTTGTTCAGGTTGGCCTTGGCGGCCAGTTCCATCACCGAGAGCGGCGCAAAGTTGCCAATGGCCGCCAGGCAGCGCGCCTCGCCCACCGGCAGGCCGAACTCGGCAGCGTAGGCTGTGCTGCTGAACTTGTCGGTCAGCTTGTTGACCAGGTGCAGCCGGTAGCTCAGGAACTCGTCCAGCCGCGGGGTGCCGGACGGTTTACGCGGCATCACCGGCCTCGGCGGCGCACTGTTTCTGCGCGTTGGCGATCAGGGGCAAAACCTGGTCGGCACGTTCGAAGCGGCTCATCAGCGACAGGCTCAGCATCGCCAGCAGGAGCGGCGCCTGGACCTCGCCCACCTGCGCAAGGGCTTCGCACAGGGCGGAATAACTCCGGTCAAGCTCGGCATCGGTCATACGGCGAATCCTTTCTGTTCGAGGGCAGCCAGCAGCGGCGCCGGGTCCAGGCCACGCCAGCGGCCCATCACATATCCGTCGGGGCGTACCAGCACCAGAGCCTCGGCGCTGGCGTCGGGCAGGCCGTAACGCTGGCGCGCCTGGCCCAGCGTGTCGGCCTCGGGTTCAATCGCCAGCACCGCCACGCCGTGGTCCGGCAAATCGCGCAGCGCATCGGGCAAGGCGCCGCCGGCAAACACCAGGCACACCATGTCGCGGCCAAAACATTGCGTGAGGTGTAGCGGGCCGTGCGGTCCGGCCAGCAGGGCCTCGGGCGCGGGCGCACCTGGCGCGGCCAGATCGCTGGCCCACGCACCGGCTTGCGGCAGGTTGAGCGGTGAGTCGACATAGGTAATGGGCGAGGACTGGCGCGGGTTGATCAGCGGCCGCACCTTGTCATCGCTGAGTGCCAGCCGCAAGGTGGCCTCACGCATCAGCTTGAAGGCAAAGTTGGGCGGCGCCATGAACTCGGTGCTTTTGGCGCCATAGGCGATGTTCTCGCGCGCAGCGTGGACACGTTCGGTGGAATAGGAGTCGAGCAGGCTGTCGGCCGCCCTGCCCTCGATCACGGCGGCCAGCTTCCAGGCCAGGTTGCCGGCATCGTCGAGCCCGGAGTTGAGCCCACGCACGCCGAAGATGGGCACCAGGTGCGCGGCGTCACCAGCGAACAACACGCGGCCGTGGCGGTAGCTGTCCAGGCTCAGGCACTTGGCGTTGTAGATCGAGATCCACAGCGGCTCCCAGGGCTCGTCCTCGCCGATCATGCGCAAATGGCTTTGCACGCGCGGCAACACGTTTTCGGGCTTGACGGCCTCGACCGGGTCTTCGTCGTCACGGATCTGGTAGTCGATGCGCCAGACATCGTCGGGCTGGCGGTGCATCAGGATGGTGGAGCCCGGGTTGGACGGCGGGTCGAACCAGGCCAGGCGCTCGACCGCGCGCCGGGTCTTCTGCACGATGTCGACGATCACATATTTGCCGTCGTACTGCGTGCCCTGAAGCTGCAGGCCGAGCTGCTCGCGCACGGTGCTGCGTCCGCCGTCGCAGGCGACCACCCAGTCGGCGCGAACCTTGTGGAGTCCCGAGGGGCTTTCGACTTCGACCTCGGCGCCATCGGCAAGCTGGCGTACGGCCGTCACGCGGCTGGACCAGCGCAGGTCCATGGCCGAGGTGCCGGCGCGGTGCGCAAACTCCTCCACATAAAACTGCTGGATGTTGACCATGGGCGCAAAACGCTGGGTCGGCTCGCTGGGCATCTGGAAATGCAGCACCTCGGCATCGCGCCAGTAGCTGCGCCCGCCCACCCAGGACAAGCCCTTGTCCACCAGCGGCTGGTCGGCGCCGATCCAGCCGAGGATTTCCTGCGAGCGGCGCGACATGCAGATGGCGCGGCTGCCGCTGCAGTAAGCCTCATCGGCCTCCACCACCAGGCATTCGATGCCGTAATGCGAGAGCAGAGCGGCCAGGGTGAGACCGACCGGTCCACCACCGGCAATCAGCACCGGAATACGGTCCGGGAAGGAGGGTTCAAGGGTAGTCATGGGCAGGTGCCAGGTTGGTTGCGGACACAACTATAAGGCTAACTGGTTGCAGGCGCAACCAGCTTGACACTGCCACCCGCCTCCGCCCGCTGCAGCGACTGGCCCGCCCCTTGGCTATGATGGTTTTCACCAACCCACCGGAGACGAGACATGCCCGCATTCAGCACCCTGCGCATCGACAAGGACGCCGCCCACCCGCGCATCGCGCGCCTGCTGCTCAACCGGCCCGAGCGGCTCAACGCCATCAATGACGCCATGCCGCGCGAGATCCGGGCCGCCATCGACTGGGCCGCGGCCGAGGATGAGGTCCATGTGATCATTGTCGAAGGCGCGGGCAAGGGGTTTTGCGGCGGGTACGACCTCAACCACTTTGGCGAAGGCAACATCGACCACCCCTGCCAGCAGGAGCAGTTCCCCTGGGACCCGATGGTGGACTACGCCTACATGAAACGCAACACCGAAGATTTCATGAGCCTGTGGCGCAGCCCGAAACCGACGATTGCCAAGGTCCACGGTTACGCTGCCGCCGGCGGCAGCGACATTGCGCTGTGCTGCGACTTGCTGGTAATGGCCGACGATGCACGCATCGGCTACATGCCGACCCGCGTCTGGGGCTGCCCGACCACCGCGATGTGGACCTACCGCCTGGGCGCCACCCGTGCCAAGCAACTGATGTTCACCGGCGACACCATCGACGGGAAAAAGGCTGCCGACTGGGGCCTGGCCAACGAGAGTGTGCCGATCGATCAGCTGGAAGCGGCTACCCTGAAACTTGCGCAGCGCATCGCCGGGGTGCCGCGTTCGCATCTGGCCATGCACAAGATGGTGGTCAACCAGGTGATGCTGACCATGGGGCTGGAGCAGACGCAGATGATGGCCACCGTGTTTGACGGCATCACGCGCCACAACCCCGAGGGCATGTGGTTTCGCCGTTATGCCCAGGCCGAAGGTTTCAAGGCCGCGGTGCAGTGGCGTGACAGCGGCGAGCCGATTCCCGAAGGCGACGAGGCGCGCAACGCCATCCGCGACTTGTCGTCGCGACCGCCTCAGGCCTGAGCCGGATTCACCCGGCCCGGCTCGCGCACCGGCTGGACGGGCTCACCGGGCGGCAAGTCGATCACCTCGGGCGGTGGCTCCGGTGCCGGTGGCATCACCGGCGGCGGACTGTCGGGTGGGACGTGGGCCTTCCAGGAACGAGACATGACACGAAAGATCATGATCGTTGGTGGCGCCTGCGGCGGATGACCAGCGTCCGCAACAGCGCGGCGCCCAGGGCGCCCGCCGCCAGGGCGAGCAGCGCGGACTGCCCCGGCTTGCGCGCCACCTGGTCGGCCAGCGCCTCGCGGTAACGCACCAGCACACCCGCTGCTGGCGCATCGTCATGGCCGGCAGGGGCCAGAATCCCGTCCGATGCGGGGTTGCTCAGCACGGCCTGCTCGGCGGACTGCAGCACGTCCTCGCTCAGCGACCGCGATGGCGCGGGTGGCACAGCGTTCTCTTCTTCAATGCGGGGCGTGATCATCAGGACGCTTTCTCCGGGTCAGTTCCGGTTCAGTCAAAAAATGGCGGGCCCAAATCCGGGCCGCATGCTTTTCTCGCAGTCCTCAAACCTTAAAAGGCTTGGCCGGCCCGGCCTGCGGGAAAGCCCAGCGTCGCCCTGTAGGAGGGCGCCCCGGCCGGGACGCGCCTGCGGCAGGGGCAGGCACAACGTTTGACCGGGCCACGCGGAGGTCAGGCAGTGCAACGCATCGAAGTAAGACGGGTCTTACAAGGGCTCGCGACTGCCCTTACAACCACTGGCGCCACGCAACTACGCCCCCCGGCCGTCCCGGCTTGTAAGGTTGGACTTGGTCTTCCCCGCAATGCTTTCTTCCACCGCTCCCTTCCCATGAGGACATCCGATGGCACTCGCAGCATCCTCCCCTACCGACGCCCCCGGCACAGAGGGCACGCGCCAGTGGCATTCCCCTTTCGGACCTGCGGCCTGGCTGGTGGCCGCCTTGGTCGGACTGGGCGCCCTGCTGGCAATCTTGCCCGAAGGCACGGCCGAGACGCTGCAAACCGTTATTGCCTGGCTGATGGTCGCCATGGTGGCGACCCTCGCCGTGATTCTTGTCGCCAAGGGGCTGGAGCGCCTGCTCGACTGCGAGTCCAGTTAACACTCCTGCAGCCGCCACACGGGCGCCTCTCCGGCCGGCCCCATCCTCATTTTTTTTGAACCCTTTCCAAGGAACCCAGATGACGCAACCCAAGCGCAGTACAGCCAGCGCCCCCAAGCTTTCTTCCGGGGCCACCGAAAAGCAAAAACAGCTTCAGGCTTTTACTGCCGACGCCGCCAGCACGCTGACGACCAACCAGGGTCTGCACATTCCGGACAACCACAATTCGCTCAAGGCCGGCGTCCGCGGTCCGACGCTGATGGAGGACTTCATCCTCCGCGAAAAAATCACCCACTTCGACCATGAGCGCATTCCCGAGCGCGTTGTGCATGCACGCGGCTCCGCGGCGCACGGGGTTTTCAAGCTCTACAAGCCAATGACGCAGTTCACCAGCGCCGGCTTTTTGCAGAATCCCGAACTGGAGACCCCGGTGTTCGTGCGTTTTTCCACCGTCGCCGGATCACGGGGGTCGGCCGACACGGTGCGCGACGTGCGCGGCTTTGCCGTCAAGTTCTACACCGACGAAGGCAACTACGACCTGGTGGGCAACAACATCCCGGTCTTCTTCGTCCAGGACGCGATCAAGTTCCCCGATCTCGTCCATGCCCTCAAGCCCGAGCCGCACAACGAGATGCCGCAGGCCGCGAGTGCGCACGACACCTTCTGGGACTTTGTCTCGCTGATGCCCGAATCGACCCACATGCTGATGTGGGCGATGTCGGACCGCGCCATTCCGCGCAGCTACCGCATGATGGAGGGGTTTGGCGTGCACACCTTCCGTTTCATCAATGCGCACGGCGACGCGCATTTTGTGAAGTTCCACTGGAAGCCCAAACTCGGCGTGCACGGCCTGGCCTGGGACGAAGCCCAGAAAATTGCCGGCAAAGATGCGGACTACCACCGCCGGGATCTCTGGGAAGCCATCGACAGGGGCGACTTTCCGGAGTGGGAACTCGGTGTGCAGATCATCGAGGAAGGCCAGGAAGACAAGCTCGGCTTTGACATCCTGGACCCAACCAAGCTGATTCCTGAATCGGTCGTGCCGGTCCAGCTCATCGGCAAGATGGTGCTCAACCGCAATCCGGACAACTTCTTTGCCGAGACCGAACAGGTGGCGTTTCACCCCGGCCATCTGGTGCCGGGCATCGACTTCACCGACGACCCGCTGCTGCAGGGCCGCCTGTTTTCCTACACCGACACCCAGCTGTCGCGTCTGGGCGGGGCGAACTTTCACGAGATCCCGATCAACAAGGCGGTCTGCCCTTTCCACAATTTCCAGCGCGACGGCATGCACCGGCAGGGCATCAGCAAGGGTCGGGTCGCTTACGAGCCCAACACCCTGGCAACAGGCGCGGAATTTCGCGTTGACGGCGGCGCCCAAGGCTTTCACACCCACCCGCAGGCGCTGGAATCCCCGAAAATCCGCCGGCGCAGCCCTTCGTTCGACGACCATTTTTCCCATGCCACGCTGTTCTGGAACAGCCAGAGCCCGGCCGAAAAAGACCACATCGTGGCCGCCTTCCGGTTTGAGCTGTCCAAGGTCGAGGTGCCCGACATCCGCCAGCGCATGGTCGACAACCTCGCGCATGTGGATGCCAAGCTGGCCGCCCGGGTGGCGGCACCGCTGGGCATCAACGCCCCCGATGCCAAGGCCGCGGCCGGGCGGCTGGGATTTCGTGACTACCGGATCGCGCAGACCGTCGATGAAGATGCGGCGCTGAGCATGGCCGGCCGGCCGGCCGCCGACAACATCCGGACACGCAAGGTCGCGATTCTGGTCGCCGACGGCGTGGACCTGTTGAGCTTCAAGCGCCTGCAACAGGAGTTGCTCGACGCCGGCGCCCAGTGCAAGGTGGTCGCGCCCCAGCTCGGCCCGGTCACCACTTCGTCAGGCAAGCAGCTTCCCGCGGACCACACGTTTTCCAACACCTCGTCCATCATGTTTGATGCGGTCGTGATACCGGGCGGCGCAGCCAGCGCCGCCACGCTGGCACAGCTGGGCGACGCGGTCCATTTCGTGCTGGAGGCCTACAAACATTGCAAGACCGTCTGCGTCCTCAACGAAGGCGCGCAGTTGCTCGGCACGCTGGGTTTCGCGCTCGACACCAAGGACGGCGCGCTGATGGAGCCCACCGCGGGCATCCTGCTGGGCGACTCGCGCAAGGCGGCCGACGGCCAGATTGCGCAGGCCTTGATCGCCGCGATGGCCCGCCACCGCCACTGGGACCGGCTCAATGTGGACGCCGTCCCTGCCTGAAGCCCGCGCGGGCTCAGGGCTTGAGCTGAAGTTCGTGGGTGAACCCGGCCGGGTTCATCTGTAGCGGGCGGTAGCTGACGTCGGCCCATGGCCGGCTCATGTCGCGGTAGCGGCTGGAAAACACCAGCCCGCTTTGCCCGGTCTGATAAATGAACTGCGATTTTTCAAGATCTGCCAAGTCATAGACCGCGCGAAGCGAGGCGGCATGCCGGTTGGCAAACGGGAATTTCGCATCATTGGGCCAGTATTGGCCAACGTTGACCGTGAACGAGTCCCCGCCGGTCGGCACGCTGACGTCGAACAGCCCTGCCAGCGCGGCCACGTTGCTGAAGGGCCGGTGCGCCGACAGCGCTTGATGCGCATCGCCCCACTTCCATTGCGCAGGCTGGCCGCCCCGCGCGGCCTGCAAGGCCGTCAGCGCGCGGTCCAGCGCGGCGGTGGACTGGGTGGCGCAGCCTGCCGCTCCGCACCAGGCCTTGTCATCACGCGCCACCATCTCTTCGATCGCGCTGCGGAAATGGCGCTTGCCGTACATGCTTTTGAGGCGGTCCTCGCCCAGCTTGCTGCCGATCACGCCGCGTGTCAGTTCGTCGACCCAGACCGAAAAAATCAGCGGCGCCGCGCTGTCGGGCCGCATCACGCCATCGAAGCCAGCCAGCGCCGCCTGCGCTTGTGCGGCCAACGGGTGCTCCGACACCGTTTTCCGCAACAACGGCAGCAGGCGCAGGGTGGCCGACGACAATTGGTCGGACTGGATTGCCCGCATGGAGGCGGCGTCATGCCGGGGCTGGGCGGCCAGCAGTTTTTCGATGCGGTCAAAGCGGTAAGGCACGACCCAGTCCTGCCCGAGGAAGAGGTCGGCACCAGGTGGCACCACACTCTGGTTGGCATTGGAAAACCAGCCTTTTTTGCCTATCGCGACCGCATCGGCCTGTGGTGTCTGCGCGTAGGGCAGCCAGCCGGCCCAGTCGTAGCGCGCCTGCCAGCCCGGCGACGGTGCGATGCCGAGAATGTCGTTGTCGGCCTTGCGCAGCGGCACCTTGCCGATGGCCTTGTAGGCGACCTTGCCGGCCACATCGGCCATCACCACATTCTGCATCGGCGAGTGGTGGTCGGCATAGGCGGCGATCAGCTCGTCCACCGACTGCGCCTGGTTGGCGCGCAAGGCCGCCAGGGCCGTCAGGTTGTCGGTTTCCAGCGCGCTCCAACGCAGCGCGATCACGTACTTGCCGGTGTCCAGCAACTCGCCATGGGTTTTCTGCGCGTCGCTGAGCACAGGCCCATGGCGGCTGGTGCGCACCTTCAGGCTGACGTCGGGTTTGCCCTTGACCTTGATGGTTTCGCTGCGGCTGCTGAAATCTGCCCACTGCGCCGGGCCACTGCCGGGCACGCGGTATTGCTGCGGGTTGGCCGGGTTGATCTGCTCGAGGTAGAGGTCCTGCACGTCGGGGCCGGTGTTGGTAAAGCCCCAAGCCACTTTGGTGGTGCGGCCCAGCACCACAAACGGCAGACCCGGCAGGGTCGCGCCGATGACATCCAGCGCCGGTGTCGCCTTCCCGTCGGCCCCCTGGCCTGCGGGCGCCTGCAGCCGGGCGAAATACCAGATGGCAGGCGCCGATAAACCCAGGTGCGGGTCGTTGGCCAGCAGGGGCTTGCCGCTGACGGTGTGGCTGCCGGCCAGCACCCAGTTATTCGAGCCCTTGCCTTCCACGTTGCCGATGTTGGCAGCCCAGTCGTTGATGTCGAGCGCCAGCAGGTCCGGCCTTGCGGTCAGGGCTTGTAGACCAAAAAAGCCTCCAGCCCTTTCCGGACTTGCCTCTGCAGCTCCTGTCTTGATCGCGTCTGGGCGAAAGACCCCGAGTTCGGCATAGAGCCTGGCGAAGTCGGTTTTGGAGGCCGGCGCCTCGCCCGGGTAAGGCGTGAACAGCTGCCACAGTTGTTCGGTCGTCAGCACTTTGGCCGCCGACAGGCGCGCAAATTCATTGCCCCAGTTACCGCCCAGGTCCAGCGCCATCATCAGCGCCCAGCCCACGCTGTCCTGTGGAGTCCAGGGCTGGCCGGCGCCGCCCGGCTTGACGCCGAGGACGTGGAATTCGGGCGACAGCGCCTGGGTGCTGCCGGCATAAAACGCGTTGATGCCGTCGCTGTAGGCCTGCAGCGCCTGTTTCGCCTCGGCCGGCAACACCTGCCACTGGCGCTGCGCCGCCTCCATGATGCCCAGCGTGCGCATGAGCTTGTCGGTGTCCAGCGTGGCCTCGCCCAGCACCTCCGACAACTCGCCGTGCATGACGCGACGGTTGAACTCCAGCTGCCAGCCACGCTCCTGCGCATGCACGTAACCGAGCGCCATCCAGGCGTCGCGCGGGGACCGGGCCTGGATGTGGGTGACGTCGGCGCCGTCGCGCGCCACGGTCACAGGCGCTGCCAGGGCGGGCAGCTTGAGTTCGCCGTCCAGTGCCGGAAAGGCGCGCGAGGCGTAGACAGCCAGCGCAGCCGCGAGCAGCGCGACCAGCACCAGCAACACCCAGAAAAACCGTTTGACCCAGACCATGATCGCCTCCTCCTTGTTGTGGGCGATAGCCTAACCGAATCAGGCCACCCGCAATCAGGCCCCCGCAATCAGTCGCAGGTGATCAGACGGCGGCGACCGGCTTGAGTTGCAGCGACTTGATCTCCAGAAACTCCTCAAACCCGTACACTCCGGCCTCGCGGCCATTGCCCGACTGCTTGTAGCCGCCAAAAGGGGCATTGGCGTTGAAGGGGCCGCCGTTGATGTCGACCTGCCCGGTGCGGATGCGGCGCGCGACTTTCATCGCATGGTCGTCGCTGCCGCTCCAGACGCCGCCGCCCAGACCGTAAATGGTGCTGTTGGCGATCGCCACGGCCTCTTCTTCGTCCTTGTACGGAATCACCACCAGCACGGGTCCGAAAATTTCTTCCTGGGCCAGGGTGTCGGTGGCCTTGATGCCCAGGATGGTGGGCTGCACAAAGTAGCCCTTCTCAAAGGCGGGCGGCTGGTCACCGCCGGCAATCACGTCCGCGCCCTCTTCGATGCCGGTGCGGATGAATCCCAGCACGCGGTCGCGCTGGTTTGCGCTGACCAGCGGTCCGAGCTTGCTGGTTTCCTCGAGGCTGGGGCCGACGCTGAACCTGGCGATGACGGTTTTGGCCAGCGCCTTGACCTCGTCGTAACGGCCGGCCGGCACCAGCATGCGGGTGTGGGCCGAGCAGGTCTGGCCGCTGTTGAGCATGCAGGCCGAGATCGTGCCCTTGACCGCGGCTTCCATGTCGGCATCGTCAAGGATGACGCTGGCCGACTTGCCGCCGAGTTCCAACGCCACGCGTTTGACCGACTGGCTGGCGAGTTCGCTGACACGTTTGCCGGCACGTGTGGACCCGGTGAAACTGACCATGTCCACCTCGGGGTGGGTCGCCAGCACTTCGCCGACCACCGGCCCCATGCCGTTGACGAGGTTGAACACGCCAGGCGGCAGGCCGGCTTCGTGAATGATTTCAGCCAGGATCATGGCATTGACAGGCGCAATCTCGCTGGGCTTGAGCACCACGGTGCAGCCGGCGGCCAGCGCCGGCGCGATTTTCAGGGTGATCTGGCTGAGCGGGAAATTCCACGGCGTGATGCAGCCCACCACGCCGATCGGCTCGCGCACCACCAGCGAGTTGCCGACTTTCTTTTCCCATTCGAAATCGCGCGCGATCCTGGCAAAGTTGCCCCAGTGCCAGGTGGGTCCGCCCACCTGCACCGCGCGTGCCATTTTCAGCGGCATGCCCACTTCGCGGGCGATAGTCAGCGCCATCTCGTCGGTCCGGGCCTTCAGGCCGGCTGCGACCTTGTCCAGGTAGGCGGCGCGGGTTTCGACGGGCAAGGCCGCCCAGCCGTCAAAAGCCGCGCGGGCGGCCAGCACGGCGCGTTCGGCTTCCTGCGCTGTGCCGGCCGGCACGGTCGCCATGACCTCCTCGGTGCTCGAGTCGTACACCGGCAGGGTCTCTGCCGATTGCGCCTTGACCCACTGGCCATTGATGTAGTGCGAAGGGTATGTAGTCATATCAGGCTCAAAAAAAGGGAAATTTTGCGAAAAAACAGCGAAACGAGAGGTAAATGAATCGCAAAGAAAATCTTGATGATTTTCCATGCCTGACCAAACCAGGAAGACTTAAAAAGTACTACCTTTGTTTACAAATCAAGAATCGACATCACATTTGCTTACTAACGCGTTGATTTAGTTGTTGTTTTACGTTAACCATCTCAGGTGATGGAACTTGCATATGTAACCGTGGAGGCTTAATCTACCAGACCGTACGGGTATGCACCGTCCTACTATCGAAAGCTCAAACTCTATGCGCTGGATTAAACCTGATTTGAAAAGCAGTTTGCTGGGTCTGCTCAATGGTGGCGAAGTGACGCCTTCCAGCCTGGAAAAGCGAACCGAAGGCATTCGGCAATTGATGCTTAACGAACTCGGCGAATTCGGCGAAAAACATTATCCGAAAATCGCGCTGCGGGTACGCTACGCCCAGGATGCACAAGGCCTCTGGTATGCAAGGGGCGACGTCATGGCCGTGCTGTCGGCCATGCAGGGCGAAACCATCGCCCGCCAGAAGGTCAGCGGCATCACCAAAATGTTTGAAGGCCTGTTGCCCGGCAGCCTTGGCTCGCGGCGCAGTTCCCTGACCAACTAGGCTGCCCTCCACCGGGCAAGGTGGGAGGCGGTCGACAAAACCGCCGGCCGGCCCGGTGTATTCCCCTTCAGTGGCTGTGACCCCAGAGCAGGAAAGCATCCCTGTCCTCCACGGCCAACGTCACTTTCGCCCCCACCGGCAACACCACCTTGGTCGGCACATGGCCAAACGGCAGGCCGCTCAACACCGGCGCCTTGATCTGGCGCTGCAGCCACGCCACCACCGTGGCCAGCTTGAACCCCTTGTCGTGCGGTACGAGCTTGTAGTTGGTGAACTGCCCCAGCACCACCGCCTTCTGCTGGGCCAGCACGCCGGCGTGCAGCAACTGCGTCAACATGCGCTCCAGCCGATACGGGTGTTCATGCACCTCTTCCAGAAACAAAATGCCGCCTTTCACCTGGGGCAGGTAAGGGGTGCCCACCAGCGAACTCAGCACCGCAAGGTTGCCGCCCCACAAAACCGCATTTTTGACACCAAAGGGGCCCTCGGCCCCGGGCTGCCAGGCGCCACCCGCCACTGACTCAGCAGCCATTTTCGGCAGACGCCAGCCGGCGCCCTCGCCCTGTCCCGTGATCAGGTCGTCAAAGCAGGCTTCCATGATGTCGTCGGGCTGGCCTTCGGTGCCGAAGTCCTCGCCGAGTGCCGGACCGGCCCAGCTCACCGCCCCGGTTTTGGCCAGCAGCGCGTTTTGCAGGGCCGTGAAGTCGCTCAGGCCGACGAAACGGGTGCCCCGGGATGCGGCCTTGTCCAGCGCCTTGTAATTAATATGCGGCAGCAGGCGGGTCAGTCCGTAGCCACCCCGGGAAATCAGCGCCACGTCGGCGCCGCTGGCGGCCGCCCGGGCGATCGCGGCGAGCCGGGTGTCATCGTCGCCGGCAAAGCGCTGGTGGCTGCTCAGCGCGTCCTCGTCAAGCTCGACCTCGTAACCCAGCGCGGTCAGGCGCCGCACGCCGCGCTTGAAGGCAGGCTTGTCGCGCACGGCGCTGGAAGGAGAGTAGATGTAGATATGTTTTTTCACGAGACGGAGTATCCCACTGCCCGGACCAGGTGCTGCCAAACCGGCGGTCAATCGCCGGTCAGCCGCCCAGAGAGCGGAGCGCCTGCCGGGCAATGACTTCCCCATGCTCCTGCACAAAATGCCCCGCCTGCGGCAACACCACGGCCTCGGGGCAGCCGCGGATCATGGCCTGCAATTGCTGCATGACCGGCACGCCGAGCACCGGGTCCTGCGCACCGACGGCCATCAAGGTCCGGCCCTGCCAGCTTTCGCGCCAGAAACTGCGGGCCTCGCGTGAAAGGGCGGCACCGTCCGAGTTCTCGAACTCCGGCACCATGGCCGGAAAAGCACGCAAGGCGGCGCGGTGGCCCCGGTCGGGGAAAGGCGCGTTGTAGGCGGCGCATTCTTCGGCGCTCATCTGCGGGTTGCCGCGCGCGAACAACCGCGCCACATCGAACTCGGGGTTTTTCGCGCACATCTCGCGCCAGGCCAGAAAGCCCGGCGACAAGGGCACATCGCCGGTCGCCAGCGTTGTGTTCATGACCAGCAGGCCCCGGTAGCGCTCGGGCGCAGCCATCGGCAGGGTCAGGCCCAGCAGGCCACCCCAGTCCTGCACCACCAGAACGATGTTCTTCAGGTCCAGGCGTTCGACGAACTCCAGCAGGTTCTGCCGGTGTCCGGTGAAGCTGTGAAAGCTGTCCTTTTTGGGCTTGTCGCTTTTGCCGAAACCGATCAGGTCGGGCGCCACCACCCGGTGCCCGGCCGCCAGGAACACCGGGATCATCTTGCGGTACAGATAGCTCCAGGCCGGATTACCGTGCAGGCACAGCCAGGTCAGGCCCTCATGCGCCCCCTCGTCGAGGTAATGCAGGCGCAGGCCGGCCAGCGAAGGCAGGTCGCTGAGGTAACGGGGCGCCCAGGGGTAGTCCGGCAGATTGGCAAACGCGCTGTCGGGCGTGCGCAGTGCGTCATCGCGCAGGGGATGGTTCAGTTGTGTCTCCTGGCGCTGTTCGCTGCGCCGCTGCTGGAAAAAATCCTGCAGCACCGCGCCACATTCCCCGGCCAGCACCCCGCCCTGCACCTGTGTCTGGTGGTTGAGCTGCGGGTTGGCGAACAGGTCGATGACGGAACCGGCGGCCCCGGTTTTCGGATCCGGCGCACCGAACACCACGCGCTTGAGCCGCGCGTGCAGCATGGCGCCGGCGCACATGGCGCAGGGCTCCAGCGTGACAAACAGTTCGCATTCGTCGAGCCGGTAGTTGCCCGCGGCCTGGGCGGCAAATCGCAGGGCCTGCATTTCGGCATGGGCCGTCGGGTCATGTCCGCCAATGGGTTGGTTGTAGCCAGTGGCGATCACCTGTCCGCCCCGAACCAGCACGGCACCGACCGGCACCTCGCCCGCTTCGGCCGCTTGCCTGGCCTGCGCCAGCGCCAGTTGCATGTAGTCGGCATCGCTCATGATTGCTTCGTTTTTAATAGCAGCTTGCGCAAGTATCACAAGGGGCCAAAGCCCGATTTAATACAAATTATTTGTCTTCCGGCATGGGCCGGGCCTGCTGCATCGTGTTCTCAATCGACTGGCGCACCTGATTCTGGATCTGCTGGCTTTGCTGCTGCGGTGTGGCTGTGGCGCCGTCCGCTGGCGCGGGCACAGCCAGGCCAGCGTCTGCCGGTGCCAGCTTCACCGGCGCCGGGGAGATCTGTTTTTTCGCCAGCACACCGATGACGGCGACAACCATCAGCAGGCTCAGGACGCCAAAGATCGCACGCATGTCAGGTCTCCTTGCGGGGGTCGGCGGCGGCCCCCATGCCCAACCGGTCCATCCAGCCGGCCAGCGCCTGTTCATCGGGCGTTCCGGCGGCATACATGGCTTTCATCGCCGCGTGTGACTCGGTCCGGTGCTGGTTGAGTTTGAGCTTGCACTGCAGGTCGGTGACCTGCAACTCAAAAGCCACAATGCCGGCCAGCATCTTGTGGGCAAACTCTTCCCCCAGGCCGCGCCACTGCTCGGCATAAGGCGGCTCATGGTCGCCAATCAGCTTTTTGAGCAGCCCGTCCTTGGCCTGCGGGTCTTCGATCAGGCTGGCCTGCACGGTGCAATGCACGGCGAGGTAATTCCAGGTCGGCACCCGCGCCAGGTCAGGGTAGACCTTGGGTGACAGGTAGGCATGGGGCCCGAGAAAAGTCACCAGCGCCTGCGGCCTGGCGGCCAGGTAGCGCCAATGCGGATTGGGTTTGGCGACATGGCCCAGCAGCACGAACTCCGCCTGTCCTGAGCTTGTCGAAGGGCGCTCCTCCAGATGCAGCGGCAGGTGCGTCACGTAGGGCAGCCCCGCGTCATCGACGCTGACCAGGCTGGCAAAGGGATAGGTACGAATCAGGTCCAGCGCATGAACGCCACCGTCATCATTGAACTGGCGAGGCAGATACATGATCTGCGTACTTTAACCGTTCACGGGTGTGCCGGAACAGGGGCGATGCCCGGTTCTGCCTCGACACCGTCCTCCGCGCGCTCCACCCGATTGCGCCCCTGTTCTTTGGCGCGATACATGGCACGGTCAGCGCCACCGGTCAGTTCGGTGGCCGAGGCAAAGAGTTCCGAGGAAGTCGCCACGCCGATGCTGACCGTGATGTGAACGTTCTTGTTGTCTTCGAAATCAAAAGCCTGGGCCTCGATGATCTGGCGTAAACGCTCGGCCGCGATCATGGCGGCATCAGTACCGGTCTCCGGCAGGATGACCGTGATTTCTTCGCCGCCATACCGACAGGCAATATCCATCGCACGACAGGTACCCACCACCAGATCGCTGATGGTTTTAAGCGCCAGATCGCCGGCAAGGTGGCCGTAACGATCGTTGACCTGCTTGAAGTGGTCAATATCGAGCAGCAACAGCGAAATCGGTTGGCCAGTGCGCCCGCTGCGGGCAAACTCATCCTGGAGCCGCAGGTAATGTATGCGATGACTGAACAGCCCGGTCAGACCGTCATGGTCGGCAAGTTCGCGCAGGCGCTGCTGATCCTGCTCCAGCCGTTGCCCGACTCTGCCCACCAGCCAGTAGAAAAACGCCAGTAAAGTCACGCAGGCCATACCGCCAACCCACGCGCTCTGGCGAGCCAGTGCACTGAGAGTTTTTGCCTGGAGCGTGCTTGCCTGGGGGGAAATATCAACCAGCGTCACCATTCTTCCCACGCTGCGCCCGGCCGCATCTTTGAGTGGCTGAATCACCGCCCGATAGGTGGCACTCCCGGCCACCGCAGGTAACACCACCTCCTGTTCGCCGGCAAGACCGCGCTGCAGGACGCGGGCAAGATCCGGAGCCATGTTTTCGGTCCCCTGAATATTCACCACCACATCGGCGAACTGGTTCCAGTCCGGCAAACGCCCCAGCATGCGCATGCCGAATTCCCACGCTTGACGGTCGAGGAATTGCTTGTCAATCAAGATGAACGCCTTGACGTTCGCATGTTGCTGTACGGCCCGCAGCACATGGTCAATTTCCATCCCCAACTCGACGAACCCGAGCAGTTGCCCATCAGCACCGAACCACGGTGTGACCAAGCGCAGCGTGAAAGTACCCAGCGGCCCCAGCTCGACACCGTAACTGGATTTATTCTGCTGCTGTGCCTGCAGGGTGGTGCTGCGGCCGATGGTGTCGCCAAAGCGTTCGGGCTGATGTACGCGCAGGATATTCACCCGGTTTTGGTCGGAAAAATACAAATGGGTGATGGCGTACTTATTCTTAAGTTCGGAAAACAGGCGGGCGGAGCCCGACAGCAATTGTTCCCGGTCACGTTGCACCAGCCCCTGGCGCAATGATCGGTCGTTGGCCAGCACCACCATGGCGGCCCCCAGCATGTTGGTCGAGAGCTCGATTTGATCCCGGTAGACATGCTCGGCGAGCGCAGCGGTTTCTTCTGTATACCGGTTGATATCACCGGCCGCTTTGAGACGGATCAGCGTCACGATGAGCAGCGTAGCGAGCACCAGCACGCTGGCGAGCGGAAGCAAGAACCACATCCGCAGTCGTTGCGTTTCCCTGCCCGCTTTTCTCAGAAAGACCATTTATCCCCCCAAGACAGCAAAAAAATTCGCGACAGGAGCTGAAACCAGCCAGCCAGCCAGCCAGCTCCAGAATGCTGCATACACCCGTATGCTATGCCATCGCCCGGCCCGCTTGGGGGCTGAGCGGAGGGTCAAAAGCGAAATTGACCTGCAGATTCGAGGAAGATGCCTGTTTGCATCATCCGCGCACTCGTCAATCGCCCATTGAGGGCGATGGACTCGCCGGACGCTGCGCCCTACTCCCACTCGATCGTGGCCGGGGGCTTGCTGCTGACATCGTAGGTCACGCGGTTGATGCCGCGCACTTCGTTGATGATGCGGCTGGAGACTTTCTTGAGCAGTGCATAGGGCAGCTCGGCCCAGTCGGCGGTCATGAAGTCGCTGGTCTGCACGGCACGCAGAGCCACAACGTAATCGTAGGTGCGGCCGTCGCCCATGACGCCCACACTTTTCACCGGCAGAAACACCGCAAAGGCCTGGCTGGTCAGGTCGTACCAGCTTTTGCCGGTGGCGTCGTCGATGAAGTTGCGCAGCTCTTCAATGAAGATGGCGTCGGCGCGGCGCAGCAAATCGGCGTATTCCTTTTTGACTTCGCCCAGAATCCGCACCCCCAGACCCGGCCCCGGGAAGGGGTGGCGGTACACCATGTGAAAAGGCAGACCCAGCGCCACGCCCAGCTCCCGCACTTCGTCCTTGAACAGCTCGCGCAGGGGTTCGAGCAGCTTCAGGCCCAACTGCTCGGGCAGGCCGCCCACGTTGTGGTGGCTCTTGATCGTGATGGCCTTCTTGTTCTTGGAACCGCCGCTCTCGATCACGTCCGGATAAATCGTGCCCTGGGCCAGCCAGGCCACATGGCGCGAATGGTCGCTCTTGAGCTTGCCGGCTTCGGCCTTGAACACTTCCACGAATTCGCGGCCAATGATCTTGCGTTTGGCTTCGGGGTCGTTGACGCCCTTGAGATGGCCGAGGAACTGGTCGGCAGCGTCAACGCGAATGACTTTTGCGTGCAGCTTGCCGACAAACATGTCCATCACCATGTCGCCTTCGTCCAGGCGCAGCAGGCCGTGGTCGACAAACACGCAGGTGAGCTGGTCGCCGATGGCGCGGTGAATCAAGGCGGCCGCAACCGACGAATCGACGCCGCCGGACAGGCCGAGGATCACCTCCTCATCGCCGACCTGGGCGCGGATTTTCTCCACCGCCTCGCTGATGTAGTCGCCCATGATCCAGTCGGCCCGCGTACCGCAGATATCCAGGACAAAACGCTCGAGGATGGCCGCGCCGCGCTTGGTGTGCGTGACTTCAGGGTGGAACTGCACGGCGTAAAACCGGCGCTCTTCGTCGGCCATGCCGGCGATCGGGCAGCTGTCGGTGCTGGCCATCAGCTTGAAGCCGGGCGGCAGCTCGGTGACCTTGTCGCCATGGCTCATCCACACCTGCAGCATGCCGTGGCCTTCGGAGGTCACGTAGTCCTGGATGCCTTCGAGCAGCTGGGTGTGCCCATGCGCCCGCACATCGGCGGGGCCGAACTCACGCTTGTGCCCGCTTTGCACGATGCCGCCGAGCTGGTGCGCCATGGTCTGCATGCCGTAACAGATGCCCAGCACGGGCACGCCCAGGTCGAACACCGCCGGCGGCGCCTTGTCGGTGCTGTCCTCGTAGACGCTGGCATGGCTGCCCGACAGGATGATGCCCTTGAGCTTGCCATCCTGGGCGTAGTCGCGAACCCACTCGCTGGTCACATCGCAGGGATGGACTTCGCAGAACACATGGGCTTCACGGATGCGCCGTGCAATCAGCTGGGTGACCTGCGAGCCGAAATCGAGAATGAGGATTTTTTGGTGCTGCATGAAAGAGTGTCTTCAAGGCAAAAAAAGAAAAAGGCGTCTGTGAAGACGCCCCTGACAAGCCAAAACGGTCAGTCTGCCCTGTAATTGGGGGCTTCTTTGGTGATTTGTACATCGTGGACATGGCTTTCGCGGATGCCGGCCGTCGTGATCTCGACGAACTCGGCCTGGTTGCGCATGTCTTCAATGGTGGCACAACCGCAGTAGCCCATGCTGGCGCGCAGGCCGCCAGCCATCTGGTAGATGATGGCGACCATGGAACCCTTGTAGGGTACCCGTCCTTCGATGCCCTCGGGCACCAGCTTGTCGGCGTTCGGGTTGCCGGTGGTGGCTTCCTGGAAATAGCGGTCGGCACTGCCCTGCTGCATCGCGCCTATGCTGCCCATGCCGCGGTAGCTCTTGTAGCTGCGCCCCTGGAACAGAATCACTTCGCCGGGGGCTTCCTCGGTGCCGGCAAACATGCCGCCCATCATCACAGTGCCGGCGCCGGCGGCAATCGCCTTGGCGATGTCGCCGCTGTAACGGATGCCGCCGTCGGCTATCAGCGGCACGCCGGTGCCACGCAGCGCCATGGCCACACTGTCAATCGCCATGATCTGCGGCACACCCACACCCGCAACGATACGGGTGGTGCAGATGGAGCCGGGACCAATGCCAACCTTGACCGCATCGGCGCCCGCTTCCACCAGGGCCAGCGCGGCGGCGCCGGTGGCAATGTTGCCGCCGATCACATCGACCTGCGGATAGTTCTTCTTGACCCAGCGCACGCGCTCGATCACGCCGTGGCTGTGGCCGTGGGCGGTGTCGACCACGATGGCATCGACACCAGCCCGCACCAGCGCCTCCACGCGCTCCTCGGTGCCTTCGCCGACACCAACGGCCGCCCCCACGCGCAGGCGGCCCGACGCATCGCGTGCGGCATTGGGGAAATTGGTCTGTTTGGTGATGTCCTTGACCGTGATCAGACCCTTGAGCTCAAAGTCGTCGTTGACCACCAGCAGGCGTTCGAGCTTGTATTTGTTGAGCAGGGCTTTGGCCTCGACGGCGGACGTGCCTTCCTTGACCGTGATCAGCTTCTCGCGCGGCGTCATGATCTGGTGCGCCTTGACGTCGTAGCGGGTCTCAAAGCGCAGGTCGCGGCTGGTCACAATGCCCACCACCTTGCCGCCATCGCAAACCGGAAAGCCCGAGATGCCGAGCTGCTCGGACAGTTCCAGCACTTGCAGCACCGTGTGCTCCGGTGTGATGACCACCGGGTCGCGCACGACGCCCGACTCATAACGCTTGACCTTGGCCACATGGGCGGCCTGCTCCTGCGCTGTCAGGTTTTTATGAACAATGCCGATTCCACCCTCCTGCGCAATGGCAATGGCCAACCGGGCTTCGGTGACCGTGTCCATCGCGGCTGACACCAGGGGCAGGTTCAGGCGGATGTTTCTTGAGAACTGGGTGGAAAGCGAGGTGTCCTTGGGCAGGACCTGGGAGAACGCTGGCACCAACAATACGTCGTCGAAGGTGAGCGCTTTGCCGAGTAGGCGCATAGGGATGGCTCCAAAAACACGATTGTACCCGCGCCGGTCGGTACAAACCCTAGCGCTGAAAGTCTTCCCTGCCGCGTTACAAAAAGACCACGCCAAACAGCGTTCATCTTCGCCTGCAGGAGCGCTACCAGTACACTGATCCCATGCACCTGAAAATCACTCCCAAACACCTTCTTCTACTGCTTGCCGGCTGGACTTTTGCGCTGTCGGCCGCCGCCCAGTGGCAGTGGGTCGGCAAGGACGGACGAAAGGTGTTCAGTGACCGCCCGCCACCAAGTGACATCCAGGACAAGGACATCCTCAAACAGCCCGGCGGCCGGGGACGCGCCAAGGCGCCGGTAGCCGCCCCCGAACCAACCGAGGGCGCCGCCCCCGTTGCAGCAGCAACGGCAGCGCCGGCCGCGAAGACCAATACCCCGAAAATTTCCGGCAAGGATGCGGAGCTGGAAGCCAGGAAGAAAAAACTGGAAGAGGAAGAAGCAGCCAGGAAAAAGGCCGACGATGAAAAAGTCGCCAAAGCCAGAGCCGACAACTGCGAACGGGCCAAAAAGGCCATGGTGACCATTCAGTCGGGCGCGCGGATATCGACCACCAACACCAAGGGCGAGCGCGAAATCATGGACGACAACGCACGTGCAGCGGAAAGCAAGCGCCTGCAGGCCATCACTGACAGCGACTGCAAGTAGGCAGCCGTTCGCGCTCAGTACCCGGCCTTGGCCCCGACCCTTTTGTTGGCAAACAGCCCTGATTTCTTCACGCCCTGCTTGGTGAAGCGCTCGCGCCGCGCGATCTTCGGGTCCACCCTCAGCGGGCGATAGATCTCCAGCCGATCCTGCTGGTGCAGCTCCTGGCGCAAACTGGTTTTGCGCCCCCAGATACCCACCCAGAGCCGGCCTGCCGAAAGCTCAGGAAACTCGGCCAGCAGGCCGCTGGCTGAGATGGCCTGCGCCACGGTGCTGCCGGGCGGCAGTGTCACATGCCACTCGCGCACCAGGCGCGGCCCGGGCGAATACAGCAGGGAAATGTCCAGCGCCACCATGACGTTCAGACCGCAGCCTCGCCATACACCTGCGCCGCTCTTTTGACAAAGGCATCGACGAGGCTGCCGGCGATCTTGTCAAACACCGGGCCCACCAGCGCTGCGAGTGCCGCATTGTCGAAGTCGTAGCGCAGGGTCAGGTCCACCTTGCAGGCGCGCTGGCTGCCGTCCCCCAAGGGAGTGAAGTCCCAGTCACCGTCGAGCTTCGAAAAAGGGCCGTCCACCAGCTTGAGGGAGACCTTGCGGTCCGGTACGTGGGTGTTGCGGGTGGTGAAACTCTGGTGAATGCCGGCAAACGCGATGCCCACGTTGGCGGTCATGCCCTGCGCGTCTTCCTCGACCACTCTGGCCTGGTCGCACCACGGCAGAAACTGCGGGTAGCTGGCGACATCGGTGACCAGGGCAAACATTTCGGCTGCGCTGTACCAGATCAAAACGGACTTGTGAACGGTTTTCATACAATCATGGGCTGCGCTCGATTGTATTAGCCGATGCCGCCCTTACCTCTTACCCATGGCCACCAAAGAAGCATCCTCCAAAAAACCGACCGCCGCGTCATCCGGAAAGTCCACGGGCAAGCCCGCGATCAACCTGACACCCAAGGCTGCCGCCGCTGCCGTGCGTATTGCCGACAACAAGAAGGCCACGTTCAATTACCACATTGAAGAACGCTTCGAGGCCGGCATGGTTCTCGAAGGCTGGGAGGTCAAGTCGCTGCGCGAGGGCAAGGTGCAGCTGACCGACGGTTACGTGGTGATCCGCAACGGCGAGCTGTTCCTGATCGGCTGCCAGATCAACCCGCTCGGGACGGCGTCCACCCATGTCCGGCCGGACTCGGTGCGTACCAAGAAGCTGCTGATGCACAAGGATGAGATTCGGCGCCTGATCGGCAAGATCGAGCAAAAGGGTTTCACGCTGGTGCCGCTGAACCTGCACTGGAAGGCTGGCAAGGTCAAATGCGAGGTGGGCCTGGCCAAGGGCAAGGGCGAACATGACAAGCGCGATACCATCAAGGACCGCGAAGGCAAGCGTGAGGTCGAGCGCGCGATGAAGTCGCGCAGCCGCTGACTTCCCTGGCCGGCCTAACCCTGTCTTTTCCTGTCTTTCAGAAATATTCTGCAAGGCCGGGAATAAACTGGCCCTCAAAGGTGTTTGTGGGGTGGCAGAGCTGCTCTGCCCAACCCACCTCACCTACCGGAGCTCACCATGAAATTCCTGACCATCGCCGTCCTCACCGCTGCCCTTCTCGGCGGCTGCGCCTCCATGACCAGCCCCCCGCCCGCCAAAGTCGCCGATGGCGTGCTGGTCGGCCCGAACGGCATGACGCTTTACACCTTTGACCGCGATGTCACGGGCAGTGGCAAGTCCGTCTGCAATGGCCCTTGCGCCACCAACTGGCCGCCACTGCTGGCCGCCGACACGGACAAGGCCTCGGGTGACTACACGATCATCACGCGCGACGACGGCAAAAAACAGTGGGCCATGAAAGGCAAGCCGCTGTACTACTGGGTCAAGGACACCAAGGCCGGCGACAAGACCGGTGACGGCGTACAAAACGTCTGGCACATCGTCAAGCCCTGAGTTTGCATGCCGGCTTGACCGCAGTCCATGGACCGTTCCGAGCTGATTGCCCAGATTCCCGGTTTGCGGCGTTACGCCCGCGCGCTGACCGGTAATGCCTGGGCCGCCGACGACCTGGTGCAGGACACGCTGGAGCGGGCCTGCAGCAAATGGCGTCTGTGGACGGCCGGGTCCGATCTGCGGGCCTGGCTGTTCACCCTGATGCACAACCTGTTCATGAACCAGCGGCGCAGTGCGGCGCGGCAACTGCAGGCGGGCCCGCCACTGGATGTGGATGAGCTGGCCGGCATGCTGGCCGCACCCGACGCCAGGCAGGACCAGGCCCTGGACCTGCAGCGTTGCCTGCTCCGGTTGCCGGACGACCAGCGTGCCGTGCTGCTGCTCGTCAGCCTGGAAGACATGAGTTACGAGCAGGTCGCCCGCGTGGTGGGCGTGCCGCTGGGCACCGTGATGTCGCGCCTGTCGCGGGCGCGCAACCGCCTGCGTGAGCTGATGGACAAACCGGCGCAGCCTCAGGCAGCAATAGACGGCAGCAGCAACGTTTCGCCCTTGCGGCGCCGCCCCTAACAAGCCCACACCGCCATGGACGCTTCAAGAACACCTCCCCTGACCCACGACGAACTCAATGCGCTGGTCGATGGGCAACTGACGGCCGCACAGCGGGCCGCCGCCATGGCGCAGGTGGCGGACGATCCCCTGGCTGGCGAAACCTTGCAGGCCTGGCAGGACCAGCGCGAAGCGCTGCGCGGCCTGCACCAGAAGCTGCTGGACGAACCCATTCCCGAGACCTTGCTGGCGGCCGTGCAACGCAGCACGCGCGCGCGGCAGGCGCTGGCCCCATGGTGGCGCTGGGGCGGCATGGCCGCCGGTGTGCTGCTGGCCTTTGCCGTCGGCTGGACAGCGCATGGTCAATTCGGCAACACGGTCCCTTATGCGGCAGGCCATGCGGCACGCGCCGGCCAGGCCTTTGCGCATCAGGCCAGCCTGGCCCATGCCGTGTTTGCGCCGGAAGTGCGGCATCCGGTGGAAGTTGGCGCGGGGCAACAGGAGCACCTGGTGCAATGGCTGTCCAAACGCCTGGGCAAACCACTCAAGGTGCCGGTGCTGTCCAGCCAGGGGTATGAACTGGTGGGCGGCCGGCTGTTGCCTGGTGATGGCGGCGCCCGCGCGCAGTTCATGTTCCAGAACGCTGCGGGCGGGCGCGTGACCCTGTACCTGGGTGCGCTCGATGGCAGCCCCGTGGCAGGCAAGCCAGCGAACGCAGAAACCGCTTTCCGCTACAGCAACGACGGCCCGGTGCCGGCGTTTTACTGGATGGACCAGGGCTTCGGTTATGCCCTGAGCGGCCCGGTCGCGCGCGAGGAGCTGATGCGGCTGGCCGAGCTGGTCTACCAGCAGCTTTAGTGCTGTTTCACTGAAGGTCGCGCAATGGATGCGCTTCGGCTGCCCAGGGACTGGCGAAAAACGCCTGCACCATTTGCGGCTTGACGTCTTCAATGCGGGCTGGGTTCCACTTTGGCGTGTAGTCCTTGTCAACCGCCAGCGCACGTATGCCCTCGACCGTCTCGCTGGCCGCGCCAGGCCTGAGGTGAAAGCAGTGGTGCACCATGTCGCGCTCCATGCGCAAATCGTCTGCCAGGCTCATGCTGCGGGCGCGGCGGATCTGCTCCAGGGTCACATGCAGCATCAGCGGTGAACGTTTGCGCAGCACGACTGCGGTTTTTTGCGCCCAGTCGTCGTCCTTCGCGGCTTCCAGGGCATCCACGATGTGTTTCACCCGGGCCAGCGAAAAATAAGCATCAAATTTGCTCTCAGCGCTTTCAGAATGGGCGCCATCAGCTATGAAATTGGTAGCAATCCATTGCTCGGCCGCTGAAACATCAGAAAAGGCCTGATCGCCCAGCTGCTGCCACAGACCCGGCAGGCTGGCGGCGGGCCGCTCGATGTCGGCCAGGCCGTACGCCAGCGCCTCGCCGGCACCGATCACCGCCCCGGTCAACGCCAGGTACTCCCCCGCACTGCCCGGGCAACGGCTCAGGAAGTAGCCACCGCCGACATCGGGAAACAGCCCGATGTTGGTTTCCGGCATGGCCATTTTGGTGTGTTCGGTCACGATGCGGACCCTGGCCCCGACACTGATTCCCATGCCGCCGCCCATGACCACGCCGTCCATGAAGGCGATGTAGGGTTTGGGATAGTTGTGGATCAGGTGGTTGAGGCGGTATTCCTCGGTGAAAAACGTATCCAGGTCCGGGTCACCGGCCAGTACGGCCTGGTGAAAGAAGCGGATATCGCCGCCGGCGCAAAAGCCGCCGAACAGGCTTTCCGGCGTGCCGGGACGTCCCGCCTTGTTGGTGCCCCGAATGGCCACGGCCACCACGGCCGCATCATCGCGCCATGCCGTCAGCGCCGCCAACAGGTCGCGCACCATGGTCAGCGAGAGCGCATTGAGCGCCTTGGGCCGGTTCAGCGTGATGAAGCCGACCCGCCCGCGCACCTCGGTCAGGATGTCTCTGTGGGCCGGTACGTGTGTTGTTGTCTGGTTCATGCTCTCTGTCTCCATCCCATCAATTCATTGGCGACCAGCGCCCCGATGACCAGCAGGCCGCCGGTCAGCACACTGGCAGCCGGCACTTCGCCCGCGCCAGCCCAGGCCAGCAGAATGCCGAAAATGATCTCCAGCAGCGCCAGCAAGGCCATCTCGGGCGCTTTCAGCACCCGGGCACAGACCACCGACAGCACGCAGGGGATCGCCAGCTGGACCAGGCCCAGCAGGGCCAGTAGGCCGATGTCATGCGGCGTCGCGACAAACGGAAACGCCAGCGGCAGCGTGAGCAGCGAGGAAATCGCAGCGCCCACCAGCACGGCCGGCACCAGGTCGATTTTTTCGCCATGCGCCTGGCTGCGCTGCACCACGGTCCAGTTCACGGCCGCGGCCATGGGCACCAGCAAGGCCACCAGCATGCCGGCAAGCTGCCCCGCGCTGGCGCCCAGACTCACCTGGCTGCCGTGCATCCAGGCAATGCCCACACCCGCGACGGCAATGGCCACCCAGGTCCGGGGCGGAATGCGGTGGCCGATGAAAACCCGCGCGACCAGGGCCGTGATGAACGGCCCGACCGCCATGGTGACCAGTACATTGGCCACGCTGGTCATGGTCAGCGCCAGCATGAAGGCGGTGAACATGATGCTCCAGCAGACCCCCGACAGCCACAGGAAGCGGCCCGCATGGCGGATCCTGGAGAACACCGCGCGCCCCTGGAACAGCGGCAGGATGACCATCAGCGACAGCAGCGTGAAAAAACTGCGCCAGAAGGTCACTTCAAAACTGCGGGCCGATTCAAGATGGCGCGTCACCACGCCGGCGATCGACCACATCAGCGTGATCGCAATCATCAGGAGTACGGCGCGGCTGTGCGTCAGTTTCATGGTGTCCAAAAAAAGAAAAAAGGCGGGCAGGCACCCAGGTGCCCGCACCGCCTTTTGATTTTTTAGCGGCCGGAGCGCTTGCGCTCGCTCTCTTTGAGGTAACGCTTGCGCAGGCGGACCGACTTGGGCGTGATCTCGACCAGCTCGTCGTCCTCGATGAACTCGACGCCGTACTCCAGCGTCAATTCGATAGGCGGCGTGATCTTGATCGCGTCTTCCTTGCCGGACACGCGGAAGTTGGTCAGCTGCTTGGTACGCGTCGCGTTGACCACCAGGTCGTTGTCCCTGGAGTGGATGCCGACGATCATGCCTTCGTACACCGGATCGTTGGCCTTGACGAACATGCGGCCGCGGTCGTCCAGCTTGCCCAGGGCGTAGGTGAAGATTTCACCGTCGTCCATGGAAATCAGCACGCCGTTCTTGCGGCCGCCGATCTCGCCTTTATGCGGCTCATAGCTGTCGAAGATGTTGGAGATCAGGCCGGAACCACGCGTCAGGTTCAGGAATTCGTTGGTGAAACCAATCAGGCCACGCGCCGGAATGCGGTACTCGAGGCGCACGCGGCCACGGCCGTCGGATTCCATGTTGACCAGATCGCCCTTGCGCTCGCCGAGGGCCTGCATCACGCCGCCCTGGTGGGTTTCCTCGATGTCGGCCGTCACCAGCTCGATCGGCTCATGGCGCACGCCATCGACGTCCTTGTAGACCACGCGGGGCTTGGACACGGCCAGCTCGAAGCCTTCGCGACGCATGTTTTCCAGCAGGATGGTCAGGTGCAGTTCGCCGCGGCCCATGACTTCAAAAATGCCTTCTTCGTCGGTTTCCTTGACGCGCAGGGCCACGTTGTGTTGCAGCTCTTTCTGCAGGCGGTCCCAGATCTGGCGGCTGGTGACGAACTTGCCTTCACGGCCGGCCAGCGGGCTGGTGTTGACGCAGAAGTTCATGGTCAAGGTCGGCTCATCGACCTTGAGCATGGGCAGCGGCATGGGGTTGACCGGGTCGGTGATGGTCACGCCGATACCGATATCGGTCAGGCCGTTGATCAGCACGATTTCGCCGGGGCCGGCTTCCGTGGTCTGCACGCGTTCCAGGCCCTGAAAGGTCAACACCTGGTTGATGCGGCCCTTGACAGCCTTGCCGTCCGGACCTTCCATCACCACCACGTCCATCATGGGCCTGATCGTGCCCTGGCTGATGCGGCCCACACCGATGCGGCCCACAAAGGTCGAGAAGTCGAGCGCGGAAATCTGCAGCTGCAGCGGCGCCGCGGGATCACCTTCCTGATGCGGCACATGCTTGAGCACGGTATTGAACAGGGCCGACATGTCGGGACCCCACTGCTCACCGGGCGCACCCTCTTCCATCGACGACCAGCCGTTGATGCCGGAGGCATAAACCACCGGAAAATCGAGCTGTTCGTCGGTGGCGCCGAGTTTGTCGAACAGGTCGAAAGCGGCGTTGACCACGTAGTCGGGGCGCGCACCGGGCTTGTCCACCTTGTTGACCACCAGGATGGGCTTGAGACCCAGCGCCAGCGCCTTCTTGGTCACGAAGCGCGTCTGCGGCATCGGGCCTTCCTGCGCGTCGATCAGCAGCACCACGCCGTCGACCATGGACAGGGCGCGCTCGACCTCACCGCCGAAGTCGGCGTGGCCGGGGGTATCGACGATGTTGATGTGGGTGCCTTCCCAGGTCACGGCGCAGTTCTTGGCCAGGATGGTGATGCCACGCTCTTTTTCGATGGCGTTGTTGTCCATCACGGTGTCGACCACTTTTTCGTGTTCGGCAAAGGTGCCGGACTGACGCAGCAGCTGGTCGACCATGGTGGTCTTGCCGTGGTCAACGTGGGCGATGATGGCGATGTTTCGGATTTGCTTGTGGCTCATGGTTCGCTTTCTAAAAACTTCAATTCGGTGGCTGGTTAATGGGCCAATGCGGCAGGTGCCGCAGGGCTGGAAGCATGGGACGCGCTGGCAAGCAGCATGTCCTGGATTTCAATCGGGCTGAGCAGGCGCCCGGGGATCAACTCATCGGCGGTGACATGGGCCGAGCCCAGAAAGGCCGGCGGGTTGGCACCATAGACCTGCACCATCGCGCTGTCCGGCCCCCACTGGCCCGGGCTGCCGCGGCGACGCAGGCCGCTCAGGAACCGCCCTGCATCATCGGCGCCCAATGTGACAGACGGAAAGGCGGCCACCAGCGACTGCACCGGCAGCAAACAGGCCTCCCGTTCGGCCTCGCTCATGGCTTCGAGCGCCGGCAGGCTCACGCACTGGCAATCGGTATAACCGCCGGTCTCCAGGCGCCGCAGCGACCCGAGGTGGGCGCCGCAGCCGATGGCCTCGCCGATGTCTTCCCCGAGCGTTCGGATGTAGGTGCCCTTGCTGCACGAAACTATTATTTTGATAGCTGCCGGCGCGCGTGGGTCCTGGACTGGCGCCATTTCCAGCTTGTAAATGGTGACGTGGCGCGCATCCCGTTCGACTTCCTCGCCCTTGCGCGCGTATTCGTAAAGCGCCTTGCCATCTTTTTTCAGGGCCGAATACATGGGCGGCACCTGGGTTTGTGCCCCCGTGAAGCGGCGCGTCAGGTCGGCCAGCAGTTCGGACGTGATGGCCGGCACCGGGCGTGTCTCGATGACGTCGCCCTCGGCGTCGGCGGTGCTGGTTTTCTGGCCCAGCAGCAGCACGGCCTCGTAGGTCTTGTCGGCGTCGAGTTGCAGCTGGCTGAACTTGGTGGCCGCCCCGAAACACAGGGGCAACACGCCGGTGGCCAGCGGATCCAGCGTGCCGGTATGGCCGGCCTTGTCGGCACGCAGCAGCCATTTGGCCTTCTGCAAGGCCTGATTGCTCGACAGGCCCAGCGGCTTGTCGAGCAACAGCACGCCGTGCACGGGACGTCGCTGTATCTTTTGGCCCCGCGGGGCCTGGCGATGAGAAGTTGTTTGCGTCATAAATTCCGACAGGCTCGGCGCACGGGCTGGCCCGCGCACTCTGTTGGCACCGTTGTCCCTGAACCTGTCATCAAGGGAAACGGCGCGAACTCAGTCGTCCTGGGCGCGGGAAGAAACCGCCTTGGCAATCAGGGCGTTCATGTCGGCCGCACGTTCGGTCGTGCGGTCAAACTGAAAATGCAGGGTCGGCACCGTGTGGATCATCAGCTTCTTGAACAGGCCGTTGCGCAGAAAACCTGCGGCCTGGTTCAGCGCTGTTTCGCACTCTTTCGGGTCGCCGATCAGCACGCTGAAAAACACCTTGGCATGCGCATAGTCCGGCGTCACCTCGACGGCCTGGATGGTCACCATCCCGACCCGCGGGTCTTTCAGTTCACGCGCGATCAGCTCCGTCAGATCGCGCTGGATCTGGTCGGCAACGCGAAAACCGCGATTCGGGGTGGATGATTTTTTACGCATACAAAATGGTTGGACTTGTGGCGGCTGGCCCCGTGAGGTGCCAGCCGCAAGGCAGTCTTAAGGTCTTCAAGCCTCCAGCGTCCTGGCCACTTCACGGATTTCAAAGAACTCCAGCATGTCGCCGACCTGGATGTCGTTGTAACCCTTGACGTTCAAGCCGCACTCGAAGCCTTCCTTGACCTCTTTCGCATCGTCCTTGAAACGCTTGAGCGAGTCGAGTTCACCGGTGAAGATGACGATGTTTTCGCGCAGCAGGCGCAGACGCGCATTGCGGCGCACCACACCGGCGGTGACCATACAACCAGCGATCGAGCCGATCTTGCTGACCTTGAACACCTGGCGAATCTCGGCCGTACCGATGACTTCTTCCTTCTTGTCCGGCGTCAGCATGCCCGACATCGCGGCGCGCAGTTCGTCCACCGCATCGTAAATGATGTTGTAGTAACGAAGGTCCACGCCGTTGTTTTCTGCCAGTTTGCGGGCCTGGGCATCGGCGCGGGTGTTGAACCCGATCACCACGGCCTTGGAGGCGATCGCCAGATTGACGTCGGACTCGGAGATGCCGCCGACACCGGAGTACACCAGCTGCACCTTGACCTCGTCGGTCGACAGCTTGAGCAGCGACTGGGCCAGCGCTTCCTGCGAACCCTGCACATCGGCCTTGATGATGATGGGCAACATCTTGACCTCGCCGGCGCCGATGTCGGAGAACATGTTCTCCAGCTTGGCAGCCTGCTGCTTGGCCAGCTTGGTGTTGCGGAACTTGCCGGCACGGTAGGTGGCGATCTCACGGGCGCGACGTTCGTCGAGCATGACCATGAACTCATCACCGGCCTGCGGCACTTCCGTCAGACCCTGGATTTCCACCGGAATCGACGGACCGGCCGTCTTGATCGGCTTGCCGTTTTCGTCCAGCATGGCGCGCACGCGGCCAAAGGTCGAACCGGCCAGCACCACGTCGCCGGCCTTGAGCGTGCCGGACTGAACCAGCACGGTCGCCACCGGGCCGCGGCCCTTGTCGAGACGGGCTTCAATCACCAGGCCCTTGGCCAGCGCATCCACCGGCGCCTTGAGTTCCAGCACTTCGGCCTGCAGCAGCACCTGCTCGAGCAGGGCATCGATGCCGGCACCGGTATGGGCCGACACGCCAACAAAGGGCACGTCGCCGCCGAACTCTTCGGGAATCACTTCTTCAGTGACCAGTTCGCCCTTGACGCGCTCCATGTTGATACCCGGCTTGTCGATCTTGTTGATCGCCACCACGATAGGAACGCCTGCCGCCTTGGCATGCTTGATGGCTTCCTTGGTCTGCGGCATGACGCCGTCGTCGGCCGCCACCACCAGGATCACGATGTCGGTCGCCTGCGCGCCACGGGCACGCATGGCGGTAAACGCCTCGTGGCCCGGGGTGTCCAGGAAGGACACCATGCCGCGTGGAGTTTCCACGTGGTAGGCGCCGATGTGCTGGGTGATGCCGCCGGCTTCGCCGGACGCCACCTTGGCGCGGCGGATGTAGTCGAGCAGCGAGGTCTTGCCGTGGTCGACGTGACCCATGACGGTCACCACCGGTGCGCGCGGCAGCAACTCGGCCTGCTGGCCCTGGACGTCCTCGTCGGCAAAAGCTTCCGGATCGTCCAGCGAAGCCGTCACCGCCTTGTGGCCCATTTCTTCCACGACAATCATCGCGGTGTCCTGGTCCAGCGGCTGGTTGATGGTGACCATCTGGCCCAGCTTCATCAGGTGTTTGATGACCTCGGAGGACTTCACGCTCATCTTGTGGGCGAGTTCGGCCACCGTGATGGTCTCCGGCACATGCACCTCGATGACCTTGAACTCGGTCGGCGCCACAAAGGTGGACTCGGAACGCGAATCGCGGTCCGAACTGCGACGGCCGCGCGGGCCGCCACGGAAATTGCCGCGACCCGGCACGACAGGCGCGCCGCGGGTCTTGATCTCGCCTTTTTTCTTGGCTGCGTCGTCTTTCCAGGTCGAAGACAGGTTTTCCGACTTGACTTCCTTCTTGCCTGCGGCACCCGCCACCGCGCCCGGCGCTGCGGGTTTTGCGGCGCCTGGCACGACGGCCGGCTTGTGCAGCGTGCCCTTGATGACGGCTTTCGGGTCAACGTGCGGCACCAGAACACGCTTGGGCGCATTCATCATGGCGCGAATGCCGGCGGCTTCCGCCTCGGCTTTCTTGCGGCGGTCCTGCAGGTCCTGCGCCTTCACGGCGTCGGCCTGGAACTCTGCCGTGGCCTTGGCCTTGGCGGCGGCCTGGGCGGCACTGGCGTCAGCAGCTTTCGAAGCTGCCAGCGCCACGGCGGCGCTGTCCGGCACGGCAGGCGCTTGCGCAGCCACGGTCTTGGCGGGGATGATTTTGCCTATCGTGGGTTTTTCCAGCTTCTTGGCAGCCTCGGCGGCTTGCGCAGCAACCAGCGCACTTTGCTCGGCGGCCTGGCGCTCGTTTTCAAGGGCCTGGTCCCTGGCATCCTGCTCTTCACGCAGGCGGCGTTTTTCCGACAGTTCTTCTTCCTGCCGGCGCAGCAGTTCGGCATGGCGGCTGGCTTCTTCCTCGCGGCGAACCAGTTCGGCATTGTCAATCACCGGCACTTCAGGCGCGGCAACCGGCGCAGCGACCTCTTCGACAGGCTGCTCAGAGCCTTCGTCGCGCTTGATGAAGGTGCGCTTTTTGCGAACCTCGACCTGGATGGTCCGGGCGCGGCCGGTGGCATCGGCCTGCTTGATTTCGGTGGTCGATTTCTTGACCAGCGTGATTTTCTTGCGCTCGGCACTGGCCGTGCCGTGGGCCGCCTGCAGATAGCTCAGCAGCTTCTGCTTGTCGGCCTCTGACAGGGGATCCGTGGCCTGCGCCTTGGCAACACCGGCACTGGTCAATTGCTCGATCAGGGTGGCGGTGGGTTTATTCAGTTCAGCTGCGAATTCAGCGACGGTAGTGGTACTGGACATATGTTTTTTTCCTGCTGGCCTCCATGATCATTGCTCTTGGGCCGTTGCCGGCGCGGCGGGCTCTGCAGCCTCATCGGTAAACCAATGCGCGCGCGCGGTCATGATCAGGGCTTTGGCCTCGTCCGCAGACTGGCCGGTGATATCGGTTAATTCGTCGACAGCCAGATCGGCCAGGTCGTCACGGGTGCTCACACCCGCAGCGGTCAATTTGGCAATCAGTTCGGGCGTCAGGCCTTCGACATCGCGCAGGTTCTGCGAAACGCCTTCGACATCTTCTTCCCTGGCGATTTCCATCGTCAGCAAGGCATCCTTGGCACGCGTACGCAGTTCGTTGACCGTGTCTTCATCGAAGGACTCGATCTCCAGCATCTCCTGCAGCGGCACATAGGCGACTTCTTCCAGGCTGGTGAAGCCTTCGGAGATCAGGATGTCGGCGATTTCCTCGTCCACATCGAGTTTTTCCATGAACAGCTTGCGACTGGTGTCGGTCTCGGTGGCCTGCTTTTCAGCGGACTCGTCGGCCGTCATGATGTTGATCTTCCAGCCGGTCAGCTCGGCAGCAAGGCGCACGTTCTGGCCGCCACGGCCGATCGAGATGGCGAGGTTTTCCTCGTCCACCACAACATCCATGGCGTGACGCTCTTCGTCCACCACGATGGACGACACGTTGGCCGGGGCCAGCGCGCCGATCACGAACTGGGCCGGATCCTCGCTCCACAGCACGATGTCGACGCGTTCGCCGGCGAGTTCGTTGGTCACGCCGTTGACACGGGTGCCACGCACACCGACGCAGGTGCCGATCGGATCGACGCGTTTGTCATGCGACAACACGGCGATCTTGGCGCGCGAACCAGGGTCGCGGGCGCAGGACTTGATCTCCAGCAGGCCCTGCTCGATCTCGGGCACCTCCTGGCGGAACAGCTCGATCATGAACTCGGGCGCGGTGCGCGACAGGATGATGGGCGCGCCACGCAAGGTGTTGTCGACTTCCATGATCATGGCGCGAACACGGTCACCGGAGCGCAGGTTTTCCTTCGGGATCATGTCGCTGCGGCGCAGGCGGCCCTCGACGCGGCCGGATTCGACAATGATGTCGCCCTTGTCCATGCGCTTGACGGTGCCGACAAAAATCTTCTCGCCGCGGGACATGAAGTCGTTGAGCAGCATCTCGCGCTCGGCGTCGCGGATTTTCTGCAGGATGACCTGTTTGGCCGCTTGCGCGCCAATACGGCCGATCGGCAGGCTTTCGACCGGCTTTTCGATGTAGTCGCCTTCTTCGATGTCGGCAATCTCGTCGCGCGCATCGCTGACCAGCTCTTCGGCTTCGGGATTCTGCAGGCCGGCTTCGTCAGGCACCACCAGCCAGCGGCGGAAGGTTTCGTAGTTGCCGCTATCGCGGTCCACCACCACGCGGATGTCTACACCGTCTGCGTACACCTTTTTGGTGGCCGAGGCGAGCGCGAGCTCGACCGCGCCAAAGACGACGTCACGTTCAACATTTTTCTCACGCGATATGGCATCAACCAACATCAACAGTTCGCGATTCATTTCACAAGCCTGCCTTTCTTTTATATCTCTGTGGCGGGTGCGCTTTTCGGCCGGCGCCCCTTGAAGTCAACAACGGGCGCCAGACGCGCCTGCACTATTTCATCCAGCGTGAAACCCAGCGCCTGCAGCGGCGCGGGAATCCTTTTCTTGCTTACCTTTTGCCCGGGTTTGACGGCGGGCTCTTCGCTCCACACAATCTGCCATCCGGAGGCCGCACGTTCAAGCGTGCCGCGAAATTTTTTCCGGCTGGCCGACACCCCGGACCCGGCCGCAGCCGCCGCCCCGATGGGCGCCTTCAGCGTGAGGTCGATCAACTCGCCGGCAAACCGTTCGAAATCCTTTTCGCTGCGCAAGGGCCGGTCGATGCCCGGCGAGCTCACCTCGAGCCGGGAATACGCCGCGCCCTCCACTTCCAGCACAAACTGCAGCTGGCGCGTGACTTTTTCGCAGTCTTCCGCATTGATGAACTGTTCGGCACCCTGAACATAGGGCTGGTCAATCGTCACGCGCAGCAAACCACCGGCGGTGCGCTCGATGTCCACCAGCTCGTAACCCAGTCCCGTGACTGTTTGCTCAATCGTCTCGTGTAATGCCATTCAGTTCTAAAAAAGCAGCTTCGTAAAAATCAGGGTTGCAAAAACAAACGCCCAAAAAAAATGGGCGGTGAAAACCCGCCCATTTGGTCGTGAAGCGCATATTGTAACCCGCTGCTGACGCCTGTGCAAGCAGTTTACATGCCGGAACGCAGCGCGCCCTGCGCAAGCTCCCCGGGCCAGCATCCGCCATTTTCGGGAAAAGTGCCGAAATCAGCAACAAAGGGCCTGGACTGGCCAAATCCGCGTCAGCCTTGTGCCGCCACCAGGGTTTGCGTGTAAGGATGCTGCGGCCGTTCCAGCACCTCGTCCACACTACCGGCTTCCAACACCTCGCCGTCCTTGAGCACCATGACCTGGTGCGCCATGGCCCGGATCACGTCCACGTCATGGGTGATCAGCAGGTAGCTCAGTCCATGCTCGCGCTGGAGTTTTTGCAGCAGCTGGAGCACCTGTTTCTGGATGGTCACATCCAGGGCGCTGGTCGGTTCGTCCAGCACCAGCAATTGGGGCTGGATGATCAGGGCCCGGGCAATGGCCAGCCGCTGGCGCTGCCCGCCCGAAAACTCATGCGGGTAACGCTGCAGCAGGCCGGGGAACTGCGCTTCGCTCATCCCCACTTCCACCAGCGACTGCAGCACCTGCCCGCGCCGCTGGCTGGCGGACAGCCCCGGCTCATGGACGCGCAGGCCTTCACCGACGATTTCCTCGACCGTCATGCGCGGCGACAGCGAGGAAAACGGGTCCTGAAACACCACCTGCACCGCGCGGCGGATACGTTTGTTGCTGGCGGCATCGCGGCTCCATGCCTGGCCCGCCGCCAGCAGCTGCCCCTGGTGTGGATACAGGCCCAGCGCGGCCAGGGCCAGCGTGGATTTGCCCGACCCGGACTCCCCGATCACCCCCAGGGTCTGGCCGGCGGGCACCTGGAAACTGGCGCCCTGGAGCGCCACAAACTCGCCCTTGCGAAACCAGCCACGCACCCCGGGAATCGGCAGCGGGTACGTCACCCGCAGGTCCCGGGCCTGCAGGACCGCGGCGGCGGCGGGATCGGCCCGGCCCTGGGCCACGTCGCGTGCCGGCCGGCTGTCGATCAGCTTGCGGGTGTAGGCATGCTGCGGCTTGTCGAACACCTGCGCCACCGACCCGGTCTCCACAATGCGTCCGTCCTCCATCACCGCAATGCGGTCGGCAAAGCGCCGCACCAGGTTCAGGTCGTGGGTGATCAAGAGCACCGCCATGCCGTTGCGCTGCTGCAGCCCGGTCAGCAGGTCCAGGATCTGCGTGCGCAGCGTGACGTCCAGGGCCGTCGTCGGCTCGTCGGCCAGCAGCAGTTTGGGCTGGCAGGCCAGCGCCATGGCAATCATGGCGCGCTGGCGCTGGCCCCCCGACAGCTGGTGCGGGTAGGAGCCGGCCCGCCGGGCGGCCTCGGGGATGCCGGTGTCCGCTAGCAATTTAATAGCTGCCTGCGCCGATTCGGCGGGGGTCAGGGCTTTTTTCAGCTGCAAGACTTCGGCAATCTGCTCACCCACGGTGAACAGCGGGTTCAGGGCCGTCATTGGCTCCTGAAAGATCATCGCAATGTCCTGGCCGCGGATGCCGCGCAAGGCCCGTTCGGGAAGGGACAGCAAGTCCACCGGCCCCTCCTGCGCGGAGAAAGCCGCCTCGCCGCTGATGGCAGCGTTCTGCACGAGGCGCAGCAGGCTCAGCGCGGTGACGGTTTTTCCGGAGCCCGACTCACCGACCAGCGCAAGTTTTTCTCCGGCCTGGATGGAAAAATCGATGCCGCGCACGACCTCCTTGCCGGAAAAGGACACGCGCAGGTTTTTGACGTCAAGGAGACAGGACACCTCCGTGCCGGGCGTGAGGGCCGTCATTTATCTGCCTTCCGCGGGTCCAGCGCATCCCGCAGCGCATCACCCATGAAAGTCAGCAGCAACAAAGTCATTACCAGCACCGCGAAGGTCGACAGGGAGATCCACCAGGCGTCGATGTTGGCCTTGCCCTGGTTCAACAACTCGCCCAGCGACGGTGTGCCGGGCGGCACGCCCAGTCCCAGAAAATCGAGCGAGGTCAGCGCCAGGATCGCCGCGCTCATGCGAAAAGGCAGAAAGGTGACCACCGGCGTCAGGCTGTTGGGCAGGATGTGGCGCCACATGATCTGCAGGTTGCCGACGCCCAGCGCGCGCGCCGCGCGCACGTAGTCCATCTGGCGGTTGCGCAGAAACTCGGCCCGCACGTAGTCGGACAGCCCCATCCAGCCGAACAGGCTGAGCAGCAGCAGCAGCACGGCCACGCTGGGCGCAAAAATCGCGCTGAAAATGATCAAGAGGTAAAGCTCGGGCATGGAACCCCAGATTTCGATGAAACGCTGGAAGGCCAGGTCGGTTTTGCCGCCCACATAACCCTGCACCGCCCCGGTGATGATGCCGACCACCACACCGATCAGCGTCAGCGCCAGCCCGAACAGCACGCTGAGGCGGAAACCGTAGATCAGCTGGGCCAGCAGGTCGCGCCCGCGGTCGTCGGTGCCAAACAGGTTGTCGCGCGACGGCGCCGACGGGTTCGGCTCTTTCGCGAAATAGTTGATGGTGCGCGGGCCGTAGGGATTGAGCGGATAAACCGACCAGTTGTCCCCGTCCTTGAGTTTGGCGCGGACAAAGGGATCGAGGTAGTCGGTCGGTGTGTCGAAATCCCCGCCAAAGGTTTTCTCCGAATAGTCCCGGACCAGCGGAAAGTAGAACGCCCCCTCGTAACGCACCAGCAGCGGCCGATCGTTGGACAAGACCTCGGCAAACAGGCTCAGCACCACCAGCACGCAGAAAATCACCAGGCTGCGGTAGCCCAGCTTGTTGCGCCGGAAGCGCTGCCAGGCGCGGCGCGAGGGGGATGGGGACGTTGTCATCTGAACACTGGGATTCATCGTGAAGAAACCGTAGCGAGCGCAGCCAGGTTGGGCGCACCCGGAGCGCAGCAACCGGAATGGACTAAACGTCCATGAGGATTGCGAGCACCGCGTAAGCCCAAGCTGGCAAGCGCAGTAGGTTTATTCATGATCAATCGAATTTGACACGGGGGTCCACCCAGACATAACAGAGATCGGAGACCAGCTTGGTCAGCAGGCCGATCAGCGTGAACAGGTACAGCGTGCCCAGCACCACCGGGTAGTCACGCCGGATCACACTTTCGTAACTGAGCAGGCCCAGGCCGTCGAGCGAAAACAGGGTTTCGATCAGCAGCGAGCCGGTGAAAAAGGCGCCGATGAACGCCGACGGAAAACCCGTGATGATGGGGATCAGCGCATTGCGAAACACGTGTTTCCAGAGCACCTGGCGCTCGGACAGGCCTTTGGCCCGGGCCGTCAGCACGTACTGTTTGCGGATTTCCTCGAGAAAGGAGTTTTTGGTCAGCACCGCCGTGACCGCAAAGCTGCCCAGCACCATGGCCGTGACCGGCAAGGTGATGTGCCACAGGTAGTCGGTGATGCGCGCGCCCCAGCTCAGGGTTTCCCAGTTCGACGAGGTCAGCCCGCGCAAGGGAAACCACTGCAGTTGCCCGCCAAAAATAACGAGCAACGCCACGCCCAGCACAAAGCCGGGAATCGCGTAGCCGACCAGCACGATCAGCGTGGTGACGAAGTCAAAACGCGAGCCGGCGCGCACCGCCTTGGCCACACCCAACGGTACGGCGATCAGGTAACTGATGAAAAAGGTCCACAGCCCGAGGCTGATGGACACCGGCAGCTTTTCCTTGACCAGTTGCCAGACGTCCTTGTGCTGGTAAAAACTTTTCCCGAGGTCAAACCGCGCGAACTGCCCCAGCATCTGGAAAAACCGCTCGTGCACGGGTTTGTCAAAGCCGTACAGTGCCCGAATTTCCTCGATGCGCTGCGCGTCCAGGCCCTGGCGCCCGCGGTAGCCGGACCCGGTGGCCGCAGCCCGCTCGCCGCCCGAATCGCGCCCCTGCAGCTGCGCCACCATCTGCTCGACCGGCCCGCCGGGCACGAACTGCACCATGGCAAAGGTCAGCAGCAGCACCCCCAGCAGGGTGGGAATCATCAGCAGCAGGCGCTTGAGGATGTAGCTGGCCATGGTTATGCGGGGGGCAGCGAATGCATGAAATGATGCGCGTGGGGGGTCATTTGTTGGAGCTTGAAGCCCACCAGGTGCTCATGGCCCAGGTGTCGGCCTGGTAATACGGCGGAATTGTCGCCGGCAACACAAACGGCGCGGGCCGGTAACCGATCAGGAAGGCGTCACCATAATACTGCGGCACCGAGTAAAAGCCGTGCGTCAACACCCGGTCCAGCGCGCGCATGGCAGCGCCCAGCTCGGGCCGGGTTTTGGCGGTCACCACCTTTTGCAGCAAGGCATCGACCGCCGGGTCGGCAATGCCCCAGACATTGGACGAGCCGGGCGTCTTTGCCGCCTCGGAGCCGAAACGCTCCAGCAACTCGCTGCCCGGTGCGGTCGAACCCGGCAGCCGCAGCGTCGTGATCTCGAAATCGAACGCGTCCATTTTCTGCTTGGCCAGGGAGAAATCTACCACCCGGTAAGTCATGGTGATACCCAGCTTTTCCAGCGCTTTCTGGAAAGGTCCGACGATGCGCACCAGCGACGGCTGGTCGTTGAGGAACTCCATCGTGAAGGCCTCGCCTTTGGCATTGCGCAGCGCGCCATCGCGGTAGGTCCAGCCGGCTTCGCGCAGCAGCGCCTGGGCCTGACGCAGGTTCTGCCGCAGGCTGCCCGGTGGCGTGGTGGTGGGCGCCACCGGCACGGCGCCAAACACCGCAGGGCTGAGCCTGGCGCGCAGCGGCTCCAGCAGTGCCAGCTCGTCGGGCTGGGGTAGCCCCTCGGCATGAAACTCGCTGTTCGGGAAATAGCCGTTGACACGTTTGTAGATGCCGTAGAACAGCTGGCGGTTCATCCACTCGAAGTCCATGGCCAGCCCGATGGCGCGCCGCACGCGCACGTCCTGGAATTTTTCCTTGCGCAGGTTGAACACATACCCCTGGAAATCGCCGGGGTTGCGGTTTTCGAAGGCACGCTTGACGAGTTCGCCCGAGGTGAACTGCTTGCCGGTGTACTGGCGCGCCCAGTTGCGCGAGATGAACTCGCGCATGAAGTCGTACTCACCGGCTTTCAGCCCTTCAAAACGCGAGGTTTCGTCGAGGTAGATCTTGAAGGTGATGCGGTCAAAGTTGAACTGCCCCTTGCGGCTGGGCAGCTCGGCGCCCCAGTAGGCCGGGTCGCGGACATAGGTGATGTCGCGCCCCATCGCCGTGCTGGCGGGCTTGTAGGGTCCGGAGCCTATCGGCAGGTCGGACACGATGCGGTCAAACGGCTTGCCACCGCCCCAGGCACGGCTGAACACCGGCATGCCGCCGACGACCAGCGGCAACTCGGGGTTGGGCACCGCAAAATCGAAACGCACCACCCGATCGGAGAGCACCTGCACGCCCTTGACCTCGGCATAAATACTGCGGTATTGCGGTGCGGCCAGCTTGCCGGTCAACTGCGTGAACGAGTGCAGCACATCGGCGGCCAGCACCGGCGAGCCGTCCTGAAAACGCGCCTTCGGGTGAAGGCGGAAGGTGGCCGACAGCCGGTCCGGCGCCACCGCGACGTCGTCGGCCAGCAGCCCGTAAGCGGTGGTCGGCTCCTCGGCGTTGCCGGTCAACAGGCTCTCGATCATCAGCATGCCGATGCCGTAGGGCGCCGTGCCGCGCAGCGTGAAGGGGTTGAACTTGTCGAAGTTGGTGGGCCGGGTCGGCGGCACCATGCGGATCTCGCCGCCCTTGGGCGCGGCGGGGTTGACGTAGTCGAAGTGGGTGAAGCCCGGCGGGTACTTGATGTCGCCAAACTGCGCATAGGCGTGGGCAGCCCAGGACGCCGGGGCCAGACAGACCAGAACGGCCATCATCAAGGCCCGCAAAAACGACAAATCCCGCATGCGACAATTCTGCACTACTTAAGTTGGCAAAGAGCGCCATGCACGCAGCGCGCCCTTGGCCAGTTCACCCGCACACACTGGAGCACAACGCATGGGCACACCCACAGGATTTCTCACCGGCAAAAAACTGTTGATCACGGGCGTCCTGTCCAACCGGTCCATTGCTTACGGCATTGCCAAGGCCTGCCACGCCCAAGGCGCCGAACTGGCCTTCAGCTACGTGGGTGAACGGTTCAAGGACCGCATCACCGAATTTGCCGCCGACTTCGGCTCCAAGCTGATTTTTGACTGCGATGTCGGCGACGATGCGCAGATTGCAGCCCTGTTTGCGGACCTGACCAAGACCTGGCCGACCTTTGACGGCTTCGTGCACAGCATCGGCTACGCACCGCGCGAGGCGATCGCGGGGGATTTCCTCGAAGGCCTGTCGCGCGAGGGCTTCAAGATTGCCCACGACATCAGCGCCTACAGTTTTCCGGCGATGGCCAAGGCCGCCCTGCCCCACCTCAATCCCAAGTCGGCCCTGCTGACCCTGACCTACCTGGGCGCCCAGCGCACCATCCCCAACTACAACACCATGGGCCTGGCCAAGGCCAGCCTGGAAGCCAGCGTGCGTTACCTCGCCGAATCGCTGGGCCCCAAAGGCATGCGCGTCAACGGCATCAGCGCCGGCCCGATCAAGACACTGGCAGCCAGCGGCATCAAGGACTTCGGCAAGCTGCTGGGCATGGTGGCCGCCGCCTCGCCGCTGCGGCGCAACGTCACCATCGAGGATGTGGGCAATGTGGCCGCCTTCCTGCTGTCCGACCTGGCTTCCGGCGTCACCGCCGAAATCACCTATGTGGATGGCGGCTTCAGCCACACGGCCGGCATCGGCCGCGAGCCCGAGGCGAGCTGAACCGGCTCAGGGTCCCATCCTGGGCTTGGAGTCACATACAGCCTTGGCCCTTGACACATGGGTGCCGGCAGCTATTAAAAAGTGAGTACAACCGGGCCGGCTGTTCAGGCGCGGCGCCAGTACATATAAGACCACGCGGTTTCGAAGCCCGCGCGCCGGTACAGCGCCTGCGCGGCAGTGTTGCCGGCTTCCACCTGCAAAAAGACCCGCGCCATGCTCCGCGCGAGCGCGGCATCGGCCAGCCCTCGCGCGCCTCCACGGTGTCGGGGGCCACGGCGGCCAGGGTGGCCTGTTCTATGGAAGCAACATCTTTGGCGCTCATGAATGGCGTTTGTACCGGTTCAGACTTGCACCAAACCCGGACCCGACCGCACAATCGTCCGCCACAGGCCGTGAAAACAGAAAAACGGGAAATAGCCATGCTACTGTTTTGATAGCTGACTCCACCCTTTCTTCGGGCGCTTGCGGCATGAATCATGGGCAATAAATCCAGCGACATGACGGCACCTCCACCACCTACTCTCCCCCTCACCATCACGCTCACCCGCGCGCGCGGCGCTTTCCTTCGCCTCTGCGCGTTGCCCGGGCTGCTGGCGTTGACGGCCCTGCTGGCGCCTGCCCTTCCCGCAGCGGCGGCCGGCAACAGCCCATTGCTGATGCTGGCCAATGTCTACCGCCCCGGCATCGCGCTGCAGGACTACTGGGTCAGTGAAAAACTCGACGGCGTGCGGGGTTACTGGGACGGAGAAAAGTTGCTGACACGCGGCGGCGAACGCATCGCCGCGCCGGCCTGGTTCACCGCAGGCTGGCCCAGGCAGCCCCTGGACGGCGAGTTGTGGGCCGGCCGGGGCCAATTCTCCAAGACGGTCTCCACCGTGCGCCAGCAAACCCCCGACGACGCCGCATGGCGTGCCCTGCGTTTCATGGTGTTCGACCTGCCCGCCCAGGCCGGGACCTTCACCGAGCGGATACCAGTGCTCCATGGGGTGGTCAGCCGTATCGACCAGCCCTGGGTGCAGGCCGTTGCACAGTCCCGGGTGGCCAGCCATGCCGAACTCCAGCGCCTGCTGGCCAAAACCGTCAGGCTGGGTGGCGAAGGGCTGATGCTGCACCGCGGCGCCTCGCTCTACCAGGGCCTGCGCAATGACGACCTGCTCAAGGTCAAGACGCACGAGGACGCGGAAGCCCGCGTGCTGGCCCACCGGCCGGGCCAGGGCAAACATGCTGCGGCCCTGGGTGCGCTGCTGGTCGAGACGGTGGGCGTCGACGGCCTGCCGGGCAAGCGCTTCAAGCTGGGCACCGGCTTCAGCGACGAACAGCGCCGCCAGCCGCCGCCCGTGGGCAGCATCGTCACTTACCGCTTTCGCGGCTTGAATGACAGCGGTGTTCCGCGCTTTGCGAGCTTCCTGCGGGTTCGGGAGGACATGGCGCCGGCACGGCCCTGAATGCCGCTGCCGGCGACTGGCGATCCGGTTTCGGGCCTTGATTACTCTTTCACGCAGTCGGCGTAATAGTGCTTCTTGCCGTCGGCGTCTTCGATTTCGACCAGGCCATGAATGTCGGTCTCGAAACCCGGGCACTGCGCGTTGAACTCGCGCGAGAACTTCAGGTAGTCGACGATCTTCTTGTTGAACACTTCACCGGGAATCAGCAGTGGAATGCCGGGCGGATAGGGTGTCACCAACCCCACCGTGATGCGGCCCTCGAGCTTGTCGATCTCGACGCGTTCGGTCTTGTGCAGCGCGATGTGCGCGTAGGCGTCGCTGGGCTTCATGGCCGGCGTGAGATCGCTCAGGTACATGTCGGTGGTCAGGCGCGCAATGTCGTATTTGGCGTAAAGCGCGTGGATGTGCTGGCACAGGTCGGCCAGGCCCATTTTTTCGTAACGCGGGTACTTCTGGCAGAACTCCGGCAGGATGCGCCACATGGGCTGGTTCTTGGCGTAGTCGTCCTTGAACTGCTGCAGCGCCGTCAGCATGCTGTTCCAGCGGCCCTTGGTGATGCCGATGGTGAACATGATGAAAAAGCTGTAGAGGCCGGTTTTTTCCACCACCACGCCGTGTTCGGCCAGGAACTTGGTCACGATGCTGGCCGGAATGCCGGTCTTGGCGAATTTGCCGTTCAGGTCCATGCCGGGTGTCACGACGGTGGACTTGATCGGGTCCAGCATGTTGAAGCCGGTCGCCATCTTGCCGAAGCCGTGCCAGTTGACGCCGGCCTTGGCATTCTTGGATTCACCCTTGATGATCCAGTCATCCGAGCGGCCAATGCCCTCGTCCACCAGCTTTTCGGGGCCCCAGACCTTGAACCACCAGTCGTCGCCGTATTCCTCATCAACCTTGCGCATCGCGCGGCGGAAGTCCAGCGCCTCGGCAATACTTTCCTCGACCAGCGCGGTGCCGCCGGGCGGCTCCATCATGGCCGCGGCCACGTCGCAGCTGGCGATGATGCTGTACTGCGGCGAAGTCGAGGTGTGCATCAGGTAGGCCTCGTTGAAGAGGTGCCTGTCGAGCTTGACGGTCTGCGAGTCCTGCACCAGCACGTGGCTGGCCTGGCTGATGCCGGCCAGCAGCTTGTGGATGGACTGCGTCGCATACACCATGGCCTGCTTGGGCCGCGCGCGTTTTTTTCCCATCGCATGGTAGCTGCCGTAAAACGGGTGAAAGGCCGCGTGCGGCAACCAGGCCTCGTCGAAATGCAGGTTCTCGACATACCCGTCGAGCATGCCCTTGATGGTTTCGGTGTTGTACAGCACGCCGTCGTAGGTGGACTGGGTGATGGTCAGCACCCGCGGCTTGACCTTCTTGGCATCCACCCCCTTGAGCAGCGGGTTGGCCTTGATCTTGGCCTGGATGGACGCCTGCTCGAACTCTTCCTTCGGAATCGGTCCGATGATGCCGAAGTGGTTGCGCGTCGGCTTCAGGAACACCGGAATCGAGCCGGTCATGATGATCGCGTGCAGGATGGACTTGTGGCAGTTGCGGTCCACCACCACCACGTCGCCGGGCGCCACGGTGTGGTGCCAGACCATCTTGTTCGAGGTGGACGTGCCATTGGTCACGAAAAAGCAGTGGTCGGCATTGAAGATGCGGGCGGCATTGCGCTCCGAGGCGCCCACCGGGCCGTCGTGGTCCAGCAGCTGGCCGAGCTCCTCGACCGCATTGCAGACGTCGGCGCGCAGCATGTTCTCGCCAAAAAACTGGTGGAACATCTGGCCGACCGGGCTCTTCAGAAAGGCCACGCCGCCGGAATGCCCGGGGCAGTGCCAGGAGTAGGAACCGTCTTCGGCGTAATCGAGCAGCGCCTTGAAAAACGGCGGCTGCACGCCCTCGAGGTAACTCTTGGCCTCGCGGATGATGTGGCGCGCCACAAATTCGGGCGTGTCCTCGAACATGTGGATGAAGCCGTGCAGTTCGCGCAGGATGTCATTGGGGATGTGGCGCGAGGTCTTGGTTTCGCCATAAACGTAGATCGGCACATCCAGGTTCTTGCGCCGCACTTCCTCGATGAAGTGGCGCAGGTTCACCACCGCCGGGTCCAGATCCGGCCCCGGCGTGAACTCTTCGTCGTCAATCGACAAAATGAAGGCGCTGGCACGGCTTTGCTGCTGCGCAAACTGCGACAGGTCACCGTAGCTGGTCACACCCAGCACCTCAAAACCCTCTGTTTCTATGGCTTGCGCCAGCGCGCGAATGCCCAGCCCGGAGGTGTTTTCGGAGCGGAAGTCTTCGTCAATGATGACGATGGGAAAGCGAAATTTCATCAAAAGGCCTTTGCCGGGAGCTGCCAAAAAAAACGAATCAGGGCCGAAGTGTAAGGATATTTGCGGCCAGCGGCGCCAGCCTGGCCTTTCCCGGTCGGGTTTGAGAACTTGTTCTATGCTGCCGGGGGTATTTGTGGCCCAGAATGTAGCTTTTAGGAAACGAAGGAAACGCGACATGACAATCATGGCCGATTCGACGATTTGGTGGTTGCTGGCCGGTGCCGCCGTGGCGCTGGAGCTTGTCACAGGGACGTTTTACCTGCTGATGCTGGCCGTCGGCATGACGGCGGCGGCCCTGGCTGCCCATCTGGGTGCCTCCGTCATGGTGCAGATTGTGGTCGCGGCCGTGGTCGGCGGCGGCGCCGTGGTGGCCTGGCACTGGAAACGCAGCAAGAGTCCCAGGCCCGCCCAAGCCAACGCCAACCGGGATGTGCAGATGGACATCGGCGAGACCGTGCATGTGCAGCAGTGGAACGACGATGCCACCGCCACCGTGAAATACCGCGGCGCCCAATGGACAGTGGAGCTCGCCGACCATGATGCAGCGCCCCAGCCCGGGCTCTTCAAGGTCAGAAAACTCAACGGCAACCGCCTGGTGGTCGGCAAACTGTGAGAAAGTGCACGGTCTGATGCCGGTCGGCTGAGGCCGCCCCTGTTTTTGTTTTTTACGGAGAAATTCATGGAAATTGCACTCGTCATTCTGGTGATTGCCGTCATTTTTATCGCGCGCAGCATCAAGGTCGTGCCCCAACAAAATGCCTGGGTCGTCGAACGGCTGGGAAAATTCCACGGCAGCCTGACACCGGGCCTCAATTTCCTGATCCCCTTCATTGACCGCGTGGCCTACAAGCACTCGCTCAAGGAAATCCCGCTCGACGTTCCCAGCCAGGTCTGCATCACACGCGACAACACCCAGCTGCAGGTGGACGGCATCCTGTATTTCCAGGTTACCGACCCGATGCGCGCCAGCTACGGCTCATCCAACTACATCGTGGCCGTCACCCAGTTGGCTCAGACCTCGCTGCGCAGCGTGATCGGCAAGCTCGAACTCGACAAGACCTTCGAGGAACGCGACATCATCAACGCCCAGGTCGTGGCCGCCATCGACGAGGCCGCACTGAACTGGGGTGTCAAGGTGCTGCGTTACGAGATCAAGGACCTGACGCCGCCCAAGGAAATCCTGCATGCCATGCAGTCGCAGATCACCGCCGAACGTGAAAAACGCGCGCTGATTGCCGCTTCCGAGGGCCGCCGCCAGGAACAGATCAACATCGCCACCGGCGAGCGTGAAGCCTTTATCGCACGCTCCGAAGGCGAAAAACTCGCTGCCATCAACAACGCGCAGGGTGAAGCCGCTGCCATCACGGCGGTAGCCGAAGCCAATGCGCGCGCAATCGAAGTCGTCGCTTCGGCCATCCGCCAGCCCGGCGGCGAAATGGCCGTCCAGCTCAAGGTTGCGGAAAAGGCGATGGAGGCTTATTCCCGCGTTGCAGCCGATGCCAAGACCACGCTGATTGTTCCCAGCAACATGACCGAAGTCTCGGCCTTGATCACCTCGGCCATGACCATGGTGCAGTCCACCCGGGCCGCCTGATCAGCATCCGCAGAAGGCAAACGCATGAGCGCCATGAACGTCCTCGGCACGCAGCTGGTCCCCTGCTCCTACGACCCGCTGACCGGTTATTTCCGCGACGGCTGCTGCAACACCGACGAGTCCGACCAGGGCTCGCACCTCGTCTGCGTCAAGGTGACCAGTGACTTTCTGGCGTTTTCAGCAGCCAAAGGCAACGACCTGGTGACACCGCGGCCCGAGTACCGCTTTGCCGGGCTCAAGCCCGGTGACCGGTGGTGCCTGTGCGCCAACCGCTGGCGCGAGGCACTGGAAGCAGGCTTTGCACCACCCGTGATTCTGGAGTCCACCCACCTCAAGGCACTGGAGTTCGTGACCCGCGCGCAACTGGAAAAACACCGTTTTCACAGCGCGCTTCACTGATCAGCGCCATCTTCAGTCCCGCGCACTGCTACAATGTGAGGCTTCGCGGAAAGGTGGATGAGCGGTTTAAGTCACACGCCTGGAAAGCGTGCGTGGGGTTATACCCACCGCGGGTTCGAATCCCGCCCTTTCCGCCAAAAGTACAGTTGCCGTGAGTTTTCCACACGGCAGTGAAAACTCCTGAAAGCCCGGCTTGTCCGGGCTTTTTTGTGTCTGCTATTTTTGTGTCCGTCATTGAGGGGCAGGCCTAACCGCCTCAGCGCAACAATACCCTCCTGGCGACGAATGGCACTGCAGCACCGCGAGCGTCTTCCCGCGCCTCCTCTCCAAGAACAAAAAAAAGCCACCTCGCGGTGGCTTTTTTGCTGAGGGCCGGAAAACTTATTCCAGAGCCGTTTTCTTGCCGTCCTTGTAGGTGTACAAGGTGATGGACGGGTTCTTCAGTTCGCCGTTAGGCAGGAACTCGATGGTGGTGGTCACACCCTTGTAGCTGGTTTTGATCAGTTCAGGGATGTAGACCTTCGGCTCGCTGGAGTTGGCGCGTTTCATCGCGTCGACCAGCACGAAGGTCGCGTCATAGGTGTACGGGCTGTAGACCTGGAACTGGTTCGGGTACTTCTCGTCGTAGCGCTTCTTCCACTCGACGCCGCCAGGCATCTTGGCCAGCGATGCGCCGCCTTCGGCACAAATCACGTTGCTCAGGGTCTTGGCGCCAGCAGCGAGTTTGGCGATCTCGGAGGTGCAGATGCCGTCCCCGCCGAAGTACTTGACCTTGCTCATGCCGAGCTGCTCCATCTGGCGCAGCATGGGGCCGGCCTGGGGATCCATGCCGCCGTAGAAAATGGCGTCAGGGCCTTTGGCCTTGATGGCGGTCAGGATGGCCATGAAGTCGGTGGCCTTGTCGGTGGTGAACTGCTCGTCAACCACGGTCATGCCTTTTTCCTTGGCAGTCTTCTTGAAGATGTCGGCAACACCCTGGCCGTAAGCGGAACGGTCGTCGATGACAGCTACTTTCTTCAGCTTGAGCGTGTCGGCGGCGTAAAACGCCAGACCGGCGCCCAGGGCCAGATCGTTGGCAATGATGCGGTAGGTGGTGTTGTAGCCTGGCTTGGTCAGGTCAGGGTTGGTGGCGGCACCGGTGACGTGGGGAATGCCGCAGTCGTTGTAGACCTTGGAGGCAGGAATGGTCGTGCCCGAGTTGAGGTGACCAACCACGCCGGCGACTTTGGAGTCGCACAGTTTTTGTGCGGCCGCCGTGCCCTGTTTCGGATCAGCAGCATCATCTTCAGCGACGATTTCGAAGGTGGCCTTCTTGCCGCCGATCATGACGCCCTGTTTGTTCAGGTCCTCAATGGCCATGCGGACGCCATTTTCATTGTCTTTGCCGTAATGGGCCTGCGCGCCGGAAGTCGGGGCGACGTGACCGATCTTGACAACGAGCGTATCACCGGCGGGTGCGGGAGCCGCAGCGACCGGGGCAGCAGGTGCAGGTGCAGTGGCGGCCGGCGCAGCTTCTTCTTTTTTGCCGCAGGCAACAACCAACATGGCGGCCAAAGCGACCGCAGTCCATTTCATTTGCATAAATACACTCCAATTATTAAATTACCGTTGATGGTTGAGAACTGATTTTTTTACTCAACAGCCACGAACATAACGCAATTTCCGCGCCCGCACCATAGCAAGCAGCCCTAGTGTTGCGCTGTGGAGGCTGAGAAAGAAACGAAATTGATCTGCTATTAGCGAATCTAATAAAACGCGAGAACCCGCCCCGTCACCGACGGTAACGCTGGGCTGCCCGGCATGATCAGCCGCCCGCAAAAATGCCGGCCGCCGCAGGCAATAAGTCATCCAAACGCAGCCGCTTCAGGTATTTTTCACGCCCTTGAACAAGCCACCCGCATGAAAAGGGGAAGCCAGGGACGCAGCAGTTTCAGGGCTTGTCCAGCAGCTGGCTGGCCAGTTCCTGTTCAAAGGCTTGGTTGACCGACTGCCGCACGACGATCTCGATTTCGTCCCTGAGGCTGGGCGCCAGCGCTTGGGTGTGCTCCAGCACCAGACGGCCCACGGTTTCGCGCAGCAACCGGTCCAGCGTCAAATCGACGCGCTGCATCACGCGATGCACCATCTGCTCCTGAAAGTGCTGCATGTCCATCGCGGGAGCGGTCCGGCCCCCGGGCGCGGCGGCCTGGGGTTGCACCACTTCCGTCAGCGTGGGCACAAACCGGGGTGGCGGGCGGTTCATGTTGCGCCCGCGCTGGCCAGGTCATGCCGCTTCATGGCATAACCGCGGTCGGCGTAATGCTTCCAGCGGCTGCGGGCCGCCGCGCGGTCGTCATCGGCCAGGGTGACCAGTTCGATGAAGCGCTCGAAACGCTCAAACCCGACCGGCACCTGATGCCCGAGATTGACCAGCACCTCATGGTGGGGACAGGCCTCCAGCGACCCGGCCAGCACCACCGGCGTCACAGACACGGTGGACGGAACGGCGCTCAGGTGGCAATGCGGCACAAATTCCAGCGGGGAAAAGGTCCACAACAACTGGTCGAGCCGGTCCAGCATGTCCGGCTCGGCCGTCACCACCACGCGCGCCCCGCTGCCCCAGGCCTTGCGCAGCAGCCGGCAGCTGTAGGTCAGCTTGTCCGGCACATTGAAATGAAAAGCAACTTCCGTCATGCGCGTGAACGGGCCCCCGCCTTGGGGGTCCGGGTTTTGGCTGGGGCCCTGGCCGGCTGAACCTGGCTCAGCAAAAAGTCGACCAGCAGGGGCACGGGCCGGCCGGTTGCGCCCTTGGCGGCACCGCTTTTCCAGGCCGTGCCGGCGATGTCCAGGTGGGCCCAGGGGAACTTGCCGGCAAAACGCTGCAGAAACTTGGCCGCGGTGATGGCGCCGCCGGCACGTCCGGCAACGTTGGCCACGTCCGCGAAATGGGTTTTCAGGCCATCGGCGTATTCGTCGTCGAGCGGCATGCGCCAGCACAGATCGAGCGCGCTGTCGCCGGCCGCAGCCAGGGCCTGGGCCAACGCGTCGTCACTGGAGAACATGCCGCTGCGCACGCCACCCAGCGCAATCACGCAGGCGCCGGTCAGGGTGGCAATGTCCACCACGGCGCGCGGCTTCAGGCGTTCGGCATACGTCAGCGCATCACACAGCACCAGCCGGCCTTCAGCGTCGGTGTTGAGGATTTCGATGGTCTGCCCGCTCATGCTGGTCACCACATCGCCGGGCTTGATGGCGCGGCCGTCGGGCATGTTTTCGCAGGCCGGAATCAGGCCCACCACATTGAGCGCGGGCTGCAGCTCGGCCAGCGCGCGGAAGGTACCGAGCACGCTGGCTGCACCGCCCATGTCGTATTTCATCTCGTCCATCTCGGCGGCAGGCTTGATGGAGATGCCGCCGGTGTCGAAGGTGATGCCCTTGCCGATCAGCACCACCGGCGCTTCGGCTTTCGCGCCGCCGTCATAACGCAGCACGATGAAACGCAGGGGTTCTTCCGAGCCCTGGGCGACGGCCATGAAGGAGCCCATGCCGAGTTTGGCAACCTCTTTGGGACCCAGCACCTCCACCTTGATCCCGGGCAGTTTCCCGAGGTCCCGGGCGGCCTGGGCCAGCATCGTCGGCGTCGCGTGGTTGGCCGGCCGGTTGGCCCACTCCTTGGCGAGTGCGAGCCCCTTGGCCAGCCCGACGCCCTTGTCGAATCCGGCACGGCTGGCCGCCAGCGAGGAGACGGCCACCAGCACCTGCTTGAGCTTTTGTTCGGCCGGCTTCGATTTGGTGGTGCTGTACAGGTAGGTGGCATCGGCGCAGGCCAGCACGGCGGCGCGCACGGTCTCCTGACCGGCTTGCGGCAGTGCGCAAAGGCTGAGCAGCACACGCCGCGCATTGGTGTTCTTCAGGGCAACCATCGCTGCATGCACCGCCGTCCGGATACTTTTGGCGCTGCCGTCGCCGGCGCCTGCCAGTAGCACCCTTGTGGCCGCCACGCCCTCGGGCCGGTAGGCGCTGAGCAGCTTGCCGGCCTTGTTTTCAAAGTCTCCTGCCTTCAGGGCCAGCGTCACCATTTTCGACACCGCGTCGGTTCCGGCGCCCGTCTCGCCGGCCACCAGCACAATCAGGGCATCACATTTTTCGGCGCAAATTCGGGCGGGGGTCAGGGTTTTGAGTTCAAAGTCCATAATCAAGGGTCAGGCGTCGCAAGCGCAGTTGTCGGTTGTTGTTAAGGGCAAGTTTCAGTCAATGTTATTCCAATCCTCGATCCGCAAAGAGCTGGCACGCAGTTTTGGGGCCACCCTTGTGGTTTTGATAACCATTGTGATCACCATCATCCTGATCCGCACGCTCGGGCAGGCCTCGCGCGGCAGTGTCAACCCGCAGGACGTGATGCTGGTCATGGGTTACTCGGCCCTGGGCCGCATGCCGATCATCCTGACGCTGTCCCTGTTTGTGGCCATGGTCAGCACCCTCTCGCGCATGTACCGCGACAGCGAGATGGTCGTCTGGTTTGTCAGCGGCCGCGGCCTGGGCTTTTTTCTCGTGCCGCTGTTCCGTTTCGCCTGGCCGGTGCTGCTGGTGATCACGCTGATGTCGGTGTTTGTCTGGCCCTGGTCCAACCTGCAGACGCAGGAGGTGCGGGACCGGTACGAGCAGCGCGGGGACCTGCAACGGGTTTCGCCCGGCCAGTTCCAGGAGTCGTCCAGCGGCAACCGGGTCTTTTTCATCGACCGCGACACCAGCGGGGAAAAAGTCAGCAACAACGTCTTCATCGCCTCGACCGAAAAGGGCAAGAATTCGGTGACCACCGCCAGTTCCGGCCGCATCGAAACGGTCGGTAAGGACCAGATGCTGCTGCTCGACAACGGCCAGCGGCTTGAAAGCGAGATCGGCAAGTCAGCCCTGAAGATCACCGAGTTTGCGCAATACGGCAGCAAGGCCGGCGACAGCCCGCTGATCAACGGCGCCAACATCCCCGAAAAATCCAAGTCCACCCGCGAACTGATGAAATCGCCCACGCGGACCAACCAGGGCGAGCTGGCCTGGCGCCTGGGCATGGCGCTGGCTGCCATCAATTTTGTCGTGATTGCGCTGGCACTGGCCAGCGTCAACCCGCGCGCCGGGCGCAGCGGCAACCTGATCTTTGTGCTGTTCACCTTTGTCGTTTATCACAACCTGCTGAACCTGGGCCAGAGCTGGATCAGCGTGGGCGCAGCCAATTTTGCCGGCTTCGTGCTGGCCCTGCACGGGGGCGCGCTGCTGCTGGCGCTGGGCTGGCTTTCCAAGCGCCACCTGAACTGGACCTTCAAGGGCGCCATGAGCCGGGAGCGCAAGCGACAGGCCAGCCGGCAGGCGGGCAAGGTGGCCGCATGAAAACCATACGCCGCCTGATTTACGGCGAGGTGCTGGCTTCCATTGCTTTTGTGGCTGTCGGATTTCTGGCGCTGTTTTTCTTCTTCGACCTGGTCGATGAGCTGCAGTACCTGGGCAAAAATGCGGCCGGCGCCGTCAGTTCCGACGCCAACACCTACCAGATCCGGCATGCGCTGCTGTATGTGGCGCTGCTGATCCCCAGCCACCTGTACGAGCTGGTGCCGATCTCGGTGCTGATCGGCACCATTTTCGTGATGGCCCGGCTGGCGCAGAGTTCGGAATACACCATCTTGCGCACCAGCGGCCTGGAACCCTGGCGCGCGCTGCGCCTGCTGCTGACCCTGGGGGCGATTTTTGTCGTGCTCTGTTTCGCCATCGGCGACTACGTGGCCCCGGCCGCAGACCGTGCCGCCCAGCTGCTCAAGGCGCGTTACCAGGGCCGCATCACCATCGGCCAGACCGGGGCGTGGCTCAAGGAAAAACAGGCCTACAACAGCTACGTGGTCAACGTCGGTGCCCTGTCCGCCGACAACGAGATGCAGGCAGTGCGGGTTTTCGAGTTCGACAACAAGGGCCTGCTGGTGTCCATCACACAATCGGCCATCGCCCGGTTTGGGGCCGACGACTCCTGGCAACTCGAAAACGGCACCCGGACCGAATTCACCGTGCAGCCGGGGCAGGCTGCGGGCAACGGCGCCGGGCGTGATACCGCCAAAATAAGCATCAACAAGATCGCCCAGTTCCGCTGGCCCACCGGCATCAGCGCGGAGATGGTCTCGGTTGCCGTGCTCAAGCCGGAACGCATGAGCACGATCGACCTGTTCGCCTACATCCGCCACCTCAACGCCAATGGCCAGACCGCCCAGCGTTACGAAATCGAGTTCTGGAAAAAGGTGTTTTACCCGCTGAGCTGCCTGGTGATGGTGGTGCTGGCCCTGCCCTTCGCCTACCTGCACTTTCGCAGCGGCGGCATCGCCGGTTATGTGTTCGGCGGCGTGATGATCGGCATCAGCTTTTTCCTGCTCAACAACGTGTTTGGCTACATCGGCAACCTGCAGAACTGGCAACCCTGGCTGGCCGCCGCCGCGCCCGGCCTGCTCTACACCGCCATTTCGCTGGGCGCCTTCGGCTGGCTGGTCCTGAGACGCTGATGACCAGGCAAGGCATTGTCCTGTTTGCGCACGGCTCGCGCGACCCCCTCTGGCGCCTGCCCATCGAAGCGGTGGCCGAGGCGATCCGTGCGCGCGACCCCGACGCCCTGGCCTGCTGCGCCTACCTCGAGTTGTGCGCGCCAGACCTGGCCCAGGCCGCTACTGATTTGATAGCTGCTGGCGCAGGAAATATCAAGGTTTTCCCGCTTTTTCTCGGTGTTGGAAAACACGCGCGGGAAGACCTGCCGCTGCTGCTGGCAGAAGTTCGCGCCTTGCACCCGGAGGTGCCGGTGGCCCTGATGCCGACGGCTGGAGAGCACCCCCAGCTGACTGCGCTGATGGCCGATATCGCCCTGTCCTGAACCGTGGACGCCAAGGCTCGCGGCTTCCTGCATTTTTTAAGCGCTGCTCGATAGTTCTTAGGCTCAAACGGGCATAATAAAGCGACTAATTAGCAAGAATCGGATATGAATCTTCACCAATTTCGCTTTGTCCAGGAAGCTGTCCGGCGCAACCTGAACCTCACCGAAACTGCACGCATCCTGCACACTTCGCAGCCCGGGGTGTCCAAGGCCATCATCGAGCTCGAGGAAGAACTGGGCGTGGAAATTTTTGCCCGCCACGGCAAACGCCTCAAACGCGTGACCGAACCGGGCGAACACGTGCTCAAAAGCATAGACATCATCATGCGCGAGGTCGGCAACCTGCGACGTATCGGCGAGCAGTTTTCCGCGCAGGACAGCGGCACCCTGTCCATCGCGACCACCCACACCCAGGCCCGTTACGTGCTGCCGCAGCCGGTGGCCAAGCTTCGCGAAGCGTTTCCCAAGGTCAACGTCAGCCTGCACCAGGGCTCGCCCGACCAGGTGGCGCGCATGCTGATCGACGAGGTGGCCGAGATCGGCATTGCCACCGAGTCGCTGGCGCACTACGAAGAGCTGGTCACACTGCCCTGCTACGAATGGCAGCACATGCTGGTGTTGCCGCTGGACCACCCGCTGGCCAAACAGGACCACATCACGCTGGAAGACCTGGCCGAGCAGCCGCTGATCACCTACCACCCCTCGTTCACCGGCCGCACCAAGATCGATCAGGCCTTTGCCGCCAAACACCTGCATCCGCGCATAGCGCTCGAAGCGATCGACTCCGACGTGATCAAGACCTATGTGCGCCTGGGCCTGGGCGTCGGCATTGTGGCCGAGATGGCGCTCAAGGACGACGGCACCAACGCCGACCTGGTGGCCCTGCCGGCCGGCCAGCTGTTCGGCGTGAACGTGGCGCGTGTCGCCTTCAAGCGCAGCGCCTACCTGCGCAACTTTGTCTACAAGTTTGCCGAACTGCTCAATGACAAGCTCGACCGCGCCCAGATCACCCGGGCCATGAGCAGCCGCCACGGCGACTTCGAACTTTAAAAACCTTTCCTCCAGCACCCACCCATCCCCATGACAACCATGCCTTTTGCCAGCGAGCGCACGCCAGAACTACAGACCAAACTGCCCGCCGTGGGCACCACCATCTTCACCGTGATGTCGGCGCTGGCCCTCGAAAAAAACGCGGTCAACCTCGGCCAGGGCTTTCCGGACTTCGACTGCGACCCCACGCTGGTCGGGGCCGTCAACGATGCCATGACGCGCGGCCTGAACCAGTACCCGCCCATGCCCGGCGTGCCGGTGCTGCGCGAGGCGATTGCCGCCAAGCTGCAGCAATTGCACGGCCGCAGCTACAACCCGAACACCGAAATCACCGTGACGGCCGGCGCCACGCAGGCCATCATCACCGCGGTGCTGGCCGTGGTGCACCCCGGCGACGAGGTCATCGTGCTCGAGCCCTGTTACGACAGCTACGTGCCCAACATCGAGCTGGCCGGCGGCATTCCCGTGCGCGTGCCCCTGACGCCCGGCACCTTCCGCCCCGACTTCGACAAGATCTCCGCCGCCATCACCCCCAGGACGCGCGCGATCATCATCAACTCGCCGCACAACCCGAGCGCCACCGTCTGGACCCGCGAGGACATGCTGCGCCTGCAGGAGATCCTGGCGCCTACCGACGTGCTGTTGATCAGCGACGAGGTCTATGAACACATGGTGTTCGACGCCGCGCAGGGCCGCGCGCACGAAAGCGCCGCGCGTTTCCCCGGCTTGGCCGCGCGTGCCTTCATCGTCAGCAGCTTCGGAAAAACCTACCATGTGACCGGCTGGAAGATCGGTTATGTGGCGGCGCCCGCCTCGCTGACAACCGAGTTCCGCAAGGTGCACCAGTTCAATGTGTTCACCGTCAACACGCCGATGCAATACGGCCTGGCCGCCTACATGGCTGACGCACGCCCCTACCTCGACCTGCCGGCGTTTTACCAGCGCAAGCGCGACCTGTTCCGTGCCGGCCTGGCGAAAACCCGCTTCAAGCTGCTGCCCAGCGAAGGCACTTATTTCCAGTGCGTGGACATCTCGCAAGTCAGCGACCTCGGCGAAGCCGATTTCTGCAAATGGCTGACCACCGAGATCGGCGTCGCCGCGATTCCGCTCTCGGCGTTCTACGGCAACGGCTTCGACCAGCGCGTCGTGCGTTTCTGTTTTGCGAAGAAGGACGAGACGCTCAACAGTGCGCTGGAGCGGCTGGCCAAGCTCTAAACTGCTATCTTATCGGTAGCTGTTAGCGCGCGCTCTATAAGGGCTGGAGGCCGATTTCATCAGTGAAATCGGTTTATGAAGAGGTTTGACACATTTGCGGCATCACGCTGCGCCTGCGGCCTGCTGGAGACAGTGGGACGAACTCCCCACTCCCACCCCTATCCCCTGCCCTCGCCCCGCTGGGCGATGGAGGGGGACTTCATTTGGTCGCGTGTGCTGCGCCCGCGTGCAAACATGACGGCTGCGTGGCTCCGACATGACGCGCTACGCGCGTCATGTCTCCCCGCATCCGCATCCGTTTCCGTTTCCGTTTCCGTTTCCGTTTCCGCATTCTTGTCCCACCACCCGTCGGGCTGGGCCGAGGAGCGCAGCCGAAAGCGGATCAGGGCGAGCTATTGTCTGAGGCGAAGCCGAGTTCGAGCTCGACCCCGCTTTCGGCGAGCACCACAGGTTGCCCGCAGCGAAGCGGAGGGACCCAGACCATCGGGTCACCTTTTCTTTTGCTTACTTTTCTTTTGGCGGGCGACGCAAAAGAAAAGTGAGTTGCCGCCGGGCAACCCCCGGCTTGCAGGCAAACCACAGATAGACAAAAGAACCAAACGCATTGCGAATACCCCTCAACTGTAGGAACTCCCTGACGGTGAGTCAGCGCGCCTTCCTGCTTGATCCAGCCCAACATCAGGCAAGAATCAATGCATACCTAACAAGGAGTTCTCCATGTCGATTTCAATGATTCTGCTCATCGTTCTCATCCTGATTCTGGTGGGCGCACTGCCGACTTGGGGCCACAGCCGCTCATGGGGCTACGGTCCCAGCGGTGGTTTGGGACTGATTGTCATCATCCTGATCGTGCTGCTGCTGATGGGCCGCATCTAGATCTCACCGATCCCGCTGAAAAGGGCTCCGCCGCAAGGCTGGAGTCCTTTTTTTGCGTGACGCGCGGCGGCCGGTCAAACGTTTCAGCTGTTGATCTGTGCCCAGGCTTTGTAGCTACGGCATGACAAGCCCTGCGGGCAGTTGTCAGCCTGCGCTGAAAAGCCTGGCTTCAACCCACCAGTTGCAGCCAGGCCTTTTCAATCCGCTTGATGCTGACCGGTTGCGGCGTACGCAGCTCCTGCGCAAAAAAGCTCACGCGCAGCTCTTCGAGCAGCCAGCGCAGTTCCTGCAGCCGGGCGTCCGTCGCGCCCTTGCGCTCGGCCACCAGGCGCCAGTAGCGCTGCTCCTGCGGCCGCAACTCGGCCAGCCGCGCCGCATCACGGGCCGGGTCGGCGCGCCACTTCTCCAGCCGCAGGGTGATGGCCTTGAGGTAACGCGGGAAGTGCTGCAACTGCGTGTACGGTGTGAGCGTCAGGAAACGTTTGGGCACCAGGCGCTGCAGCTGCTGCGCTGCATCTGCGGCAGCCTCGGCGGCGTTTTTGGTGTCCTTGATCTTGCGCTGCGCCGCGGCAAACTCGACCAGGATGCCGGCCGCCAGCCGCGCGACTTCGCTGGCAATCAGCGTCAGGCGCCCGCGTCCGTCGTCGATGCGTTTTTTGAAGTCGGCCTCGTTGGTCGGCAACGGGTCCAGCAGAAAGGCACGGTCCAGCGCGACTTCGATGATCTGCTCGCGCAGTTCTTCCAGCGTGCCGCCGCCCGAGTTGTCGGCCGCGCGGCCGACCAGCATGTAGGCCGTGGCCATTTTCTGCAGCTCGGGCAAATTCTTTTCCAGGTACTTCAGTGCGTCCTTGATCTGCAGCGAAAACAACCGCCGCAAACCGGCGCGGTGTTTGGCCGCGGCCACGTCGGGCTCATCGAACACCTCGATGGTCACCGCGTCGCCGAGGTCGATCAGCGCCGGGAAACCGATCAGCGTCTGCTTGCCCTTGCTGATTTCCATGAGTTCGGGCAGCTCGCCAAAACTCCAGCTGGTGTAGCGCTCCGGCGTCCGGACCGCTGCAGCCCTGGGTTGATTTGCTATGTTTTCAGGAGCATTCTGTGACCATCCCTGCTGGGCTGTAGGCCGATTTGACTCCGAATCCTGGTGCTCCTGCGGCGCGGGGCGCGTCTTCAGCCCGGCCAGCGCCTGGAAGGCGCCGCGTGCCTGCGAACCCAGCTCGCCCTTGAGCGCACCGAGGTTGCGGCCAGTACCGAGCTGTCGGCCATGTTCATCGACCACGCGGAAGTTCATGAACAGGTGGGGCGCCAGCATGTCGATTTTCATGTCGCCACGCTTGATGTCCAGCGAAGTCGCATCACGCACCAGCTTGAGCACGGCATCCGTCAGCGAACCGGCGCCGAATTTTTCCGGCTGCAGCAGCTCGGCCGCCATGCGCGCCGCTGTATCGGGCAGCGGCACCAGGCGCGAGCGCGGCCGCTGGTGCAGGGTCTTGATCAGCGCCTGGATCTTGTCCTTGAGCATGCCGGGCACCAGCCACTCGCAGCGTTCCTCGTTGACCTGGTTCAGGGCAAACAGCGGCACATCGACCGTGACGCCGTCCCTGGCGCCACCCGGCTCATGCAGATAGGTCGCCGTGCAATCGACGCCGCCCAGGCGCAGGGTTTTCGGAAAAGCCTGCGTGGTGATGCCGGCCGCCTCATGACGCATCAGTTCTTCGCGGCTCAGGAGCAGCAGCTTGGGCTGCTTTTTGACCTCGTCCTTGTACCAGTGCTCGCAGCCGGCACCGGTGCAGATGTCGGCCGGCAGCTGCTGGTCATAAAAGGCGTAGATCAGCTCTTCGTCGACCAGCACGTCCTGGCGCCGCGCCTTGTGCTCCAGGTCCTGCACCTGTTCGATCAGCTTCAGGTTGGCCTGCAGAAAAGGCAGCTTGGTGTCCCAGTTGCCGGCGACCAGCGCTTCGCGTATGAAAATCTCGCGCGCCGTCACCGGGTCGACACGGCCGAAGTTGACGCGCCGGCCGTTGTAGATCACCAGGCCGTACAGCGTGGCGCGTTCCAGCGCGGTGACCTGCGCGGCCTTTTTCTCCCAGTGCGGGTCCAGCAGCTGTTTTTTCAGCAGGTGGCCTGCGACCTGTTCGACCCACTGCGGTTCGATGTTGGCGATGCCGCGGCCGAACAGGCGCGTGGTTTCCACCAGCTCGGCCGCCACGATCCAGCGGCCCGGCTTCTTGCTGAGCTTGGCGCCCGGGTGGCGGTAGAACTTGATGCCGCGCGCGCCCAGGTACCAGTCGTCTTCCTCGTTCTTGATGCCAAGGTTGCCGAGCAGGCCGCAGAGCATGGACAAATGCAGCTGCTCGTAACTGGCGGGCTTGTCGTTGAGCACCCATTTCTGTTCGCCCACCACCGCGTGCAGCTGCGAATGGATGTCGCGCCATTCGCGCACCCGGCGGATGTTGATGTAGTTCTCGCGCAGCAGGTTTTCGTACTGGCGGTTGGTCAGCTTGTGCACGGCATCATGGCCGCCGCGTGCGTCGCCCAGCCATTTCCAGAGCTTGAGGTAGCCAGAAAATTCGCTTTTTTCATCGTCGAACTTCGCATGCGCCTGGTCGGCCTGGGCCTGCTTGTCCATGGGACGGTCACGCACGTCCTGCACGCTGAGCGCGCTGGCAATCACCAGCACCTCGTCGAGCGCCTGCCGCTCTTTGGCTTCCAGGATCATGCGGCCCACGCGCGGGTCCAGCGGCAGCCGGGCCAGGTTGCGGCCCACCGGCGTCAGTTCGTTGTCGTCGTCCACCGCCCCGAGTTCGGCCAGCAGCTGGTAGCCGTCGGCAATGGCCCGGCCCTGGGGCGGCTCGATGAAGGCAAAACTTTCGATGGTGCCCAGGTGCAGCGCCTTCATGCGCAAGATCACCGCCGCCAGCGAGCTGCGCAAAATTTCGGGATCGGTAAAACGCGGCCGGCCCAGAAAGTCCTGCTCGTCGTACAGGCGGATGCAGATGCCGTCGGCCACGCGGCCGCAGCGCCCGGCGCGCTGGTTCGCTGCCGCCTGCGACACCGGCTCGACCATCAGTTGCTCGACCTTGTTGCGAAAACTGTAGCGCTTGACACGCGCCGTGCCGGCGTCAATCACGTAACGGATGCCCGGCACCGTCAGCGAGGTCTCGGCCACGTTGGTGGCCAGCACGATGCGCCGGCCGGTGTGCCCGTCGAATATGCGGTCCTGCTCGGCCTGCGACAGGCGCGCAAACAGCGGCAACACTTCGGCATTGCGAAACAGCGGCTGGTGTGCGAGGTGTTTGCGCAAATGGTCCGCCGCCTCGCGGATCTCGCGCTCACCCGGCAGGAAAATCAGGATGTCGCCGGCACTGTGCGGGTTGCGCCAGAGTTCGTCGACGCCGTCGGCGATCGCATCATTGAGGTCGTAGTCGCGCGACTCTTCATACGGGCGGTAACGCTGCTCGACCGGAAACATGCGCCCCGAGACCATGATCACGGGCGCTGGCCCCTTGGACGAAGCAAAGTAGTCGGCAAACCGCTGCGCATCAATCGTCGCCGAGGTGATCACCACCTTCAGGTCAGGCCGGCGCGGCAACAGCTGGCGCAGGTAGCCGAGCAGGAAGTCGATGTTCAGGCTGCGCTCATGCGCCTCGTCGATGATGATGGTGTCGTAGGCTTTCAGCAGCGGGTCGGTCTGCGTCTCGGCCAGCAAGATGCCGTCGGTCATCAGCTTGACCGACGCGTCGCGGCTCAGCCGGTCCTGGAAACGCACCTTGTAGCCGACCACGTCGCCCAGCGGTGTCTTGAGCTCTTCGGCAATCCGCTTGGCGACGCTGGAGGCGGCAATGCGGCGCGGCTGGGTGTGGCCGATCAGCCGGCCCTGGCCCGCCGGGTAGTTGAGCTTGCCGCGGCCCATGGCCAGCGCAATCTTGGGCAACTGCGTGGTTTTTCCCGAGCCGGTTTCACCGCAAACAATGACGACCTGATGGGCCTGGATGGCGACGGTGATTTCCTCGCGTTTGCCCGAGACGGGCAAGGACTCGGGGAAATCGATCTGCAAGGGCACGGACAAGGGGGGCGAGGACAAGGGGATGGGGCTCAAAACCACTGATTATCGGTGCTGGCGGGCACCCGCCCGGCAGCAGGGCTTCAGGCGGCGTCCAGCACCGGCAGCTCGACCGCTTCACCGCTGGCCTGGTCCAGCCAGGCGACCCGGCTGGCGTACGACATGGCGGTGCGCGACATGGCTTTGCAGGCGGCCAGCACGCGCGAAGCCCTGGCCGCCGGGTCGGATACCAGCAACAAGCCGACGCCGATTTCGGCCTGCCAGCGCGTCTGCTCGCTTTCGCGCCGCGCCGCGTCGAGGCTGGTGTTGAGAACCACTGATTTCGACAGGCGCGCCTCCACCTGGTGCGCCAGCCGGACCAGTTGGCCGCTGTCGTTGCAGTCACGCAGCAGCAGCACAAAGCCGTCACCCGAATACCGACCCATCTCGACGTAGGCCGGCACCGCACGCCGCAAGCGCCCGGCACAGACAAACAGCGCATGGTTGACCGCCGCCATACCGTGCAGACGCTCCAGCGCGTAGAGGTTGCCAATGCTCACGACCATCACGCCCACCCATGGCCCGGCGCGCTGGGACACAGGCGGCACATCGCCCGCCCAGCCCCCGGCCCCGTTGCCGCCATCCACTGCGCGCGCGGCCTCCGGGCCGGCCGGCCCATCCCGGCGGCGGCGAAAGATGTCACCGACCATCTGCCCGGTTTCCATGTGTGATCGCATGCGGGTCACCGGGTCGTAACTGGGCCCCATTGCCATGACCTGGTGCAGCTCGATCAGGTAGGAGTAACGCGTCCAGAGCGCCGCGGCCATGGTCACGAGGTAGGCGGTTCCAGCGAGCGCGCTGACCGCATGCACCGGCCAGGGCTCCTGCCCGCGCACCAGCGCAATCCAGCCCAGGCCCAGCATGGCCACCAGCATGAAGAACACACCGAGCACCGCTGTCCAGGCCAGCCGGTCACCGCGGTAAACACTGCGCAGCGACACGGCCAATGCAACGACGCCCAGGGTCCAGGCGAAACCGAGGCCCAATGCGAGCGAGGGCACCGGCGGCAGCAGCCAGCCGGCCGCCATCACGCCCAGCACCAGCACCGTCAGCGCCAGCCGGGTGTGCAGCCGCGCCCTCTTGCCATCCAGCAAGCCCAGGATGGAAAACAGCAGATAAGCCAGAAAGCCCGAGACCAGCATCGCAATGTGCGCCAGAGCCCGCGCCAGCGTGTTTTCATCGTCAATCGGCAGGCCACCCAGAAAGGCGACAACAAAAAAACTCGAGGCCGTGGCCGCCAGGCCCGCATTGAGCGAGATGCGGCGCAGCGAAGGGGCGAACGCCAGCGCCGAGCCCGCCAGCATCAGGACCGCCGTGCCGAAATAAACGCCCCAGAAACCGAACGCGAGTTTGTCCATGAATGGCCGCATTATCCGGCGAAACGGCCGCTGCCAACGGGCGCCAGCAGCAGCCCGCCCGCGCCTCCCGCCGCGCCGCCGCGTCCCTTACACTCACTGCCATTGTCCGGAACGCTGCGGCCTTTGCCCGGTTTTCCCGTCCCTCCAGCCTGTTGTTCACCTTTCCCGACCCCGAAAGCGCGCCCATGTCCGCCGTCTTCAACTTCACCTTTGTTCCCTGGTTCCGTTCGGTGGCGCCCTACATCCACCTGCACCGCGGCAAGACCTTTGTGGTCGGCATTGCCGGCGAAGCCATTGCCGCCGGCAAATTGCAGCACCTGGCTCAGGATCTGGCGCTGATCCAGAGCATGGGTGTGAAAATCGTGCTGGTGCACGGCTTCCGGCCGCAGGTCAACGAACAACTGGCCGCCAAGGGCCACGAAGCCAAATACTCGCACGGCATGCGCATCACCGATTCGGTGGCGCTCGACTGCGCCCAGGAGGCCGCCGGCCAGTTGCGTTACGAGATCGAGGCCGCCTTCAGCCAGGGCCTGCCCAACACACCCATGGCCGGCTCCACCGTGCGCGTGATCTCCGGCAACTTCATCACCGCCAGGCCGGTCGGCATTGTCGACGGCGTGGACTTCAAGCACTCGGGCCTGGTGCGCAAGGTGGACACCAAGGGCATCATGCGCACCTTGGAGTTCGGCGCCATGGTGCTGCTCTCGCCCTTCGGTTTTTCACCGACCGGCGAAGCCTTCAACCTGACCATGGAAGAAGTCGCCACCAGCGTGGCGATTGAGCTGCAGGCCGACAAGCTGATCTTCGTGACGGAAATTCCGGGCATCCGCATCCACCCCGGCGAACCCGAAAGCGAAGACAACCCGATCGACACCGAGCTGCCGCTGGCCACTGCCGAGAAGCTGCTCGCGCAGCTGCCCAACGCCACCCAGCCCACCGACACCGCGTTTTACCTGCAGCACTGCGCCAAGGCCTGCAAGGCCGGCGTTGAGCGCAGCCACATCCTGCCGTTCGCGGTGGACGGCTCGCTGCTGCTCGAAATCTACGTGCATGACGGCATTGGCACCATGGTCATCGACGAAAAGCTCGAGAGCCTGCGCGAAGCCACCGCCGACGACGTGGGCGGCATTTTGCAACTGATCGAGCCGTTTGAAAAAGACGGTACGCTGGTCAAGCGCGACCGCACCGAGATCGAACGCGACGCCGACCTCTACACGGTGATCGAACATGACGGCGTCATCTTCGGCTGCGCCGCGCTGTATCCCTACCCGGAAGCCAAAACCGCCGAAATGGCGGCGCTCACGGTATCGCCGCACAGCCAGAGCCAGGGCGACGGCGAACGCATCCTCAAGCGCATCGAGCAACGCGCCCGCGGCATGGGCCTGGACAGCATTTTTGTGCTGACCACCCGCACCATGCACTGGTTCATCAAGCGCGGTTTTGTGCCGGTTGATCCCGAGTGGCTGCCCGAGGCACGCAAGCGAAAGTACAACGTCAACCGCAAAAGCCAGGTGCTGGTCAAGAAACTGGGCTGAGGCTTGTAGAACAGGCATAGAACCCCTGCCGCAAAGAACGCCTGAAAAGCGGACAGGCCGTGGCAACTTCTTCCTGCACCGATGCGTCTGACGAGCAATGGCGCCTGTTTCACGCCCCTGTACGCTAGCCTTGCTGCCTGTGCCCAGTTCCATGCGCTGTGCACGCGGGCGTCGACATGCCCCGCCCTGCTGACGGGCCAGGCCCGAGGGCTGAAACGCCCCGGTTATCTTGAAAAGGACGTGACAAAACGCGTTGCAGTCAGCGAGATGGAGACCCCGAAAATGATGTGAATGACCAAGCTCGGATACATCACGGAGACGCCAAGGGCCCAAGGGGTTGAATCTCCAAAAATCAGTGGCAGCGCCAGGGAATTGAGGATGACATAGTAACCAAGGCCGTAGATGGCGCCCACGGCCCATGCGGAAAATCTGTTTTTCAACAGAACGAAAAGCACGAGCAAGGGCGCTGCAGACAGCCAGCCGATAACGAAGTGTTCGATGAACATCAACATCCGAAATGTCATCTCGGAATAGTTGGTGAAAAATACTTCGAGCAGCTTTTTCCCGTAGTGTCCAACACGCAGCCCAAGAAGCTGGAATACGAAGCCGAAAGGAATCATCGCGATCGATGCAATGGTTCCGGATCGAACCGACTCCCTGGCAAGTCCCTGGAGCAGACTCTTTCGGTCCGGCATGTCTGTCATCGCTTGCATCGCCATGGTTGATTCCTTCAGCACGCTCAGCGCGGCCCGAGGATTCGACTCAGCATCTCTGCAGACGGTGCGCCCTGCATGGTCTTCAGGTTGCCATCGGCGTCTTTGTAAAGTGTCGTAGGCGTGGCGGAAAAGCCCAGTTGCTGCATCAACGCCTGGTTGGCACCAAGTTGGGTGCGAACTGCTGGCGGAATTTGATCCAGAGGCTTCACGCCGCCGCTGCGATGTTGCTGTTCATGCTGCAGCAGCGCGGCCTGCGGATCCTTGGCAGACAGGAGGGCCGCCGCCTTGCCCGGGCTGGTAGGGCCGAGGATACCCACCATGACATGGCGCAGCTGAACCTTGCTGGCCGTCACCCAGGGCCTGGCCTCGCTCCAGAACTTGTTGCAGTAGGGGCAGTTCGGATCGGTGAAGGTGTAAACGATGCGCGGGGCATTTTTTGCGCCATCGGCAATCCAGGTGCTGCCCTCCAGCTGCTTCCAGACTTTCGCGGTCAGGGGTTTGGTCACCAGCCGGTTCAGCGGTTCCTGACTCAGGTCATGGCCATTTGCATCGATCATGGAGCCGACGATCGCCTGTTTGCCGTCGGCGGTCAGGTAGATGGCCAGCGGCTGTTGCTCGACCATGGCGGCGTAGCCGGTCAGTCCGCCGGGCGCGTCGAATGTTCCGATCACCTCCACGCCTTTTGCTTCGAGCGCCTTGACCGGTGCGGGCCAGTCTTTGGCCTGTGCGCCCACAGCCATGCCAAGCATGGCCAGAAGAATTGCAGATTGAACATATGTTTTTTTGATCATGGAAAATTTATTCCTTGGTTGAGAAAGGGGTAGGCGTGCGCAATGGGTTTAACTTGCTGGCCAGGGAAGCGGCCGACAGTTCACCCAGGTGGGTATCCGCCAGGTGTCCGCCGGCATCGTAAAAAAGCGTGGTCGGCAATCCGGTGGAACCGACGGCGCGACCCAGTTCGGCGCCGGGGTCGAGCACCACGTTGGCAAGATTCAGCGCGCTGGCGTCCAGGTAACGCAGGGCAGTCGCTGCGTCTTCGCTCTGGTTGGCGAAGACAAAAGTGACCCCCGTTTCCCGCTGCTGGGCCTCGGCGAGGACGGGCATTTCGCGGCGGCAGGGAGGGCACCAGCTGGCCCAGAGGTTGACGACCATGGGCTTGCCCTGGGCGAGCGCAGCGAGCTCTGTCGGCTTGCCCGCAAGCGTTGTCAACGCCACGGTTGGCAGAGCCGGTCGGTGGACGTTGTTGAAGGTGCCGAGCACCCCCGACATCGCCGCCCAAGCCAGCACACCGGCGCTCAGGCCCAAGGCCAGCGGTTTGCGCAGCGCCTCGTGGCGCCAGCCGTGCCAGATCACCAGCAGCAAGGCCGCCGTCAGACCGGCCCACAGGGAAAAGCCGCCGTCGCGAATGTCCAGAATGGACCACGGTGCTTCACGGTACAGCTCAAACCATGTCGCGACGAAGGCGATGCGCGCGACCAGCAGTCCGGCCCACACCATGTCGGACAGGACATTGACAATGCCCGCTTTCCGGCGCCGCCCAGCCAGGTGGCCGACCCCGGCCGCCACCAACAGGGACACCAGCACGAGGAGATGGCTGACCTGTAGAGAGATGGGGCCCAATTGGACGTTGAGCATGCTCAGCCTCCTTGTTTCGCACGCGCCAGGCGGGCCAGAAATTCGTCGGCATCGAGTTCGCCGATGATGCGCTCCGCACGGCGTTCCCTGCCATCGGGGCCGATCAGCAACATGGTCGGCGGTCCAAGCGCCTGATGGGCGCGCATCAGTGCCTGATCGTCCGGGTTGTTGGCTGTAACGTCGGGGCGCAGCAATTGCATGCCGTCCAAAGCCTGTTGCACCCGCGGTTCGGCGAAAACCGTGCGTTCGATCACGGCGCAGGACACGCACCAGTCGGCGTAAAAATCCACCAGCGTCCACTGCCCGCGCTGTCCGGCCTCGGCGATACGGGCTTCGAGCGCCTGCTGTGTCTTGACCGACCGGAACCGGGCCATGAAGTCATTGCCGGTCGCCGCCTGCGCGGACGTGATGCCTTTTGCCGGGAAGGCCAGCGGTTGCAGGGGATTGTGGGCGCCTCCGGCTGCGCCGATCACCATCGCGCCACCCCACAGACCAAGCAGCAGCGCCAGGTAACGGGACGTCAAACGTCCGCGCCCCATGCCGAGCTTGCGGCCAAGCGCCAGCAAACTCAGTGCGATGGCCAGCAGCCAGGCACCCCACAAGCCCAGTGTCAGCGCCGCGGGCAATATCCGCGCCACGAACATGATGGCGGTGCCCAGCAGGACAAAGCCGAACAGCGCCTTGACCCGGTCCATCCAGTTGCCGGGACGCGGCAGCAGCCGCGCGCCCAGTGTGCCCACCAGCAACAGCGGCACGCCCATGCCCAGACCCATGGCGAACAGGGCCAGGGCGCCGGTCACCACATCGCCGGTATTGCCGATATACAGCAGCGCGCCAGCCAGGGGCGCCGTCATGCAGGGGCCGACCAGCAGCGCCGAAAGCACGCCCATGGCGGCGGCGCCGGTCAGCGTGCCGCCACGCCGGCCCTGACTGGCGCTGTTCAGGCGGTTGCGCAGCACAGCCGGCAATTGCAGTTCGTAAAATCCGAACATGGCCAGCGCCAGCACGACAAACACCAGACCGAAGGTGCCGAGCATCCAGGGGTTCTGCAACACGGCCTGCAGATTGGCGCCCGCCAGCGCCGCCATCGCGCCGACGCCGGCGTAGGTCAACGCCATCGGCAGCACGAAGGCCAGCGACAGGACAAAACCACGCCGGGGACTCGCACCGCTGCCTGCGATCAGGCTGGAGAGAATCGGCACCATCGGCAGCACGCAGGGCGTGAACGTCATCAACAAGCCCATGCCGAAAAACACGGCAAGCATCCAGCCCAGATGGACGCGCGACAGGCGTTCGGCCAGGTCCTGGTCCTCGCCTAGTGCGCCTGGGGGCGCCGGAGCCTGGCGGGTCGTGGCCGGGCCGGCCGAGGCAGCGGGCGTTGCCGGGACATCCGCCAGATCGACACGCAGGGTTTGCGGCGGGTAGCAAAGACCCGCATCGGCGCAGCCCTGCCAGCCGATGGTCAGCGCCCGGGCATCGGTCGCCTCGACCAGGACCCTGACCTGGTCGTGATAGACCTCGCTCTTGCCGTAGGTTTCATCGGTCTTGGCCGTACCGGCGGGCCACAGGACCTGTAGCGCACCACCGGCGGGGTCGGCTTCGACCTTCATTTGCTGGCGATAAAGGTAGTAGCCCTTGCCGATGTCCCAGTTCAGGCGCACCTGGCCGTCGCCATCCCGGCTGACGTTCAGGCGAAAAGCCTGATCCACCGGCAGGAATTCCTGCCCGGCGTGCGCCGGCAGAGCCCACAACACGGGCACCATCACGATCAAATACAACAAACGCAGCATGAATGCCTTCACATCAAATGAAGCACCCATCTTTGCGTGCCCGGATTAAGGCTGCGTTAACGCCGGGATAATGAAAGGCCTGGATACTATCCGGCATGGAGGACAGGCCATGCGCGTGTTGCTGATTGAAGATGATGAACTCATTGCCCACGGCATCCTGGCGGGTCTGCGTGCGCACGGCTTGACGGTCGATGGCGTGCGCACCGCGGCGCATGCCGAAGCCGCCCTGTCGGCCGCCCATTGTGACGTGGTGATTCTTGACCTCGGACTGCCCGACGAGGACGGCATGCGCCTGCTGCAACGCTTACGGGCCAAGGGCATGACGCTGCCCGTTCTCATCCTGACAGCGCGCGATGCCGTGCAGGACCGCGTCGCCGGGCTGCGCGCCGGCGCGGACGACTACCTTCTCAAGCCTTTCGATCTCGACGAACTGGTGGCCCGCCTGCAAGCCTTGCTGCGCCGCGCCGCTGGGCGCAGCGTGGATGTCATCACGCACGGACCTTTGCGCCTGGACCCGGCCAGCGGTGAGGTCTCCCTGCACGGACGCGCGGTCGCCCTGTCACGGCGCGAACTGGCACTGCTGGCCGCTTTGCTGCATGCGGGTGGACGCATCCTGAGCCCCGACCAGCTCAAAGACAGTTTGTACGATTTCAGTGAAGAGATCGAAAGCAACGCCCTCAATGTGCATATCCATCATTTACGGCGCAAGCTGGGTGCCGATGTGATCGAAACGGTGCGTGGCGTGGGTTACCGGTTCAGTGCGGGGGAAACATGACGCTTCGGCTGCGCCTGTTGCTGATGATCGGCATCTCGATGATCCTGCTGTGGGGCGCAGTCGCGCTCTGGATGCTGCACGGTCTGGACAAGGAAATGCAGCGCACGCTGGATCAGCGGCTTGCGATGTCGGCCCATATGGTGGCCGGACTGATGTCGCAGAACCCCGCCGCCTGGGATGGCCGCACCGGGAAAGCAGGCCCGTCCACCTTGAGCATGCCGGTGGAGGCAAAAGGGCTGGCGTGCCAGGTATCGATGCGCGGCGAGGTGATCGCGCGTACGCCAGGCGCTACGCCCGAGTCCCTCGCAACGGCGGCCCTCGGCTTTGCCGACCGTGAAATCAAGGGTGAAAACTGGCGCAGCTATACCCTGGAAACAAACGGTTTGCGCGTTACCACGGCTGACCGCCTGACCGAACGGGATACGTTGCTGCGCAATGTGACGGTGGCAGCTTCCACCCCGTTTGTCGCTGCCCTGATCGGAAGTCTGCTGGTGCTGTGGTTCGGCGTTGGAAGTGGCTTGTTGCCGCTGGAGCGCCTGCGACAGGTGCTGGCCAGCCGGACGCCGGACGCGTTGACCCCGATTCAAAATATCCCCGTCTCGCGTGACCTGCTGCCGCTGGTCAACACCCTGAACCATTTGCTGGCACGCATGAGCGAGACCATCAGCCGCGAACGCCGCTTCACCAGCGATGCTGCGCATGAATTGCGCACGCCGCTCACCGCGATAAAAACGCATCTTCAGGTCACGCGCATCACCCAGGGCAAGGACGCCGAGGTGGCCATGGATTACGCTGAAGAGGGCGTGGCGCGGCTTCAACACACGCTTTCCCAGTTGTTGACGCTGTCGCAGGTCGAGGGCGCCTTTTCGTGGGAGGACGGATCGGTCGCTGATGCCAACGAAGTGGCCCTCCTCGCGATGCGCGATGCAGCACCCCATGCGCCCGAGCGGATCACGCTCGACAGCGGCGGCATCCGTGCCGAGCTGGCGCTGCCCCAGGCGCTGGCTGTCACCGCGCTGCGCAACCTGCTTGACAACGCCTTGCGCCATTCCCCAGCATCCAACAGCGTCAGGCTGGAAATACGCAGTTCGCCGCAAGCGGTCAGCTTTCACATATTTGATCGCGGGCCGGGACTCAGCGACAACGAATTGGCACTGGCGACGCAACGATTCTGGCGGCGCCGGTCAGGCCGGGGCAGCGGCCTGGGCCTGTCCATCGTCGCCGCCATTGTTGAGCGTTTTTCCGGATCGTTTGAACTGCGGCGGCGCCCCGACGGCGGACTGGAGGCCCAACTGACGCTTCCGCGCATTCGACCCGCATCGGCAGAACAGGCCCCACTGTCTGAAAAACCTGCAAACTGATGCGCTTCAGCCACCTGCCGCAATCTGCCGCAAGGCCTGCTCGAACACCTCGGCCGGCTGGCCGCCCGAGATCAGGTGTTTGTCATTGATGATGACAGCCGGCACCGCATGGATGCCCTGCTGCAGGTAGAACTGCTCGCGTTCGCGCACGGCGTCGGCGTACTCGTTCGAGGCCAGAATGGCCTTCGCACGCGTGATGTCCAGGCCGACCTCGCCGGCCACGCGGGCCAGCAGCTCGTGCGAGCCCGGGCTTTCGCCGTCGGTGAAATAGGCCTTGAACAACGCCTCCTTGAGCGCGAGCTGGCGCCCTTCTCCTTCTTCCTCGGCCCAGTGCAGCAGGCGGTGCGCATCAAAGGTGTTGTAGATGCGGCTGCGTTTGTCCATGCTGAAGGTGAAACCCACGTCCTGCCCGCGGGCCCGGATCATCTCGCGGTTGCGCTGCGACTGCTCGGGTGTGGAGCCGTATTTTTCGGCCAGGTGTTCGCCGATGTCCTGGCCTTCGGCCGGCATCTGCGGGTTCAACTCGAACGGCTGGAAGTGCAGCTCGGCCCGGACTTCGCCGGCGACCCGGCCCAGCGCGTCCTCCAGCGACTTGAGGCCGATCACGCACCAGGGGCAGGACACGTCGGAGACGAAGTCGATTTTCATTTGGATCGGTGCCGGCGTGGTCATGTGTGTGTCCTTGAAAGAGGCGTCGGAAATCAGGGCCAATGGTAGTGTTTATCGAGCAACCCCGCAGGCTGGCGGGCCGGCCGGCGGACACCCTTGTGGGGGAAAATGCCCGAAAATGCGAGTCAGGGGCAAGGCTCTTCCCACCCGCTTTCAAACAGGACACCCCATGCTCCAACTCCGCCCCAACTGCGAGTGCTGCAACAAGGACCTGCCCAACGAGTCCCCTGACGCCCGCATTTGCACCTTCGAGTGCACCTTCTGCAGCGATTGCGCCGCCAGCAAGCTCCAGGGCATCTGCCCCAATTGCGGCGGCGAACTGGTCGTGCGGCCACGCCGGCCGGCTGACAAACTGGCCCGCTACCCGGCCTCGACCGAACGGGTCTTCAAACCCGCCGGCTGCTTGGCCACGGGATAAACAGCAGCCCGCCTTTCCTTTCCTCTGTTTCCTCTGTTCCCTCGGTCGTGTCGTCGCACGGTGGGGTTCCCGGCGTCGCTGGCGCACTGCCGCCGCACCGAAAGCTCCTGATTTCATAGCTGCTTGCGACCGTCCTGATTGGTCTTTCGCCTGTTTTTGCTGGCGGATTCAAGTACAAAGCGCAACAAAAGGCAGTGTAATCGGCTGAGACTTCAGGCCATAGAAGACTTCATGCGGGGTGCGGTAACCCAGGCACTTGCGGGGCCGGTGATTGAGCAGGTACACCGC